>Ga0233431_1000221_pt1 | contig 134564 bp, 131 predicted proteins | sample SI_118_April2016_FD_179867 | JGI IMG/M metagenome (GOLD analysis project Ga0233431, IMG submission 179867) | Seawater microbial communities from Saanich Inlet, British Columbia, Canada - SI_118_April2016_200_MG | ecosystem: Environmental > Aquatic > Marine > Inlet | place: Canada: British... | reverse complement strand
AAATCTCGTCTCCAACTTTCAAGTTCTTAATGAGAAAAGGCTGGTTGAACCAAACAACCTTCAAACTACCAGAATCATCAGCCACAAGAGCCTCGGTAAGTATCTTTTTGGCCTTCCAGCTTCGCCGATTGGCAATCAACTGAACTTTGACCTTTATTGTGACTGGCTCATTTGATTTCAACTCTGAAACCTGCTTGATTTGGCTATAGTCTTCATAGCGAAATGGGAAATAGTAAATCAAATCCTCAACCGTCCTGAGACCAAGTTTTTGGAGCTTAGCAGCGGTTGTTTTGCCAACACGACTTAGATCACTTATTGGAGTATTTAATGTCATATATGGCTATTTTAGCATATTTGGCATGCTTTATTCAAACATTCATGAATATGACCCCGATAAACATGGCCAGACACTTTTTCCACCAAAAAGAAGTCATCAGTGTTTCGCCCCAAACCCCACGTTGCTGATTATAGTTCAACGCACAAAAATTATTACTATACGGGGTCTGGGGGTGAAATTGCCGTGGCATGTACCGATAACGTTAATCATTGCTCGCAATTTGAACCCCCAGCATTTTTTGGTTACGTTTTGATGACAAAGAGTAACTGACCACGCTAGGTGGTCATATCATCTTTGGGATATTATAAAAGTCTTCATGCGATGATGAAGACTTGTTTTCTATTCCAAGGATAGAAACTCTTCCAGAACAACGTCAAGTGACGCCATAAAGCCTGGACCAGCTCGTCCTACCTTGATTTTGTCCCAGTGTGACCGGGTCAGGAGAAGTGGCTTTCCTTCAGTCACTCGACCTGGTGGGTCAAGAATCTGGGCCATCTCAAGCACTTTTTGTGCTGGAAAAACTGAGACGTAGACAGTGCACTGATAGGTTGCTTCACCAAATTCAGCTTGTGACAGCTCGAACTCCTTCCAGCGCCTCATGTTATGAATCACTGCTCTAACAAGAGGATCTACAATGATCTCCTCAAACAACTCTCTCATTAGAGCTGCTGGAGCACTTTCCCCCTCCTCGATACTGCCGCCCCAAAAGGACAGCTTGGCACGAGCCTGAGGAATTGGATGTGTATCGGTCTTGTCCTGAACCAGAAAAACCTGCTTGTCTGGATCAGCGATAATTACAACAACACCTGGTTTGTTGGTATTTGCCATTCCTACCTCCACTTTGTTAAAGATGAACAGCTTATATATTAGTATTTTCTTGGGATTTTGTCAATCATAAAATGCCTATCTTATCGATACGCATTTTATGGTGCCCCCACCAAGGATCGAACTTGGATCTCAAGCTCCGCAAGCTTGCATTCTATCCATTGAACTATGGGAGCAAACTAAAAAGCCAAAAGTCAAAAGACCAATAATCATTGAGTTTTGACTTTTGACTTCTTTTATCTCAATCGTAACATTCTCTCAAAAATATCATGAAAGTGTTCATCGTCTTTTTCTAAATCCTCATCAACGTAATTTAATAGAGCTTCTCTCACTTTTATAGGATTCACATCATTTAAGGGAATTGACAAAGTACCGCTAGTTGAGCTATTAAACTCTAAGTATAAATACTTTACCTCCGGTGGTTCGTATATAATAGCAAAATTTTTGATTGCCTTGTATGTATAGAAATTCTTGTCAACAATCATACCGTCTTCCCCAATAACAACTGGCAAATCCCTTGAATCTTGGAAATACTGAAAAATTATAATAAATGAACCCAACCCAAGAATAATTGCAAAAAGATAATTTTGTGTGAAAAGGGCATATAATAGCATCAAACCTAGAACCACACTAAAAGCAATATACCATGCTCTCGTTCTTGGACGACGAACAAATTCTGGAAAATCCCAAGACACGTGGATTTGGCCAATGTCGTCTGGCAAAGATGGTGTCAACATCTTGATTAGACGTTGTTTCATATTTTTGTTTTTATTTGTCTATATATCTATTATATGTTTTTCGGTGATAAAGAGCAAAACAGTGGCGGAGAGAGTGGGATTCGAACCCACGGAACCCTTTTACAGGTTCAACGGTTTTCAAGACCGTCGCCTTCAACCACTCAGCCATCTCTCCAAGGTAACTGCTGTATATTAATGTCACTTACGACTTTGTGTATAAACAGTGGCGGAGAGGGAGGGATTCGAACCCTCGGTACCGGTAAAGGTACAACACCTTAGCAGGGTGCCCCTTTCAACCACTCAGGCACCTCTCCCAGTTATACGAAGTCAATTTTATCATGAAAGATAAAATCTGTAAAGTCTGTAAATTTACTAATTCCCCTCTACTAAATCACCATCTTCTTTTGCTTTGTCTAAACTGGCTTGCTCATCTTCATCAAGTGCTTTCTCTTTCATGGCATGATCAAAATACTCCTTGGTAAGTCCAAAATCCATTGAAAAATCAACTGCGTACTGAACTCGCCCCTCTGGGGTATCATAGTAAGACCATCTTAGATTTGCCATAAAGTTTAAATCTAGGATAGATTGATCACTACCAGTTTCAATATACTCCTGGCTTTTCTCTGTTATTTCTAGGTTCATTTTCAAAGCAATTAATTTGGTCATCTTTTCTCCGTTGTGACAATTACTAAGGTCTGACTCAAAAGCATTCAGAATATGTTTAATACTATCCTCTTTCCAATTTTCAATAAACTCTTGGCGCTCATTTTTCATTAATTCAGGGTCCTGTAGCCGTTCTAATTCTGCTTGATCTATTTCTGGAATTATAGACGTATCGAGAGAAACTAATGAATCTTCATCAAATCCATCCTCTGGTAAATCCAAGGCAATCTTTTCAAGTCCATCAACATGATCCTGCAATTCATGCTGCTGTCTTTCTAGGTCAGCAATCCTTTCTTGGTCTGCCACCAAGGCAGTATCCTCACCCTCTGTGCCAGTGGTTTGCCTTACTGAATTCAACCCCTCAACTCTAGACTGTAAAGCTTTTTTGTGAACCTCAACTCCTCGACGAAGTTCTTTCATTCGACCGTGAGCTTGTTCTACTTTTTTTATTTGAGCCTCTTCTTCCGTACCAGCCTCTTGTTGTTCCGTCACCTGTTCAGGCCCTTGTAACTGTTCTTGCCCTTCGTTATCACCCTCCTCTTGAATGATATCTTCTTCTCTCATCACCATATTATTAAACCTTTAAATATTTACCAACCGCAATACCACTGCTGACGATATTGAGTAAAATCACAACACCCAACTGAGCACCAAAGATTGGCAAAAAGTTACTTAAATAATATCCAATTAAACTAAAGTTATATGTTTCAAGAAAATCTCCCAGGTATGGACCTAACGCGGTAAAAATGCCGTACAAGAGTACAATGGTTAACGCCATGGCAATTATAGCGAAAATAATGCTTTCAACCAGAAATGGTGCTCTAATAAAGGAATTACTCGCGCCAACCAGTCGCATAACACCTATTTCTTCTTTGTGCGTATAAATTGTTACACGAATAGCATTATAAACAATCAAAATGGCAATAACTGAAAAAATAATGGTCAAAAATAAACTAAAATTCTTTACCTTTTCACTGATTACGCTGATCTTGGAAATAATTTTCTCATGATCTGTGTAGTTTTGATATTTTATAACTTCTTGATGCTCAGGCAAGCTCAATGTGGCCAAAATATTCTGATAATCCTCTGTGTTTTGGGCTTTTATTATCAAAGCATCAAGTAAAGGATTCTTTTCCACTTCCTTTAGAGCTTCCAAAATAGCTGGATCATCCTGATGTTTGTCTCTGAATGATTGCAAGGCTTTTTCCTTGGCAATGAAGACCGTTTCCTTTACTTCACTCATGTTTCTGATCTTTTCTTGAAAATTATTGATAACAGCCTGAGGCGTGTCTGTTTTGAAAAACACACTAACATCAACCTTTTCCTTGACCGAGTCAACAACACTTTCTGATATTGCATTCAATGATACCAAAATATTTACTGACAACAGTGCTAGTATCAAAACTGTGATAGTAACAACTGAAAGCCAAAAATTGCGATAAAAATCCTGTATAGCAAATTTTATGATACGAAAGAATGAATAATTCATATTGTATTTTTATTTTTATTTGTTTACAGAACGTAGCGACCAACCTTCTGATCACTAACAACCTGACCTCTCTCCAAAACAACCACTCGTTTTTTCAGCATATTAACCACATACTTGTCATGAGTCACCAGAAGTACAGTGGTTCCAAGTTCGTTAATTTTCTGAAGCAAGTCAACAATTTCCTTGGTATTGGACAAGTCCAAATTACCAGTAGGCTCATCAGCAACCAAAATCTTTGGCCGATGGATCAGCGATCTCGCAATACCAACCCTCTGCTGCTCACCACCTGAAAGCTGGCGAGGATATCTTTCTGCCTTGTGTCCAAGATTAACTACTTTCAATATTTGTGGAATAATCTTTTTGATTTTTCGATGTGGCGCACCACAAGCTTCAAGTGCAAAGGATATATTTTCGTAAACAGTTTTTCTTGGTAATAGTTTGTAATCTTGAAAAATCACACCAATCTGACGTCGAAGAATTGGAACCTCTCGATATGGTATATCTGAAATATCCCAACCACCAACAGAAATATTTCCATTGGTTAGACGTTCTTCAGCTGTAAGAAGTTTGACAATAGTGGTTTTGCCACTACCAGACTGCCCAATAATAGAGACAAACTCTCCCGGTTTGATATGCAGACTAACTCCTTTTAAAGCATAAGTGTCAGGGTCATAAAATTTTGTGACTTGGCGTAATTTTATCATAATTTTGTTTTTATTTGATCTTTGTTACCAAAATATTTTTCAAGACACCATAACCCAACCAACCAAGTTCTTTGAAAGCAACCTTGTCCAAATCAATAACACGCATTGGAAAGATACTTCTGTCTGGTCCGTAATCATTAACTGTAACCTGAACCTCTTTTTGAGTATCCAAGTCTTTGACATTCAAAACTGTCCCCTTTGGATAATCAGGCGAGGCTGCACATAAGCACCCTTTGTAACCATACCAACTAGCATCACCAATTTCCAAAATTTCATCGTGTTCCAACACCACCATTTTCGCATAAGGCAAATGAAGTATAGATTTGATAGTCTGCAAATCAACCGTTTCTGATGGCAACTCAACCCATTCATCAATCACCCCATTGTAGAAGTGAATCTTCTTGAGGTGTCGAGTTTCCTCAAATGTGTTTATGCGAATCTTCAAAGGCTTTTCATCCTGAAAAGCGGCTTTGTTGAAAATATCAAACTCATACACATCACTAATAGCTCTCCAACCCTCTGGATATGTGTAATCGGTCTGTTCAAACTGTTTAACAACTACTCGTGTTTCTACAGCCAACACCTCAGGATAAATACCCAATCGAAAGTTTTGATCTTCACTAACAACTGTGTACCCCTTTGAGATGGTCGGTGTATCTACAAAAATGTCAGTGATAAACGTTGTAGCCTGAACCGGAGCAACAAGAGAAAAGGCTAGAAAGAATAGTAGAAAAAAAACATTTTTTTTCATAACCTATTTATCCAAAGCTACAAATTTATAAACCTTGGCCTTTGATTGATAATCAGACAAAAACTCATTAAAGTCCTTGAATTTTATCAAGATATGTCTAGCTTTTACTTGTTCATTAACAGTTTCGTCTGCTATCTGTTCTTCACCCTCCACAATATCTTCATCAACCACATCTTCGACAGCGTCACCTTCTACTACATCCTCATCTACAATTTTCTTCTCTTCAACTTTGATAATATGAAAACCATACTGTGTTTTGATCAGTTCACTGACCTGCCCTGGCTCAAGAGAAAAAGCTGCATCCTCAAACTCTTTGACCATAACTCCACGAGGGAACCAGCCAAGGTCTCCACCAGAAGTAGCTGAACCCGGGTCTTGGCTATACTCCGTTGCGAGATCATCAAAACTCTTGTCTCCCTTGTTTACAAGACGCAATATCTTGTCAGCTTCCCTTTCTGCCTGACTTACTGACCTTTCACTTTGAGAAATTTCATCAATCAATTTTTGTCGCAAAGCCTCTGGGTAAATAATTTTATTTTTGAAGGTTTCTACATTCCACCCAAAATACTCACTAACATTTTCCTGCAACTTGTCGTCACCACCAAGCTGTGTGGCTATGTCTTCAATCTGTTTGTTTAACTCTTCTGCTGTAACATCAACATCGTAGCCACGTGCCAACTTTCTAAACATAGTTTCTTGAATTAGCTTTTGCAGTACATCTTTTTCTACTTGGGCCTGATCATATTGACCAAATCGTTTTTCACTAAAAGTCTTGACAGCAGTAACCTCGAACTGCCAGTCTGAATACTTGACAATCTGTCCGTCTACAACAGCAGCAGGATATGGTAATGTTTTGACGATTGTATTCACAAAACCATTATTCCAATTGAACTTATAAACGCCAAAACCAACAATAGCAAAAGCACAAAATACAAAAACCAAAGCACTGGCTACAATAATCCAGACTTTTTTGTCTATGCTCTTACCAACTTTCTTTAGTTTTGCAACGTTCTTCTTATATACCTTGTTTAAACTTTTTCCCTCCTTTGACTTTTCAGAAGTCACTTTGTGATCATTTTCCATATCTATGGATTCTTTATTTATGATTTATTAATTGCAAAAAAATACTCCCACCAAGCCAATATATTTGATTGACTTATAGGTTTTATTTCATTGTTATTATCTTTTGAATTATGCTGTTCAACTAAATCTGACTCTGCAGTAGGTATAACTACAACCTTTTCGCCTGGTTTCTTCATATTGAACTTGGTCCTAGCTTCTTGCTCTACAAAAAACTCACCTTGATAGGCATCGATAGATCTAGTGAATTGCTGCTTCTTGGTCTTCAGATTTTCAAGTTCTTGCTCAAGATCTGTAATGTCTTGATCAAGCTTGTTTCTATTCACATATTCCTTCACAATCCCGATTAGCAGCAGAGCTAAAAGTAACACTAAAAAAACCACTACAAAACGTGAGAAAAAACCTGTTGAATTGCTTTTTTTCCTTGTCTTCATAACAGCATTATAGCATGTCTAATAAGACAAATAAACCCTATTCAACCTGCAATTGCTCTTGGATTCTATTGACAACTTCTTCCTTTTGTTGTTTGTTCAGGTACTTTACCTCATCCATAATCATGGAAATAACATCTGCGCAGTCTTTTGTTTCAACTTCTTCCTTTTTGTGGACAAATTCATTGATCTTGTTCTGCAGATTTATAGGATCTCCAACTTTATATAACTCAAATGGACCAAGGTCATTTTTCAACTCCAATTTGAGATTTCCATAACGAAACAGAGTTGGCCCAATCCCCTTCATCACAGCCTTTGCGTTCCGAACTTTTTTGTATGGGAATTCATTGACAAATCGTTCAAAAAAACCAACTTGTTCGAAATCTATTATACGTTGATTGGTCACAACAAACTTATTCTTTTTGTACAAAAAGATCAAACGAAAAACGTAAAATACAACAAAAAATATTATTAACAAAAACAACAACACTCCCCACCAACCTTGTAAAAACAGATAGTACATCAAAAAGAAGTTCAGAATTAAACTCAAAAAGGAAATAATTAAGTGTGGGATAATTATAACAGCATGATGGTAAACTACTTTTATAATTCTTTCCTCTTCTCGAAGATTTATGTCCTCAAGTTTTTTCATATAATTATACTTAAGCTAAATTATACTAAGAAGGTCAATCTAATTATTCTCATGTGGAACTGTTGCCAAAATTAAATCAACGTATTTTTTGTTTGCGTCTGCAATCATTGCAGACTTGATATTGAAACTTAATCGCTGTCTGCTATTTGGATTATCAATCAAACCCTTCACTACATCGAAAAGTTCCTCTGCAGTTAACGTTTTTTGATTTAAACTTACAATAGCGTTTTTTTTGTCAAAATATTGAGCATTTTTTTCTTGTTGATTGTCTGGAATAGGAATAACAATTGATGGCTTTTCAAGTGCAGTCAATTCAGTCAAAGTTGATAGCCCAGCTCTGCAAATAACCAAGTCAGCCGCAGCATAAGTGTGAATTAGGTCATCATAAAGATATTCAGTAGCATGGTAACGAGAGCTATTTGGATATTTTTCCTTGTCTACCCACTCAATCAGCTGTCCCTTGCCCGTAATATGAATAATCTGGCAAAAATCAACCAACTTTGTAACAATAGAAAAAACGAGCTCATTCAATTTTTCAGCGCCCAAGCTGCCGCCCATGACCAATAATGTTGGCAAACTTGAATCTAAACCAAACTGTGACTGTCCCTTCGCCTTGTTTCCCATGAACACCTTTTTTCGAATTGGATTCCCTGTCAAAATAACCTTTTCCTTTGAAAAATCTTTCATTGACTCTTCAAATGCAACTGTCACCTTGGTAGCCCATGGTTTCATCAATTTGTTTGCCAATCCTGTAACTAAATCTTGTTGATGAACAAAGCAGGTTTTGCCCTTTACACGACCAGCAATCAGAACAGGAACACTCACATAACTGCCAGCGGACAAAATTAGATCTGGATTAAACTGTTTGACCACCCTCATGGCTTGAAAAACTCCCTTTAGCGTTCTAAAAATATCAGAAATGTTTTTGAATGAAAAATAACGCCTAAGTTTGCCACAAACAATAGGATGATATGGAATATCTTCTTTTTTTATAACCTCAACCTCAACACCAGACTCGGTCCCAATCCAGGCAAATTCAACTTTAATTCCTTGTTCAAGCATTTCTTCCTTGATTGCCAACAGTGGGCTTACTGAACCAACGGTTCCTCCTCCTGAAAGTAAAATTTTCATATTTTTATCCATGACACAGAGCTAGGCAAGTAACTTGCTTGACTCCGTGCTGTTTAAGCAGTTTAGTTATTTCTAAAAAAGTTGCGCCAGTGGTTAGAACATCATCAAATAAAATGACTTGTTCTGGGACTGGCTGTGTACGATTGAAGACAAAAGCGTTGTTCATATTCAAGAAGCGCTCTTCTCGTTGTAACCTGGCCTGCTGCGCGGTGTTTTTTGTACGTTCAACAAGATCATTCTTCACTGATATATCCAAGAGCACTGACAGATCTCTTGCTATTACCTCTGATTGATTAAAACCACGCTCCAATTGTCTTTTTTTGTATAGAGGCACAGGCACAATACAGTCCCCTAACAGCGTCTTGTTATTCACGTTGATGTAACGGTGTAGACTGGATGCCAGAACTGAGCTCAAGTCACTAATGTAATTGAATTTCAACTGTTCTATTAAGTATCCTAGCAAGTTTTGGTTATACTGACTAGCTACAATAATTTTATCTATTTTTGATGATTCATGACAAGCAGGACAAACTCCATCACTCCAGTCATCGGAATTACACAAGTAACAAACTGTTTGTTCATTCAGTTTAATTTGATCAAAACAGGCGGAGCATAGAAACTCCCCCTCATTTTGACAACCAAAACACAGCTTTGGAAAAATATAGTCCAGGACAGAGTCCCAAATTAGCTTAATCTTGTTATTTTTCTTGCCAGTAAGCTGCATCGACTAACCACTCATCCCCTTGCTTGACCAAGTCAAGAATTATATCTTGTTGAAATCTAGTTTCCTGAGTTCCTTCCATACTTTCTCGTTGAGCAGACAGCTGTAATTTCATTGTGGCATCATTTTGTTCAAGAACCTTGGCTACAGGCGCCAATGTTTCTACCTTGTAAAAATACCCACCAGCTGGATGATCAGCCTGAAGCTTTGGAACATAGGTACTCTTGATCCAACTAACCATGGAATTGGTCATGTGAGGAAAAAGTTCATCAAAATTCTTATAATCTGAATGGCTAGAATATGATCCGAACCGTTCAACAAATGATTTAGCCAAAGCCTTGATAGCGACCTCTTGCTTTTCTTTGACTGTTGGTGGTGGTAGCTTGAGCAAAGAGTCTTCCTTGGCTTTTTGTTCTACCTTTTCTACTGGTGCAGTTTCGTCCACAATGGGTCCATCTATTGGCTTTTCTCCAAATTTGTAATATAGAAAAATTAAAAGGACTAAAATTAGAATAAATATAATAGCGAATATTATAAAATTTCTTATTCTTGTTCTGTTGATCATATTATCTTATATATTAATTAGTCTATTTACCCTGAGCCTCTGCCAAATCTTCGGCAGCATCAGCCTTGTCTTTTTCTTGTTTCAATAATTGCTTTGGATCAGTAGTGATAAGTGCATCCTCTGTAGGAGAAGCAACTACCCTAATCGCTGCATGTCTACTACCTGCAAAGAAAATCCCCTCACCAACATTACATTCAAGCAATAGATATTTTTCACCTTCAGTAAGATTGAATGTCTTTTGGATCAATCCCATTGATGATGATGCTTGCTTGAGCAAAATCTTCAAAGCCGAATTGGTCACAATAGCTTGTCCATACTGTGATAACAAGAAATCATTTACATCCTGAGTAATCGTGGTTACACCCAGATAGTATTTACGACATCTTTTCACCAAAGCAAAGATAAACTTGGCTGAATCCTCATGTTGCATCAACCACCAGGCCTCATCAATTAACAGTATTCTTTTCTTCACCTCAGAGCGAACAACGTTCCAAATGTAATTAACAATAGTGTAGATTGCCATCGGACGTAACTCATCTTCCAAGTCTCGAACACTAAAGATAACTAACTGATTATTCATATCAACATTCGTTGGTGAGTTCAATAATCCAGAAAAAGTACCACTAGTATACTTCTTCAATCTCAAGGCAAGGTCGTCACCACCCTCCATACCATCAAGAACATCATAAAGATCCTGCATTAATGGTGGCTCAACTTTTGTTAAATCTGCTTCTGGAGTTATATCTTTCTTGGCATATGTTTCAATCAAAGCCCTATCGAGAATAGAGTCTTCCTGGAATGTCATATCACCAAGCATGATACGCATCAACCCCTTTAGGGTGATAACCGCACTTCGAATAATATCTGCCGTTGACATATCACCCATTTTTCTAGGCAAATCAAATGGATTAATTTTACTTTCAGAATTAAGCGAAATATTTACGTAAGTTCCACCGGTAGCGTCACTTAAATTTTTATATTCCCTTTCTGGATCAATAATAATCACATCTGTGCCAAGCATCATACTACGCAACACTTCAAGTTTAATCAGATAACTTTTACCAGCACCAGAGGTCGCGAACACACACGAATTAGCATTCTGAAGTGAGAATCTGTCAAACAGAATTAAACTATTATTGTGCCGATTGATACCAAACAAAATCCCTTCATCTGAAGTTAGCTCTGATGATATAAAGGGAAACGAAGAAGCAATTGGTGAGGAATTCAAATTGGCCGTAATCATAACCTCATCATTACATAGAGGAACGGTTGAATTGAACCCTTGTTCTGCTTGATAAAAAACACGTTTTGATAAAACGGAACGCGTGCCAAGCATTGTTTCAATATCTTCTGTCAAAATATCTAATTTCTTCAAGTCTTTTTCATATAAAGTAACGTACAAAGCAAATTGGAAAAACTTCTCAGTCCCCTGGGTAATGTCATCCCGAAGCTGTTCAATATCCCGAAGAGCTGTTTCACGCAATGGATCACGAGGAGCTCCCTTTTCAGCATCTGAAGACAACTGAGCTGTCAAAATACCAACCTTGTTCTTCAACTGCTTCAAAACCAAAGCTGATTCCATTGGGTAAAAAAACATACTAACATCGAGTGTAGTATTATAATTTACTAACGGAGAAAACCAACCAACTGAGATATACCTAGGGTAAGCCAATACAAATAGTGTTCGTGCAAACATTCCACCAATTCTAACGTGATCTGGGCTGACTTCAAAAGCTGACGGGGCTATAATATCCAAAACTGAAGTAACACCACGCCTGTAAGTGCGTTCCTGCTCTAATGTTAATTTCTGTTTCTCAACTTCCGTTTGAGTCTTTTTGGTTTTTTCTACTTCAGTAGTCACCGCCTCTGGCTTCTTTTCATGAGTTACTGGTTGTTTTTTGACATCACCTGGTTTAAACATATATTATCTAAAATTTATTTCTAGTTTTGCTCTACTTGAAGCTTGTCTAAATCTTGCAACTTTTGATTCTGCGCAACGGCTGGATTATATGAAGTATAATATAACTCAATCAAACTTTGAGTATCTAACCTTTTTGAGGTTAAACCAATTGAAGAGATATTCATATTGACGTGTTCGCATCGCTGGTTCAACTCATGTAGAAATTTATTGAATTTATCCTGTTTCAATCGGACAACCTTGGCCGGGGTGAAAACTGCCATCAATTTATCAAAAAATCCTGTTTTTGTACTTTCAAGTGAACTATATGGAATTGCAATAAAAAATCTCTTTGTCATGATATCTCCGAGCTCAACAAGCTCTTTGACATAAGCCTTGTAGTCCAAAATCTGCCTTCGTAACAATTCATTAGTTAAATTGCGTTCAGCATCCTCAATTCTCTTGATATATACTTCAATATCAAGCTTTCTAGACTGAATAACAATCTGAATAGGAAAGTTTAAGTAGTTTAAGAACGTTACATATGAAGAAATCAGAGCGTTCTGCTCATCTTCTGACTTCAAGGCAAAATTGATACTTGAAACCATTAAAACTGCTCGCAAAGATCCGTCCTTCATAATCACCGTATCATTCTTGATCTCAGAAATATCTAGGAACAGTTGAGTTGAATCATTAATTTTTTGTGCTGCCATATTTATATATTTATTGCTATTTTCCTGGCATAAATTGATCTAGTTCTTCGCCTTCAAAAACACCACCAGTATTTACAACCAGTGCAACGTCTCTCAAGCGTGAACCAGAAACTGCAGATTTGGTAACTTTTTTTACTGGGACTTCCTTGATCTCACTTTGAACCTCATGAACCAAGCGAACATAAGCATCCCGATTCCACACACGAAGAGTACTTCGCTTTGAGGTTTGAAGAAAGTTCAAAAGAAAAAAATGAATTGGGCGACCATTAACCTTTGCAAAGGCTAGTATTGCAGTCAAGCCAAGAGTCAAAATCCCCAACAAAGCAAAATATGCAAATGCAAATATCTTGTACTCAATAAAAGTGATAAACACGCCAATAAGTACCATTACGAACTGTCTTGTTGTAATTGGCCCAATAATTTTGTCTTCAACGTCAATAAATTGTGGAACTAGAAACTGTTGCATATTATAGTGCTAATTTTCTATTTAATTCACCAACCATTTCATATTCACTCAAAGTCAAAGACTCTTGATTAACTTTTTGTCGAAGCTCAATAACTGTAGCAATAGCCTTGCCTTCCTGAATAGCCTGGTAGGTCATTTGTAGATAAAGTCTATAAACTGGTGATTTCTTCCAGCCTTGTTTGCCTTGAACCATTTGAACCAAGGACTGTTCCTTTAGAACTTCAAACTTTTCAAGTAACGTACTCAAAATCTCCGGTTCATCACGACCGAGTTTACGAAAATTTTCCAAATCCATGTATTCAAGCTCCTCCTTTGGTCCAATCAATCGTCTATTCAATTTTAAACCTTCGATATGTGGTTTTTCTAAAGATGCTGCCTTTATATCCTTTGCTACCGGTCTTGAGATCGGAGGTTTGGACATTGTTGGCACATGTTTTGCCACTGGCTTTGGAGCTGGAGCAACGTCTTCTCTGATTGCAGGCGGTGGAGGACTTAACTGATGCCCCAAGTCTGCCTTTGGTCGAATAGCCAAGTTTTCCTTTGGCTTCGCAACCACATGACGTCTTGATTTATGAACCTCAGCGTGCTCTCTTTCCAATACTGAAACAATAATTTTTATTTTATCTTTGGTTAACTCCATTCCACCATCAACCTTGGGAATACTCAAAATATACCCTAACTCTCGAATGGTACGTATACCTCGAAAATATGTAACCAAAATATTTTTAAACCTTTTTTCTATATTTGAATCGCTAAACTTAATTTTCAGTCTAACAATTGAATCCTCAACTTTTTTTGTTATTAAGTCCTGATCGGCACTTCTTCTTTGATGGGACTCGCCATGTGGCTTGATCTCTTCCATTTCAATCTCTTCTTTTGGAATTTTTATAATCGGTGAAGCAACAACTGGTTGTACTTGTGGCTTGATAGGTTGGGTTTCTATTTTTTTTATCTGCTGAGGAGTAGCTTCCACCATTTGATCCTCTGGAGGAAACGGTATCCCAAGTGATTTTGCAACCCTCTCCCTTGACTCCCTTGGCGGAGGGGTTATCTTGGTGGCTTTCTTTTCAACAGGAACTGGGCTTGGCTCTGGCACCGGAATTGATCTTTTCACAACCGGAGGCTTCATCCTGGTTATTTTCTTTTCCACAGTAACAGGTTTTTTTTCGGGCACCGGGGTCACCTCTTTTACAATCTGGGGCTTCACTGCATCCTTGGCCTCAATCTTCTTTTTTGAATCAAAAGAGTACAAAGGTTTAAGCTCCTTCCTTTTCTTTGGTTCTAGTCGCTTGTTTTCTTTTTCTTTTAATTGCTTGTCAATTTCAGCTACATCAAAAAATTGGCCATCTTTGTAATATTTCATTTGGCCCTGTGTATCTCTAACTAAAACATATCCTGCTTGTGCTGCAGTTGTCATAACTCTATGTCCACTTAAACTTATTATCACTTAGATCTAAATACGCTAATTGACCATAGGCACTCACACCATTGGCCATAAAAATATTAGATATATTTGCCGCAATCCTTGCGCCTTCAGTCTGATCAATACCCAAACGCTCCAAAAGAACAAACTTCAGGAACATTTGTATATACTTCATCTGATAAGGGTTTTTCTTGAACTCTACACCCTCACCTTGTAAATTATTTCTCTTAAAATAGCCAGTCAAGTATTTTTGGTAACGTTGATCTCTGGCCAAAACGTTGTCCATTGCTCCAATTTCAGCCAAAAGCTCTAGACATGCCAAGATATTGTGCTTCTTTCTATTAAGAAGTTCCATTTCCAATTTATCAGCAATCTTGTCATATTCCTTGCGAGTCTCTTCAGCAAAAGTCTTCTTGGCTTCGTCAATCTTCTTTCTATCACTCGGTTTATCAGCATACAAAGACATAATATCCACTGGGGCAGCCGCCTTGCCGTCACCGCTAGCCTTGGCCTGTGGATTTTGTTTGGCTTGTGCATCTACTTCTGCCTGCATGTCATCAACAAAAGCTTTTTGTTCTTCTTCAGTGAATGGGAATATATATATATCTCCCAAGTCTTTTCTTTCTAGATCATGATAAAAATTCTTCAATGCCCCATACAATCTAAACAGTTGATCAAGGAGTTTTCTCTCTTCAGGTGTGACCTTTTGCATGTTTTTGGAGTTGGTGAAATATTCAGCCTTCTTAATAGAACTGACATTTGCTTCAGCTCCAACAACCCCAACAAAATCGCTTAACCAATTATCTATTGTTGGATCCACACTTTTTCCATTAATCACAAGATCGGCCTTGGTGATCTTCTCTTGATTATGATACAAAGCCTCAACCAGTTCCTTGTGTATTTCCTTCCTTTCCTTGTCTTCCAGTAGCAATGTTGTAATTCTGATATTTATACGAATCTTTAGATCATAACTCTTGGACTCAAAAACTTGCAAAACCATGCTCTTCATAACATTGTTGGCAGAATGTCTCTCCTGTTCAGGTGTTCTTTCCTCTTCTTCTATTTCCTCTTCGGCGTCATCATAAGCTTTCTTTTTCATTTCCGCTAAATCCCTCTGAACGAAAGACTTTGCTGTGTCATGCATTGCCTGTTCCGCCAAAACCCCCTCAATATGCTTATTTATATCATCAACATACTGCTTAATCTTGCCCCCAAGAGACTTGAATTTGTTCAAAGCCTCTCCATTGAACCATTTCTCGTCAACAAGAAGAAATCGTTTTCCCAGTAATTCAATAGACAGCTGCTTTGCTCTCTTTCCCTCTAACCCAAGTTCATCACCAATCAACTTATCAATCTGATCTATTGGGAACTTTTTGTTATATAAATCAGCTACCAACATTGTCATCTTGGCAACTTGTCCGATGGTCAACTCAAACTCTATAGCAATGTTTTTATTAACATTTGAGCCATACTCAGAATACAAAGCCTTGGCTACAAAGTCAGGTAGCTCACCTTTCTTGGTTGTTTTTTTTATCTGTTTAGCCATTATATTTTTATTTAATAACTTTTAAATTCTAAATCGACTGTATTTGTCGTCATCATTAACTACTTGCTGCAACCTTTCCAAGGATTCAGCCGCACCTGATACGTTTGCGGCAGCCATTTCCTGTAGAGCGTCTGTTGCAGACCTACCATCAGCTGCTAAAATAGTTGATTTCCTAGGCATTTCAACTGGTGCCGGAGTAGAAGATCCCTCAGCTTGAGCCATAACAACTTCTTGCGGTGGTTCAACAACTCTACGAACGTCAGTTAGCTTAACAGCCGCGCCATTCACCTCTATTTCATCACCTCCCTTTGCATCTTTTGAAACGGTACCACGCTGAGGAGTACTCTGTCCCTCAACCATGTACTCTACCTCCACACCAACCTTGGCCTTTGGCCTGATCTTTTTGGCCTCGGCATAGGACTCACCAGAACTCCTTAATGTCTCCTTGATACTAACACCATCAACATCTCCTAAATCTTCCCCCATAACAGTATTATTACTTGCTAAATCAGCAAGACGTTCTGGATCATTTTGTTTGACCTTGAGTTTCAAGACCTTCTTCGCAAGTTTCTTGTCCTGCCCACTTCCAGATTTCAGCATCTTACCAAGATCACCCGAATGAAGACCATCCTTAAGAGCCTCCAACAAATCATCATTACTTTCATCTATATCAAAATCAGAAATATTATCTGCATTTACATAATGTATCATTTGAGCTGTTTCATCAGAAAAATATCCATCTTCATCCTGTGCTAAATCCAACTTATATTCACCGGTGCCATTGCCCTCAGCATCCTTAACTTCACCACCAAAGGCCTTGCCTAGGTCCTTGCTAATACCAGCAATAGCGCGCCGAGCACTGTCTTTTTCTTTACTAGGAGTGGCATCACTACTCACTTGTTTCAATAAAGCAGCAACAGCCTTTTCTGCCTTAACTGGATCATCCTTTGTTGCACCCTCAAGCTGGGAATGGTACCTTTCTGAACCAAGCCCTTTTTTAAGAAGCTCATGAACCTTTTCATCCTCTAAAGCCTCAGGACTCAACTCACTAAGTCTAACTCGACCCTGCTTAACGGCTTTCTCAAAATCAGCCTGTCCAGCCTCTGTATCCAAATCGTTTGTAAGATGAGCATGTGAACCTTTCAAGACCTTCTTAATTCCATCTTGTGCGGCTCCATCCTTGCCAGCCATGGACATCAACCTATCATAATCATCCCCGTCCTTAAGATTACCCTTCTTGCCCATAGATTCAGCAATACTCTGAAGCGCTCTCCTTTTATCATCTTTGCTAATTCCTTTCATATTCATTAATCTATCGGCATCTTCAAAGTTGTCAATCTCCCCCTGTTCAGCCAACTGCAAGCCTGCCTCAACGGACATTCCAGACTTACCATTTTGGAATTCCTCCTTAAGCTCATCAACACCTTCAACACCAAAACGCTTAAGTTCACCTTTTCGTTTTTGTCTTTTTTCTTTATCAAATTTGTCATTATTTTCTTGAGCAATTTCTTGTTCGATACTGCCAGCCTTTCTCCCGGTCTTCCAACCCTTCTTTGCGCCACTTTTGCCCCCCTCAACTATTCCCTTACCAGTCCCCTTAACTGTTCCAATGGCACCACCAACAATACCACCACCAGCCATTGCTAGTAGTTGCTTTCCAATTCCTCCACCACCTTCCTTGGCTTTCTGTCGGGCACTCTTTGCTTTTTCTTTCATACCCTTCCAGCCACCCTTAATGCCTTCCTTAGCACCACTAACGGTACTACCAATAACAGCACCAGCACCAGCTGCCGCACTTCCACCCAAAACACTCTTTACTTTACCTATACCTGCCGTAACCTTGGTTCCAGCCTTTTCACCACGTCCTTGCCATTTTGCCTGAGATTTTTGTTCGGATGCGATAAATGGCTTTGCAAAACCTTTGGCTAAATTTTCCGCTTTATCCAAACCTGTCATTTTCTTGCCTAAAAATTTGGCAGTTTTACCAGCTGTATCTTTCATCTTACCAGCAGCTCCACCAACCATACCACCCGCTTCCTGAGCATACTCTAAACTAGCCAACAACATAGCTAAACCAATTGCAGTCTGAGCCATCTGGCCAACGACACTAAATTTAGACACCGGACCACCCTTTGCAGAGGATTTAGCTTCAATAGCGGTAGCATCAAAGTTCTTTTTTATTGGACTATCTGTATCACCGGCAGTTGACATCACCAACAAACTCATCCACAAGAAAAATGCCATAATTGGTCCCACTGCAACTGTCCAGCCAAACTTTTTCCACCAATCAGACGCCTTGCTCTTCATTCCCCCGACCGGAATAGCTTCCAAAACAAAGGCCAGAGGCGCAGTGGCTATCAATAACCAAAGCTGAGCAATACGCAAGAACAGAAGCACTAATATAAAGAATGTAACCATGATAATCATGATTAACATAAAAATTGCGATAAAGATCATCAAAAACAATTGAGAATTGTCAGGTACATTCTTGGCATCAGTTGCAACCCCCTGACCATCTCCGAATGTTTTCAAGTCTGACAATTGCATCATCTTGGTGAGCCCCATACCATTAACCAGATTGGCACCAGCTGTTGCGGAATAGCCATTTACGAATGTCATCATCACAACCTGTCCAAAATCTATCAAAAGGGCACAGATCAGCTTACTAAAATTAACCAGAATTGCTGCTACTATAAGAACATATAAATTTTTAACGGGGTCATGTTTTTTTACCTGCAAAATGACCTCAAAAGCAATTACCAATAGAGCTAAAACAAAGAATAGGTTACACACATCTCGAACAAGCACCCAAGCCTTTGTTACTGCTGGTACATCAACAAAATCATTCCATGCACTAACCAAGATAACCAAAGCAAAAATCTTCATGGCAATCCAGCCAAGAGCACTGGCCAACTGAAAAAACAACCAATTAACACCGTATAAGATATAATCACCAATTTCAGCTAGAGAGGGTATTGAGGCTTGGGCAATCGGCGCAGCAATAAAAAGAAGAAAAAACACTGAGATTAGTGATATCTTGCCCCAGCGACTTTTCGGAATCAAAACAAACTTAATGAACTGAAATAGTCCCATCAGTTTGCGTAAAAAATAATACCAAATTTTCCTTAAATGACTGGTCATCATTTGAGTTTTTATGTCATCAATATTATACCACAAACAACATACCTAAACAAAGTTTATACACAGCTATTTTTTTGCACGTCCAAAAAGATCAAAGAAAGTATTCTATATATGATATAATTGGCTTAGATTTAAATAAAATATCTAATTATGTTATTCAACTCACTAGATTTCTTGATATTCTTTCCGATTGTTGTAATGCTCTACTTCATGATTCCTCATAAATACCGATGGATACTGCTCTTGGCTGGCAGCTACTACTTCTATATGTGCTGGAAGCCTGAGTATATAGTGTTAATCATTCTATCGACACTTATTGACTACATGTCAGGCTGGCAGATACATAGAGCTCACCAGAAAGCTAAAAAGGTTTTTTTTCTATGCCTAAGTTTATTAACCAATCTTGGACTGCTTTTCAGTTTTAAGTATTTAAACTTTTTCAGCGACTCTATCAGGTCTATATTTGAACAGTTCTCTGTAAATATGGATATCCCAATGCTAAACATCCTTTTGCCGGTGGGAATATCTTTTTATACCTTTCAAACCCTTAGCTATACAATTGATATTTACAAAGGGAAGATTAAACCTGAAAAACATTTTGGAATCTTTGCAGTCTATGTTTCATTCTTTCCCCAATTAGTTGCTGGACCAATTGAAAGAGCCAAGAATCTATTGCCTCAGTTTGCAGAAAAACACAACTTTGACTACAAGAGAGTAACTGACGGTCTAAAGTTGATGCTATGGGGGTTTTTCAAGAAAATTGTAATCGCTGACGGAGTGGCTGCAGCCGTTGGCTTAGCGTTTGACAACCCAGGTAATAAAAGTGGCGCTGTTATGCTTTTAGCCACACTACTCTTTGCTTTTCAGATTTTCTGTGATTTTTCTGGCTATTCAGACATTGCCATAGGAGCGGCTCAGGTTTTGGGATTCAAATTGATGACCAATTTCCGTCGCCCTTATCATGCTAACTCTATCTCAGACTTCTGGGCTCGATGGCATATTTCACTTTCAACATGGTTTAGAGACTACCTTTATATCCCACTTGGTGGTAATAGAGTAAAAATTCCTCGATGGTACCTAAATGTCTTCATTGTCTTCTTGGTAAGTGGCTTGTGGCATGGAGCAAATTGGACCTTTGTTGTGTGGGGCGCCTTGCACGGTTTTTATTTAGTTTTCTCTTTGGTTACAAAGAAAGTTCGTGCTCGTATTATAAAAGGTATAAAACTGGACAAGCTACCAAAACTACACTATGCATGGCAAATGCTCGTTACGTTTGTACTTGTAAATCTGGGTTGGATATTTTTTCGAGCAAAGACTATTCAAGATGCTTGGCTGATCACAAAAAGAATTGGACTTTACCTATGGTCTGTCCCAGGTTTAATCATTGCAAAAACTAACATTGAAGAAATTGTTGACTTCGCAAACTGGGAAACAAAACTAAAACTGACCAATATTGATCTAGGAATAATCTTTGGAGCCATACTACTCATGGAACTTGTCCATGTTCTACAAAGTCAAAAGAGTGTTCGCCAATTTTTATCAGACAAACCAAGAGCCTTGCGTTGGGCAATCTATATAATTTTAATTATGTCTATTTTAATTTTCGCTCCGCAAGGTGAGCGAGAGTTTATTTATTTCCAATTTTAGTATGAAGAACGATATTAAAAAATTCATACTAAACACAGTTTGTTTTACATTGATACTGACTATAGTAATGAGCTTTTACATACTACTTTGTTATCGACATTCCAATGTAACACTCAAGGAAACCAATCACATTGAAGCAATTCTAAAGTTCAAACAAGGATTAAGTGAGGCTATAGATGAACCAAAATTGATTGTTTTGGCTGGGTCAAGTGCAGCCTATGGCGTTAATACAGCATTCTTGGAATCAAAACTCAATATAGAAACAATCAATGCTGGGTCACATGCAGGTCTAGTCGATTATATCTTGAAATATGGTAAAACTCTTGCAAAACCAGGAGATGTGATTTTTATGCCCCTAGAATACAATCAATACATTTTCAATAACAAAAACCTATCAACGCTATTCAATACAGCTGAAATAAAGAGAGAATACATCATGCTTCATGACTTAGATTATTTTAGAAATTTACCATTGGAAAATATAATTGCAATGATCACAGTTGACGGAAGAAGTTTAATCAAAAAATGACTAGTAGCCCAACAAGCTGGACAGCAAATGACAAGCACATCTATGTTACAAAAAATTACAACTCAAATGGTGACTTCAGAAAAAACAAAGGGCAAACCCAGGATTTCAAAGAAAGTTCTAACAAGACAAATGTGGATCTTTTACCGAAAGATAAAATTCAGACAAGTATAAAATATAATGACGGGACATTATCAATAAAAAATTTTATAGATTGGTGTAAAGAGAATAAAATAAAAGTTATTGCTGGCTACCCACCAATTATCGACACTGCCCCATTAGAGCCTGACCATTCAGAATTTTTACTAGAAATATCGCAGTTTTACAAAGACAACGATATTGAAGTTATTGGTACACCATATGATTTCAGGTACCCAGCTTCTTATTTCTACAATAGCCGCTATCATCTAAACAATGAAGGGCGGTTTATACACACCAGAAAGCTTATACCTGATCTAAAAAAAGCCCTCCGAAAATTAGGCTATATCCCTACGCAGCAAAATGATCCAAAAGCATCCTAATATGAAAAATGATACAAGCAAATTTATTATAGATACCAGCATATTTTTGGTTTTATTTGCACTTATTTTTTCAATATACGTGCTCGCTTGTTACAGCTATGCTGATATCCCAATTGAGGACACGTCTTTTCTACATGCCAGAGTCCTAACTAAAAAAGAACTTGCAGCAACCTACGGAAATGAAAATAAATTGATAATTTTGGCTGGCTCTAGCGGCGCAAATGGTTTTAATTCACAGATGATGGAAGATCAACTAAACATACCGGTCTTTAATGCAAGTCTAGTCGGGGGTACAAAAAAATACTTGTTTCATTATGCACAAAAGATAGCCAACCCAGGTGATACAATATTCATTCCACTTGAATACAGCTTCTATACCTTCAATAACAAAAGCTTGTTTAACCTTTTTGAAACTACTTCAACAATGGAAGATTATGTCCGAGAAAGAGACCAAGCCTACCTCAATGATCTCCCACTAATTGACAGAATAGGCTTAACAACGATAAACGCAAGGGAACTTGTAGCCAAAATAATTAAAAGTCAACATTACATAGACACAGTAGAAGAAAAACTAACCAATGCCCAAAATGCTTATAACCAGGCTGGTGACATAAACCCTGACATCAGACGGTCAAAAGACCGCATAAAACAAATACTAAAAATAAAGTACGAGAACAAGATAAAACTTTTCCCCCAGACTATCAAGGACATAGAACAAATTGACATCTCATCTTACGATGGAACAAAAAACTTGGAAGAGTTTTTTGACTGGTGTAACGAAAACAGTATAAGAGTCATCGCCGGTTATCCGCCAGTAATTGACTTTAGGCAGGTACATAGGAATTATTACGACAGAGGTTTAAAGCAGATTGAACAATTCTATAAAGAACACGACATTCCTAGTGTTGGAACCCCATATGATTTCTTCTATCCGAATAATTATTTTTTTGACACCTTCTATCATTTACATTATGGAGGAAGAATTGAACACACTCAAAATGTAATCGACAAACTAAAAGAAATTCTCTAATAGAACAAAAAAAAACAAGCTGCCTACCGCAGCTTGTTTTTTTATTTAAATTTGTTCCAACCAACTAATTTTTTTATTCTGCCTCCCCTTGCTAAAGAAAGTAAGAACTTTATCTTTTAACTTTTGTCTGTGCTGATATAGAAACCAAGCATTAACTGACAACAAGACAAACAGTGTCACAACTAGTCCCCAAAAGACACCTGAGTAGCTATTATTGCCACTCACGCTAACCACTGACTCTGTTTGAACCGCCCCAGCAACTAGCAATTCATTGCTTGTTTTTTTAACATCCTCTTCAAATCTAGGCTGTAGCCTATAATCATCGCCTGATTGAGAAACAACTCCTACAATTTCATACTCCACACCTTCGTCAAACATAGAGCTTTTCAATTGAGTACCTTGTTTGGCGTAAACGATGAACTCGCCCAAATCATCAGAGAAAATAAGTTTACTACTCGATTTCTCAAGTAATTCACCAGACAGTTTGATCAAACGACCTTCATACTGTTCGCCAATAAGTTCTGAACTCAATTCTACTGGGAATAAGTCGTCTTGGCCCAACATTACAATATCTTCTTTCTCTTTTATCAATAGACGTCTCTCCCCTTGGCTTTCAGAGATAGTTCCCTTGACGGAAATAACATCATTGAGCTGCAACTCTGGCCAATCAGCCTTGGAAAAGTATAGCTGTAACCCATCAATATACATGTAATTCTTACCAAAGGTCCCTGGCAAGACAGTAACGACTCCTGATAGCTGTATCTTTGATTTTAAGGGTAATTCTCTTACCTGATTGATATTCACTGCCAAATAACTGGGAGTGGTTGTAGACATAGAGTGAGAAGCTACTTGAACATCTGATACTGTCAACGTATCTTCACTAATTTCCTGATCCAAAGAAATACTTATTCCCTCCTTGGGGTTCTCGTAGCCTAAGGTGTCCACAATGATACCACTTGGAGCAATTATATTTACCTCATCTGTACCATTATTAAGAACTAAACCACTCTCCTCTTTGTTTAGCACATAATAGTCATTACCTTTTAATACTGTTGAGCTTTTGAATGTATAAGGAACACTCCCCCCATCAATAACATCGTCAATACTCCAGCCTAACAAATCTAAATCTGTTTCAGCTGAATTATAAATCTTTATCCACTCTGAATCGTCATCACCCACAGGGTTTGGCATAACCTCACTAATAATGACCTCCTCAGAAAACTGATAAGTAAATTCCTCTTGGTTAACATCAACACTATCGCCACTTGAATTAGGATCATCAGTATTCGACTCATTATCAGCCTGTGGTGGCTCAGCCTGAACCTGTTCAGCCTGTGATTCCATTAAATAAACATTTTCCTTTCCAGCTGTAACGATCTTACTTTCGCGAAAATCACCTTGCCAGTAAATTAATGAATTACCCCTTGACACGGTTGGGACGTTATCTTCCTTGTCACCATCGTCCCAGTCACCGTAAGTAACTTGATCAATGATATTTCCAGCTGGATCTTTCAAGATAATAGTGTCACCTGAATTATTCAGACTACTTTTGTCAAAGACTAAATAACCTTTGCCATTTATTTCACCATCTAACTTGGTTGATTGACCTGAACCTTCAACCAGCTCCCAATCTTCTAAATCAATTTTGCTAGCTAAACTGTTGTACAACTCAATCCACTCTGGATCACCATTGTTTGGCAAGGCAACTATTTCATTTATTCGGACATCGTTAAACTGATAGGCTTTTGCTCCACTCTCTTGAATTGGCGTATCCTCTCTTGACTGCATTTCCACAGGAAGACCAAGCATCAACTGTTCGCACTGCATATTATCACAATTAATATGAATATATTGATATACTGTTTCCGCATCGATCGTACTGTCAACAAAAGAAGCACTCACTGACACAGGAAACAGAAGTAAACTGATTAGACATATACCTATAATGTATCTCATAGTTTCAGAGGGCTGAATCATCACAGAGGTAATCACTCAGCCCTGTTATTTATTAATTACTAGACAACCACCTCAGCCAATGACTGAGGCATTTTTTGACAAACATTATCTAATTTTAGATCGTCAACCACATCAACATGAATTTCCTCATCGAGGTGCATATAGGGGTATTTTGATGACCTGTTGACCATCTGCCACCTTTCAGAAACAGGAGCTTTTTGCATCACAGTCACCTTTTGCTGTAGGAGTTCATCGTTATCAATCAGACGAATCTCTGTTCTCGGTACCCAAACTTTGTACCTCTTTGTGTTTTCAAATTTCTTGCCATACTCCTCAAATGTCCAAAGAATTTTCTCAGGCTTTGACCTACCAACACGTTCATTACCTTGAAATAGTTTTGCTATTTCATATGAACCTTCTCTCTGCTCTTTGCTCAAGTTTTGCAGAATCTCAAGGGCGACTTGTTTTTTGACGTCCTTGTAAACATCAACTGGATTATCATTCTTTTCACTAAGACGGAACATCCAGTAAAAGAAATTTGGCATAATAACGTAGCCTAGGTTTTTTACATCCTTGCGTAGCTCTGCCATCTTGAATGCATTAACTAACAAATTGATGTACTCGTCAGTTACAAAAACATTCTTGCGCCCCATAATGGCGCCACAATAAAAATAGACTCCACCTTTTTGGCGTAACGATTTTGTAAACTTTTCATTTTTTGGTTTCTCTGTTTTCGGAGAAACTTGTTTTTTTGATTTTCCCATACCTTTTCTTGATTAATTATATTTGGTTGTCTAGTTTGTAAAATTAGTGAGTAGTGAGTAAGTAGTAAATGATAAATAGTGAGTCGTGAGTGAGGAGCATATTACTTACATTTTCTTATATTTGATATTAGCGTATTGAGTTGCTTGGCAATGAGATTAAGAGTAATTTCTAGTTCATTCAGTATTTCTTTAGTGATATTGTCTCTTTGATAAACTTTTATCAACCAGACTCTTGTTTCAATTAACGAGCCTCGCGCAAAGTAATAGAATCTCAATTTATCTTTGTAATGATATCGACCAAACCCTTCGGATATGTTTGCTGCTATAGAATCAACACTTCTTTGTATCTGTCTCCCTACTGTTTGCTTATCAAAGTGATTAAACCTTGAGACATGTTTGTTTATTTTTTCGGCAACCTCGATGCTCAAAATATACGCTTGCGACCTGCTTAAGTCGTCCCAAATTTTGAATCCACTAGTCATACACTTTTTACTTTTTACTCACTACTCACTTCTTACTTCTACACTCATTATCCCAACAATGATTTAAATAAAAAAACAAAAACTGACGAGCTATGTCGTCAGAAAATTGAACATTTTTATTCTATAAATTTTTAAAAACTAAAAAGGTGTCAAGCAAGCTCGACACCCTTTATATAACTGTGGATAACTTGAATTTTATTCTATATCTACACCAACTGTATAGTCTGTAAGGAATGACTCTGGCAGATCCTTTACCAACATAGGCCAATTTGAGCCATAAAGACTAGCAGCAATTTCTGCGGTCTTGAGCCAACGAATTACTCCATTTGTTTCAACCTTGTAAACCTTTGGAACTGAAGGGATCTTGAACAAACTACCTGTTTGGAATGGCACATTATTACCAAGAGAGTAACCGGCCATTTCATCAGAAGTAATCGTTTCAACTGAAGAAAAATCTTCGCCGTAGTAACTTGCCCAAACTGCTAAAGTTGGATAAGCATGTCGAACATTATTTGAATCAAGATGATAAACTGCAGACTGGCCGTCCAGCTTGACCCAACGACCACTCATATAGTCAATTGCTTCCTCAATAGGACTTTCAAAATTAATAACAAAACTATAACCACTCAAAATCTCCATGTCGTCATTTACAACTTGAAATGTTCCCATCTGCTCAACGGTTGTACTAACTGTAAGTTCAGCCTCGCCATTAACGTCTGTTGCTTTTGATTTTAAATTAACTGTATCATCAACTCTAATTTGTTGTAGATAAACCAGGAAATTTGGAATTGGGTTGTTGTCTTCATCTTTCACAGACACATTAAACACGGCTTGGTCTTCACCATCAGCTTTGACAACGGTCTTGCTTAGACTAAGAGTAGAGTTTGACTCTGAATAGGTCTGAGAAACAAACACATTCACATAAATAGAATCCCCATTGGTAACATTACCGTAATTATCATATGCGCGAATACCAAGAGTGTGTTGGCCAGCAGTTAGCTCTTGCCATTGGTACGTCCAGACATAATCACCATCGTCAATAGCATTAACCCATTGTCCATCTATCTCAAACTCAACTACCTTCACACCACCAATGCCAACATCACGAACATAAGCTTCAATTCTTTTACTATTACCGGTAACAACCTGGTTAGTAGCCAAGTTTTTCCAAAATACACGTGGGCCAGTATAGTCAGAGCTTGAGGAAGACAACATATGAGTAACAGAGTCAATAATCATTTCATCAGGATAAGTTGTAAGTGACTCAAAAAACAAACCTAGATCACCCTCTTCAAACTCACCATTTGAATTGGCATCTACAATCTCAGGTACATAAAATTGATAGGACCTATTGCTGCCAATAGACAAAGATGTCTCAATGGTGGCAAAAAATCGTAAACCATTAGCGGGGACTTCTAAGTGTAAATCTGTCCAGTACCAATACTGATACTCCTCGTTGTACTCAGCAACGCCCAGATCCTGATCAATAGTCCAACCTTGAAAGCCATTGGCGTCAGTATCCAAATACAAGCGAACATCTTCAAGTCCGATATTACCATCAGTAGAATTGTTTTTGATTGTAAAGGTGTCCAGATAGTCAGTCGTGGCTGTATCAATGGTTAAATCCATCACGAGATTATCAAAAGTCGCAGCGTAAAAAACATCAGAATTTAGAGCTGTTAACTGATGACTAACTTCGGTAGCATGCGCTACTGGCACAAGTAATGCAACCAGACAGAACACTGAAAAAATACTTATAAATTTTTTGATCATAAGTGTACAAATTATTATTTTCTATTAACTTCATTATACACTTAAATCTACCCAAAACAAAGAGTCTCGCCCAGAAGGACGAGACTCTTTTATTTCAACGATTACTGTCTTTACAGAAGTAAACCATTTACGGTTTGATCAAAGATCCACCGTATAGATCACCTCTCCATAGTAGGTCAGCTTGTGCGTATGCACCTGTATCATCGATACCAAATGTTAGATCAGTATCTGTAGCATCATCCATCCAAACTTGAACACTGTTACCTGTTGTTGTAAGAACAGCAGTATTAGTGTTTAGATACACATAAAGTGTAGCGGTGTCGCCAGGGGCAACTTCAAGAATTGATGTATTAGCAGCACCGAATTGATCAACTAGGATCACTCCTGCGCCTGATGATAAATCAACAGTACCTGAGTCCATTGTAGTACCATTACCGTCTTTAACGGTCCAAGGAGCATCTGCAGCAGCAGCACCACTAGCAGATAGTTGCAATTCAAGTTGACTTGTTGCACCACCTGTACCAGAGAATGTTACATTTGTATCTGTTCCCTTTGCTTCAACTGAAAGTTTAGCAATTAGAGTGTTTGCAGATGGGATCAAGTTTCCTGATGGAGAACTTGAAGCAAATGTAATCTCTGGATAACTTTGGTAAACTGCCATTACGTATCCAAGTGTACCAGCATCAGTACCAGTACTTGGAGCAGTTAAAACAGTGTTACCAGAAACGGCTCTGAAGTTATCACTAACATCAAGACCTAATCCAATAGCCACGTTATCATCTGCACCAGCAGCACTAGTGTTCAAGTTAGCTCTTACGTAAACGTAAGCTGACTTGTCCTTAGCTACAGCAATGTCTAAACCATTGAAGTTAGCTTCAGCACCTGAGAATCCAGCAGTTGCAGTTTCCTCATTACCTTCGCTATTGGTATAAACCAATACAACTTCAGCAATTTCGTCTGAACCAACATTAGCGTCACCCCAGTTGTCGTTCAAAATTTGAAGTTTTTCAACTACGAAAGCTTCGTTAGTTGCAGTGAACTTCAATTTGTTGAACTCAACATCAGTAGCACCAGCTAATACTAGGTTAGCCAAAGGTCTTCCTGAGTCTGCAACAACCTCTAGAGTACCAGCAGTTGTAATCTCTTGATAAAGAGTTACAGCAGCTAGATCACCATTTGCGATAGCATTACCATCAGTCAATGTGATTGAACCAGCAAGTGAAGTACCACTTCCGTATTCAGCATCAACATGACCAACAGCAGCAATTGCAAGAGCAACTCTGTCAGCAGTAGCACTAGCTGGAGCTGTAGTAGAAATGTCAGCGTAAGCTACCAATTTCTTGTCTTCACCAGCTGGAACGCTCCAGTTCAAGCCACTAAATGTAGCTGTAACTGTGCTTGATCCAGCAGCCAAAGATTCAGCAACACCAACTGGAGTCAATGTATCTCCGTCTACTTCGTATAGGGCAATTGAATTTAGAATCTCTTCAACACCTGAACCTTCATCTAATTCTGCAGTTACCCATGTACCGTTAACAGTGTCTTCCATGTAACCAGTAACAACTAAGCTGTTAACAACTACATCTTCAGCATCACCTGCTGCGAACATCCAACCAACAATTGGAGCATCTAGTTCACCAGGAACAAAAGTTGATCCAGAAGCTGGAGTACCAGCTAGGTTGATTGTCAATGATGAAGCTTGACTTGTCATTGCCTTACCAGAAATATTCCCTGATGGAAGAACGTCGTCTACAGAGTCACTGTTTGAATCTCTAATGGTCCATGTAGCACCAGTTAGATCAGCTAGAGCAGCTGTAAGATTTTCACCTCCACCTAGAACACTTGTAGAGTCAACAATAACTTGACAATCATAAGTTTCACCAGATGTTAGTTCCCAGATATCAGGAGAATCATTTGTAGCACCAGGAGTAGTCCATTCAGCTACAATTGAACCTCCACATAGTACTTGCAAGTCATCATAATCAACTGCAATTGTACCTGGGTTGTCTGCGGTTAGAATAACTCGCATTGCCTCAACAGTCATATTATCACCAGCTGTCATAGTGAAGTCCATTAGAACAACATCATTTGAGTTGGTTGAGAAGTTTGCTGATTGAGGACCATTGAAAGCAACAGTAAGTTTACCACCTTCAACTGTAACGGTTGTCTGGTTGTTGGTAGTTGCAGCTTCATTAACATATGAAGTAGCAGCACCACCACCAGCTGTCTCGTCAACAGTCAAGTAGTATCCATAACTATCACCCTTAACACGAACATCTGTGTTGTAACGGATGTAAAGAGTTGCTGAATCATCATTCTTACCAGCTACATCACCCTTCATTGTGAAGGTTGCAGATTGTCCTTTTTCGATTGCGTATGCAGTATCAAATGTGAAAGTGAAATACTTTCCATTTTGCACACCCGTTGAGACCATTTCTGAGCCTCTATATAGAACAGCGTTGCTCAATACATCATCACCACTGTTGTAAACTGTAAGTTCCTCAACTTTAGCGTTTTCAGTATTGTTTACATAAACTGTAAACTTAGCAAGGTCTTGTTCTTTGTCACCAATCTTTCGGATAAAGCTTGTTGTTGATCTTTCAACATCAACTGCACCGATAGTAGTGTTGATAACTTGAGCAGTATTACCAGTTACAGGGAAAGATCCTGAAACTGTACCAGCAGCAAGAGTAACAGCACTTGAACTTGCAAGAGCAAGCTCATGGTAACCATAAGTAGTTGTAGTAGAACTGAAATCAGCAACTAAACTAATTTTTGTTGTTGCACCAGAAGCGATTTCTAAACCTAAGTTGTGGAAAGTAGCTTCTAATGTTGAAGAAGAAATAGTTTTACCAGTTGATAACTTATTGTCTCCTTCGTAAACATAAAGTTTACTAATTTCGTTTGTAGCACCTAAGTTTGAATGCTTAGCAACTAGACTATTAACAGTAACTGCACCACCAGTAGCAGTGAAGTCAAATGTTGATAGAGTTACACCAGTAGCACCCTTTGGTACCATTTGTGTACCAGGAGTTGAGCTAGCTAGAGCAACTGAAAGAGTTCCACCTGAAGCAGGGATAGTACCTGTACCGCCTCCACCACCTTGTGAAACGTCAATTACTTCGTCCATAGCAGCAGCGATATCACTACCAGCTGATGGAACTGCCATTGTAGTTGAAACTACAAAAGCTGCAGCCCACATGTTAGCATTGAAAGCAGTTTCATCTGCAATCATACTCCATGAACCATCTGCATTAACATAATAGATGTCAGAACCACCTTCAGGTTTCACTAATGAACCTTCTGGGAACTCTGTACCATCAATAACCATTCCTGAATCAGTGTAATTTGTCCAGAAACCATCTGGAATATCAATTACCATTGATGCCCAGTTATCACCGTAAAGAGCCTTGGCTGCGTCAGCAGTTTCGATCCAAGCTAATGAACCGTTTGGCTGTACTGCGAAAACTTTTGGAACAGTAGTAATTTTTACTAATTTTGTACCAGGTCTGATAACTACATTACCAGCTAAATCGATAGCTGATAGTTCGTCGTCAGTAATTGTCTTAACACCGTCAAAGTTTGAATACCATGACATGTATGTAGATTGTGTAGGAAAGGTGTAACGCATGCCGTCAGCAGCATAAAAATATACTGCAGCGCCGCTTGCCTTGATCAAGTCACCAGCTGATAATGTAGCAGCTGAAGCGACTGGAACAAAAGCGCCTAGTCCCATTGTCCATACAACTGTTGCCAAAACAACACCTAGGATTAAAGCTTTTTTCATAATGAGTTAAATCTCCATTTTGGTTTGACCTCAAATTGTTTCTTAGCTATTAAAACAATTATTGGTTAACCGTTATATTCTTTATTATGTAGTAAATGCCCACATAGGAGCCCGACCTTTTAAATTACTACAACCCAAAGAGAATTTCTTTAGGATTTATAATTACTTAAAACTTGACAGCTAATAAATAACTGGCAAATGCTAACTAACTACTCTTGTAATGAACCTTCATCAACAGTATCAGAAATTTCAACGCTTTCATCTGCGGAAGCTTCTACTGATTCTTCTACTTTGTCTTCTGGTGACACTTCAACAACTTGTTCCTCTTCTGGAATAGACTCACTTAAAGTTTTCACTTCAACTTGAGTTTGTTTTGCCAAAGCAGCACTTTGCTTCATTTTTTGTAAAGCTGACTTCAGATCACCATGTTTCAAAAAGTCTCTTGCTTCTTCAAGCAACAACTCTGCTTCTGATGGACGATCTTTTAGCTCCTCTACCTTGTCTTCATTTACAGTATTTTCATCAACAGCGACTTCCTTCTCCTCACCTTCTTCAGTAGTTTCTGAACTGTTTGTACCAGCCTCTTCCGCAGCAGCCTCTTCTGCAGCATCTTCCTCCTCCTTGGCTACGTCATTGGCTATTTCATCAACAGCAACTCTATCAGCCACAACATCAACCTGTTCAGCGGTTTCCTTTACCTTTTCCTCTACCTTGCCTATATTTTTACCAATTTTTTCAATAGTCTCAATAATCTCTTCATCGCTTAATTCGACTTCACCCTTTTCATGTTTATCAACAATAACCTCAACAGCCTTTACTGCGGTGTCAGCAATAACTTCCTCAGCCTCATTTAGACTTTCTGTAATCTCAACATCATCCTTTAATTCTTCTTTTCGTTGATCAAGCTTGGCACTGATCTCAGCAGTTTTCTCATCAACTTTCTTGACTGAGTCAACAACTTTCTGGGCTTGTTGTGGTTCTTGCTTCACATTATCAAGATTTGCTTGAGCTTTTTGCATTTCAACTTTCAACCCATCAACAGCGACCCTGATCTTGTTCTTTTTTTCTGTAGGCTCAGTTTCATTTTTTGAAACTTGCTCAATTTCATCTACTCGCTCTTCTGCAAACCGAACATGAAGTTCTGCTTGCTTTTCCTCACCTACAGTTAAGCCAACTTGCATTTTTTCTGAAGTTAGCTTGACTGAATAAAGGAAATCACCAGGCAAACTGCCCCTTGACGCATTTACGCCAAGAATACCTGAACTAAAGATGAAGAGAGCAATCACGGTGACAACGCCTACCGGTCGAGCTGTAAAGCGAAGCAAACTACCAGGGAGCATTGACTTGAACAAATACCAACCATTAACTAAAAAAGGCTGGTGTCGAGTAGAGCTTTGCTTTGTTATTTGCGATAACAAAATATCACGCTGAGTTTCAACCCAGTCTTTTCTTGGCTTCACATGTTTTAATTCTTCTAATTGTTCGATTAGATTCTTCATGTTTTTTTATTCTTCCCCAGCTATGTCTTTTAGAGCCTTCATAGCTCGGTGCAAAAGTACACGCACGTTACCTTTGCTTTTTTCCAAAACCTCAGCAATCTCAGTGATGGAAAATTCTTCAATATATTTGAGTACAATAATCTCTCTGTGAACGTCTTTCAACTTGGCCAAGTGATCTTCGATTGAACTTATGTCCAAACTCACATCAACCTCAGTTTCAACATTACGTTTGTCAGCAATCTGCTTCATGAAATCCTCATCAGAGGTTACAAAGTCTTTGTTTCTTGCACGATAGTGATCAATCACCACGTTGCGCGCAACTCTATATAATAGAGCGTTCAGATTACCAATTTTTTTATCCGTCTTATTTATGTACTCCCAGGTTTTCAAAAACACTTCAGATGTAAGGTCCTCAGCAATTTCCTGAGTGGCTACTTTAAATAAGACAAACCTAAAAATGCGGTCTACGTAAAAGTCGTATAACTGTCCGTATGCCTCTGCATCCTTATTCTGTCGTACTCGATAAATCAAGTACTTTTCTTTCAATGAAGCTTTCTTCATTTTTTTAGACGGCTAAAATGCTTATTTGTTACAACTGGTAAAACTAATATAACTGAATACAATTATAAACTAAAATCTATGGCTTGTAAAGGGTAAATTGACACAATTTTGCTATATTGACACTAAACAAAAAAAAACTCCCCTATATTGACATTTTTGGCATTCTTTGCTATAGTAAAATCACAACCTTTGTATACACCAGTGTATACAAAGATAAACATACTTACTATGATAGACAATACTCAAGCTTACCCAGTCAGAGTGTCAGTTTCAGAGGCTGCCAGGCTGTTTGGAGTAGACCAACATACTATTCGCAGGGCCATAAAACGCCAGGAATTGAGGTATATTGTGGTACAAGGGCGTTACAAAATTAACTTCGAAAGCCTTGTAGAATGGTCACAAAACCGCATAACTGTCAAGAATAAAATGGAGCAGAAAGGGATTGGTCAGTATGTGGACAAGTGGAAAATCAAAGCAAAAAAGTACAGTCCTGATCCCAGTATAGTACAACCAAAGCAAAAAGAAAATAAGCTGTAATAAAAAAAATAGTGGTCAAACAACTACTATTTTTTATTTTAACAATTTATACACTTTGCATGTCCGATATGAGCATGATCATGAATCACATCCTCATAAACCTTTTCAACAGAATCAACAATATCAACCCAATTGTAAAACTCATTTACATGATGCTGAGCGTCTTGGCCAACCTTCTTCACAAGGTCCGGACAGTCAAGTAAATACTGCATCTTGTCTTTTAGATCACTAACTGATTTATCCTTGAAAGAAAAACCATAACCACCAGCAATAGCCTCCGTGTTTTCCGGGATATCTGAAGCCAAAACTGACAAACCAAAACTCATTCCTTCCAAAATTACAATTGGCAAACCTTCACTTTCAGATGGATGAACCATCATGTAAGCATTGGAATAAAGTTCTTTCCACAAACGACTACCACCTTTAACACTGCCTGTGAAAATGATATTAGGATTATCTTTGGCCATATTCTTTAATCTTTTCACATAATCATCCGTAAAAGCAGAACCACCAGCGATCACTAATTTCTTGTCTGTCTTGATTTTGTTGTAAGCATCAATCAAATAGTGAACCCCCTTGTGTTTAACAAGACGAGACAGGAACATTATGTAACCATCTTTTTCTAAACCAAACTTTTTTAATTCTTTTACCGGAGCTTTGTTTGGCAAATCAATTCCATTGGGAATATAAACAGCATTGGCATTATATTTATCATTACAATACATTTGCAAAGTTTTGGAAACAGTAATCGTATCATGCGCAAATTTCACAGCGGCAACTTCACCCATGTACAAAGCAAATCTTGCGAATAATCCCCACTTCTGATGTTTTCGATCAACACAATGAAAAGTCACAATAACTTTGGCATGTGAATTGAAAAGTCTTGGGATCCAAGCAAGCAAGGATGGCCCAACTCCGTGGTAGTGAATAACATCGTAATCCTGTTTAACGGCGTGCCAAGAAGCTCGCCACGTATGAGTAATGGCGTCCATGTTTTTGGTTTTCCAGGACTTCAAACTAATCAGTCTAACACCTTTGTAATTTTTCAAACTTTTGGGCGTATACCATGGACGAGTATAGGCGTAAACCTTATGACCGCGTCTCACCAACCCCAAAGCTAATCGTTCGACATGCATCTCAATGCCGCCAAACTTCATTGGAATTCCCTTTTGTCCAATTAAAGCAATTTTCATACATTACAATATATCACATTACACACAAAAAGTCAAACGGACTTTTTCACTAAAAATAAACATACTTACCAAATTTAGCTTGATTTGATAGAATGTATATATACTAATAATAACACAAACAGGCTAAAAAAGATATTCAAATATGGATAACTCTTTGATAATTTTGTCGTGGTCAGCCATAATCATTGGCTTCACTCACACAATACTTGGACCTGACCACTACTTGCCTTTCATCGTTATTGCCAAGGCAAAAAACTGGTCATTAAAGAAAACTTTAACAACAACGGCCATCTGCGGGATTGGTCATGTTTTGAGTTCCGTGATCCTAGGCATAATTGGCATCATGCTTGGAGCTGCCCTTTTGAAACTGGAACTAATTGAAAGTTTTCGTGGCGACATTGCTGCTTGGCTTTTGTTTACATTTGGATTCACCTATTTTATTTGGGCTGTCCACAAACTAACAAAAGGACATCAGCATCAGCACCTAGAAAAAGAAACAAACCTAACGCCATGGGTTTTGTTCATTATATTTGTATTCGGACCATGCGAAGCACTCATACCTCTACTAATGTACCCAGCATCACAGCTTAGCCTCTTGTCTACCTTTATAATCGCAATACTCTTCAGCGTGACAACGATCTTGACGATGATGACTATTATAACTTTGACCTATAAAGGTCTAGCTAAATTCAAGTTCAACAAACTGGAACCGTACAGTCACGTAATGGCAAGTGTTATAATACTACTGAGTGCAGGTGCTATAATTTTTTTAGGTTTATAAAACTATGAAAAACATTTCCATCAAGGAATCAAAACAATTATCTAAACTTTACCTAAACAAAGTCTATCCACTAGACCAAAGGAAGTTTTTGAGACTACACACACAACACGTAGTTGAAATTGCAAAAATTTTGGGAACTTACAAAAAAGCTAATCTAAAAACATTGGAGGTCGCTGGGTGGGTTCATGACATTGGATACGTTGCCAATACAGAACATCACGCAATATACACAGTTGGTATTTTGAAAAAGAAATTCAACCTAGACAAAGAATTACTTGACTGCATACTAAACCATGGTAACAAAGGAACACCAACAACCAGAGAAGGTAAAATTTTTCAAATCGCGGATAAACTCAGCATACTAAGACCTGAGATAGTTAAATTAATTCTTGAGACAACCAATGGCAAAACAAGAAAATCAGACTTTGACTTCCTCGAAATGATGACTACTAAAGCAATTGACCTGTTCAGATCATATTAAACTCACATAAAAAGAGAAGACCCGAGACAATGTTGTCTCGGGTCTTTGCGCACTAGGACTTGTGCCTAGTACAGCGGCAACGTGCCACACATGTCGTGCAGCTTGGCCCCGCGCTCACCGTCAGCCACCAGCTGGAGCTGGCGCAGGGTGTAGTTCGGGTGCAGTTCCGCCCGCTCGGCCTGGGTGATGAACTCACCCACGCGGCGCCACATGGCGTCGCCGGCGAAGAGCGGCAGGTACACGGCCAAGCTCAAGAGCTTGGTACCGATGTTCCGCTCACCCTGAGCGATGAGCTTGAACTGCGACAACACGACCTCGGACTCGAGGGCGCGGACGTCCTCCATGCGGAAGAAGTCACGAATCTCGGTCCAGAACGAACGCGTTTCCTGGGTCATCTCTGTCTCCTCTTGTGATGAAATGTAATCAATGCGGGTTTCCCCTCAGAAAAGTCAATAGTAATTAACTGCTCTGAGGGGCGGTGCAGATACGAGATATCTGCACCGTCATGAACGCTGGAACTAACCCTGCTGACGGCAAAGCGCCTTGGACAGACGACGCTCTACGCGGCGCTTGTCCTTTTTCGCTTGCAAGCGATTCCGACGAGCAGAGCCTGCACAAAAGTGCTTGGTTTCACCGAAGATGATCCGGCTCTTTGACAGAGCCTTGGTGTACTTGTTTCCGTACGGATTCATTTCTCTACCTGTTTGGGTTTTTCCTTCAGAAAAGTCAATCGTAATTAACTGCTCTGAAGGGTGGTGCAGATACGAGGTATCTGCACCAGGAAAAGGTTTAGGCCACAGCTGCCAGGACTTCCTGAAAGCTCATGTCCGATTCGGATTGACTCAGCTCCCAGATAGCTACGATGTCTCCGAGCTCCATGCCCTGAGTGGCATTGATGTCAGAAACATCGGTCACGCCGAGACTAAGAAGCATCGCCACCCTGACTCGGGCCTGACCAAGCATCATCGGAGCGGCCATGCTGAGAAAGAGCGGCTTGACACGGCCATCCTCGTCACCGAAGATCTTGCCGATCTGCTCGTTGACCTGTTCACGCATGCGACTGCCATGCTCGTTCAGGCCCCGAAGAAAGAAGTACACTGCCTGAAGCAGTGGAATCATCTCTTCCGTAGAACCACCGAACTCAGACACGTCAGTGTAATTGAAAATACTGGTGTGGACCACCACCTTGGTATCGGAAATGTCCACAACCTGGCCACCGAAGCCAAGCTCTGCGCTCAGCAGATGAATCAGAGCCTGACCCACCGTCCGCTGAGAAGAACCGAAGTCCTGATAACCGTAAGGATCCTGACGACCGGTATTGACGGTAATCATGACCACCTCCTGTGTAGTTGAAAAACTTGACATAAGAGTATACCATACAGACAACAATTTGTCAACATTTGATCTAAAATTAAATAAAAAGGTCCCACTTCTCGAAGCAGGACCGATGTATTTATGGGTCATTTTTTGCCCTAATTTGCACCATTCTTTTTGAATGGAACCAGACGAATCGTGGAATTGTCGCCACGAACGCCCAGACCACCCAAAACACTATCACCCACCAATGATTGGTCACAAGGACCAAAGTAAGTGGCCAAATCAGCCAGACAAAGGCTAGAATGAGCCTAAGAAAGAAAGACTGATCATCATACCATCGATTGAACCGATAAATAGCATCCATTTGAGTCCCCCCTTGTTAGCAACATCTTTAGCTTAAATGATATACTTCTAATATGCAATATATACTTTTCACAATTATTTTTCTACTCACCGCAAGTTTTGCAATCGCGAGCAAGTCTGCAGCGCCGTGGGTGATTAGTCGAAAAAAAATCCAGCAAAGATTGGCAATCTTTGTTCAAGAAAAAAAACTACAAACTGTATGTGACTTGGGTTGTGGTTCTGGAGATATTTTGTTTTGTATTGCAAAAACCAATCCAGCAACAAAACTGTTTGGTTATGAAATTTCTATCCTGCCTTATGTAATTGGGAAAGTTCGACAACTATTTTATAAGAATGTCCAAATAAAGTTCAAAAATCTATTTAAACAAAAAATAGACAAAATGGATTTAGTCATTGTTTTTCTGATGCAAACAGCTTACCCGAAACTTCTTAAAAGACTTAAACAAGAAATTGGAGATAACACATTAGTGGCAATCCTTGCGTGGCCAGTCCCAAACATGAAAACATTTGAAGTACTTGAACAAAAAGACCAAGTGCCAATATATATTTATCAAGGTAAAGACATAAAACAATGGCAAGAATAGTTTTCCCTTATTCAGATTTTGAAAACTTGGGCATCGAATACTTGATGTCCAGTCTAGAGCAGCACGGACATGAAACCGAGCTGGTTTTTTATAATTCCTTTGACACGTACATCAACAAACAGTTCCAAACCAATAACAATCAACTGGCAAACAAAATAGAAGCGCTTGAACCAGATTATGTAGCGTTCTCGTGCGTAACTGACAATTACCAAAAACAACTTGAACTTGCAAAGACAATCAAGAACACAAAGATTGTATTCGGTGGACCGCACGTGACATCGGTACCAGAAAAAGTTATTAAAGAAGAATGTGTGGACGCAGTTATAATAGGTGAAGGGGAAATCAGCTTCAATGAATACATAAACAAACACAAATCAGGGCAAGCTATCCCAGGCGTCATTTATAAACATAATGGACGCCTGATTGGAAAAAAAGGATTAAGTCCACTGCCAGACTTGAATAAGATCCCCTTTCCGAAAAAGATTTTTCCAAATCACCTCCCGGAGACCAAAGATGAATACAGAATTATCACTAGTCGAGGGTGCCCTTTCAACTGTGCCTACTGCTTCAATTCCTATCTGCACAAACTAAATGGAACAAGTCACTTCCGGCAACGCAGTGTGGACAACGTTATCAAAGAACTAGAATTAGCAAAAGAAAAACAAGACCCCAAATATGTTTTGTTTGTAGATGACTGCTTCACTGCGAACAAAGAATGGATCCTGAACTTTTGCAAAGAATACAAAGACAAGATTAACTTACCGTTCGCGTGCATCTCTCATGTAACGTACCTAAATGAAGACGTCATCGTAGCACTAAGAGAAGCCAACTGCTGGAATGTTCAGATTGGTATTGAGTCAACTGATGAACACCTCTGCAAAAATGTACTCAATCGCCATTTAGATTTGGAGAAAGCAGCTGAAGTAATCAAACTGTTTCGAAAAAATAAGATAATGGTCCAGGCAGATCACTTACTCGGAGTGCCAGGTGACACGACCAAAAACCAGGAACACGCTATTAAATTTTATAATGAGTGTCGTCCAAGCTTGATCAGCATATTCTGGTTAACATACTATCCGAAGACCGCAATAACAAACTATGCCCTTCAAAAGAAAGTCATTTCGCATGATGACATTGAAAGATTAGAAAGAGGATTTAAATTAAGTGAAAAATCATATTTAATTGGCGGAGACGCCCAAACACCAGAAGAATTTTACGCAGTGGCATTTTTATTAAACTGGCTACCGCTCATACCGAAATGGAAAGTTAACTTCTTATTAAAATCAAAACTTTATAAAATATTTAAAATTAAAAACTTTTATTTATCAACTGCACTACCACGGGCTATACAAAGTTTGTTTAACAAAAAAGACTTCCGTGGAAGAAGTCATCTAAAAAGATTCTTTAAATTAAAATAATATGTCCAATCTCAACTTTCAGTACTGTCAAAAAATTGTAGTGTTTTCAAATGATAAAAACTCCGTTTTGTTATGCAAAAGAAAAGGAGAACAAGACTACGATGGTGTTTATTCTTTTATCGGTGGGAAAATGGAAACAACTGATGAGTCGATCATCGATGGTCTTCAGCGAGAAAAGAATGAAGAGGTGGGAGAAGATTTCAAAGTAAAAATATATCCTGAGTTCACCACTAATCTTTTATTTAGAAAAAAAGATGGCAACTCAATGATCTTGCCACATTACTATGCAGTTCATGAATCAGGAGAAATTACCTTGAATGAAGAGTATGCAGACTACGTCTGGGTGCAACTAGCTGAACTTGATTCTTTTGAACCCAAGATCCCATCAATCACTGACGTAGTGATTTCATTAAAGAAACTTGAACAGCTAAACACTATAAATATTCCGATTTTAATTTAAAAGTGAAGAGTCGCCAGCGATGTAGCTGACGACTCGAGTTGTTGACTAGAAGCTTACGACGTCACCGCGACGATTGAAGACCATTCCCATGAACATCTTCATGGTCTGCCCACGCGCGTTGGGCCGACTGAAACAGTACGTGAGGCAAGCCGGAGTTCCGAGCTCTGCCAAAATCGCTGCGGCAGCTTCATCCTTGGCGGTGGAAGGGTTGTTGAAACGCCTGGCGATCCTCTTGCACGCAGCCTTGAGCTCGGCGTCAGTCATGCTGCTGTAGGAACGAATCTCGGTAGCGGTCTGAGCCTGAGGCATGATGCCCTCCATGTGAATTTCCAAAAGATAAAAACTTGAATTATTGTGTTGGACTAGAACTAAAAGTCCAACACTCCATACATGCTATGAACCTTACCCACAAAGGTGAACTTAGAACCCTGAAAGGTGTAGCTCACATTGGCATTGGTGCCAATCTCATCGTGGATTAGTTTCCATGCCGTACCAGAAGCCCACTCCTTCTTCCTCCCTACTGACCACGAACCGGGTACTGCGAGGCCTGCTTTCTTGGCTAAACGCAGACACACAGCCATGATTTCCTCGTCGGTCATAGTGAAATAGGAACGCTTCTCTACAATGGCGGTTACAGGCATCATGCCCTCCATGTGAATTTCCAAAGAAAATCTTTCTAGTTACAATTATAATTATATCATATTTTTGTACTTTTGTCAATAAATTATAGTAATTTAGGGTAATTCTTGCTAAAATGGAGTTATTAGAATTAGCAGACAACTAACAAATAGCCGAGCCTACCCTCTCAATTTAACTTGGAGAGCGAACTCATATTGCCACCTGCCTACCGGCAGGCAGGCGTTGCAAGGCACCTCGCAATGTAACTAATAATAAACAAAACCTAATATGAATGAACCAATGATGCCAACAGGCACAATGAAGCCTGAAGACAAAGAAATAATTGCTCAAGAAAAATTTCCAAAACCTGAAGAGTTTCTGACATTAATGAAAGACAAGGGTTTGGAAGAACACGCAGAAGCCTATGAAAAAGTTCTTGAACTAGCAAGCGTTATCAAACAAGCTGGTGGCCAAGCTCTATTGGTTGGCGGTAGTGTTCGAGATATGATGTGGGGCAAAACGTCAAAAGATTTTGATATTGAAGTCTATGGACTTGAACCTGACAAAATCAGGGAGGTTGCAACTAGCATTGGCAAGGCTGACCTTGAAGTTGGTAAAGCTTTTGGTATTATTAAAGTTTTTATTGGTAATATTGATCTGGACATTTCCCTACCCCGAACTGATTCAAAGATGGGAGAGGGTCATAATGACTTTGCCGTTAACACGGACCCAAACATGAGTATCAAAGAAGCGGCCAAGCGTAGAGACTTTACAATGAATTCAATTGCGGCTGATCCCCTAACTGGAGATATCTTTGACGGATATGGAGGTTTGCAAGACATAAAAGAAAGACGACTTCGCATTACAGACGAAGAGAGATTCAAGGATGACCCCCTTCGCGTACTTCGAGGAGTACAATTCATTGCCCGTTTTGGTTTAGAGGTTGAACCAAAGACGATGCAAGCTATGCAGGAAATGGTTCCACAACTTAAACACTTATCTCAAGAAAGAATTCTTGAAGAATGGAAGAAACTATTACTCAAGTCTGAAAAACCTTCAACTGGACTAACAATGGCAATGGCCCTTGGAGTAATCCGAGAACTTCATCCAGAACTATTAGCTCTCAATGAAACTGATCAGGAAGAAGAATGGCACCCAGAAGGTAATGTCTGGATACACACCCTAATGGTTGTAGATGAAGCCGCTAAAGTTATTAGACAAGAAGGACTTGAAGGCAATGAAGCCTTTGTCATAATGATGGCTGCCCTTTGCCACGATCTGGGCAAACCCGAAACAACTGAGATTAAAGATGGTAGAATCACGTCAATTGGCCACGAGCAAAAAGGCGAAGAACCTACCAAGCAAATGCTTTCATTTCTGAAAGGAATAAAGAAAAAGGACCAAGACAAGATAGTTAAATTGGTAACCAATCACATGATGGCTAGTATGCTATACATGCAAGATTTGAAGGCTCACGAACAAGCTGGCAAAGATGGCAAGGTTAAAGGTGCAATCAGTGATGGAGCCATCCGAAAATTGGCAGACAGAATTCACCCTGCTACAATTAGAGAACTGGTAATGGTTTGTCAGGCTGATCATTTTGGTCGAGGAACATTCCCACCAGAAACGGTTGCACAGATGACCCTAAACCCAACAGAGTTCAAACCAGGCCCTTGGCTAATGGATCGAGCCCGCAAAGTGTCCGTAGAAGACAGCAAGCCAGAACCATTAACTCAAGGAAGAGACTGGATTGCAATTGGATATAAACCAGGAAAACAACTGGGACAACTTATTCGATTATCAAACGAACTCAGAGATGAAAAAGGCTTTGATCGTGAAAGAGTTTTTGCTTCTGTCTTAGACATGACCGCTGATGAGGCTATCGAAAAAATGGAATCATTATTAAAAGAATAATTTATAAGTAACCAAGTAATATGAAAAAAATCGTAACACTTTTATTTGTTCTAACACTGGTTTTCACTTTGTCAGCCTGTGGCAAGGACAAAGAACCAGAACAAACTGTAGACCCAAACGAACCAGAGATTCGTTATGATGAAGACGGAAATAAAATTATCAAACTAAAAGGTAGACCAACAACTACAAACGAAGTCAACCTTGATGACGTAAAAGAACACAGTTCAAAAGAGGATTGTTGGCTTGTAGTTGACGACAGAGTTTTTGATGTAACTGAGTATGTAGACAAGCATCCAGGAGGAGAGGCTATCTTGAAAGGATGTGGAACTGATGCAACTTCCCTTTTTGATGCAAAGCACGAAGACAAAGCAAGAGACATTCTTGATGAATACTTTCTAGAGGATTTAAAATAAAACAAAAATTATGTTAACTAAACTTGCCTACTTTTATGTACTAGGCTTACCTTTTATTGCTTGGCTTGGTATAATAACTCTAATATGTTTAGTTTTTACCGCATCTATCCCAAAAATGATCAAGCGCGGAATAAAACTTCCAATAAAACTGCATTATGTTATGGCTTGGGTTACGATTGGATTGGCAGTTCTTCATTCAATTTTAGCAATATTCTAAACCATGCAACACTCAAACTGGTCTGGTAAACAAATTAAATTGATATTTGTCTATAATGCTGATAGTGGTCTTTTTAATTCCTTGACAGATTTTGCTCACAAGCTGATTTCACCTGATTCATACAAATGCAGCCTATGTAAACTCACGTACGGAAAAATGAACATGAAAAAAGAGTGGCGTGATTTTATCCACAAGATTCCGCATGAAGTTCAGTTTTTGCATAGAGATGAGTTTCTAAAACTACACCCGCTTCAGGACCCGCAACTACCCATGGTGTTGATAGAAAATCAGGGCAACCTAAAGATATTGGTCGACCAACAAGAATTGAATAGTTCACAAGATCTAAAAAGCTTAATGAAACTTGTCCAGAAAAAATTAGATGTCTAAGAAAAAAGAAAGCAAACTAAAAACAATTGGCATAAAGTCAGGAAAAGAACTTCTTTTTATTTTGCCGATTTTTTTTATTGCTACACTAATTGGAATATTAATTGATCACTTTGTACCGAACGATATCATAAATCAATTTATTGGACAAAACTGGCTAATATCGATACCTATCGCTGCCTCTATTGGCATCATTGCGCCAATCCCAAGGTACGCAACCTACCCAATCGCCTTTACATTGTTTATGAAGGGCTCAGGTTTTGGTGTTGCCTTTGCTCTAATAGGCGGAGAAGTTGTGTTTGAGTCCATGGTTAGAGATATAATTGAGATAAAATATTTCGGATGGAAATTTTTTGCTGTTCGAGCAGTTTTGAGTGTCATTTTTATAACACTTGGTGGATACGCCATTGAGATATTATTATGATGGAATTATTAGCAACAACTTGGACGGAGTTTGTCAAATATGTCCCAATAGTCATAGTTGCTGTTGTAATATCACAAATTATAAATGTTTTGGTGCCAAAAAAGAAAATGGGACACAAGTTTTTGCCAAGTGAAAAGAATATAGCCGAAACCGCCGCGGCTGGAGTGCTAACACCTGGGCCGTTACTGGCCTACCTACCGCTACTAAAGACACTGAACAGCAAAGGTCTTGATCTCAGCATTATTGTAACCTTTATAACTGCACAGACATTGATAGGGCCCGCTAGATTAATTCTTGAGGTTGGTTATTTCGGATTGCCTTTCTTTATTGGTAGATTGGTCTTGGCCCTGATGATTGCAACTGCAATTGGAACTTGTTTCAAGTATTTAGAGAAAAAAATAAAATTCTAATACAAACAGATCGCGTCGCTATTCGCTCGCGATGAACAAAGACAATAATAAAAAATATGATTAAGACATTACAATTAATTGGATCAATACTGGTCTGTCAGTTGGCTGGCATCATTGGATCACTTTTTACAGTGCAAACAGTTAACACTTGGTTCAAAACATTAGCCAAACCGGCCTTCAATCCACCAAGTTACTTGTTTGGGCCCGTCTGGATAACTTTATATACATTAATGGGTATTGCGTTATTCATTGTCATTCAACAGGGCTGGCAAAAGCACAAAGTTGCAATTCTGGTTTTCATAATCCAGCTTTTGCTAAACACCTTCTGGTCTTTTTTGTTTTTTGGAGCGCAGAACCCTTACTTTGCTCTGATTAATATTGTATTCTTGTTAATTTTTATAGTTCTAACCACAATCAAGTTTTGGCAAGCAAACATGTGGGCAGGAATCTTGTTTGTTCCGTATATTGCTTGGGTGAGCTTTGCGACTGTACTAAATTTTTACATTTGGAAACTAAATAAATAAACTACTACAGATCGCGTCGCTGTTCGTTCGCGATAAACAAAGATAAACTCACAAGAACTATGAAGAAGGCTATAAAAAAAGGATTCAGCTTTGGACTAACATCAGGAATCATAACCACACTAGGATTGGTCGTTGGACTGGGAGCAAGCACACACTCAAAACTGGCTGTTATTGCCGGGATAATTACAATTGCGGTAGCTGACTCGCTATCAGATGCAATGGGGATCCATATATCCGAAGAAGCTGATGGAAAGAAGAATCACAATGAGGTCTGGGTTGCTACTGGTGTCACATTTATAACCAAACTGGTTTTTGCTTTGACATTCTTGGTGCCAATCCTACTTTTAACCTTAGATACTGCCATTATAGTTAGTATAGCTTGGGGATTGATCCTCATTGCAGGTTTTAGCTTTTATATTGCCTGGAGAGAAAAACAGAAGCCGTGGCAAACTGTATCCGAGCATCTAATCTTGACGATCTTTGTTATTGTGGCAACCAAGTATATAGGAACAATGATTGACAGGTGGTTAATGTAATATGCTTTACTATATAATTTGCGACAAAAAAATTATCCTATCAAAAAAGTCTTACCAATCATGGCAAGACATTCAAGCTGAATATTCTGATTACAAAACATCACTTGGTCCGTGGACAAAAGAAGAGTTACTGGATTATTTCCGAAATGATTACAAAGAAGAAGAATTCCCATTTTCAGAACAAGAGATTGATTCACTAACAGACTCTATTAAGGACATTATTGAAAAAGCTGTCTAACCCTTGTTGGCTACTGCCAAGTTGTGCAAGGTATACTTCTCTAAATTTTTAACTTGCGTTTCGTTTAATTTGTCACAAGCCCAATCCCAATGATATGAAACCCAGTCACCAGGCTGTGGTTTTTTGATAAACGTTTCTCCCAGCATCTTGTATTTAACTTTTTTGGTTTGTGGTTGTGACAATATCAGCTCTTCATTTTCAAAAGCCAGTAGGGGAGTGATGATTTCCAATTCACTATCCCCAACTTTGATGATTTTTCCCCAGCCAATACGACACTGATCCATTGTATTCAATGTATGCATAATCGCGGCGTGTCCAGTTCGTATCCAAATATTGAAGACATGAAAGCTATGGTGTGGCAGTGCCCCCTTCGGAATCTTGACCATGATTTTTTCAAACTGGTCCAGCTTCATCTTTTTCTTCAGATTCAAGCCATCGACAAAATGATTGTATAAACGACGAAGTGGAATGTTGGCTAGCAGATTATTACCTATCCAATATGCTTCCACTACCCTAATATCAAATGGATCTGCAATATTGTTTGCTTTGGCAATCAACTTCAAATATGGATAGAGCGTCTGAAACTCCTGCAAAACCTTGTCCAAGATGGGTAGATTGTTACCAAGGGCAGTAACTTCAAAAAGAGTACTGTTTTGATCTCCCCCACAGTACTCAAGCTTGTTTGGCATAAAGGCGTATCGAGAACAGAGAAGTAAGCCTTTGTTTAGATTTTTGTCTTGATTTAGCACAATTTAAGCTTTTAATTACTATAAATTTATTATAGCCAAACTCTTCTACTTAGTAAACATAAACTTTATATGACACAAGACCCACAAGATTGACAAAACTATAGATTTGTGCTATAATGCCATTTCATGTTCCTTTCTCATACTATCGTATCCTATACGGTAGAAAACCAAACATCTATCTGTGCTTTGCACAGAAGGGGGTCGAATGATCGACGTCTTCCAACTGACCATCATTGGTGAGCGCGTAAACGTGCTCCTCACAACAAAGAGCTTTGGCGAGGTTCACCCCAAACGGGATGACTTCGCCACTCAGCTTGGTCGACTCAACGAGGTCACGGGGAAAGAGGCTATCCTCTTCCCACAGTTGGCCTTCACCAACCAGTTCGTGGAAGGTGACGCCACACAGGAAGGAAACATCGAGACCTTCCCGGATGCTCAGGGAAACCTGCTCGAAGGATTTCTGCGCTCGCCATTCAAGGCGGACGCGGGCATCTCGACCAGCCTTCCCGTCGGGATCTGCAACGGCGACTGCCCCGTCGGAATCATTCTGACAACGCCCGACAGCATCGGTCAGCGCAAGCTGGCTCTGATGCACCTGGGACTCATGTCCATGATCAGCAAGACTGGTCGGACATCACTGATCGAGGAGACCGTTCAGGCCATCCGCCAGCAAGGACTCGAGGTCGAGGCCTTCTGGATGGGCTTCGGAGCTGAGAGCTGCTGCTATGGTCTCGGCCATGGGGATGATCGCTGGCCGATCATCGAGCAGTGGCAACCCGAGATGGTGGAAGTCACCAAAGGACCGCGCCAGGGAGATCGTGGCGTGGACCTCGGCATCATCGCCACCAACCAACTGCTGGCTCTCGGCATCCCGGCTGAGAAAATCGAGGTCAATGAGTACTGCACCTGCTGCTCTGGCAATGCGCCGGAAGATGGTCAGCACTTCAGTAACCTGATGCGTCATGGCGCCACCGCCAGAAACGCAGTGGTTGCCTGGCTCAAGTAACCCACAACAACAAGGACCACCAACGTCACATACGTCGGTGGTCTTTAACTTTATTGAATCAACTGAATTTTATATGGAGCCGATGGCGAGGATTGAACTCACGACCTCTGCTTTACGAAAGCATTGCTCTACCAACTGAGCTACATCGGCATATTTCAATTTAGCTGTAAAATTGCTATAATTAAGTATATCAATCAATAATTTTGAAGTCTAATTTAGAAGAATCATAACAAACATGATCTCAATACAACAAATAACATTACCCATCACTCACCAACCTGACGCTATTGCGGAAGCAATCTCTGAAATTTTGGGTATCACAAAAGAAGAAGCAAACTCATACACCATAACAAAAAGGGCCATTGATTCTCGAAAAAAACGGCAGATGATCAACTTTGTTTATTCAGTAACTATTTCACTTGACAACGAAGAAGCAGTTTTGGAAAATGAGGCTGTAAAAAACTACACAAAACATCATAGGATCGAAATCACAGAACCTTATGTTTACGAACTACCAAAACCAACCAAGAGCACAAAAGAAAAAAAACATGTAATTGTTGGCGCTGGTCCATGTGGACTTTTCGCGGGATTAATTCTGGCAAAGGCTGGACTAAAACCATTAATCATTGATAGAGGAAAAGATGTAGACAAACGCATCAAAGATGTTAATGCTTTTATTTCAACGGGCAAACTGAACACTGAATCAAACATTCAATTCGGAGAAGGTGGAGCTGGAACTTTTTCTGACGGAAAACTCAACACACTAATAACCAATCCTCGCATTAAATATATTTTTGAAGAGATGGTAAAAGCTGGCGCGCCTGAAAGTATACTAATTGATGCGCAACCACACATTGGCACAGACAAAATTCGTAACGTAGCCAAGAACATACGCAATCAAATCATTGAACTCGGTGGAGAGGTCCGATTCGACACAAAACTCACTGATATAAAGGCAGAGAAGGATAAATTGGAATCTGTCACACTTAACGATGATGAGGAAATAAAAGTTGACTCACTTGTGCTGGCTATTGGATACTCGGCTCGTGACACCTACAAGATGCTTCACAAAAAAGAATTGAAAATGGAACAAAAGCCGTTTTCTGTTGGAGTTCGAATAGAGCACAAGAGAGAAATGATCAACAGAGCTCAATTCGATAAATTTTATAATAACAAAAAACTTGGGAGCGCCAAATACAAACTTGTTTCTCACAGTGACACCAATCGAAGTGTTTATACCTTTTGTATGTGCCCAGGTGGCTACGTGGTGCCATCAAACTCAGAAAGGGGCACAGTTGTGACCAATGGCATGAGTGAATACGCTCAAGATGCAAAAAACTCAAACTCAGCCTTGCTCGTAAACGTGGGGCCAGAAGATTTCCCATCTGATCATCCCCTAGCTGGAATACAGTTTCAAAAAGAGTTGGAAGAAAAAGCGTTTGAACTTGGTGGAAAAAACTATAATGCCCCAACTCAACTAGTCGGAGATTTTTTGACAAACCAGCCGTCAACAAGGATAAAAGGTGTTACACCTAGCTATAAACCAGGAGTAAAACTAACCTCACTGGATGGCTGCTTACCTAAATTCGTAACTAATAGCTTGCGCGAAGCTTTGCCCAAAATGGACAAGAAGATTGAGGGCTTTGCCAAGAGCGATGCAGTACTTACCGCGGTTGAGACTCGATCATCTGCTCCACTTAGAATCACAAGAGACCCAGAAACACTACAAACAAATATAGCTGGCATTTATCCAGCAGGAGAGGGCGGTGGTCATGCTGGAGGAATTGTTTCTTCGGCAGTTGACGGTATAAGGGTTGCTGAAATAATCACAAAAAACAAATGAAAAAAAATAAAAAACAGATAGGACCATTACTGTTCCTTCTAGCGGGGATTGGCTGCATAACTGCCTACAAAGCTATTGGCTCGTCTGTTGCTCAAGACGGGACTCTAACAGAACCATTTGCCTTGATACCCATTGGTTATTTTCTAATAACGGTGGGAATAGTTTGGCGAGTAGTTATTTTTGTAAAACATTTATCAAAATAATATGAAAAAGGAATCACTAACCCAAAAAATCTTGTTTTGGATCCACTTTCTTCTGTACTTTCTCATTCCAACAGGTGTCCTGATTTACCATTACATGACAACCTACAATGAAGTTATAAATGACTTGGTCACTGGCTCATTTGGATTTGCGCTAGTCTTGTATATCATTGCTGGGCCATTATTGATCTACGATAGGTTCCCAACAAAGATTAGCAAAATTATTCCGCTATTTATTCCGTACATTTTCTACGCTTTGTTTATTTTCATCAATCCAATTGGAGTAACCGAAATTATTGAAAAGTTATTTATTGAGAGTGTAGCCGTGATGTCCAGTTTAGCGATTGGTATTTTGTTCCTAATTCTATTTCACAAAGATGCGAACTATCCGTCATTTATAAAGTATGTGAGAAAGCATCCAATAGTTCTAATTAGTCTTGCAATAATACTTTTCCCATTGATATCAGTTGGGTACCTACTCTGGGAGTCCTGGACGCTACTAGCTGGACCAGAGATGATTTCCATGACTCAAGGTTTTTTTGCTTTTCTTTTATTAAATACAACTTTTTTCTTCGTAACTAGCTTAAAAAACATATAACTTATGGAAAACATTATTCAAATTAAACCAAAGCCAGAAAATGAATCCTTTGAACCTGGGAGAGGTATTGCATTGAAAGAGCTGGTAAAAAAAGCAGGCAGCAAACTTGAGCAACCGATTCAAGAATTACTAATTCTACTATTAGAACAACACGAGAATCTAGCTGACATAGAAATAACTCCGGTATCTCCAAAACTAGAACCAAACACAGGTGGAGTTTTTGACAAATACTATATGGAAGATGGAACAATAATTCCTACAGTTTTCATTGTTGAAGACAAGGATGGTCATATGAGGAAAATGATGCAAAATAGAAAAAAATCTGTCCTAATGGTAGCTGAAATGTTGGGGATTGAACCCGAAGAAATGTCACCTGAAATACTAAAGCAATTTATCGTTGCTCATGAATTTGGTCATGCTACTGATTATGTTAAAAACTACCAGAATAACCCTGAATAAACAGCAACTGAAGTGTCGGAGGCTTGGGATGATCACTATATTGCAAACTTGTATTTTTTACCTTTTCCTGGACTTGATCCAGCTGATCTAAAGCATGAAGCTCAGAACCATGACACTTTAGAAAGTTTACTAACCGCTCATCCAGAAGCTAGGCGTGACGTTGAATTCGTAGGAATCAATACCTTAGAAGAACTTTTCGAAGCACAAGAAAAAGCCTATAGAGAATCTGCATATGAAAGTTATGCTGACAAATTTGCGACTGACTTCCTGCTTCGCAATGCGAAAAAACTTAACATACCAACGCTGCAACAAGAAACAACGCTGGCCGCTTAAAATTCTTCAAGCAAAAGAAAACACGACGTTCACGGAACGTCGTGTTTGTGTTCAGGCTCAAGCCTTTTGCTGCCCCTCAAATCGGAACTTCGTGAGCCTATCCCTGATCGGCGAGCACCACAGATGTCTCCACTTGGGGACAGCTGCAGCCGCAAGAATGATCGCCAGAGAAATGGTTCCTGGGATCACCGCCTCATAGGGAGCATCTTTGCTCATACAAACCATGTAGATCACCAGGACAGAAAAGTAGCCCCAGAAAATCGCCATGGAAAGTGCCACGGAAGTCAAAAGAAATCGTATCATCTGCATTGTAAGCCTCCTATAGAAAACAACTGGTAAGTCTACCACAAAATTATTGCTTCGTCAATGAGTAACTAAAAAGACGATGTTCGAGGAACATCGTCTTGATTTTCAACTATTCGCCATCAGACAGTTTGATCTGATTGGCTAGCCAGGCAGTGAACTCCTGAAGAGCTCGCCGGCGATGACTGAAGAGATTCTTGCGCATGGGGTCAATTTCTGACCAAGTCTTGCCGAATGAGTTGGCACTCACAAAGATCGGATCATACCCAAACCCCTGTGTACCGCGCATCTCTTCGGTCAACCAACCAGCGCTTTCGCAGGTGGTCTTGAAGAGAACGCGACCCTCTACGTCGGCAACCATCAGACAGATTCCAAAGGAAGCTGCTCGATGAGGTTGTTCTATCCCCTTCATGAGCTCCAAAACTCGAAGGTTGTTGGCCAGATCGATTTCATCGCGATCGCGATTGCTCGACTCATGACCAACGATTCTGTGACCGTCCAGAAGACAGTCGTCGAACCGCGCGGACCACGGCCCAGGCAACCCACCAAGAGCGGGAACCATGATACCGGAGTCCTCACTGATTACCCAACGCTGACTGAGCTTCAGATGATTGAGAGCATCCTCAGCTGTGCAGCTATGAGCAGTCATGAGCTGATGAATCAGCTGATTGCCAACGTGCCGACCATAGGCTACGGCCTTGATCTTGGCATTGACTTCCAGCGTATCGCCAGTCTCCTCAGGATCGATAGGATCTGTGACTGCCAATTCAATGCCGAGTGGGCGAAGAATGGCGGCCAGCTCCCTGACCTTGTACTGATTGGTAGTCCCGAAATAGAACTTCATGCTACTCACCTCCGGTGTTGGAATGATCACCTGCAGGTGACTCGTCCTCCAGAAGCTGAACCAACAAGTTCCACTTCTGAATCACATCGCTACTACTCCCACCAGTTCGCCAGACATCCTTGTCCAGAGAACCGAGGTCCAAGTGACGATAACGTCCACAGTCAGGAGAGATCTCTCCATAAACCATGGTACCAGCCTCATCAATGAACATGCACAGATCGTAAAACACGATGTTCTTGCTAGCCAGGAACTCTTCGAGAGCCTGAGCAGTCAAAAACGCGGTGCGCTGAGCCTGCTTCACGTCGATGAAAAGGTCGGCCAACTGACTAGGTAGAGCAACGTCAGCAACACGATCACCGTACTCGATGATTCTGTTCATCAATCCGACGGGTAGCTCTTCCACCCCTGCCAAGATCTGCTCGGCCATTCGGCGACCACGACCTGACTGATTGAGCGGATTGCGCCAATCGAAGCGAATAAGGATCTCGGGAAGAGATCCATTTCCTTCGAGTGACATACTAGCGTAAAACGGATGACTATCCCGAACATGAGAACCGGCCATACCGACACAACCGTGTTTGGTCGTTCCAGTAAGGTAACGCTTGGCGATGATCTCGATCGGCGGTGCTTTCGGAAGCTCTGTAATCTGATCATCGGTCAAATCTGGCGGAACAAAGCTGGGCAAACCATACTTCTCGAACTCCACCAGATGAGGCAGAACCAAGTCTGCCAAAATGAACTCCGGACCGATCTCTCGGTACGCATGGCGAATGCCACACTTTCGGAGAACATCCACGAAAATCTGAGAAGCCCGCAGACGGGGAATGTGTGAACCCTCCACCGTTGCACAGCGATTCTCAGTGAATGAGTAAATGGTTGGTTTGAACCGAATCACAACCAACCCGTTTCCTGCATATCTGACTTCCTTGCTCTCTCCCTCAATAACAAGGGGAAGCTCTCGAAACTCAGGCAAGATCAATGTCTGAACATTTACGCTCATCTACCCTCCACCAGCATATTGAGCTGCGTTGTCATTTGATGAATCCGATCATGATACTCGGACGATTCCTCCAACACAGAACGGTTGACGATCATCCAAGTAGAACTTCCCAGGATCTGGTCTACAACGACTAAACCATTGGCGCGAAGAGTTCGACCAGTTTCCACACAGTCGAACACAACATCAGCATCCTCAGGTGCATAAGACTCAGTTGAGCCCCATGACTGAACAATGATGTGGGACAAACCACGTTCCATTGCCCACTGGGTTGCGATCTTCTCGTACTCGGTCGCGATGACCAGAGGTCTCTTTGGTGGATCCTCCAAAATGTTCGGTGTCTCCCCAGAAATGGCCACCACCAGCTTGACCGGGTTCAACCCCAAATCAACAACTGGCACAACGTTTTCGTAATCACTTTCGCGGACTAGATCCAGGCCACAAAACCCAACAGGGAAGTTACCTAGGGCAACAAGCTGGGGGATGGCTCGGACCTTGCGAAGAGTGGCACGAAAACCAGGGTCATTGCAAACAGGGTTGTAATCCCTGTCGCTGGCGTATTGAAACGTCAGCCCGATCTCACGCAGGAGATCCTGTACGCCGACGAGAAGTCGGCCTTTTGGTAGAGCTATGCGCATCTCACCTCCATTTAGGTGTTCATTGTAATGAACTTCCTAGCTTTGATTGAGTGGATTTCCCCACAAAGCAGAAGGTTTAGCTTACAACAAATATCACCTTGTGTCAATTAAAAGAGCGCCACCACAATGTGATAGCGCATGTTCTAAATACTACTCGCCTTGCATGAAAGCGATAGCCTGACGAAGTGCCTCATCAAGCGTTTCGCACCGAACCATATGCGTGTATGGCTTCATCTCGGCCCAAAGGTAGTTTCTACCTTCGACATCTGGCTCGATGACCACAAAACTATGAATACCTTGCCCAGTCAAGAAACCAAGCTCACACCGAGTAGCGAGAGCATGGGTGGTTCCCTGTTCTCCGTCAGGCCAAACAACCTGGCGGGGCAAGTACATGATGTTGCACTTGGCGTTGATCATGCCACCGTGCTCAAGGGTGACCAGCCAGTCAATGACAGACTACTTTTCGTCACCATTTTCGGCGTTGATTTCTGCCCAACCAGGATGAGTTGGATCGAAGTAGGCAATACCCACTTCATCCAAGGTGTCCATCAGTCGTTCGCGCCACTTGGACGCATTGTTTCCAAATAAGCCAATATATGGCTGCTTTGGGATATCCATTGGTAGACTTCTGTCTCCCATTTACGCACCTCCTTGCATAGACATGCAACTTCCCAGTCAAATTACGCCGGGATTTATAAACATTACAATTAAATATTTTTTTGGTCAATTAAAAACACGACGTTCACGGAACGTCGTGTTTTTTTTGCTAGTCGTCATCATTTGAGAAAATGAGAGACCAAGCAACACCAATGGCAATGCCAAGAGCAATGTTATCCATTGCCACGCCAATGGCTACACCGATAGCAATCCACATTGGATTCATTTTTCCTCCGAAAAGCTCAAGCCAGCATACGCTTGAATAACACCTCTCTCGCTTGACCGGCCAGAAAGATGGCGTCGTCTTCTGAACAATGAGCAACCTCTCGATCATCCACCATCCCCAACGACTTTAGACGGGCATCCAGATTTCGCTCATATCCTCGAAAGACTGAAGCCAAGTCCAGACCTCTGTGACCATAAAGACTTCTCTCCCGCGCCATACCAAAGATGTAATTGATCCATCCGGAGTCAAAGAATGTGGTATCAACCACTCCCTCTATCGGATAGTAACCGTGCGCATGGTTGGACAGTGGCACGGCCCACTCCTTGAACCGACGAACAGCATTGGTGAGTGTCTCACCTCTCTCTGCCAAAACATCGAGAACTGCCGCGGGGCTGAACTCTGGCGAAGTGACGTCATACTTGGGATGGTCGAGGCCTTCGATACACCGAAGCCCGACACAGCCGACACGCATGGCCTCAATGTCAAAGTTGAAGCTGGTAGGCTTGAGTTCCGTGTAAAACACCAGCCCTTGCCTAATCAGCTCGTCCTTTGATAACGAGTCCTGAGGAACAACACAAGCTCCCCATGAGAGGGGGGCATCATGCCCCAACATGTGCCCAGACGCCTCAACGTCATTGGCAATATACAGTTTCCTTGTCATAACAGACCTCAAAGTGGTTAACGAACATCGTTAGTTTATATAATATTATTCAAACATTGTCAAGACTATTTTTCATGGAAAAGAAAACACGACGTTCACGGAACGTCGTGTTTTGATCTCTTCTAAACGTCGATGACTACGTCATCACTATCCTCGAACTCTCGCCACAGACCGACGGAGGTCAGGATAGCCTTCTTCGAACGGCTCTGACCAATGTTCCAGATCAGTGCCGCTTCGTCAGGGAAATGCTCCTTGATCTGCTCCAGAGTGTAAACCTTGCCACCCAGAAAGTGAGTGCCTGAGCTATTCTGCCTGTAGCTACGAAGCTCCACTTCCTCACCGTCGACCACGAGGGTGGCCTCGTATCGATCGAAAAAGTAGAAAGCCGGAGCATTCTCGGGCAGATCTAGATCCGACACATCACGTGAAGTCACCTCAATCACACGTCCTTCGCCCGGGATAAAACCGGTCTCCAGGAACATACGCTTGCGAGCTTCCACCATCATGGTCATTGTTCTTCTCCTGAAACACAGAGCTTTGAAGAAAGCTCCAAAAAGGAACACCAACAGACCCAAGCTTTTAAGGTCATATGACGTTCTAATAGAACTTGGAAGCATAAAATTTATCAATCTTTTTGTCAACACAAAAGGAGCCCTACAACATAGGACTCCTTTTTATATCTGATTAAACTTGTTCGAAACTTTCACTGACAGCAGGCTTCCTAAACAGTTGATAAAATAAAGCACCAGCGGCGGCAACAATGAGAACTATTCCAACTATTTGCAAACCTGTCACTGATCCACCCTTAAACAACTTGTTAAGCAGTGTTGTAATAGGGGATGCTACGACTAACACACTAGTAACAACTGAAGCTGGAAGTAGACTCAACGCTTTGTACCAGGTCAAAACATAACCAACCAGAAAACAGGCTGTTAAACCTATCCAAGCCCAAGCCTCTAGCCCAAGAGTAGCAACATGACCAGCATTACCTGCAAGCAAGACAAAAGCTACCATAATAATTGAACCGAAAAACATTCTAGCCCAAGCAATTATTGTTGAATCAATATTTACTAAAGCTTTCTTGGCAATAATGTATTCAACTGACCAAAATAGTGTAGCCCCGAGAATCATCAGATCGGCCATCCCAAACCCCCAATATTTTAATCCTACAAGTAAATAGTTTCCTACCAACAAAACACCCAAAGCTGCCAATTGAATCTTGGAAATCTTTTCTTTCAGAAAGGGAATTGCCAAAAGTGTTACCCAGATAAACAAAGTCTTGTGAATAAAAGCTGAATTTACTGAACTAGACATAGTTAAACCTTTGAAAAACAACAGAAAGGGGATACTCCCACCTATCAAACCGATCAAAGTCAAAACCTTCCAGTCTTTCCATTTTAACTTCTTTAACTTCCCCCACACAATCGGAGTTAATATCAACAAGCTCAAAACTAAAGCTACGACTATATTTTTGGCAGTAGTAAAAATGTACGGATTGCCCACCGCCTTGGCAGCGAAGCTGCTAAAGAATACAGAAAATCCACTAATAAAAGCTGTACCAAGGGCTAAATAAAGACCCCTTTTGTTTTTGTTCATATTTATAATTGATCCTTTAATAAATTAACAAGTTGCTTTGCCTCCTTGGCACTCACCTTTTGGATGGCCAAATTTGCATTAACCAAGACCCAACCACCTTCCTTTACCCCATCAACAGCTGAGATGATAATAGTTCTCTCCTTGCCATTAGAATCCTCTGCCAGGGCTTGATCCTGGTTGATTTTGATAATTCTGAGTGGAGTAGTTAGGCACATATTTATATATGTATTATACTATTATTAGCCTTACACAGCAATTAACCTATGAAAAAAACAATTTTAATTTTATTTTGTTGTCTTGCCCTCACTGCATGTGGCCAAGAGACCATCAAAGAACCCACCCAAAAAGGGACAACATATGCCAAGGCAGGAATTCGATATGACTGCCCTCCAAGCTGGGAAATCTCCATTGATGAGCAAACACTAGAGAATGACTACTTTTCAAGTTGCAAACAAAAGCAAGGGAGTGGGTTGATCACATTCAAAATCCATACTCAACCTATATCAGAAAGACAAATGCTAGATACCTTGGTTGAAGGATACCGAGATCTGTACAAAAAAATGAATGTAAATGTTGAATACGATGAAATGCCAGAAAAAGCAGATACAGTAGACTACAAATTCACAGCCAGGGATATAGACTTTGAGGGGAGTATCCAAACAAAAAAATGCCCAGACTCAACTGTAGGCATTATTTTCCAGCACGCAAAAAAAGATAAAGGTTCAGTTGAAAAAGAATTTGAAAGGATTAACAACTCTATTAGCTGCCTTTAACAACCTTGCAGTCTTTGCAAACTCCATAAAAATATAAACGATGATTATCAATAGTCAAGCCATGCCGCTTGGCTATTTGTTTGTTTAATTCGAGTAATTCATCCATAGACAGATTCTCAACCTTGTCACAGTTATTACAAACAAAATGGTAATGATTATCAACGATTGCATCATAGCGAACGTAATCCTTGTGATAGTAGAGAGGAACGATCAAACCTTGTTGCTCCAAAACCATTAAATTACGATAAACTGTCCCAATGCTAATTCGTGGCAAGGTTTTTCTCACCGCCTGAAAAATGTGCTCTGCCGTTGGGTGGGCGAGTGAGTGCTCCTTGATGTACTCAAAGATGACTTGACGTTGGTTCGTTGTGCGAGGTCTTTGCCGACTGTTCATCATAAGAATATTTTTAGGAATACATTATTAAGAATAATTCCTACTTAAATAGTATTACTAATAGAGGAGTGGGTCAAAAAGTTATCCACAGGTAGTGTGTAATTTCCTAAATTTACATTAAACCACAAAAAGCAACAAGTACAAAGGACTAAAAACTGTCACTCCCCTGCCCTAAAATAAAAAAGCTCCCCCCTCTTGGGAAGAGACCCTTACACTTACAACTAACAAAAATGGATTAAAATGTCTACTTATGACTACTAAAATCAACAAATGGATAAATAGACAAGAAAATCTCACTCCCCCACACTCCCCTAATTTTGAGAATTATTCTTGGTAGCTATATAATTATCCACAGAACGATCATAAGTCTTCTCTGTATCACTAGAAAAGAAACAACCTGGGATTTCACCTCGATCCCTGTGATAGCTCACACACTCACAGCACAAGCCCTTTCTAGGACAACCATCATAAGAACAGGTACAAGCTTGAAGATTTTTTTCCCGTTGGCACTCCATACTAAATTTTAATTAGTTTTGTGTCTTCTAATGTTGCTTTTATAATACCCTGAACATCAAGAGATGATTCTGCGTCTTGTATTTGTGACAAAGTTGATCGAGTTTCAGGATGCTTGGCAATCATCAAACTGCAGCAATCCTCATATGGTTCAATTGAAGTTTCATAAGTACCAATCTGCTCAGACCTTTTCGAAATATCAATTTTGTTCATACCAATAAGTGGCGCCAACTTCAATCTATCAGTTGCACTATATATAACACTTAGGTTTTCCAGAGTTTGTGAAGCTACTTGAGCTAGGCTGTCCCCAGTGACCAAAGCTAACGCTTTTTCCTTTGCTGCTATCTTGTCAGCCAATTGATACATCAACCTTCGATAAACAATCATTCTCAAGTCTGCTGGTATCTGACTGATTACTTGCTTCTGAAGTTCAGCAAATGGAACAATGTACAATTTTGAGGTTCCTTGATACAAACTCAATGTCTCAACAAGCTTTTTGATTTTATTTTCAACACCTTTTTTGTTAATCGTCTGATTGTGAAAATGTACAAAAACACAACGGCAACCACGTTTCATCATTTCATAAGCAGCAACCGGACTATCGATCCCACCAGAAAGCAAACACACAACTTTACCGGTTGAGCCAACTGGCAATCCACCAACGCCCAAATATCGTTGTCCCATTATATAGGTGATTTTTTTGGCTAACTCGATCTTTATAAGCAACTCCGGCTCTTTCATTGAAACCTTCAAATCAGGTAATTCGTTCAAAACTCCCGCACCAACCTGACTACTAATCTGCATTGATGTTAATTCAAACGGTTTGTATGACCGAGTAGTATTTACCTTGAAACTGTCTGGCTTGTAGTATTTTGCTATCTCTACAGCCTTTTTGGTAATCTCATCCATGTTGGAGTCGCAACTCAAAGCTGGATTAATAATAGAAACACCAGGAATCAACTGTACCTTTTTGACAAGAACTTCCATTTCTTCAAAATCATAGCCCTTCTTCTTTTCAATCACAACCTTGCCTTCTGCCTTTTTCACATCATGACCACTTCCTGCAACTTTACGTAAACTATCAATCAATTTATCAACAAAAAAAGCCCGATTCTTGCCTTTCAAAGAAATTTCATCGTAGTGGACAACAATATTTGTAAACAGTTTTGTCATACTTCCCTATTGATAAATTAGACTAGGCTCATTATAATACATATATAGTAAATATCCAATTAAATTCGACTTTTTGGTTAAATTTAGCGAAACTATTGACAAAATTATTATATCATGATATAATAGATATAGTGGAAGAGTAAGAGGGATATCTTATTCATAAAACTTAGGTAATCATAAAATTCTTATGAAAAATGAACCAAACGCAGCTCCACAAGTAGAACCAAAGAAAGAAATGGATCTTGGTGGAGAAAAAAGACCAGAAGCAGACTTAAAAGTAGCTGAACAGGCTAAAGATATTTCTGACGTAAAGCCAGAATCTATCCTAAAATCGCCTGAAAAAATTGCTGCTATCACAGCTGCTCAAGATGGTCTTGAACAGTCAAAAGCAAGAGCAGAATTACTGTTCAAAGAGAACCAACAAAGAGCAAAGAATGCTGGAGAGAAAAAATGGGACAAGGAAAGTGCTTATTACCGTGAATGGTATTTCTCTACTCAGCTAGTAAATGCTTATCAAAAGCTTGCAAAACACCTTACAGAAGGTATGGCAATTGATGATGAAGTTACCTGGAAAGACAAAGAAGGTAATGTAAAAGTTGGTCGAATTAGTGAAAGCCAAGACAGTGTTGTAGAAGGTTCTACTCACCTTACAACAGAAAAAAATAAATCTGGTTTTGCTATTTCAGACTCTAAACTTAAACTAAAAGAAGTAGCTGACCTAGAACATGAGATTGAAGAACTAAAAAGCTCACTAGAATCAGCAAGAAAAACACAACGTGAAGAGGAAACTCCTACTGAAAACATGACAGCCGTTCAGGAAATGGACAAGCTTGAAGAAGCTTCAAAGCAGTCATACAGTGGCGTTGGTGGATTCTTTAAAAAAGGACTAAAGCTGTTTGGGTGGAAATCTAAAGCTGAGAAGACTTGGTTAGATAGATCTCAAGAAATTTACATGGAAAAAACTGATAGCGCTGTAACTCCTTCAGCTAGAAAGTCTGCTGGGGCTCTAAACAGAGCTAAGGCAGATGCTAGTAAACCGGTAAAAATCAGAACTCCTTGGAATAATTAAAAACTTCTATATCAAAAAACAGCCTCAGGGCTGTTTTTTGTTTATATATTTTTTATAAATTACCCAGATTCAGTTCTTGCGTAAATTCAATTTCATTCACAAATTCAGACATGTGGCTGATCAATATGATCGCCCCCTCGTAATTACTTATGGCCTTGGCGATAATTGGGATATGACGAAAATTAATATGATTTGTTGGTTCATCTAAAACTAGTAGATCTGGTTTCATCAAGACAAGACGGGCAAAAGACAATAAACCTTTCTGACCATCTGATAGGTCCCCGATTTTTGCCCCCATAAACTCGCCTGTCAATAAAAACCCCGCAGCAATAGACCGAAGATCTTGGGCACTAAACCCCTCACTCATTACACATTCCAAAGACTCAAAGACTGTTTGCTCATAGTCTAGGGTTGCAAAGTCCTGACTATAATAGCCAACTTTAGTACCAGCTAATATTTCAGTGCCGTCCCCTTTGTTGATAAGAGATCGCAAGAATGTACTTTTACCAATACCATTTGGCCCAGTAATCAACAGTCTCCCCTTCTTGTACAAAACAATATCAACGTCTTTGGTGATTGGCTCGTGATCCTTTATTACTTTGACTGACTTGATCTGGACAATCTTGCCTGAAACTTCATGAGTAGCAATATCAAAATCTCTAATAGTCTTGTCTTCACGTCTAACATCAACTTTGTTTTCTTCAGACTCCTCAATTTCTTTTTTCAGTTTACTAGCGAGCTTTCTCATCTTACCCCCCTTGTGTGCAAAAAAGTTAACTTTATCTTTGTTGTCTTTGATAACCTTTTCAAGCTGAGCGTTTTTTCTTATTTCACGCTCAATTTTGCGAGTAATTTCTTCTACCACAACATAGTAATCACCAACATAAGTATCAACTTTCTTCGTAAAAGTATCTAGATAGATAACTCCCTCAGTAAAACAGTTCAAAAAATCTGCATCATGAGAAATAACAATTACAGTTTTATCATAACCAAGCAGAAACCCGATCAAGTGATCAATACCATCTGTATCTAAATTATTTGTTGGCTCGTCTAGTAATAAAATATCAGGTTTTTGAATCAAAGCATATGCCAATAGAAGTCTGGCTTGCTGACCACCGGACAAATCCCCCACCTTTCGATCAATGGGTACGTCCAAGTTAACAGCCTCCATAACCTTGGATATCTGGCTACGAATATTTGGCTGTGGAGTTTCAAATGCTTTGGTAAAGTATTCCTCAACAATTAAGTCCATATCAGGTTTGGCCACCATCTGAGCTGCAGTGGCGATTGTAACGTCCTTATCAACAGCAACATGCCCTTCTTTGGTCTTCAGTTCACCAGTTATCAATTTGAATATTGTACTTTTACCAGCGCCATTTTGGCCCATCAGAGTGATCTTGGCTTTTTCTCTGACACTAAAACAAACCTCATCAAGGATGGGTTTTTTCTCTGAGTATTCGAACTTTACATTGTCGAATCGCAAAATAACGTTTTCTGACATATATATATATTAAAATCTTTACGTGAGCCATCATAATAACCTATTTTGCGTATATTTTCAAGTATTAAAGCTTCTATACCAAAAAACAGCTCAACATGCTGCTTTTTGTTTAATCTAATTTTAGTTAAGTAATATTGATAATCCAGAAAAGAACTGCTTCATCAAAAGAATAATAGCACCCCAAAGAGACCCTGTTTTAGGTGTAAGACTATCATTTCCATTGTTTACAATCTCGCTATACGGTATTTGCTTTCCATCCATATCGATATAGACAGCGCCTTTGTAATCACTCTGGTCATCATGGACAACATATTCAAAATTGTCTGAGCTCAGTTTGAATGAATATACATTATTCTTTTTGCTCATCTCTGGCTGATCGCTAACAACTTCAAATACATGTGTCTCTTCAATGTCTTTGAGTTCAAGAGCTACATATAGCTTCTGGTCAATACAAAGATTTTCTTTGTTCAATGAAGTTGTCCATGTTTTAATTGCCTCACCATTGTGTATCAGGGAGTAACTCCCCTTGCTTGCAATATCAGAATAATTACAAACTGAAAGACTAAAAAATCTATATTTGGCATTCTCTTTGCTGGCCCACTCTGTTTCAAAAAGTTCAACCAACTCATTCGCTGAGGCATGTTGCAAACTACGACCAAAGTCACTATCTTTGTCAATAAAATAATACTTTTCACCACCTGGATTTGAAATAACACCTCCAGCTGTACCTGTTTCTATTTTTAGATCGGCTAACTTGTGAAGCTCCTCACCTGTATAATAATTTTTGTACAGTCCCTTTCTACAAGATTGATTCACATCTTCCATTCTACAGATAGAACCATCCTCAAACTCACAAAAACAACCAGGACAACCCATATCATCCAAAAACTCTCCCTCTACAATATTAATAACTTTCCCATTAGCATCTTCACAATACCTCAACTCCCCCTCTATTAAATCGTAATACGAAAGAGCGCTAACTGACATTGGAATTAACAGAAAAACTAACAGGGCTAGAAACAAGTATTTTTTCATTCTCATAAAATTATTTAATGATTACACCAGTTATCGTAAGTTTACTTACAAAGCCTTTATATTAACAACCTGCTCTTATTATAACAGAAACAGTAAAAATAGATAAAAAAATGACGAACATAAGGAAATATTTCCCTATACCACCCCTGTGTTCTAATCCCAATCAAAGAGATAATAAAATCCCCACCATGCGGTGAGGCTTTTATTATGGCTCGGAGAACCCCGCACCGCTAAAGCTATTGCGGGGCAGGCAGGGAATCTCACACGTCACTTCGTGTACTCTTGGAGGGACTTCCGCCCCGCCAACTCCCCCTGAAAGTGAGGGAATACTTCCCTTACCATCCCTGGTTCGAATCCCTAATTATTCCAAATAAAAAGTTCTCCACCGAAAGGTGAAGAACTTTTCATGGCTCGGAGACAGGGATTCGAACCCCGATTGGCTGGACCAGAACCAGCAGTCCTACCATTAGACGATCTCCGAACAATCACTGTACTAAATTACAATTCCAAATAAAAGAATATCACAATATTTAAAAACCATCAACCACTTCCCCACCAAACTCACTTGCAATATCACTTACAGTTTCTTCTATGGTTTGTTTCTTGGTTGGGATACTATTGTTATTGGATAAGTCATCCATACTCAAATCTGAATCAACTCTGGTTTCTAGATTGTACTTAACGCCGAACAAATCCTGTAGTGCATTAACAACATGTTCCTTGTTCTCCAAATTCTCGACTCTTTGTCTCTGTATCTCAAAAAGAAATCCGATTGTCAAAACTTGCCCCTGCAAATTGATGGGTTTTCCCATTCGAAGAGACATATATAGAGCGTAGTTTTTTTCTCTAATCTTGTTTAATATTTCAACCCAACGAGAGATAACAATACTTAGGTCTTCTGGAACTGCGACTTTGACTGGTGGACTAACTGGAACCTCAACTGGTGTTTCAGTGTTTTCGACAGTTTTTGCCTCTACTGGTTGTTTTTGTGCAGACCCACTAGCAGTTTGCGTTGGCTGAGCAACTTCTTTTTGCACTACTGGTTGAGATACCTGAGCAACTGGCCGAGGTGCTACTCCTGCTGACTGAGTAAGTTCCAGCACAATCATTTCAAGCGGAAGCTGCAAGATATAGCTGTCCTTGAAGAGCTCCTTGCAGGCCAAACTTTTCTTTATCATAACCATCAAATCAATCACCTCTGTGTTTTTCACATCATTAACAATCTTTTCAACAACAGAATCCTCAACCTCACGAGAAAGGTCTTCTAATTTACCATTAATCTTGTAAAGTAATATTTTGCGTACAAACTCAACAAAACCGTCAATAAAAAGATAAACATCCACTCCATCCTTGACTAGGTTATCAATAAATTCCAAAGCCTCCGGGGTTTTCTTTTGGTCAATCAAATTAAAGAGCTTGTAGAGAAGGTCAAAGTCTGATTTTGGCAAAATTAGTTCAGCTTGTTCAAGCGTTATATTCTTCTCACCCAAAGATAGGACTTGTTCTAGTAAACTTTCTGCATCACGAACACAGCCACTGGACTGTTTGGCAATCATACCAAGAACTTTTGTGTCAACTTTTATTTCTTCTTGTTCAGTAATCCATTTCAATCGATCTACCATCTCTTGATAGTTAACCTTCTTGAAATCAAACCTCTGACATCTGGAAATAATAGTACTTGGCAACTTGTGAGCCTCTGTGGTCGCAAGAACAAAAATAACGTATTTTGGTGGCTCTTCTAATATCTTCAACAAAGCATTAAAGGCTGAAATGGAAAGCATGTGCACCTCGTCAATGATGAAAACCTTGTGTTTGTTTTTGGTTGGTGTAAATCGAGCATTCTGAATAATGTTTTCTCGAACATTATCAACACCCGTATGTGAAGCAGCATCAATCTCAATAATATCCATTGATTTGGAATTGGCAATTTCCTCACAACTGGCACATTTATTACATGGCTCCCCACTAGGTTGAATATCAAGGCAGTTCACAGCTTTTGACAACAATCTGGCTAAAGTGGTCTTGCCTGTACCTCTAGGACCACAAAAAAGATAGGCATGAGCTACCCTATCTGATTCAATCTCATTTTGCAGAGTCATTTTTATGTGAATTTGTCCAGAGACTTCTGAAAATGTTTTTGGTCTATATTTTCGATACAAAGCGGTTGACATATGTGATAATATTAACAAAGATTAGCAAAAAAATCAAACTTAGGAAATTGCACAAATTAGCAGTTTATGTTAATCTAAAACAGCTTTTTGACATGCAAGGCTATAAGCTAAGGGGGAAAAATGACAAAAGTGCCAATACTTGGTGTCCTAGGTGGCACCAGCCTTCAAAATCTACCCATGGTAGAATCCAAGAGGCTCCAAAGGCGCATAACACCATTTGGAAAAGCTGGATTGGAATTTACCCAGGGGACACTTTCTAACCATAGCCAACTAATCTTTGCCAATCGGCATGGATTTGGCCACAGAAAAAACCCAAGCATTATCAACTATCGAGCAATCATCTGGCGAATGAAACAACTGGGGGTAACACATCTACTCTCGGTCAGTGCAGTCGGTAGCTTGAGAGAAGAGATCGTGCCTGGAGATACGTTTGTCATCCCATGGCAGACATACGACCATACAAAAGGCTTGCGTAAGCGATCCTTTTTCCAAGATGATCTGGCTGTGCATGTGGCTATGGCTGATCCAATTTGCCAGACCTTTGCTCTGGCACTCGAAAAGGCTTGTCAGTCGAGCGATATCCCACAAAGGGTACAGATAGAAACAAAGAGACCCTATGTGGTTATCGAAGGGCCTCAGTACGGAACCCGTGCTGAATCAAATGTCCTTAGAAACCTGTTCAACGGCTCAGTTGTTGGCATGACTGCCACACCTGAGGACCGATTGACGCGTGAAGCTCTTCTCTGCTATGCAGTCCTCGCAATGCCCGCAGACTACGACGCTTGGCGTACGGGAGAAACTGCTGTAGACGCTGACGCAGTGCACTCTGGAATGCAAGGGTTTGGTGACTCTGCCAACAGAATTATTGAAACCCTAGCGGGAAATCTACCGCCGATTGAGTGTAGCTGTCGGCACGCCCTGGACGGCTTTGCTGTCCACACAAACCTCGACATCGTTGATGCCAAGGACATGACTGACTTCAACTTCCTACTAGGAAGATAGACCAGACAAAATCAAAGGAGCGCAGCTCTCAAGTTGCGCTCCTTTTTATTTTTGTAAACTATTTTTTTATAACATTTTCAACTGCGGCCCATTGACTACCCGCATCCGTAGGGATAAGGAATACCACCTCATCTCCAGCATCGCCCTTGAAGTATGTAACACTAGCAGTTAGCAATCGCCACTTCTTGCCCTCTGAGACTGCGTAAAACTGCAAATTTTGGCTATCCTGCTCCAACTCTCCGACTTTGCGACTTCTGTCAATTGGCTTTATCTGCTTGTAAACGAAAGAGCCCATATTGTTGATTGTAAGCTTCAAAATATCACCTTCAACCAGCTTTGACTTGGACGCATAATTTGGTGGAACATCGTATTGCTGGCCATCTGCCCCAACCATATTTTGTCCATCAAATACTCCTTCAATAACTTTTTCATTATCACTCTTGATAACATCACCACTAACTGCCTGCATAGCCTCAGTAATAATATCTCCCCCGCCCTTTCGAGGTGCCACGGGGTTGGAATTCAGGGCCTGCTTCAGCTCATCAATTTCCTGCTGCATCTTTTTCAAGGTTGCTAAAATTTCATTGTGGGCAGACTTGCTGCCAGTTGTTTTTTTTACTCGAACAACAGTTTGTTTTTTTGACTTAACTGGTTCTTGTTTTTCCTTTTTTCGAAAAAATCCAAACATAGATTTATTTTTGTTTTATTTTTTTATTTTTTTAATTATCCACTAAATGACCGTTGCTGTCTTTCCTGAATTTCCATCTGAATAACTTCTGGATCTTTCCCATATTTTAATTTGGACAGTTTGGAAATTGCCTTGGCTAAATCTGGATTTGAAGCAGGCACGCCGGGAACATCATCGAGATGAAGTGTTGATAAATTAAAGCCAGTAGGATTTGCATTGTCTATTAATAGTTTAACATAACAATTATAACTCGGTACATTAACAAAGTCGTTGTCACCAAAAACTCCGGCAAATTCCTTGGCCAATGCCTCTGAATCATCAACACCAATTCGGAAAGAACACTTGGTTCCCACGTTTCCGAAGATAGCATCTTTGAATTTGGTATCGCCACTTTTGACTAGCTGACCAATGTACTGATGAGCCATAGATAGACATAAACGGTACTTTCTTGCCTCAGAAAGAATAATTTCCATACTATCAGTCAAAAAGTTTTGAAACTCATCAATGTACAAATAAAAATCAAATCGATCCTCTTCTGGCATATCAGCGCGAGCTAGTGCTGCCATCAACAGCTTACCAATTACAATCATACCCAATAAATCTGCATTAATTCCACCAATCTTACCTTTAGACAGCTTAACAAGTAAAATCTTTTTGCTATTCATTATATCTGCGAAATTTACCGTGCTGTTTTGTTGGGATATAATTGGTCGAACAAAATCATTACTGATAAATGGTGCCATTTTACTGGTAATATAAGGAACCATGTTGGCGAGAGAAGCTTCCCCTCCAGCCTTTTGTGCTTCTTTCTCCCAGAAGTCTTTTACCAATTGGTCCTGACATTTAGCCAATTTATATTTACGAAAATCATCATCTGCCAAAACCCGAGAAATTTCTAATAAAGTTGAACCAGACTCTGGATCTGACATGATCAAGGCTGCAGCATTTTTGAAATACTGTTCAAACATCGGCCCACCAGTTGCTTTCAAATCATAAAGCTTATCAAAAATAGCCATTATCTCATTTATCGCAAAAGTTTTTTCTTCTTGTGTATTAAACTCTAACAAATTTAAGCCCATAGGCCGTGAAACATCACCTGGATCCAAAATAACAACGTCTTCTGCCCGTTCCTTTGGTATTCTCTTTAGAATATGATCAATAGCATCTCCATGAGGGTCAATATAACAGCAACCTTCCCCATTCGCAATGTCTTGCATGATCATTCCCTCAATAAACCAGGATTTACCTGTACCGGTCATACCAATGGTGTACATGTGTCTTCGTCGATCCTCTCGTTTGATACGGATTGGGGTTTTGCGACCTCGGTAAACATTGTATCCCATCAAGAGACCATCCGGTGGAATATTGTCCGGTGGTGAAGCTTTTCTAGCATCAAGCCACTTGATACTTGGAGATTCGTTAATACCAGGTATTGGAAAATGATATAAACTGGTTAGCTCCTCTGTATTTAAAACAAAACTTCTACCTTCATCAAAATTGCGGTAGATAAAATCATTAACAAGTTTTTTCAATGGTCTACCCAAATTTTCAAAGTTATTGCCCTTTTTGTACATGTTGAACTGACTAAATGTACTACCTAAACTATTCAAATATCCATCCAAACGAGCTTGATTCTCACTGCTAACTACGATCCTGATATTTGTATCCATCCCCGCCTCACCGCAAGTCTCCTCAATTGACTTTACCATTTCTTCCTCACCAGGGGATAGCCGATACTGCTCAGGTTGCGGTTGATCTGGGCTCTTGGTCTTGAAAGCCTTGGCAAAGTCTCGTAAAACCATACCAAAACCTCCCTTGGCATCCTTGTAAGCGTCTTCATACTTTTTGCCTTGCTGCATCTTTGAAGCAACGCGAATACCAAAATTTCTCCAATCTGGCTTGGCTGACTTCACCACGAATTGAATTGCGGCTGTGTCCTCTTCATTAATCTTGCCAAGTGAATTTATCAAAGCGTTCAATGGGTCTGAATCCATTTTTTTGTATGACTTAATTGGCAGGAAATCTGGTTGCTTCAGTCCAAGCATCATCCCCTTGATAGTACCTTTGGGAGTAAAAATATTGTAATCTGGTAACTCTTCAATAAAAGCATGCGGAAATTGAGCGTGAATCTGCTCCTCCAAGTATTCATGTAAATGTGCGGGCACAGCCATATAAAAATGGATCTTGCCCTTTTTGACTACAAACTCAAAAGAAAAAACGTCTTTGTGTCCCCTGAGCCAAGACATGAACCCTTTTTCTGACTTAAGACCGGCAATAGTGGAATACAAAGTTCCCATAACACCGATCTTTTCCTGTATTTGCTGTAGACTCAAAGCTCCATCCTGCTGTTTCTCCCCAGTGTTCTTCGGGACTGTAACTAGAATTAATTTCCGGGCAAATGATTTTGAAACCTTGTTTTTACCCAGAACAAAAAACCGAAGTACTAACAATGAAACAACAAACAAAAAAATTAGGACAACAAAGCCTAACCCTAGCAAGATCAATGGATCTTGCAAAAATGAACTTACTATAGATGTATCAATTTCCACGCTTGGCATATGTCAGCCACATAACTGAAAACAGTTATCGTTTATTTTTATTTTGATTTTTTTGTTTTTTGGGATTTCTTTTCCTTGGCGCTCTTTACAAAGCTAACAACACCCTTGACGGTCTCAGTAAACATTTTACTTTTCAAAAAAGTAAAAACGTTTGAAGCTTGGGTAATCCTGTGCTTGATGTCTTCTAATAGTTCATTGGTCTGTTTGAGCATCTTGATAAAGTAATACAAAGCCCAACACATGAAAACCGTAAACCATAGAATACAGAAAGCCAAAACTACATAAAAAAGATCCTGACTTGTTTCTAACATATTTTTTTTATATTTGTTTTTACTGTCTAACTGTTGCTTTTACAGCTTTTTCCAATTGACTCACCACTTTTTCATGAAGTTTGTTTACTTCTTCCATTTCAAGAGTGCGGTCATCAGACTGATAAACCGTTCTAAATGTGATACTCTTGTATCCTGCTTTTATTTTACCATTTTTGAACACATCCAACAAGTCAACTTGTCTAATAAGTGTCTTGTCAATTGATTTTACTAGTGATGCAATGTCCTTCCACTCAACTGGCTCCTCTACTATTACAGATAAATCCAATTCTACTGAAGGATATTTTGCCAAGGCTTGATATTTTTGAACATGCGGATAAAACTCTAGCAAATCATTCAAATTGATATGCCAAAAAGCAATCGGCTGCGTAATGTCTAACGCCTTGTTTATCTGAGGATGAACAACACCAACATGCCCTATGCTTTTCTTGTTTATAATAACTTCCAAACACTGCCTTGGATGGCAGTAACCCTGGCTATCCTTGAAGGACTGAAAACTAACCTGCAGACTTAGAGCATCACAAATAGTTTCAACCACACCCTTGGCCATATAAAATGGGTTCTGCTCCTTGTCTTCCAACAAAACAACACCTCCAGCCATAAGATCTTGATTTGGCAAATTAGTTTTGCTTGTTTGACTAACCAATGGTCCTTTTTTGTCTAGCAAGAAGACTTTTCCGACTTCAAATATATTCAAATTCTTGTAAAACCTCAAATTATCTTCAACATTTGTCAAAAGGTTTGGCAATAAACTTTTTCGCATCAAGCAAAGGTCTTCTGACCAAGGGTTGATCAACTCAACATGGTCAACAGGTACACCAATTTTCTTCAAAAACTTTTTATCAACAAAAGAATAGTTATAAACCTCATTTGCGCCCACATTATAAGCCAAGATATCCTTGATTGCCCTCTCTAACTGACGTAGTTTGTTCTCTGGCAAATAATCAATAGCCACGTTTGGCATAACTGGATCAAAGTTGTCATAACCATACATTCTAGCAACCTCTTCTACTATATCTTCTTGAATTGAAACATCCTTTGTCGCTCGCCATGATGGAATACCGATTTTCAGATCACCACGTTTTTCTTTGACGGTGAAACCAAGTCTCTCCAAGCTACCCACCATCTCATTGTGGTCGATTTCATGACCAATTCTTTTGTCCAGGAAGTCAAAGCTTGTCTCAATAACTTTTTCGTCTGTATCAAATGATTGTTCATCAACAACCTCACTTATAACTCTAGCTTCAGGAAGGAGTTCTTTGACCAATTCAACAGCCCTTTGCAATGCCAAGGCAGCAACCTGTGGGTCTAAACTTTTTTCAAACCTCATTGAACTTTCAGTCCGAATACCAGTAATGGTTGATGTCTTACGAATGTTGTGAGCATCAAAAGTAGCTGATTCAAAAACAATAGTTGTAGTATCGCTTTCAATGCCTGAATGTAATCCCCCCATAACGCCCGCCAAAGCAACTGGCTTGTCCTTGTCCGCAATAATCAGCATTGAATCCGTCAACTTGATCTCTTCATCATCAAGAGTAGTGATCTTTTCTCCATTGTGAGCAGTTCGTACAACGATCTTGTTGTCCTCAAGTTTTCGTGAGTCAAAAGAGTGCATCGGTTGCCCAAATTCCATCAAAACAAAATTACTTATATCCACAATATTGTTGATAGCTTTTACTCCAGCTGCCTGAAGCCGAACCTTTAGCCACTCAGGTGATTCCCCTACTACGATATTGTCCATCGCAACGGCCATATATCTCAAGCACTTATCTTCGTCCTGAACATCAACATCAATTTCTAAAATCTTTTCGTCTACTTTAAGTTTTTTGAGTTCAAAAGGTTTTAATTTTTTATCATAAATAGCGGCCACTTCCCTAGCCATTCCGTAGTGACCCCATAGATCTGGCCTGTTTGTTAGAGATTTATTGTCAATCTCATAGATGACATCGTCCATTTTCAAAGCTTTGGCCAATGGTTCACCTACTTTTAATTTCAAATCGGATAGATCTACGATTTCTGATTCTTCTCCAGCAGGAAACATTGAATCTAAACCAATTTCGGAACCAGCACAGATCATACCAAAACTTTCAACACCGCGAACTTTGGTTGGTTTTAATTCAACTAAATCACCTTCGCCGTGCCAACGAACTTTTGAGCCGGGCAAAGCCATAGCAACTAACATATCTTTCTTTAGATTACTCCCACCACAAACGACATTAACTTCCTGATCACCTACATCAACCTCAACAACCTGCAATCGATCAGCATCTGGGTGTTTTTCAAGTTTAGCAACCTTACCAACAACAACATTATCAAGTAACATTGCTTGATTGAAAATATCTTCAACTTCAACCGTTGACAAAGTCAACTTAAGCCCTAACTCTTGCGGGTCAACACTATCCAAATCTTCAACGTATTGTTTTAGCCAGTTTAATGAAACAAACATATCTATATTTATTCTTTATTATTTTCTTTGTTTATCACCAGTCCTTATGAGTCTTGCTCTTTCCTGAATATCTCTTTCTTGTGACTGTTTTTTTACATCATACTTTCCCCTGTCTTGATCAATCATTGCCTGATTTTCCTGATAATATTTTTGCATAAACCCAGTGACTTCCTGAACATTATCATCAGAGAAAACTGAATGCCTCATCCCCCAACCCTGGCCTTCTAAAAACTGCTTCTTGTCCTGAGCAAGTCTTGGGTTGACCTTTTTGTCAGTTCTAGGAACAACAACGAATTTATCAATTTCATCTTCCGGCAAAAGCTTTATACCGCCCTCTGGGATGAAATCCATGCCATAGGTTGTTTTGACTTGCTCTAGCACAGCATTTAACCTCCTAGTAATCATCTCTAGATTGCCATAAAACCTACGCAGTTGATCTTGAGCTCTTTCGTCCAAGCGCTTACCAACCTTCACTTCATACATTCCGGTGACACGAGCCTCCCCTGTTTGAACATCAACAACAACACCTAGATGATCAGGATTTCTCAAGCTACCACGAGCAATTCCTAACATTTCTGGTTTCTTCAGACACTTCAAAATAAAGTTGGCCAAAACTGAATTCTCTTCTTCGTTATTCATTTCCTTGGTAACCAAGCTCTCAAAAACATGGCCACGAAACGCCATCGGCTTGTCTATTAAGTTATCAAAATCCTCTTCTTCCATTCTAGTCATGAAAGTTCGGTAATCAAAGCCAGACAAAATCTCTTCCTTTCGAGCCTGAATTACGGGGTCACTATCCTTGGCAATTCTTGCACGATAATCTCGCCACAACTGCTTGTACTTTTCTTTTTTGGCCTTTTCTAAACGTTTTGCCTCCTTCTTTTGAGCTTTTTTGTCAGGGTCACTTGCGGTGACCGGTGGTCCACCTTCAAACATATTTAAAATTGTTTTAAAAATCTTAGATCGCCAGAATTGACCAAACGAATATCATCAATTCCATATCGCATCATGACAAGTCTACTTAACCCAAGACCAAAGGCAAAACCAGAATATACTGTTGGATCAATACCACCAGCTTTCAAGACATTGGGATGAACCATGCCACATGGTAACAGCTCTAACCAACCGGTTTGTTTACATACGCTACAGCCCTTTCCACCACAAATCAAGCAATGAATATCCAACTCAAACCCTGGCTCCACAAATGGAAAAAATCCTGGCCGAAGACGAACTTTGACATCTTTTTTGAAGATACCCTTGAGCAAGGTCTTCATTACAGCAATTAAATTAGCAATGGAAATGTCCTTGTCAATCATCAAGCCTTCTAGCTGATAAAAAGTATTTTCATGAGATGCATCAAGCGCTTCATAACGGAAAACTCTACCCGGAACGACTGCTCGAAGTGGCGCTCCAAACTTTTGCATAGCACGAACCTGAACTGGCGACGTATGTGTTCGAAGCAAAAGCTTTTCTTTGGTTTTTGACTTGATATAAAAAGTATCCTGCATATCCCTAGCGGGATGATGCTCAGGAATATTCAAAGATTCAAAATTGTAGTGATCAGACTCTAACTCCGGACCATCCAAAACCATGAAGCCGAGAGAACGAAAAATATCCTCAAGCTCAGACTGAACAATTGTGTTTGGGTTTAATGATCCCAACCCCCTCCTCTCACCTGGCAAAGACGTATCAATCGTGTCTTGTTCCAACACTTGTTCAATTTGTTTTTTCTCAAGAACAACCTTTTTCTCAGCGATTAGATCTTCTAATTCTAATTTTATTTCATTAGCCAACTTACCAAACTGTTTTTTCTCTTCTATAGCTAAATCCTTGAGTGCTTTTAGAATATTGTTCAGCTGTCCATCTTTGCGACCAAAATAATCCAATTCAACTTTTTCCAAGTCAGACAGTGTTTTGACGGACTTGATAGCCTCGATGGAGTTTTTGCGTAAGTTTTCTAAGTCTTTTTTCATATTTTATAAAATTTTAAACCAATAAAAATCCTGTATTTTTACTTATTTTATTATATCATAGAATAAAAAAATACCTATTTTGCAATAGGTACTTCGACAATTGTCTCTTTGTCATCCAACAAAACGTCAACTGTCTGCTTGAGAACATGCCAGCCAATCACTTCACCCTTGCCATGTTTGGTATTTATCTTTTCACCAATCATTGGCAACTTGTTGGCCAATTCATCATACAAACTTTTTTCATAGGTCAAACAACACTTCAAACGTCCGCAAACGCCAGAAAGTCGTTCTGATCCCCGATGAGAGACTTGCTGAAGATCAGCTAAATCAGAAGTTACGTTACCTAGGTCCTTGAAAAAACCCTGGCAACAAACATTTCGACCACAACAACCAATATCTCCATTGACCTTGATCTCATCTCTGATACCAAGTTGTTGCAAGCGAATATTTTTCTTATATGACTTGATTAAATCTTTCAATAAATCACGAAAGTCAACTCGACCATCCGCAATAAAGGCAAAAGTTATACGACTGCCATCAAAATTAAAATGCACATCAACCAACTTGATTGGTAAATTATGCTTTTTGATCAAAGTACGACAATCAGTAAAAGCTTTGGGTTTTTGTTTTTGGTACTCAAGAACTGTATCCAAGTCTTCCTTTGACGCTATTCGAAGAACTGGCTTCAATGGCTCCGTTCTTTCCGCGACTTCTTCATCTGTGAGGTCTTTGACTCCAACAACCTTGCCCAACTCTTGACCTATCTTTGTATCAACGACTACATAATCGTTAATACTGAGCTTGTCCTTGGTATCTTTTTCATCAAATGAAAAATCATAGATCTTGTCCCAAGGACTATATTGCACTTCGGCAACTTTCATAATTTGCGAGTTATTAATTAAAGTTTCATCACTCGCTAGATTTCGTATCTAGCAAAGCGTCCAACTTCAATTTTTTCTCCAGTTTTGGCAATAACCTGGTTGATCATAGCCTCGATAGTAATCTTGTCATCCTTGATAAATGGCTGTTTCAAAAGACATACGTCTTGATAAAACTTGCCCAATTTTCCCTCAACAATCTTTTCTAGCATTTCTTCTGGTTTACCTTCATTTTTCAACTGTTCCTTGAACACTTCCTTTTCTTTTTCTAAAACTTCCGCAGGAACTTGTTCTGGAGAAAGATAGTCTGGAGACATGGCCACAATTTGCATAGCTAAATCATGTGCCAATTCCTTGAAATCATCGGTCTTGGCCACAAAGTCTGTTTCACACATGACTTCCAACATGGCTCCAGTTTTATTGTTTGAATGAATATATGAATAAACTAAACCTTCTTTTGCTTCACGAGTAGCAATCTTTTTTGCAGCCTTGGCTTCACCTTTTTTGCGTAGAACCACAACAGCTTTGTCAAAATCACCAACTGCCTCGTCCAAAGCCTTTTTACAGTCAACCATACCAGCGCCCGTTAGACTTCTTAGTTTAGTAATTGTTTGTACGTCTGCCATAAGTTTAAAGTGAGTATTGAGTGATGAGCAAAAACTTAACACTTATAACTCTAAGTTTATGTTTTATTTTTTTGGAGCTGGTTTAGTTTCTGGATTGCTTTGAGCAGCCAACTTGCCCTCTTTCACAGCCTCTGCAACTAAACCAACAAGTAAATTGATTGAACTTGTAGCATCGTCATTTGCAGGAATAGGATAATCTACTTTTTCAGGATTAACATTAGTATCAGTAATAGCTACGATTTTTAGTTTTTTGATCATAGCTTCCTTTATAGCAGTCTTTTCATACTTCACATCAATAGCAAAAACTGCTTCTGGAATCTTGTCTACATTCTCGATACCACCAACTAAAGTTTCTAGCTTTTCAATTTGTCTATCGATTTTTAGTCTTTCTTTCTTGGTGTATTTTTCCCAAGCGCCTGTAGCTTTCTCTTCTTTTAACTTACGATACTTTTTTACAACGCCTAGAACACTCTTGGAATTGGTCAAAGTTCCACCAAGCCAACGGTTAACCACATATGGCATACCACATGACAAAGCAGCGTCCTTAACAATCCCTCGAGACTGTTTCTTTGTTCCTAAAAAAAGAACTGTGGCACCACTGGCAACAGTATTTTTCACAAACTCCAAAGCAGTAGCTAAATACTTTTGTGTTTCTTCTAGATTAATAATATGAATACCATTCTTATCAGTAAAGATAAATGGTTTCATTTTTGGGTGCCATTTTGACTTTTGATGACCAAAATGAACACCAGCTTTCATCAAGTCTTGTAAACTTGGTACGTTAGGCATAAATTTTTTCTTTTAGCTCTACTTATAGATAGATTCTATTTATAAATTGAGCTCCTCTACCCTTCCAGGCATTACCACTAATCCAAGGATCAGCAATCGGCAATACTTTTAGCTAAAAATAGCTAAGAAGAGTATGTGTTTTTCTTAATTAATTGAACAATCACTATGATAACATAAAGTTGTAGAAAAGACAAGAGTTTAATCTAATTTTAGTTTTATTTTCTTATGTCCTCCGTCCACATACTTTTGTAACCAAAAGTATGCAAAAGTTTTGGGGCTCCACAATTCGTTGTGGTTCTAGCATGGTTGCTCCAACCAACAATGACTCAATGTTCCGCCCCAAACCCCACGATGATGATTTGTGATCAACGCGACAACTATTATGGGCTCACTTTCATCAAATAAAAAGATCGTTCTAGATGTGACTAGAACGATCTTTATCGTGTGTATTTATCCGTGGCTTTTGGGCCAACAGAAACTATCTTGATTGGGACACTCAGTTCCTTTTCCAAGAACTGAATATAACTGTCTGCTTCCTCACGATCAACGAAACCTTGCTGGTTTTCATAAACCGGAGTGCAAGCTGAGAGAATCGCAGTCAAATTGGTCTGATCCTGACGATTCCGGATTGTCTCTGCTTTGATTCTATAGATCAGGCCAGACTTGCCCACTCTACGCCAGTCAAAGTACTTGTCCAGTAGATCAAATCGATCACCGGTGTACCTGTAAGCAGAGGCTACTTTGACAGTAGACAAACCATACAGTCTATCAACGTTTGTTAGAGCCAAATAGTCCAGCTCTCCTACCACCTCGAGTGCGTAGCAAGCTGCAACTAAATCGAACCAGCCTACTCTGAAATCTCTTTGCCACTGGTTCATTCCATTGTCCACGTCTGGCAAGAGCTCTGTAAGAGTCCTGTCATAAGTGACGAACGGACCTGGCCCATGTCGAGTAGCATATGCTCGAAGAATTCCGATCTTGGTGATCGTTGAGTCCTGAGCAAGAGCAGTCTCGATGTCCATGGCATTTTCTAGAGTTGTCTTGGTTCTAGTAACGTATGGCAAGAAGCCGAAGTCTGGATCCAAGAGCACACCCTGAGCAGCTTCGTAAACAATGTGTTCACTTGAACACAGGATGTGTTCAAACTGGTTCTGATCAACAACTCGTAACCCCTTGTCCAAGATCTCTTGGTAGGCATCAATTATGTTGTCAACTAGACCAGAGTCACTGATCTGCTCAAGATACTGTTGCAGTTCTTTGTCTTCAGGCTGAAGACTTGCCAATTGCTCGGCTTGATCAACTTTCATCAACCAGAGAAGCTGCAACTTCCGTTTCAAATCAACAGGGTTCAACAAGTCTCTTGCTCTGACAGCTAATGACCCAAGAACCTCTGCGTCTGCAACGGTTTGACCAACCCCCTTGCCGCAACTGCCATGACGATTGTCGCCTCGTGACAGCTCCAACATACGATTGATATATATGTGAATCGGAGTAATAATGAGCGACTGCTCATTCACCACCACCATTGAAAAGGCATTCACAACGCCCTTGCTGATTAGCACGTCAGCTTCATTCTCAAAGACCAATGGATCAAACAGCATGTACTGACTGACCAAGGTCTTCACACCGGGAACAAGTGTTCCTGATCCGAATTGAGTGAAGACATGCTTTTCATCATTTGGACCAACTACTCCATGAGCTGCTTGTGATCCACCATTATAGCGAACCACTGCACCAGCCTGGAGGAGTCGAACCAAGTAATCAACGATGGTTCCCTTGCCTTGGTCACCAAAACCAAGGTCTACTACCATCCAGGATTGATGTGTCATGACTACTTCCAACTGCCAACAGACATGAACTGATTCCAAGCCTGCATCGCCTGATCAAAGTGTCTGCCGCACAAACCATCCGAAAGCATGAAGTGTTGGAACCCCATCTGCTGCATCAGATATAGATCTGAGATATCTCCCATTGTCAGAGAACCCTGTAGTTCCAAACCTTGGAAGATTAGCGATGCCAGAACAACCTCCGCGTCAAATGCCTGCATCTGACGGATGGCCTTGATCATTTGGAACTTGTTTTCACCAACGTTGGTGAAAAAATCATCCCTGGCAACAACCAAGAAACTCCTGCTTGGCAACGCGGGGTTGCTTTGCACAAAATCCAAACCCTTGTTGGTTTCGATTTTCAGACCAAACTCTACCTTGGCCATCTTGTCCTCGTCCATGTCCTTACACGAAAACAAGAACTGCTGCACCTCGTTGATATCTTCTCGACTCTCAACGAAAGAAAGCATAAAATCGTAGATCCCTAACTCAACTCCAGCGCGGATGTAATCCTTGTCATCATCGGTCAGATAACCGTGAATGACCAGGTTGTCACCATGAACGTTGATCGCCTGCCCCTGACCCACTGCATGAACTGGGGGTGGATCAATGTAAATGGTACGATCCTTCACCACCTTGATAGTTGAACGCTCATTGCCGCGGAAGATAACCGTAGCCGGAACGTCTACTTCGAGAGAGTGATTGAGAACGATTTCCCCGTAACGAGGAGCAGCCCAACGCACTATGCGCAGCTGTCGTCCCTTGAGATCTATCCACAGCTTTTTGCCGTAATGGCTAGTCAAAGCTTGAATCTGCCTCAAAGTATTCAGTGGCGAAAAAGCCGAAGCCACGCCAACGTTGTAACGCACGCCACCAATGGCGGGGTGCGCGATAATGCGACGTAGCAGCTCTTCTTCATGAACTGCTGGCAGAGTAGCGATTAGCATCCAGACCTCCTTTGAATAATTCCCTGTTACTACTTTTTCTAATTACTAAAGAAAAAGGGGCAGGCACAAGATGCGTACCTGCCCCCTGTATTGTTCTAGAGGATGCGCTGCGGCCGGCCAGCACGTCGACCACCCTCACTGGAGGGCTTGGACGGCAGACTGGAAACATCGACTCCCCCGGACCTGGCATTCACCAGGCCGGCCAGAGCTTCGCGCGTCATATCCTGACGCTCGTCGGTCTGACCCTTGTCGACCATGTGTTCCATGTAGGTGTCGAGATCGTTGCCTCCGCCCACCAGGGCCAAGGCTCCGAGCATGACATCCACGATACCCCGCGGGTCATCAACCTGCAGGATATTCTCGGGAGGCAACACGCTCTCCCACTGTGCCAGGATGACTTCGTCGGCGTAGGCCTTCTTGGCCTCGTCCGCGTCCTGACGCTTGCTGGGATCGAACTCGAACTCCCCGATCAGCTGATCACTGCGAGGACCGGTGCTGTTGGCCGGACACACACCTTCGAAGTGCTGTACCTGACCATTGATCTCGATCTCCACCTGGAACGGAGTGTCACTGATGGTTCCTTCGTGGAAAGCGTAGTTTCTCACGAAAACCTTGTAGGTTCCCTTGAGCCCCTCGCCCTTCTTCCAGCGAATGTTCTCCACCGGTTTGGTGCTCTCCCCGCCGACGTTCATGTCAACGTCGAGCCAGCCTCCACTCGGTGCCCGCTTGTCGCGGAACGAGATATGGAAGCCGTTCGGATCGATCACGTGCAGATCCAAGTCATTCCGGTTGTTCCACAGCAGAGACGCGCGGAAATCCACGTTCTCATACTGACCACCGGCATCGATCACTCGCTTCTTCATCTCGGCTTCGATATCATCGATCCGATCTTCCCACGGCTTGCGCGGGTAGATGAAGAAGACGTGCCACTTCTGCTGCAACTCACGGAAGATCTCCGCGGTCGTCAGATCGTTTGGCAGATCGTCGCCGATCAGAACCTTGATCTGATCTCGAGCCACCTTGGGGTAGAACCCCTCGTCGCCGAGGAAGAAAAGGTAACCCTTCTCCCCACGCTCGTTGGCATCGAGAATCACCTTGCGGGCGTAGTAGTAGGCCGCGAGCTCGTAGGACTCCTGACCAGTTCCACCGCCGCCCTCTTCGAGCCAGATTTTGCCGAGAACCTCATCGAGACGGTTGTCCGACTCGAACTGTCCTACCTGCAGTGGCGCAAAGTCACCCGAGGTGGCATCACCGACTGCGGCAAAGCTGACCACCGGATGCAGAACGTAGTTCCGCATGATGATCTGGCCGATGAACATCGGCAGTTTTCCGTAGATGACCTTGGCGTCGTCACCGCGTGAGCGTGTGACGTCCATGATCACACCAATCGGCGTGGTCGTAGGATGGTCTTCCGAATCCCTGCACTCACGAACTGAGTTCTTGGGGTCCAAGTCCTCATGAACGCGCTTTCGCGTGGGCCGACTGTCTCGAGCGGACTGCTCTGACGGTCCATGACCCTGGTACGTGAAATGTTGACGTCCGGTAGATCGTTGCCGCTCAGCAACGTCTCCACTATAATTTCCACCGCCCATGATCGTTCCTCCTGTTGTTGGGTATGGGTCGCGCTACACTCGAAATTCAAGAAACTTTATCTCTCCAAAAATCTGCTCCCGCAGAATCTGGAGATAGCGGAACATGTCCCAGGCATCCTGTGCCCGACCGACAGAACTGGCGAGCAGAAAGTTCTGAACGAACCTCTGCAAACGCTCATCCACGGAGGCAGGCATCTCTCCAGTCTCGACGTTGCCGCCGAGCATGTAGACCATAACCTTGCCAACCGAGTACATATCTGACGCCGGAATCGGCGGCAGCTTGTCCTGTACTTCCGGAGCACTGAAATTCGGATTGAAGACCTTGAAGCCTTCACCCGTAACCTTGGGCCTGATGGCCGCATAACTCCAATCGATCAAGAACACGTTGTGATCAGATGGACTGATCATTACATGGCTTGGATCGATGTTGCCATGAATGATTCCTCGGTAATGGGCATAACCCACAGCACTGAGGAGTCGAGAGAACATCCACACAGCGTGAATCGGCGGAATCCCGTCGGGATAGGTTTCTCTCACACGAGGAAGGTTGTGCCCCACCAAGTGACGAAGAACCAAACCCACCTTGTTGTCCTTTGTCCTGAACTGATCCAGGAAGTACGGCAGATGTTTGTTCTGATTGCCTGGTTCACGAGCAAAAGCCTCGAGTACCCGAATCTCAGTTTGGCCAAACAAGTTGTCTTCAGCATCAGCGATGATCTTGATCACCACCTGCTGAGCGAACTCGTCGGCCTCAACGCACACCCCCGAATACAAGTCAGCCAAGTCTCCCTCAGCCAAGAAGTCACGAACTACGTAACTCCGACTCCCCGCCTGAATGACGGTGGAACCCTGGCCAGCGGACAGCTGACCATACTCTCGCCGACTACCGTAACTGCCACTGGCAATCTTGGTTTCGGCACTGGAATAGAACTGGTTGAGTCTCGCAAATGCTTCATGCGCCATCACGAGAATGTCTGGATTGTCCTGATTTCTGTCAGGACGTACCACTGCGAGATCTTCATAGACCTCGTCAACACGCTCCATCGGTGCTTCTTCCCTTTCGGTATTGATCTCCCCGAAAAGGTCTTCAGCACAGACAGCAGCCATTATCAGCTTGTATGCATTGAAGAACTCCATGTTGCCTCCTATGAGTTATCGATCAGAATATCGCATGTTCGTAGTTGTGGTTGGACAAACCGCTGATGACCTGGTTCGACCAATCCCCTGAAGAATATCTCCACCGCCTCACCACTCACACCATAACGTTCTGTATCACGCTTGATGCGCCTGGCAAGTCGAGTTTCATATGAACAATCTATAAATACCAACATAGCACGTATAGAAAGTCCAGTTAAAACATCAACGGAGTGAAGACCTTCAGCGATTATTGCTTTGGCCGGAGTGATGAGCGTCCGCTCATCCGGAACACGCATATTTTCCGCTACTACATATTTGGGCACTCGCACTGAGCGACCCTGCAGTAGTGTTTTTACATGCGTACGAAATTCTTCTTGGTGATAGGCCCTTGGGTGGTCCCACCACAGCTTTCCGTATTCATCCATGGGCATTGAATCATCATCACGATTCTTGAAGTAACGATCCATGCAAAGATGCACAGAACTTACTCCTGCCGCTTCCAGGGCTTGTACCAGCCACTCGGCAATAAATGTCTTGCCTGAACAACTACCACCAGCCAGAGCCAGTAGGCATATCCGCTGTTGAGACTGAACAAAATCCAGCATCTGGCGGTATGCTTGGTCCACACTTAGCATACGCTCCTCCAATGTGTTTTCTTGTCTAAATTTAGTTTTCAATGAACACTATATATTACACTATTCTATAAATTTGTCAAGTAGAAGAAACCTCTACTTATTGTACTTTTTACACCTCTCCCTACCTCCACCATAATACAAAAAAATGCAGTGGTCAAGAGTAACCACTGCATCTGTTATATTTAGCTAATTTTACCTATAGAGCTGCTGCTCCAACAGGTAAGCTTCGACCTTGGGACAAACCCATTCAGTCACGGACTGACCTTCTTTGAGCAGGTTCCTAATCATGGTCCCTGACCCAAACAGATGATCAAGCTCAACCGACTGTGAACAAGCTGGCATATCCCCTGCCTCAACCTGATAGCCAGGTCGCATGACAACGGCGAAGTTGAACTCCTGCCACATCTCTGGCCCACGATACCACCGGGTGTGGATTTCGGATAGCTCTGCACGACCGCCAGAAACGATGTCGCCGCCAACAACGTGCCAGATAACCGCGTTCGGGAATTTATCCTGGAACATGGCCTGCAGGTCGTAGGTTCTGGTGTACACGCCTTGATCAAGGTCATGAGTGTCCACAACCACGCCAGACATTCCCCCAAAAGCCAAATTGACCATCGCTTTGCGATGCTCGATAGTCACCTCATCGACTGACGCCTTGTCCGGACGCAGGCCACAAGGAACAACGATGACTCGATCGAAGTAGCGAGTTAGCTCTGCAGCAATCCGCTGATGATGCAACCCCGGAGGGTTGAAACTACCACCGAAGATGGCAACCGTTTCCTTTCCGTGACTTCCATCTTCCGAGAGGAGTTGCCGCTTGAGCCTGTAGTATCGCTCAGTGAAGTGAGCCGACAGAATCGACTCCCTCAGATCCCATCCAAAGGCACGCTTGGAGACCATGATAACTGGCACGCTCTGCACACGCTTGAAAAACGCACGATAGAAGCGATGCCAATTCTTTTCCAGGTCCTTCACGAAATCCCTGGCAGTTGGGAAAAGTCTCATCAGAGTACCAGCGTCGAGCTTGAGCTCCTGTTCCAACTGACCACGGATGTAACTCTCGATGAACCATTCCGGATTCTTGCGAAACTCGGTAAAGGCTCGAACCATTTCGTCGTGGTAACCACGACGATCCAGGCTACCGTAGTCAAACGGATCCTTCTGCTCAGTTGCCAGCTCGGCTGATGGTGCCTGAGTGAAACACTCTTCTGGAACCACCTCTCGACCAAAAACCTCTCGGTTCATGTAGTCGGTCAGCTGGTAAACCTCTCGCTTGACCAGATCACCGATAGCGGCCAAGAAGCCTGCCATATCGGCGTACAAAGTCCCATAGCCGAATGCGGCCTCAACCTTGTTCCAGTTGGTACTGAAGACAGCACCAATGTCCTGCGAGATCGCAGCCAGGATCTCCATCCGAGCACGTGCCTGAACATTCTCATAACTGAGTGTGTCCGGCTTTGTACCTGTAATGGAACAGATGGCGTCAACGATATCCCCGATAGGACGAACGATATACTGACCACCTTTGACGGTCCTCAGGTCCTGTGGGTGAACTTCTTGCAAGCCAAGACTCTTGGCAATCTGCAACGCAATATTCTTGGTGCGCTGAGTGTTGTAACGACTGGGCATATTCACTGCCACCACGTTCTCAGCACCAAGCACGTCCACCAAAAGACAGATAGTCAGAGCGGAATCAATTCCACCACTCAAACCAATAACGGCCTTGCGCATCTGAGGAGGTAGGGTTTCGAAAAACCCAGCCAACCCACAACGAATCGCCTGATACAGCTCGGTGGCATCACCTCTTTCCTTGACTTCAACCTCGAGAAGAGGCTCTGTAAAGGTAAAGTCTTCACAACCAGACTGATACGGCGGAATTTTGAAACAGACTTTGCCATCCGGCTTGTAGATCGTAGAGCTGCCGTCGAACACAATGACGTTCTTGCCATTGTTCTGAACACCTGTGTTGTTCACGTAGATGAACGGCACGGGTGAATCTTCGGACTGAAGCAGATCACGCACCACCTGGTGGCGCTTACGATTCTTCTGCCAAGACCAGGGAGAGCAAGAGAGGTTAATGATCACCTCTGCACCTGCCCTGATCAACTCTTGCGTGGGATTGTGCACATAGTCCATGTGCCACATATCTTCACACAAAATCAGGCCGACCTTGATGACCCCATGACGCACCTCAACCTCAATAGGTTTGAAGTGGTCAAGAATGTCATGATCGTTTGGACAATAGTCCTCGTGATCATAACGCATCTCTTCTGCCACCTTGCGAGTGGAAAAGAAATGCCGATCGTCATCAAAGATACGATAGTTCGGCTGCAACGTCTTGTACGTTTCGCCAACCCAACTACCATTGCTTGCGATGAATGCTGTGTTGTACTTGCGAAGACGTCCATCTTCATTGGAATCACCTTTGCTGGTACTCAAGCTTCCGAAGATCACTGTGATCGGGAGATCAAAGGTTGCCTCGCGAATGTAGTCGTTCCAACGAACAACATCCATGACAAAGCTTTGATCCTCGTACAGATCACCAATGATGTAACCTGGCACGCACATCTCGGGAAAGATGATAACCTCAACTCCCCTGTCTACGGCCAAGGCCATTTCACGGATCATGTAATCCGCATTGAGATCTGGACGACCCGGGATAACGGGCATTTGGCACAAGGAAACCTTGGTGCCGTTTAGTCCACTAAGCACGTTCACATCGGGCATTTTGCCTCCTTTGTAATCGAAAAATAGCTTTTCAAAGAACATCTAATTTTACTATAAACTTTAATATTTGTCAACACCTAATTTGACTCACTGTATATGGATGATACAATTAAATTATATGAACAACTTACTCAAAAGATTTCATTTTTTTGCTAAATTTACACATAACATCTTTTGAGTTGGCCTAAAATTATCAAAAATAGACAAATCGGACAGCTCAAAAGGCTGTTCTTTTTTATTAATAACAACTCGTATGCAAATCAAAAAGGTCACAATTTACCAAATTCAACTGCAACTAAAACATCCATTTGTGACAAGTTTTGGAAAAATAGACAATCGAAAAACCTTGCTCATCAAACTGGAAAATAAAAATGGTTTGTGTGGCTGGGGTGAATCAGCCCACCTGGAACTTCCTTTATACACAAGTGAATACCTCAAAGGCGGTGAACTCTTGATAAAGAAAATGGCGCCAAAAATAATCAATAAAGAACTGAAACATCCCAGTGAAATAATGAACTGTTTTCAAGATATAAAAGGAAACAACATTTCTAAAGCCGGAATGGAAATGGCCCTTTGGGATCTATTTGCCCGAGATAGAAACCTACCTCTCTACAAATACATTGGTAGTACAAAGAATTACTCTAAGGTTGGGATAAGTATTGGCATCCAACAAAACTCTGCCAACATGATTGAAAAAATCGACCACGCCTACAACCTTGGCTACAAAAGAATAAAGATAAAAATCAAACCTGGACAGGATATCAATATAGTAAAAAAAATTAGAGAGACGTTTGAAGACATGCCCTTGATGGTTGACGCCAACTCTGCCTACAAACTGAAAGACAAAGACATGCTAAAAGAACTTGATAAATTTGGCCTAATGATGATCGAACAACCACTTGGCGATTCAGACCTACTTGATCATAGCAAATTACAAAATGAGTTAGACACTCCAATATGTTTAGATGAAAGCATAAAAACTTATGCTGATTCCAAAGCAGCTCACGAATTGAACAGCTGTAAAATCATTAATATAAAACCTGCTAGACTTGGTGGAATTACTGAAACATTAAAGACTCATGACTTTTGTTTAAAAAACAAAACACCACTTTGGATTGGTGGCATGCTGGAATCTGGGATTGGCAAAGCATTTCTTGATCACATTGCAACTCTGCCGGGCTTCACTCTACCTGGAGACAACTCTCCTCAGTCCAGATATTTTGAAGAAGATATTACGGAAGAAAGAATGATGTTACGTGGAATTATCAAATTGGATAATAAACCAGGCATAGGGGTTGAGTTACTCAAAGACAAACTGGATAAATATACTATAAATAAAACAATCATAAAAGGATGAAACTAATTTCATCCCCTTATGGTGGGCCGGGTAGGATTTGCACCCACGAAGGCTAACGCCAGCAGATTTACAGTCTGCCCCAGTTGACTACTTTGGTACCGACCCATAAACAAATTCTTGTACATTATAACAGTAAATATACACTAACACAAGACTAATTAAATGACAATAAAAAGACCTGTGAATTTGTGGATTCACAGGTCTTTGTTTTTCTAGGCTACTCGCCTCTGATACTCTCTCAACTGCTGAAGTCCCTTGAGTCTGTAGACCACAGGGATCAGAGCTTTGAAAGTCTCACAATGAGGACTGCGGCCTGATTGTTTGTCTAGTGGACATTGGTGAAAGATTCTGCTGTCGCAACATGAGATTGATGTGCGGTGGCACATCAATGAGCCAGAGCTCCGCCTCTTCCTTTATAAGGAAGGCCGGTGCTTCCAACTTGTCAGGAAACCCATCAAGGGCTCCAAAGCTGTAGACTTGCATCGTTAATCTCCTTTCAACTGATGAGCCAGCTCGGTGGCAACCTGCCCAAGTTCTGGAAGACTACAGCTGGTATCAACAGTTTTGACGAGCTGAAGATTTTCTTCCTGGCAAATCTCCACAGTGCGATCCTTGCCTGGAATCCAATCAACAAACTCTACAATTCTTGGGGTTCCCCTACCGTTAATCCGCGAGATCAACGTTGCTCGGTCTTCACAACCGATGTAAACAACCTTGCCACCAACAAAACGATACATTCGCTTGCCGGGCTGCAGACCGTAGGGAATCTCGACGAACAGGTTGGAGCCCGGCAACACTGTGGACATAGCGTCACGCAGCAGATTGAACCAAGGCTCTTTGATAAGCTCTTTGAGCTCATCCTCTCGATCACGAGCAACCGCAATCAAGTCTTCACCAGGAAACCGGCTCTGAATAAATGGCCTCAACTGATCATTGAAATCATCAGTGTTCAGATGAACACAGGTTTCGTCATGCTCAGCCACCATTCTCAGGAAAGTGGACTTGCCACTCCCTGGAGGGCCAACAACCAGGAAGAGATTCTTCAACTTGAGAACCTTTTCCAGAAGTCTTGTCACCACGGCGGGCGCAACCAACTCAGCCAAGAGTTCGAAGTCGAGAGCTTCCGCAGTCTTGCGAGCCTTGGAGGACGATACGTTCTCGAACTCTGGGATGCTGAAGATGTAGAAGTATTTCTCGATACCGAACATCTCCTTGTTGTGAAGCATGACCTTCTTTTCGTGCTCTGCATCGTCTTCGTTTCTGATTCCGCGGATCATGACAAGCTGCTTCGGAACGAACCCCAGAGTCATGAACTCAGATAGAGTAACTACTTCAACCCCTGCGGGCAAAGTATAAGCAGTCCACAAGGACTTGCACTCTTCTTCGCTGAACCAGCGACCGTTCTTTTCTGGGTTGGTCGAACAAACAACATACACTTTGCCAAAGTGTTCACTTGCCTGCTCAACCAGCCAGCGGTGGCCATAAGTTGGTGGACAAAAACTGCCTGGGTATACGTAGATAGGTTCCATAACTCACCTCCTCTTGGAATGTAATGAACTAACCACCCTTATTATCTCTAATTTTGACAAACTTAACTCAAAGCAAGGACAAATATATTTGCCCATCGCGATACTTGACTAAAATTAAACAAGAACCTATAATACAACTGTCGAAACTTTTCGACAGCAATAACAATTTTATATGATTAAGCAAATCAAAACCGCACTCAAAAATCTAGGATACAAACCCAATGAGATCAATGTATACGTAGGATTAACACAACTTGGTGAGTCCCCTGCTTCAAAGATTGCCAAAAAGATTGATTTACCAAGAACTACTGTCATTAGCATTTTGGATAAACTTGAAGCTGACAATCTTTTGTCTACTCACAAGTACAAAGGGACAACGTCCTATTGGGTAGAATCACCAAAGATCTTGCATCAAAAATTTGCCAACAAAATGAAAATAGCTGAGGAGCTAGACACGCTTCTAACTGATCTATATCATTCAGAAGCAGATTTTCCGTACGCGAAAATCTATGATTCAAAAAGTGGAATAAGAAATTTTATTGAAAAAACTTTAATCGAATTACCAAAGAAAACTATTATTCAAACCATTGACGCAGCAGGTTCTGGAAACTACGAAAAGATTTTTTCAAATGACGTTGGAAAAACTTTAATTGAATTGAAAAACAAAAAGCAGATAACTACACACACCCTAATCCCCCACGGACAACTTGAAGCAATTAATAAGGAAAAAATTGAAAAACAAAACATTGTATTGAAAGAAATGCCAGACAACATAAATTTTCAGGCATCAATGTGGATCATAAATGATATGTTGGTTCTTTTCTCCGGCAAGTACCCTTTTATTGTAGCGATTAAACATAAAATAATTACGCACAGCATGAAGAGTGTTTATGATTTCCTATGGGAATTGAGTCAAAAAAAAGAGGACCACGGTTTATAACCATGGTCCATGTTTAATTGCTGGGCTACTACTGCCCAAGAATCTTGTACATCTGCTTGAACGAGGTGTCTTCTTTGTAGTAGCAGGTTTTTATTCTACCCTTGGCCACAACAAAGACCCACTGGTCCGCGATGTAGTACGTACTTGGCTCAAAGCCATGACGAAGCAACTGCTTGGTCTGGTTGCGGCGAACGGCTGGTTTGGTTCTATTCAGAACAGAAACCATTTTACCTAATTTCCTCCCCAGCGGAACAGGTGCACGTCGGCTATTTTTTTTTGTCAAAAAATACTTTGGTAGATCCTGACAAAACTCTCTGAAGGCATGGTGTGTAACCAGAAGGTCGCCGTGCACGGTCTTCACCCGCGCAAGATCACCTCTTGGTCGAACAAAGTCAAAACCTTCTTGGTCAAAAATGGGATCAACCCGAATCAACTGTTTCTCGCGATCAATAACTCGATAGCCATGGATCACGAAGTCTCGCAACCTGTGGCGATACACAGATGACTTGAGAAAGACCCCAGATGTCTTCAAACTGTTGTCACTGGACACTACGAGAAGATGGCCAGCTTCACTTGAACGAAGCTGATTCATCCTGTCCCGAAAGTCAGCGACTACCAGTTCAAAAGTGGCCCCACTAGGCGAAATGCTAGCAAGGTTGGTCATTAGCAGATTGATCAAGCGATCCCAGACTGGTTGTGTAAGGAATAGACCAGCACTGAGAACAAAGAGTCCCTCACCAGTCTCTGCTTGAAGTAGGTTCCTACCCTTGGCGGATTGTTCTAGAACCTGTGCAATAACCTGATGTGTGATGAATTTGAGCTCTGCATGGTCCACAAAGTTCACCTCCTCTTAACCTGAAGTTGAAAGTACGGGTGGAATTTAAATTTATCATGCATCATTATAGTAGTCAATTTTACCAAACACAGAGTTATCATAATTCAAAAAGCAAAATACTGGTTGTCAAAGAATATTAAATAACTTATGCTGGGGATATAGTCTTATGAAATTCAAACTAAAATCAAATTACAAACCAGCTGGTGATCAACCAAGCGCTATCAAAAAGATAGTTGCTGGTTTTGACAATAAGCAAAGCAAGCAAACCCTACTTGGAGTAACCGGATCTGGAAAAACCTTTACTGTAGCAAACGTGATTGAAAAACTACAAATGCCAACACTAGTAATCGCTCATAACAAAACATTAGCGGCCCAGCTTTGTAATGAATTTAGAGAATTTTTTCCTGATAATGCCGTAGAATACTTTGTTAGTTACTATGACTACTATCAACCTGAGGCATACATGCCAAACTCTGACACATATATTGAAAAAGAAGCTCAGATAAATTCTGAGATTGAAAGACTTCGACATGCTTGTACACAGTCGCTCCTAACAAGAAAAGATGTGATCATCGTGGCCTCTGTCTCTGCTATCTATGGACTTGGTTCACCTGACGAATACAAGAAAGTAGCCTTTCAACTAACAAAAGATCAAGTACTTGACCGACGATCAATGATGGAACAGTTGATCAATATGCAATTTGAAAGAAACAACACTGAACTCAAGCGTGGTCAGTTCAGAATGCGCGGTCAAACTTTTGAGATCATGCCCATTAACGAAAATATTATTTATAGATTTGAAATATCCAACAAGATAGATTTAATCGAAGCAGTTGATCCGATTACACGCAAGGTAAAAAGAGAGTTGCCAGGCATTTGGCTTTTCCCAGCAGTTCACTATGTCATCAGTGATGAGAAAAAAGAATCAGCAATCAAACAGATTAGAGTGGAACTAAAGGAACGACTGGCAAAGTACAAAAAGCAAAATATGCCGCTTGAATATGAAAGGCTGAAGAGACGTGTGAACTACGACTTGGAAATGATAGAAAATCTTGGCTACTGCAATGGGATAGAAAACTATTCAAGGTATTTTGATGGAAGAAAAGTAGGAGAAGCTCCCTATGCCCTACTTGATTACTTCATGAATCAATCTGATGAGTTTTTGACAATTATTGATGAGTCACATGTAACTATTCCACAAATTCGTGGCATGTATAATGGTGATCGAGCAAGAAAAGAAACCTTAATTAACTTTGGATTTCGACTACCAAGTGCTTTTGACAACCGACCAATGAAGTTTGATGAATTTGAGAAGAAAACTGATCTAACCATTTATACATCAGCAACTCCAAACGCGTTTGAAATGGACCAAAGTGACCAAATCGTTGAACAGATCGTTCGACCAACTGGTTTAATTGATCCAGAAATAATTATCAGGCCGATCACTGGCAAGGATAACAAATCACAGATTGAAGATTTAATAGTAGAAATAGAGGAACAGGTCAAAAAGAAAGAACGCACACTTGTGACAACCTTGACCAAGAAAATGGCAGAAGACCTGACTGACTATTTAAAGAAAAAGAAAATCAAAGTCTCATATTTGCACAGTGACATTGACACCCTTGAAAGAATCCAAATCATTACTGACTTGAGAAAAGGTGAAGTTGATGTTCTAATTGGTGTAAACTTACTTAGAGAAGGTTTAGATATTCCTGAAGTTAGTTTAGTAGCAATCCTGGATGCGGACAAAGAAGGATTTCTACGAAGTGAAACGAGTTTGGTTCAGACAATTGGACGCGCTGCTCGTAATGTTAATGGCCGAGTCCTTCTCTATGCAGATAACATTACTGGTTCAATCAAGAATGCGATAAGGGAAACTGACCGAAGACGTAAAAAACAACTTGCCTATAATAAAAAGAATGGTATTACACCGAAAACAATCGAAAAAACTATAAAAAATATATTGGAAGACTTTGGACTGACTGCTTATAGAGGTGGCAAGAATTCTAATGTACCTAAAAATAGAAAAAACATACTTGACCTAGAGCTGACCGCTGACGAACGGCCACTAAAAGAGATAATCCAAGACAAGGAAGAACAAATGAAAGAAGCTGCACAGAAACTTGAGTTTGAATTGGCAGCCATACTGAGAGATGAGATACGGGAATTGAAGTTTAGATTAAAAAACTAACAAATATAAAAGAGGATAGCAATGTTGCTATCCTCTGTTTTTTTTATTCCGATTTACTATCGGATAATGGTCTGGTTACGGTCGGGACCGACCGAAACGATATCCACATTGCAGCCGGTAAACTGCTCAATGAAGTCGATGATGACTCGAACCTGGTGAGGCAGGTCATCGTAATTGAGAATCTGGGAAATGTCCTCTTCCCAACCATCGAACTCGATGAAGTTGGGGCGACACTCACACAGAACCTCAGAGAATCGAGAGAAGTCGTTAACGATCTTACCATCCTGGAGCAAGTTCTCGGCCAGCTGGTACTCCTTGCCTCGATAGGTGTAGGAGACACACAGCTTGATCTTCTTGACTCCGGTCAGCACATCGAACTTGGTCAGCGCAACACGAGGACCATTGGTCTTCATAGAGTAGCGCATCGCAACCAAGTCGAGCCAGCCGACTCGTCGGGTACGACCGGTAGTCGCACCATACTCACCACTGACCATACGGAGGCCAATGCTCTGCTTGAACTCATCGTCATCGTTGAGAAGATCGTGCGGATTGGGATACTGCGAACTTTCGTCAGCTGCAGTAAGCCCTGATGCACAGTACTCCTCGCTCTGCTTACCGCCGAGCTCAGACGGGAACGGACCTGCCCCTACGCGAGTCATCGCCGGTGCCTTGACCACACCAAGAACGTAATCCACATCTCCCAACTTGAGGTGACACCCCTGAGCCAGGCCTTCGATACTCGGATCCGAGCTAGTCTGGTAAAAGGTTGTCCCATACAGGATACTGAGCAGGTGACCCTGAGCTCCTTCGAGCAAGAGTCGCTTGCCAGCTACCTGAGCCTGACGAACCAGTTCTTCCGTGTTGGCGATGTAAGCGCGCATGATAGGTGCAAACTCGTCCAAGTAAACATCAACCACAGCCTTCGGGTCGATGATCTTCTTCGGGTGCCAGTAGACACCACCGTGCAGATGCTGATGAGCCAAGACTTCCTCGGCAGCTGTACGCTCCTTCTTGGTGAGAACCTTGAAGTAGCGAGCCTGCTCCTCGGCATAAGCTTGAATCTTGCTCCGGAACAGATCCGGATTGAGCAAGTCATTGACCGGCAGAGTCCGCCGAGCGGCAAAGTCTGAATAGAGCGGTCCGATTCCACGTCCCGTGGTACCGATCCCCTTGCTAGCTGCCGAAACACGATCCTGAAGCAGGTGGTATGGCAGCATGAGTGGAGCTTCATGCGATACTCGCAGGAATTCCGTAGTGATACCGATCTTGCGGATGTCTGCCAATTCGATGACAAAGATCTGCGGATCGAAAGCAACCCCACGGCCGATCACATTGATCTTGCCACGGATGTCGTGCATGATCCCAGATGGAATCAGGTGCAGAACAAGTTTTGTTCCATTGACGATAATGGTATGGCCAGCATTGGCACCACCAGTACCGCGGATGATCATGTCAGCCCAGAGTGAGAACAGGTCAACAAACTTACCTTTGCCTGTATCTCCCCACTGGTTACACACGACCGCCACTATTTGTTTATCATGCAAGAATTGCTCTAAGGGCAGCATCTCCCCTCCTCGGGTAGTTACGGTTAAATGAACACTAAGACCAAACACAACTTACCACAAGATTAAACTTTTTTCAAGGTTGTCAGACTAATAAATTGTGTTAAGATCAAATAAGTGTCTGGTTCTTTTTATTGGCACCAAAAAGGAGGTACTAAATGGGTGAACCGAACCTATCGTTACCAGGAAATCCTAGGTATCAACCAAAGCAGCTTATCCCTATCTGGGGATATGACAATCTTTTTTCAGCCCTGGCTGAAGTAGAGATTGCCACTTTAAAAACCTTAGCTGAGTTTGGCATTATCCCTGAGGAGGATATTGCCGTTCTCACCCCCAAGATGGAAGAAGACCTTCTTGCCATCAAAACATCCGCTGTCGATCATGTCGAACGGACCATTACTAAACACGATATTCGTGCTTGGATCAAACTGGCCAAGGACATTGTTGGTCCTGCTCTAGGTAAGTGGATCCACATCCCACTGACCAGCTACGACGCGCTTGATACAGCACGATCCTTGCAATATAAACGTGCTTACTACGAAGTGATCAAACCTGAACTCAAGAACCTACTCCAACTCATGGCTAACCAGGTCGAGCGGTTCGCTGACCAACTGCAAGTTGGCCGGACACATGGCCAGCATGCACTACCGATCACGGTAGGATTTTGGATGGCCAACATTCTACATCGAATGCTGTACAACATCTCCATAATCGATCAGTCGGCCAGCCAACTACGCGGAAAGATTTCTGGCGCAGTAGGAGCACACAATGCTCAAGTGGCAATCGGATTAGATCCAATCGCCTTTGAAGCAAGTGTACTGGGTAAGCTGGGACTGAAGCCTGCTGAAATCAGCAGCCAAATCCTGCCACCCGAGCCCCTGATGTACTTCTTGTTCTCCTGCCTCGGCCTGTCGGCGACCTTTGGTCAGTTTGGCCGAGATGCCAGACACCTGATGCGCTCAGAGATTGGTGAAGTACGAGAAGAGTTCGTGTCTGGCCAGGTTGGTTCTTCAACCATGGCGCACAAGCGTAACCCGATCAACTTCGAAAACCTCGAGGGCACCTGGCTCAAGTCCAGAAACGAAATCGGTAAGCTTCTGGATACGCTGATCAGTGAACACCAGAGAGATCTGGTTGCTAGCTCAATTGCCCGAGACCTTCCGGTCATCGTAATCAACCTGATACAGCAGATCAACACACTGCTCAGGGTCAACAAGCAGACAGGGAAAACGTTCATAGAGTCTCTCAGCGTAGATGAAATTCGCTGCCAAGAGAACTTTGGACAAAACGCCAACCTACTGATGGCCGAACCACTGTACATCCTGCTACAAATGGCTGGGTACGAGGGTGATGCTCACGATGTGGTCAATCACAAAGTGGTCCCGTTGGCCCTTGCCAACGACAAACCGCTGACCGAGATCGTCAGACAGGCTGCAGCCTTTGACGAGGAACTCGAAGAAGCACTAGATCGAATTCCTCCAGAGCTCTGGAGCGCACTTGATCGTCCTGAAGAATACACGGGCGATGCTGCCCAACGAGCCAGAGACGCCGCACAAGCAGCTCGATACATAATCGAGCGAATGTAACACAAATACCCCTTGATCAACAGGTCAAGGGGCTTTTTTTTATTTTACCTTTGACCAGATTAAAATTAATTGTTAAAATAGATCTGTTCTGTTTTTTCAATCAACCCTAGGGGGGTTCATGAAACCGCACCAGAAAGCTGATCCACTCGAACACGAGTTGGACTATGACACTCTTTTCAGGAAGCGCGTCATTGAAGCTCAAAGAAAGAAAACCACTCTCGAAACACTGAGTCCAAAAGCCAGACTGCTTCGAAACCTGGAGCTAGCCAATGACAATCTTGGCCGTCTCCACTTCAACTGTACCCTTTTCAACCGCTATCTGGCGGAAATACTGGCACAGAGTGAAGGTTGTCTTCTACTCAAGCACCCAAAGGGTGAACACGAGATTCTGATGCTGGTGGAAGAGGACAACACTCTTCGGCTCAAGGCTCCACACCTGACTGAGTGCACCGACGATGACCCACCACACTTTCACGACACACTGAAGCTGGCTCGCTGGCTGCAGACACCAACAACTACCTTCGATTACTTCATCGAAATGTTCGGCGCTCCGAACATTGTGTAGAAATACAAACTTCTCACCACTCCTGGCTGAGAAGTTTTTTTGACACTTACCTGGAACTAAGCTAAACTTTAAATACATGCTTATAAAGAGTCACTTAATGATTCACTACCCCCTACTATCTACAAGATAGTGGGTAAATTTGCGTTTACATATGATTATTGAACAAACAAGAGAGTTATTAGAGAAAGAACCTAACTTCAGACGTCAACAGATAATGAAGGCGGTATTTTGTAATTTGATAGAAAACTGGGACGAGGCCATGACCCTACCCAAGAGCCTGAGAGAGAAACTGTCCGAAGTTTCACTTGATATCGATGCTGAAGTTTTTGAATCAAGAGATAATAAAACGGTAAAGGCCTTGATAACCCTGTCTGATAAAGAAAAAATTGAAACTGTCTTAATGAAACACCCAGAAAGAAACACTATTTGTCTAAGTAGCCAAGTTGGTTGTGCTATGAAATGCAGTTATTGTGCAACCGGACAGATGGGATTCAAGCGAAACCTAACGGTTGATGAAATATTGATACAGGTTTTATTTTGGACCAGATTTTTAAAGAAACAAGACAGACACTTGACCAACATTGTATTCATGGGAATGGGTGAACCTTTTCTCAACTATGAGAACTTTATTGAATCTGTAAAGATCATCAACGACAATGAATACTTTAACATTGGTGCAAGAAAAATATCAGTATCAACCTGTGGAATTCTGGAAGGTATTGATAAATTAAAAAATGAAGACCTACAAATAAACCTAGCAATATCGTTACATGCACCGAACGACAAAATCCGTAGCAAAATAATGCCAATCAATACACAACACAACATTAAGACATTGATGAAGGCGGTTGAAAAATATGTAATGAAAACAAATCGCAAAGTAATGTTTGAATATTTATTACTCAATAGATTGAATGATCAAGTTGAACATGCCAAAGAACTAATAACTTTGATGCAAAACGGTTTGTACGTTGTTAATTTGGTAAAATACAACGCAACTGGCAAAAAGCACTCACGATCAAACATGGCGACAGTTCAAAAGTTTAAACAAACATTGGAAGATCACGGTATTCAAGTCACGGAACGGTTTAGTTATGGACAGGATATTGCTGCCGCTTGTGGACAACTAGCTAATAAGTCAAAAAATTAACATGGAGAATAAATTAACTATTAAAGGTGCGCGGGAACACAACTTGAAGAATGTAAACATTGAAATCCCACGTAACAAAATGATCTGTTTCACAGGCTTGTCTGGTTCAGGCAAATCAAGTTTAGCTTTTGATACAATTTTTGCTGAAGGACAGCGAAGATACCTGGAAAGTCTATCCGCCTATGCAAGACAGTTTCTAGGTGGCATGCAAAAACCCAACGTAGATGAAATAACTGGCCTATCCCCGGCTATTTCAATTGATCAAAAAGCTCACACTGCCAATCCCCGTTCAACAGTAGCAACGATTACAGAGATTTATGATTATTTGAGAATTATCTTTGCAAAGATAGGTCAACCACATTGTCCTCTTTGTAATACCCCACTTGAAAAAGTCACAACTGATGAAATAAATGATCACCTACTAGAAAGACTGATCAAATCAAAAATTAGCCCAGCACAAATAACAATACTATCCCCTGTTGTTCGAGGACGCAAAGGTGAATACCATCAAATGCTTTACGATATTTACAATAATGGCTTTATGGAAGCTCGGATTGATGGCAAAATGAAAAAATTAAAGAATCGAGTAGTTTTGACCAAGAATAACAAGCACACAATTGAGATACTGGTTGATAAAGTTGATATTATCAACCCAAAAGATGTCAAAGACAGCCCATCGGTCATGCAGAGAATAGCTGAAGCGGTTGAAAATGCAATTGAATTGTCTGACGGCTTGTGCACTATCATTTTCCCAAACCAAGAAGAAAAAATGTTCAGCACTGAGTACTCTTGTCCTCATGATGGATACAGCTTCCCAGAGATCGAACCAAGATTATTCAGTTTCAATAGTCCTTATGGTTTTTGTGATCACTGTACTGGACTGGGAACAAAAGAACTGTTCAGTGAAGAAGTTTGTCCAAAATGTGAAGGCAAGAGACTGAACGACAACTCCCTAAGTGTTCGTTTGAATAAAAAGAACATTTGGGAAATCACAAGTTTAACAATCAAAGAATCAATAGTTTTTTTCAATGAACTGGACAATGCTCTTTCTGATAAACACAAAGAGATTTCTGAAACAATTTTAAATGAAATACGAAGTCGTCTAACGTTCATGTTAAATGTCGGGTTGCATTATTTAACTTTGAACAGAAAAGGTGGCACACTTTCTGGTGGTGAAGCTCAAAGAATTAGACTTGCCTCTCAAGTTGGAACCAAACTGGTAGGTGCTTTGTATGTTTTGGATGAGCCAACTATAGGATTGCACCAAAAAGATAATGACCAGCTAGTTGCAACACTACGAGACCTCAGTGACATGGGAAATACCATCATCGTGGTTGAGCATGACGAGAACACAATTCTGGCAAGTGACTGGCTTGTTGATATTGGTCCCGGAGCTGGAAAGCACGGAGGAGAAATTGTTTACAATGGGCCACTGGACAACCTTTTGTATCCAACAAAAAAGTTAAATAAAGATTACTTTGATTGCAAGACACAAGGAGATCCCAAAAAATCCTTAACTGGTAAATACTTGAGAACAGAAGAACGAATAAATGTACCGGCAAAACGCAAAAAGGTAGACAAAAGCACTCCAAAAATAAAAGTGACTGGAGCACAGGAACATAATTTGAAAAATATTAATGTTGAAATACCTTTGCGTAGATTAGTTTGTCTAACGGGAGTATCGGGGTCTGGCAAATCAACATTGATGCATGATATTTTGTACAAGGGTATTCAAAACAAGAAACTACGAATGACAAAATGGGTGGGAAAACACAAAAGCATCTCTGGCATTGACAGCATTGATAAGATAATCAAAATAGATCAGTCTGCTATTGGCAGAACTCCAAGATCGAACCCAGCAACTTACACAAAAGCTTTTGACTATATCAGAGAAATATTTTCCTCTACTCAAGAGTCTAGAATTAGAGGCTACAAAACGGGAAGATTCAGTTTTAATAAACCCGGGGGTCGTTGTGAACACTGTGAGGGTAAAGGGAGCTTGCAAATAGAAATGCACTTCCTACCAAGCGTAGAAGTTTCCTGTGAGATTTGTAAAGGAAAAAGATACAACAAGGAAACCTTGCAAGTTCACTACAAGGGAAAAAATATTTCAGAGATATTATCCATGACAATTGAAGATTCTAAGGAATTCTTCAAAGACGTACCGTTTATCCACGACAAACTAAAAGTCTTGAGTGAAGTTGGACTGGACTACCTCACACTGGGACAGTCCGCTACTACCCTATCAGGTGGAGAAGCTCAGAGAATCAAGTTGAGCAAAGAGCTCGCAAAAAGAAGCACTACCAACACATTATACTTAATGGACGAACCAACCACTGGACTGCACTATGATGATGTCAAAAAGTTATTAGTTGTTATTCAAAGACTGGTATCACAAGGAAACACAGTCATGATAATTGAACACAACCTAGATATCATAAAATGTGCGGACTGGATAATTGACTTAGGCCCAGAGGGTGGTGAAGCTGGTGGTAATATCATCAAAGCAGGAACACCAGAAGAAGTTGCAAGATATGCAAAAAGCTGGACTGGAAAATACTTGAGACCAACTCTAAAATAAAAAAAGACCTTCACTAGATGAGACCAGTGAAGGCTTTTTATTTACTTGATGATGAACGGTGTCCTATTGAAGAGGATTGGATCCCCCTCAATCCTGATCAGTCGGGTTGTCCCGCTGAGCCAGGCATATAGAGGCCCGTAGACATCAATCCCACAATGGAGAAGCAGACGCTTCTTGTGCAGATAGAGTGGCTTGTCTCTGAAAGAGTGTCCACTTACTACCACACAGTTCTTGAGGGGGGTTTTCAGGCTCTCAGCCAAACCAGAAGAGAAAATCTGCTCCGGTCCATCCGGTGCAGCGTCATCCTTCCACATTTTGACCATCGCCGCTTTCTGGTCTTCCCAATTGTCCATGTTCAAACCAGCATGAATGCCGATCAAGCCGGGCTGTTCATACCACAGTGGCAAGTTCCACAGGAACTGCTTGTGAGCCTCTGGCATCACTCTATGCAGCTCCACCAAGACCCTATGCAAGGCTTCACCAGACACGTTGTGGGGAAGATGCACATTGATGCCGTAGCTTTCCAATGTGTCAGCTTCGTAACGATTTGCCCAGCGAGTACGCCACTGAGGGATCACCTTTTCGTCCCTGCAGTAAAGTGCCTTCATCAGAACATACTCATGGTTCCCCATGATGAAGTGATGCCCCTCTGAGTGCAACTGTACAAGCAGGTCCAGAAGCCCTCGAACATCTGGGCCACGATCAACGTAGTCCCCCAGAAAGAGAAACTTGTGGTCCTGAAGGTAACCCTTTTTGCGACAATGCTCTACCAGCTGTTCGACTTTGCTAAGATGTCCATGTGTGTCTGGCACAATGATTAGCGGTTGAATTTTCTGTCGACTCATAATGATTACGAGCCCCTGGCAACCAGCTGGTCAGCCAGGTCCTCGAGCTCACTGTGTCGCTCGATCTCCACGCCGTGAGTCTTCAGCTCTTGAAGCAGGAACTCTGCTCCATAATGAGCACCGAGAATCGCACCAGCGATTGAACCTGTACTGTCGCTGTCACCTGTATGGTTGACGGCAACCTGGATAGCCCTGATTGGGTTGTTCCAGAAACGGGACACTGCAAACAATGCGATCGCCAAGGCGTCATGACCATACCAGCCACCACCCTGACCATTGTCAGAAAGTCCAACCTGTGAATCGATGACCTCCCCGAGATCAGCGCCATCTGGAATGCACGCAGTTACCGATTGCTTCATACGATGCATGACCTCAGAATATTCCGGGATCATCCTCATCTGCAGATACTGCCATGTGGCCTGCCACGACTCCTGAATAGTCTTGCCATTCAGTTGGTGCGCAATCGCCATAGCCATGAGCCCAGAAGGCACATAGGCATTGGGACTGCCATGAGTCAGAGCGGCGGTTTCCATGCCGACCTCGAAGGCCAGAGTTGGATTTGTGTGAAGCTTCAGCCCCACGGGATGCACGCGCATGATTCCACCACAACCGCTGCTATCATTGAGTGGCTTCACGGTACTTCCCATGACTCCGCCTCTGATAGACCCGGTGCAGGTAAGACCAGGAGCCCGACTTTCGTCAGGATCAGACTGTGTCTGATACCAGTCCAGATAGGCCTGCCAGATGTTTCCCAACATCTGAGAGACACTGTTGTTGGGGATCAGAATGCCCACTGCCGTAGCAATGGCCATCTGAGTATCGTCCGTGATCACCGGATAGTCAAAGCCGAAGCTGGGAGCTGGTACTTGAATACCATTGTCTCCATATCGACTCTTGATCTCGCGCCAGCTGAGAAATTCAACTGCAGCGCCGAGCATGTCTCCGTAGGCAGCAGCCAGCATACAGCCAACCGCCTGATCACGAAGGCTTGTTGCTCTCGCAAACTTTGTCATAATACACCTCCGTGTTGTGAAAGGAACTAATAAACTAACACCTAATAATAACCTAAATTTATCTATTTGTCAATATTTAACTATATTTAGACAAATTTTGGCAAGATATTTCGAAAAGTTAATATTTAGTATACAATACAAACATATGGAAAAAAGATCTAAATTTAACATATTTTTATTAGGTTTAAATATAACCTTTTATTCAGTTCTGCCAATTATAATACTATCTATTGTAATGTTTACAAAAACCTCTGAATTGAACAGATTGGTGATGGTTTATCTCATATTGTTCTTTATTGGACTGTCCTTAAAATACACGATAGACACTTTCCCAAAAGCGCTCTCCCCTGCTATTTTTTCGTTTCTGGCCTTTACAATTAACTATGTATTAATATTTTTCTCATCAGGAACAGATTTACTTTGGTCCAAAATACAACTCCACAGTTTCACTGTGTTTATTGGTTTAATGGGTTCATTCTTTGTTTATATGCTATACATGAGTTATAAGATGCTAAAAGCTGGTGAACTTGAATTGGAAAAAAATAAAGGTTTGGCCGCTATTCAACTCCTGGTTTACTTTTCATTGACCTTGCTTATCCCGGTTTACTCGGTTTACTTGGTAATCTTGGAGGCCTGGAATATAAATCTCCAAACTGGACAATCATTACTGACTTTTGTAATATTGATTTCCACAGTATTTTTAACATATATCACAGGAATGCGTGACTTAGATTAGTATGACAAAAGAAAACAAAATCAAACAACTACTAAAAATGATTCCAACAAAACCTGGGGTATATTTTTTTTACAACAACAAAAGACAATTAATATATGTAGGCAAAGCAACAAGCTTGAAATCCAGAGTAAGAAGTTATTTTTCAAAGCAAAAAACACCAAGACCAATTGAGGAAATGATTCATGAGGTAAGTAATATCAAGTGGGCAGCGACTGATTCTGTTTTGGAAGCAATTATACTTGAAGCAAATCTAATAAAAGAGAAGCAACCAAAATACAACGTAATTGGAAAGGATAATAAAAGCTGGAACTATATATATTTCACAAAGGATGACTTCCCTACCCTAAAAACTGTACGTCAACACGAGATAAAAGATTCAAAAATCAAGCCCTTGACCAACAAACACCTCTGGGGACCTTTTCCAGGGCTTAGAAAAAAGGAAACATTCAAAATATTGCGAAAGCTTTTTTACTATTCTGACTGTAAACCCAAGAACAAGGCCTGCTTTTACAGACAAATAGACCTTTGTCTTGGTGTTTGTACTGGTGAGCTTACCAAAGCTGAATACAAGAAAAAAACAGTAAATCCATTAAGCTTGTTTTTGTCTGGAAAAAAGAAAAAGGTTTTGGAGAACCTAAAAAAACAGATGAAACAAACATCCAAAGATCAAAACTATGAAGAATCAGCAAGAATTAGGGACCAGATCAATAACCTAAAAAAGATTCACGACGTAACTTTGATCAATGAGTCCTTTTTTGCCGAGCACAGTACAATTGCCCAAGAACTAGTAAACTCATCAACCGCAATTACTAGAATTGAAGGCTATGATATTTCTAACCTAGGAAGCACAGGCAAAGTCGGTAGCATGGTTACCTTTGTTTATGGAGATCCCAAAAAGTCAGACTACAGAAAGTTCAAAATAATAACCGTGAAGGGCCAAAGTGATGTCGACTGCCTAGCTGAAGTCTTGCAGCGAAGACTTAAACACAAAGAATGGACTATGCCTGATCTATTTCTAATAGATGGTGGAAAGCCACAAGTCAACAAAACAATAAAGATACTCAAAGAAAACAAAATAGCAATCCCAATAATTGGAATTGCAAAGGGTCCAGATAGAAAAAAAAATGAGTTTCACCTTACAAACAGAGAACTTCTCCCGTGGTTGAAGCAGAATAAAAAACTTCTGATACAGGTACGTGATGAAGCTCATCGCTTCGCAATCAAGTACCAAAGACAACTTCGAATAATTAAAAAAAGGGACTAACAATCCCCTTTTTTAATGGGCCCACCATTAAATTTATATTCCATGTTGTTTTTTAATGGCCAGGATATCTTCACTGTCTTGCTTTTGCTTGTCTCCAAGTTGTCCTTCTTGGTGGTGAATCATTAGCTGAGAAATCATTTCCTGCCAATCCTTCTGACTATTGCCGTATTTTGTCTCAAAATCTTTTGGATACTTTTCGGCTAGTTTGCGGTTTTGATTTATACTATCTTCTAATATTTTAACAATTTGTTCTTTTTGTTCATCCTTATATGTTGGCCAATCAATAATCAAAAACCCTTTTTCTTTTGGTGTTAGGTCAAGAGAGTTCTTCAGTAACTCCAAAAAGTGCAAATCTCTAGGATTATTGTTCTTTAGATAACTGAATACAATTTTATCGTTGTTTGACATAATTAAAACATTGTCTTAGCTGCACTTGTAGCAATAGCGGCTGGGGCCAACGCAGCATTAATAGCATTACTGTCTGCAATATTCTTGATCGCATCTTCATCTTGGCCACGTTTAAAATATTTTGATGTTGTCAGATACTCACCAATACTAGAGAAAAATGACATTATAAAAAATCCAGCAGCTCCCTTGCCCAACCATGGAAGGGCATCAGCCATATCAGTCACACCGCTATCCAAAACTGCAGAAAGACCAACAACGGCAGTCATACCTGCCACAATCTTTGTAACATTTTTTACTTTTCTTTGGCGTGCTGCCAAAGTTGAAAGAATATCTTGAAAAGGTTCCAAATGATCCGTCGATAACATCCCATTAATCTGTTCAGCAAAAAAATCTGAACCATCCATTCTACTAGTCAATTTCTTTAGCGCACTTTCGATTTGAGATTTTTGATTTCTCATAACCTTACCAAGTCCATCCGCGTCCTTTGTATCTTGCCACAACCCAATGCTATCAACAACATCAACTATTTCAGGAATCACTGATTGACTTAGATCTGAATACTGATGCAAACGATAATTACTATCCTTGAAACTGTTTAAATCAATCCCCTTGGCGAGTGGATCTGTACCATCTTCGTCCATAAAGGCTGTAAAAATATTATCTAGCTTCTTGAACTTTTTCTTGAACAAAATTGCTTCAACCTTTTTTCTAAATTTGGAATTTGTTTCCATTTTGCTTTTGATAATCCTGAGATCACCCTTTATTCCTTTCAACAACTCTGTTCTGGCCTCTGGAGTATCATTATAAGCCTCTATCTTGCTCAAAACCGATAATACGACCGGGACATCTTCCACAACTTCATCCTTATCAAGAAGAGCCTCCCGCGCTGCTTCGATTTCTTCATTATCAACACCTTCAAGCAAAACGCCTTCACCCTTTTGGTAAATATCAAATAGTTGCTTTACATCTCCCATGTATTCATCGCCCAACACCTCTGACAACTGTGCAGCAAATGATTCATCAAGCTCTCCCCTTTTTTGCAAATTACCTATTTGTAATTTTATCTGTATTAAAATCCCTCTCTTGTTTTCATCCTTTCTCACCTTTTTGTACTCCTTGATACTTGAGGCCAAGTCCAAAAGTGGACCTGTTATTGTTTCCAAACGTTCTTTTTGTTCATTCAAGTGCCCCTCAGAGCGTTCTAGGTTTCTCATTTGCAAAACACCAAGGTTGTTTATTTTTTGAAAGGCAGTTTTCACAAGATCACCACCAGTTTTTAGTTGTTCATAAGCTAACCGGAAGTCTTCTACTCCCTCACTATACAAAACTTTTTCAAATTCTTCGGTAAAGTCAGGATTTTCACCCAAAAACACATCCAACGCCTCATACTGCTGTTGAAGTTCTTGTGCTAATTTCGGTTTCTTCTTTTTGTCCTTTTCTTTTCGATAATTTTCAAAACTTTTAATTAAATTTTTTGTAAGTTTTTGTCCTTGCTTGGCATTATCTCCCACGTCAATCGTTTCAAAAGAAGAAGAAGCATTTTTTAACTGGCTAGGTGGTACGCTCCCCAGTAAATCTATATCCTGCCCAACACCAGCAATCTTCAGCAAACTTTCCAAATCTTTCATATCCGCACCTGAAACAAGCTGTTGCATAGTCCTCCTAAACTTACCATCTTGAGCAACCTCCCCTTTTAATTTTTCCAAGGTTTGTCTGAGCCTCAAAAGAGATTCTTTTTTTTCCTCAGAATCTTCACCTTCTCGATATATATCTAGAGCTTGAAGCATTTCAAAAAGTGGACTAAAGCCGACTTGATCAATATCTAGCTGTTCCGTTATTTTTTTTATTTGATTATCACCAACTGCTTCAGCAAAATTACCAACCTGTGCTCCTTTTGAAAAAGTTGTTCGTCTGAAATATTCAACTAATAGTGGTGCGTTCATTGCTCCCCAGGCTGCCAACGGTACAAAGTTACCCTGCTTCATAGACGGTCTGACCAAAAACTGAAAGGTCATTGCATCTGCAGCAAATAGTGCAGCCATGCCTCCCTGCTTTTTCATCTTTTGCCAATCCATACTCTTTAGAACCTTCATTGTATCTCTAACTCCAAGTTTTTGTTTACCATCCTTGATAATTCCCTCCTTGACCGCTCGTTCTTTCAATGCAGCAGCGGCGGCAAATCCAGTTAAATAAAGATTAGTTGGATTACTTCCTAGAGGTGTTGCACCAACATCATAAATTGGATCACCAGCAATTGCGCTGGCCTGTGATGCTCCTAGTTCAGCCAAATTAGTAGTTCCAGCAATTAGAGCCACAAGGTATTGTGGGGGGATAACCTGTTCCGCACTGTCCATGACTTGATCTAAAACTTTATCAAGTGCGTACATACCAACAGTTAGTTCAGCTGAAGCTTTGGCAGCAACTGCAACACTCCCACCGGTCATAGCTGCTAAAGGTCCAAGCATCAATGGAGTTAAAGTTAACTTGTTTTCTTTTAAGAATTCTTTTACACCTTCTGAAACAGCAGCTGCCACTCTTTTTTTGTCTAACTGTTTTAGTTTCTCCACAGCTGAGTCAGTCTCTTGCATCAACTCCTGAGATTGTTCCAACATGTCGGGAGTAGTAGCCACACCCCCAAGTTCACCAGTTACAGCAGCGATGCCACTTCTTGTACTCAAAGAACTGCGTGCAAAATCATTTTCACGCGTCATAGTTTCCAGAGTTCTTTCTAGCCCCTCGGCAACTACCTCTGGATCAGTCAATTGTTCTAATCTTTCCTGCAGTGCAGGCATTGGATCTTTTTCTCCAGCCAGTTCTTTTCGTTTTTCTTCTTCTACTGACTCACCAACACCAACAACAGGTTCTGTCTTGATCATAAGTTAAGAACTTTCACTAAAATTATAACATATTTCGTGTTGCTTTAAAAACAAAAAAGTGGTTATTATCCACTTTCTTAAAAGTTTTGATTATTATTATTGATCAAGGTTGATAGAGTCCTCAATCTTGTACTCACCCACCCTAGTTCTAACTAAATCTTGTAAATATGCTCCCGTTTCCAATTCTTTGCCAATATCTCTTGCTAAAGAACGAATGTATGTACCAGAACCACATACTACCCTTATTTCCAAAACTGGCCACTTATATTCAATGACTTCAATTTCTTTTATAAGTATCTGCCTTGATTTCATGTCTACCACTTGACCTTTTCTAGCCATGTCATAAGCCTTTCTGCCACCAATTTTTATCGCACTAAAAGCGGGTGGGATTTGATCTATTTGTCCAATAAACTTGTTCAGAGATTCATCAACCTGTTCACGTGAGACTTCTAACTCATTATTAACAACAGTTTTCTCCCCCTCAGCATCATCAGTTGTGGAATTTTCTCCTAATTTTACAGTAGCCACATACTCTTTTTCTGTTTTAACAATTTGGTCAATTTGCTTGGTAAACTCCCTACCAATTGCCACAACCAAGACACCACTGGCTAATGGATCAAGGGTGCCTGCGTGACCAACTTTCTTGATACCTGAAAGCCTTCTCACCTGATAAATAATATCATGAGATGTTGGCCCTTTTGGCTTGTTAACTGAGATGATTCCTTCTTTTAACATATCATTCTTAAATCTTGTCTTATTACAACAGGCTCCATTGCCTCGACTTCGTCTTTTAGTCCCATCTCAGGGACATCGTTCAATAAAAATATTTTCTTGTCATTATCAAAAGCAATTCCCATTTCCAAAAAACTACTTGCCCCAATGTAATTATTTACACCATTTTTGGCATAGTTGCAAACCAACACGGCATCTGAGTCTTTTATTTTCTGATAATGTAGCTTCATTTTCTTGGCTACGTGCATGATATCATTAGCCTGATATTCAGCAGACAGCGTCTTTGCATCAGCAATCCCTTTTTCTTGGCTTTCAATAATTGTATCAGGAAGCAAAACATGATGACCCATGCTTTTTAACCTTTCTTGTATTTCTAGAACCTCATCTTTAAATGAAAGACTACAACAAATGGTTATTTTCATAATTTTAAATATTTTTTTATTGCGATAATTTTTTCTTTATCAGCACCTTGTTTCTTCTTTTGTCTATAGCTATCTTGAAGACTTGCCTCATATAAAGCCAAAATTTGATTTGCTGAAAACTGCCGATACATAGATCCATCTTCTTCAACCTTACCAAGACTTGTATTGTTAATCCCAGAAAACTGACCTAAATCTTCCTCCCCAGCAAAAGCAACCTTAACCGCCTCTCTTGAAAATTCATGTTCAGACAGGTCAACTAACTCAAATCCTATTTCAGTCATAGCATCAAACAACTCTTGCCAGTTCGATGTTACGAACTTACCTGGTACCAAAAAATCAATGTCAGAACATTCAAAACTTGAACCAATTACTTTATTCAACCCAAATGATCCAGACAGGATCGGCGTCAAATTAAATTTTTCATTTAACTTTTTCACAACCTCTAAAAACACAACATTCATATCTGACCTTTTAAATATTTCTGATATTTTTCTTTTGGAAATTTTTCTATGGTGTATCGCAACATAGTTCTTGGCATTTTGTTGTAAAGTGGCTTCAAGAACTCTTCAAGTAACTTCATATCTTTCTTGCCAACCTCACGAAGTGACCAACCCACTGCTTTGTGAATCAAATCATGTGTGTCATCAAGTAAGATCTTAGCAATTTTCAGAGTATCGTCAAATTGCCCTTCACGAATAAATGCAAAAGTGGCTAAAACTGCTATCCGCTTCTCCCAAAGATCCTTGGACTTGGCGTACTTGTAAAGAATGGCTCGATCTTTGTTCAATAGGTACGCGCCAACAACTTTAGGAGTAGTTACGTCTACAAGGTCCCAGTTATTCACAGCCTGCCTGTGGGTAAGATAGAAATTGTATATTTTCTTTTGTTCTTTTTCATCAGCTTTGGGATATTTGTACGTCAAAACAAGAAGACCAACCATTCGTTCTTCATGCCATGAGCTTTTCAGCAGAGGAATAAGGTCATCTAGCTCTAAACCAACATAGCTCTTGGCAATGACACGCTGTTCACCCATTGTTAAACCCAAAAACTTGTCCCCTTCTCCATACTCTCCTGGACCTGTTTTAAAAAACCAAGCATTGGCCTTTGCTCTTTTCTGAGTTCCTTGATTTTTTATTTGTTTTCGCAACTCTTGAACCGTCATATCTATAATGTTGTAATTGGTCTTGATTGAACAATGTAAACTTTTCCTTTTTCCATTGCCCATTCAATATCTTGTGGTTTTTTGTAATGTTTCTCTATCTCAATACAAGCTTTGCTGAGCTTTTTAATTTGGAAATCTGAAAATTTTTGGTTTGATTGTTTAGAAATCGGTACTTTTGTTTCTTTTATGCCATTACCTTTTCGAACGATCATCATTGTTTGTTTGGAAATATTTTTATCAATTATCTCTAGCTTCTTTTTCCCGACAACATATGTGTCTGGAGTAATTTTTCCGCCAACAATGGCTTCACCCAATCCCCAACCCGCCTCAATAACCATTTGATTTTTGTCTTCTGTGACGGGATGCACAGTAAAACTAATACCTGACACCTCCGACTGAACCATTTTTTGAATAACAACGGCAACTGAAACATGTTCTTTATGTAATTTTTTCTCAAAACGATAAAATATTGCTCGAGGGGTAAACAAAGATGCCCAGCATTTTTTCACAGACTCTAACAAATTTGTTGAGGTCACATTTAAGTAACTTTCTAACTCTCCTGCCCAACTAGCAATTGAAGAATCCTCAGCTGTTGCTGATGAACGTACAGCAACATACTTAGTTTTTAATGCAACAAACTGTTTTTTTATCTCCTTGCCAATGTCGTCAGGAAACCTGGCATCACTTATCAAGTCATTGATCATTCTTGATGCCCTTTCAACAGAATGAATATCTTCATGCTTCACTTTTTTTAGAATAGCTCTAATTTCAACATTTAAATCTGTTTCTTCCAGGAAGCGGTCAAAGGCATCCGCCAAGACAACGAAACCTGGTGGAACAGCTATCTTGGCCTGGGTCATTTCACCAAGTGAAGCCCCTTTACCACCGGAAATATTAACATCCCTTTTGCATAGTTTTTTGAAATTTTTGGTAAACATACTTTGAGAGGGCTTAAAACTCATTATTCCTAGGATCCATTGTTTTACGTTTAGCTGTCAAGCTCATGCCTGCCATATTTTTGCTTTCTTGTTTTATAAATTTATCACCAAACATTTTCAGCGACCGCCTTGAAACCGTTTGAAAATACTTTTTCCAGTTTGAACCAAAAAATTTACGGTGCGAATAATAGGACATTTCTATGGCTTTTTCCACTTGTTTTAATGGTTTTAACCTTTCTACGTATTTAGTTTGGGCAGAAGATGTTTTCATTATTTGATCCTTAAAAAGTTGCATTTTTTCTGCACTTTTGACAACTTTACCATCAACAACAACTTGATAAAACTCCATCTTGTCATTAATGTTTTCTTTTGTAGATAACCGACCAAATACATTTTGTTTAAATTTGAATGGCCTAAATAATCTGTATATAGTAACTCTTTGAACTGGACTTGTTTTTGACTTTGGCCAAAGTTCAGTTGGGCGTTGATTATAATATTCATCAACAATCAGTAAATAGTTTATGTTTTTATATTTATAAAAAACTGGCCAATGAGAGGTGCTACCAAAAACAGCAAATAAATCATAGTAATATGACCAATTTAGTCCAAACAAAGACACTCTAAACTCATTAAATACTCGTTTTGAGTCCTCTGTTGGTTTTATAAAATCCTTGCTCTTGGCTCCAGGTAGACGACTTATCGCTGCTGGCTCCGTTCTAGACAAGCTAAAAAGATTGCCATCCTTTATCTTCATAAGTTGAAACATCTCGTTAAAAAATGCCTCTCGGTCTGTAAATGAAACTTTATATATATTGAATTGTTCAAGCACCTTGAAGCCAACGGCAGCAAAATTTACCAAAAAATCTATCAAAAAATCACTGTTTTCAAAAAGTTCAGCAATTTGCTTTTTGGTTTTCTTTTTCTTTAGATGTTGATACCTCAAATAAAAGTCCAAAAGAAAGTCTGCATCGTAATAAGCCAACATTTGAGTAGGATTTAGTGGCCAAAACTCTTTCGACTCTAAAGATCCTAAACTTTTTGCAAGACTATTCAGAAAAATATCCAATTGTGACTTATTTGACATACACATCACCTTTTTCAGCATCAACTATGACAACTTGTCCTGATTTAAGTTTCTTGGTTGCGTCCTTTAGTCCAACAATACATGGCACTCCCAATTCACGAGAAACAATTGCTGCATGACAGGTGATCCCACCAATATCAGTCAAAATTGCCTTGGCCTTGATCATTGCTGGAACAAAAGCTGGATTTGTCATTTCTGTAACTAGTATCTTTCCCTTTGGAAACATATTAACTTTATTACTTTTATCAACAACAAAGACTTCCCCCTCTGCTTTGCCTTTACTGGCAATTACACCACTGAGTATTTTTTTCATATTTGCCTTAAATTACTTCATATACAAGTATACCATTTTCAGACTGACTTATCCACAAAAAGTAACTTTTGACACCATTTGATTTAAATCATACAATCTTAATGATAATTATTATCAATAATATGACTAGTCGATACGTAACACAAGAAGAATTAAAAACAGATCTTCATTCCAAAGGAGGCCGAATTACAAAACAACGTAAAGTTATATTGGATTATTTGAATAGTGTAACTTGCCACCCTACAGCAAAATCTGTTTACAAAGCCTTGTCTGACCAGCACCCTGCCCTGGGCATTGCTACGGTCTACAGAAATCTAAGATACTTGGCCGACAATGGCTATATCCTGGAAATCAAAAGCAAGGACGATGAATCTCATTTTGATGGAAACACTGATTTTCACTTACATATAATTTGTACCCAGTGTCACAACATCAAAGACTATTTTGATAAAACAATAGTAAATATTAAAAGAATCAACAGACTGACAAACGTAACAAATATTGATTGTAATGTTTATGGTGTTTGTCACATGTGCAAGAAGTAATATGTTAATGATTCATTTGTGCGCTATGTGCGAGTACAAATATGACCAAGAAAAGGGAGATCCTAAAAATGGTATCGCACCTGGCACCCCATTCAGTGAAATACCTGATGAGTGGAAGTGTCCACTATGTGGAGCTCCAAAAAAAATGTTCAAAAGATTTAAAAAAGAAATAAGCGAAAATATTTATGACCCCAGAAAAAAACCAAACTTCGATGATTGGGACCCAACTGCCGAATTTAACGATTGAAGCCTTTCACGAGAATCAAATTAAAAAAATTAACTTAAAAGACTATAAAGGAAAATGGGTGATCCTATTCTTTTATCCAGCTGACTTTACATTCGTCTGCCCAACAGAATTGGAAGAAATGGCAGACTTATATGAAAAATTTCAAAGCGAAGGAGCTGAAGTTCTAAGCGTAAGTACTGATACTGTATTTGTTCACAAAGCTTGGTACGATAACTCCCCTGCTATTGGAAAGATTAAATTTCCGATGTTAGCGGACCCAACAGGGAAACTGTGTCGAGAGCTTGGCACCTACATAGAAGATGAAGGACTAGCGCTGAGAGGAACTTTCATAGTTGATCCTGATGGCATTGTCAAAGCATATGAAATTCATGATAACAACATTGGCAGAAGTGGCGAAGAGGCTCTTCGCAAACTACAAGCTGCTAAATTTGTTCGGGAACATGGAGGTGAAGTCTGTCCCGCCAAGTGGAAACCTGGCGGAGATACCCTAAAGCCAGGTCTAGACCTTGTTGGAAAACTCTAATTACTTCAAATATGGCCAGCCTGCGGGCTGGCCAATAAAACTAATTTATTAAACATTTAGCACGTAAAAATATGCGTGTCCTATTTTCTTCAACCCTATGAACGTCAAACAAATACAAAAGAGAGACAAATCAATCGTCGAGTTTCAAACAGAAAAAATAAAAAAGGCCATAACAAAAGCTTTCAATGCGACCAGCACCAAAATTGAAACCGCAGAAATAGACGATTTAAACAGGAAAATAGCCCTAAAGATTGATGAGTCTTATTATTCTGAAAACAAGACACCAACAGTAGAAAATGTCCAAGACGTGGTTGAAGAAATCATGATGCAAGCTGAATACTTTCAAGCTGCAAAGAGCTATATTCTGTACAGACACGAACATGCAAAGGATAGAGAAACAAATAAAATGAACATTCAAATGAATGATTTTTTTGTGACAAAAAAGGATGGTACCAAGCAGCCATTCGAATTCGACAAACTAAGAAAGCTCATCACATACACGTCACATGGTCTTGAAAACATTGACACTGAAGCCCTTTTAAAACAAATCAAAAGCGAACTTTATAACTTTGTGACAACAAAGGAAATAATACAAGCTAGTATACTTGTTACAAGAAGTTTTATTGAAAAAGACCCTGACTATTCAAGGTTAGCCTCTCGCCTACTGCTCAACAACATACACAACCAAGCATTTTACCCTGAGAAGGTTAATTATGCTGACATCAACGAACAATACAGAAAGATTTTTATAAGAAACATACAAATTGCAGTCAAAGAAAAAAGGGTTGATCCAGGAATGTTAGTTTTTGACCTTGAAAAGATCAGCCGATTCTTGAAGCCAGAAAGAGATGATTCTTTTCAGTACCTAGGCCTTCAAACCCTAAATGACCGCTACTTGATAAGAAAAATTTCAGATAATAAACTTTTAGAAACACCTCAAATGTTTTGGCTCAGAATTGCCATGGGATTATCCCTAAACGAAAATGATCCATTACCCTATATTGAACAGTTCTATGAAGTAATGTCTACTTTGCGATTTATCCCATCCACCCCTACCCTATTTCACGCTGGAACTGTCCATCCACAACTGAGTTCATGCTATATAACAACTGTGCAAGACTCTCTTGATAATATTTTCAAATCAATTAGTGATAATGCACAAATGTCGAAATGGTCAGGTGGCATTGGTAATGATTGGACAAATATCAGAGGTACCGGATCTATGATCCAAGGAACAGGCGTTAACAGTCAGGGAGTAGTTCCTTTCCTAAAGATTGCTAACGATACAACTGTAGCTATTAATAGAAGTGGTCGCAGACGTGGAGCAACATGTGCATACCTTGAAGTTTGGCATTATGACATTGATGACTTCTTGGCATTGAGAAAAAATACTGGGGATGAACGAAGACGAACCCACGACATGGACACAGCGGTATGGATCCCAGACTTGTTTATGAAAAGAGTTCAGGAAGAACAAGACTGGACACTCTTTTCATCAGAAGAAGTGCCTGAATTACATCATATTTACGGCAAGGAATTTGAAAAGAGATATGAATACTATGAAAACCAAGTAAAGGAAGGAAAGATAAAACTTTTTGAAACAGTAAAGGCTAAAGAGTTGTGGAAGAAAATATTGTTAATGAACTTTGAGAGTGGTCACCCATGGATTACCTTCAAGGACCCTTGTAATGTCAGATCTCCACAAGATCACGTCGGAGTAATTCACAGTTCAAACCTATGTACTGAAATAACATTAAACACTTCCGAAGATGAGGTTGCAGTTTGTAATCTTGGTTCAGTAAATTTATCAAAACATGTTTCTTCAAACAAAGTTGAAACTGAATTGATTGAACAAACCGTAAAAACGGCCATGCGAATGTTGGACAATGTAATTGATCTAAACTTTTACCCTATTCCTGAAGCAAAAAAGTCGAACATGCGTCATAGACCGGTGGGACTAGGAATTATGGGTTTTCAAGATGCTTTGTTTATACAAAATAAACAGTTTGAATCACTTGAAGCCATCAATCTATCAAATGAGCTAATGGAATTGATCTCTTATAATGCTATTACAGCATCAGCGGAGCTAGCCAAAGAAAAAGGTGCCTATTCAACGTTCAAAGGATCCAAATGGGACAAAGGAATCATGCCTCACGATACAATAAAACTGCTTGAAGAAGAACGTGGGCAAAAAATCAACTTAGAAATACAGCCTCAACAGGATTGGGAGAAATTGAAAACCAAAATTGCCAAACACGGAATGCGAAACTCAAACTGCTTGGCTATCGCACCTACCGCAACGATTGCCAATATTGCTGGAGCAACCCAATCAATTGAACCTATTTACAAGAATCTATATGTTAAATCAAATGTAAATGGTGACTTCATCGTTGTAAATGAGTATCTAGTGAATGATTTGAAAAAAATACACCTTTGGACACCAGCAATCATAGATCAATTAAAATATCATGATGGCAGTATAAAAAATATCACTCAAATCCCTCAAGAAATAAAAGATAAATACAAAGAGGTTTTTGATGTTGACTACAAAGCCATGGTTAACTTGGCAGCTGAACGAGGAAAATGGATTGACCAAAGCCAATCTCTCAACCTTTATTTCATAGGATCATCGGGGAAGGAGCTTAGTGAGATGTACACATACGCCTGGAAAAAAGGTCTAAAAACTACTTATTACCTAAGGTCCCTTGGTGCAACACAGGTTGAGAAATCAACAGTAAGCACTGCCCAGTTTGGGACAACCCATACAAGAAACCAAACAGAAGAAGAACCAAAACTTTGTGCGATAGAAGACCCAACATGTGAATCTTGCCAATAAATAAACTACATACTTATGCCTATCACAAAAACAAACAAAAAAGTTGATATCAACAAACGTCGAGTTATAAATGGTTTTGAAGCTGATGTAATTCAGCTGGAGCCAATGAGACACAAATTTGCTTGGGAGTTCTACGAAAATGGAAACGCTAATCACTGGTTACCTACTGAGATCAGTATGCAAAAAGACGTAGAACAGTGGAAGTCAAAAGACATCCTATCTGAAGATGAGAGACAAGCTTTCAAAACCGTACTTGGTTTCTTCTCTACAGCTGATTCAATTGCTGCAAATAACATTGTAATTGCTCTATACCCTCACGTCACCTCACCTGAATGCAGAATGTACTTACTGAGACAGTCATATGAAGAAGCAATTCATACACATGCTTATCAACATATAGTAGAAAGCTTGGGACTTGATGAAGGTGAAATTTTCAACATGTATCGTGAAGTTGATGAAATATACAACAAAGATACCTTTGTATTAAACTTCAATGAAGGCATCTTTAATCCGGACTTCAAAACTGGGACAACCAAGAATGACCAATTATTTCTTGAAAACCTGGCAGTATTTGCACTTGTACTTGAGGGAATTTTCTTTTATAGCTCCTTTGCAGTCATGTTTGGATTCCAGCGCCAGAATAAAATGGTGGGATCTGCTGAGCAGATTCAATACATAATGAGAGATGAGTCTCAGCATTTAAATTTTGGTATTGAGTTGATAAACACAATCAAGAAGGAACAGCCAGAACTGTGGACCACAGAGTTACAACAAAGAATTATTAATATTGTCAGAGAAGCGGTTGTACTTGAGTATACTTATGCTCAAAAAGTATTCCCAAATGGAATTGTTGGACTGAATTCAAACAATTTTAAGCAGTATATCGAACACATTGCTGATCGAAGATTGGAAAGAGTTGGATTGCCAACTCAGTATAATGTATCAAATCCATTCCCATGGATGAGTGAGGCCATTGATCTAAACAAAGAAAAGAATTTCTTTGAAACTCGAGTAACTGAATACAAGACTGGTGGTTCGCTTGATTGGGATTAATTAATAATGCATCAACCAATAAAAAGGGCAAAAGCCCTTTTTTACTTGTCTAGCTAAATAATCTAAGCTAAACTGGAAGTATAATAGTATTTATATGATGAAAAACTTTGAAGGACCAAGATCAGAACAGGATCAGGTTTTACAGAAACTAAGCTTAACTGACAGAACTGGATCCCATTGGGATGCCCAAACTTTTTATGAATCCTATGTTACCCTCTCGACTGACTTCGCCCATGGTGATAGACTAACGAATTTATCAGAAGCATTTGCTGATGCTTTTCACAAAAAACCAGGAAAGGAGGAAACTAACTATGAGGATACTTACAGCATGTCACCTCCTAAAATGATGACCTTCATGGATTGGGATCCTGATCAGGGTTTTGAAGCCACTGAAATCATTGGTGGAAACAATTTAGCACTAGAAGACAAGAAAAGTACACGCAAGGCAAATTCTATGGGAGACGATGGTATCATACATGGTGTACAGTATGGACCGGCACACATGTACAGGATTCAACCTAATCAATTTGCCTTTTTTCCAAAAGATAAGTTGGGCGAAAATGACGTTATCGGATCAGAGGCCTTTTCAAGCTGTACTGCTGTAATTGCAAAAACTGACAAGGGTGTTTTTTTCGCCCATGTCACGACTGATTGGCCCGGTGTTAAACAACTTGTAGCAAGTCTAAGAGATTTTCTGGGAGATGAACAAGAAATTCATATAATACGACCGAAGTGGGATGATGAATCTGGAAAATATACCGAAAGGACTGTCAGCTATGAAGAGACTTGGCAAAAAACGCTAAAAGAGCTTGGCAAAATCAAAGAAACAACTTACGCATACATTGAACAAGGTAGTAAAAGACCGAAGGACATACATGAAACAACCATCATGGTGGCGAATGACAAAATAAGAACAGTCGGATATTATATAAAACCTGGATCTCGTGACTACAACCAAGCAACAGCTAAAGATATCACCCTATAAACAAACAAAAAAGGGCTTATGCCCTTTTTTGTTTTATATTGACCTTTTAGTGTAGCTTTATCGTTGGTCCACTTGGTTTGTCTGGTTTGTCCATCTTCTTGTAGGCTACAGCGATCATAATTAGAAGAACAACCGCCAAAGCAAGCAACTTGAAGTATTGACCTAAGGTTAACCAATACTGTGCAGTATAAATCAATGACCATAGAATAATCAAAGTTCCTCCACCAATCAAACCAGAACCAATACTATCTAACTTCTTCAAAAATACACCTAGTATCAAAGTCGCAAGACCAATCATAATCAATATATAAAAGCTATTCCGAAAATATTTGTATTGTGGGGTTAATTTTTTTGCATTAATAGTACATTCAGTCCTCATATCAACACAAGTTTTGTATTCAACGCTTGTTTGGACTTTTTGCATACACCCAGAGTCGATGCTTATTTTATCCTGCTTGCATGTGTCTAACTAACTTGGGCAATTATACGTTTTATAACATTCAGAACTGTTGGTACTAACATGTCCAGGAGGTTCGTAAATCGTATAATAACCATAAGCAACAAAAACAGCGAATATTATCGCTATCCCAATTGCCAAAAATGATTTTGCTAATTTCATAATTATTTCTTTAGTATAAAAATAAACTTTTTTCTAAACAGAAAGGTAAACAAGGCGAAACAACCGGACATCAGAAATTTATTAACCCAAACATTTGAAATATAATGATTCAGAAGTAAAAGCAGCGGACCAGAAATAATAATAGTTGCAATATTTACTACTAGAGACAAAACATAAGTCTTGTTCATCTTCTGATTGTGCTTGAAAACCCGAAAATGATACCACAAGTGATTGTGTGTAAATCCAAGTAATCCAGCAAACCACTGAGCAACGAGTATTGAGGTACCAAAGTTGACAAGCAAACCAAAGCTACCAAAGTCTACAACTGCCCCCAATAACCCAACCAAGAAGTAATAGAAAAACTCCTTGGTCAAATAAAACTTTATAATCTTTTTTATAAGGTTCATGTCTTCTTATCCTTTTGTTTCCTTGCGAATAATCAACCAATGAGCCAAGTACAATGGGAACCCAACAAGAATGAGGGCCAAGTTCATAGCAGCATCTCTATGTCTCCTTGCCGTAATTACATCAACCTTGCTCTGAGACTCTTCCCAGGCTTTTGATTCTTTGACGTAGTACCTCAACTGCTCAGCTTGCGACTTGGACAACTTCACAGTGACATCTTCTTCCACAATATCAAGACCAGTAATTTTCTCCTCCATTTCTATATCCATCATTGGCCTAACTGTGTCATACATTCGAACCTCCTCATCTGCTTGAGTAAAAACGTAAGCCTTTAGACCCATATTAATGAATCGTGTACAACCAATAATCAATAAAACTAACCCCAAAAGAGCAAAAATGTACAAATAAATTTTTCGTATCACTGTTCCTTTTTCCATAAATATTTTGTTAGAACATTAAACCTGTCATACCTGTACCAGACTGTTCAAACACAGGATAAATTTCTTGAACTTCTCCATTTACAGTAATAGCAATATAATCAACAAAGATAAAGCTAGCAAAAGTTTGCTTGAACTGTTCCTTGATTAACATTTTCATACACATATCAGTAGTTGGTTGCTTGTTGAAATCTACAATCAACATATTGTCCAAGAACTGAACGTCATTTCTAACAACGCCCTCATCATATATTTTTCTATACTGAGCTAGTTCATCAGCCGCTGGTCCCTGAATCATAAGGTCAATCGCTGATTCAATGGTATTGTGAGAGTTAGCTAAATTTCTTTCAACTGGAACCAACATTGAACACTCATCTGAAACTATTCCGATTCCAAAAGGATCTTCAACTTCTGGAGAAACCTTCACTGGTGAAAGATAAATAGTTAGCGGATACGGAATTAGCTTTTCATTTGCAAAAGCTGGATCATAACCATTACCAACCTCTTCCCCATCGTTAAAACCATCACCGTCATAATCGGCCACAGAATCATCAGTAAAATATGTGTAGGACTCATCATACAATGGTATACCATCACCATCAGCATCTACTAGTAAATTTTCTGCTGTTGCTACATCTGGCAACTCTGTAGGAGTCTTTGGCCCCATCATCTGCTCCATTATTTGCATGAAATCTTCTGACTCTGCAGGTGCGTCAATTGCGCCAATGGCATTGAACTGAGAATAATTAACATCAAAGCTAATTGAACCTTCTCCACCAGGATTTCTCCCTTCACCGTCCATACTTATTGCAGCACTTCCAATTACCTTGTGAATCAACATATCTGATTGACCGACCCACATAACAAATGATAAATCCTTAATACTAGCCAAAAATTTATCCATCTCCAGATACTCTTCGTCAGTAGGAATCTCTTCTTCTAAATACTCTGCAATATGACGAATATACTTTTTAAAATTTTGTTTATTGAAAGCCATTTGATACTTGTAGAACTGTTCAGCTTCAATTGTTTCCTTTTTTACATCAACGATCTCAAGTACTTCATCATCAAAAGCGAACTGCATTGCTACTTTTTGTAGCTTGGCTTGTGTTTCTTCCTGATTTTCTAGGTACTCACCATATTCAGAACTACTCTTCAGTCCTTCGATCATTGCATCTAACCCAAACTCTGCCTTGATGGCAGGAATATCAAACCTTATCCAGGAATCAGCAATAAAATCAAACTGTTCAGTCGGCAAAAATGGGATAGCTGGTATTTTTGTAACCTTGGCGTAAATTACTTCGTCTACATAGGCAAAACTAAAGCCAAGATTAGCATCAAGGGCTTCACTAACAATATCTACAGTTACATCTGAAGTCATATCATACTTGTCGTCTGCCTTGGCAACATGATCACCAGCTATTGTTAATTTAAGCTCTCCCTTTGACAAAGACACTGCTTCCTTTTCTTCTAAATCACCCATGCCCATTTTCATACTTGGCATTTCATATTCTGCACTTGCATTGAATGTCATATCATAGTGATGCGATTCAAGTTTTTCCATATTGGCTGAAGCTTGTTTCAAAACATCGCCATAGTCTACACTAAAATAGTAGTAGTAGGCAGCATAGCCACCACCACCCAAAATAAGTACTGCTAACACAATAGCAACAATTTCTAGTAAAAGTTTTCCATGTTTCTTTGGTGCAGCGGCTGGCATTGCGGCTGGTTGAGGTGGAGCTGCGGGTGTAGTAGCAGCTTGTGGTTGCACCTCTGGCTGAGTTTGTAACTCAGATTGAGTGTTGTTGTCCAAACCTTCCATAAATATAAAAGTTAGAGATTAATTAAAGTCATTACTATTATACAATTTTTTGCCCTAATTTGACAAAAATCTTATTAACACATACAATTTCTGAGTAAACATATGAAAAATATTTGTGTGAAAAATTATTACCCGAACAACAACTCCTCAAGGAGCTAGTTTGGGTTAGTATTTCACATAGACACCTGCTAGACTTCTTGAGGAAGTCTTCTTTTTATTTATGAAAAAATTATTTACTGCAACTCCCTACTATCCTAGTCTGTTCATTTACGAACTTGATTGAGGATTTTATTTGTAAATAAAATTTTTAGCCCAGGTTCGTATAGACCTGGGCTTTGCTGTTCCCAAAACCACAAGGAGGCTGCTATGAACTGGGACAAAATGGAAATCGAGAGACTCATGGGAGAGATGCCAAAAACCATGCCGTTCATTCGGGAAGTAAACGATGTGACGGCCAAGTCATTCGGCTGCAACGTTCCCATACAAGAGACGGAGGAACACCTGACCGAGTCAAATCTGGGCCACTTCGTCTACTTGAAGGACAATGGTAGGCCGAGGCTGGTTGCCTATGCGCTCAATGACATATTTGACTGCACCTTCTCTCATGGCGAAGAGTTCAAGGAAAGCACAACTCTCAAAGTAAACTACTTTGCCAGTGCTTTCATCATACCTGAGATCAGGCGTCAGTTTGCTCTCTACAAGCTACTGGGGTCGGCACGACTGCTTAACGATGAAGATGTTCTGATGGTTCGAACCCAGAACCCAATCGTCATGTCGTTCTTTGCCTGGCTATGCCAGTTCACCGGCATGGAGCTACACTGCCCCACGCGGTACCCAACAAACGGAAGACTGCCAAAAAACGTGACTCAGACTGTGTCACAAAAGTTTGGCAAGATGTGCCTGTGGCCAAAAGATCTTCTTTTCCGTGAGGTGTACGGTCGATGCTTGACCGGAAAGCCCATTGAGGCAACTACTCCTTTCACAAAGGAACTCACACGCCGACTTGCACCATACGCTGGTGATGCCGTTGTCATGGTCGGCGTGAAATAAAAAAATAGACCAACTCACCTTGCTGAGTTGGTCTTATTATTTAGAAAGGTTCTTGGGTAACCTTTTTTACCCTTACCCTACCACCATTACAGGCGCTAACTGAATACTGAAAAAGATAACTTGTTTCACCAGAATAACCCAGTGTATAGTTATAACCACAGTACCCATTATCGCTATTATGGGTTTCTCCCATGTATTTACACCTTACTCGCTTCTTTCCATCCTGGGATGAAGAAAAACGCGAGACTCCTGACGCACTTGGAACAGGAACGAAACCGTTATGGCATCCATGCGGACAGTTTTGGTCCTCAACATGAATCTTTTGCTTTAGCTTTCCCTTGCCGTTGCAAAAGCCACAAGCCTCTGATCCTTCGTACTCACTACCATGAACCCAATGTATCACTGGGACTTTGCCGGTTCCATGACACTTGTGACAAGTGGGCTTACCACCGAAAGAAGTGGCCCCACTTGAGCCACCACTCCGAGTCATTAGCCAAACAATCCCCCCCATGAACCCGAACACGATGAGCAAAGCTAGAAGCTCGTCCATTGCTTCCTCCTTTATGGTAAATTTACATCCAACAACTTAAATTAACAAGTTCTTGACTTTTTGTCAACACAAAACAGCCTCCCGAGGAAGGCTGTTCTCTATATATTCTAATCCTGATCTTTTTTCTTTTTCTCTATAAACATTTGCAATGATTGCTCCCAGGCAAGATCAAAAACTGACTTTAGTGTTTTGGCTATTTCCTTGTCATGTATCAAGACAGCGGAAAGTTCTTTGCCTAGCGAAGCGATCTGTACACTGTCACCATAGATCTCGATATCACAAGTAATTGGATATTTCTCGTCTACTAAATTTATCCTTTTGCCATCAGGGGAACTTTTTATGTCCTTATTTTTTGAACTAAGTATAACTTTTGATTGTACTTTGTTTTTTAATCGTAACTCTCTAAACTTTTCACGTTCTTTTTCTGTTACTATTTCATTTATGCGATCCAGAGAATAAACCATTCTCACTGGTTCATTATTGTCTGTTTTGTACCCCTCAATAAATTCTTTTAATGAGTTTAACATTCCTTCCTTGCCGTCAAAAAATCTAATCACAGGCTTATCTTCTTGTTTATTGTGAATCATTTTTAAAGCAGGTAGTATTTTTTGAAAGTTTTTTTCTCTTTCTTCAATTTCCTTTTTTTTGATTTCAAGTAAGGAAATCAAAGTGTCAGGTGCGGTAGCTACAAAATATGTTTTTTTGCCCTGATCAAAAGTACTGCAAAGACCTTGTTGAATTAATGATTCCAAAACTGAATAAGTAGTTGCGCGATTAACACCCGCGTGAGCTGCAATTTTCTGAACTGAAGATTGTCCAAGTTCAAGGGCTGACAAATAAACTCTTGCCTCTTTGTCTGACAAGCCCAAGTTCTGTAAATCCCTACTAAGTGATGACATATTTTAATTTTATTTCTAACACTGTTCATTATACAAAATTTTTGTCAGATTCACAACAAAAAAGAAGGGGGCAACTCGAAGATTCGAGTTGCCCCCATGGGACGATCACCGACCTGCAGTTTGCATGATCAATTCCTTTGCTAAGAAACAGACTTTGCAAGTTCGATGAATGAGACGTTCAGTCTATGGGTTTATCATTGGAACCCTGATCGACCGATGTCTCGAGAAGTTGGCAGTACACTGATTACTTGTTGTGCACTTCCCTGCTTCTGCAGGAAATTGGCGCTTTCCTCTCAAAAGCTCTTCACTGATTCTCTAACTAGACACTCCCTGAGTTTGGATTAGTCACACATCTCCGTATCCTCCTTTTCGAACAAGACGTTACCTTTGGAACATTCCAGCACTTAGACACTATGCGCTCAGAGCTACTAAACCGTTATGCCGGTACCCCCGGTCCGTCCCATAGGACGGACCGGAAGTCCGGGGAGGGTCTAGTCGCTCATGATACCTCCTTTCCACTCTTTAGCATACTGTCTGCGCCAAGACAGTAGCGAGCGGATATATATCTTTGTTAAGAACAAAATTTCAGAACTTGTTATTATAGCAAAGATCCATCCTTTTGTCAATACCACTCATCAAAATATTGCCTCTACTTTTCCTTAAACAATCTAATAGAATAAAACAGGAGTACTTATGTTCACTACGTCAGACACTTTTACGTACACAGTATCACGTAATTTTACTAAATTTAGAAAAATACTAATTTACAATGTAGAAGTGTCTTGACAAAAATTGAAATGTTTGCTATAGTGCAACGTTGACCTAAAAAAACGCTGAAAACAGCAAACACTACGGTCAACATAGACAATGCCTCTTGGCTGCTGCTGTCTAGAGTAACCCTACTCTGAACAGCAGTAGCTAGGAGTAAAAGTGTCTGCCCAAGACCTTTAAAACTAGCAAAAAATTTCCACCAGACGGGTCGTCTGATGGATTGACGAAACCATGCATACAAAGGAGAAAAGCTATGCAGAACGTCACACGTTTCCTTCAGGCGACCCCCACTCACAAGACTGGTCGAGGTGAGCGTCGAGAGACGCACCTCAACCACGAATGTGCACCGGCATATCACCGGTCGCTGCGTGAGCAGGTGTTGCAGGTCCTGATGACCGGCATGCTGAGTGATACGTTCTACGCTTCCGGTGCCAAGCTTGGTGCCGAGGCAACGAATGTGCTACTCAAGGCGCGGACAGAATGTCCCGACTTCCTGGCGAAGGCTCTTGTCTACGCTCGGAACGATGGGTTCATGAAGTCTGTTCCTGTGCTAGGTCTTGCTGTGCTGTCTGGAGGCAGAGGTCGTACGCGATCTCTGTTCGAGAGTGTCTTCCCCCAGGTAGTTCGTACCCCTGACGACCTCAGGTCCTTCGTGGTCCTGTGCAAGTCTGGAACGATCCCTGGCCGGAAGGGCCTCGGTGGCGTCGCGCGACAGGCGGTACGGGAGTGGCTGCAGAATCTGTCAGAGTATCACGCGTTGAAGTACGGTTCGGCCGCTTCGCGTGAGATCACTCTGCGGGATATTCTGCGGTTGACTCATCCGTCACCGTCGAGTGCGGCTCTGTCCGAGCGCTTTGGCTGGCTCATCCGTGGTTCGGAACAGTCTCTTGAGCTCAACTCCCAGATCAAGGCGTTTGAAGCTTTGAAGCAGGCCACTTCCGAAGAGGAGGTTGTTGCTCTGGTTCGCCAGGGTCGACTCCCCTACGAGGTTGTGGTTCCTGCGGCAAAGCAGATGACACCGGCGATTTGGGAACAGCTCTTTCACCTGGCTCCTTACATGAACCTGCTCCGGAATCTCGTGACGTTTACGCGTCATGGTGTTTTCCAGAGTTCGGCGAACGTAGAAGCTGCGGTGAAGCGACTGACCAATCCGGAAGCCGTCAAGCACTCGAAGGTGCTACCTTTCCGGTTCTACGACGCCTGGAAGCGCTATGTTCAGACCGATGGCAATGAAGGTGCAATTGCGGATGCCCTCCGCGCTGCACTGGAGCTGTCCTTCTGCAACATGCCGTCTCTGGGAAACCGTACAGTGGCTATCGGGCCGGATACCAGTGGTTCGATGTCCTGGACTCCGATCTCCGAAAGGAGCTCGACCCAGTGCATTGATATCGCAGGTATCTTCACCGGTGCTCTGATGCGGCGCGTCGAGGATCGAGCGATCCCGCTCCCCTTCGATACTCGAGTTCACACTGATCTGGGTCTTTCGGCCCGTGACGACATCCTCGTCACTGCTGATCGGATCAGCAAGATTGGTGGTGGTGGCACAGCTGTTGGTGCCCCGGTGCAACATCTCCTCGATCGCAAGATCAAGGTGGATGCTTTCGTCGGGATCACTGACAACGTGGACTGGGCTTATGGGCATCAAGGTTATGGTTATGAGTGCCGAGGAAGCTTTCTCGATCTGTGGCGTAGCTACAGACGAGAAGTTGCCCCGGAAGCTCGTGCCTACCTGGTGACTGTGGCTCCGTACCTCGAAGCTGTGGCGCCCTCGGGCGAGAAGGGAGTACGCTTCATCTACGGATGGAGTGACAGAGTGCTGAACTACATCACTCACGACCTTGAGTCTGGCTCCGGTCAGGTTCAAGCGGTTGAGCAGATGAAGCTGACGCAACCTGGGGCTCGTTAGGAGCACTCCTTTGACAGCCGGACCACGCGCGGCGAGTGGCAATCCGTCCTGGATTGCCACTCCTCCCAACCTGGGAGACCCCGTCTGACCGCGCGGAAAGCTTCGTCCCAATAGGGACCGTTAGACCATGAAGCACGCTGGGTATAAAAGACCGAAACCCGTTTTGCTGCGGATCCCGCAGTAATTCGTCCCGCAAAGCGGGATAGCGATAAATCAAGGGGTTCTTAGGACGGCCAAAGATTCACAATCTTTTGCCACTCCTTCCAATTCACAACTCTGTTGTGGCTTGAAAGGAGGACTGAAAGGATACTATCCCAACTAGACTGTCCATCGGGTACAAATCTAGAAGGTATAACTATCCTGTGGAGTAGTCAGGCGATCGGCTTAAACACCGAAGCTCGTAATTGCCTGTTCGTCGTTGAAATTGAGGCATTCTGCTTCAATGACGATGAACTCTTCCTTAGTCGTTTTTTGCCCTCTGACGCTTGCTTACGAGCGGCCTGTCCGGGAACAGGTCTTGATAGCAAGAATAAGGGCTGCTGACTGAGGTTACTTCAACCAAAATTAAAACTGATTTTCGGTTGACTGCCTACTCTGCTCCTCCCCGGATCACAGATCCGGAACTACCTGGGCTTGTTTCCTTAGTCTTAATTGACTCAAACAACCCAAAACCCAACCAAGGAGGTGAAAAGGTTTCACCCCAGGTAGTTTGCACAAGTTCAGCCAGGTGTGCTGAAGTAGTGCGTCTCTAGGTGTGTTGTTCCCTGGGTCTATAAAGGCCTTGGCAAACACTTTGTCCCGTGACCTCGGCTAGTGATGTAATAGCAGATGGTTTCCCGGGACTATTTGCAAAAAGCATCATCCGAGCTAGGACTGCCTGTCGAGGATACTTCATACAACCAATAAAATGTAAGAAGATCCAGAGACAGCACACCGCCCGTTCAGTTGCAGCGCAACTGAACGGGTTTTCTTTTTAAACCAAAAGAACACTCAATCATGAGTGTTCTTTTATATTGTTGTCTTAATTACTTTTGGCAACCACCACGAGAACCTTTTCCAGCTAAACCAAGTTCATCCTTGATTAGCTTTGCTCCCTCAAAATCACCTGACTGAGCCAAGTTGTGAGCATCAACAAGTTTTGAAAAATTGTCTTCATTAACTTTTTCCAAAACAGGCTTGCCTTCCATCAACTCTGACCATGCCTGGTAATCATTATTCTCAAAAGCTTGCATTACAGCTTCTTTGTTTTCATGAGTCCCCTTACGCATGCCTTTCTTGTGCTTTGGACCAAACTCTTTGTCTGGTAAACCAATCTCTTCCCTAATACTGTTAGCACCTTCTCTGTCTCCAGATTGCATTAGTTCATGCATTTGCTTGAACTGTTCAAAGTTGTCAGCATTTACATTCTCCAAGACTCTTTTACTTTCTTTTTGAGCTGCAAACTCTTCAAAAGTTAAATTTTCAAAGTCAGGTCTCTCATGCTGCATTCTAGCTTTTCCAAAATGATCATTTCCCCTTTCCTCATCAGGAGATGATGCATTAGTAGCGACAGAAACAGCTGCTGTAGTAATTATCAGTGCTAAAACTCCGATAATTGCTAGATACTTTTTGTTCATAAGCATTTTATTATTATTTGTTATGGCTAGCCTTATATATATTAGTACGCCATAACGCTGGATTTTATTTCATCCCTTTCATTGGTGGTGGTATTTTGTGTAATTTTTGCATTTTTGGTATCCCAACGTGATAAGCTTCAAACTGTTCTTTTCCAACTTGCTCACCAAAAACCTTTGCGTGTATCCCTGGTCGCAGTTCCCCTCTGACTGTCGCCCCCTCAAGTAGCTCGACTTTCCACTCTTCACCAAATAAATCTTGTAATTCAAATATTTCATGATTTTCGATCTCAATGATCTGTCCCATCAATATACCTCTTTCAGGTCGATGCCAAACCTGCTTGTCTCGATAATTCCTAAACTTTTCATAAATATGGACCTTTTCAGTAAGTATATTTTCTATTTTTTCACCACCACCCATTGCAAAAAATACTGCCCCCAAAACTAGACTAATTAGAATACTTAGTATTATTAAATAAACTGGATTTAGTTTATAACCCTTGTCTGTGTATTTGAAGTTATATAAAGCCAAAATCACAAAAACGCCTATAAAGACTATCCATAAGTATGGCAAAGAGAGCAATACATGTTCACCAAAAGTACTTGCATCAACGTCCATAAAGTCAGAACTGTTGTTTACTATAAGAAAAATAACAACAGCAAAGGCAGCCGCACCAACAAGGAGTGTAAAAACATAAACTCCCCAGAAAAAGTAATCCTTCAACAAAAAGTTCCACCTAGACTTGGGTGTTATTTTTTCCTTTTTGATTTTGTCAATAATTTTCTGTGACAATTTCTCTAAATTCATATTATAGTTCAATTTTATTCTTTTGAATTTCGACTAATAATTTTTTGCGTGCCCTTGCTAACAATGTTGCAACTGTGTTTTTGTTTTTTTTCAAAACATCAGCAATTTCAATATAGCTCAGTTGCTCATAATAGTACAGAATAATAATTTCTCCATACTTTTTGTCCAACAAATGGATAGTACTCATCAGCCTTTCACTTGTTAAAGACTTGTTGATCTCTTTTTCTAGGGAGAGATCTGCACTAACCTGCTCAAGCGGATCGAAATCATCATGTTCAAACACAACCGTTTTCTTGTTTTTGTTTTTGCGCCAATAACTAATGGTTTCATTATGAGCAATACGGTAAACCCAAGAAGAAAACTTGAGCTCTTCATTGTAACTGTTCAAACTACGGTAGATTTTGAGAAAGATCTCTTGTAATAAATCCTCTGCATCTTCCCTAGCTAGCTTGGCCAGCCTGGAAATGTATCGCAGTAGTTTTTCTTCATACCTGTCCACAATGCACAAAAAATCGCTCGGGTCATTCAATGCCAGCTTTACTAATTTTACATCATCTTTTTCAATGCAGTCTTGTTTCTTGATCATAGACCTTTCTATATAGTACGTTGTACCATAGATTTTTATTTCAACAAAAAACTGCATAATTGCAGTTTTAATGGAGCCGTCGAGCGGACTTGAACCGCTGACCCCTTCCTTACCATGGAAGTGCTCTACCACTGAGCTACGACGGCAATATTACAATGCCTGGATTTTTTCCTGATAGTCTTTCAACTTTTGATTATTCGGATTAACTGATTCAAGCTTTTTGACTAGGTCAACAGCAAGAGACTTGTCCTTGACTTTGATAGCTAACTCTAAAGTTTGATCAATGTTTTTCGGATTATTTGGCTCTAGCTCAAGTGCTTTTTGGAAATTCTCCATTGCCTTTGCAGTGTTCTCCATCATTTCATAAATTTCCCCGATATCAAAATATGAACCTGATACTTCATTGGCATTGGAGTAAGTTTTGTACATTTGGCCAAACTCATTTTGTTTTTCAACCAGACTCCCCTTTTTCAAGGCTAACCTAAGAATAAATTCTGCCGTTTGAAGAGCTTGTTGATATTCCTTGGTTGAAATATATACCTCTTGCAGACCTTCATAAGCAGTCTGATTCTTTGGGTCAACGCTAACTACTTCAATATATAACTTTTCGGCCTCATTGTATTTCTCTTGCTTCAAAAATTTGGCAGCTTCCTTGATTATGCCTTTGGCCTTTCTGGCCTGTTCACCTGATGAAACCTTTTTGTTACCAGATGCTTCTTTTTGGTACTTTTTTTCAAGTTCATAAACTTTTCGAAATATTGCTTTCACAAAACTAACAAAGTTTGTCCACAATGGAATGGCTTTCTTTTGAATTACCTCCCGACTTTTCTTGGTGGATCGTTTCATTCTCTCCATCAATATTCTATCCCGGACTTGAGCCGTCTTTTCCTCTGGTACAGTTTCAACATCCAGTGACTTTAGTCGTGGGAACTTTCTAATTATAATAAAAATAATTATCGCTAAACTGATAATTACAACTACACCTAGAATAATATTGAGTAACATAATTTTTTAAGCTTTATTTCGACTACCAAACATCTTCATTTTCTTTTCAACTGTCTTTTGCATAGCTTGAATGCCTGGAGCTAAAATTTTGCGTGGATCAAATACGTTTTTATTTTCTTCAAAAAACTTGCGTTCAGCTCTAGTAAAAGACACTCTCAAATCACTATCGATATTGATCACCCTAACACCCTGTTTGATGGCGTTTTTGATCTGATAATCTGAAAAGCCAGATGCCCCATGTAGAACTAAGGGAACTTTCACTAGTTTATCAATTTTTTCTAACCTTTTCAAGTCCAATCTCAGAGGCTTTTTCCCTATGATTTTCTGAACTCCATGGTAGTTTCCTATGGCTGGAGCAAAAGTATCCACACCTGTTAATTTCACAAACTCCTTTGCCTGATCTGGATCAGTAAAAAATCCTTCACCTTTGCCGACTTTGACCCAATCCTCAGCGCCTTCTAGTCTGCCAAGTTCAGCCTGAACCCAAACCTTCTTGCTATGGGCATATTTAACAACCTTTTTGGTCATCTTTAGATTTTCTTTGTATTCCAAGTGTGACGCATCAATCATAATTGAAGAGAAACCAAACTTGATACACTTCTTGATTGTCTCCCAATCATGTCCATGATCTAAATGCAAAGCTACAGGAATCTTCATGTCATATGACGCAGCCTTCACCATCGCTGCAATTTCTTCTAGGCCTGCATATTTGAGAGCCCCTTCTGAAGTCTGAATTATAACTGGTGATTTTTGTTTTTTGGCAGCTAAAAGAACTGCCATCATAGCTTCTAGATTATTTATATTAAAAGCCCCAACTGCGTATTTTCTTTTTTCTGCATCTCTAATTATTTTCTTGATGTGTACCAACATATTTTATTCTCCTTGAAAGGCTATGTTATAAAATTCTTCAGGATCCAAGCTACCACCACCAACCAACATCCCATCAATGTACTCAGCAACCCAGAACCCTTTGGCGTTTATACTATTAACGCTACCTCCATACAAAAACCTAACGTTACTGTCATAAAACTTCTCACTATATAAACTACTCAATGTTCTCTTGATAGTTCTCTGAAAGACTGATACTTCAGCTGGGTCCATATAAGTACCGGTACCAATCGCCCAAACTGGTTCATAAGCAACAACCAGTTTATTTTCTGGTAGTCCGTCAACTTTTGACAGTGCATACTGTAACTGCCTGACCAACACACTATCAGATTGACCATTCTTTTTTTGCTCATAAGTCTCACCAATACAAAGAACTGGTATTAACCCAGCATGATAACATTGATTTATCTTCTTGTTGATCATCTCATCTGTCTCGCCCATCTTGTGTCTACGTTCAGAGTGTCCAACAATAGCATACGCACAACCAAGCTCTTTCAGCATAGTTGCGGAAACCTCTCCGGTATATGAGCCATTGTCTTGTGACGCAACGGTTTGACCAGCTAACTTTATATGAGACTTGGCCAGCAAACTGTTCACTTCATGCAAATATGGAAAACTTGGTGAGACGACAACCTCAAGTTGAGTTATTTTCTTCAATCTTTTTTTCAACTGAAAAGCTAACTCTAAACTTGCGTCACGTTGCATGTTCATTTTCCAGTTACCAATGAGAAGCTGCTTCATATGTCTATAAGTTAACTATTTTTTTGATTTTATCAGCTGATTTAAATGGCCCAATCAAGGCAACGTTCAACTTGTCCTTTACCAAGACCTCTCTAGCAGCATCTTGAACATCCTTAACCGTAATTTTTAAGTATTTCTTGTATTTGTCTTCTGGTGATATTGTCCTACCCAACAAAAGCTCTTGTTTGGCGTAATACTCTGCCAAGTTTGAAGAATCCTCTAGGTTCAAAACGATCTTGCCGTGGAGAAACTCTTTGGCATCGCTTAATTCTTTGGCAGTAATACCTTTTTGCTTCACTTTGCGTAACTCTTGAAGGATTACCTTGACTGCCTCTTCAAGCCGTGAAGCGTCTAGCCCAGATTGGACAACAATATTACCTGTGTCCTGATAAAAGTTTGGATAGCATCTGACAAAGTAACAAAGCCCTCGTCTTTCACGGACAGATATAAACAACCTAGAACTCATATTACCACCGAGTATTATGCTCAATAAATGCAAAGCAAATGTTTTTGGATTGTCATAACCAAAAGCTGGGAAGCCCATGGCTAACTGAACTTGTTTAGTTTTCTTGTATTGAACCTTGTACTGTGGTTCTGTCTGTTTACTGGTAAAGGGTTTAAAGGTTGAACCTTTTTCAAGTTGAGCATTTCCGACCTTGTTGATAAATTTTTCTTCAATTAACTTTTTGACCTTGTCAGTAACATTGCCAGCGGCCACAATAACCATATTATCAGGTCGGTAATATTTATCCCTGTATTCAATCAACTGTTTGCGAGAAACTTTTTTGATAACAGAGGCTGGCCCAGCAATTTCCCAACCAAGAGTACTTCCCTTGAAAACCAGTTCCTCCAAAACGTTTTCAACGTTCATCAACGGATTGTCGTGATACATATTTATCTCCTCAATAACAACTCCCCGTTCTCGGTTGATTTCAGAATTATCAAACTTTGAGTTCAGCAGCATGTCAGACAAAATATCCACTGCCAATTCAACCTTCTCGTGATTAATTTTTACATAATAACCTGTATAATCTTTTGAAGTCATGGCATTGAACTCTGCGCCAACTCGATCAAGTTCTTTTGAAATATCCAAAGTCGTTGGCCGTTTCTTGGTCCCCTTGAACATCAAGTGTTCTATAAAATGAGAAGCACCATTAATTTCACGTGTTTCATATCGTGATCCAACAGCAAACAAAAAAAGCACCGTTACGGCTTTTGTATCTTTGGAAGGAATCATTATCAAACGTGACTTGTTCGGAAAGGTCTTCTTTTTGTGCATAATATTGTTAGTTTTATTGCTAATAAGTGCTTTTATTATAACAGAGATTTTGCTTCTTACCAATAAAAAAAAGAAGGACTGCACTCAAAGGAGTACAGTCTTCTTGGGGTGGCAACGGCAGGACTCGAACCTGCAGATTCTCCTGGGTAAGGAGTTTTGGCCCATGGTTGGGGCTCCCGCAACCTTGCTGGGCGCTGCCATTTACTAACAATACACTATATCATATTTATTTGTTTTTGTCAAGTTTTAGTCTTTCTAAAAAAGAGGCTCTTATAGCCTCTTTATATATATATCATCGTTCTAAATATTCTGCTTCACTGTCTTCAATTTTACCTCTTTTCCACTTCAAGTGGCTGAGTACCCCCTTGAACCAGGCTCCCAC
>Ga0233431_1000218_pt1 | contig 135212 bp, 123 predicted proteins | sample SI_118_April2016_FD_179867 | JGI IMG/M metagenome (GOLD analysis project Ga0233431, IMG submission 179867) | Seawater microbial communities from Saanich Inlet, British Columbia, Canada - SI_118_April2016_200_MG | ecosystem: Environmental > Aquatic > Marine > Inlet | place: Canada: British... | reverse complement strand
CAAATGAATTATTTGAAGGTGCAATTAAAAGAGTCCATTCAGATCGTGCTTTAGCAAAAACTGCAAAATACAAGGAAGGCAGAATTGGCATGTTAGCAGCAAGAAATATGTCTTACGATGGTTTAATGTCCATTGTGTTGGGTGCCACTGATCAAGTTGTTGATTATTGTGTTGAGAGATTTGGAACAGATATCCTGAGGGCAGTAGCAATGGGAGGTAGGCCTTCTCAACAACTAAGGGCATCAAAAAAATTGCACCCACACTCCAAATTTAAACAATACTTGAGCAGGCAAGTGAATCCTGGTTTTGGAGATTGGATAATTGCTGCAATTATTACTCTCACACAGAAAAATTGAAGCCATCTGGGCTATAAACAGGGAGAAAAACAAAATGAAAAAACAAAATGGAGAACAAATGTCAGATCAATCAATTGAGGCTAAGGTGCAGGGAAGCACTGAACGTATTCATCAACGTAGATGGGACTTCAAATGCCAAAAACTTAATTAATAGTTTTGGGCTAGTTAGTGAACTTGGAAAAGATAAAAAAGTAGAACTTAGAGAACGAAACATAACTGAAATAAACTCATTTAATTGGATTAACTGGCAATCACCTTCTTTGTTTAGAACTTATGTCTTAAATGCTTGTATTAACACTATGGGGGTTTCCGCTGAAAATGGAGATATGCAGAAGGCAATAAGATTTGCTTATGGGGATGCTGAATTAGACAAACGCACTGGAAATACTGGTTTTACTATTGAATATGGTTCTCCAACTGGAAAATTTAGAACTGTTGTTCCAATAGAATCTGTAATTGACAAAAACGCAGACTTTAATGATGCTTCACCTATTCTTGTTACTGGAGTTGATGACCAGGGCAGATTTAGTTTGGACGTCAATGAAAAAGCTAAAGTTCCAGCAAGAATTGTTAAAGCACCAAGCTGGTACAATGACAAATATCAAATTGATGGCCAGGACTTTTATGCTTCAAAATTAGTCCAATGGGAAAATGGTGTTTTGATGCTTTCTGTTCCTGAAAAAAATGGAAAACAGGTTTGTGCATATCTCGGAAAAGAAGAAAATGCTTGTACATTTTGTGGATTAGAACAGGGGGCATACAAACCATTGACTCCAGAAATTCTAGTGGATATTGTAAGAAAAGATTTGGAACAATCATCTCAGACAAGTTTAACTCTTACTGGCGGAAATACTTTTGATTCGAATCGAGGGTTTGAGAAATATGTTCCATTTGTAGAGGCATTAAGGGAGGAGTTTGGTAAAAGGTTACCAATTCAATTAGAAGTTAGCCCTCCTTCTGACCAAGGATATCTTAATTGGATTGTTGATCAACAGTTGTCGTTTATGGCTAATATTGAAGTTTGGGAGGATAGTGTTAGAGAAGTGTTAATCCCCGCAAAAGCAAAGAGTATCCCTAGAGAAGAATACTTGGAAACTTTTAAGTTTTTAAATAGAAAAGGTGTTGATACCTACAGCGTTTTAATTACCTCATTACAACCTTTTGAAGATTTGGTTAAGGGCACAAAAAGATTAGCAGAAATTGGAACTTCAACTGTTGTGCTTCCATTTAGACCCAATGGAGGGGTGTTAAGCAATTATACTCCTACAAGGGCTACGGATTTACTTACGACCTCCATCGCTTCAGCAGAAATAATGAATACAAATGGTGTGTTCCTAGATCAACGGCCAAAAGAATATTGTTCTGGTTGTGGCGGATGTGGTGTTGATGCAAACCTAAGAGACAACCCTAGATTATTGAAGAATAATCTGTTTCAAGAATTTAAAGAAAGAAATGGAGCAATGTATTCTGGAGGAATAAAATGATCTCTCCAATCATCTCTTTGTCTATGGGTATTACTAATTGTATCTCTTCAGAAATAAAAGAAATTGCAAAAGAATGCTCTGAAATCAACTCTTGTTATCAGTATTCGGATCCAAGGGGGATAAGTTTACTTAGGGAGTTAATTGCAAAAGAACTTAGTGGAAAATATCTTTATTCCTTTACCAAAGAGAATATATTAATTACTACTGGGGCGATTTCCGCTGTTTATTTGAGTCTGTTAAATTCTCTTAACATTGATGATGAAGTATTGGTTCCTTGGCCAGCATACTTTTCATATGTTAAACAAATTGAGTTAATCAGAGCAAAACCAGTTTTCTTTAATTGTTTTCAGAAAAATGATCTTGATATTTTAGAAGAGATTAAACAAAGAATTTCTTTAAAAACAAAAGCTATTATTTTATGTACTCCCAATAATCCTACTGGAAAGATAATTTCCGCAAGTGATATTAGTAAAATTGCTAGCTTCTGTAAGAATAACAACATTGTTTTAATTGTGGATGAAACATATTCTAATTTGATTTATCAAAACAATGACAATGATAATTTTAAGCAGTTTTTTGAAAATATAATTTTGGTTAAATCATTCTCTAAAGATTTGGGAGTTAGTGGATTGAGGGTTGGGTACATTTGTGCGGAAAAGAATATTGTTAATAAGATTGCGCCAACTGCAGAAACTTTGGCAATATGTCCCCCAACTTTATCTCAAGAAATACTTCTAAAAACTTTACAAAAAGGGATTTTCAATTCATTAGTTGATAGTCAAAGGAATTACTTGTCAGAAAATCTTAATTTGATTTGTAGTTATTTGGATGAGCTTAGAGGTTATTTTGATTATGACAAACCAGAGGGTGGCATGTTTATTTTTGCTAAACTTGTTCGCAATGATGGTGATGATCAGAAGTTTTGTCAAGACCTACTTGAAACAACGGGAGTTTTAATTTCTCCAGGAAGTAAGTTTTCCGCACCAGGATATGTGCGTTTTTCTTTTGGTGCTAAGAAAGAAGAAATTCAAGAGGCATTTAAGAGGATCCAACAAAACATATATAAACTTAAAACAGTTAATTTAGGTATACAAAATGAAAATACAATTAGCAAAAGGAGTTAGGGACACACCACCTGAAGAAAAGATTGTTAAGAATCAAGTAGTTGATACACTTCAAAAAGTGTTTGAAAATTATGGTTTTGCACCGTTAGAAACACCATTAATTGAACGTTATGAAACCTTGGCTGCTAAATTTGCTGCAGGAGATGCTTCTGATGCGCTTACAGAAATATTTCAATTAACTGACCAAGGTAAAAGGAAATTAGCTTTAAGATTTGATTTAACTGTTCCCTTATCAAGATTCATTGCCATGAATCCAACAATGAAAATGCCCTTTAAACGTTATCAGGTTGGAAGAGTTTTCAGAGATGGTCCAATTAAATTGGGAAGATATAGGGAATTTTGGCAAATGGATATTGATACTGTTGGAACGAAATCTATGCTGGCAGATGCGGAAATAATTGCCATGGCCGCTTCTGGTTTTAATAAATTGAATTTAAACGTAAATATTAAAGTAAATAATAGAAAACTCTTGAATGGAATTCTTGAACAAGCAGGGATTAAGAAAAACAAAGATGGTGCAATAATTGCTATTGATAAATTAGATAAGATTGGAGCTGAAGGAGTAAAAAAAGAATTAATTGAAAAAGGTTTTTTAGAAAAATCAATTGATGCGTTATTCTTAATGATTAAAGAAGGAATTACATTAAAAGATCTTAAGAATAAAATAACATCAGAATCTGGAAAAGAAGGATTGCAAGAACTGGAAGAAGTTTTTGATTATCTTAAACAAATGGGAGTTAAGAAAGCAGTGTTTGATGTTTCTTTAGCAAGAGGACTAGCATACTATACTGGAACAGTATTTGAAGTATTTCTAAATAAAGGAAAAATAACTTCTTCTCTCGCTGGAGGAGGAAGATACGACGAAATGATTGGCCAATTTTTAGGTGGGGGAAGAGTAATTCCTGCAGTAGGGATTTCTTTTGGCATTGCTCCTATTATGGATACCATTAATGAACTAAACAAAGAGATTAAGAAAACACCCGCCCAAGTTTATGTTGTTCCAATGGGAACTATCAAAGAATCTCTTGCAATTGCTTCAAAATTACGAGAAGCTGGTCTTTCAGTAGACTTCTCATTAGGAAAGAAAGGGATGAGTAAAAACTTACAGTATGCCAATTCTTTAAACATCCCTTATGTAATCATTCTAGGGGAAAATGAGTTAAGTAAAAATAAAGTTCTTCTTAGAGACATGAAAACTGGTGATCAAAAGTTATTAACAGTAGAACAAACAATTAAGAAATTAATAAAATAATACAATGGATAATAAACAAAAATTAAAACTAATTGGTTATGTTGTTCTCGCTGTTTTAATTGCTAATCTTATTCTTTATGCACTTCAATTAGTTAATTGGATTTTCTTTTGGGGAGTGATTATTCTGGGCGCATTATTTGTCTACAAGATTCTTCCAAAGTTAAGAGAAAAATTTAAATGATGTTTTTAATCTAACCTTGTAAAAACAATTGGTTTATCTAAAACAATTACTGAATGTTCCGCTTGTGAAACCATACCTCTGGCTTGATCAATTAATGGAGCGTGGTCTTGTATACAATTAGCTTTCATTAACATTCGTAACGCAAAGTTTGTTTTTGGAGTGCCAAATTTTCGTTCTAACCATCTTTTTGCGAATGGTAATCCTTTGTAAGTTTTAATTTCTTTTAATACATTACGTGTAATTGGATCTCTTACACCAGAATCATTAACTAAAGTAAACACTGTCGCAGGAGAACTTTCTTGAACTACTCCAGCACCGGTAGAAGCAAAAGGTTCGATGGCAATAACATCACCTTCCTTCAACACCTTCTCATTATTGTTATCATAATTGGGGATTGATGGTTTTGTATGGATACTATATTCTCCTAATCCATGGCCAGATAAATTTTTAACTGGAGAAAATCCGTAAGAAGTAATTGTTTCATGGATTACTCGGCCAATTTCTCCAAGAGCAACGCCGGGTTTAATTATAGCAAGTGCGTTATTCAATGCCTCTCTACTTGCCTTCACTAAGTTTTCATATTTGCCAGTTAAGTCTACCGTTAGAGCATTATCTGCAATTCTTCCGTCAATATGCACACCAACATCTAATTTAATAACATGTTCTTCAGAAAGAACAGTTTGGTCATTTAAGTCTGAACAAGAATGAGCGGCAGCTTCATTTAATGAAATCTGTGCTGGAAAAGCAAGTTCTCCGCCATCAGCTAGAATTTTCCCCTCAACTTTATCAAGAACATCAACTACTTTAATTCCTACCTTAATTAAAGATTTTCCATATTGTAATGCTTCAGCAGCAATCTTTCCAGCTTTAATGTGTTTATCTATGATTTCTTGATCCATAATTAGTAGAAAACGAACTTTTAATTTAAAGATTGTGTGTTTACTTTAATGATTGGCTACTCTTCCACTAATAATTCCTTTTAGTTTTTCAACTTTTTAATCAACTATTTTCTTTGTTTTACCAAGCTTTGAAAATTTTTGGATTACTTAACATCTTCAAATGTGGGGTTTGAAATTATCATTAGCGTGATTATATTTTTCTAATGTGTCTGTGGGAAACCATTGTCCTATATGGTGATATGCAGAGATTTCTCCTAAGGGGGCAAGATTCTCAAAACAATCTTTTTCTAAAGAAGATTTCCCTTCGGGAAGTATTTTAAGACAACCAGGTTCGATAATGAAAGCACCGGCATTAATTAGTCTTGAAGGGGCTTCTTCTCTTTTTGGCTTCTCTACAAAGCTAATAATTTTGCTTCCCTCTAATTTTGCAACTCCAAAATTTTCTACATCTTCCCTTTCAGTTAAGACCATAGCTACTTGTGATCCCTCTCTTAAAAATGATTTATATAGGTCTGTGTAATCAATATCCTTTAACTCATCTCCCCAAGTTAAGATAAATGGTTTGTTTATTCCTTGTGCAGCCATCTTTACAGCTCCACCCGTTCCAAGAGGATTATCCTCAACTACATAAGAGATGTTTAATCCTAACTTTGAACCATCGCCAAAGTATTCTTTAATTTTGTCTGCTTTATAACCAATAGAAAGTATGATATTTTTAACACCATGTCTTTTTAATTGTTCTATTGTATGTTGAACAATTGGTTTGCCTTTTAAAGGCAATAGTGGTTTTGGAGTTTCATCAGTAAGAGGTCTTAGTCTTGTTCCTAATCCTCCTGCCAGAATAATTGCTGTTTCTATCATCCTAATTAAAGGTATTAAATTATCATTTAAATGTGTTATGGAAAGTAGAACAAGAATTAACCAAAACCTTTATAAATCAGATTAAATCTGAGCTTAATGGACGGCCATAGGGGTGTGGTTCACCTGTTCCCATTTCGAACACAGAAGTTAAACGCGCCTCCGTATCGGAGTGTACTGCATTACGCGGGAAATCCAGTAAGCTGTCCACCTTATTTTTAATATTTTTTAGGGGTTGGTTCTTTAATAGAGATTTTGAATAATTAAAATGAGAGATTATGCAATTGAACATGGATTGGTTGACTTAACTAGATTAGAAGAAAAGTTCATGCCTGATGACCAATATTCAACAGCCCATCAAGGATTAGTTATTCCCTGCCACGATGTTTTTGTTGATTTTGAGGGTGGATCTTTATTAGTAAAAAGGAAGAGGGATCCAGCTAAAGATTTTTATTGGCCCGTTGGTGGAAGAATCAAACGAGGCATGGCGACAGAAGATTCCTTACGAAAGAAAGTTGAAGCAGAATGTGGCTTGCAATTAGAGGATATCGCCTTTTTAGGAGTGGCAAGAACTTTTTTTCAGACAGATCCTTTTGATCATGGAAGGGGGACTGACACACTTAATTTGGTTTATAGAGCTAAAGGTTCTGGAAGTTTAAACTTAGATAGTCTTCATGAAGAACCAACAATAATCACTCCAAGACAATACTGGGAAATGAGGGATGAATTACATCCATATGTTCAGAAATTTATGGATGGAATTACACTACAAGCTCATTAATCTCTAATGGTTGTTTTTTAACACTTTAATTATAGTTAAATTCTAATTCCACAATACTTTTAAAGCAAGTTATTTTAATTTGAACATATGAAAGCGATTATTTTAGCGGCGGGCTATGCTACAAGATTACATCCATTAACTTTAAACCAGCCCAAACCATTATTAAAGGTTGGAGATCGGCCGATTATTGAACATATTCTTAAAAAAATAGAAAAGATTGAAACTATTGGGCAAGTTTTCATCGTTACAAATGATATTTTCTATCCTCATTTCTTGGAGTGGAGAGAAGGGTTCAATAGCCATTTAGATATCGAAATTATTAATGATAGAACTACAAGCAATGAAGATAGGCTTGGGGCGATTGGAGACATTAATTTTGTGATTAAAACTCAGAATATTCAAAGTGATTTATTAATTGTAGGTGGAGATAATCTTTTTGAAGTAGAACTAACCGATTTTGTTCATTTTTTTAAAGAAAAAGGGTCTTCTTCTATACTTCTTAACGATGTAAATTGTACTAACTTGGCTAAGCTTTATGGTATTGTTTCATTAAATGAGAATAGCCAAATAATAAACTTTGTTGAAAAACCAGAAGAACCGGAATCCACTTTAGCATCTACGTTAATTTACGCTCTTAAAAAAGAACATCTGCCAACAGTTCGTGAAACCATCGAGCTGGGTCAAGCAGATCGCGCAGGAGACTTTATCGCTTATTTATCTAAAAAAACTCCCGTTTTTGGTAAAAGTTTAAATGGTAGGTGGTTTGACATTGGTAGTATTGATCAATTAAAAGAAGCAGAGGAGTTCATGTATCAAAAAAATGGCAGATAATGTTGTATTAAGAATTGGGGGGAAAGCAGGGACGGGATTAATAACAGCTACTGATATTATTGCTACTATTGCTTTAAAATTAGGGTATCACATTTTTTCTAGTAAGGATTATGCTTCTCAAATTCGTGGCGGGCACAATAACCATACCATTCGTATTTCTAAAGAAAATGTTAATGCAGATTCAGATAAAATAGACATCCTTATTGCTTTTGACCAACTTACTCTAGATAAACATATTAGTGATGTTAAAGAGAACGGAATTGTTCTGATTAATGAAAAAATAAAGTTTGAAAAAACAAATAAACTTAACTTCATCCTGATAAATATACTTGAGATCGAAGAAAAAATAAAACATAAAAATCTTCATAATGCTGTGTTTTCTGGGGCTGTAGCAAAATGTTTAGGTTTTCCTTGGGATGTTTGTGAGGCAGTTATCGCGGATCGTTTTAATCAGAAAAAAGAATTATTAAAAGTCTTTAAAGAGGCATCTTTGTTGGGTTATAATCAAACAAAGGTTTTCTTTGATTATTCTAATTTAGGTTCTTCTGATAAACTAAGTTTAATCAGTGGCAACGATGCAATTTCTCTTGGAGCACTGAAAGCAGGGTTAAATTTTCATGTTCAATATCCTATGACTCCAGTAACTGGAATTTTACATTATCTTGAAAAAGAATCAGTAATTAACAAAAAACTAACTGTAATTCAACCAGAAGATGAAATTGCCGCAATTAACATGGCGCTTGGTGCATCTTATACAGGGGCAAGGGCAATGACTGCAACTTCCGGAGGAGGATTTGCATTGATGGTTGAGTCTGTGGGATTATCTGGTATGGCAGAAGTTCCATTAGTTATTATCGAAGGTCAAAGACCTGGCCCATCTACAGGATTACCAACAAAAACAGAACAAGGAGATTTGAAGTTTGTTATAAATGCTGGGCCTGGAGATTTTCCATTAGCAGTAATTGCTCCAAGTACTATTGAAGAATGTTACACAGAAACAAAACGTGCTTTTTATTTTGCAGAGAAGTATCAACTTCCGGTGATTGTTTTAGTGGATAAACATTTGACTGAAAGTTCTAAGTCTGCTGATTTGAACGCGGAAGAAAAAGAGTTTACTTTTGATTATAATCAAAGAATAAATATTATCGCTAAAGTTAATGATAATCAATTAAATGAAGATGGACTATTCAAACGTTACGCTTCTAAAGAAACTAGTAGAACTTTACCTGGAACAAAAAATGGAGTTTATACTTGTGCAGGAGATGAACACAATGATGTTGGGGAAATTACTGAAGACCCAGAAATCCGTGTTCAGATGGTTAATAGAAGATTGGCAAAAACAAAGTTAATTGAAGAAGAACTTCCATTGCCAGAATTAATTGGTCCTAACGATGCAGAATTAACACTTGTTTCCTGGGGTGGCAACTGTGGAGCAATAACTGAAGCTATTAATCTTTTAAATCAGGAAGGGAAGAAAGTTAACTTTCTAAACATCAAGTATATATTACCCTTCCAAAAAGAAGCAATTAACTCATTATTATCAAAATCAAAGAAGTTATTGTTAATTGAAAATAATATTACTGGTCAGCTTGGACAAGTAATTGCTGAGAACACTGGGATTTTAATTGAAAATAAATTTTTGAAGTGCAATGGTCAGACCTTTAATGTTAATGAAATCTATCAAGAAGCTAAAAGGTGGTTGGTTTAAATGGTAGAGTTAAGCAAATACAATCGAGAAGAGAAACCAAATTGGTGTCCTGGCTGTGGTAATTATGGGATCATAACTGCAGTAAAGAAAACACTTACAGAACTTAACTTTACACCAGAGAACACAGTGTTAGTTTCGGGTGTTGGTTGTTTTGCCAAGCTTCCTTATTGGGTTAAAGTTAATGGTTTTGTTGGCTTACATGGAAGATCCTTGCCGGTAGCACAAGGAGTAAAATTAGCTAATCCAAAATTAAATGTTATTGCTTTTGGTGGTGATGGCGATGGTTACGGAGAAGGGGGAAACCATTTTATTCATGCATGTCGACGGGGAATTGATATTACTTATGTTGTGCATAATAATTCTGTTTTTGGTTTAACAACAGGGCAATATTCACCAACGGCAGAAAAAGGAAGAAAAAGTAAGTCTTCTTTACTTGGTTCAACAGAACAACCAATTAATCCTCTTGCTTTAGCAATCGCTGCAGGGGCAACTTTTGTAGCCAGGGCTTTTGCTGGACATCTTAAAGAGACTATTGAGATTTTAAAAAAGGCAGTGGAACATAAAGGATTTGCGTTTGTTGATGTTATCCAGGCATGTCCTTCTTATCAACCAGAAAAGGATTTGGATTATTTTAAAGATAAGATTGTTTATGTTAAGGAAGAATCCAATAAATTAAATGCAATGGAAACTGCGTTGAAAGAAGATCAGATTTATTGTGGCATTATTTATAATGGTGTGAAAAAATGAACATAACAATTGTTGGCACTGGTTATGTTGGATTGGTAACTGGGGCGTTATTTGCAGATAGAGGTAATTGTGTAACTTGTGTTGATGTTAATCCAGAAATAATTAATCAATTAAATCAGGGCCAAGTTCATATATACGAAGCCGGATTAAAAGATATCGTTGCAAGAAACATTCAAAATAATAATCTTTCATTTACCATTAATCTTAACGATGCGGTAAAAAACTCAGACCTCATTTTTTTAGCAGTAGGTACGCCTTCTAACGAGGATGGTTCCTTTAATCTAGACTATTTAAAAAAAGCAGCAAGTGACGTTGGTGAAGCACTAATGAATGCTTCTGGGTTTAAAGTAATTGTTTGTAAAAGCACTGTTCCTCAAGGAACTTATAAATTCTTATCTGCAATAATTGATGAAAAAGTTAGAGGTAATAATAATTTGAAATGGGCTTATGTTTCTAATCCTGAAACTTTAGCAGAAGGTAGTGCTGTAAGAGATTTTGCTAAGCCGGATAGAATTATTATTGGAACTGATAATGAAGAAGCATTTGCAATGATGAAAGAGCTTTATTATCCCTTTATAATTAAAAGAGATAGGATTATTCGTGGTTCTCCTGCAGATGCTGAGTTAGCTAAGCTTTTCTCTAACACTGCTCTTGCTGCCAGAATAGCTATGGTTAACGAGTTTGCTAGAATTGCTGATGTAACAGAAGGAGCAAACATGGATCACATCAGAAGAATGGTCTGTAGTGATGTACGTATTGGCTACAATTTCATGTTTCCAAGTCCAGGATATGGCGGGAGCTGTTTTCCAAAAGATATCCAAGGGGTTGTTAATAGGGCCAAAATTGATGGATATCACCCCCATCTATTAGATAAAATTCATAATTCTAATGAGTGTCACAAAGATTATATCAGTAAGAAAATTAAAACTATATTGTCTGGCGTTGAAGGAAAGAGTATTACTATTTGGGGGGTAACATTTAAACCCAATACTGATGATATTCGTGATGCTCCTGCCCTTAAAATAGTTAAACAGCTAATTTTATCTGGTGCTAAAATTACAGTTTATGATCCCAAAGACAATAAGGCAAGAGAAATGTTTAATCATAAAGTTTCTTTTGTTAATGATAAATATGAAGCTGTTGCAGGAGCAGATGCCCTAATACTTTTAACTGAGTGGAAAGAGTTTGATGCACCCAACTTTGCTAAATTGAAAAATCTGATGCGAGGTAATCATTTGTTTGACTTTAGAAATAGGTGGTTACCAGAAGCAGCTAATAGAAATGGATTTAGTTATTACGGGGTTGGGAGGAATTTTCCATATTAAAAATAAAGAATTAAAGGAACAAATCGCCTTATCATATTCTAAACACACATTGCCAAATAACAAATTAATTATTAAATTTTCCCAACAATTATTTGATTTAATCCCCATTGAAATTTCCTATAATGTATTACTTTAATATTTAATCCCTTAAACAAGGCATATAATATTTTTTTTGTAAAGTAAGTGTGGTGTTCTTCTAATGCCTCTTTACTGAACAAACCAAAATTGGATCCTATCTGTAATATTTTATCAGATTTAGGGGTTGGTGTTGTAATAATTATTCTTCCATCTGGTAATAAATGGTTTTTAAGTTGATCAATAACCATTCTGGGATTTTCCAAGTGTTCAACCAAAGCAAGAAGTATAATAGAATTAAATTTTCCTACTGGCAATTTTTCTTTTCCACCAATTTTGAAACACAAAAAGCTTTTATCCGGATATAACTCTTTTGCTTTAGTAACAAATCTTTGTTGTATGTCTATCCCACAATAAGACAATTGTTTAGGAAGAAATTCAATTAATTCCCCTTTACCGCAACCAATTTCTAAAACAGGACCTTTTATTCCATTCAGTACCTTTTTAAATCTCCATAATTGGAGGAGTGGCGACAATAATCCAGTCATTTGGCTAGTGTTTTTCTTAACATTTAAAGAAAAGACTAATCTTTTGTATCCATAAAACTTAGCTGGGAAAAGAAAAGTCGTTACTAACACTATTGACCACAAATAATGGACTTTAACTATATTAGTCAATAGATTTACTAATAAGATATCCAAAAGAATAAAAACAAACATCAAACCCACATATCTCACAAAATCAATCATTTTACTTTTTGTTTGATTATAGGTAATATAATTGTTATAATAAAAGCTGAAAATTGTGATTGAAAGTAGGGTAATTGAATATGACAATAAATACCATAACTGAAACACTTCAGTAAGAAGAAACGTAAGACTCAGTTTAAGACTGTAATTTACAATTCCTCCTAAAAAGAACTTGGAATAATCTTTGCTTAAATAAATTCTAATTAAATTCTTCCAAAATTTCATTTTTTCAACATGTCCGCTAAAAAACCAAAAGATATAATCTGTAATCCAGTAAATAACAAAATAATTAATAAAAAGAGCAAACCCAAATGTCCAGTTATTCCAGAGGTAAAATGAAGAAACACAAAATATATTCCTAATATTAAACTACCTAATAATAAAAATAAACCAATAAATCCAAAAAAATGTAAAGGGTTATAATCTCGGTAAATCCGAAATATATTAATCCAAGCTTTTAAAGCATATTGGAAAGGATTCTTAAATAATCTTGAATCTCTTGTTTTTTTTGTATGTATTGGTACTTCAGCAATAATAAATTTTTGTTTTGCAGCTTTTATTATTTGTTCTTGAGTATATGTGAATGTGTTTATATATTCAATCTCAGAAGCAACATCTTTAGTGAATGCTCTAAATCCAGTAGTAGAATCAGTAATTTTCACTTTTGTTAATGAACTTAATGCTTTTGCAAAAGCTTGATTCCCCAAGCTTTTCATTAAGCTTCCAGAATATTTCTTCTTAAGAAACCTAGAACCCAATACTAAATCATTTCCTTCTTCTACTTTTTTAATCAATTCTGGGATATATTCAGCAGGATATTGTCCATCAGCATCAGTGTGAACAATAATGTCTGCATTTTGCTTTAAACATTCTTTAATTTCTGTTTTAAAAGTTTCTGCTAGGCCCTTGTTTCTTTTGTGTGAAATTACTGTTGTCCCCAAATTATTGGCAACTTTTGCAGTTTCATCTTTAGAACCATCATTAACTACAACAATCTTATAGTTATAATCAGTTTTTAACATCACTTCTTTAATATCTTCGATTACTAAAGGGATAGTTTTTTCTTCATTATATGCTGGAATTGTAATAAATACCTTCATTTTAGATTATAAATTGATAAACTATTTAAATAGCTTACTAAAGTATAATCATATTATGGACATAATAACAATAATGTTATTTTTGGTATACCTCTTTGGATTTGGTTATTCAATAACATATTTCGCTAAAACCACAGAACCTTTTTTAGATAAAAATTTAATGAGGTTGGGTATTGGTTTAGGAGTTTTCATAGTTTTGGGAGTTTTCTTAAATTTAATTAAAGTGCCATTAGATTGGAAAATATTTTTGATTCTGAGTTTAATAATCCCCATTTACTCGTTAATTAAGAAAATCAAGAATAAAGAAATAAAACCCCTTAGATTTGATTTTAAATTTACTAAGTCCAATATCAATGTTTTAATAGTTTTAATAATCTTTTTATTTTGTTGCCAGATGTACATTGGGGGAGCGTTTAAATATAATTATTTAGAGGATGATGATCCTTGGTCACATGCTTTAAGTACAAAATATATTGCATTAGAAAAAACTTTGGATAGCCCGCCTGATTATAATTTTCAGTATGTTAACCCATATCCTCCAGGCTATGATTTATTGATGGGGGTTTTACATCAAACTTCTTCTTCATTAAGTTGGACACTTAAATTCTTTAATGGTTTGATAATTTCTTTGGGCATATTATTCTTTTACTTTTTCGCTAAGTTATTTATGAGAGATAGGAATAAGGCTTTATTTGCAACTTTTGTTTTAGCCTTGTTACCTTCTTATTTTACACACTTCATTTGGGCACATTCTTTGGTAATAATGTTGTTCTTCCCAGCGGTTTATTGTCTTGAGATGATTAAGACAGATAAAAGGTGGATGTATCCAGCAATGATTGTTGTAGCTGCAATACTATTAACCCAACCAACTCAATCCATAAAGTTGGGATTAATGTTAGGAACTTATTGGTTAGTGAGAGTAATTATTGAAAAGGACATCTTAAAATACGTTTTATTTGCAGAATTGGGTGGTCTTTTAATCTCTTTCTTGTGGTGGGCAGGAAAATGGAAGGGAATGTTTTTATCACAGACAACTGAAGCAGCTAATGTTGTCACAACGGGCTCGGTAAGTATTATTACAAAGATATTATCAGCTTTCTCTCCAACAGAAGGAACGGCTACAAGAATTTATAGTTTTAGTGACTTTTTCTTTGCCAAACCTTTTGGAATGATTAATGTTCATGTTGGTTGGGGAATAGTAGTAAGCATTTTGTTAATTCTAGGATTAGCATATTGTTATTTTGTGGGAAAGAAGTTATTAACTTCTGAAAATGCTTGGATCTCTATAACTTTAGTTTGGTTCATATTCACTTTTTTAGGAACTAATTCAATGACTTTTAACTTACCAGTGGGATTATTTGCTTTTAGATTTTGGTTATTAATGGCTATTCCTGTTGCTTTATTATCATCATTAGGATTGTGGATGTTATTCAGTGTTGGGAAGAAATTAAGTATACCAAAAATAATAATTTTGGTTATCATTATTCTAGGTGTGATCACTACCGCCGGTTATCAAAAATATAATCATAATACTTTGCCAACGTGGCCCCCAGGCGTGGTGTGGACTTCTATGGAAGAGATCCAAGGATATGCCTGGCTTACAACCCTCCCAATAGATGCAAAAGTGTTTAGTTATTCTATTGAGGATATTCAAATCGTTGGTTTTGATAAATTCAGTTGTGAATGGTGTGGCAATGTTAAAAATTTCAGAGAATCAATTGATGATAAGGATTTCAATCAACTTTATAGTTTTCTTAAAGAAAACCAATATGGATATTTTATTGTTTCTGGAAGGTCTTATCAACAATTAGGAGAAAAACTGGGACAAGATGAAGCAAAAGTATTAATTGATAATTTATTAAATGAGATTCAAAGTTCAAATAAGTTTGTGCCAGTACATCAAACACAAGGGGCAATAATTTTTAGGGTGGTTTGATGGTACATGATTATAAGAGAATAACTAAACAGATTGGAGTGTCTTATTTTTTTACCATACTGACATTTATATTAAGCCCCCTTTTAGTAATCTTGTTAACAAGAACATTAACAGTATCCGAATACGGTATTTTTTCTATTTTCTCAGCAACAATATCTACTTTATATTCCATTTTACTCTTTGGCTTTCCTACTTTTATAATCACAAAATTTCCGTCATTTGATAAATCTGTAAGGGTTAAATCTATTTTTTCGATTGTTTTCTCGGAAGTAATATTTTTAATGGTTATTCTGACAATTTTGTTTGTACCCTTTATTAAAAGAAATATTTTGTTTTACTTGAAATTAGAAAGTTATTTTGTTGAATTCCAACTAACATTAATCATAACGGCACTTAGCGTAATATTCTTGCTTTTTTCTTCTTACGTAACTGCAAATCGAAAATTAGAATTTAGTTCTTTCATTGACTTTTGTTTTAATGGGTTGTGGATTATTTTCGTTTTCATCTTTATTTTTTTCTTTAAATATTCTAACATCATTACTATTCTTTCATTGTGGTTAATTGGAATCTTTGTCTCACTTATTATTCTGTTAATATATTTAAAAGAAGACATTATTCTTTTTTTTACTAAATTAAGAAAAATTAGCTTAAATCCATTAAAGGCGGCTCTAAGTTTTGGTATACTCATTATCCCAATTACTATTAGTAGTTGGATAATCACAGTTTCTGATAGATATCTCTTGAGTTATTTTCATGGCAAAGAGGCAGTTGGGATATACACCCTATCCTATTCTTTGGTGCTAATTATCCTAACTTTTTCTACAGTAGTTTCTAATATAATTTACCCTTATTTAGTTAAGGCCTGGGTTGAGAATAAGAATCAACAAATCTTATTTAATGCTCAATTAAAATATAGTTTAATGATAATCATTCCTGCCATCGTGGGTTTATTTATTTTGAGAGAACAAATTATAACTTTGTTTTCTGGCCCAAAGTATCTTGCTGGGTCATCTGCAATCTCCATTCTAATAATTTTTCCTCTTTTTGCCTCTTTAATCAATGTTGCTTTGTCTAATCTTTTGATCAGAGGAAAAACAAAATTAATAGCTCTTATTTTTTTAAGTGGGGCTTCGATGAACATAATCTTAAACTTCTTGTTAATTCCACGTTGGGCTATTAATGGGGCATCTTTAGCTACCGTTCTTTCTTATCTTTTTATGTTCTTGTTGTTTTATTTAATCTGTAAAAAACAATTTTTATGGGATTTTAAATTCTTGCGAATCGGCCAGATTGTCACAGCTTCTGCTTTAATGGGCTTAGCATTAATAGTAATAAACCCCCAGATATATTTAACAAAGATTGCAACTATAATAATGGGGGGAATAATATATTTTATATTACTGTTTTTGCTGCGTGTCTTTGTAAATCAAGAAAAATTAATTATTTTATCCTTTGTTCCAAAAGTCCTACAAAATATTTTTAAAATAAAAAAATAACTAGCAGGGATGGAAACTATTAACAGATTATATCTGGTGTTAAATCTAATTAAGTTTATGTTTTCCTAAAATTATAATCTTTTCTATATAAATCATGTAATTTAAAGTAATACTTTCTTATTGACAATCCAATTCTTGGTGAGATTCTTTCAATAAGATTTATCGTCTGGCTTATATTCTTATACTTTTTGTTTACTCCGTTGATATATGTGTTTAACGCCATTTGGCTATATCCTGCGTAAGTTGCAGCATCTAAGTGAAGTCTTATTCTTTTAAAATCAGTTTTTATCTTCTCTGACTTATTGATATCTATAAGGGATGTATGCATACTTCCCCAACTATCAATTGAATTTCTTCTTAATATTAATAAATCTTCCATCTTCTTCACACCACCAGAAGCACAAAATATGGCCCCAATAATAAACTCATAGAAATTGTGGTTTCTAGGCTCACTTTTTTGAATGATCTCATAAGCTTTTAGTAGTGTTTCCTTATCATAAATCCCCCATATTGTCATGAAGTATTTTGAAAATAAGTTTTTGGCATTTTCCTTTACAGAAGAATTATAATCAAAGCTATTATAATAATATTCATCATAAAAGGTAATGTTATTTGTGGTCTTAAAACCCAAAAAGTTTCCAAGAACCATTTTGTAATCTTTATGATTTTTTATAAAATTTATTCCTTTTTTAAGACTGGGGGTAACCATAAAATCATCTACAGGACATAGCGCCACATAATTAGTTTTTATTTTATTTAATACATGCCTTATTTTTTGTGGAAATTGATAATTTTTAAGATAAATATATCTCATATTATTTGGAAAACTTCCCAAGTATTTTTCTTTGCTAGAATCGCAATAAATAATTTTTATCTTGCTATCTTTATAATAATTAATACTGTTTTTGATGAATTGTTGGTCGTTATATACTGGAATGATCAATACAAAGTTATTAATGCTCTCCTTTTCATTTTTCCATCCGGAAACCATCTTACAGTTTGATTTGTTTTTCTTGACATTTAATATGTTCTTAATTACATTGATTTCATATCTTACTTGACTGCTAATTTTCTTTTTCATTTTAAACCAGTTTTTCTGCTACTTTCTTTCCTGTTAGTAAACTTTGATCGCTCCACAGATAATCCCATTTTCCAAATCTCCCAATGTAATGGATTCCTAATGTATCTAAGTATCTCTGAACTGTTTTACGATTCTCATTTAAGTTGTGGTCAAATATCACATTTCCATATTCTATAATTCTACAGTCTTTAATAATTATGTCTTCTTCTTTAAATAAGTGCATTTTTTTAAATTTGTTAACCACATGTTTAATCAGTTCTTCTTTAGTTTTTTTGTTTTCTTCATGTTTTGTAAAATAGATTTCAAATTGTAATGAACTACATCCAGGGGGAACATTGTCTGCCGACTTCAAACTGGGAGAGTAAACGCGACTTGGGAGGAAGTCTTCATCGTAAATATAAAACCACATATTTTTTGGTATGTTTGGTTTGTTAAAACCTAAAGATACTAATGCTATTGATGTCCACGATAATTTCTCTGCAGAGGTTCTTATGTCCTCTGGGACTCCTTGTATCATCTTAATTAATTCGGGTAAGGGAAGACTAGATATTAAAACCTTATATTTTTTTAAAGTTCCATCCTTAAAATATATATTTTTCTTAATAGGATCAACAGAAAATACTTCTTTATTGTATTTAATGTTGCATTTTTTGGCCATATCCTCAAAAAATGATTTGTATCCACCTTTTTTTGGATATCTCATTTCTCCACCGTAATACGTATAGGGCGTAACTTTATGTATGCATCCATTCAATACTTCTTTTATAGTTGATTTGTACATTCTTGAACCAATCCAATCTATTGTTAATTCTTTAGCTTCAACTCTCCAATACTTTCTTGTGTACCTCATTGGAAACTTTTTTGTAAAATAATCTCCATAATGATACTTTAACCATTCTTCATAATTTCTGATATTGTGCCCCTCGCATTTTCTTCTTCTAATGAAACCTTTTAAAATTTTAATTTTTTCCATCAGTTTTAATGAATAAAGATTATTTTGGACTGGGTGTTTAATCCACGTTCCGTCACAATAATTACTAATCTTTGGAGTATACAAGTAGAAATTGGATGATTTTTCTAAAATCTCTTGAACGTACTTATTTTTTGTAAATGACAAATGAATTGCTTTATCAAATCTAAAACCATTTAATTCAAAATTGTCTACTAGCCCTCCCCAAGTATTCTCTTTTTCAAAAACAATCGACTTTTTGCCATTCAAACCTAAATGATATGCGGCGGAGATGCCTGCTACTCCTGCTCCAAGAATAATAATCATTTTATTGTTGTCATATATTTTTTAAAGATATTGTAGCAATAATCTAAATGCTTTTTTCCGATTCCTGGGTAAACACCAATCCAAAATGTGTTATTCATAATTTGATCAGTATTTTTTAAGTCGCCAACAACTCTATATTCAAAGTTATTCTCAGTAAAATATGGTTGCTTTAGAACATTTCCAGCAAATAATAGTCTTGTGGCTATCTGATTTTCGTTAAGAAAGTGGATTAGGTGTTCGCGTTTGATCTTGCCATCTTTGAGGGTTATTGGAAAACCAAACCAAGAAGGATCTGAATTTGCAGTCGCCGTTGGTAATATAAAGTATTCTTTAAACTCTTCTAGTTTAGAATAAAGATATTTAAAGTTATCTTTTCTTTTTTTAATAAACAGTTCTAATTTTTCTAATTGCGCTACTCCTATTGAAGCTTGTAAATCTGTTAGTTTCAAATTAAAACCTAATTCTGAATAAGTATATTTGTGGTCATAACCCCAAGGTAAGTTTCCCAACTGCATTTCAAATCTTTTTCCACAGGCATTATCTTTACCAGTTGGACAATGGCAATCTCTCCCCCAATCTCTTATTGAAACTGCAATTTTGTACAATTGGGGATTATTTGTTATAACTGCCCCCCCTTCAGCAGTAGTGATATGGTGAGCGGGGTAAAAGCTCAAGGTAGATAAATCGCCAAATGTCCCAGTATAAATTTCTCCATATTTAGAACCAAGGGCATCACAATTATCTTCAATGAGCCATAGGTTGTGTTCTTGGCAAATCTTTTGCACTTCGGTTAAATTAAATGGATTTCCTAATGTGTGTGCCATAATGATCGCTTTGGTCTTTGGGGATATAGCTTTTCTGATTTGGTCAACTGGGGCATCATACGTTCCTAAGTTTATGTCTACAAATACAGGAATTGCCCCAATATTAATTATTGGGTTTATTGTTGTTGGGAATCCTGCTGCTAAAGTTATAACTTCATCTCCTGGTAAAATCCTTTTTTCTTTTAGTTTTATGGATGTTAGAGTTTTCATTGCTACCAAATTAGCTGATGACCCTGAATTAACTGTTAAAGCAAACTTAGCTCCAATAAATTTTTTTAACTTTTCTTCAAATATTTTATTCCATTTTCCTTCTGTCCACCAACCTTCTAAAGAAGATTCCACTAAGTATTGTAATTCTTTTTGATCATATACTTTCCCAGACACTGGCATTTTGAAACATTCTACTTCTTTTTTTGTTTTTTCATAATACGACTCAACTAATTTCAATATCTCTTCTTTAATTCTTTCTGGCATTATAATCTCTCCATAAAATCATTAATTTGTTTATTTGTATAATTGATAATATCATCTTTGTTATTATAAAATTCCTTGTACCAATCAAAAGTAATTTTTAACGTTTTACTCACGTTTAATGATGGTTTCCAATTAAGATTGTTCTTTGCTTTTGTTGCATCTAATTTAAGAACCATAGTTTCATGTTTTTCTGAGCTCGTATTTATTTTGTAATTTCCTTTCTCAAGAATATTAATTCCATTTTTTATCAGTTCTTCTACGGTAATAAAATTTTCTTCTTCAGGAGCAAAATTCCAAGCTCCAACAAATTTTATTTCCCCATCATATAACTTTCTTGCAAGTATTAAATATCCCGTTAGAGGTTCTAATACATGTTGCCAAGGCCTAATAGCATTAGGATTCCTGATAATAATATCTTCTTCTTTTTCGAATATACCCTTTATAATATCTGGTATTAATCTGTCTTTAGACCAGTCTCCACCACCAATAACATTTCCAGCTCTTACAGATGATACTAATAGATTATGCTTTTTTAAGTAATCTTTAGGATTGAAAAAAGATTTGACATATGATCCTGTGATCAGTTCGGCACATGCTTTTGATGTACTGTAGGGGTCATAACCACCTAGCCTATCGTCTTCAACATATCCTGTTTCTTTTTCTATATTTTCGTAAACTTTATCTGTTGTTATAATAATTACAGATTTTACTGATTTGCTTTCTTTTACTGCTTCTAATATATTTGCAGTTCCGATTATATTCGTTTGATAAGTATAAATTGGATCATCATAACTATTTCTGACTAATGGTTGAGCGGCCATATGAAAAATAATTTCTGGTTTTTCTTTATAGATAACTTCTTTTAATTTTTTAATATCTCTAATGTCATTAAAATAATTTATAATCTTACTTTTCAATTCCAAAGTTTCAAATAAATTAGGGGAGGTATTTGGTTCTAAAGAATATCCTATGATTTCAGCTCCCCAATTTATTAGAATATTTGAAAGCCAGCTTCCTTTAAATCCAGCGTGTCCAGTAATTAAAATTCTTTTTCCATTGTAAAACTTTTTAAGTTCATTCATTTTTGTTCTTCAATTATTTTTTTTAAGCCTTCTTCGATGGTTATTTTAGAACTCCAATTAATTAAATCTAAGTTTTTAGTATTTGCAATAGCTTTCATTATGTCTGTTTTTCTATATGGTTTTCCGCCCCAGTTAATATTAGTCTTTTTACCTGTTATGTTTTCAATCTTTGTGGCTAATTCTTTAATACTTGTTCCTACTCCCGTTCCTAATTTAAATTCAATATATAGTTCATTTATTTTATCTAAATTATTAATTAAATAAATGTAAAATGAGGTTATATCATCTATATGTATAAAATCCAGTTTTTGTTCTCCTGGAGTCATATCAATCATTTCTTTAGTATTTAATGATTCTAATAAATAATCAATTACTTTTTTGTTTTTACTCTTTCCACCATATATAGTGTAAGGGATAATACTTATTGTTTTAAATCCTATGATCTTTGAGAAATATTTTAATATAGGCCTAAAAGATATTTTTGTTGCAGAATAAAGATAGGCTGGATCCAAAATATCATTATTATTAGAATATTCGGCAAAAGTCCCAGTATTTATAAAATATTTTAAGGATGTTTTACGTAAACATTCTAATAATTTACCGGGAAATTCAATATTCGATTTGATTAATTTTTTAAATGAATTTGAATCATCTAGGCCTGTAAGATGAGATGCAAGATGTATGACAATTTCGGGATTAAAGTTAATTATCTCTTTCTCAAAATTTAAATTATCTTTAATATGTATAAGTTGGACATTATTTTTAATGTTGATTATTGATTTATCACGTACAACAGCAGCTAACTTAAACTTATTGTAGTTTTCTAATTTTTCTAATAAATGAGTGCCTACAAATCCTGTTGTTCCTGTTATTAATATATTCATTTTAAAAGGGTGTTTTATATTCATCTAATTTTGGTAATTTTTTGTCTCTTTCAGATATTATGGGCATATTAATTTTCCAATTAAAGTTTATTGAATCCCATCTAATCCCTTTATCATATTCTTGAGAATATTCTTTTGTTGTATTATACATTACTGTTGATTTTTCACTTATTGTTGAGAATCCATGCGCAAAACCAGAAGGAATGAATATGGCATTAGCTTCTCCTGGTGACAGTTTAATTGATACATGTTCCTTAAATGTTGGTGAATCTTTTCTTATGTCAACAACTACGTCAATTATTTCACCAAATGTACAAAATATTAATTTTGCATGGTCATGAGGAGGTATTTGAAAATGCATTCCTCGGATAACATTTCTATTTGAGATTGAAAAGAAGGACTCTCTGAAATTTATTTCTCCTACCTTTGCTTTAAAATTACCTTGGTGGAATGTTTTCACAAAAGTTCCTCGATCATCTTCAAACTTTAAGAGTTTTATAACATAACATCCTTTTAATTTGGTTTCAACAAATTCCATTTTATTCCTGTTCTTTGATTTTATGATAATATAAATAGTTAATTATTCCATAGTTTCCACGGGGCATTATTTGTTTGCCACATCTCTTCAAGTTTACTTTTATCAGCAAGTGTGTCCATTGGTTTCCAAAACTCTTTATGAAAAAAAGCAGTTAACTTATTTTCTTTTGCTAATTTTTCTAATGGTTCTCTTTCCCAAATGGTGTCGTCCCCATCAATGTAATCCAGAACTTCTGGTTCCAAAACAAAAAAACCGCCATTCATCCAGTGGTTATTATTGTCTCTTTTTTCAGCAAAATTTGTCACTTTATTAAAATCGATGTTCAAGGCCCCAAATCTTCCTTCAGGAATTACCGCAGTTATGGTTGCAATATCTCCATTTTCCTTGTGATGTTTAACAAGCTGTTCAATATTAACATTTCCCACGCCGTCTCCATAAGTTAACATAAACGTCTCATTACTCAAGTAATTTTGCAACTTTTTAATTCTTCCACCAGTCATAGTTTTAAGTCCAGTTTCAACAAGTGTTACTTTCCAAGGCTCGGAATGATTATTATGTATCTTCATAGAATTGTCTGCCATGTTAAACGTAACATCACTATGATGTAAAAAATAGTTTGCGAAATATTCTTTAATTATATGTCCTTTATACCCAAGACAAATTATGAAGTCATTATAACCATAATGAGAATATATCTTCATAATGTGCCAAAGTATAGGTTTTCCACCTATTTCAACCATAGGTTTAGGTATTGAGTGGGTTTCTTCACTTAAACGTGTCCCAAAACCACCAGCAAGTATTACAACTTTCATTGATTTATACCGAAGATTTGTATTATATAAAGTTTACGAAAGCATCTTAACTATGTAATGTTTAAATTTAACAAACCATGTTCTTTCATAATCTTGAATATTATTTGGTGAGACAAGAATGATTCCTTTAAAGTGGGCAATTTACATTTATTATCTAAAATACTTTCAATAACACCAGCAGTTAATTTGCTTTGATACATAACTTCAAAATCTTTTACATTGAGCTCTTCATTTGAAACTTCAATTAATTTTCGAAGTGGTTCGTATATTAAGATGTTTTTGTGGTCAGTTTCAATATTAAACTGTTCAATTCCTTGGTTTTTATCATTAAGAATTATCCTTATATTCCTATCTGACTCCATTTCTATTTTACCACTAAAGTCAAAAAAGCTTTTTCTATTTGTTTCATATACTTGGTAAATGTTTGAATTGATTATTCTAATCTCTTTAATGTTCAAAAGATATATCATCAAATCCAACATATGGGTTCCGTTACATCCTATGCCTGCTTTAATAGTATTAATCTCAATCTGATTAATGTTTAATTTAGACAACTCTTCTTTTAAACTAATATATATTGGGAATAAATGTCTTGGGAAGTTAACAAACAGTTGAGTTTTTGTATCTATATTTAATAAACTTTCATACTCACTTAAGCTTTGGCACACGGGTTTTTCAATAATTAATGCCTTTGGGTTCATCTTTAGTAAGTCTGTTATTATTTTAAATCTACCTTTTGCAGTGGTTGCAATAATGACGATTGTGTTATCATCAATTTTGTTAATAAATTGGTTATAATCGTTGATTTTCGCCACATTTTCTATTTTAACAGAATTCTCTTTGAGAAAATCATCCAAGCTTGCTAGACTCTCCTTAAAAATATCATGACAGAATACTTCTGTCTTAATCTTTAGGTCTTGCAATGACTGAAGATGTCGTTTTCCAATATTTCCCATTCCAATAATTCCAATTTTTATCATTCTTTAAATCCGAAAATATCTTTACATAATTTATATAATTTGATTTGGTCTGATATTGATGGGAGCTCATCTGCTTCTTTATTAAGCATGGCTTTTACCATTTTTTTCAATCCAGGCTTAAATTTTTGGTCATCTTCATCATTTAGCTCAGTATTTTCCCATACGAAACAATCTTTTTTACAAAATTGTAATTCTTCCAATGGGCTTAATTTATAACGGCCTTTATTTGTTGATATCTCTATATTCCATCGACCGCCACCACCCCAAGTTGAAAAATAACAAAAAGGACCCTTTTTCGTTTCTCCTTCACCAATAAATGTTGATCCGGTGGGGTGATAGTTGAGCGACCCATAATGTTTGCAATTTATTCTTTCTGGTTGTCCAATTAAGTGAAACACTGTGTCTATGACATGTGTTGAATTTGCGAAACCCCACTTTCTTAAGAAATTTAGTGGTTTGCCAGAGCGATCTATATCTTTTTTTCTTTCTGTAAACTCAAAAAAACACCCCTCGATTTTTTCTTTACTTATTTGATCTTTTAGACTCAATATTGAAGAATAATAACGCCTGTTATAAGCAATTTTCAAATAATCTTCATTTTTAATATTTTTTTTGATTTCCTCTAAATTGATTAGATTAAATCCCCCTGGTTTCTCAATAAGTATATTTTTAATCCCTTTTTGTAAACAAGCTATTGTGTTTTCAGGAAGAGCTTCAACTGCAGAAGCAATAATTGCTAGTTTAACTTCCTTACAATTTATTTGGTGTAGAGCAGCAGAACCTCCTCCGAAACCAACGAAACCATAAGAACTGGCTAGCCGATTGGCTTTATTGTAATCTCTGCCTATAACTATTGTTTCTTCTTTAAGATCTTGTAGGACTTTTAGATATTCTTCCCCCATCGGTCCTGATCCAAAAATAATTACTTTTTTAGACATGTTCAATAAATCTCCTTAAAAATGGTCTTATCCTGCGTATATAAATCTTCTGAACTAATTATCTATTAGAAAATGTTTAACTATCATAAAATACACTTATATTTTCACAATATTAATAAAGCGTTTAAGTGTATGTTTAGTAATGAAAATAATCTTTTTTGGACTTGGATCTATTGGAAAACGGCATGCACGATTAATTAAAGATAATTTTGGTTATGAACTTTATGCTTTTAGATCAAACCATAACTCTGAAAAGAACCAACTAGGTATACCAGAAATTTATAATCTTGAGGAAATAGATACAATCAAACCAGACATTGCTTTTATTACAAATCCCACTTCTGAACATATCTCTTATGCCTTATATTGTGCTAAAAAGGGAATTAAATTATTTATTGAAAAACCTTTATCAAATGATCAGAAAAACATTCAAGAACTCATGAATGAAGTTAAAAACAAACAATTAGTTGCATATACTGCTTACAATCTAAGGTTTCATCCAGCAATTATGTGGTTAAAAAGATATATGGAAAAGAAAAATGAGGAGAAGAAAAAAGATTACTTTCATGTTACTGTTAATACATCTTCTTATCTTCCAAGTTGGAGAAAAAATATTAACCATCTAAATAATTATAGTGCTTTTAGGGGACTGGGTGGCGGGGCAATATTAGACTTGTCTCATGAAATTGATTATTTATATTATCTCTTTGGAAATTTTAAAGAAATTAAAGTTAATTCCAGAAAATTAAGTGATGTTACAGTTGATTCAGAAGATTTTGCAGATATATTGCTTTATTTTGATTGTGGAATGCAAGGTAATGTCCATATTAATTTTTTTAGTAGGCTTTTAAGAAGAGAAATGATTATTGATTTTTCTGACGAAACAATTATTATTGATTTGATAAATCACAACATAACCATTTTAAAAGATAAAGAAAAGAAAGTCATTAACTTTGATCTTGAGATTGACGACATTTATACTGCACAATTAAAATATTTTTTTGATAATATTGATAACAAGCAAATAATGAATAATCTTGAAGAATCTGTTAAAATTTTTGATGTTATACTTAAGATTAGAGATAAAGTTGAATGGAGGGGAAATTAAATGAACATATTATTAACAATTTGTGCGCGTGGAGGATCTAAGGGGGTTAAGAACAAAAATATTAAAGAACTCGCTGGAAAGCCACTAATGTATTACACAATAAAAGTAGCAAAAGAATGGGACCTGGCAAATAAAATTATCTGTTCGACTGATTCAGATGAGATTGCAGAAGTAGCTAAGGAGTATGGTGTTGACGTTCCTTTCAAACGACCAGAAATACTTGCCACTGATACTTCTGGTAAGGTGCCAGTGATTAGGCATGCCCTTATTGAAGCCGAAAAAACATATGGGAAAGAGTTTGATATTGTTGTTGATTTAGATGTAACTAGTCCTTTAAGAACTGTAACAGACTTAAATAATGCTTTAAATCAATTTATCAAACAGGATGCAGAGGTTTTATTCTCAGTAGTGGATGCAAGGAAAAACCCTTATTTTAATATGATAGAACTTAATGGGGATGGTTATGCCACTATTTCAAAAAAGTTAGACCATAATATTCTAAGAAGACAAGATGCTCCTGAAGTTTATGAAGCAAATGCTTCAATATATTTCTATAAAAGATCATTTTTGCTTAATGAAGATAATGGCACGGTACTTTCTTCAAAAAGAGCAGTAATCTTTAAAATGGAAGATTCTAAAAGCATTGATGTTGATACTGAAATGGATTTTAAGTTTATAGAATTTTTAATAAAAAACGGAGTAATAACAATATGATTAATTATATGGATAAATTTCGGTTAAATAACAAGGTTGCAATCGTTTGTGGTGGATTAGGATTAATAGGAAAGGAAGTTTCTATTTCATTAGCACAAGCTGGTGCAAAGGTGTTAGTTTTGGACATTAATATAGAGTTAGGTGAAAAGTTCCAACAAAATTGTTTTGAAAATAATTTAAACATTACTTTCTTAAAATTTGATGTTAGTGATTTTGGGAGTTATGATAATTATTTCTCTGATTTAATCAATAAATTTGGCTCTGTGGATACTTTTGTTAATGCAACTTATCCAAGAACTAAAGATTGGGGAAAGAAACTTGAAGAAGTAGAGATTAAATCTTGGCAGGAAAATATAAACATACATCTAAATTCTTATTGTCTTTTAACAAGAACTATTGCAGAATTAATGAAGAAAAATCAAATGGGTGGGTGTATCATAAACTATGGTTCTACATACGGGGTAGTTGGTCCTGATTTTAATGTTTATGAAGGAACAGATATGACTAACCAAGGGGAGTATGCAGCTATTAAAGGAGGTATCATTAACTTTTCAAGATATGTTGCTTCTTATTATGGCAAATACAATATTAGAGTAAACAGTATTTGTCCTGGGGGAGTTTTAGCTAATCAGAATGAGACTTTCTTAAAAAATTATAATAAAAGGACGCCTCTCAGAAGAATGGCTAATGTAGATGAGATTGCTTCAGCAACTTTGTTTCTCGCTTCAGATGCTGCGTCGTACATTACAGGTACAACATTTATGGTTGATGGGGGATGGACTTCAATCTAAGTCTAAATTAAAAATGCAATCTTCATGGGACAGTAATTGGGAAAAAATTTATAGTTCTAAAGAATGGGGTAAATATCCCCCCGAAGAATTGATCAGATTTATCGCTAGGAATTTTTATAATAAAAAGATTAGAAGCAACGTTAACGTTTTGGACCTTGGTTGTGGAACTGGGGTAGGTTCGTGGTTTATTGCTAGAGAAGGTTTTTCATCTTATGGGATTGATGGATCAGAAACAGCAATAAAGATTGCAAAACAGAGATTTGAAGAAGAGAACCTCCTAGGCAATTTTAAAGTAGGGGATTTAATTAATTTAGATTACCCACATAATTTTTTTGATGCAGTAATTGATTTAGCTGCTTTACAACATAACAAAATTGAAGATATAAAGCTAATACTAAATAAAGTGTATAGCACAATAAAACCGGGGGGGAAACTATTCAGTTTGATGTTAAGTAAAAGTTCAAAATTCAATCACAAAGAATTAGATGGTTATACTCATTTCTTTGAGGAAAATGAAATTAAAGAATTATTTTCTGGGTTTAATAACTTAATAATTGAGACTTCAGAAAGAAGTGATGGTGGAAATACTATTTCTCACTTTGTAGTTTCTGCAGAAAAAAGGAATGAAGACAATTCTCTAAATGAAACCCCTGCTTCTGAAATAACTTCAATTAAGATTGGGAATAAAGTTATTGGAAAAGATCACCCTTGTTTTATTATTGCAGAAGCGGGAATAAACCACAATGGGAGCCTAGAACTTGCTAAAAGATTAGTTGATATTTCTGTTGAAGCTGGTGTAGATGCAGTAAAATTTCAAACATTTGACGCTAATGAAGAAGTTACAAAAAAAGCACAGAAAATAGAATATCAGAAAGAAGGGCAAGAAGATAAAGAATCCTATTTAGAAATGATTAAGAAACTAGAATTAAGTGAAGAAGAACACAAAGTCTTAATAGATTATTGCAAGCAAAAAGGAATTATTTTTCTTTCAACTCCTTCTGAGGGAAAGAGTGCTAAGCTTTTACAAGAATTAGGTGTGGAAGCATTTAAAGTAGGGTCTAATGATATTGTCACTTATCCCTTGTTAGCACAAATTGCAGCATACAATAAACCACTGATTGTTTCAAGAGGAATGGCAAGCAGAGAAGAAATCTCTGGAGCTATAGATATTATTAGAGAAAATCAAAATAATGAGATTATCTTGTTACATTGTACTTCTAATTATCCTACCAACCTTTCTAATGTTAACTTGAGTGTTATTAAAACACTTAGCGATGAATTTAATGTTTTATCAGGTTATTCTGATCACAGTGAAGGTCTACAAGCACCAATGGTGGCAGCTTTACTAGGGGCAGTTGTGATTGAGAAACATATCACTTTAGATAAGTCTTTTCCAGGACCAGATCAAGCTTTTTCAGTAGGTCCATTAGAATTAAAACAAATGGTAAGTGAAATAAGAAAGATTGATTTTCTTAGTTCTGAAGAAAGAAGGAAAAGACTCAGTTTAATCGAAAATCTTAATATTATTTTAGGTAACCCTAATATTTTAGTTAGTGATTCTGAAATGAAAATGAGAGAACAAACGAGGAAAAGTATTGTTGCTGGAACTGATTTATGTAGTGGGAACTTATTGACTTTGGATAACCTTGCCTTTAAACGTCCTGCGGGTGGGATTTCTGCTAAACATTATAAAAGTATTTTGGGTAAAAAACTAAAACTTGACCTTAGTAAGGACGAAATTATAACATTTGAACAATTAGAATAGAATAATTTGGATTAAATAATTAAAATGAAACAGAAAATTGTATTTATAACGGGAACTAGGGCAGAATATGGGGTACTCCAAGATTTATTGAGTAAAATTGATTTAGATGATAACTTTGAGCTTAGCTTAATTGTAACTGGAATGCATTTAATGAATAAATATGGAACTACAATTAAAGAAATTGAAAAAGACGGATTTAAAATTGATTCTATTATTGATCTTAAACTTGAAGATAATACTAATTATTGTATGTCAAAATCAATTGGTTCTGGAATTATTGAAATGACTGATGCTTTAAAGAATATTAATCCTAATTTAGTTATTGTTACTGGAGATAGAGGTGAAATGTTGGCAGGAGCAATAGCCGCAGCTCACCTTAACATTAAAGTAGCACATATCTCTGGTGGAGATATGACTACTGGTGTTACGATTGATGAAAAAATCAGACATGCGATCACTAAATTTTCTGATATTCATTTAGCATCTAGTGAAGAAAGTGCTAAGAATCTAATAATGATGGGGGAGAACTCTAAGTTTGTATTTCCAGTTGGAAATCCAGGAATCCCTTTAGCACATAAAGTAGATGATAAATCTAAAATGAAAATATCAGAGAGATATTGTCTTGATTTAATAAATCCTATTATCTTAGTAATACAACATCCCACAACCACCCAAACTGATAAAAGTAGTTTTCAAATGAAAGAAACTATGGAGGCAGTAAAAGAATTAGGTTTACAAACTATTGTTATTTATCCTAACTCTGATGCTGGTAGTGAAGCAATAATAAGGGTAATTAAAGAATATAATCATTTGAACTTTATTCAAATCCACCAAAATATCAATCGGGAGGATTTTAAAGATATTATGGCCTTAGCTGATGTGATGATTGGAAATTCTAGTTGTGCTCTTTTGGAAGCTCCATCTTTTAATTTACCCGCTGTCAATATTGGAAAAAGACAGGAAGGGAGAGAACATACCACCAATGTAATTCATGTTGACCATGATAAAATCCAAATTATTGAGGCAATAAGAAAAGCTTTAACTCCTGAATTTAAAGATCAAACTATTAGGTCGATTAGTCCTTATGCAATAAATAATGCTGAAGAAAACATAATCAAAATTTTAAGAGAATTGCCATGATTCATAAAAAACAAATTCTTAACCAGGACAATCTTGAAAGAAAATACTTTTTCCATAATGGCCGAACTGCTTTTTTTCATTCAATGAAATTATTAGGTTTGAATAAAGATAAAAAAATCTTGTTACCTAATTATATTGGGATCAATAAGAAAGAAGGTTCAGGAGTACTAGATCCAATTCAGAAAGTAAAAGCTGGGTTTGAATTTTATAAATTAAATTCAGATCTGTCCGTTAATCATAATGATTTTGAAAAAAAAATTAAGAATAAAAATGTTGCAGCAGTTTTAGTAATACATTATTTCGGTTTTTGTCAAAATGATATGGACAAAATAGTTAGGATTTGTAAGACATATGGTAAATACTTAATCGAGGACTGCGCTCATGCCTTTAATTCTTATAATGGTAATACAAAATTAGGGTCTTACGGCGATTGTAGTTTTTTTTCAATACATAAATTCCTAGCTGTTAATGATGGTGGTTTTCTTTTAATTAATAATTCCAACATTGTTACAAATTTAAAAGATGAAATAGACCACAAAACGCTTTTAATATTAAACAAGTCCAAGATAAATGAGATCAGCAAAAAAAGAAGAAATAATTTCTCCTACCTTTTAAGAATAATCAACAAAATGCCTGGGACATACCCTTTTTATCGTGAATTACCTAAGGGTATAGTGCCATTAAACTTTCCAATTATAATTAAGAATAAAAATAGAGATGATGTTTATTTTAAGCTCTTGGAACAACATATTGAAACCGTTTCTTTATATCATACTTTAATTCCTGAATTAAATAAACTTGGGAATTCAATGAGTTTTGAATTATCAAGAAAAATTCTTAATTTGCCAATACATGAGAACATATCTAAAAAAGATCTTGATCTGATGGTTCTTAAATTGAATGAAGTTTTAAGTGGTGATTGAATGTGGAAAATAAATTAAATATTCTTAAACTTAATGAATCCAAAATGATTCAATCATTAATAAATAAATGTGAGAAAAAAGACATCTTCATTTCAACTGATTATTTGAAATTATTTTCTAATTATTTGAATCATGAAGCGTTTTATGTTTTTTATGGTAATGAAGAAAATTACATCCTCATACCTTATCTAAAAAGACCAATAGAAAAGTTAAACAACCAATACTATGATTTAGTTTCTCCTTGGTATTATGGTGGTCCTATTTATTTCTCAAAAGACAAAAATAATTTAAATTCTCTTTTTAAAAAATTCATTCTTGTGTTTAATGAATATTGCTTAACTCACAATATTATAACAGAATTTCAAAGATTTCATCCTCTTTTAGAAAACCATAAATTGTATGGAGATAATGCAAATGTAATTTTTGATAGAAAAATTGTTTATGTTGACTTAAGAAAGGATTTAGATGTCTTAAGGCAAGATTACACCCGTCACACTCGTAAAAACATTAACAAAGCTTTAAAGAATAATTTGAAAATACAAGGTATTGATGGCGATGAAGATATGTACTCGTTCATAAAAGCTTACACTCAATCGATGAGGGATAAAAATGCCAGGGACTTTTATCATTTTAATGACAAATTCTTTGAGGATTTATTTAATCAGTTTGGTAATCAATTAAAACAATTTAACATTGAAAAAGATGGGGAATTGATTTGTTCATCTGTTGAATTAGGTAATTATGGGATTTTACATGATTATTTACGTGGCGCAGACCCAAAACAACTGTTGTTAAGACCAAATGATATTCTAATCGATGAAATAATACGTTGGGCAAAAGAATATGGTTACAGTTATTTTATATTGGGCGGTGGTGCTTCATCAAATGAAGAGGATGGCATATTTAAATTTAAAAAATCATTTTCTTCAACTACTGCTGATTTTTTTATTTATAAGAAGATTCACAATCTTAATAAATACAAACAATTATGCGAACAAAACGGAAAAGGGGAGGACACTCTTAGTTTTGAAAAAGCAACATACTTTCCGGAATACTTAGAATAGGAAATTGAATTTAAATGAATAAAATGAAATATAAAATACCTTTATTTAAAACTTATTGGAATGATGATGATATTGAAGCAGTTAACAATGTCATTAGAAGAGGCAATCATTGGGCTGTTGGTCCAGAATTAGAGGAATTTGAACAGAAAATAATGGAATATGTTGGTACTAAATATGCTTTGTCATTTAATTCTGGAACTTCTGCTCTTCATCTTGCTTTATTGGCTTGTAATATTAAAGATAAAGAAGTTATTGTTCCTTCCTTTACTTTTGCAGCTACAGTTAACGCTGTGGTTTTGGCTGGAGGAATTCCAGTATTTGCTGAATCTGAGGGCAATACATTTGGTTTGGATGCAGATGATGTCCAAAAGAAAATTACCGGAAAAACTAAAGCAATTGTGAATTTACATTATGCAGGGTTTGCATCAAAAGAGACCTTAAAGTTAAGAAAAATTGCCAACAATCACAATCTTATTTTAGTTGACGATGCAGCAGAATCCTTTGGAGCTATGATTGATGGTAAGAAGGTTGGATGTTTTGCTGATGTTTCTATTCTTAGCTTTTGTCAGAATAAAATTATTTCTACGGGTGAAGGCGGAGCAATTGTAACTGATTCTGAGGAAATTTATGAGAAAGTAAAGTTATTAAGATCACATGGTCGTTCTGAAGCAACAGGGAATTATTTCACTTCTACTAAAGATAATGATTATATTGATGTTGGGTATAATCTTAGGATGTCATCAATGACTGCTGCATTAGGTATTTCACAACTGAGTAAGATTGACCAGATTATTAGTATGAGAAGGGAAAAAGCTCATTTTTTAGATGAAGGTCTTTCTAAGATCAATGAAATTGAAGTGTTAACTGAACCAGAGGGTTTCTTCTCTGTTTATCAAATGTACACTATTAAATTGCCAGACGAATTAACTAGAAATGCTTTACAAGAACATTTAACTAAAAATGGTATTATGACAAAAATTTATTTTAACCCTATACACTTAAAAACTGCTTATCAACGGATGTATAGTACAAGAGTGGGAAACTTAGTTAAAACTGAAGAATTATCTAAACGAGTCTTAACTTTGCCGATGTATCCTGGCTTAAGTGAAGAAGAGCTGAACTATTTGATTTCAACAATTAAATCATTTTTTATAAATGGAGAACAATATGGAACAAACATTTAAAGATAAAGTTGTTTTAGTAACTGGCGGAGTTGGTTCAATTGGTTCTGAGATTGTCAAACAAATCTTAGAATATGACCCTAAACAGATTAGAATTTTAGATAATCGGGAAACTGAAATGTTTCATATGCAGCATGAATTAATTGACCACTCAAATCTAAGATTCTTAATGGGAGATATAAGAGATAAAGAAAGACTTAATTTTGCGATGAAAAATGTTGACATTGTTTTTCATGCAGCTGCTTTAAAGCATGTTCCTTTATGTGAATATAACCCTTTTGAAGCGATTAAAACTAATATTTATGGCACTCAAAATGTTATTGAAGTAGCTTTAGATAACAACGTTGAGAAAGTTATTAACATCGGAACTGATAAAGTAACTAATGCTATTAATACAATGGGTTCAACTAAACTTCTTGCTGAAAGACTAGTTTCATCAGCACAATTCTATCGGGGTGATAAAAGGACTGTTTTTTCTTCAGTAAGATTTGGCAATGTTGTTGGTAGTAGGGGTTCAGTATTAGATCTATTTAAAAAACAAATAAAAAATGGCAATCATATTACTATAACAGATCCAGAAATGACCCGTTTTATAATGTCCATCCCTCAGGCTGTAAATCTTGTTTTAGAAACTGCAAAACACGTTCAGGGGGGGGAAACTTTTATTTTAAAAATGCCAGTATTTAAATTAGGGGATCTGTCTAAACTCATTGTGGAAGAGGTGTCCCCAACATTTGGTAAGGATCCAGAATCTATAGAATTAAGAAAAATAGGTTTAAGACCAGGAGAAAAGATGTATGAGGATTTAATGACTGAAGAAGAATCTTATAAGGCACTCGAAACCAACACTTCATTTATTGTTTTATCTGATATAAATATCCCTCATTATACTGATTTGGAACGTAGTTATTTAAATAGTAAAAAGGCAGATTTACAAACCTATAGTTCTAGAAAGGCTAATCCCTTAAGTAAGCAAGAATTAAAAGAACTTTTGAAGAAAGAAGGTTTAATTTAATTTGTTTACAATATTCACTATCCTTTCAGAAGCTTTTCCATCAACTTTGTATAAATTTTTATCTAAATATTGTTTGGCTTTTCTTAATAATTCTTCTTTTGATTTTTCATCATACAATAATTCTTTAATTTTTTCTTTTAATAATCCGTTTTTTGTAATTTTTATTGCAGCGCCTTCTTTACTATAATCCTGGGGGTAATCCGTTCCAGTTAAGTTCATTACAATTAATGGTTTATTCATAATCATTGACTCAATAGCTGAGTTTGAATAGGTTGTGATTGAGATGTCTGAAACAAATAACAACTCAAACATGTCTGCTTTTTTAATAACTTTTATTGTATTTTTAGTATTTTTTACCATGTCAATATAGTTGTTTTCATTCTCGACGGGGTGGACTTTAATTATAAGTTGAACATTTTCTAATGAAGAAACCTCCCTTATTATTTCCTCTGTTAGAATTTGGATATCAATTTCTGAGGAAAAAGGACAAGTAATAAAAAGAATAACTCTTTTACTTGGGTGTAATCCAAACTTTTTTAAGACTTCAGCTTTATTATATTCTTCTGTTTTTTTAGGTAAAAAGTCGTACCTTTGATTTCCTGTAATAACAATACTATCTTCCGGATAGTGGCCTTTTTTAATTAAAAAGTCTTTGTCGCTTTGTCCATAAACCGCAGTAATTGTGGGGATAGGACAGTAATTAGGCTTAATCTTATCTAAGGAAACTTCTCCAACATCATGCATGCATCTGAGGTCATTATTTATCACTCCGTGCTGGACCGCTATTACAGGAATACTTGCTTTTTGGCAAGCCAAAAACAAACTTTTATCAAATTCTGATGTTTCGGCGGGAGTTATTACATATTTTGGTTTTATTTTCTTAATTATGTTATCAATTGCAATTAAATGAATGAGGTGATCTTTTAATCTAACATTAAAATAAGCCGAAAGTTGGGGCTCAACAAGAGACCAAATGTTTATATCATTTATTTCAAATAATTCTTTAAAATAGTTGTCTTTTCTAAGAATGTCCCATTGGAATTTGAAATTTTTGACCTGGGCGAGTTCACTTTTTTTAATATAATTCTCCAATAATAAATGTTTTAAAACATTCTCTTTTCTTTTTTTTGTGAATAAACTCCATTCTAAAAATGTATTTGAAGCTATATCTAAGGCGTAGACATCATACTTATTTTTATCTATTTCTTCAATAATTGGTTTAATACAATCTTCGTCCCTAAAAGAACTCCAATTGATTATTAATAAAGGGATTTTATTTTGGTTTGGTCTTTTTACATTTGAATCTATATTTAATATTTTCCATAGTCTCTTTCTAATAATAAATCTAATATTAAAGAAAATTTTAATTAAGTTTATCTTAATTATTTTAATGGTCTTAAACTGAACAAGTTCAAAGTTTGAGCGGATTTCCCTTGTTTTTATATTAAGTTTGTCAGCAATTATCTTTATTGTTTTATCTATTAATTTTCCATCTGTTATGTAAATGACCTCTTCTGGTTTTTCTTTAATGAGTAAATTGTAAATAATGTGAAATACTTTTGTGACTTGTTTGAATGAATCATAATAAGCATAACTTTCGTATAACCAATACTCCATCCACCACCATAATGAAGTTTCTTTAAATTCAAAAGTAGAAATTAAATTGTTATTTTTTCTTGATGTCTTTTTTCCTAGTTCTTTAATCCATCTGATGCCTAAATTATGATCATAATGATAAACTTCCTTTAATGATTTATAATTAATTTTCCTCTTTTTTAATTCTTGGCAAACGTCTTCATTCCAACCAATTACAATTGTTTGGGCATCAATTTTTTTTATAAATTTTGAAATGTCTTTACTTTCCGCAATGATAGCAATTCTTTTGGTCATTTTAACAAACCCAATTTTGACTTGATAAAATATTTGTCATTTGCTATTGAAAATATTTCTTTATCACTCTTAACTCTTGTTTTTTGGGCGTCTTTTCTTTTTCTCAAAACTAAATTAAAATGAGATAAAACCCAATAATAAGACCTAATCCTACTTTGAAACATTTTGATATTCAAAGTAAATAAGTCTTTGAGTAATGCTAATATTCTGACAACAAAAACATAAGGTAGATAAAGTAAGATTGTTTTTGTTGAACAAATTTTAAAGAATGTAATCAAAAGATTGCGTTCAAGATAATAAGTTATTCTGATTTGAGAGATATACTTCTTTACTGTTTGGGTTGGTGGAAGATTATACATGATCGCACTTGGGCAGGTATATAACTTAAATCCATTTAATCTTATTCTCAAGCACAAATCAAAATCTTCCCCGTAAAGAAAATAATCTTTGTCAAAGATGTATCCTATTTTTCTTGCAGTGTTTCTATGAATAAACGGAAATCCTGTCATGAACACTTCTTGCGGCTTTAGATGCGCGTTTTTTGTCTTTACAAAATCAGAGTAAAAACTCCTTGATAATATGGAGTAACTGGGCATAAGTTTTGTATTGTTGTTATACTCATATAATGTTGGACAGAGAATAATGTTTTCTCCTAGATGGTTTGCAGTAATATAGAAATTCTTTAAACAATCTTTTTCAAATTTCATATCTGAATCTGTAAATAAAAGATATTCTCCTTTTGCTATCTTTAAAGCATCATTATGGGCTCCAGAACCAATATTTTTGTTTCGAGCAATTACTTTTACTGCGGGAAAGTTCTTTCTGATAATATCTGGAGTGCCATCGGTTGATGCATTGTCAATGATGATTATTTCTAGTTCTTCTTTGGACAGAGAAGAGTCATATATAGATTTAATCATTTCTGAAACAATGTCCTTACCATTATACGATAAACCAACTATCGAGATTTTTATTTGACTCAATTTAGTTAATCTGGAACAATACATTTTAAAAAGGTATTGTAACTATCGTACAGAAAAGTATTTATTTAGTGTATATACTCAATATAAAATGATATCTTCATGCCAAATATGTAATAATAATGACCATAGCTCATTTATGGCAGTAAAAGACCATCTTCAGAGAAATAAATTTCACTTAATTGAATGTAATTCCTGTGGGTTAGTTTCTATTCATCCCATTCCTTCAGATCAAAAACTAAGCGAATATTATAGAAAAGAATATTATGCTTTGCCTGAAAAAGGCATAGTGGGTTATCTAGAAAGAAAATTAAATGAAGCTGTTTTCAGAACAGATCTAAAACATATCGAAAGACATTCAAAACGGGGCAAATTATTAGACATAGGGAGCGGTAATGGTTATTTCCTTAAATTCGCGAAAGAAAACAATTGGCAGACTCTTGGTGTTGAGATGTCTCCTGATGCTTCAAAGTACGCAAGGGAACAAAAACTTGAGATTTTAAATAATTCTATTGAAGATGTGCATTTGCCAAAGAACGAGTTTGAAGTTATAACTATGTTCAATGTTTTGGAACACATGACCAACTTAAATAGCATTCTTAAAAAAGTAAGAGACAGTTTAAAACCAAATGGGCTTCTTGTCATTGAAGTTCCTAATATTGAAAGTTTGCAAAAAAAAGTTTTTAAAAACTATTGGTGTCACTTAGACGTCCCTAGGCATATTTTTCATTTTAAAAGAAAATCATTCTTAAGGTTAGTTGGAAAATCTGGGTTTAATGTTGTTGATGAATTCTCTGTACCCTTCTCATTGCATGAAGTTGCCGGGTGGTTGTTGAGTTTAAGTCTTCTCCTGAGAAAAAAACAAGAGATTAGAAAACAAGAGAACAGTGCGGCATTAAAAGAACCAATAATTAATCCAAATTTTAGTCCAAAGTTTAATCTAAAAATGTTTATTATGTTACTTTTAGCACATCTTTCTAGAATCGTTCCTTCCTCCCTTATTTCTAGGCCTGGAATAAAGACCTATGTCTTAAAGAAGGGCGATACTTTAGTTTAATTTTAGTTTATCATAAAGTTTATATATCAATTATTTCCTAAGAAATATCATAAAAATGAAAAAAATAAACGAATTTAACGCTTTTGAAAAGGTGTTTAAATACTCTGATAAATTGAACAATTTCTTTAATAAACATAAAACTTTAATCTCTCTTGAATTGGATCTTACTAATTTGTGTAATCATAATTGTCCTGGTTGTACTGGCATAAGGGACTTACCCGTATCATTAACGTTTGAACAAGTTAAGAGTCTTGTAGATGAATTTGCTGATGTTGTTGAGGGCAAATCCGTTATAATCAGCGGTGGTGGTGAACCGACAATTCATCCAAACTTTACGGAAATACTTTATTACATAAAAAATAAAGGACTAAAGATTGGTTTAAATTCTAACGGCTTGGCCTTAAATGAAGTAAAGGCAAAAGCGATTATTGAATGTTGTTCATATTTTAGAATTAGTTTGGACTCAGGTTCTCCAGAAATGCATCAAAAAATTCATGGTATGAATGAACTGGCTTTTAATAAAGTATTAGAGAATATTAGGATGTTTTCACAATTAAAAAAAGAACTGAATGGTAAGGTGGCATTTGGTACTGGCTTTTTAACTAGTGAAATGACAAAACCTGACATTGACAACTTTTTTAGGGTCAGTAAAGAATGCGGTGCTGATTTTGCACAACTTCGACCATTTACAGGGGATTATACAAAGATTGATGCAGAACTTAACGATGCAAAAGAGAAATATGAAGATGAAAACTTTAAAGTAAACTCTTCAGCACACAAATATGCGCGTTTTGAAGACGAAGAAAAGAGAGACTACAAACGATGTTTGGGAATGTTCTTTAATACCGTGGTTACTGCCAACTTTAAAGTGTTTGCGTGTCTTCACCACAGACAAAATGAAAAATACTTTATTGGTGATTTAAACCAAAACACTTTGAAAGAGTTATGGAATTCTTCTAGGATTATGCAAGTTTTTGAAAATATTGATTGTGCTGAATGTCCTTCATTTTGTAGAAATGATGACATTAATCGCGGTTTAGAATTTATTGATAAAGATATTAATCACAAGGAGTTTTTATGAAAGGAGTAATTTTAGCTGGCGGAAATGGTACTAGAATGATGCCTTGTACAAAAGTAACTAATAAACATCTTCTTCCCGTATATAATAAACCAATGATTTATTATCCTTTGTTAACATTGGTTAATGCTGGAATTAAAGAAATATTAATTGTAAGTGGTCCGGGTCACGCAGGACATTTTGTCAATTTATTGGGTTCTGGGAAGGATTTTGGAGTAAAATTAAGTTATGAAATTCAGGATGAAGCGGGTGGAATCGCACAAGCACTTGCTCTTGCTGAAGACTTTGCAGACGAAGGACCAATTACTGTAATATTGGGAGATAATATATTTGAAGATAACATTAATGGTTATGTTAAGGAGTTTATAGAAAAAGGTGGAGCCCGAATCTTTTTAAAAGAAGTTGATCTTATTGCCGCTAAAAGATTTGGTATTGCAACTGTAGAGGGAAGTAAAGTTACTTATGTGGAAGAAAAACCACAAGAACCCAAGTCTAACTTAGCAATGACTGGATTATATATGTTTGATAAAGAAATTTTTGAGATAATAAAACAGCAAAAACCTTCGGCAAGAGGCGAGCTTGAAATAACTGATGCGATTGAAGGTTATCTTAAAAAGGGGAGTCTATATTATAATATGATTAATGGGTTTTGGTCAGATGCCGGCACGTTTGAAAGTTTGTTTAAGGCATCAGCTTTAATTAAAGAAAAAGAAGACCAAAAATGAAAGTAATTCTAATTTCTCCATATCTTGATATTAGTCCAGTAGGAATAAGAATCTTATCAGCATGTATGAAAAAGGAAGGTCATGATGTAAAACTAATCTTTCTGCCAAGGTATGACAGTGAGAGATATGAAGAAACAACATTAAATGCTTTGATAGATATTTCTAAAAATGCTGACCTTATAGGCATTTCAGTAATGACTGGTTCATTGGAAAATGTTGTCCAAATCACTAAAACATTAAAGAAAAATTTGGATGCGCCAATTATCTGGGGCGGGTTTCACCCAACCATTAGGCCTAAAGAATGTTTAGAATATGCCGACATAATTTGCCTTGGAGAGTCTGAAGAATCTTTTGTTGAATTAACAAATCGGATAGAAAAAGGCCAAGATTATTTTAATATTAAAGGGATGTGGTTTAAAAATAATGATGATATCATCAAAAATAGTCTTGCTCATTTGCCACAAGATCTTGATGCTCTGCCTTTCCCAGATTATGATTTCTCCACACATTACATTCTTGATGGGAATATTATTCATAAAATGAATCAACAGTTGTTAAAGAAACATATCAGAGGTTATACAACCTTGGCAACAAGAGGATGTCCTTTTGGGTGTACTTATTGTTGTAATAACGTAATAAATAAGATGTATGCGCAGGAGAAGATATTAAGAAAAAGAACTGTAAACAATATAATCAATGAATTGATTTATGCAAAACAGTTTTTGCCAATAATGGAAGACGTTACATTGGATGATGATGCTTTTTTCTTAATGTATAATCTGAAAGAAATGGAAGAGTTTTGTATCAAATACAAGAAGTTTATTGGACTGCCGTTGATAATAACTGGAGCAAGCCCAGCAACACTTACAAAAGAGAAACTATCTCTTCTTGTGAAAGCGGGATTAAAATTCTTAATAGTGGGAATACAAACTGGTTGTGAAAAGACTAAGAAAATGTATAAAAGAAATTATCCTAACAAAAAAGTTATAGAAACCGTAAGAATGATAAATCAGTTTAAGAATAAGCTCGCTAGTGTAGAATATGACGTTATTCTTGATAATCCCTGGGAAACCGACGAAGATTTGGTTGAAACATTAATGCTATTCTCAAGATTTCCTACACCATATATCTTATCCATTTATAGTTTAACTTTATACCCCGAAACAGAATTATATCACAAAGCAAAAAGCGATGGCACAATAACTAATGATCGAAAGGATGTTTATCTTAAATATTACCATAGTTGTAAGAAAACATATTTAAACAGCTTGTTCTTTTTATTAAAGGATTATTCTCGGTTTGGTCTCAAAATATCTCCTCATAAAATGGATTTATTGGCTAACAAAAAGTTCAGAAAATCAAATTTAAGTAAGTTATTGTATGTTACACTTAAAATCTATATAGTGCCTTTCAAAATCTTTTATTTATTATGTGAGTTATTAAAAGAAATTGGCAAGGGTAATTTTTATAAGATTGGGAATTATTTAGGCAATATTAAAAGAAAAAAGCTTGGATGAAGATTTTACTTCAGTTGTTAGCAAGGAAGCCATTAACTGGGGAATATTTTTTTTAAATTACTTGCTTTAATCTTATCACAAATCATTATTACTTCTTCATCAGTTAATAATGGGTAAGTCGGAAGAGAAATTATTTCAGTTACAACACTTTCTGTAATTGGTAAAGATACACTTTCTTTAATTACTTTTTGTTGATGACAAGCTATTGGATAATGAATACCACAATAAATCTGCTCTTTTTTTAAATCTTCTATAATTCTATCTCTTTTACTAGCTTCTGTTCTAATAACATATAAATGATAAGCATGTTTTGCATATTCTTCTTCATGGGGCAGAACTAATGATGTTTCTTTTAAATTTTCAGTATATAATTTGGCAATCTCCCTTCTTCTTTTTGTAAATGAATCAAGCAATTCAAGTTGTTTTATTCCAATTGCGCAATGTATTTCACTTAATCGATAATTATGGCCTAAAACCACGTGGTTGTAAGTTCCATCTTGGCCGTGATTCAGAAGTTTTTTACAATTTTTGTAAATCTCTTCGTTATCAGTTATGATCATTCCACCTTCTCCACAAACCGTCATATTCTTTGATGGGTAAAAACTAAAACAGCCTGCAACCCCAACAGTTCCAACTTTCTTTCCTTTATACTCGGCATTATGGGCTTGACAACAATCTTCAATAAGATAGATGTTATTAATCTCACATAATTCTTTTATTGGATCAAGATTAACAGGATTTCCATAAATGTGGACTGGAATTATTGCTTTTGTTTTATTGGTTATTTTTTTTCTTATATCTTCGGGATCAAGTGTGTATGTTTTACTGTCTATTTCAGCAAAAATGGGTTTTGCTCCTAATTGTAATATTGGTTCTATTGTTGGAAAAGCTGTATGGGAAGGAACAATTATTTCGTCATCTTGTTTTAATCCAAGGGATTGTAAAACCAGTTCAATGGCAACAGTTCCATTAGTACAAGCAATTGCAAATCTAGAACCCATAAACTCAGCAAACTTTTCTTCAAATTCTAATGTTTTTTTACCCATTGTAAACATTCCAGAATCAAATACTTCGTTAACTGCCTTTCTCATTTCTTCATTAATTGTTACTTTTGATGTGTATATATTTGCCATAATTCAACTGGGAATATACCCAAATATAAAGTTTTTGCATTTAAGCACTTATCACTGCCCAGGAACAACCCCCCAAACATTTATAAATCGTTTCTATTTTTTAACTTAGATGATAAAAGAATTAGAAGTTTTATTAGCTAATGAGTCTAAAAGTTGGGCTTTAATACAAAGTATGAAAGAATCTTTTGATCCTAGATTATTCAATGATGTTACTGTTAAATCTACTGAAGAAGCTTTTGAAAAAGGTACTGAGATAGTAAAGGCGGCATTAAATGTTTGTGAGGTAGAAGGAATTGATTATAAAAATGCTAGTCACGGACACAGCATTGGACATTTAACAAGGGATTATATACATGCTCTTATTTTAGCCAACGAAATGGATATAGACCCAAAACACCTATTTGTTGGTTTTGTAGGTGCAGTTTTGCATGATAGTGGTTGCACTTTGGTAAAAAGATTTGAAGAATCACACAGAGTTGTACGCCATGCTGAAGCAGGATCATTATTATTTAAATCTGTAGCCAAAGATTTAGATTTAAATGATGCGGAAAAATTGTTAATTTCTTATGCTATTGCTGCTCACACTAATTATCTTACTTCTGATTCAATAAAGTGTTTTGATGGAAAAATGCGTCATGTAATGCCTTATACTGATTTAAGTGTTGAAGGCCAACCTTTAATTGGTGTAATACTACCTCGTTGGGTCGATCGTTTGGATTGCAGTGGTCCGTGTTTTATTAGCCGAAATTACCTTAACCTGTTAGAAGACCATGTGGATTATGATGGTCATGAACATTTTGGGATTGAATATGCTGCTCATTTGCAGCCAAGATTACTCTCAGAACCAGAAAGAAGAGCAAAAAAGTTACCTCACACTATGCGTGAGTATCTAAAATTGTTTACTGATAGTCAGACTAATGACTCTCCTTATGGTAAGTATGATTTTGGTGCTATGGTAACATTACGGGATGATTATAAAAAACGGTTATTACATATAATTGATGTGGCTCAAGGATCACGCGAACTGTCTTCCGATGGAGAAACCATTGATACTGCTTGGGAATTATTTTTATCTCGTAACATTGAACCTACGGAAAGAGGTGCAAAGGCAGCACAACAACTTAGAATTAAGTATGGCCAACTTGATGATCACACGCGTAAAGCTTGGCAAGCTGGTTTTTTAGCAACTATGAATGAATATATTAGTTGGTCTGGAGAAAGAATATTACAATTAGATCAATTGGAGAAAAGACATGGCTCTAACATTTTGTCTTTACCAGGAATAACCGATGACGTTAGAGAAGTAATAAGGCCTTATGCTGGTTGGGTAGAATTAATTAATTAATTAATTAATTAATTTTAATTTACTATTCCTTCAAATAGAATGGTTGTTTCTTCAATCTCTTTTGAAAGATCATCCTTAAATTGAAATCCCAAATTACAAATTTTTTCATTCGATACAGTGTATGACTTTTGATTTAATATTGGTGAATCTACTAACTTAATTTCTAACTGGGGTTTGAATAACTTGATTGTTTCAATAATTTCTCTGACAGTGTGGTTTGCCGTGAGAACATTATACACTTCTCCTGGTTGACAATTTTCAATGGCAAACTCAATTGCTCTAATTGCATCATTCAACCCCAAATAAGGTCTTTTTTGATCTAAGGCATTTTCCCAAACAGTAACTGGTTTATTCATACATGCAAGATAAGTAAATTTATTCACTGCGGTCTGAAACCTCATGCCTATACTTTTACCAAAAATCGTTCCAAATCTGAGAATATATGTTTTTAATCCATTTTCAGTATACGCTTTTTGTAATAATCTTTCAGCGGCTAGTTTGGTTTCTGCATAAGGTGTTGCTGGTTTTAAATCAGTTGTATTTTCATCCACTTCGTTTTCAGCTTCACCATACACACTAGTAGTTGAAGGAAAAACCAGCTTATCTATTTTCATTTTTATAGCTGTTTCTATAACTTTTTTTGTTCCAATTAAATTAACTTTTTCAGTTTCTTCAGGGTTCTTAATAGTATTGGGTGCGTCAGTTATTGATGCTAAGTGTATGACTATTTCTACATCTTTCATTGCTTCAGTTAAATCTTTCTCATTGTTAATGTCCCCTTCAATAAAAACATATTTCTTATTCTTTGGAAGATCAAATAAAGAACAATAGCGTTGTGTTAAAAAATTGTCCAAGACTCTAATTTCAGAAACTACTTCTTTGTTAGCATATTCTCTTATTAACTTAGAACCAATATGTCCAAGTCCACCTGTTATCAATATATTCATTTTTCCTAATTCCTTTCTTAAAAATAATCAGAGAATCTCTCTCTATAAAAATCTATTGTCTCCTTAATTCCTTTTTCAGCGGAGGTTTTTGGATACCACCCTAAAACATTATTTATTTTTGAATAGTCTATGAGTATGTCTCCAACTTCTATCTTTTTTCTATCTGCCGGCCATGGCACCATTTTTAGATTACCAGTTCCTGCTATTTTAACAATTGACTTAGCAATGTCTAAGAGACTAATTCCAATATTTGATCCAACTAAAAACACTTCCCCAATAGCATTTTCATCTTTTGAGGCTAAAATCATAGCATCAGCAACATCTTGTACATAATTAATATCTCTTAATTGGGTCCCTGGTTCATAAATTGGTAGGTCCTCTTTCAATATTGCCCTGGCAATTAACCAATTAATAACATTATATCCTGGATTATTAGTTTGTGCTCTTGGACCGTAAGTATTGGTTAATCTTAAAGTTGTGGTTTTCATCCCATAGGTTTGAGCATATATTTTGTGGTATAATTCTGTTGCCAACTTATTCGCACTGAAAATATCTGTCGGATAATCCAGACAATCTTCAGTTAAAGGAATAACTTTTGGGGATCCAAATTGGCTTCTCGATCCGGTATGGACTATTCTTACAGAAGGGTTATATTTTCTACAACTTTCTAATAAATTCAATTGCCCTCGACAATTTATATCTAAATCTAAAAAGGGATCTTGCATAGAAAGTGTATGGCTTACTTGGGCTGCGCAATTGTAAATTATTTGTTTGTTTTTAATAGCCTCTTTAATCTCGTCGATATTTCTGATATCTCCTTTGATGAACGTAACCTTATCTTTTATCTCTTTTATATTGACAATATTACCTCCTGCGTTTTGGTTTATATTATCAAATATAGTTACATTTGCTCCTAATTTTACTGCTGTATGGGCAACACAACTACCAATTGCACCCATTCCTCCTAGAACTAAAACCTCTTCGCCATCCATTCTTTTTAATTGATAAGCATTCATAATGGATATTCTCCTAATTTATTCTTATAAAAACAGATGGTTTTCCTAATTCCTTCTTCAAAACTAATTTTTGGTTCCCACCCAATTTTTTCTTTTATTTTGCTATAATCAACCAAAGTATCTCCAACATCAATTTTTTGGTGCTCTTTGGGAAATTCAACTAATCTAAAACTTCCTTCTTTACCAAAAACCTCTTTAGTGGCTTTAATTACTTCTTTAACCATATCAATAAAATATATTCTTCGATTCGTTCCTAAACAGAAAGTTTGGCCATTGGCATTTGCATTTTGTGCTGAAAGTAATAGGGCATCAACGACATTTTCAACATAATTATAATCTCTTATGAACATCCCATCTCCATAAATAGTTATTTCCTCTCCTTTAAGGATTCTTCCGAGAAAATAAGTTGTTATTCCAAATCGGGGGTTGTTTAATTGTTGTCTTTCTCCAAATAAGGTGGCAAATCTTAATGTGGTAGTGTAAAGACCATATACATTGTGGTAAATTTCAAGGTATTTTTCACCAATAAGTTTGTTAGTTTCGTATATCGTTAAGGGGTCATCTTTCATATTTTCATTAATTGGAAGTGTTTTTGCTTTGCCTAATTCTGTAACAGTTCCTGCAAAGATTATTTTAGCAGAACGATTATGTTTTCTGCAGGTTTCAAGTATATTTAAAGTACCCACGAGATTTATGTCTAAATCTAAATAGGGATTTTTCATAGAAGTTATGTGGCTTGTTTGTCCAGCAAGATGAAATATAATCTCTTGATTAGTTATGACTTTTTCAACGTCTTCATATTTTGTAATATCTCCCTGAACAATGTTAACTTTATCCTTGATTTCATTAATATTTCTAATGTTCTCTAAAGTTTTACTAAATATTGTTACTTTCGCACCAAGAGAGACGCATTTTATTGCTAAATTACTCCCCACAAATCCAAGACCTCCTGTGATCAGAACTCTTTTTCCATCCATGTCCTCAATTTTATAAGTCATTAATCATTTAAAATGTGTGGGCTGATTAATAAAATTTGTGTAATATCTCTTTAATATCTATTCGACATCTATTTAATATCATAGAAAGTTTTTTAAAAAGTCCCTATATCACTTTGAAGATGGTTAAATGCAAAATTTGTACGGAAGAGTTAATTGATTTTTTAGATCTGGGTCAGCAACCAATAGCAAACGCTTTTCTAAGAAGTGAAGATTTGATTAAAGAAGAGTATTTTTTTAATTTGGCAACAGGTTTTTGTAATTCATGTAAAATGACACAATTAGTAAATACTGTTGCTAAAGAAGTTATGTTTAATGAGAATTATGCTTATTTTGCCTCTATCTCTAAAACAATGGTGGACCATTTTAAAATATATTCTGAAGAACTTACAAGGCGTTTTATTGGTGATGAGAAAGAATTAGTAATTGAACTTGGATGCAATGATGGTATTATGTTGAAGCACTTTGATAAAAGCAGAGTTAATTTATTAGGTGTTGAACCATCTTCTAATGTTGCTGAAGTTGCAAAAAATAATGGTTTTGAAGTTATAACTAAATTCTTTGATGTGAATTTGGCAAATGAAATAAAATCTCAAAAAGGAAAGGCAAAAATAATTTATGCTGCTAATGTGGTATGCCATATTGAATCTTTGCATGAAGTTGCAGAGGGTGTTTCTTTATTATTGGATGATAAAGGTGTTTTTGTTTTTGAAGATCCTTATATTGTTGATATTATGGAACAGAATGCTTATGATCAAATATATGATGAGCATGTTTGGTTTTTTTCAGTAACCTCTCTTAAAAACTTTTTCAAGAGACATGGTTTAATGATTTTTGATGTTCAGAGGCAATCTACTCATGGTGGTTCAATGAGATATTATGTTTGTAAAGAAGGAGCGTATGCCATTGATGAGAATGTAAATAAAGCATTAAGGGAAGAAGAAGAAAAGGGAATATTGGAATTAGAAACTTATCAACAATTTGCGAGAAATGTTGAAAAATCAAGAGAAATGTTATTAAGCAAAGTAAAGGAGTTAAAATCTCAAGGAAAAACAATTTGTGGTTATGCTGCATCATCAAAAGGCACAGTTGTTTTAAATTATTGTGGGATTGGGAAAGAGATTCTAGAATTTATTTCAGATAATACTCCAACTAAACAGGGGCTTTTTAGTCCCGGAAAGCATATTCCTATAGTTTCTCCAGAGGAATTACATCAAAATCTTCCTGATTATGCATTACTTCTGGCTTGGAATTATGCTGATGAAATCAAAGAGAAAGAAAAAGATACGGGGATGAAATTTATTGTGCACATTCCTTATGCGAGAATACTATGAGTCTTGAAGAAATCAAAATCAAAAAATTAAAGATTCATAAAGATGATAGAGGATATCTTTTTGAAGGATTGCGTCAAGACGATTCTCTTTTTGATGGAAAATATGGTCAATGTTTAATTTCTGTTGTGTATCCTAATGTAATAAAAGGATTACACAAACACATTAAACAAACTGATTATACTTTATGTGCTAAAGGTAAGATATTATATGTTGCTACTGATGGAAAAGAAGTAAAGAAGTTTGTTCTTGATGGAAATGATCCACAACTAATAAAAATTCCTCCTGGAATATGGCATGGTTACGAAGCATTGGGAGAAGAAGTTTTAATTGTTCACATCATGGACACTACTTTTGATCCAAATGATACAGAAGAAAAGGACCCTTACACTTTTGGGGATATTTGGAAAGTTTAATTTACATTCAATAATTTATCTAGTAAAATGAGAATATTAAAGAAATTATCTGCAGTTTTAGCTAGTTATCCTGAATTTTCTTCTAAAATAGAATGGAAAAAAAAAGATGAAAATGTTTTTTGTGCAAATCCACAATATGGTTCAATTAGTCATGGGGTCATCTGCAAGGAAAGTGGAGAACCAATTTATGATTTGCCCGTTGTTGAATTTATTGAAAGTGCTATAGTTATTCCTTATAACTTAGATGAGAGAGGAAGAATTTCTAAAATTGTTATTATTCAGAGTGAAAGGCCTGTAAGTGGATTAAAACTATGGGAATTTCCTGGGGGTTTTTTAGATGAAAATGAATCTCCTGAAAAAGCAGTATTGCGTGAGTTAGTTGAGGAGACGGGATTAATTGGAAGAAATCTATTGTTTTTAGGTAAAGTTGTTCCAGAAAAAGTAACTTATAAAAAAGCAGGAGTTCACATATTTGCGTTAGAAATAACATCTTCCACTAAGGAAATTAAAACAGATATTCGTGAAAGTAAGGTTATCGCTTCAAAATATTTATCTGTAAGTGAATATGAAGATTTATTAACAAAAGAAAAAAATCATTGTGGGATTACTTTAGCATCATGGGCTTTGTTCAGAGCATATTTTAGAAGTAAATTATAATTTTTAAAATAAGATTATCTTTCTATTTTATCTTTCTTATTAATTTTATCTAATACTTTCATAGCAATTTCCAAAGCTTCTAACCCTACTTCTCCAGTTATTAATGGGTCTGTATTATTTTCTACTGCTTGGATCATATTTAACAACTCTAATTTAAGAGGTTCTTCTTTTTCAATACCAATCTCCACTTTATTGGGTTTACTGAATTCAATAACATCTCCAAAAGTTTCAAATTCCTTTTTGTAGTTACTTTCATAAACAATAAGATTTTGGGTGATGTAATCCATTTCTGCATATCCCTTAGTTCCAGTAACACTAAGATTTCTAATTTTAATTGGAGTAATCCAGTTTACTTGGATAAATCCAGAAGAGTTCTCATACTTTAAAAAAATTTCAGCACAATCTTCTCTTTGACTAATTAGGGCTCGTCCAGCATTTGCTTCAATCTCATTTGGTTTCTCATTCATAAAATAATTAATAATGTCAATGTCATGAACAGCAAGATCAATTATCACATTAGCTTCCTTAACCTGTGGAGGAAATACACCTACACGCCTTGCAATTATTGAAGTTATTTTTCCTAATCTTCCTTCTGTGATAATTTCTTTTAATCTTTGTACAGCCGGATTAAATCTTTCTATATGGCCAATAGCTAACTTAACATTCCTTTCCTTTGCTTTATCGATGATAATTTTGGCATTTTCAATAGTATCGGCAATTGGTTTTTCTATCAAGAGATTAATTCCTTTTTCAATTACATTAATTGCTACTTCCTTATGAAATGTTGTGGGAACTACAATACTAACAAGATCAAGAATTTCATTTTCTAACATAAACTTATAGTCTTTATAGAACTTACAGCCATATTTGGCAGCTACTTCTTGTCCTCTTTTTTCATCAATATCACTAATCCCTACTATCTTTACATTATTAATCTCAGAATAAGTTCTAACATGGTGTTTACCCATATTTCCTAATCCAATTACTGCAACATTAAGCATAGAATTCTCCTATGGTTTTTATAATTTTTTCAACCTCTTCCGGGGTTAATGATGGATGTACTGGTAATGACAATACTTCTTTACTTGTTTTTTCAGCTATGGGAAAATCTCCTTCTTTATATCCTAATCTCATAAAAAATGGATGTAAATGTAATGGTTTTGGATAATATATGCCAAATCCAATTTCATTAACCTTTAAGCAATTCATAAGTTCATCTCTCCTTTTTGTTTTAATTGTGTATTGATGGAAAACGTGCTTTGCTTCCGATTTTATAAAGGGCACATTAATCTGAGGGATTTTCTTAAGTCCTTCTGTTAACGTTTTTGCATTGTTTATGCGCTGATTATTAAATTTTTCTATCTTTTTAAGTTGTTCTAATCCAATAGCTGCTTGTAAATCCATCATTCTATAATTATAACCTAAATCATGATATTCATATCTTGTTTTTTCACTTTGGCCGTGATGTCTAAATCTTTTACATAGTTCAGCATATTTTTCATTATTTGTTGTTATCATCCCTCCTTCGCCAGTAATCATATTTTTGGTAGCATAAAAACTAAAACAACCCAAATCTCCAAACGTTCCAGCTTTTTTACCATCCAGTTCAGCTCCAACAGCTTGACAAGCATCTTCAATTATTTTTAAATTATATTTTACAGCAATTTTCTTAATTTCTTTGGCATCGTGAACTTGCCCATAAAGATTAATAACTATTATCGCTTTTGTTTTATTTGTTATTTTCTCTTCTATCTTTGAAGGATCAATATTAAATGTATCTTCTTTTATATCTACAAATACTGGTTTTGCGCCTTGCATGATAATTGGATTTGCGCTGGCAACAAAAGTAAATGGACTAGTAATCACTTCATCACCAGAGGTTATTCCTAGGGCGTATAAAGCTGTGTGGAGGGCAGAAGTTCCATTGTTTGTAGCAATAGCAAATTTAGAACTGCAATAAGTAGCAAATCTTTCTTCAAATTCTTTTGTGATTTTACCCTGGGCCAACATGCCACTCTCTATTACAGCGATGGCTGCGTTTTTTTCCTCTACTCCTAATAAGGGTCTTGATATTGGTATCATCATTTGAAAAATGAGTGGTTTTTCTTTATAAAGTTTTAGTAACTAAAGGCTAATCTGAAAATCGCTTTTTAAGATCATCGATTTTATTGCTACCTCTGGATAGTAAATTATTTAAATCACCCTTGTTTTTTAACAAATATGACTCATTTAGCAGAAATTGTTGAGATTTATGAAGATCCTTTAACAATAGAATCCAACGTTAGAATTGATTATGTTCAAGATGTTATGGTTCCAGAAAGGGTAAGGAATATTAACATTGAATTAGAACAATGTGTGGATGAAGAAAGAGAAAGATTGGGATTAATGCATATTAGACCAATTAATCTTCCTTCAAAACAGGCTGAGGATCTTAGAAGAGCAATAAAAAGCAATCCCGAATGGGCTGATAATTTCAAAGAAATTGTTTCATTATTATCGCCGGAACTAGCTCCAACAGATTTGAAAGATCTTTTAGATGCGATACGTGTTCCTTGGTGGGTTGGAACTCCTGTATTTCGCATTAATGATCATTTTGATAAATCTCGCGGAACATTAAATATTACGGGAGAGTTGTCTCATACTTATATTACGCAATTAATGGGTTCGAAAAAGTTTGCTTCTTTAGCTCAAATGAAAGGGGCAAAAGATTCGATGTCTGTAAGTGGGGTCTCAATTACTTATGATAATCTACTTGTTCTTGGGTGGAGGGGAGGACATAGGTATTCCAATACTATCATGACTGTTCCTGCAGGATCAGTTGAAGGGGAATTATTTCCTACTATTTATGCAGAACATTTTGAAGAACTGGGAAGGTCCAGAAAAGATTTTTCTGCAGTAGAATTGGTTGGAAGAGTTTATGACAATACAATTGGAAACAATTCTTTGTATATTTTTAGATCAACAATGGCTATGCCTTTCAACGATTTATTAAGAAGTTTTAGAAGTTCTGCAGATCAGAGAGAACACAAATATTTATTGCCTTTAATTAATGATCCCCATTTCATGCTTGATGAAATTAAAGAAAAAGGTTATGATCTAGCAAAAGCTGATGATGGTAATCCAGCAGCAACAACAATGGGGAATGTGGGGGCAATTCTTCCTCCGTGTGCAGCTTCACTTTTACTTCATTTTACTCAACAAGAGGGAAAAGCATGGGGTCGAAAAGCAGAACAAATGCTTAATGGTGCTTATAGATTTTTTTAAGGCTGAATTATTTATTCTGATAACAAAATAGCAATTTATAAGTGGAGTGTATGTTTAACATTGCGAATTGAGTTTTTAGGAAAAGTCTGCAGATGAAACAGAATTACATTATTGAAAAGTAATATTCTTATTCTTTAAAGAGCTGTAATAGAATAAAGTATGTATAGACTATGCCTTGAGTTTTAAAAATCACAATACCCAATTATTCTTAAATATTATTAATCTAACTTATCCTCTCACATTTACTACAACTATCACCCGGTTTTTGATTAACCTCTAGTTTACTTCCACATTTACATACATAACCGCGCAATGTGGCTGGGCTTCCATATACTAGACCAAAATTAGGAACATTTTTTGTTATAAGAGATCCTGCTCCAATCATCGCGAACTCTCCAATGATTATTCCTGGGACAACAACGACTCCTGCTCCAAGAGATGCTCCTTTTTTAACAAATGTTTTTTTCTCTTCCCAATCATTATCTTGTTTTAAATCACCATCTTTATTTATTGCTCTTGGGATTAAGTCATTTGTTAATACTGTGTGTGGTCCAATAAAAACACCATCTTCAAGAACCACTCCGTGATACAAAGAGCAATTATTCTGTACTTTGCAGTTTTTGCCAAGAATTACATTCTTGTCAATGTAAACATTTTTGGCAATAATACAATTGTCTCCAATAATTGCTTCCTCTCTAATCTGTGATTGATGCCAGACTTTTACATTTTCTCCTATTTGGGCATTTTCAGAGATTTCCGCTGTTGGATGAATCATTTTTTATTTTTGTAATTAGATTAATAATCTTATTGCTCACTCCCCCTTCATAGTTGTATTTCTTGTCTTTTATTTTTTGTAATTCGGTGGTATCTAACAAATTTTTAACAGTAGCAATTATATTTGTAGTATTTGTTCCTATCAATTTGTTCTTTCCTGCTTCAACTAATCTCGTCCATTCAGTCTCTTCTCTTGGAATTAAACACGGAACATTAAACACTACAGCTTCTTCTTGGATTCCTCCACTGTCCGATATACAAAATTTACAGGAGGAAAGTAAACCCAGAAATGATAAATAAGATTGTGGACCAATAATTTTTATCTTTCCACTCAAGATTATATTGTTTTCTTCAATAATTTTCTTAGTTCTTGGATGTAGAGGAAAAACAAATGTGATTTGTTCGGATAATTCATTTAAGGCTGTAATAATACTATTAAGTTTATCTAAATCATTTGTATTCTCAGCTCTATGTAAGGTAACTAGAACAAATTCTTTGTTTCTAAGAGAAAACTGGTTTAAAATCTTGTTTGAGTTTATTAAATCTTTATTTCTTATAGTAGCATCAAACGCAGTACTTCCAAATAAAAAGATATCCTCTTTATTCCTCCCTTCATTTAACAAATTATTAAAACTTTTATTATCTGGTGCAACTAAGTAATTAGAAATAGTGTCAACAATTATTCTATTGATTTCTTCTGGCATTTTGCGATTAAAAGATCTACATCCAGATTCTACATGTATGGTTGGAATATGTAACTTTGAAGCTGCCAATGCTCCTGCCAATGTGCTATTAGTGTCTCCTTGAACAATGATCAGATCTGGTTTTTCTTTAATAAAAATAGTTTCAATTTGTTGTAGCATTAAAGCTGTTTGTTTTCCTTGAGAATGTGAGCCGACATTTAAAGAATAGTTGGGCAAAGGAAGATGTAGTTCATTAAAAAAAACTTTATCCATTTCATAGTCATAATGTTGGCCAGTGTGAATTATTATATGTTCAAATTCATTATTTAATAAAGGGATTAAGGGAGATAATTTTATTATTTCAGGTCTTGTTCCAAGTATAGTAATTATCTTCATTTTTTCTTAGTTCCTTTTAATTTAATTAAATCTAAAATTAATATTATATGCTCTTTAATTGTTTTTAAAAGTTTTATCTTTGATATGCCGTACATTCTACTATGTAGGGTTGTAGGAAACTCTTTAACCTTATAACCTTTTAAAATAGAAAATAATAATAATTCGGTTACTCCTATAAATCCATTATTTTTTATCTTAACATTATCAATGACTTCTCTTTTATATGCTCTAAACATTGCAGTGTAAGTATATAATTTTTCTCCCAATATCATTCCATAAATAAGAGAAATGGTTCTACTCAATAATAATCTATACTTAGGAACATTTTCTACCTTTCCTTTAGGATGATAAGGAGATGCAGTTACAACGTCTGTTTTTTCATCAAGTGAACTCAAAAGAGGAATTATTTCTTTTGGGGAGTATGTACAATCACTGTCCATTGTTATTATTATATCCCCTGTAATGTGCTTAAATCCTTCTTTAAGAGCTCCTCCAAGGTTTCGGTTTTTACAATAACTGATGATTTTAGCTTTATCTATAAAGAACTCCGCCATTTTTTTTAAAGTATTGTCAGTACTTCCATCATTTACTAGAATTAATTCCACTAAAAATTCTTCTCTTAACTTTGTTATTACGGGATCCAACTGTTCGGATAAGTTTTTTAAGCCTTCTTCCTCATTATAACAAGGTATTACAATAGATAATTTCTTCATTTTTACCATATTTTCATATATTATCTCTTGCCATATAAAAATATTTATATATCTTGCCCTTCAATTGTTAAGTTAATGAAAAAATCTGTTGTAATAGAGTCCATTTTGATTACTATTTTGGTCCTCTTCTCTATTTATATGTGGTCTCTTCCAATTATGAATAATCAAATGCCTTACGGTGAGGTTGATGCTGCTCATCATTATGGTATTACCAGTTATATGTTCGCAACAGATACAATTGGTCCCCTTTATAAACCAACATTTCTTTATCGTTTATATGGGCACAGAAGTCTTGCTGGTGCAGGTAATTTTGGAATAGAGAGTCCTTATGCCCCTAATTTCTTCTTAAATCAAGCTATCGCTCAAATAATCAGTGGAAATGAGCCCGTTGGATATTATCTTTTTTTATCGGTCCTATGTGTTATGATTGTTTTGACATCTTATTTTTTAATAAGAAAACTTTTTGGAATAATTCCTGCATTCTTGTCAAGTCTTTTGATTATGGTTTCTAAAATAGATATAATTACATTCATAATGGGGCAATATGTTATTTTAGTTAGTTTTGCTTGTTTACCTCTTATTTTGTATTGTTATTACAAATATACTTCTTCATTTTTAGAAAATAAACCCAGGCAAATTTATCTTTACATTATGGCGCTATTAATAGTAACTCAGTATTATAATCATTTTCAATCTTTAATTGATACATTTATGATTTTATTAATATTTTCAATTCTACTTTTAATCAAAGAGAGAAAGATCCCCTTTAAATTAAAACATGCAACTATCGCAGCAGTTGTGTTTTTGGTACTTATTAGCCCATTTTTACATAATTCTTTACAATCAGTTAAAGATGTTAAGGGTTTTGGAGATGTAGATAATGAAGTGGTGCCTCGCCGATTTACGGATTTATTTAAATGGTATGGTGAAAGCTATTACACAATTCCCACAAATACTTCTCATTTTTCTTATAAAGAGATGCATGGTTATTGGACACTACCTCTTTTATTTATTGGTTTTTTAATTTTATTATTGAGAAGACAAAGAAAAGACTTATTGTTATTAAGCTGGTTAATTGGACTGTATTTTATACTTCATTTGGACTTTTTTATAGGTTGGATGGTGCCTAGACTTTACCGATCAGTTAATGATGTTCCTTATATATTTTATCCTTTAGTGGCAATAGGGCTTATAGGGTTGCTTTCATTCATAAAGGTACCTTTTAGGATTAAGAAATATTTGACTTATGCTTTCGTTGGAATTTTTCTGTTATTATTTATAAATGTTAATTTCATTTCAAGTTACCAAATTCTTAATCAGGGTTATGCTCCTCCTTATAGTATTAATCAATATCAATATGATGCAGCAATGTGGTTAAGAGATAATGTTCAAGAAGATGTTTATATTTACAATAAAGGCACATTAGTTATGAAGACTAAACGATTTATAAATGCGGTTTCTCATAGATTGGGGGAAACACAAGAGGAATTGTACAGTTTAAAATATTATTATAAAGATGAATCTTTTGCTGCCTCTTATTATTTCATAGATTACTCAGAATTTTCAGGGTTAGGTATGAACAAGGAAGTAGAGGAATTACAACAATGGGAAACAGAGAATCTAAAGGATTTTTCATTAGTATACAGCAATCAATTTGTGAGGGTTTATGATGTCAGATAGTCTTAATATAAAATTTGGAACTAAAGAATTAATGTTTTTAATATTACTGGTAAGTGCGATATTTTTCTTTATTAATTATGAACTTGTTGGTTTAAGGTTATTTGTTGGGGCCTTTTTGTTGTATTTTCTTCCATTTTATATATTTCTTGATTCTTTTGATTTAGCACTTGAGGAAAAGTTAATTTTCTCTTTTTTTATTGGTTTAGGGATTGTTTCTCTTTTGGTTCTTTATTTGACAAAAATAATTGGTTCTATCAGAATTAGTATAATTGTTAGTTTTATAATTCTTATGGGGAGTTCTTTAATATTTAGAAAATGGTATAGAAAGAAATATACTAAGAAATAATATTGTCTTTTCTCCATACTATGATTCCTGAAATAATCATGATTGATAATGGAATTAGTATTGGATGATACTTAACATGCAAACCCATTAAACTAATATAATAACTTAGAATTGAGATTGTTGCAGCACTTATTGGCACACTAATAATGAACCTTTCTAGAAACTCAAGCTTTTCATGCCAAATATACATGAATGTAAACCCTGGTAGAATAAACATCCAAAAAAAAGCAGATACAGTTCTAATAATCATTAAGACATTCTCTTTGAAAAAGATGATCTTAAACAAGACTAATGAAATAACAAATAATGTAGTTAAACTTTTTGCTTCTTTTATTATTTTATTTTTAAGTTCAGTTTTCAAGGATAACACAGTTTTCACCCGGTTTATTATTTTTCACAATGTCATATCTTTGTGTACTTTGAACAACTTCCATCCATCCTAATTTCAAGAACATTTCTTCTATCAATTTATTGTATTCGATTAATGGTTGATATCTTCCTACTTTGTCAAAGATATAATAATCAAAATTACAAATGTCTTTTACGCTATCAGGAAATGGTATTCTTTTAAATCTGAATATATCTTCTCTTACATAAAGCATTCCATAATTACTATTGCTTAAGTATTCTCTTTTTACGGTTTGTTCTTGCAACGTTTTACTATATTCATTAATCTCTACACCCCAACTATGTCTCTGAACAGCAAAAAATATGCCTGTTTGTAAATATCCATCACCATAAAAAAAATAAAGGTTTGAATTATTTGGCGTATTTTCTTTTATCCAACTGAATTCATTCCATAAATCAGGGTGCATGATTCCTGAGGGGTCATGTTTCTCATAAACTGTAAATGAAAGTAAAATCAACATTAATATTGTTACGGTGGGAACAAAATAACTCTTTATCTTATAGAGACTATCACTTTTAATAAAATATTTTACTATTTGGTAAATAACTATTCCAAAGAAAAGCGACAAATATATTGGCAAAAAAAATCTGTTCTGAAAAGCACGATGTGCTAAATTTGGAACTCCTAAATAATTGCTATAACTAAAGAAAAGCATATACACACTTGAAATTAAGGCAATGTTATCTTTTTTTTGTATGAACAATAAATATAATGTTAATAATAATCCAAGCAATATAGGAATTAAGAACCAACTAAATTCTGATAAATTAGCAACTAAAAAGGCTCCTGTTGTTGTCTCAATCTTTCCAAAGGTAAAATCTTCTTTAAAGTAATCTAACCAAGTAAATTTAAAGATAATGAGATAATAAACTGAAAGAGCAAAAAACAAAATCGAGCCTTTAATTACAGTCTTAAGTTCATCTTTATTTATCTTAAATCTGTCCTGCACCATTTTAATAGCAAAATAAAAGACAATAAACCCTAACCCTATCACCAGTTCTGTGGGGTGAGATAAGGCAGTAGCTGCCAAAAACAAACCTAAGAAAATAAAAGAATGTTTTAATCTTATTTTACTAACTGCCCAAAATAATGCTATCAAGAAAAAACTTCCAGTAATCAAGCCAAATTGCCCCCAAGTGAAAGCAATCATGAAACCTTTATAAAATAAAAGTGGCATCAAAGGTAGAGATAATAAAGCAACAGATTTGTTGAATTCTTTGATAATAACATACATCACTAATGCAGCAAAAATAGACCATAAAATTAAGAGTAAAAGGGTGATGTTATAAGGATCCATATCAACTAAAAAAGAAAATAAAGCCGTTAAGTAAATGTTGCCAGGTGGATAATGTTGAATTGTATTTTCATGACCTGCAGAAGCATATGGGGGATTATATTTGTATGCTCCTTCTTCTTTTAGGTATGATGAGTATCCTGGATTTTGAAAGGTATCAGTTGCCCTAAATCCGTGTGGGTAATCAATGTTTATAGTATAATCATTAATTTGAGCAACTCCAAAAAATAACATTACTGCAAAGAATATTAACAATGCTATTTTTTCAAGATCTAATTTTATATTAATCACCTACTCATCTGGTTTTATGTTTATTATTTTTCTCATTATTGCAAAAGCTAAATTACGATGTTCAAAAAAGTTTTTAATGATCTCTTTAACTTTAAAATTGTAAAAATAAAATTTCATATATCCCCAAAATTGAATCTTTTCAATTTCTTTTCGGCTTATGTCATCAAACTCAAGTGCATTTCCTAATTGTTTATTATAATCTCTCCAATCCAAAGATAATAACTTATATCTTCCTTCTCCCCTCTTGACTATCTCGTGAATCTCTGTTCCAGGATATGGGGTCATAATTCCAAAAGCAACTTTTGTTGTATTTAATTCTGTCGCAAGATTTACTGTGTCTTTCATAGTTTCCTTAGTTTCATTTGGGTGTCCAAGAATAAAAAGTCCTTCTGTTTTGAGTTTAGCTTTTTTTGCAAGTTTCACTGCTTTTCTAACTTGTTCTATGGTTATTCCTTTTTTTGAGTTTTTAAGAATTTCTGGATTTCCAGATTCAATACCAAATTTAATTAATACACAGCCTGCTTCTTTCATTTTCTCTAGGACTTCAAAATTAATACAATTCACTCTTGTTTCCGCATCCCAAATGAATTTATGGTTTAATTTTCTTTTTATCATCCCTTCACAAATTTCTGTTGCTCGTTCCTTAAATAAAGTAAAGGTTTCATCAGCAACATAAACATAAGTTGTTTTATATACATGGGCAAGCATTTCAAGCTCTTTCAATACGTTTTCAACACTTCTTAGTCTTGGCTTTTGTCCGTGTGCTCTCATACAGAAATTGCAGTTAAATGGACATCCCCTGGCTGTAATTATGAAATGTTCCGTGGCCTTTGGAAATAAATGCCATGCTGGCAAAGGGAGGTCATCTAAGTTCTGAACCCCTTCTCTAGGTGCATTCACTATTATTTCATCTTTATCTCGGAAAACTAAACCTTTCACTCCTCTAAACTTATTTCCTTCCTCAATTGCTTTTACTAATTCATATAATGTTTCTTCTCCTTCGCCATATACTAAGTAATCAAAAACTGGAAATGTTTCCATAGTTTCTTTTGGCAAAGCTGTCGCATGAATACCACCAATAATAATTTTAGTATTTGGAGAGAATCTCTTTATTCTTTCTGCTAATTGCGAGGCATTATGAATATCGTGAGTAAATGAAGTTATACCTACAATATTCTCACCAATGCATCTTTTAATTACTTCGGAATAACTAATGCCTTCTAATTTAGCATCTATTACTTTACAAAATATGTTCTTACTCTCTAAATATCCGGCTAAATATCCTAAACTCAGTTGGGGATATTTTGGTTTATCCCAAAACTCAACTATTTTCTTAACTGGTGGATTTATCAAAGTTATTTTCATCTTGATTGTTTTTAGAATAACCTCTATTTAAACATTTGCCTCTTTGAAAATAATGTTTTTTTAAAATAGAAACTTGCCTTATATTTTCATTATTAATTAACAAATCGATATTTCACTAATGCCCAAACAGCCTCAAACCAGTCCATTGCTTTAATTTTCTTGCCCTCTTTAACTGAACGAGGATAATATGAAATTGGCACTTCATGAATCTTTATTCCTTTTTTTAATACCTTTGCGGTAACTTCTGGACAAAACTCAAATTTTCTACAGTTTAATTTAATACTTTTCAAAATATTTGTTTTAAAAACTTTGTAACAAGTGGGTTCATCTGTAATATGGGCGGTTGGATAAATTATGTTAGTAATCCACGTTAATGATATTCCCCCTAAATAGAAGGACAATCCAGAATGCTTTTGATTATCTTTCTTTAATCTTCTAGACCCATATACTACTTGTGCTTTACCTTTAATGATGGGTGTTATCAAACTCAAGTAATCATTAGGGTCATATTCTAAATCTGCATCTTGGATTATGATGATGTCTCCCGTTGAATGTTTAATTGCTGTCTTTATAGCTGCCCCTTTTCCTTTATTTCTTTGATGTGCAATTAATTTGATATTTTTAATAGTTTTCAACACATTTAGGGAATTATCATTACTTCCATCGTCAACAACAACAATTTCTTTATCTATTTTACCAAGATCAATTTTCTTAATAATGTCAACTATTTTGGAAATAGTATTCTCTTCATTATATATTGGTATGATTATTGAAAGTTTCATTTTGATAAGTCTACCATTGCCTTTGCATATTCTTTAAGATTTCCATTTTTGACTAAAGTTCCATTTTTTAAAACTTCTGGGTGTGAACAACAGTTAAAAGCAATAGCTTTTTTCCCACAAGCTTGCGCCTCAACTATAGGCATGTCATAGCCTTCCCATTGTGAAGTTGTTGTGTAAATATCACACGCAGCATAATATTCTGGTAATTCCTGATCATTAACAAATCCAGCAAAAATAACGTCTTTGTTAGCCAATAATTTTAATTTTCTCATATATTCTATGAACGTTGGTTTGCCGACGATGATCAGTTTTGATTTTTTAAGTTTATCTTGAGATAATTTAAATGCCTTAATTAATAAATCTATTGATTTGTGGGGAGAAATTCTACCCACATATAAAAAAACCGATTCTTGGTTATCTATATTATATTTCTTTCTGATTTTGTCTCCATTTATCCCTTGATGAAATCTTTTCTTATCAATATCAATATATTTCACAAAACTATCCAAACCAGTTTCTTTTTTAAGTTCTGTTTGCATGAATTTACTTATAGAAATAGCTGAGTCTGCATTCTTAATACTTATTTTTAAAAAGAATAGCAGTAATTTTAAATAGATTTTTTCAGTTATTTTCTCAAAAAGCTTTGAATAAGCAATCCCCGCATTCCAATAAGTATACTTTATTCCATATATTTTCTTTGCTCTAGAGCCAAGCCAGGTCATAGGATAAAAATAAGCTATAGTTTGGTCATAGTTTTTAAGCATTTTTGAATATTTATTAATTTTAAATAAATCAAAGAAGAAGAATAATCGATATATCCTTTCAACTGTTGGATTCTTTGGCATTCCCATAACCACAATCTTTGCTCTTTTAGGCTTGATACTAGCACTTAAAGTGAATATCGTCACTTCATGGCCCTGATTAATATATTCTTCACTATCTAATTCGACAACCCTATCAATCCCACTGAATTGAGAAAATGTTGGTGTAAGAAGAGCAATTTTCATACTTCTTTATTTTATCCTTTCTTTTATATATTTTATCGAAAAAGAATCGCTTTTAATAGAACTAAAAATAATAACATTTAATAATGGGCTTAATTCATTATATCTTATGAAAACAGCACTGATTACGGGAATTACTGGCCAAGACGGTTCTTATCTAGCAGAATTTCTGTTAAATAAAGGTTACAATGTCTATGGATTAGTGAGAAGATTAAGTATCCCGAACTTAGGGAATATTGGACATATTGTTGATAGAATCACATTAATTGAAGGAGACCTACATGATCAAGCTTCTTTAAATCGGGCAGTTAAAGAGAGTCAACCGGATGAGGTTTATAATTTAGCAGCACAATCTTTTGTAGCCACGAGTTGGAAACAGCCACTTTTAACATCAGATATAACAGGCTTGGGAACACTTAGAATGCTTGAAGCAGTAAGTGAATTTGCTCCGCGAGCAAAATTTTATCAAGCATCTTCCAGTGAGATGTATGGCAACGCTACTGAGAATGTTCAGGATGAGCAGACTAAATTTAAACCAAGAAGCCCTTATGCAATCTCTAAATTATATGCGCATTGGATTTCTCGTAATTTTAGGGAAAGTTATGGGATGTTTGTATGTTGTGGGATACTATTTAATCACGAATCGCCAAGAAGGGGCATTGAGTTTGTTACTCGGAAAATTACTGATGCTGTGGCAAAGATTAAACTTGGGTTCACTAACGAATTATCTTTAGGTAGTTTAGATGCTAAAAGAGATTGGGGCTTTGCTGGTGATTATGTAGAAGCAATGTGGTTAATGTTACAACAGGAAGAACCAGAAGACTTTGTTATTTCCACAGGAATAACACATTCAGTAAAAGATTTTGTAGTTGAAGCTTTTAAAAGTGTAGGGATTGATAATTGGCAAGATTATGTTAAACAAGATCCACGTTATATGCGACCAGCAGAACTATTTACTTTACAAGGTAAAAGTGATAAGGCCAGAGAGAAAATGGGTTGGGAACCCAAAATTAGTTTTTCAGAGCTAGTTAAGATGATGGTCAATGAAGATCTAAAAAGAATTGGCGGAAATTCTGAAGTTTCTGGAAATTTTGAAGAGAAAAAGAACAAACCAGAAAGTGAACTAAAATGTGGCATCTGTTCTGAGGATACATTAAGTTCTGTCAACAAAGTTGAGACTTACACAAAAAAAAAGAAGTGTTTAATAACAGGAATAAGTGGGTTTGTAGGTAAACATCTAAAGAATTATCTTGAAAGTCAAGGATTAGAGGTGTTTGGTTTTGATCGTTCAGGGGATAATACTGAAGAAGGCATTTACAGAGCAGATTTATTGGACAAAGAAAGTATCAGAAAGATTTTTTCTGAAGTTAAGCCTGATCAAGTTTATCATTTAGCAGCACAATCTTCTGTAAAAGATAGTTTTGATAATCCTCAAGCAACATTAAATGTTAATGTAACTGGAACAGAAAATTTGCTGAACGTTATTTGTGAATTGGGCTTAGAAAACAAATGCCGGATTTTAGTTGTAACCTCGGCAGAGATTTATGGTTTAGTGAGTAATGATCCTATTAGAGAAGATCATCCTTTAAATCCAATAACTCCTTATGGGAAATCTCGATTAGCACAGGAAAAACTGATTCAACAATATGTCCAGAATAAAGGTCTGTCAATTGTTACTGTTAGAAGTTTCCCTCATACAGGCCCCGGTCAGACAGATAAGTTCGTTTGTTCTAGCTTTGCTAAACAGATGGCTTTAATTGAAGCTGGGAGACAAGAACCAATAATGAAAGTTGGAAACTTAGACGCGGCAAGAGATTTTATGGATGTAAGAGATGTTGTCAGGGCATATTATGGGATTGTTAACAATAGCGAGAGTACAGGGTGTTATAATCTGTCTTCTGGTAATGCTTACAAAATCTCTGAAATCTTAAACATATTGTTGCAGATGAGCAGTAAAAATGTTATTGTGGAGAAAGATCCTGATAGAATGCGTCCTTCCGACATTCCTATTTTGGTTGGAAATCATTCTCATTTTTCAGAAATAACTGGTTGGCAGCCACAGATTCCAATCAGTAAAACGTTAAAAGATTTGTTAGATTACTGGAGAGAAAGAGTTTAATTTTCCCCAGCATTTTTTTTAAACAATTTCTGATACTCTCTTAAATAATTAGTAATGTTTTCGTCTATCTTGAACTTTTTAAGGGGAGTTATCTTAAATTCATGGTTGAAAACTTTTATTATACCTTCAACAAGTTCTTTAGTACTTTTAGGTTTAACTAAAATATATTTTCCTGAAATTACTTCCGGAATAGAAGTTGTATTACTTGCTACAACTGGAATGTCCATTACACACGCTTCGGCAACAGCAAACCCGAATCCTTCAGCCAAACTTGGAACTACGACACAATCTGCGGCTTTTAAATATGATGGTAAGTTTTTATAGGAAACCGGATTCAACAAAATGACTTTATCATCTAATTTCAGCTTTTTAATTAAACTAATAATATACTTATATCTTTTTTCATAAGTTTTATCGTTACTAACAATTGCTAATAACTTAGAATTAGGGATTCTTTCAGAAATAGAATTAACAGCTTTTATTAAGTATTCAAGGCCTTTACTTATTCCCGGTCTTCCAGAAAAGAGATATACAAAATTATTTTCTAATTTCAATTCTTCTCTAATCTGTTTTCCATTATAATTTTCTGGTTTCCAATGTTCATAATCAACTCCATTATAAATTACAGAAGTTTTATCTTTACTAATACCATGACAGATTAGTTGATGTTGTGTTGACTTTGAAACACAAACATATCTATCAAAATTTAACAAATAAATAAATTGCTCTAAAATGTTGTGAATCTTGCAGTTAATCCAACCCATTTTAGTTAGTTTATCCCATTTATTAATCCACACTTCATGAATTGTAATCATACATTTTTTCCTAGTGATCTTTGAAACTAACCATGCCGGAGGTGCCCCATTAAAAGAAGTGGTGTGAATGATATCAAATTCTTTAACTAGGTTAATGATGGTCGGGATTGACAAAAAAGTAAACCAATATCTACTATTAAAACAATCTACACGGTGAATCTTCACACCTCTAATGATCTCAAATCTTTTAGTCCCTTTTATTCGATGAGTAACAATAGAAACTTCATGGCCCAACTTAACTAAACCTTCTGAAAGGTTTTTAAACACAATTTCTACACCTCCAATATGGGGGAGGTAATTCTCTAAAACAAATAAAATTTTCATTTTAAGCACTTATTCCAATAAACGAAATTCCCATTATTATAATAATAATTCCTAACCATTTTAAAAAAGTCATTTTCTCTTTTAACATAAAAACTGAGAATAAACAAACCCATACATAACTAAGCCCCACTAATGGGTATATCACCGATAAATCTCCTCCTTTAAGCGCTGGAAGACCAATTATGGCTGCAAAACCATAAATAAATATCCCGATTATCAAATGCCAATTTTTGTAAATCGTCGATTTTTGGTTTGGTTTTATTAATTCAGAACCTCTTTTTAGATATATTGGTCCAAAACTTCCAATTAGTCCCGCAATGATAATTAAGCCAATGGCCCAGGGTTGAGTACTCATTTTTATATAAAATCCTCAAATTTAGCAAGTTCTGTATTTTTCTCTCCAACAACTACAATCAAAATTCCAATTATAATTAAAAAAATTCCAATCCATCTTAGAAATGTTATAATCTCTTGAAAGAAATAACTGGAACCGAGAGTTACCCAAATATAACTAGAAGTAATTATTGGAAACAAAACAGTTACTTCTCCTCCTCTAAATGCAATAATCATCAAAACCCCACCAAAACCATATAATATCAATCCTACCAATATTTGCCAATTAGTTATAATTGAGACAATATTAAAACTTAACTTATTAGCCCCAAACTTATAGAATATTTGGGCAGAAGAAGTTAAGGTCGTACAAATAATCATTAAAAAAATTGCCCAGGTTTTAGTTGCCATTTCTGTCTTTCTCTATTTCCTCTTCTTCTTTTTTCCCTGATTTATTTTTAACTGACTCAAGTTGCAAGATAGACATTTTACTAATTATCTTATTTACCTTTCTTTCGTTTATTTTGTTTATATTATAGTTAACATAAGTTAACAAGATTAAGGATAAAAACCCAACAATAATAAAAAAATCTAATGGTCGGCTTAAGCTTAAGATGTCCTTTATTATAAAATTTAAACTGTCTGGGAAGAGTGTTATGAACATTAATAAAATCCAAAAAGTTTCCCAAAGAAAGAATTCAAACTGACTAAAGTTTTTTTTCTTAAAATTTAAAAAAGAATAATATGACATAAACAATCCAAATAATAATCCCACAATTTGAATCCCTAGCATTTTATTCTCCACCACAGCATTTTCAGAACAATCCTGATACCATCTAGGGCGTTTGTTCCTTTATATTTATCACAATAAATTGTTTGTATTGGAATTTGTGAATATTTTAATTTATTCTTCCCTGCATTGGCAATCATTTCACTTTCCATACTATAATCTGAAGCTTGCCAACGTATTTTCTTATAAATTCTCATATTAAATGCCCTATAGCCGCCTTGTGTATCTTTAATATTAATATTATACAATATTCTTGTAATCATGTTTATACTTTGGTTTCCTAGCCTTAAAATAAATGGCATATTTTTATTAAATTTTCGAGAACCAAAAACAATGTCTGCTGTTTTCAATTGTTCCATAAAATGTGTGATTTCTTTTGGTTCGTGTTGTCCATCACCATCAATAAGTACTATTTGCTCAATTTTAAGTTGATGAGCATAATCACACCCAGTCCTAGCTGCTGTTCCCTTGCCCATATTAATAATGTGTTTTAAGACTACTGCTCCGGCTTCTTTTGCTTTTTTGGCAGTATTGTCTTCACTTCCATCATCTACAACAATGATGTTTGGGGTATATTCTCTTACTTTTTTAATTACATCAACAATATTGTTTTCTTCATTATATACTGGAATGATGACACACATTTTCATGCTTATTAATGAAAGAAAACTATTTATAAGGATTGTGGAAGAAGAAAAGAGAAAGTTACTGCTGGCAGTTAAAGTCTACTTTCCAAACAATAATTTTACCACCGGTAACTTGTTGTCTTTCATCAAATTTACTAAAACAATCCAGGCCATATCCATCAAAGAAAAACAATTGTGTAAACATACTCTTGGCTTGTAAGGGGTGAGATAATAATATCTGGTTATTCGGAAGCAATATTATGGATATTCCAATTAAATTATTGTCATATGTTTTCTCTTCAATTTTCTCTTTCCCCATATAAACTAGACTATTTGGGTGGAAGTCTCCTTGGTCAGAAGGAATTTTTGCTTCCATAGTGGTTTTATTTATTTCTAATGTTGCGGTTCCTTGACCAAGATCAACTGAACATTGAAGAGTTTTATTATCTTTTGTACTGCTACATTGCACACTACCTTGATAGCCTGGCCAGTCTGCAATCCACTGATCTGCAGGAGTATTTATGATTTGGTAATAATAATCTTCTGCCTGATTTTCATCAAGGTTAAACTTCTCTTGTAAGTTATTTTTTCCATTTATTTTATCATTTGATGCCGTTTGATACATTGATGTTCTTTTAAAGTCCCAACTTCCAAAATGGCCCCAAACTCCTGCCTTGCCTACCATATCTTCGGAAGTAATGTAAAACTGATCAATTAAACCATCACAATAAGTCAGTTCGATTACTTTTGCGATTTGTTCTGTAGTTAATCCTTCACTTTTCAATATTTTAACTGCTTCTTTCTTATCATTAGTCCTCATCATTTCATTAAGAACATCAACTGATTTAAGGGTATTCTTTTCAAAAAATTCTTCTAACACATGAACTGGTTTTTCTTGACCACAGTTTAACATTCTTAATAGTCCTACAGAAGTTTGTTCGTCTGAAGTTAACAATGATTTCCCTACCCAATGTATTCTTTCACCTTGATCACCACCGTCAAATGTAACTCTTCTTTCTGCAATAGCTACAAACCAATGGCCAAAGTCCCACCACGAAGTTATGATTGCATCTGTACTGTTGTCTTTAATATTTGTTAATGTATCATACCATGCATCATTCATACTTGGAACTTCTTGTGTTCCCACATCATATGCTGAGGAAATTTGTGGTGATATAATCAAAATAATTATAGTTCCCACTAATAATTTTCCAACAGTTGTTGAAATATACAAGTTTTTCTTAATTAAACGTGGTAATTGATCAAAACAATAATGGGATAAGTAACCAATGGATATAGCCATTGGAATTACTGTAAACATGGAAAATCTTACACCTGCAATTAAGGTTGCAACTGAAGCTACAACGTAATACACAATCAATAAAATCCCAATAGATATTTTTTCCGTTTCCTTTTTGTAAACAAATTCATAGAACATCAATACTAAAGCAATAATAGATAGAACTAACATAAACTTCCCACCAATTGTGTTAATTATTTGGGAAAAACTTCCTTTATTTAGTTCTGCAACTGTTGTTAAGACATTTGGCCATAAACTATTTGTTGCTACATCCTTAACATTTAGTGCCTCTAATGGAGAAAGGAACATTCTTTGGAATATTAATAAGAAGCTTCCGTATGCATATTTTCCCAAGACCATACCCACCGCAAAAAATGACAATAAAGAGATTCCAACAGATTTTGTTTTCTTAATTATCATTTCTTTATTGTCTTTATTCTTTAATGCTGTGATAATTATATCTAAAACTATAATTCCAATTACTATGTCAAAAATAAACCAAGCCATCCATATTTTAGAATAGATAATATACGTGCATGCAAGAAGAACTGAGAATAATAACTTTTCTTTTAACGTATTTCTTTTCAGAAATTCGACTAAAAACCAGATTGCTAACAATGGAAATAAGATATGGTAAGGATCTGTATCAGAAAATCCTCCTGCGGTTCTTGATAAGAGTGTTGGATTAATTGCAACAAGTAAGGCTGTAATAAAGCCTGCAAAACTTCCTTTTAACCTATAACCAATAAAGAATGCAGGTATCATTGCTAAAGCAATTAGAATAACTGGCAATAGAAAAGCTGATGCTATTAGTGTTTGATTTGAATTAAAGAAACTAATGATTTTGTGGGTTGTAGCCATAAAGAATACTTGTGGATGAAGTTCAAGGGGGGTTCCTTCTCGACCATTTCTGAGATAATAAATGGACTGCCCATCAACCATTTCTGTTCCAGGTTGGCCATTATTAATCTGGTTTCGTGCTTGGCCGTACCAGAAATAAGGATCAATAGCTAACAAGTAAGTTTGTCCATTTTCATCTTGAAAGTTTGCTTTATATTGATTAGAAAGCTGTTTAATATCATAATTAATTTGGTCTTTACTATCCTTAAGTTGTTTTGCCCATTCTTTTGCAACCAAAGATTGCCTATTTTGTTCTGGCAAATTAGGATACTGTTGATTAATTTGATTACTAATTTGTTGTTGATAGAAATTATACACTGTACTTTCTGCCCAATCATCAGTAATTGGGAGATCAGAAGGCATAACTCTAAAATAAGTTGAAAATAAGATTGCAATTAGTATTAAAACTAAAGGAATGAGCCATTTTGCATTATTCTTGGTAAAAGAAGATACTTTTTTGAAATCAAAAGAGATGTCTTCGTCTTTATTTTCTTCTTCATCTTCTGACTTTTTTGAATCTACGTTTTTATCAGTTTTAAATCCTTTAAAAAGTCCAATCGCTTTATTTTTTAATTCTTTGAAATCAACGCTCAAATCTTCACTTTCATCTTTTTGATCTTTAGAATCTGCTTTTTCTTTAGTTCTCTTTTCTTGATGGTGTTTTGGACTAAGTTCTTCTTTCGCTACCATCTTTTCATTTGGAGAAGTTTCTTCTGTTAATTCTTTTTTAAATCCTTTAAAGAATCCAATCGCTTTATTTTTTAATTCTTTGAAATCAATATTCAAATCTTCGCTTTCGTCTTCTTGGTCTTTAAAATCTGCTTTTTCTTCTGTTTTACCCTTTAACAGTTCTGATTTTGATTCTTCTTTTACTTTTTCCTTACTAAAGTCTTTTGGTGTAGTTTGATCCTTATTTTCTTCTAATTTAGAAATCTCTTCTTTTTCGTCATTAATGTGTTGTGGAATATCATCTGTTTGTTCTTCCTTTTTTTCTTCCACAGAATCAATTTTAATATCTTCAACCACTATTAAACACCACAATTTAAGTTAAGTCTATCAAAACCGTGTGGCCTTTATAAAATTTATTATCCTTTAAGAGTGAGTTGAGCGATAAGTTTTAATATGAGCTCATTTATTTCTGAATTATGTCTGTTTGTGAAATGTGTGGAAGAGAAGCATCATTAGTAAGTGCAGATGTGGAAGGAGTTGAATTAAAGGTGTGTCCTGTTTGCACTAGATATGGCACAACAAATAAAAATCAACATGGAAATTCCAGAAAAACTCATTCATTTAACCACAAACCACAAAATAAAGAAGAAGTGGAGTGGAAAATAGTGGATAACTTCTCTGCCTTAATTAAGTCTGCAAGGGAAGAAAAAGGCATGACTCAAGAGGATTTTGCCAAATTTATTAATGAAAGAGAAAGCATTCTATCTAAATGGGAACAAGGAACGCTAAAACCCAGAATTTTTGTGGCCAGGAGATTGGGCCAAACTCTTGGAATGACTTTAGTAACTAAAGACACTCGTGAAAAGGTTGAATTAACGAAGGGGAAATCTTCTGCAAATGAGTTTACTTTAGGTGATTTTATCAAAAAACCTAGGAATCAAAATAAATAACGTTTTTTTGAAATAGTTCGTTCCTCACTTTATCAAGGTCAAAAAAAGTAATTTTGCCTTATTTTAATTAATTAGTTTATTTTGCTTTATCTTGTTTTAATCAAATATTTAGAAAAATAAATCAGTCTCGGTTCTTTTATTAAGCACTTCAGTAATATTGGGAATAAATTTTCTCTGGTATGCTCACTTAATATTTTATGAATCTCCTGTTTTCCAATAATTTTTACTAATTTATCCCAATCTTTGTCTGAGAATTGATCTATTATTTTACGAACAAGTAAATGTAATCTTAGTTTTCTTTTTAGGGACTTAATTTCCTTTTCATACTCTTTCTTTTTATTGATGCAATTAACTAAAATTTTGGCTTGTTGCATTCCTGGAATAATTCCTCCGAGAGTTGTAGCTTTAACAAAACCAGATGCATCTCCAATAACATAACAATTATCTTTCTGAAGTTTTTGTTTTGGATTATAAATGGGAATTGTTCCAGCTTGGACATCTAAAATTTTAAAGTTATTTCTCTTAATAAAATTATCAAAGTAGAGTTTTGGACTTTTTTTTGATGCTAATCCAACTCTAGCAATAGTTTTAGATTCTGGAACAATCCAGGCAAAAAAGTCAGGACAAATAGCTTTACCAAAAAAGGTCTTGTAACTTTTTGCATCAAAATCTCCTTTTACAGTAGCTTGAATGCCATAATAGTTTTTTCTATTGTTATGGTATAGTCCATATGCTTTGGCTGTTTTTGATAATGGCCCATCTGCAGCAATAATAACATTTGGAGAGAGCTCTATGTCTTTTTTGGTTTTATTATTTTTAATTAAAATCTTGTCATTGCTGCATTTTATGAATGAATGATTTGTAAAGATCTTTGCCCCCGCGTTACTTGCTAAATCTGCTATATATCTATCAAATTTTTGTCGACAAATTAAGTATTCTTTTACTTTAATTTTAGCTTGTTGGTTGGGAGAATTAACTTCTACTTCTTTTAGTGTATTAATTAAGAACTTTTCTTTGGGAATATTAAACTGATCAAAATCTTTTGTTAACAGCCCTGTGCATTGGATTGGCAGGCCGATTTCAGAATGTTCTTCATAAATTGAAACATTATGTCCGGAACTAGCAAGTAAATAACCAGTGTAACATCCAATTGGTCCAGCACCAATAATTATAATCTTCATTTACTATAAATTTGAATAATCTCTATAAAAGATTTGTTAAACCATTATATATTAACCATTAAGTGTAAATCAGAATCCCTGTAATAATAATCCATAAAATCAGTCCAATTACCACTGGTTTATTTTTGAAGATCTCTTCTGGATTTCTAGCAATTGTTGAACCTTTATTTATCAAATGAAAGAATTGTAAAATTGTGTAAAGTGCAAAAGGTAATGTATAGATCAAGTTTGGATGTTCGCTCAGAAAAGAATAAAGAGAATAGGATACAATTAATAACACTGTAGAAAGTGTCATCATTTGGTTCATTAGTGTTTCAGTATAATGTTCCAAGACCTTTCTAGTTTTATTAGCTGCCTTTTTCATTAAATGGATATCTGCTTTTCTTTTTCCCACTCCCAGAAACATTGCTAGAAAGAAAGGACAAAGGATTAACCATGGGGAGATTCTAACATCAATTGCTAAACCTCCAGAAATAGCCCTAATAGCAAAGAGTGAAGAAATTGTTAAGATGTCTGCAAATAAAATGTTTTTCAAATAGAAGGTGTAAATTTGCGTGGCGACGAATAAAGATGCCACGATAATAAAGAACCAAGTTGTTAAGGAGTACGCAATTATTAAACCTATTAACAATAATATAATAACTAAAATAATTCCTGCTGGAGCTTTAATTCTGCCTGCAGCAATTGGTCTATATCGTTTTTCTGGATGCAGTTGATCTTTCTTTCTATCACCAATATCATTAATCACATAGCCTGCAGAAGAAACTAATGACAATGAGAAGAAAGCAAGAACAGTTATCAAAAACATTTCTCCATTAAACAAGTTTTCTGAAAAGATTAATGCCAAAAAAACTATTAAATTCTTGTACCACTGCCTTACACGCATCAAATTAATATAATCTTTAATTTTTGTCATTTTAATTTATTTTGGGTGTTATGTAAATGGAATATTTACAATCTTTAAATTGTTTACTAAACACTTCTTTATTTTCTTTCTTTATTGACAATAGCAATAACCTTTTATTTTCTTCACACTTCCAATCTTCGGGAGCACACAACAAATCACAGTCATTAATGAAAATCATTTCGGCATTGAATTTTGTTTGATTATAAATTGCAGATGCAAACTCTATTCCATCTAACGTTACAATCTTGTGATCTAGAAAGGAAACAAAAGAAGGATCAGAAGATAAAATAATTCCTTGAATTTGGTTTTCTTCAATGATTCTATTAATTTCTGGTTTGAAGTCTGGAGCTTTCTCAAAACTTAAGTTCGCGGGCATTGGCACCAAAACTAAAAGAATGATAAGGATTATGAAAGATCTTGGCCAAAGCAATGGTCTCTTTACTAATTTTAGTTTGTTATGTAATATCCTTATTGCTTGAGAGATGGCAATTGTCATGAATGGGACTGCAATTAACAAATATCTTGGTTCTTTTCTAGGTACGAAAAAAGTAAAGTAGATTAAAGTCAGTATTGATATCAACAAGAAAATAGTTTTGTTACTATTTTTCCATTCTTTTTCTTTGAAGAAGTAATAAATGTATACAAAGAAGAGAACGTACAACGGATTAGTAAAAAAGAAATTTCTGAGATAATAAGTATAGCCATTACCATAAAGCCAAGTAGCGGTTGTTACTATCCAAGATCCTGAAATAAAAGGTTCGAACATGTTTGGATATCTAAAATAATTAAAGATCATGTACGGAATTACTGGAAGAATAAATCCCACTCCTAGAGAAAAAAGATTTTTCATCTTGGTTAGTAGTTTTTCTTTCTTTACTAACAAAACCATAAAGATTGCTGCAAAGAAAATACCTGTTGTAAATTTTGTTAAGAAAGATAAACCTAGAAATATTCCAGAAAAGAAAAACTGATTTAACTTTGTTTGATCTAATACTAAGTAGATTCCTAACAATCCAAATGCCAATGCCAGAGGTTCAGTTAATATCAATCCAGTATGCATTACAAATATTGGAGTTAAACTAAAAATCAATGAAGATAGGATTGCAATCTTTTTATTAAATACTTTCTCATTAATTTTGTAAAGTAATAAAATTGCAGTTAAAGAGAAGATGAGATCTAAGATCTTGCCCCAAGCGATTGGGTTCAATCCGAATTTCCAGAATGCTCCAATTAATGTTGGGTGAATTAATGGGCGGAAAGATTCCCAGATTCCAATCTGTCCAGAAGAAAAGATGTATTTACCCATCCCAATGTAAACATGTGCATCCCACCACAGTGGCCAATTTATGGATAAATAAATCACTCGAACTACAAAAGAAAGAATTAAGATAGATAAAAGAGGATGTTCTTTTATCTTTTTACTTATTCTATTTACTACTTCTTTTATTTTCATTGATACCATCAACCTTATTGACATTCCGCCGCATTATCTAAATGGCTGCAAATGATTTCTTGCAATTGATCCTGGCCAACAACACCCTCATATTTTTTATCATTAACGATTGTCGTTGGGAGCTTATCAATGTTAAATTGTGACATAATAATCTCTATCATTGGTTCTTGTTGTTTTAGTTCAGTATTTATTGGAAATACCAAGACCCTCTCTCCAAATTTGTTTTTAAAGAACGTTAATACTGTTCCTTGGTTTGGGCATGATGGACATTCAGTAGAGTAAAAGTATAGTATTGGAACAATATCAAGACTACACTTCTTTTTACTTTCAACGGCAAGTAACCAGTATCTAAGGTTATCTAATGCATAACGGCGCATTACTAATTCTCTTCTACTTTCTGTAACATCTTGTTCTTCTTCATAGGCAATGACTTCGCTTAGTGATTCCTCTAAGTCCGTAACTGCTGCCTTTAAAGTTGCAGAAATCATCGGGCAATTATCTAAATTGCTGAAGGAAGTTAAAAACAGATATTGCATCTGTAGACTTAAATAATTAATATCTTGGTTCATATTAACCTCTTCAATTAAATTATAACGATAATCTTCTAAGATAAATCCTAAAGTTATCCCTAGTGAGAAGATTAATAATGTAATCACTCCTGCAACAACATATTTATCTTTACTAATCTTCCTAAATGTACTTTCTTGAGTTTTTGGTTCCGTAGTCCCCATTGAGAAACTAGTAACTGTGTTACTTTGTTTTTCTTTAGTTTCTTTTTGATTTTTTTCTTTTGTTGGAGTTTTCTTTTTCTGTGCTACCATTTTAGTTTCTTACCTCTTGTAAATTCAAATAGTGAAAGTAATAAAATAATTCCTTTTAATAAATAATAAAACGCAAAGTAGGGAATTAATGGGATAAACCCCGCTTTGGTCATCTTTTCATTAGCATTTTTATGTGCTTGATAAAAGAGAAAGAAGCCAATCATAAAGATAAAAACAATCAAGAAACTTTTTCTAAAATCAATCAACAGTAAGTTTAATAAACTTAAATTTAACTTCCAGCTACTTAAATATGGAAAGATATTAAACTTAATCATCACTAAGTTTTTTAACCAATTTAACGCCGGCAGAATGATTAAATAAAAGGCAAAAGCAATCCCTGCGAATGCTAATAAATAACCTGCAACATTCTTAATCATTTGCATTAATCCAAAGTCGCCATACTTCTTGTTAGCAATCATTGATTTGTACTGGTTAACACATCTAATACTGCCTAAATACCACCTTCTTCTTTGTTTATAGAATGGCTTAAGTTTCCTTGGCGCTGTTGTGTGGACGTAACCATCAAAACATTGTTTGATTTGATAATTGTGTTTTTGTACTCGATAAGCAATTTCTTGATCTTCGGTAATGTTAGTGGGATCAAATCCACCTAATTCTCGAATTATGCTCATACGGTATAGAGAAAATGGGCCTGGGGCAACGTACAGTGAATCTAGCTGACTAGTAATTCTTGCTACTAAGATAATCACTAAATATTCCAACCACTGCACTTTTTGTAATAAATTCTTAGGCTTATCTACTTTCATTGCCGGCGTAATAATTGCCAGTTTAGGATTGTCTTCATTATAATACTGAGACAGCATTTTCCTTAGCGTTTTGGGATCAACGAAGGAATCGGCATCTAGGCATGCAAAGAACTCCCCTTTAGCTAGGCCTAATGCTTTATTCATTGAGGCGGCTTTTCCCATATTTGTATGAGAAATTAATGTAAACTGGGATTTGTCTTTAATATAATCTTTGATTATCTTTTTAGTTCTATCTTTTGATCCATCATCAATTACAAAAACCTCTAATTTATTTTTAGGATAATCAATATTTTGTACCGACTTTAATGTTTTAAGGATTGTTTTCTCTTCATTATGGGCGGGAACAATTATAGAAACTAACGGTTCTTCTTTTGGGTTTAATGAAGATTTTTCTTTCTTAAACAAACTGTGGTTATCAAAGTAAACTAATAATAAAAATACTGAAAAGTACAAAGAAATTGCATAAACAATCCACAACAAAACATTCACTAAAAGATTCATTAGTATCCCTCAAATAACCTTATTTGGTCGGAAGAAACTTATTACTTACATTATCTTAACTTTTTTATTACTTTTAATTGAATTTAGTAAAAGTATAATGAATTGTTCTTATGATTCTTCCGGAACAAACAACCACACCTCAGAATTCTTCTGAGAATGCACTATTTTAAATCTTTCGTTTTTAAGAAGGAAGAGAATACCTTGTTCATTAGGTAGTTCATCTTTCATATGTTGGTTAATATATATTGTAGTGATGTTGTTCCCTTCCAAAATTGGGAATAACTCATCAATGTATAATGCGTTTAATGCTTTTTGTGACAATTCTTTACTTCCTTTAACATTTATTTCTGAGAATGGCTTTTGTTTCATAAAATATTCTAGGAAATAACTATTCTCGGGAATTGAAAGAACTTTTCCATTAATTTCAATATTGTTATTGCTCCAAGTTAAAACTTCAAAATCTTCTTGAGAGGGGCCAATGTCTGGTACTCTTTCAAAATAAGTTAACGTGGAAAATAATAATCCTAGAATTAAAAGGTAGAATGTAAATTTCTTTAGTAATACTAAATTCCAATCTCTTTGAAATATCTTAATAAATCCAGTAGCAGCAAAAAACGATATTAATATTGTCAAGTGGAATATTGTTTGGGTGTTGTAACTGTAACCTAATATTGCTACTGGAAGGAACAGATAAAAGACGTAAAATCCTTTTCTTTTCCAAGTTATGAACAGTCCTAAGAATGCTAACATTATGGTGAAGAAGTTAATTCCACTTAATCCTCCTAAATCAGAAATTAAGTCTGGAATTTTTTGTTCAAAATGGAACGGTCCCAGAACCAAGGGAATTTTTAGCAATAATACATTTATCAAAGCAACAATTGTAGTTGAAATTAAGATAATATAGTTCTTTAAATTGTTTTCTTTATTTACCAAATGAATATGTGTGGCTAGTATTACTATCAAGAAAATACTGCTATAAAAATCGAAGAACGTTGCACTGATGAAAGGAATGATGGCAATATAATGCCACTGTTCATTCTTTTTTGATAGTAGAAAAAATCCTAAAATCACCAAAAAGAGATATACTGAATAAGCGGAGATTGTCGTAAACGTAAAAATAAATGGTGGAGAAATAAACAGAATTAACAGGAAGAAGAAAGTTAATTTATTTGATATTGTTGTTTTGTCCATTATTTTAATAAATAGGAATAATGAAGAAATTGCTAATAACAAGGGAATGAGAAATAATAATCCTTCAGGAATCAATTGTAGTGCCAAGCTTAAAGGAGCATAATAAAATTGTGCGAACTTTGCATTTTCAGCTTGTGACAAATGATAATAGCTTTCTCCTCCCATTATCATTGGCTTTCCAACTGAATAATTTGTTAATAATGGGATTGTCAAAACTAAAATCAATAACAGCAATAAATATGATTTTTGGTTATGTACTAAATGATTAAATACTGGATTCTTAGTACTAATAATTTTTTGTTCATTAATTTTTGGTTTTATATTTTCAGTCATTTTTTGTTTTAGTGATTTCGCATTTTACTTTATATATTTTTGTTTCTTTATCGTAAATTAACTCAAAACATTCTCCTTTTACATAATCTAATTCTTCAATTTGATAATGTCCTTTAGTTTTTGGTGTTAATACCACATGTGTAGTACCATAGGTATCAAATATGTCTAATGCTTGGGTCTGAAATTTTGTAGTATAAATTGCATTTATATTTTGAAACCTTTCATTTACATCTTTAATTAAATTGAATCTGCCATCCATGATGTTTTTTCTTTGACTATAATAAGTGACTAAATTACCTTCTTTTAAGGAAGATGCAATTCTGGCTTTTTCTATTGTGTTGGAGTTTAACCATTCAAATGCTTCAATTTCCTCATTGCTAGGGGTATCTTGATTTAAGGCATGAACTATTGCCGGGAAAATGATTGTTGTTATGGTTAAAATGATTAAAACCGTTGTTAATTTATTTTTCCACCTAGAAAATTTTGTTTTTTGTAAATAATCTGTTATCTCTTGATGTGAGATGGCAAATAAAATTGAGATGATTACAGCAAAAAAAGACAATGCTAATGTGTATTCCATTAATTTAAACCAAGAAAGTATAGTGGTTGAAATTGCTAAACTAATTAACAAGAATGATTTTGGAGTTTTTAATTGAAATAATGATTGATAAACGACAAATATTCCTAATACAAAAGGAATTATGCCCACGAGAACCAAAGACTGGGCAATTGATACTTGGGGAAAATATATCTCAATTATTTGTTGAGGGATGTTTTGTGTAATGAAGCCCAGGCCCTCGTTTAATAAAGTGTTTTTATAAAATAAGAACTGGGCCCAGAGAAAAAAGAATAATGAAAATATCATCAATTCTAATTCTGCCCAATTAATCCTTTTTCCTTCTAACATTGAGAAAATCATGTATAGGACATATCCAATTAAGATTAATGCTGTTGCTGGTGTTGTAAATGAAAGGACAATAAAGCAAAGCAAGTACAAGTATAAATAAAAACTATTTTTAATATTCATGAAGGCGTAAATTGTTAAAAACATTAATGGGAGAAACATTGTTGCAGGTACAAAGGAGTTTGTTGAATACAAAATTGGTAAGAATCCAGCAACGAGTCCTGCAAGTATTCCTGAAACGGGATTGTTAGTAATCTTTTTTCCAATTAAATATACTATTGGGATTAAGAATGCTATGAGTATATTTGGAAGGAGCTTTGCTACAATTTCTATTGGTAAGAATATGGTGAAGAACGCTCCTACATACTGAAACGTTGGATGGAAAGTATTATCTCTGCCACCATAAGAAAGAGGATCTTGGTACAAAGGTAATCCTGTCTCTTTAATAGATTCAACTTGTCTTACATGGTAATAAGATTCATAAGTTAAGTTTGGAACACTAAATGCTAAAATCAGTCTCAAAGTTAGAGTTATTATGAAAATAGCTAAAATCCAATACTTGGGAGATTTGTTCATATGTTTAATAAGAAAAGTGAAGTTGTTTTATAAATTTGTAGGGTAGAAGCTAGAAAGATTTAAAATCTACTTCTGCTCCAAGAATTCTATGACTAAGATATCCACAGGAGCGGAATTCTTGAACAACTTACTTGGAGGTGGTTATGATAATGATATCGTTACTACTATCTATGGGCCATCTGGTGCAGGTAAGACTAACATGTGTTTGATTGCTGCTGTTAAAATCGCTGAATCTGGCCAGAAAGTAATTTTCATTGATACCGAAGGTGGAATTGCTGTAGAGAGAATCAAACAGATCTCTGATAGATATAATGACATCCTACCAAGAATGGTATTCTTTAATCCTGTAAACTTTGCTGAACAAAGTGAAATCTTTGACACTTTAAAAGAGATGGTTAATGGTTCTGTTGGAATGATTATTGTTGATTCTATCTCTATGTTATATCGTTTAGAACTCGGTAAGAAAGAAGATATCTATGATGTTAACGCTTCATTAGGTAGACAAATTGCTTATTTAGTTGAGATTGCTAGGCGTAAAAAAATTCCCGTTTTGATTACTAATCAAGTATATTCAGACTTTGATGTTAAGGACGGTGTTAAGATGGTTGGCGGAGATTTGTTAAAATATGGCTCGAAGTGTTTAATTGAATTGAAGAATTTTTCTAATTCTCGGGGATTGATTATTAAGAAACACAGAAGTTTACCAGAAGGCCTTAATGCTCAGTTTAAGATTGTTAAAGAAGGGATAGAAGAGATCAATTAGTTACTAAAGTAAATCACTATCTAAATCCAGAGAAATTTCTTTGATTAACCTTTTTTCCAAGTCTACTTTTCTTTTAGCTATTTCTTTAGAACTGTCTAAATTTAATTTCCCCTTTTTCTCTATATTATTAGTTTCACGTTGTAGGTATTTTATTGTATCAATAATATTACGACTAAATTTACCACCATACAAAAATGGCCTAATGAATCCCGCAAAACCACAATCTGCAATCAAATCCGCATCTTGTAATATCTGTAACTCTACGGATTTATTTTCCATCTTATCTCCGCGGTGATCATGATGTTCAATTAAATAGCAAACTTCTATGATAAACTCCTCTGAATAGCCCATTTCACTTAATATTTTTTTAGCTATTGGCACACTTAATTTAGAATGTTGTTTCCATTCTTTCATTGCCTCTTCTGTTTTTCCTTTTGGAGAAAATACTTTAACAGTATCTAATGTAGTCTTACCAACATCATGAAGAATAGCTGCTACCAGGACCATTTGGACATTGACTTCTGAATTAAGCAAAGCAATAATCTCTTTAGAGGTCTCGTAAACTCTTAAAGAATAATAAGTTTCATCAAAAGGACCAAAGTAAAAATGTTCACTTGCTTCAAATAATCCTTTAACAACGTTATAAATTTCTTTATAATTAGGGTTTTCATCTATTTGATTCATAATGAAACAAGATTGGAGTTATTATATAAGATTTACTCTAGTTAATCATTCTTTACCATAATCTTTATAAACACCTCTCATAAATATACATTTATAGCCGACGCTTATTCGCCTAGGGTAAGCATAGCACATTGAGGCAAAAAATAAATGTGAATAAGTTAATTCTTATTTACTGGAGATAAAATGGCAGAAGAACAAGAGAACTTACTAATCGATTCCAAGGAATACTTGAAGTCTGGAATCCATATTGGAACTAAGTTCAAAACTAAGTACATGGCTAACTTTATTTACAAAACAAGGCCAGACGGACTTTCAGTATTGAACTTAAAGAAAATAGACGAGAGAATTGCATTAGCGATTAATATGATGTCTAACTATGCTCCTGAAGAGATTTTAATTATCTGTCGAAGGGAAAATGGTTGGAAAGCATTAAAGAAATTGCACAAATTAACTGGGATTCATGTAATCACCGGAAGATATCCTCCTGGAATTCTTACAAACCCAAAATTGGAAACTTTTATTGAACCAAAATTAATGTTTGTTTGTGATCCTTGGCCGGACAAAAATGCCGTTGAAGACGCATTTAAGATTGGTATGCCATTAATTGCTTTATGTGATACTAATAACCAATCTAATAATCTTGATTTAGTTGTACCTTGTAACAATAAGGGAAAGAAATCAGTGGGATTATTATTTTACTTGGTTGCTCGTGATTACATGCGTAAAAAGGGCATGTTAAAAACTGATGAAGAATTACCTGCACAAATTGAAGATTTTGTGGATGAGTAAACTTCTTTTTTTATTTTCTTTTTCTTTTCTTTTTCCATAATATTTAAAAGCAATTCTTACTCCAATCCCATTAATGAAAAAAGTTGTAACGTTAGGTGGGGGAACTGGAAATTTTACGGTCTTAAGGGGATTAAAACATTCTGGTTTGGACCTAAGTGCAGTAGTTTCTATGGCCGATGATGGTGGTTCTACTGGAATACTAAGAGACGAGTTAGGAGTTCTTCCTCCAGGTGATGTTAGGCAATGTTTAGTAGCATTATCAAATTCTAGTAGAATAATGAGAAGTCTCATGAACTACCGTTTTGATAATGGTTGTTTACAGGGACATAGTTTTGGTAATTTATTACTTTCAGCTTTAGAAAAGGTTACGGGCAGTTTTGAAAAAGCTGTTGAAGAAACAGGCAGGATTCTAGCAATTAAAGGTAAGGTTTTACCTATAACCACCAACCAAGTTAGGTTACATATGATTCAAGAAGATGGCGCTTTACTAAGAGGAGAGAACCAGATATTACTTTCACAAAAATCTTTAGTTGGTTTTAAAAGTTTATATCTAGAACCATTTCCAGAAGTTAATCATTTTGCTATTGATGAAATTATGAATGCTGATTTAGTTGTTTTTGGTCCTGGTGGATTATACACTAGCTTAATTCCTTTATTATTAGTTGATGGGGTTAGTAAGGCTTTAAGAGAGACTAAGGCCAAGAAAGTTTTCATTGTTAACTTAATGAATAAAAAGCTTCAAACTCCTGGATTTAAAGTTAGTAATTATCTTAATGAAATTAAAAGGTTTATAGGAAAAGATGTTTTTGATCATATCATAATTAACTCTAATCCTCCTGGCGAGGAATTATTAAACCGTTATTCTGAAGAAGGAGAGTATATTGAGAATGATTTAAATAATGATTCCCGACTTATTCTTGCGGATGTTTTGGATCAAGAGATTACAGAATATAGCAGCGTGGACGTCTTGGCAAAAACAAGGGCATTAATCCGACATGATCCTAAGAAATTGGCAGTTGTTTTAAACAAGCTAATGGAAGACTAAAATGTTGATTATATTAGACCTAGATGATACTTTAATTGATACTTTTGGTTCTTATCTTCCATTTAAATTGCGTTTAGCTTTAAAAGCAATGATTACTGCTGGCTTAAAAATTAATTCTGAAAATGAAGCGTTTGAAAGAATCACTGCGCTTAATCTTTCTGCGGGTAAGGGTAAACTTGCCATAAAAAAGTTTGTAGAAGAAGTTGGTTGGGATGAAAATATTTTCAATGTTGGTATTGATACTTATTATGGTGAAGTTAAAGAACCAATTCAGATTAATACATTACCAAATTCTTTAGAAGTCTTAGAAGATTTAAGTCAGAAAAACATCTTAGCTTTAGTTAGTTATGGGGACGAAAAAGAACAGTATAACAAATTACATTCTGCTGGAATAAAAGAAGAATGGTTTAGAAAAATTATAATCACAACTGAATACGACAAAACTTTACATTACCAAGAGTTATTGAAAGAGTTTTCTATAAATCCAAAGGATGCAATTGCAATTGGAGATAAATTTGAGGGTGATTTACTCCCTGCAAAGAAATTGGGACTGAAAACAATCCATTTCATGCATGGAAGAGGAAAAATCAATCCACCTTCTCTAGAAAGTGTAGATTACCAAATAGATAACATTTTAAAGGTTAAAGAAATAATTGAGTTATTAAAATGAAGGTGGTCATATTAGCAGCGGGCAAGGGAGTGAGGATGTTACCTCTTACAGAAACAATTCCTAAGGTTTTAGTAGAAATTAATGGAAAACCTTTCTTGTATTATGTTTTAAAGAATTTACAAAAAGCGGGATATACTGATTTTGGTATTGTTGTGGGATATAAAAAAGAACAGATTGAAAGTTTTCTTAAAGAATACCATTTTAAAGCAACTTTGATAGAACAAAAAGAACAACTTGGTACTGGACATGCAGTTCTTTGTGCTGAATCATTTGTAGGGGATGAAGATTGTGTTGTAATTGGTGGAGATAATCTTTGGGGTGTTGAAGATTTAAAAGCAATTAATAACAATGATGATTATAATTACATCAGTGGTATGGTTGTAGAAGCTCCAGAACATTATGGGGTTCTGATTGAAGAGAATGGTTTTTTAAAAGGAATTAAAGAAAAGCCTAAAGAGTTTCATGGCTTTTTAATTAATACCGGGAAGTATAAATTTAAACCAGGAATATTTAGTATTTTGAAAAGTGTTTGTCTCTCTTCACGTGGAGAGATTGAACTTACTTGTGCGATTGATGTTCTTGCCAAAACTAATCAAATGAAAGTTGTTAAAATTAAAAGTTTTTGGAAAGATTTAGGCTCAATAAATGATGTTGAACCATTAAGTTGTTTTCTGAAAGAAACCTGGCATGAGTAACCTTTATAAACGTTTATTGATTAGTTCTTAATACAAAAAGAGGTTCATTAAATGAAATTTAAAGTTGAAGATATGGATATTGCTACGGGTGGAATACTTGTTGCACTTCTTCATAAGAAAGATGCTAAATTGATGGACCTTCATTCTGGAGATAGAATTTTAGTTAAGAAAGGTTCAAAAAGCATAACTTGCATTTTAGATATTTACGAAGGAGAAAAATATCTTCGCGCTGGAAAGATTGGATTGTTTGAAGAAGTTCTTAAAAGGCTTGATGTTCGTCGTGGAGCAGAAGTTGAAATTAAGTTTTCTGGGAAACCAGCATCAGTTAAATATATTCGTGACAAACTTTATGGAAAAAGATTAGGTTATGAAGAACTGTATCACATCATGGATGATATTACTAATGATCGCTTGACTGCAATAGAAAAGACATATTTTGTTTCTGCAGGATTTGTTAACGGGTGGAATAGAGATGAAGTCGTTGAGATGACTCGGGCCATGGTGGAAACGGGACAACAGTTAAAGTTCAAAGGAGTTATTTTAGATAAGCATTGTATTGGTGGAGTTCCAGGAAATAGAACTACTATGATAGTTATTCCAATTATTGCAGCCGCTGGATTTAAGATTCCTAAAACCAGTTCTCGGGCAATAACAAGCCCTGCAGGAACTGCTGACACAATGGAATGTTTAGCTAATGTTGAATTAAGTGAAAAGAAAATCAAACAAATTATTAATAAGGTCGGTGCTTGTATTGTTCATGGTGGATCAATAAATTTAGCTCCTGCTGACGATAAAATTATTGAGGTTGAGAATCCCTTGTCCATTGACGCAGAAGGTCAGTTATTAGCTTCAGTAATGGCAAAGAAATATTCAGTTGGTGCAAATCATGTTCTAATTGACATTCCTGTTGGAAAGGATGTTAAAGTTAAGAATTGGAAACAAGCTCAAAAATTAAGACACCAATTTGAATGGATTGGAAAACAACTTAAGATGAATGTTAAAGTTGTTGTAACGGACGGATCTCATCCAATTGGGAAAGGTATAGGTCCATTCTTGGAATCGCAAGATGTTCTAGCTGTTTTAAGAAGAGATATCCTTTCCCCCCCTGACTTAAGAAAAAAAGCATTAACTCTAGCTGGAATACTGTTGGAAATGGCGGGAAAGTGTAGAAAAGGAAAAGGATATACTCTTGCCACAGAACTCTTAGACAGTGGAAAAGCTTACAAGAAAATGCAAGAAATTATTTCTGCACAAGGAAAACGTCGTTGGCCAAAAATGGGTGAACAGATTTATTATGTTAAGTCCCACAAAATGGGTCATGTTAAAGAGATTAACAATACAATAATTGCTAAGATTGCTAGGATTGCTGGTGCACCGGTGGATAAGGGTGCAGGAATATATCTTAACAAAAGAATTAATGATATTGTGAAAGAAAAAGATTTACTTTATACTGTTTATGCAGAGAATAAAGTTAAGTTGGGTCTTGCTTTGGAATATTTAAAAGAAAGCAATGGTTATTTGATCCATTGAGGGTAGAATATGAGAGAAAACTTAAAGAAAATTAAAAAAACTAATCCCTCGACAATAAATTCATCGGAAATATTAAGTGTATTTAAGTCAGAAATTAGGAAGGTTCAACAATCATTAGAAGGCATTGAAAAAATTTACAATAAGGATTTAAGATGGTTTGAAAGATTATCTGATAGAATTGCTGAGGTTGGCGGCAGTTGGACTTTTATTGTTAGTTTCTTATTATTTATTCTTGTTTGGATAGGGATTAATATTTTTATATTGGTGAATAATCCTTTTGATCCATATCCTTTTATTCTTCTTAACCTTTGTTTGTCCTGTTTGGCAGCAATACAAGCGCCAGTAATCTTAATGAGTCAAAGTCGTGCATCAAAAAGAGACCAAGCAAGAGAAGAGATGGATTTAGAGAAAGACTTAAGAGATTTGAGGATAGATCAGAGTTCACACAGTGTGTTGCTTAAGATTCAAAAAGACATTGTTGAACTGAAGAAGAAAGTGAAATAATCGTTTATTTTTTATTTTTAAAACCTTCTACAAAATGTTAAAAATCCAGTGTGGCCCAACATTTGAAACTCTGGACGCATAATCCTATCCTCAATTTTCCAAGATCTTTCAATTAATTCTAATGTTTCGATAACCTTAATTTTACTTCTTTTTGTAGAATCAATAAACATCTTAACTTGGTTTAGGTTTGGTAAATATACAACCAAGTGACCGCCTGCTTTTAATGATTTTTCTGCATGTTCAATCACTTGCCAAGGCTCTGGGAGATCTAAGGTAATTATGTCTACTTCTTTTTCTTTAATTCCTTGATAAATATTATCTTGTTTTAACACAACATTATTTGCTCCAAATAATTGGATGTTTTTATTTACAATGTCAAAGTGTTCTGGGTTAATTTCATAAACAGTAATCTCTTTGCAAACATTTGCTAAGTAAAGACATAATGATCCAGATCCTCCACCAGCATCAACAACAATTGAATCTTTGTTTACTCCTGTTTTTGCCATTACCATTCCTACATCTTTTTGAATCATTACTTGTGGTCCTCTTTTAAGAGAATTCCAAAGATCTGGGAACGTTGGCTTTATACAAAAGAACTTTTTTCCTTTGCTTGATTCCAACATTTCTTTTTTTGATTTTAAGTCGGTACTGCTAATTATACCAGATGAAGTATGAAACTCTTCATTAAGATCTTTAACAAAATATTGTTTTCCAGACCTTTGTTCAATTAGAATTTTTTTAATGTTGCGCATTTTAAATTTGTGTCTCCTTTCCATCAGTGGTAATCCTACCACCTTGCCATTGTCCTTTGTAAAGGTTTGAAGAACCTTCTACTTTATGAAATGTTGCATGGGCTACTCTTGCTCCTAATTCTAATTTAAATGGATACTTACCCATATTAAATAGTGCAAAGAATAAGTTTCCAGAATACCCTGGAGCACAACTTCCAGAAACTAAATGTACTCCTGAACGAAATAAGGTTATTCTCGGTTTAAATCTAATCACAACATCATCAGGAGTATTAACTTTTTCAATAGTATCCATTAAATAATGTTCTCCTGGTTCTAAAATAACTGTGTTTGTCTCGCCTTCTTTATATTCAGAAATTAATTCTGTCCCTGGAGTTTCTCTTTCCTTTTCTCCTAAATATCCTGAAGAATTAATCTTGAACAATCTTTTAATCCTAAAATCAAAACCCGCACCTTCTGGATTGTTTGCTTCTCTTTCACATAAGTTCTCTACTAGTTTACTTTCTTTCACTAATTGATGAAGTTTATCTATTCCTAAAATCATTTTATTATACTTAGAAGGGGGTGATTTATATTAATTATGGTTTTAAATCATAAAAAGAACTTTTACATTAAAAGAAATATAAAAAAAGAAATAAAATTTATTGTATTAATAACTCCGTAACACAACAACAGATATTTTCTGCACCACAATTTCCTTCTGATCCCGTTTCGTACGTTAAATAACCATTGCCTGAACAGGTTTGTTCTGGTCCAACTGCGCCCATAGCATTGTAATCAACACAAACTCCAGTTTCATAACTTGGTGATCTTCTAGCTTGACAGTAATCAGAACATTCTAAGTTTTCTGTCTTTTTAGTTTCTGGTACGCAAGCTCCATCTTCACAAAGTACAGAACAGGTATAGCTGTTAGGGGCACATCCTTCTGCACATGGTTCACTTGGATGAAGTCGATACTCTGTTATTGATCTATAATCAGAACAACTATCAGTATAAACTATTGCTTTTCCGTCATCACATGTTCCTTGTACTTCTAAATTCCATCCCCCATCGCTATCTGTAAACTCACAAGCTCCTTCAGCTAAGGCGCATGCACCATTATCACAACTCCAACCATTTCCTAAAGATGGACAATAAAATAATGTGGATCCACCCTGACAACCATCATAACAAGCCTCTCCTTCTCCTAACCAATATTCTATTAAAATATCTTCATCTTGACAATAGTCAGTATACACTATAGCCTTGCCATCATCACAAGTGCCTTGAACAAAATGGTCATTTCCACCATCCGTATCAACATAAGAACAAACTTGTGCTTCTTCTTCAACACATTCATTATTTTGACAGTAAGAGTTTTGAGCACAAAGTTTCGCTTCACAATCTTCATCTAAACAATCAATAGTTCCATCACCATCATTATCTATTGTGTCAGCACAAGAATCTTCACCAATTGTTTCTTTGCAATCAGGACAAGGTAAACAATCTCCTTCTTTACAATCACCTGCACAAGCAGCATATCCTTGGCCTTCAAGATATAATGCACAGGCATAAACTCCTTGCTCTCCAATTATTGCTTCAGTGCACTCATTATTGTTCATTAATCCCCATGGTCCAGAGTTACCAATTTTTGTTGCAACTGTTATTTCTTCCCAATTTAGGTTATTACCAAACCAGTTTGCACACTTTAACGCAGCTTCTGCTGGTTCGGTTGCATCTCCAGAACTTGAATCCGAAGATCCACTGCTGCCTCCAGAAGATCCCCCTCCTGTACTTTTCTTTTTATCAACTACTGTAGGAACACTAGGTTCTTTAGTCTCCGTTTTTGGAGTAGTGTCTGTTTGATCTTCAATATCCACAGTTTCTTCTGGAACTACTGGAATTACTCTGTGGTCAGGACTTTCTTTTGGAATTGCCAGAATAATTATTGCTATAATTGCAATTAAGGCAAGAATGCCAACCACAATATGCCAAATTGAACGAGTATTAATTGGTTCTCTTTTTGTTGAATCTTTTTTTACTTTTTTATTAGAAGTTTTATGTTTAGCCATCTTATCACCTTTTAGTTATATATGTATGTCTCTAAGAGAATGGATCTTAGCATATAAACTTTTTGAATAACTATTGAAAGAATAATTAAAAGGAAAAAAGAAAAATAACAGAAAATAAACTTAATTATCTTCTTCTTTTTGGTTTCTTTGCAGAGACTGCTAATGCTAAAACTACTACAATTAACATCAGAACCACTAAAGTAACTAACAAAGCGGTATAAGTATTAGTATCTCTAAAAGAACTAACTCCCTGTACTTCTAAGTTTTTCTTAGCAGCTAATTGTTGTTGTAGTTGTATTGCTAAAGCTTTTTCATCAACATAAGTAGATGTTGATTGAGAAGTTGTACTAGAAGTGTAACAATCCTTAACTTCAATTGTAATCTCTTCCTCTTCTTCTAAATCACCATCTATATAAGCTCCTACAGTTATTTGGTACGAGCCCTCTTCCGCATCTTCTAAGTTTAGAGTAAATGTTGCACGATAATCATTATCTCCATTAGAATAATCATCCAGTTCAAGATTAGTTCTACTAAGACTTAATCCTAATTCTTCGTTCTTAACCCTAATTTCAACATCATCTTCATCTTCTTCACCAATGTTTTCTACATCTACTTGTAAAGTAGTTTGTCTTAAACATTGTAATGCACTTGAACTTAAAGATGTTCTGCTAATAATGACTTTGTGTTTTTCTCTATCTAAATCAACAACTTTGGTTTCAATAATCTCATGGTTTGTATCATCGTCTGCTTCTCCAGTAACAGTGATTCTAATTGTGTAACTATCATCATCCATTTCACTGCTGTCTAAATCAAATTCTACCACAAACGTTTCTTCGTCTCCTTCATCAATGTCTTGTTCATCAGCTTCTTCTTCTAAGTCGTCTCCATCAACATCAAGAATTTCTACAGTCACTTCAACATCTGTCATGTCTTCAGTGTATTCGTTCTTAATTTCAACTTCAATTTCATTAGTTTCTTCAACTGATAAGTCACCAGAAGATTTTCCATTAATTTTAATACTTTCAATTGACAAGTAACTCATTGGACTAACTACCACATCTTCTGTAACAGAATCTTCTAATTCTTTACTATCAAAGATTATTTGTGCAATTACTTCTTCACCACTTGCATCTTCCGGCACCTCAAATGTTAGGGTTTGTTTGAAAGATTGTCCTGGTGCCAATGGTGTTACTGGAACATCTCCAATTAGTTTAACATTGTAATCTGAATCTGTGTCATTTAAATCAACAGTAATTTCAGTTAAATGTTTATAAGATCCAATATTGGTAAAAGTGATCTCTTTACTTACACTCTCTCCTCGGTTAACATTATCAATATTTAAATCACTAATTAAAATCCCTGCAGAAGTTTGTTCTACCACCTTATATGTTGAGAACCCAGTTACAGTAAACTGATTAGTTGAACCAAGAACAAATTCACAACTTCCATCTGCTCCATCGTAAGCTGCTTCACATGGCACATATTCTCCAGAGTTAAATTGTTGAGATTTTAAGATGATTGGATTTGTAAAACTTTTCTTTAGTGTGATTGTTGCAGAAGCATTTAATTCCCATGCCGCATCCTCTGCTGTGTCAATTCCAATTAATCCATTACTTATTTTAACAATTGGGTCAACATCAAAAATTTCACTAACGTCAACTTCTTCTGTAAAAACAATTTTCCCCAGTGAATTTTCAATAGTGAAGTCTTTTGCATGTTCTTTGTTTATAGAGTCTTCGCTATATCCAACATCATATTCTTCGCTCCAAGACAACGGATAATTTTCTGGAACATAATAATACTATGTTTGTGTGGCTTCTCCACCCAAAGAACCATAGACTTCAAATTCTCCTTCTCCACTTGCTGAGAAATCAAATTCAGTTCCGTATACCGTGCCGTAATTGCAAGAATTTATGGTACATTCTTCTCCGTTTACATACCAAACTGTTTCTTCAGCATATTCTTCTTCGCTAATTTCCATACTAATTTCATCTACTGCAGTTGAGGAAACAAATACTTCGTCTTCTGCCTGTTTAGGTAACCAATCTGAGATACATTCTCCCTTATTTATTGAAATGTATTCAGGAATCCCGTAAGGAACTTCAACTAGAATTTGGTTGCTTCCTTGAGATAAATCTTCTGCAAAGATACCAAAGTTAACGATAATTGTGTTGCCGCTTGCAATTGTAAATATTTTAGTGTATTCTTCTCCTCCAACTTTAACCGTAGCAACAGCATCATTTATGTTATTTATTCCTGTATTAATTAAGTCTACAGTCAAAGTAGTTTTATCTTTACAAGTTAATGTATCATGATTTAAAGTTAAATCTGTAATAACTAACTCAGAAGATTCTTGATAAATTACTGTGTTAAAGGAAAGATCATCTCCTACACTTTCTAAGTAAAGAGAGGTACCAGTTATCATTAAATCAGAAGCATAAACTCCAAATGCTGCATCTGCCGGAACTTCTCCTGTGGCATACACTATTTTTGTAGCTCCACTATCGATGTTAAACATTTGATCTCCTTCCAATGTAAATTCTGAAAAATTTAAGAAAGAATTGACGTTAAATATAGTGTAATCAAGATTGTTCTTAACAGTTAATTCTGCAGTAACTTGACTTAATGGGAATAGTTCTGGAGTTTCTTCTCCTTCTGCAACGTTATCTCCATTAACATAAAGGCTTACAACCTCTAAAGCCGGAGTTACTGAAAACTCAACAAACTTATTAACATAACCATATCCATCTTTTACTTTAATTTGACAGTAACCTGGATCTTTTCCTGTTGCAATAATCTCTAATTCATTTCCATTAATGTTGCAAATTGCATTTTCTTCCTTCCCTAGAATATTTGTGTAAGTTAAACTATCTTCATCCAAATCCTCGAAATGTTGAGATAAGTCGATTGTTTTTTGTACTGTTTCAACAAGTTCTTGTACTGGAACTTCTCCTTCTGGCAATCTATTATTAGCAGCATCTTTTGTATCTTCTGGATGAGCTTCTTCTGACCAATCTTCGCCATCATGAATTCTAGCTAAAACATCATCTTCTTCAGGAACATCATCAACATGTTCTGGAATGTTAACATTAGTATAATTTCCGAAAGTTAAAGCATCAATAAAACCAGAGGGTGAATTCTTCAAAACAAATCGGTCACCAGTGTTTGTTGCTGGAAAATCTAATTCTACAATCAAATAATCTCCTGCTAAAATCTTCCCAGTAATTGGAGTGTCACCATTTCCGGTTTTAATCACTCCATTTCCCAATACATTGTAATTAACTGAACTAGAGTCAGGATTATACAATTCAACCCATTGGTCTCCAGTACTTGGATCAACCATGATTTCATTAATCTTAATGTCTGTGTCTGCTCCCAATGCCGCTTTAGCAGTTAGCATTAAAGCAACTAAAACAAAGAAAATAGTTAGTAGTTTTGCTGTTTTCATTTTTTGTTTTTCCCTCATAGATCAAAAACTATTATGCAAACATCAACCACCTTTAAAAAATATGAAATAAAAAAATAAATTTACTTTAACAACACAACAAAGAACACAATTATTAAGGCAACTATTAAAATTATTGCGATTATAACCGCTCCGATTAGGAAGTCTTCTGTGGTGTATGAATTTTCAGTCGTTGCAACAATTGTTGAAGACGAAACTTGTTGTGTTTCAGACTCAGTTCCACTTGTTTCTTCTGGGTCTAATGTTGTTACGATTACAGTAGAATCTGTGGTCTCTTCTTCCTCTTCTTCAGTTTCTTCTGGGATGTCTAACTGACATTCTCCAACATTAAAACTAACAACTTCAGAGTCCATTAAATCATCTGTATCAATGTAAACGTAAACGTCTAAATTATATGATTTTTTAGTCAGTTTACTAACATCAAACAAAAATGCTTTTGTTTTTGAAGTTTCATCATCACTGAACTCTTCTAGGTTAAACGTGCCCCAGTCCTCATCAATTTTTAGTTCTTCATTGTAAATTGCAACATCTACAAAATCTTGATCTTCACTTCCAAGATTTTCTATCTTTAAGTTCAATGAGATCTGTTCTGTGCATGTTGTAATTGTTTCTGGGCTAATCTCAGCCCTAACAATCCTTACATCATTTTTAGAATGATCAACTTCAAATTCTAAGTTAAATGCTAGGGTGTGGGTATTTCCTTTACCATCATCTCCTTCAATTTCAAAATCAACATCATAAGTATCATCATCAACTTCTGAGTCTAAAGTAAGTTCAATTGTTAATGACTCTGAATCTTCTGCGGCAATATTGTCCACATCCACTTCATCATCAAAGTCTTCAAAAAGATCATTGTCACTTGGGTCTATCTTAATTACAATGTCTTCAATTTCTGCGTCATCTTCATCATAATTATTATCAAATAAATTTTCCAAATCAAAAGTAAACTCTATTACAGAACCTGCTTGAACTTCTGAATCTAATTTGTAATCAGTATCTACTAAATCATCAAAAGTGTCTTTTTCAGAATTTCCTTTTTTGTCGTTATACTCTACTTTAAATTCTTCTAAACTAAGCATTGAAACTGTGTTTTGAACTAGAGGGGATGAGTCAAGTTCAACGCCATTAATTCCTTTAATTATAACAGAACCAATATTTGTTTCACCAGAATCTTGTTCGTGAGAAATATTTAGGGAAAAATCTGTTATTAGTTTAGCTTCATTTGGTTCAAGAGTTACTTCTTTACTTGTGGAAGCATAATCTGCTGGTAATCCTGTTGCTTCAAGAACAACCATAATTGTTTCATTATTGTTGTTTTTGATTGTAATAGTGTCAGTATTTTCTACGATTGTATCTTGGTCTTCATCATCAAAGTTACTATAATCAACTTCTATATTGGTTGCATCTTCAACAATAACTACGTTAGAAGGTGCTAAAGGTGCCTCTGCTAATGCAGTGCTAGCTAGGACAAATAGAGAAATCATTAATAGTATTGTAAATATTTTAGTTTTAATTTTAACCCACCCCGGATAGTTTTTATTGTTAAGTAGTCAATTTGTTTTTTAAAGATTTATATACTGCAGAATATACTTCGTGTTTTTCGTCAATAAAAAATAAAGAAATAAGGGAGATTGTTTACTTATTCCCCATATAAAAGAATTTTTCAATAGAAACATCATTTTCCGCATAATTTCCTGATCTTGGGTGTCCATTGCCACTTTGTACGGGAGCTTGTGGTTGTTCTGTTTGTTGTTGTCCTGATCCTTGGCTTTGTGCCGGAACTTCATTGGTAATAACTTCTTTAACCTTTGGGCCGATTGAATTAACCTTACTTTTTAAGAAAGACATCTCTCTTTCAAAGAAATCAATCTTTTCTTGCATGGATTTAAACGTTTTTACAATAAATTCCTTGTTTTTATGCAAAATGTTTTTAATTTCATCTTGTGAAAGCTCTTTCTCAGAACTTTGTTGTTGTTGTTCTTGTTTTGGTTGGGAATCTTCCATTCTTTCTCTAAGATTAGCATAATCTTCTGTATCTCTTTCTTTAAAGATTTTCTCTGCTTGAGTAATGGCTTCTTCTCTGTCTGGAGCTAATCCTTGTCGCATTAAATCAAGAGCAAGATTGTTTACTTTTTGAATTCTTTCTACATCCATATTAAAAAACCTCTATTTTTATAAGGTAGAACAATCAGAAGTTAGTTATAACGTTTTCTATACTCTAAAATATCAATCTAGTTTTTAAAACATAAATTGAACCACTAAATAACATAAATTAAAGAAAAAGTTGAAATCTTATCCGCAAACAAAAGGGATTTTAAACGGAATAATGCTTGTATTGCCTAAATATACTAGTGCTGCCGAACCAATTATGCCGATTACAAGTCCAGCCAAAAGGAAATGGAACTCAATCATAGCTAATTGACCTTTTTTGTTTTTGGGCAAGAATCCAGTTAATAATGTTGATCCACATACTAAAGGTATTTCAAAAGGGAGAATTTTTCTTGCACTTAAAGCGACTAATGTTAATCCTGCTACTAAACCAATTCCCAATCCAACCATGAAGTATTGGAACTCAATCATAACTAATTGTCCTCTTTTTAAAAATTTCATCATTCTCCTCTATTTAATTTAAGCTAAAAACGACTGTTTTAACTTAATTGATACCTTTCTGAAGCAATATTTAGGGATATATAAATCTTTCTATATCTCTTCTTGTAAACGAAAGGTTTATAAACTATTAACTGAAATGGTATATAAACTTAACGATTAATGGTGATAATGTTCTATACCCAGGGTGAATAAAAAATGATTAGAAAATCCTTAAAAGAGTGCCCAGAATGTGGCAGTCCAAATATTTTTAGAGACAAAGAGAAAGGCGAAACAATTTGTCGGGCTTGTGGCTTGGTAATTGAAGACCGAATGGTAGATTTCTCTCAAGAATGGCGAGAATTTGATGATGATGGTGCTAGTAAAAGAAGAACTGGTGCCCCTACTTCAGAAACTTCATTTGATAAAGGATTAGGAACAGAAGTTGGAAGTGCAGCAGATTTTCATAAATTAGGATCAGATCGAGAAAGGGACAGATTCTTTAGATTAAGAAAATGGAATATTAGAATTTCTACAGCTATTGAAAGAAACTTGAAAGTTGCTTTAGCTGAGCTTAAAAGAGTAAGTTCATTCTTAAAATTACCTAAATCAGTTGAAGAAGAAGCTGCTAGAATTTATAGGTTAGCTGTTCAGAAAGGATTAGTTCGTGGTCGTTCCATGGAATCTGTAGTTGCTGGTGCTTTGTACGCTGCATGTAGAAGACACGAAGTGCCTAGAACTTTAGATGAAATGGGAGAAGCTTCTGGTATTGAGAAGAAGGAAATTGGCCGAACTTATAGATTCGTAACTAGAGAACTTGAAATTAGTATCAAACCTTCAAATCCAGCAGATTATATTCCAAGATTTGCTTCTGCTTTGAAATTAAGTGCAGAAACACAATCAAAGTCTGTAGAGATTCTAGAACATGCTAGGGATATTGAGTTAACTTCAGGAAGAGGACCAACTGGAATTGCTGCAGCTGCTTTGTACGTGGCTTCATTAATACATGGTGAGAAGAGAACTCAGAGAGAAGTTGCTGATGTTGCTGGAGTAACTGAAGTTACTATCCGTAATCGGTATAAAGAGCTTATCAAGAAGTTGAAGCTTAGCAAAGATGTTGAGAAAAGCAAGAAGAAGTAATTCTTTTATTTTTATTTAATTCTTAAAAAATGGAACTAACTCCAGAAATAAAAGCTCAATTGGCTGAGCAAAAGAAACAATGTATCTTCTGTAAATTGATTTCTGGAGAAATGGAAGCAAAGAAAGTCTTTGAAGATAAAGTAACTATAGCAATGGTGGATATTCATCCAGCAATGAAAGGACATACTTTGTTTATGCTTAAAGAACATTATCCTATAATGCCTTACATCCCTCCTAATGAATTTCAACATATTTTTGGATTGATTCCTCAGATGTGTAAGGCTGTCCAAAAAGCTAGAGTTAGCACATCAGCAAATGTTTTCATTGCTAATGGCGGTCCAGCAGGACAGCAAGCACCACATTTTTTAATGCATATTTTTCCTAGGGAGAACGGAGATGGATTTTTTAACTTCTTCTGGAAAGAAAAAGAATCATTGGATGAAGAAGCAACAAAAATTCTTGCCCATAACTTTCCACTAATGATGCAAAATCATTTTGGTAGGGTTCTAGCATCATGGCATAAAGGAAATGGAGAAAGACCTTCGCATCTAAGTACTGTTGAAGAAAGAGGAACAGTAATTTATGAAGATGAAAAGTCATTATGTTTATTATTAAAGAAAGGATACACTAAAGGTCACATTGAAATTTACAGCAAAGAAGAAAAATCCGAAATTGGAAAATTGTCTGTTGAAAGTTCTGCACATCTGTTTTACGTGGCTTCATTTGCCGCAACTTTAGTATTTGAAGGATTAAAAGTTCATGCCACAAACATTATTATGAAGTCTGGCTATTCTGATGACAATCCTGAGGGGAATTTATGTGTTCATGTTTTACCCAGAATGCAAGATGATGGATTAAACAAATCATTATTATGGGAACCTAAGCAGCCAAGTTATGATTTAGATTCTGTTATGAAGAAAATCAAGGATAATACTTGGAACATTAAGTATCTTGAAGAAAAGAAAGAAGTTAAGAAAGTTGAAGATATTTTTGTTAAACCAGAAGTAATTAAGTTAACTAATTCTGAGACATCTTCTCATGAAGACGAAATAAAAAATGCAATAGAAAGAATCAGTAATTAACGATTAAATTTATTTATGAGTGTTCTTAAAAAAATGACTAACAGACCAATAGTAATCTCGCATGGAGAAGATCCTGACGGGATAATCTCAATGGCGCTTTTAATGCGTCACCTTAGATCTTGTAATGTTCCTGCTAGTTTTGGTTTTGGCAGGTATAGTAATATTTCTGAAACTTTTATTGGATTAGCAAAACTTTCAGAAAAATGTTTGGGTGAAGATTTTTATGTTTTAGATTTGGGGATTAATGGCCACCTACTTTCTGCAAAAGACAATGGTGAAAATGTTATCAAAAAATTAGCTCATAACACCAATCTCCATTGGGTTGATCACCACGACACTACAAGAGAAGCACAACCCCGTTTAGAAGAGATGGGAATTGATTTGATGTTGGAAACAGGCACTGATCAATGTTCTTCTCGAATAACTTATGCTAACTTTCTTAATGGTGATGATTATTGTGATTGGCTGAGTAAAATTGCTTTAGAACATGATAACCCTGGAAATGGTATATCTCCAGAATTGGGAAATGATTTACAAAAAATAATTTCTTTAAATTATTATGGGGCTAAATCTGTTGCTTCAGCGGATTTTAATCTGTTAAGACTAGCAAATAATTTGTCTTTTGAAAGAGCAATTATTAAGGGGAAGTTTAATGGTGGTTTACAGAGATTAATTGATAAATATGATGAACTGGAAAAATCTGCTATAAACACAATTTATGGTACTGCACAATCTTTCGAGTGTCAGGATTTAAGAATTATATTTGCTTATGGTAATCCTATTCTGCCACAAAAAGATGGATTAAGAAAAATGGTAAAAATGTTTTCAGGACAAGCAGACCTCTATTGTTTAGCTTTAGGTAATCCCGTAAATAATGTAATGATGTTATCAGAATGTGATTTTGATGTTAGTCATTTTTCTCAAAGTTGCGGCGGCGGTGGTAGAGCTAATATTGGTGGTTACATAAATCCTACTCCTATCACTGTTGACAATATTGATGCGGTTGCAGAAAGATTAAGAAATAATTTAGCTGATTATATGGTTTGATCTTAATATTCTATTCTCCTTCAAACTCTACTAGTGTAAAGATATCATAACCTTGTAACTTCTCTTTTCCCTTTAATTCAGGAAGATCTATTACAAATGCTACACTAGAAACCTTTCCACCCAGTTTTTCAACTAACTTACATGCGGCACAAACTGTGCCCCCAGTGGCAATAAGATCGTCAATAACTAGAACATTATCTCCTTCATTAATAGAACTTTTATGGATTTCTATTTGGTCTGTTCCATATTCTAACTCATATTCTTGAGAAACAATCTCTCTTGGTAACTTACCTTTTTTACGAATTAAAACAAAAGGTAATCCTAAATCTTTTGCAAGAGCAGCGCCAAAGATGAATCCTCTCGCTTCAATGCCTGCGATTTTTGTAATGTTCTGATTTTGATATTGTTCTTTAAACTTCTCAATGCAATACGAGAACGCTTCTGGATTTTCTATTAATGAAGTGATGTCTCTAAACATAATTCCTGGCTTAGGCCAATCTGGAATTGTTCTTATTGATTCTTTAAGATCCATTTCAATTCTCTCCAATTTTTGGTATTGTATTTGTTAACAAACTAACAACTTTATCCACATTTTCTTTAAAAACTTTCAAAACTTCTTCCCAACTTACTGGGGGAACATCATCAAACAAACAATCATAATCTGTGGCCATGGCAACAGCAGCATAAGGAATTTCAATCTCATTGGCAAGGATACATTCTGGTGCAATGGACATGTTAATTACATCTGCTCCCCAAGAAGCGAACATTTTAGATTCTGCTTTTGTAGAAAATCTTGGGCCTTCAATTGTAATCACTGTTCCCTTTGGATGATGTTCTAAATTTAATTCTTGACAAGTTTCAATTAACACATCTCTTAATTTATTATTAAATGGTGTGGCCATTGGTGCATGGGCCATTTTTCCAGGTTCAAACTTATCAAAGAAACTTAATTTTCTTAATCTGGTAAAATCAATAAACTGATCTAATATTACAAAACTTCCTCGGCCAATTTCTTTTTTTAACGAACCACAAGCAGTTGTTGCAATGATCTCTGTACATCCTTGTTCTTTTAATGCTTGAATATTTGCTTGATTATTAACTTGTGTGGGTGGGATTGTATGTTCTCTTCCATGTCTTGCTAACAAAACAACATCTATTCCATTTATTTTTCCACACTTTAATGCTGAAGATGGTTTTCCATAAGGAGTATCTACTTCTTTATCATGAGCTTCTTGTAAAATCTCTGGATTATCTAAACCAGATCCACCAATAATTCCAATTTTAACCATTTTAATGTTAAAAGAAAAAGATTGTTTATATTAATTACTAAATTATAGTTGTCATTTTGTAGTATTTTCGAGAGAAAGTAATTTTACTCTTCTATTCTTAAGGTTCCCTAAACGCCAGATACATTAGTCTCAATTTTTCAAATTCTTTATCACCAAACCAACTTTCCTCTAACTCTCCGGGAATGTTCTCAATTCCTAATTTTTCTTGCCTTTTTGGATCAACGGTTCTTTGCAGTAATCTAACTCCCAACATTTCAAAGATTTCTGCTTCATTTTCATAGAATTGATTTTTTCTATCTAGCTGGGATTGAGAATGAGCATATTCATGTAAAGCGGTGACGACCATTGGTAATGTTCTGTCCTCGCGAATATACGAAGTAGAATTTTGGGGGCTCCAATAACCCGTTGTATTTCCACCTGAACTATTGAACATTAAGTCAAAGGCGTCTGTCTTTAATATTTCAGTTTCTATATCTTTGGGTGTTTCTCTAACTACGGACCTATATGTAAACGTAGGGAATTCTTTAACAAATCTCTCTGCATCTAAAAAAGGTGGAGGCCCTCCCTGTACTGCTAAATATTTATCAAAACTTAACATATTACCTTAAAAACACTCCTGATTTATATAGTTTACTACTTGGTAGTGCTAAACCTTGAAGGGAATGTATATATACTTCTCAAATATTTTATTAAGAAATATGGGTAAACTTATTAGAACTTTTAAAGCTAAATCTGAAATGAATCAACTCAAAGATTCCCTTATAATAAAAAGAGGTGCTCGTAGAACTGCTAAGGCTTTTTTCCTTCCTCCTAAAATGACTCTTGGCAATTTTAATAACATTATTGACTTGGTTGTGAAACAAGCAACTTGGTTAAACGATAAACAAAGAGATGCTATCCTTACAGCCGTTAAGTCTCTTGATGGTTTAAGTTTAGCTCACAAAAAGAAATTGTTTAAAATTCTTCTTGCGATACCCTATTCAGAAATTCACCAAGATGCACATGGTAAGAAAATAACTTTTATTATTAGTAATGTTTGGGGTTTTTTTAAGTCCTCTTTAGGAACTTGGCAGCTTAACACCAAACATGCAGATTTATTTAATTTATCTGAAGATGAATTTAAATTAATGTTAAATGAGGATGAGGGCGGGGTAAATTTAATTATAAGGTTTTTAATTGAGCATATTGGACTAGACAAAGCGCCTGAGAAGATTCTATTCGAATATAATTATGGCGTTAATGCTTCTTTAATTTGTCCGATGCAAAAAACAATTAATTTAATCAGAAAACATGCAGCCGGAGAATTAAAAAATCACGAAGAAATATTGTCTAATCCTAATATTAAAAACTTTCTTAGAAAAAAAATAAAAAACAAATTGAAGAATTTGGATTCTTTAGAAAAACATGAATTAATTAATTGGCCCCTATTAATTGGAGATGGTTTTATGGGTGAAGACACTAAGAAAGCTTGGCGGGCATGTCTTAATTATTTGCAAATTGAAATAATGGAAGAAAAAGAAGATGCACAAATAAAAGATTTCTTAAAACATTTTAATGAGGCTTTTCCTGATGACCATCACCAAATTAAAAATCGTGATTTTAGATTTTTTATCTCAAATCTGCGTAGGGGTAAGATTAGAAGGGCTTTATCCGTTCTAAGCAATAATGTGAATGCAAAAGAATATGTGGCCTCAGGAATGAAGGCATACAACTTTGTGTCGAAGTTCTTACCTGATTAAGATAATATCTTTTTTTTCAATTCTTTAACATTGATATCTTTCATGCCCACTCCTTTTTGTTCAACAACTTTTGAAGCTAGTAAAGATCCTAATCTTCCAGATTTTTCAATCTCCCAGTTGTTACAGTGGCCGTAAAGAAAACCTGCTGCGTAACTGTCTCCAGCTCCAGTTGTATCAATGGCATTAGCAGGATAACCTTGGATTTTGGTTAAATTATTTTCATTAAATATATACGATCCTTCTTTGCCAATTTTTACAACTGCAATTTTACAATGTTTTCCTAGTTCTCGGGCAGCTTTCTCTTCCTTTAACTCAGTAAATTCTTCTGCTTCTTTCTCATTAACAAAAACAATGTCTGCGTGATTCATTACTAAATCTTTTAGAAATTCTTTATTTCTTCTAATTAATCCTGGATCTGCTAAATCAATTGAAACTAATGTGTTATGTTTCTTTGCTAACTCAATTGCGTGCATAACAGTTTCTCTTGTCGGCCCTTCAACTTGATAACCTTCTAAATGTAAAACTTTACTTTCCGCGATATCTTTTTCAAGAACATCTTCTTTATACAATTCTAAAGCAGCTCCTAAATGAGTAGAAAAAGTTCTTTCTGAATCTGGAGTAATAAATGAAACTGCTTGTCCTGTTGTTTTTGGATGTTTATTCATTCTTGTAGTAAGGCCAAACTTTTCAATTTCCTGAACATAAATTTCTCCATGCGGATCATCTCCAACTTTTCCACAGAGAATTGCTTTTCCTCCTAAAAGGGCAATTCCTTTCAAAGTGTTTGCAGAACTTCCACCTGGAATTTTTTCAATTGTTAATTGGTGGTGATTAATTTTCTCCAGAACTAATTTAGCTTGTTCTTCATCCACCAAATGCATCTCACCTTTCTTTAAATCAAATTCAATTAATCTATCTTCATCAATCTCTACTAGAAAATCCATTAAAGCGGATCCTAAACCAATTACATCGTTTGTCTTCATTCTTCACTCTTTATTGTGTTCTGTTTTTCCCACTTAAAAAAACAAACAGAAGGAATCTTAAAAACGTTTTTGTCAATATCAGGATAATTTAATTTCCAAGAATCCTCTGGAACATTTTCAATAAATCCTTTTAAAGTAAAACCCTGTTCAATGAATGGGAGAATATATTCTTGCATTGTTTTTGGAAATCCTGGGATTTTTGAATTACTGCCAGCCATGTTATAATGAGTTATCTCATTATCAAAATAACTGTGACTAGGAACAAAACTATTTTTTTCACTACCTCTAAACATAAATCTAATGGGGTGGTCTATTGAACAAATAAATTGGCCTTTTTCCTTCAAGACTCTTTTAATTTCTTTAATAACAGGAACTAAATCCTCAATATGGTCTAAAACATAAGATGAAAAAACAATATCAAAAGAATTATCTTCATAATTAAGATTTTTGATGTCACCTACTTTAAGTTTGGCGCCTTTACAATGTTCTTTAGCAACTTCGATCATTTTCGGACTGATGTCAATGCCACATCCAGTTCCTCCACGCTCAATAACTTTCTTTAAATGTATACCTGGGCCACAGCCTAAATCTAGAACGTTTTTCCCAGATAAATCTTTTGGAATGAGTTTTAACATTGTTGGTTGTTCAATTTCTCTATTAAAGAATCCAGATATGCCTTTGTTAACAGTTCTAGACTCTAAATATTCTTGAACAATCCTATCATAGGATAATTGTATTTCGTTTGTTTTTTCCATTTTTTATACCATTAAAAAAATCAGTATCTATAATGTTCTGACTTATACGGTCCTTCTTTCTTAACATCTAAATATTTAGATTGTTCATCAGTTAGTTCATCAATCTCTACGCCAATTTTACTTAAATGCAATCTAGCAACTTCTTCGTCTAATTCTTTTGATAGAACAGTTACACCAATTGGATGTTCTTTTGTCCACAATTCTATTTGGGCAAGAACTTGGTTAGTGAAGCTTGCAGACATTACAAAACTAGGGTGTCCCGTTGCACAACCTAAATTAATTAACCTTCCTTCCGCTAAAATGTAAATCTCTTTTCCATCTGGGAAAGTGTACTTATCATACTGGGGTTTGATATTATCTCTAACTGCTCCTGATTTAGTATCTAACCAATTCATGTCAATTTCATTATCAAAATGACCAATATTACAGACAATAGTTTGATCCTTCATCATTTGAAAATGTCTATCTAAGATAACATGATAATTTCCTGTAGTGGTTACAAACAGATTTCCTTCCTTAACAGCAGAATCCATTTTCTTAACTTCATAACCTTCCATTGCTGCTTGTAAGGCATTAATTGGATCAATTTCAGTAATGATTACTCGACAACCATATCCTTTTAATGATTGTGCGCAACCTTTTCCTACGTCTCCATAACCTGCAACCACTGCAACTTTTCCAGCCAACATAACGTCAGTAGCCCTTTTAATACCGTCTACTAAAGATTCTCTACATCCATATAAATTATCAAACTTACTTTTTGTTACAGAATCATTTACGTTAATTGCTGGGAAGAGAAGTTTATTCTCTTTAGCCATTTGGTAAAGTCTGTGTACTCCCGTAGTTGTTTCTTCAGAAACTCCTTTAACTTCTTTTGCAACATTAGTCCAACGCTGATTATCTTCTGCATAAGTTTCTTTTAATGAAATCATTAATTCTTGAAAATCTTCTCCTTCTTCTGAATAATCTTTTTCAAATAGACTTTGATCTTTCTCAACTTCTACTCCTTTATGGATCATCATAGTAGCGTCTCCGCCATCATCAACAATTATTGTTGGTCCTTTACCATTTCCAAAATCTAAGGCTTTTTTTGTACACCACCAATACTCTTTAAGTGATTCACCTTTCCAAGCAAATACTGGAGTTCCAGTAGCTGCAATTGCTGCTGCTGCATGATCTTGTGTAGAAAAGATGTTACAAGAAGCCCACCTTACATCTGCTCCTAGTTCTTTTAAAGTTTCGATTAAAACTGCAGTTTGGATTGTCATATGTAAACTGCCCATAATTTTTGATCCAGCTAATGGTTTACTTTCTTTATATTTTTCACGAACTGCCATTAATCCTGGCATTTCTTTTTCTGCAATAGAAATTTCTTTTCTTCCCCAATTAGCCAGGGAAATGTCCTTTACTTTATAATCATTAGATTCATTATTTCCTTCCATTTTAAATTCCACACTCCATTTTATATGGCTTTCTGGGGAAACATAATATATATAAATGTTTAGAATCTTTAGCACCATATGGCAGAATTTGGAGATTATGTAGAAGTTAAAACCAATATAGAATTAGTACAGGGAATTCTGATGCCTTCTAATCAAGAAGATGTTGTAATAGTTAAGTTAGATAATGGTTACAATGTTGGAGTTGAAAGAAAAGATGTTCTAAGTATGCGATTAATAAAACAGAAAGAAATGATCACAGAGGTTCCAAAACCTTCTCTTGACAAGAAAAAGGGATTGAAAAATATCATGGTTTTACATACTGGTGGGACAATTGCCAGTAAAGTTGATTACAAGACTGGTGGGGTTATTGCTCAGTTTTCTGCTGGAGATTTAATCGAAATGGTTCCAGAACTGCAAAATGTTGCTAATGTTGATGCAGAATTAGTAGCAAATATGATGTCAGAAGATATAGCTTTTGATGAATATAAACAAATGATTGCTGCTATTGAAAAGAATCTTAAAAATAAAGTTGATGGAATTATTATTGGGCATGGTACTGATACTCTTGGCTATACTGCGGCTGCTCTTTCCTTTGCTTTTGAGAAAATTAACATTCCTGTTTTACTTGTTGGATCACAAAGATCTTCTGATAGGGGAAGTTCGGATGCTGCAATGAACTTACTTTGTGCCGCTAAGTTTATTGCTAATAGTGATTTTGTTGGGGTTGCTGTTTGTATGCATCACACTAGCAGCGACGATTATTGTGCCATTCTTCCGGGAACAAAAACACGAAAAATGCACACTTCTCGAAGAGATGCGTTCAAAGCAATTAATGATTCTCCAATTGCTTTAGTAAATCATAATAACGAGGAGATTAAGTTTTTGAAAGAAGATTATTCTAAAAAGTCTAAAGACAACGAACTTATTGTTAAAGGAGAATTTAGTGAAGAGGTTGCTTTAATGAAAACCCATCCTCGTATGAATTCAAAGTTATTTAGTTTCTTTGCTAAGAATTATACTGCCTTTGTTATTGAAGGAACGGGTTTAGGACATGCTCCCACTAACTTAGGGGAGAACAATCTTAAAAATTATGAAATTATAAAAGAGTTTATTTCTAATGGTGGAATTGTTGCTATAACTTCACAATGTGTTTATGGGGCGGTACATCCTTCTGTTTACACTAATCTAAGAAGACTTTCAAATATTGGTTGTATTTTTTGTGAAGATATGTTATCAGAAACGGCATATATTAAATTGTCTTGGTTATTAGGAAATTATCCTAAAGAAAAAGTTCAAGAATTAATGGGTAAGAATCTGCATGGAGAGATTAGCTCTAGCAGAACTTATGTTCCTAAGTTTATTGAATAATTTGTTAAACAAAGAGGTGAGCAAAAGATTAAAATTCTTTTGAACCTCACTGGTGCGAGGTAAAAAAATGAAGAAAGTATTAACTTTATTGGCTTTGTTATCTGTAGTTTTTATTGTTGGATGTGGTACTTCTGTATCGGAAGAATTACAATGTTCTGGAGATATTGATTGTGTTCCAAATGCTTGTTGTCATGCTGATGGTACTGTAAACAAGGCATCTGCTCCTGACTGTTCTAGTATGCTTTGCACAATGGAATGTGTTGAAGGAACAATAGATTGTGGCCAAGGCGACATTAAGTGTTTAGAAGGACAATGTAAGGTTGTTTGGAAAGAGTAAAGTTTTCTTTTTTATTTTTCCAATTATAAAATAGTCCAAATTATTGAAAAAGTTTAATAACTTAGTTCTTTCTTTTGATCATTCATGCGGGGGTGGCAGAGTGGTCAAATGCGCAAGGTTGAGGGCCTTGTTCCTTAGTGGATGCGCGAGTTCAAGTATTAAGCTACGCTTAATGATTTAAAAAAAGCGGAGCTTTTTTGAAAGTCTCGTCCCCCGCACTCTATTACACAAAACTATTTAAACCTCCGAATTTTCTCAGCTAACATGAATTCAGCCTGGCAAGTAACACAAGAATCGAAAACAATTCCTACGTTAAACAATCCCTTGTTTATTGAAGGTCTTCCAGGCATAGGAAATGTTGGTAAGATTGCAGTTGACTTCTTAGTTGAGGAATTAAAAGCAAAGAGATTATTTTCACTTTTTTCACACAAATTTCCTCATTCGGTTTTTGTTGGAGAAGATAATTTGGTTACGATGCCTAAAGTTGAAATTTTTTATAAAAAAACAAATGGCAAAGGCAGAGATTTACTTTTACTTACTGGTGATATCCAACCAATTGATGAAGAAAGTTGTTACACTTTTTGTGATGAGGTATTAAAAATTGTTAAAAAGTTTAATTGTTCTGAAATCATTACTACTGGCGGAATTGGATTACAAGAAGTGCCAGAAACTCCTAAGGTTTACGTAACTGGTAATGATGAATCGTTGTTTAAAGATTATGTTAAGAAGGGAATGTTAACTGAAAAAAACATTTATGGTGTTGTTGGACCAATAGTTGGTGTTTCCGGGGTTCTTTTGGGATTAGGAAAAAAACAAGAAGTTAAGGGAGTTGCTTTACTTGCAGAGACTTTTGGTCATCCCATGTATCTTGGAATTAAAGGGGCAAAGGAAATTTTAAGAGTCCTTGAGAAAAGATTTAAACTTGGTTTTAACATTAAAAAGATGACTAAAGAAATAACTGAAGCTGAAACTGAATTATTAAAGAAAACTAAGGAATGGGCTTCTGAATCTTTACATACTGCACAAGCAGGTGCAAAAGGAAAGAATAGTGACTTTAATTATATTGGATAAAATGACTGTTCCATTTGCTGTTGCTTCCATAATTTTAGAAAACAAACAAATTCTTTTGCTAAAAAGATCTAACGCAGCTGTTAGTTGTCCTGGAAAATGGGTTTGTCCGGGCGGTTCTGGTAAGATTAATGAAACTCCTGAAGAAGCAGTTATCAGAGAAACAAAAGAGGAAATAAACTTAGATTTTGTACCCACTAAACTCTATAATTTTCAAAAAAAATTGAGTGGTGAATATTCTAAATTTCTGGGAACATTTTCAGGTCAACCAGAAATATTGGAATCTGAGATTCAAGAATTTGCTTGGTTTTCCTATGAGGAAGCTATCAAATTGGATATTGGGTTCAATTTTAGTGATACTATCGAATCTTTAAAAGAGGGGGATTTGTTATAACTTTTCTAATTAAATGCAATCTTTAAATTTTCTTAATCATTCTCAAATAGAACAAGTCAAATCCCCATTTTTTATAAATTTCTTGGGCTTTGTTGTTGCAATTAACACTTAAAGTTACCATCTCACATTTATTTTTCTTAAACCAAGCCAATAATTCTTCCCATAATTTAGTTGAAATTCCTTTCCCTTGATGTTCTTTCAAAACCGCTATGTCATTTAATTCGCCAGTTTTTGGTCTATCATACGGGGGATGCCTATCATCTCTAACTTCTCCGAAAATATATCCTGTAATCTTATCATTATCTTCCATTACCAAAAATTTGGAATTCTTTTGTTTAATATCTTTCTCCAATGCTAATTTAATGTGTTCTTCTATTGGCTTCTTTTTATTTCTCATGGATTTGTATTTTGTATTTAAGTATCCAATGCTTGCATCTTCATAATCTTTGAAGATCAGCATAATTTGATTGATATCACCTACTTTGGCAGTTCTTATTTTCATTTTAAGGGGATTCAGCGCTTTAATCATTAAAAACTTTTCTAGTTAAATGCAATCTTGCTGCAATCTTTAGACTTTTTCCTTCCAACTAATTATCTTTTATTTTGATTAATCTTCCTTAATTTCATCAAATTCTGTAAGACGTGAGATAACACAACCTTTATAAATAAATATAATATACTTTATTCAATGCATAAAAAGAGGGATAGAAAGGTTTTATTTAGTCAGACTTCTAATAGTTTTAGCTATCCCAAAAAGGGACAAATAACTGTTTTTATTATCTTGGGAATATTACTTTTATTAGCGTTAATTTTAGTTTTAACCTTAAAAAGTGAGACTTTTGCCTTTAAAACTGAAGAAATTATTCCTACAGAAAAAGGTAAAGTGGAAAATTTCATCGTAACTTGTATGGACAAAATTGGAGAAGATGCTTTGTTCAAGATTGGAATTCAAGGTGGTTATATTGAAATACCTACAGAAATTGCTAGAGATCAAGGAAGGAGTATAGTTCTTTCTCCATTTATTTCCTTGCCTTATTGGGCTATTGGTCCGACTACTTACATTCCTTCTTTAGATGAAATTAAAGACAGAATGGATATTTACATGGAAGAAAACTTGCGTGAGTGTTTATTTGAGATGGAAGCTTTTAATGAGAAATATGATTTAATTGAAAAAAGTGAAATCACTGCCAATACAAAAATTGTTGATGCAAAGGTTATCTTTAATGTTCATTGGAATGTTGAAGTTAAAAATAAAGCGGGAGAAGTTGTAAGTGAGGTTATTGATCATATTGCTGAAAGTCCGGTTAAATTGAAAAGATTACATGAAACTGCAGTAACGGTTATTGAAAAAGAGATGAATACTCTAAAATTAGAAGATATCACTCAGGACTTGATTGCTTTAGAACACCCAAATGTTCCCGTTAATGGTATTGAGTTAAGATGTAGTAAGAAAACTTGGAACATTAACAAAGTTGAAGAAACTTTGATGAACATGTTAAGAATTAATGTTCGAGAGTTAAAGGTTGGGGGGACTGACTTTGTTGAATTTCCAGATGATTTTCCTTACTACCAGAATCATTACGTTTGGAATATGGGCGAAGGATTAAGTGATGAAGTGGGAGTTATGTTTAACTTTGATCAAACTTATCCTTACAAATTCACAGTAACTCCTTCAAATGGTAAGAAAATGCAAAGTTCTCAGTTAGGCGGTTCAGATATGCTATCTTTCTTATGTTTACAAACCTGGAAATTCACTTATGATTTAGTTTATCCGGTCTCAGTTCGTTTGAGAGATGAAACAACTGGTTATGATTTTAATATGGCATTTACTGTCCATTTAATTCAAAATACTCCTAGTAAGGGCGATCCAGTTCCAAGAGCATCGGCATTAATTCCTTCAGTTAATGACGAAGATTATTGTAAAACCGCTAATGTTCCTATGACTGTAAAAACTTTTGAGTTAGTTGAAAATGGTCAAGGAGTAAGCTTTAGTGAAGATTTAGGAGATGTAAACTTAAGCCTAACTTGTTTAAGATATAAGTGCGATGTAGCAACTTCGGAATATGATTATGCTAATCTTGGTTATGCTGGAGTTATTACAAACTTCCCTTATTGTGTTGGTGGAATCCTTAGAGGAGAGAAAGAAGGTTATAAAGAAGATTGGGAGAGAGTTGTTACTAAACATGGAGAAGAAGTTGAATTGCAATTAATTCCTCTGGTAGAATGGCCTGCTTCCAAAATAAGAATTGTTAAACACAAATTTGGTGAAGATATTGAAACTTTCCTTCCTCCAGCAGAAGAACTAAAACAGAAAGAAGCTGCTTTAATTAAGTTAACTTTCGCTCGTTCTAATGGCACGGAAAGTAATTTAGAACACGAATCTAATATTATTGTTTCCAAAGATATTGAGGTTGAAGTACAGAATGATGAAAAATTAGAACTATTAGGAAAAGCAGACTTTACTTATTATTTAGAAATCATGGTTTTTGAAGAAGAAACTTTTGTTGGTGGATACAAAGGAGAGGTTACAATCCCTTGGGCCCAACTTAAAGAAGGAAATGAATTAGTTTTCCACATCTTAAGTGAGGAAACATCAAACGAAGAAAAGATGTTTGAGTTTATGGGTAATTTAGAACAATATAGTCAGTTCATCCCTGCATTGGAAATTAAATAAATGTTGAGAAATAACAAATCAAAAAAATGGACTTTTAAGAACATTTTAACAGTTTTTGTTCTATTGTTATTCGTTAATCTTCCAGTGGTTAGTGCGTTAGAACTTTCTGAAATTAGTGCTAAAGATATTACTGAGAATCAAGCAACAATTGCTTGGGAAACAGATGAGTCTGCAGATAGTTTTGTAAATTATGGTGTTGATAAAGGTGGACTACAAAAAATTGGCGATGCTAAAAAAACAACCGCTCACGAATTTGATTTGGGGGGATTATTATCAAACACTGAATATTATTATAGTGTTGAAAGCGACGATTTAGTTGATGACAATTCCGGAAGTTATTATTCTTTCAAAACTCTTGTTCCAGATACAACTGCTCCTGAAGTTATTGTTGATCTTCCTGGTTTAGTTGCTGGTACAAAGACGGACATTACTGGTTGGACCGAAGTTGGAGCTACTGTACAATTATTTATTGACGGAAATCTTGCTGGAAGTACTGTTGCAATTAAAGATAAAGATGGTGTTTCTATTAGTTCTAATGTAGCCGGAGAAGAGGCTGTTCAAGAAGCTGTGGGAGAAGTAGTTGTTGAAGAAGAAGTAGGTGGAGAGGAAGTTACTGGAGAAGAAACACCTGTGGAAGAAGAAACAGCTGTAAATGCTACTGAAGAGGTTGTAGTGGAAGAAGAATCAATTGCAGAAAAAATTCCTGCTGAAGAAAATTCCACTTCTGAAAACGTAACTATTTCAGAAACTGAACCAGTACAAGAAGATGAAGCAATTGCGGGTCAAGCTATATTTGGAGAAAATGTTGAGAAACCAAACGGTAAATTCACTTTTATTAATGTGATTGTAAATCCTTCCGGTCCAACAGATGTTTTAATTGAAGTAACTGATGCCTCTGGAAATAAAGGAACTTTTACTAGCCAAATTTATTCTGATAATACTAAACCAAAAATTACACTTGCAAATGTTTCAGAAATCGTTGATGGTTCTTCATTAGATATTCAAGGAACAATCTCTGAGAATGCAACTTATGAAATTTTTGTTGAAAATCAGTCTGTGGCACAAGGAGAAGGAACAATCATTAAAGCAACCATTTCCTTAGAAGAGGGCGACAATCTGGTTATTGTAACTGCTAAAGACACTGCTGGTTGGGAAACAACAGAAAAAATTAATGTTTATGCTGATACCCAAGCCCCCTCCGTAGCCTTCAAAATTGAAAAAGGTAATGAATATTTTCAAGGTAGAGCAGTTTCTTCTATTAATGGTGAAACTGAGCCTGGAGCTACAGTTTATCTTTATGTATATAGACCGATTAGTTATGATTTCAGTCCTTCATTTGATCGGGCTTGGAAAAAAGTTAGTGCTGACCAAAATGGTTCATTTACATTTAAAGCGGTTGATTTTGAGGACGAACCAGTTATATTAAAAGATTTAGCTCCAAAATTAGTTCCAGAAGGATTACAAGGATATTCTATTGCTGGTGTAGGGACTGCAGCAGATCAACAACGTTGGACTTATTATGTTTTTATAATTGCTGAAGATAAGCTTGGCAAGCAAGGGTATTTATCAGAAACAATAACTATTAACACCTGTTATTCCGCAGATTGGGACTTTGACGTTAGATCAATCCCTCAATTTCAAAGACCTTGGAGACTTGATCCTGGATTATTAGATGAAGGTAGAGAACAAGCAACTGCAGTATTTAATTTAAGTTACCGTGGGCAAGGTTATGCTAAGAGCTCTCTCTCTGGTCAAGTACAAGAAGAAGCGTTTAAAGTTCTGAGTGTCAGTTTTGATAAAGCATGTACACAAAGTATGATGGACGATGATCAATTTAGATTAGGTTGCAGTATTATGCAAAATAATCCTAACAAAGTTCCTAATACTGACAATACTGCTTGGTACTTAACATATAAATTGAATGCCGCTGAAGAGTTAAGTAAAGGCGACGATAAGTTTTGGGATGAATTCAAGAAAAGACAAATTGTTTTCCCAATGAAAATTAGGATTAATTATCAAGAAAGGGGAGTTGATGGTAAATTAGGAGCAACAAAAACTCAAAGCAGTTGTTATGATTTAAGTTACTTTGTTGATATTCCCATTGATAGTAAGAATATGCTTCCAGATTGGTTAGCGGATGAAGGAATGGAGGCCATTGATTTTACAATTAAACAAATTGACACAGTCTTACCATATTTACAAAAGGCAATTTTGGTAACGGGAGTTGGGTGTATCAGCTCTTTCTTGGGAAGAATGGTTATCCGTTGGTCCAGGATGTTCATTAGTAAGTTAGAAGTTTACTTTACTCGTCTTAATGATGATGATAAGAAATGTCCCGCAAATCAAAACAAGTTATACTTGAAAAGTACAATTGAACATTGGAGCAAGTTAAAGGGAGATGGTTTGTTTGATAATTCTCAAGAAAATAATGATCCAAAAGTAGATTGGGCTAATCCTGAGAAAAGTGTTCTTGATGATGTATGTCCAAGAACTGCTGGCATTTGGAAAGTTGAAGCTGGATTAGATCAAGCTTACAAGTGGACTTGCGACCGAGTATTTTGTAGGACCGTTCCAGCAGGATGGACTGCTAGCAAGAGCAAAGAAGAAGTTGATACAGTTATATTATCACAAAGTCAATGTACTGCTTCGAGCAGAGGAATTCCTTTAACTGAAAGGGAGAATTGTGGGGAGCTAATTAAGGAAAATGTTGGAGTAACAACTCCAACTACACTTGCTCAAACTTATATGAATAAGGGTGACTTTACTTGCTATCAAAACGGAGACAAATTATATGTAGTTACTTCAGAACAGAAATCCTCCGCTGTTGGAGAAGTTGTTCGTTTAAAATTAGTGCATGGTTTTGGTTATACTATTGGAGAAGGTTCAAATTATATTGGTTCTAGTGATTTATTGGCTTTCAAACCACCTAAAGCAGAACAGTTTATTATCGGGCAAGATCAAAGTTGTGCTAACGCTTGTAGGAATCCTAAAAAGCCAGGATATAGTGCGGACTTAAACAATAGTGTTCCTAGTTATAAAAGTGAGGATTCTTCTTCCCCAACAAAAAATGGTTGTTATCAAGAAGTTTATACTGAAAATACAGTTAGGGGGAAAACAACACTGAAAGATGTAAACAAAAAAACAATTGGAAAGAATAAATTTTCTGCAGGTTATACTAGTGATTGTTTTGTTGATTTTAATAAAGGTAGTGGTGCAAGTAATCGAATAAATACAAATGAAACTTGTGGGGGCTCCAGTGATTGTCTTAAGGGAACTGATGGAACATGTATAAATAACAAGTGTACTTACCTTCAATCTGGAACAGTTGATGTGGTTGGTCCAAATGCCACACAAAAAACAACAGGATTATTACAATGTGTTTGTACTGTTGATAAGAAAGCAGATAATGCATATACTGCGAGAACGGCAGCTAAAGAGAAAACGGTTAGTGGAAAAACCCAATCAGAAGATTGGATTTATCGTCAAGCAGAAGTGTTTAAAAATTCAAAATCATTATCTGGAACTTATTATCCTGGTTGGCGCTATTATAGTGGTAGAGATTTCTCTTCAGCATTTGGTGCAGATTACTTGACAGATTATTTTAGATCAAATAAAACTGTTGCAAAAGTTAGTCCTAAAACTCAGTTCTTGGGGGCATATCAAACAGTTTGTCTTTCTGTTATTCGGGGACATTTAGTTATGCTTAGGAGCATTCTAGAAGGATTAAGGAATTGTATTGATCAAGCAAAACATACTGGCTTAACTGATGCTGGAGTTTGTAAAACAATCTTTGCTCAACATGTTTGTGGTTTGATGTATAAAGCAATTGCTTATTTCTTTAGCGATTGCAGTCCTTATTCAATGAACGATGAGAAAAAAGAAGGAGATGGAGTAGTTGCAGGAGTTGGCGAAGTATTCTCTGCAGGCCTGGAATCTATTGGCGAAGCGATGGACTCTTCAATTAGTGATATTAAAGCAGATTATGGTAATGCTCAATTGAATCAATTTTTTGCTACTGGTGCTCAAGGATTTACAGAATCAATTTGTATGTTTGCTTTCGGATATGATTGGCCATTGGGAATGGACTTTATTTTAGATTCTGCTTATGCAGTAGAAATGAAAACCACTGTAATGGTATTTCCTGCAGAAAGAGAGTTAGCAACTTTCAATCCAGCAAAAGGAACAGCAATTTATAATTACAATGTTGGTGCTTTAGTCCTACCTGGGTGTGAAATTAAAAGTGCAGACGTTTATCTTAAGTGTGTTGGTCCTGAGGATAAAGGTCATCCAGACATTCAATGTGGAGCTCAAGGATGTGATTGTCTAAATACCAGAGAGGTTTCTGGAGTAGAAAGTGAGAAAATACAATATCTTGATGGTGGCAGATTAATGAACGTGAAGCAGGGTTCCTTTACTGATCTTAAAATTAATGCACCGCAAAAAGTAGATTCAAACTATAGATATGATCACGTTGTTGTAGATTTAAAGTTAGGTCCTTATTCAAGTAAGGAAAATTGTTTTGATGAAGGATATAAAGATGGGAAATTCTATTTCCCAATTATTGATACCTCTCCACCTGCAGAATTTGTTTGCCAAGTTCAACCTACTACTGGAAGATATTTCTGTCCAGAAGTGCAGAAAATGTTTGGCGGGGGTAGTGGTGGTTATTTAGAGGATCCTTACATTAGCTGTTATAATAAAGATACGGAAGGATTTGATGATTGTAAGACTCCTAACTTATTTACAAAAGGAGACGCAATTAAAGCTAAAGTTCATGTTTTTAGTGATGGGGAACCTTATTGTTTAAGAGTTACAAGTCAAGGTTTAGGAGCAAGAGATCTGCCAGCGCTACCTAAGACTTTAGCAAAGAATCTTCCTGGAGCATATGGGATAGACGTCAATCTTGGATCAGTAACTACAGATTTATTTTCAGGAGCTAGCAATACTCTAACCTTAACTACTAATAGTGCACCTGGATGTAGTAGTCAAATTAATTTTAACAGTAATTTCCCCACTGGTCAAATCACACCAACAACATATTCTTTTGGATATTCGATGCAAAATGGTATGTATGTTGTTAATATGCCAGAAAATGGAGTTACAGCTGTTGGTTACAAAATTGATGGTGGATCACTTGTTCAAATTAATACAGGTAAGAATCAATTTACTGGGCCTGAATTACAACAGATTCTATTTTCAATGGGTGGTTTTACAGTTACCAATTTAATTGGCTCTCCTACTTCTTCATCCGGTATTTGTCATTATTACGCTGGTGAGGCTAAGAAAGCAGGTTATGCCCAAAATGAACTTGGTTTAAAGATTAAAGCAGAATTACTAATATCTGAAAACGGCAATTGTTATAATGCTAATACTCCTGTTAAAGCACCAGCATTTGGTAAACAACAAGCTGAAGTAGACATTATGATTCGGTTAGAACCTTTAGCTGAGCAAGTTACTGGAAAGATGCATCAAGATTTTATGCAAGGAAATTGTCAAGCTGTTTTAGCTAGTGCAGATGAAATAATTAATCGCCAGAATTTCGATGGTACTAAAGGAATGGGCGACATGGCAGAAATAATGGCGATTTATTATTCTGCTGCCTGTCATATCGTTGATGGTGGAGCTAATTGGCAAGTCGCTAGAAAAGAACAGATCTGTACATTATTGAAATTCTTCTTTACAAGAGAACATGGTTTTGGACAGAAAGGTAAAGCTTATCCTCCTACTGTAACAAATACCAAAGAATTTGAGAAGATTCAAAAATACTTGCGTGAAGTTAGTACTAAAGTAGGTTGTAAAATAGATTTTTCTGCTGGTGGAACTGGAACAACAGGTGGTACCAGTAGCATCAGTGGAACAACATCATTGCAAAAATGTGGAATTGCTTCAGCAGACTTTACAAAATCTGGATTTCCTTCTGGCTGGAAACCAGACAATTGGGAAAATTATGTTTGTAAAGCAGATATTGGTTCAGTAAGCGTTACTTCCAGTAGTTCCCAATTAGACTTAAATAAAGCATGTTGGGATGAAGGCGCATATTCTAACACCGATCCTGGTTGTCTTGGCCCTGGTGTGAAATTATGTTGTCCTCCTGCTCCTGGAGAAAGTGTTTCATCTGGAACTTGTAGTGCAGCACAATATCCTATTACTGATTTAACAAATGGTGATGAAGCATGGGCTTTTGGTTGTATTGATGCAACTCATGCAAGATCTTGTATTAAAGCAACTGGACAAGTTGAAAAAATTAGTTTTGTAATTCCTGCTGGAAGTGAATTAGCAACTCGTTGTGCAAGTGCATCAACAACATCTGCAGCAATCACTCCTGCGGCAATAACAACTGCTTCTACAATTACTTGTCAACCTCCTACCAGTACTTACAAAAATTTAGTGAGCGACGGCACGGGATTAGAGATTCGTAAAGGTCCAGATAGTAATCATGATTCTGTTGGAAACATTCCAGATGGTCAACAATTTTTAGTTTGTTCAAATCCTCCTAGCGGATATTGGCACGTTACAAATTATAATAGTGTCGTTGGGTGGTCTAATACCGGGCCAAGTTTAGCACAAAAAATTAGTTAAAATGAATCAAAAAGGAAAAGTAGCAATTGAAGTGTTAATCATGTTAGTTACAATTGTTCTTACTAGTGCAATTATATTTATGTTAATTCAAGCAGACGTAATTAAAGTAAAACCTGGAAATTCTGATGTTAGTGTTCTAAACACAGAGTTTATTCCAATGGGCAGGGAAGGGTTTTTAGCAATTCGTGACTTTACATTCTGTGATTTTATTAGTGATGATTATCAATGTACTAGTCCCGGAGAAAATTTTGCTTTGGGTAGTGCAGTTTATTTTCGGTTTGTAATTGAGAGTAGCACTTACAATGGAGATGTTAAGTTAATTAAGAATTATCGTGTTAAAGATCCAAATGGCAATTTATTATTGGATGTTGATGAAAAGAATAATTTCCATTTTGATATTAAAAGTGATGAAAGTAAAGAATTAATCACTTTTAAAGATTATTTCTTTGTTGGTGAAGAATTGTCAGAAGGGATATACACTTTAGAATTGATTATTACTAATCCTTTGTTAGATAAGAAAACAACTTTAGTTAAAACGTTTGAAGTAATTTATATCGGCGAGGATTTTTATCAATCTTATGATATTGGCGAAGAATAGAATTATTGGATTTTAATCAATTATAATGAAATGGTGGGGAAAAGAACTGGGTGGATATTTGTACTCTTTTTATTTATTAGTTTAATAGTTCTTGCTTCTCTTGCGAGTGCTGATTCTTGTAACAATAATAAAGTTGTTCTTTTAGGTGATTCAATAACTGTAGGTTGGGGTCCTAAGTTTATTCAATCTTGTGGAGGACAACCAATTAATTATGCAGTTGGTGGGAAAATGACTGGCTGGATGCTTGATAAACTTAAGTCTGATATTATTGGTGAGGGCAATACACACTTAGTTGTTCTTGGGGGAACTAATGATGTTACTAGTGATAAGTCTGCTGCCCAAATCATATTAAACTTGGAACAAATGTATTTCATGGCAAAAGAAAATAATATCAAAGTTATCGCTGGAACAATCCCTCCTTATAACAGAGACAGTAAAGAAGATTTTAATAACATTGTTAAAGAAGTTAATTATTGGATAAAATCACAAAAAGATCTTGGAAACATTGATGCTGTTGTTGATTTTTATCAACTTCTTTTAGGAAATGAACCTTGTATGAACTCTCTTTATGCAAGTTCTTGCAATAATGTTCATCCAAACCCTGCAGGTTATACTGTAATGGCCAATAAAGTTTTCAATGAAGTTTTCGGGGGCCAAATAACTCCAGTAACTTCACTTTCCACTTCTGCAGGTTTACAAGAATTTACTACAATGGTGATTTTAGGTAGGCATATTCGCTCAGAAATGGAAAATCGTGTAAGTGGTGGATATGGGATAATTAAGCAAGGTGGTAATTTTAACAAATTAATTTTAACGGGTGGTTGTGTTGCAGCAAATCAAGATGCAACTTGCCAAACCTGTAATGGTTGTAATGAAGCTGATGAAATGGAAAAGTATCTATTAACACTAGGTTCTAATGATTTGACAAAACTTCCTTCGGGGAATTTAGCATATAATGATTTTTCAGGAATACCTCGCGAAATTACAGTTATTAAAGAAGGGGATTCTAAAAGTACTGCTGATAATTTAAAAAAATCAAAAGGTTTTATTCAGCCAGGTGAAAAAGTTTTAGTTGTTTCTGATCATGATCATGTTAGACCTTTTGCTTATTGTTTACGTTATAGTGATCCTGGCGCCGATGCTTATTATTATCATTTAAAGGACTCTTCTTATCCTGAAGTTCCTTCCACAACTCTTCCTGGAACTAATTTGGACTATGGGAAAATGGCGGCGGGATGTTCAAATGGAATCACTCCTTCACAACAAAATATTCAACAATCGCCGCAATATCCGCAACAACAAAAACCGGGCCAGCAATACACAACCAAGCTGGTCCCTAAAAACTTGCCTTCACAGCAAAGAGAAATAGATGAATCTTGGAGTGTGAAGGTTGGTTTTCCTGTGAGGGGCAGTATTTTGATTTGGGATGATACTCTTGGCAATTGGGGTTGGAGAAATTATTCAAATGTTTATTTTAGTGTTGTTTCTACTCCCGTTTCTAAGGGGATAGTTATGGGGCAAGGTTCAGCTGGTGTGGGCTCTTATTCAACTCCAAAATATTCAAAAGGAGGAAATGAGTACAATGATCTTATTAAAAAGGCAGCAGCAATGTATCCTCCAGTTGAACCAGAATTAATTAAAGCAATTATGGTGGAAGAATCTTCATTCAATCCTCTAGATATTTCTAGTACAGGATGTTCTGGGTTGATGCAAGTTTGTTTAGGTGGTGGTAAACCGCACACTAATATTGATTGTAAGCAATACAGATCTGCTGGGCCACAATTATGTAATGGTGTTCCTGATGAACGTTTTAATGTTGAAAAGAATATTCTTGCAGGAACAAAGATTCTCAAAGGAAAATATAATAGCGCAATTCAAAACTGTGGAACAGATTACATTAAAGCATGGACTACTGCATATAACATGGGAAATAAATTTGTTGATGATGCCATTAAACGTGTTGGGAATTGTAATAATTGGGAAACGGTTTGGCAAGAACTGAGTAAACATTGGGACCCTGTTGCTCATACTTACACCATGCAAGATGGTGAAGTGGTTTACAAATCTTGGATCACAAAAAGTAAACTTGATGGTAAGAGTGGAGCTCCTGGAACTTACACCGGAGATGTTTACGCTCTTTATTTGGGATATAAAGCAGCGGGACTAGGTGCTTCAGCATCTCCTTCTGGATCAAGTGCTACAACTTCTAGTTCAACAGCACCTTATCAAGGAACTTACGCAGGCCAGGCACAAGTAAAAGATCCAAATTGTTTGATATTATATGGTGACACTCGTAACCCCACAAGTCGACAAAAAATAGCAATTGAAAGTATAAAGAAAGAATGTGCCAATCCTTCATTGTTTCATGTTGGAGATTTTGTGGATGAAGGTGAATCAAAAGAAAGTTGGGATGAATTTTTAGATTATGAACGTGATTTAATTAATCAAGGGACTCTTTATGCCATTGTAGGAAATCATGAAGACCGGAAGCCATATGATGGGAAAGGTTATCAAGCAATTGCTGACCATTTAGGTGGTGAATTTACTTATATTCTCAATCAAATGTCTAATGGTGGTCATCATGTGGTGCCTATAACTTCTAATTTAATTGCAATAATTCTAAATACCGAGGGCAATTGTAATTCCGAAACTCAATTTTTAAAACAACAGTTGAATGCGAACCCTAACAAAGGCGTTATGTTAGGATTTCATAAACCAGCTTATCCACATATTCACACAACTCACGGTAATGGTTGTGCAAAAGAGTGGCACCAATTATTAGTGGAACATAAAAATAAAGGAAATAAAGTATTAGCTTTCGCGGGGGATACTCACGGATTAGCTAGGGTAATTAGAGATGGAGTAACACATCTAGAAGTTGGTGCGATGCTAAATCCAAGGTCCTGTTTATCTCCTCAAGGTTCTGCATTTTGTAAACAAACAAGAGGGTATTATCGTTGCGATGCGAATTTACATTGTGTGGCTAAAGATGAAAATGGAAATACTTTGGATAAATTTAATGGTTAACAACAGGTAGGAGTTAATTCAATAATTAATCAAAATAAAACAAATCAAAATAAAACAAATGAAAAAAATAAAATCAATTACTATATTTGTACTTTTACTTAGTTCTATTTATTTAGTAACAGCACTATCTGGGTCGGAAATTAATGAAGATACGCTTACTCTGACATTATGTTACGAATTGCAAGAACTAGATATTGGATATGAAGACTATCTTCTCGCTAATAAGTTAGATGCTTGTAATCTTTTCTTATCACAATGGGACACTGATGGTGATTGGTTTGGTAACGAAGAAGAGTTGATAATTGGTACTGATCCAGAAGACCCAACCAAAAATCCTAATACTATTGAATCTTATGGAGAAATAGATGGAGAAAAATTGTGTATACAAAATGACAATATTTGCATAACATTTTATGAAGAAGAATGTTTTGATTATTTGGGTGAGTATGATATTGATTGTCTAGATTCTGATGAAGATGGTTTTTATAATTATGAAGAACACAACTTTAACACAGACAAAGAAGACCCTAATTCCGTGCCGTGGTGGATAGATTTAGATGGTGATGGTTACCGTAATTTAGCAGAGTTAAGAGGAAATTCAAACAGTCTAAATGAAGATATTATGCCTGGTTGGACAGATACTGATCACGATCAATACAGTGATAAATATGAACTGCAAGTCGGCACTGATCCTTTTGATGGACAAGATGTCCCGGAAGAAATACCTTTCGTGGGGACATATCAACCATCTGAAATACAAGAAATAAATCAAACCAAAACTGGTTGGCAAATCTATCTTGCAATTGTTTTAGGTGTATTGTTAATTGTTATTTTAACAATTTACTTTATTTATTACAATGAAAGATAATATTTAAAAAAATACTTTGACTAGGGAAAGAGATGAGAAAAATAAAAAGAACAATTTTATTGTCATTCTTCTTATTAGTTTTCTTTTCTTTTTCAGCTTTAGCAGCAACAATTCCTACTGGTGCCAAAACTTCTTGTGGTTCTTCTAATTATGTTGTTGATAGATCTGTTTCTGGCCCGCCAAATCAAAAAACAGTTGAGAAATGGGAGTCAGCAATAAAACAATCTTCTATTCCCGGAGAAACTTGGATTGGTAAACTACAATCTAATGGTCCAAATGATGATTTTTATCGTCTAGATACCGGAAGAGAAACAATTATCTTTATGCCTTGTACTACGGATTTAACTAAGCCAGTTGAATTAATTTATTTTTTTCATGGCAATGAAGGTTTTGATACTGATATGGCCGAAAGAATTGCACCCCAATCTAAGCAAATGTCACAACAAGGAAGAAATTTTATTGTTGTATTTCCAGAACTGCCTTGGTCAGCAGGAACCGAGGCTTCAGTAAGGGGTTGGGCTAATGGAAGTAAAAACCCAAACGGCAGATTTCCACATGGAATGATTTGGAAAGGCGGAGATTCTAATTTAGTTCAACTTCATAAAGAGGTTTTGGCAACTATCAATCAAGTTTTTGGTTCTGTAAATGTTGGTTATACTTCTATGACTGGACATAGTGGCGGTGGATCTGCATTAAGAAAAGCTTCTGAGTTTCCAAGTAAACAAAACAATGCACTAATGCAAATAAATGTAAACAAGATTACCTTCTCTGACGCAGATTATGGTTGGGCTGGCGATGGTACTTCTGCAACTCGTGCAGTTTATGATAACTATGTTGCTTCTAGACCAAATGTTGAATTAAACATGTTGGTGCAAGATGTAAAACAAAGCGGTGCACACGACCCTACAAAGTTTTCAATTGATTTTGTTAAAGAAATTGGTGGGCCAACCGTGCAGTCTTGGTCTTGGGAACAAAAGAATACTCCTGGCATTTCTGTTGGGAATGCTTTTAAAGTTCCTAATCATCCAAATATTCATTATGTTTCTCTTGGTTTAAACCATAAGTCAATTGGAGCAATGTCCTTAGCATGGTTGTCTCCCTTAGGAACTGGGCCCCTAGCAACGGTGGAACAACAGCAACAACAATCTCTACCTTCGCAACAATCTTCTGTTATTCCAGGTCAAACAACACTTGTTCTTAAGAATTTGCCTTCACAACAAAGAGAAATAGATGAGTCTTGGAGTAAGAAGATTGGTAATACTATTAGGCAGAGTGTCTTAATTTGGGATGATACTCTTGGCAATTGGGACTGGAGAAATTATACTGATGTTTATTTTACTGTTGTTCAATCACAACAACCAAGTCAAATTAATCCTGGACCAAGTTCAGCAATTCGAGGAGACGCTCCTGCGTTTCAATATCAAATTCCTACTATGAATATTCGCCCAGAATTAAAGGGGTGTATTCTTGAAGTAAAGAAATTAGTTGATGCTGCGGGAGACATGACTGAATGGAAACATGGTGGTTGTGGTTCTGGTACTGATGATAGGGGTAATCCGCGTGGAGCTGTTGCAGACGAATGCAACCCTGCATCTACCACTACCTGTTGTTATATGCAGCATAGTGGTTGTTGTTATGGTGTTCCTAATGATCCTGTAAATGGAATTGAGGGGAGTTGTCGAACTGGTTGCTGTGGCAGTTATGTTTGGCAAGTTTTTAACATTGCTATCAACAAACATCACCTTCCAGTTAGTTGGCCACTTTACCTAAACCAACAAACAAAGGCTTATGAACGTGATCCTGGAGATATTAAATCTGAATACAAAATCATAACTTTAAACCAATGGAGTGATCCAAACATGGAATTTGATAAAGGTAATTTCAAGCCAACAGATTTAATTCCTGGTGATTTGGTTTACTTTAAATGGCCAGTTGGAACTAAAGGAAAGTGTCCAGAAACCAAAACTTGTTTAGCATGTAAAAGTCTTTGTAATGGTAATGACAAATGTATTAAAGACTGTGAAAGAAATGAGGCTATGGACTGTCGTGGAGGTTCTTCACACATTAATATTGTTGGCCCTCCAACAGCCGATGGAAAGAAGTATCATATCATAGATGTTTCATGTAAAAAAGATGGGATTTGTACATTTAGTAATTGGATATATCCTGATTTTCTTTATGAAAAGTCATATTGCAAAGATAGAACAGATCCAAACTTGTTTGACAATCCTGCAAAACCAATCTTGGCAGGAGAAGCTTGGAAATATGTTTATAGAATGATTCCAGAATGTATGGACGTAGTAAATAACATTGGTTTTTCTACAAAAAATTCAGGAGTGAGGGTAGGGTAAAATGTCAATAATAAAAGAAATTAATGCACGGGAAATTTTAGATTCAAGGGGAAATCCCACTATTGAAGTAGATGTTATTACTGATAACTTCCGAGGAACGGCTTCTGTTCCTTCTGGAGCATCTACTGGGACACATGAAGCTTTGGAATTAAGAGACGGTTCTAAAAGATTTTTAGGACAGGGTGTACAGAAAGCAATTACAAATGTGCAAAAGAAAATTGCTTCTCTGTTAATTGGAATTGATTGTACTAGACAAAGAGAAGTTGACAGGATCATGTTAGAAGCAGATGGTACTGTAAACAAAACTAAGTTTGGAGCAAATGCAATCTTGGCAGTTTCAATAGCTTGTTGCAAAGCGGCGGCCCAAGCAGAAAATCTTTACTTATTTGAATACATTAATCATCTCTGTCCAGAGAAAGAAATGAAACTTCCAAAACCATTTTTTAACGTTATTAATGGGGGAAAGCACGCAGATAATAAATTAAGTTTTCAAGAGTTTATGGTGACTCCATCATTTAACAATTTCAGAAAAAATTTACAAGCTGGCAGTGAAATTTATCATTACTTAAAACAAGATCTTCATAAAAAATATGGTAAGGGCGCAACTAATGTTGGTGATGAGGGTGGCTTTGCTCCATTAAAATTAAAGAAATCCGTTGATGCATTAAAAATATTAAATAAAGCAATTAAAGATGCTGGTTATAAAGATAAAGTTAATGTTGCCATGGATTGTGCGGCATCTGAGTTTTATATCAAGAAAAAATATTTAGTTGATGGAAAGAAATTAGATTCTGATGCACTTATTAAATATTATTTACATCTGATTAAAAGTTATCCTATTATTTCAATTGAAGATCCATTTGATCAAGAAGATTTTATGTCTTTTGCAGAACTGACTCAAGATAGTAAAATTCAGATTGTTGGTGATGATTTAACAGTAACAAATATTACCAGAATTGAAGAAGCAATTAAAGATAAAAGTTGTAATTGTTTGTTGTTAAAGATAAATCAAATTGGAACTTTAACAGAAGCTTTAGATGCAGCTCGGCTTGCTTATGAAAATAGTTGGAAAGTAATGGTCTCTCATCGTAGTGGAGATACTGAAGATACTTTTATTGCTGACTTAGCTGTTGGTATTGGTTGTGGGATGATTAAGTCTGGTGCTCCTTGTCGTGGTGAAAGAACCTCGAAATATAATCGTTTATTGAGAATAGAAGAGTTACTTAAAGAATTATAAGTCGTAACTATTTTAAATAGGGCTCGTTTCTAGTATATTAATGAATAAAGAAGACTTTTTATCTTTGTGCAAGGTAAATGAGTATAAAGAAAAGGATATTAAAAAGTTTAATCTAGCTTTAAACTTAATTGAAAAAGAGCTTAAGGATAAAAAGCGTCTTAGTGGAGACTTTTTCTTAGAACATAATTTAGGAGTTGCTTCAATCCTCGTTGATAATCGTTCAGTGCCAGAAGTAGTTCTTGCTGGATTATTACATGGCCATTTGGAGAAAGAAACATATAATAAAATTGAAAGTATTTTTGGCATAGAAGTTTTTAAATTAATTAAAGGAGTAGAAGAACTTGAAAGTATTAAAAATCGTAATGAAGCACTTGATGCGGAAGTACTTAGAAAGATATTCTTAACTGCACTCAGCGATGTCAGAGTTGTTTTAATCAAACTTGCTAATAAACTAGATAATTTGAGAACCATTAGTGTTTTAGATCGAGAAGAACAAGTACGGATTGCTACTGAAGTTCTTGACATTTATGCTCCCCTTGCTTACCGTTTAGGAGTAGACAAGATAAAAACAGAACTGGAAGATTTATCCTTTAAAATTATCAATCCTCGTAAATATGAGGAGATCAATAATTTTCTTAAAGAGTCACGTTCTCAACAAGAAACTAATAAGGTTGAAGCAATTGAGCTGATTAAGAAAGCTGCTGGAAAAGAAGTTAAGATTCTTGAGATTAAAGGAAGAAACAAACATGTTTATAGTATTTACAAGAAAATTAAAACTAAAGGGATAAAATTAACTCAATTATTTGATCTATTGGGAATCAGAATTATGGTTCCTACAGAGAGAGATTGTTATTCTTTATTGGGATTGCTGCACGAGAAGTTTGAATCTATTACTGGTCGTTTAAAAGATTATATTGCTAATCCAAAGCCTAATCTTTACCGTTCTATACATACTGGAATTAAACTACCTAATGGAAGAAGATTAGAAGTACAAATCAGAACTCCTGAAATGGACGAAGTTGCTGAAGAAGGAATTGCCGCGCATTGGCGTTACAAAGGAATTACTTCTGAGCAATTATTTGAAAAGAAAATTGCTTGGTTACGTGGAGTATTAGATCTGAAGAGAAGTGAAGATGACCACGAAATTATGGAAGTAGCTAAAATTGATATCTTTGGAGATAGTATCTTTTGTTATACTCCAAAAGGGGATGTTAAAGAAATGCCTTCTGGAGCAACAATATTAGATTTTGCTTATTTAATCCATGAAGAAGTTGGTAATCATGCAGTTGCTGGAAGAATTAATGGAAAGTTTGTTGCATTAAAAAGCGAGGTTTTCCAGGGTGATGTTGTTGAAATAATTACCAACAAAAATCAGCGTCCTAGGAGGGGTTGGATAAAGATTGTTAAGTCTGGAAAAGCTAGGCAAAAAATAAGAAAATCATTAAGAGAATATGAAACCTTACCTGCATTCCACTTTAGATTATTTAAACCGCTTATTAAAGAAGATCAAGGAATTTTGGTAGAATCTGAAGAATTTCCTAAAGCTACTTGTATTCTTGCTAAATGTTGTAATCCTCTCCCCGGAGAAGATATTGTTGGGATTGTTACTAAAAGAAAAATTATCTCTGTACACAAAGAAGAATGTAAATTAGCAGTTAAAGAGAATAATCGTTGGGTTCCTGTTAATTGGAAAGAAGCTTTTAATCAGAAAATTCGATTCTTTGTTCAAGCTCATGAAAGAAGTGGACTACTTGCAGATTTGTTACATACTATAGCAAATGCCGGTTTTGAAGTTAAAGAAGCCAAGGCTAAGTTAGTTGATTTAGAACATGCGTTATGTTCTTTCTTAATAATTCCTAAGGACTTGGAACATCTAAAAGATCTAATGAAAAGAGTAAGAAAAGTAAAAGGTGTTATGCACGTCTATTTTGAATGATTTTATTTTTACTTTGTTATATGCTTTATCATGCACTGAAACAAAGTTTCTGGCATGCTAAAATTCAGGAAATAAATTTTATCATATCAATCATTCTGCACAAACTTTTACAAAAAGTTTGATCAAAAGAAATAAAATTAACTAATATGCTTTATCATATCAATCATTCTGCAACTGTAACCCCATTCATTATCGTACCAAGAGAGTATTTTTAAGTTTCTTTTACCCAAAACATAAGTCATTTTACTGTCAAAGATTGAAGAGTGGGTGTTCCCAATGATATCTGTTGAAACTAATTCTTCTTCTGAATATTCGACAATTCCCTTAAATTTACTTTGGGCCATTTTTTTGAAAAGACTATTAACTTTCTCAATTGTAACATCTTTTTCAGTAATTATGTTAAAATCAGTTACGCTACCATCTACAACGGGGACACGATAAGCAATACCTTTAATCTTATTTTCTAGTTCTGGAATAGCTTTGACTGTAGCAATATCTGCACCTGTTGTTGAAGGAATAATGTTAATCGCTGCTGCCCTAGATTTGCGTAAACTTTTATCTGGCCCATCAACTAATTTCTGAGTTGCAGTGTAAGCATGAATTGTACTAAAGAAACATTCTTTAATTCCAAACTGGTCATTAATGATTTTTAATATCGGTGCAACACAGTTTGTAGTACAAGAAGCATTAGAAAGTACTTGGTGTTTCTTTTTATTGTAATCTTTATGGTTGACTCCATAAACTAACGTTTTTGTGTCCACTGGGCAAACTTGATCGCATTTGCATGGGGCGGAGATCAGAACTTTTTTTGCACCAGCTTTAACGTGTGCTCTTGCTTTGTCTGGTGTAGTGAAAAATCCAGTGGATTCAATTACTACATCTATTTTTAACTTTTTCCAAGGTAATTTATTTGGATCTCTTTCATTAAGGATCTGGACTTTTTTGTTCCCAATTATTAGCTCTTTTTTGTTGGCGCTAATACTCTTATCAAACTTCCCTTGTGTAGAATCATGTTTAAGCAAGTAAGCAAGCATTTTAGTATCAGTTAAATCGTTAATTGCAACAAAATTAATTTTTTTATCATTCCATCCAGCACGAAGGACCATTCTTCCAATCCTTCCAAAACCGTTAATAGCTACGTTAATCATTATAAACACCTCTTTGATAAAACCAATTAAGCAAGAATCTTATATAAAGTTTTTTAAATGCTCTTCATAATATCTATTACATGTCAGAATTAGAACCAATAACTAACGCAGAGAAGATTGTCTTCAAGCCACTATTTATTACAAGGTATTCTGCTTTAACAAATTGGGAAGAGTTTAAAAAATATAATCTTTGTTTCTTAAGAAGAAGTATTAGAGTTAATACTCTAAGAGATTCTATTAAAAATGTTAAAGAGTCAATTGAAGCTAAGGGATGGAAACTAGTACCAATTCCTTGGTGTAAAGAAGGATTCTGGATTGAACACCCTGATCGTAGAGATGTTGGAAATTTATTAGAACATCATCTTGGTAAGATTTATGTTCAGGAAGCAGCAAGTATGATCCCTCCTTTAGTTTTACAACCTAAACCAGGAGAAGTTATCTTAGACATGTGTGCTGCTCCAGGAAGTAAGACCACACAAATGGGCGCAATGATGGAAAACGAAGGATTAATTGTTGCTAATGATTACAAAGGACAAAGATTACAGAGTTTAGGTATTAATTTACAGAGAAGTGGGCTAACTAATGTTGTTGTTTCTTTAATGCATGGAAAACGGTTTCATGGTTTTGAGTTTGATAAGATTTTAGTGGATGCGCCTTGTTCTGGCACTGGAACTATTAGAAAAAGTTTGAAAACAATTAGCATTTGGAATCCTAATATGATTACTAAATTAGCTAAGCAGCAGAAAGAGTTAGCGGAAAGAGGATTTGAAAACCTTAAAGTTGGTGGAGAGATGGTTTATTCTACTTGTTCTTTAGAACCTGAAGAGAATGAAGGTGTCGTTAGCCATTTACTAGAAAAGTTTGAAAACGCAGATGTTGTTAAAGTTAAACTTCCCGGATTGAAGTTAGCTGATGCAGTTCTTGAATTTAACAAGAAGAAATATGATCCTAGAGTTAAGGATACAATGAGAATCTGGCCACAAGATAATGATACTGAGGGATTCTTTGTTGCTAAATTAATTAAGAAGTAGTTCTTGACAAAAGAAATCTTTTAATATACAGCTCTTCCTGATATAAAACTATGTTTAGATTACCTCCAGAGTTAATCAGTAAAATAGACAAGCATGTTAGTGATTTTTCTAAGATCATAAAAAGTTGTTTAAAAGCTAAGGATCAAAGAATACTGATTATCTCCGATTCTGGTTCTCCGGGGAAACAACTTGCTCCTATGCTTGCTAGAGGTTATTATTTAGCGGCACAAAAACGTAAATTAGAAGCTGAAATTATGTTTCAAAATGTTAAGAAAGGATTTATGCACGCTGATGAGCACGTTGCTGCTGCCTTAAACGAACTTCCTGAAGGAAGTATTATCATTCTGTCAGTTTCCAATAAATTGGGGAGGATAGGCCATTCTAAGAGTTTTAGGGGCTTTTGTAATGAAAGAAAACACAGATTTATTTCTTCAACTGGCTTAGGAGATGCTAACAACTCACATTTTGATATGTTTATGGAAGCAATTAGTGTAAATTATTCCAGAATGGCCAAGAAAGGGTTAGCGATTAAAAAGAAGCTTGATAAGGCTAAAGAAATTAGAGTTAAAACTGATGCTGGGACAGATTTAAAGTTTAATGTTGATGGCATGAAGGCAATTGCTAATGTTGGCAACTATTATTCTGAAATTAATGGTGGAAACATGCCCGCAGGAGAGGTTTATATCCCTCCAAAAGGTTATTATGGGGTTAATGGAATTGTGGTAGTTGATGGAAGTATGAAATCTATTGAAGGAGCTTTTCTTTTAGATGAACCATTAAAACTTTTTATTGAAGAGGGTAGAATTGTAAAGATAGAAGGTAAGCATGCTGAACTATTAGAGAAAACATTCTGTCAACATGAAGATAGGGCAAAATATCCTTATCGAATAAGACATATCGGCGAGTTAGGAATTGGTATTAATCCTGGTGCGGTATTGATTGGTTCAACAATAATGGATGAGAAAGTTTTAGGAACTGCCCATGTTGGTATAGGTAGCAATTATTGGTTTGGCGGAGAAATTAAAACAATTTTTCATGGTGACCAAATTTTTAAGAATCCGAGAATATTCGTTGATGGCATAAGGTTAGAGATTTAATTGATTCTAACGTTCTTCTTCAGTTCCCTTGGTTAGGTCAATTATTTTAGATGGTCTAGATTGTTTCTTTCCTTCATAAATAATAAAATCTACTTTCACTTTAATTTCTTCATCTAAATCTTCTAATGAAGTCATAAATTGTTCTCCTGCTTTATTCACAGAAGTTGTTACTATTGGAATTTTTAATTCTTGTACAACACTACTTATCCAATGATCTGGAATTCTTACTCCTAAGGTTTTTTGTCCTAAATTCACCGGTTCAACAACTGCATTTTCCTTTACTTTAGCGATAAGGGTATAAGGCCCAGGTAGAATATCAAGGCTATCAACTTCGCAATTATTTTTAATCCACTCTTTTGATGGGGCAATAACAGAAAATGGATTATCTTGCCTATTCTTTAGTTCTCTTATTTTCTTAACTGCAGTTTCGTCTAACGCAGAACATCCAATGCCATAAACCGTATCAGTCGGATAAATAAAAACAGCGCCTTCTTTAATTTTCTTAGAAAATAGTTCTAAATCGTACACGAATTCTTCTTTAGTTAATATTCTCATCAAGAAGAAAAAGCGGGGGGCAGTTTAAATATTTTGCCCCCCATAGCGGGTGCGAGGTGTGATGATGGCTTTAATAGTTATCTTTGAAGAATGTATTTTAACATCCTCTCCTAACTCACTAGAGTCCTAATAATAATCATCAATAAATTTTTGTCTCATTGTATTACCAAACAGTTGGGTAAATTCTGTTTTAGTTTCATATTTGTTAATTAAATCATTAATTCTTTCTTTAAATTTCATCTTATCCATCCTCCGCTCATTTGGTAATCAAACGTAGCTGCTTTAGCTCCAACAGTTTCTAATGTTAGGCGTTGTATTTGTTGTTCAAACAAATTTTTAATCGTTTTTGTTGAAAGATCTACCATTTTTTGGATCACCTCTTTTTGATAAGTTAATGATTCAAGAAGTAGTTTATAAGCTCTGTCCGAGGTTGACCAGTGACCAGTGGGTTTATAAGTTAAGGTCTGAGGTGGCATAATCCTTGAGTTTTAAGCGTTAATTGGCACTGGACAAACTAGCAGAAGCAATATTTATATAGTGCTTTACTTTACTCTAATTTGATAGAGATGGTGATACAACAAAATCCTTTTGATCAGTTAAGACAAAATAATTCCAGATACCAGCAACAAGCTCCACAAAGTCTAAGTCCAGATGAGCAAACAACTTACACACATCATAATCCTTATGAAGAGAAGTTTCATTCTGAGTTTTCTTTTGTTTCATTAATTCTGGGAATCTTTGGTCTTCTCCTGCCTTTATTTAGCACCTTGGCAGTAATTTTTGGTATTGGTGGTTTGATGCAAACTCATCGAGAGCATATGAAAGGTAGGTGGATGGCCATAACGGGAATTATTCTTGGTTTTCTGGGCGTTATCTTAGTGCTTGTAGCAATACTTTTTGGGATGGAGTTCTTACAAACTTATTTGTTAAGATTTGGCGGACTAGAAACTTTAATTGGTAAGGCAAGCAATTATGCTGGCTAATTTATTATTTTAAATTAAATAAGAACAAAATAAATTAAAAAGAACTAAACTAAAATTCCGCTAACTGCTCCTTCTTGTCCTGGACGAGAAGTCAATCTTGCTTTTCCTAATTTTGTTTCAACAATAGCGCCTTTTGTTAAAATATTTCTTCTAACTAAATGAGGGTTAGCTGGGTTCTCAATTACGTTAACCATTTCTGTTAAAGTAATCTTACCTTTTTTATCTGCTACGCTAATTTTGTTAGTTGATAATAAAGATATTTTAGTATTGCCACCAATAGTTCTATGTGTCTTAACTTTCTGCTTTTCACTTAGTTTTGTATTAGCAGCAAAACCAGCTAATTCGCTTTTCCTTTTAGCTCTAGAAGATCTTAATAATCCTCCAGATGCTTTTCTTTTTGATTTTAATTGTGATATTGCCATATTGTATCCTTAAATTAGAGGGTGGTTTAAAAAGGTTTCCAAAATTTATGAGCTAATTTTGAAACACAAAGAAATCTTTGATTTCTTGTGTCCAAGAAAAATCTTTGTTTTTCTTTGGACCCCGGAAAATCAACATTTTCCGTTGCTTACGGTGATGTTTTAACTTTTCTTCATTTCTTCTTAACTTTGTCCTTACTAATTTTACTCTTACTTGCTTTATCTTTAAACAGAATTCTGTCTTTCAAGCTTTTATTGCCGTTCCAATATAAAGCATGTTCTAAAACTTCTTCAATTGTCGTTACTGGAATGATTTTAACTTTCTTTAATTGATCATTACTTAAGACAATATCTTGTAAGTTTGACTTTGGAACAATGATTGTTTTAACTCCAGCATCGATTGCTGCTTCTACTTTAGAAGATACTCCACCTACTGGGAGAACTTCTCCTCTTACTGATAAAGAACCAGTCATGGCTAAATCCTGCCTAATGGGGATATTTTTTAATGCAGAGATTATTGAAGTGGCTACGGCAATAGAAGCTGAGTCTCCTTCAACACCCTCATGAGTTTGTAAAAATTGGACATAAACATCCTTTGTTTCTTTAATATCTTCACCAAAGTATTTCATAATAATTGCAGAAACGTTCTTTACAGCTTCTTTAGCAATTTCTCCTAATTTTCCTGTGGCAATAATTTCTGCTTTCTTTCCACCTGCTGTAACTTCAGCTTCAATAGGTAATAAAATTCCTGAATATGCTGATCCTGAACCAATTACTGCTAGGCCATTAACTCTTCCTATTCTTCTTCCAGTTGTAATGATCATTTCATATTCTTTTTTTCGCTCAATATGTTTATCAGCAATTTGTTGCTCTAATGGTCTAGCTAATTTCTTTGCTCCTTCAACATGTTCAGCTTGAACTTCTTTTGCGCCCATTTCTTTTGCTAAGTCTCCAGCTGCTCGTACAAGTCCACCTAGGCCTCTAAGACGAATAGTTAAATGTCCTTTACGATTAGCTCTTCTTTTTGCTTCTATCACAATAGCTTTTAGTGCTCCTACAGAGAAATGTGGGATCTTACCATTTTCTTTTTTAACTTCTTGAGCTACGAATATAGCAAGCTTTGTTCTGTTTTCTTTGGTATCAGGCATAGTTTCGTTCATATAAACTTCATAACCATAACCACGAATTCTTGATCTTAATGCAGGGTGCATATTTTTTATCGTTTCTAGATTACCTGCAGCAATTAAAATAAAATCACACGGAACTGGATCAGTTCTTACCATTGCTCCTGCTGATCGTTCTGATTGTCCTGTAATTGGAAATTTTCTTTCCTGTAATGCTGATAATAATTCTTGTTGTGTTCTTGGATGTAGTGTAGCGATTTCATCCACAAACAGAACTCCTAAATGGGCTTTATGCATCATTCCTGCAACTACTCTTTGATTTGCTGGCGTACCTAATCCTCCGCTCTGGAAAGGATCGTGAAGTACATC
>Ga0233431_1000216_pt1 | contig 135848 bp, 102 predicted proteins | sample SI_118_April2016_FD_179867 | JGI IMG/M metagenome (GOLD analysis project Ga0233431, IMG submission 179867) | Seawater microbial communities from Saanich Inlet, British Columbia, Canada - SI_118_April2016_200_MG | ecosystem: Environmental > Aquatic > Marine > Inlet | place: Canada: British... | reverse complement strand
CGCTGGGGCAGAAGGTGCAGACGCTGGTCGACCGGTCGCTGTCGGCGGGCACGCATCAGGCGGTGTGGCGCGGCATCGACCAGAGCGGTCGCTCGTTGTCCAGCGGGATGTATTTCTACCGTCTGGAGGTTGGCAGCTACAGCCGGACCCGCAAGATGTTGCTGATGAAGTAGGATAGGTGCACTCCGGGTGGGCGGGTAGGCGACATGGGGTGGGGCCCTGAAAAGCGTCCCGCCCGCCCGGAGCTTGCCAAAAGAAGGATCTAAAGCATACTATGGGGAGGCCCGGAGGCAATTGCTTCCGGGCCTCTGCTATTGCCCGCGGCCCACCAGTTGACAGCAAGGTTAGATATGGGCGTGTACGTTTCGTTTCTCATTTTCGTTTTAGCCTTAAGTACCGGGCGTGCCGGTGCCGTGCCGGGGGAGGATGCGGCACCGGTGGACACTGTGCTGTCGGTCGAGGCGAGTCCATCCGCGGACAGGGCGGCCGAACGGCAGGGGCCGGTGTTCGAGTTGGAATGGGGGTCGTTTGGCACGGGCAATGGTCAATTTAACGAACCGAGGGGTATCGACGTCGATGCGGCGGGCGATGTCTATGTGGCCGAGTTTGGCCACAACGGTCCCGCTCGACTGCAAAAGTTTGACAGCCACGGCAACTTTCTCGCCGAGCTGGTCACAAGCGGCAGCGCCGACGGCCAGCTCTTTGGAGCCCAGGGAATCTTAGTCGATCCCACGGGAAATATCTATGTGATCGATTCGGGGGCGCGAATCCAAAAATTCGACAGCCGGGGCAATTTCCTCTTGAAATGGGGATCCTCTGGCCGTGGACAAGGCCAGTTCAACTGGGCCCAGTATCTCGATTTAGATTCGGCGGGCAATCTGTATATATCCGATGCTTATAATTTTCGGGTACAGAAATTCGACAGCAATGGCGCTTTTCTCGAACAGTGGGGCCGGGGTATCCTCGATCTGCCCATCGGCCTGGCGATAGACGATGCGGACAATATCTATGTGTTCAGTGCCTATAGTGGGCTGATACATAAATTCGACAGCAATGGTAGCCTGCTGCTCGAGTGGAGTGCCAGGGGGAACGATATTGCGATAGATGCGGTCGGTGATGTTTACGTCGCCGATACCGATAATCATCGGGTGCAGAAATACAATGGCAACGGCGTCTTGCTGTGGGACTTCGGGTCGCTTGGCGCGGAACCCGGCCAATTCAGCGACCCTCACGGTATCGCGGTGGACGGCGCGGGCAATGTCTATGTCGCCGATACCGATAATCATCGGGTGCAGAAGTTTAGTCAGGCATTTCCCGGGGTGAAGGTCTCGCTGCCGGCGCTGACGGCGACCTACAACCAGGCGTTGAGCATTCCCGTAGCGATTGGCGACGCTACGGGCATTGTCTCGGGCGAGTTGACGGTGGAATACGACGCGGCGCTGCTGACGCTGGTCGGCGCCGATACGAAGGGTGCGCTGAGCGACGGCTGGAGTGTGCAGAGCGATACCCGGGCGGGTGCCGGCACGTTGCGGCGATTGCTCATCACCATGGCCACCGATCAGAGCGCCGTCACCGGCGCGCAGACGCTGGTCAATCTCGATTTCACCGTCAACGACGTGCGGGTGCCGGCCTCGTCTACGCTTAAGGTGGAACGCTGTGTCCTCAACGGGGGACACATGCCGGTCAGGTCCGTGCACGGCAGACTGAAATTAGTCGGACAGATCGGACGCATCCGCAGCGACCCGGGCGAATTTGCGCCGGGCGCCGACCTCGCCGTTTTCTACGCGGACGCGGACGCGGACATGGATGGGGCGGCGAGCAGCGACCGGGTCGAGATACTGGCGAGCAATAGCGGAAACGGCGATGCGCTGCTGGTGGAGCTGGAGGAAGAGGCGGCGGGCAGGTTCGCGGGGGTAGTATCGACGGGCTACGGGGCGGGCGCGGTAAACGACGACCTGCTCCAGGTGCAGGCGGGGGATGTTGCCGAATTCAGCGTGCAGGACCGGCTTGACAAATCGGGTACGAGCGGTCTGCGCGTGACGCAGAGCGCGGTGGTGGCGAGCGAAGGGGGGGAGGTGTACCTCGAGTCGCTCTCTGAGGATGACACGCCACCCTCCGCCCACCCGGCGGGCAATCGCGTGTTGCACCTGGACGGCCGGGATAGCTATGTAGAGTTGCCCGGCGGAATCTTCGACGGTCTCACGGCCGCTACGGTGGAAGCCTGGGTTCGCTGGGACGACTGGGATTCCTTTTCGCAGTGGTTCGCCTTTGGTGCGGACGGCGAATGGCGGGCGATGGGCATCAATCACTTCGACCGTACCTCGATACTGCAGTTTTTCATTTATCCCGACAAAGCCCCGTTGCGCGTGTTGCGCGCCAAGAGCGATCTACCCCTGGGGCAATGGTGCCATATGGCGGCGGTGTCGGGACCGGGAGGCATGCGCTTATATCTCAATGGGATGCTATTGGCGCACCACGGTTACGAGGGCAGTTTCGCCGTCGTGGGCGAGGGGTGGAGCAACTATCTGGGCAAATCCAACTGGGCGGAAAACCGCTTTTTCCGCGGTGGGCTGGACGAGGTGCGGGTGTGGTCGAGCGAGCGCAGCCAGGCGCAGATCCGCACCGACATGGAGCGGCGCCTGCGCGGGGACGAAGTGGGGCTGGTAGGGCTGTGGAATTTCGACGACGGCGCGGCGGCGGATCGCTCGCCCGCGGGGCATCACGGACGCCTGCGGGGGCGGGCGCGGAGCGTGCCGGCGCCCTTCCCGGGTGCAGATGCGGTGGTGCAGCCGGCGGTTTTAAGGGGTGTTGTTCGCGACGAAAACGGCATGCCCCTGGCCGATGCGAGGGTGCGGTTGAAAGATGCCGATGGGGATAGCCTGTCGATCTTGGCGTGGGGGGACGGGCACTATGGCGTAGTCGTTTTGGGCTCGGGGACGTACGCGCTGTCCGTCCTCCCGGAAAATGAGCTTCTGCCGCCGAGGGAAGTGTCGTTGCAAACGGGAAGGACCTCATTCCTGAATCAGCGTCCGGCGGTGGACCCGGTGGCGCGGTGGAGGGCCGAGGGGGACGCAGACGACGGGAGGGGAGGCCATCACGGCGCGTTATTGAACGGCGCGACCTTTGCTCCGGGTTTGGTCGGACAAGCCTTTCACCTGGACGGGGTAGACGATCTGATCCGCGTGCCGCACGCGCCGGTCCTCAATCCGCAAGGTGGCTTTTCGCTGGTGGCATGGATTTTCCCCACCGCGGACAGGGCTGCGTATATCTATAGCAAGTGGGGCGACGCCGATGAGTGGGTGGACCAACGGGCCTACAGTTTGAGAACTCTGCCGGGACTCAAGCTAAGTTTTATGATCTCCGACAACGTGCTCGAAAGCGACAGACCCGTCCCCGAGTTCGAGTCGTCGCCCAACGCCATTAAGCTCAATACCTGGAATCAGGTGGTTGCCGTCTACGACCATTCCGCCGGAGCGCGGCGGATCTATGTCAACGGCGCGTTGGTGGCCCAGCGCGAGGATCAGCCCGTCAACATCACCCGCAGCATCGCGGATCTGATCATCGGCACTTACCTGCCCGCACCGCACCGCAACCCGAGCGAATCTTTTGCGGGGCTGATCGACGAGATCTCGATCCACGACAGGACGCTGACCGAAATCGAAATCCAGCGCCTCTACAGCGCCCACGCGCAGGCCCGATGGTCGGGGGAGGGCAACGCCAACGACGCGACCCGGGGTGGCAATGACGGTGCGTTGGTGAAACAGGTGACCTTTGCCCCGGGCGTGGTCGGCCAGGCCTTCGCCTTTGACGGGCAAGACGGCTATGTGCAGTTGTCCTCCCTTATCGGCCATGTGGGCACGGCCGATTTTACCACCGAGTGGTGGCTGTGGTGCGCCCCCCAGAGCCCGGGGGAGCAGCCGCTACTGGCCAAACACCTGGACGAGAACAACGCGCTGGAGGTGCGTCTCGACGAAGAGAAACGGGTACAGGTGACGCTCAAAGGCAGCGGCGACATCCACCTGTTGTCCAGCAACGCGACCTTGTCGGAGCAGAACTGGTACCACCTGGCCCTGGTGCGACGGGGCGGAGACCTCAGTCTGTATGTAGACAGCCACCTGGACACCCTGCACACCACATCCCACGTGGCGGATATGAGCATGACCACCCCGCTAATGCTGGGCGGCGGATCGGAATACGAGCGATCATTCGCCGGGCGTATCGACGAGGTGGCGTGGCACAACCGGGCGCTGTCGGCCGAGGAGATCCTCGCGATATACGAGAGTAATATGCGCACTTGGTACTGGACCCTGTGGCGCGGACGGCTGCAGAAGGGCGGCGTGGGGTTGGTCGCGCTTTTGGCGTTGCTGTACGGGGTGCGTTACTACAGCCAGCGCCGGGCGCGCGAGGCGGATCACCGGGCGCGCGAGGTCGCCGACGCGGCCAACGCGGCGAAAAGCGCCTTTCTGGCCAATATGAGCCACGAGATCCGCACCCCGATGAACGCCATCTTGGGCTATGCGCAGATCTTGCGCAATCATCCCGCGTTGCCGCCGGATCAGCGGCGTGCCGTCGAGGCCATCTACACCAGCGGCGACCACCTTTTGGAACTGGTCAACGACGTGCTCGACTTGTCCAAGATCGAGGCCGGACACATGGATCTACAGCCCGTCGACTTCGACCTGGGCCAACTGGTCGAAGGGCTGGCGATCATGTTCCAGCTGCGCTGCCAGCAAAAAGACCTGTCCTGGAGTTTGGAACAGGAGGGCGAGGACTGGCAGGTGCACGGCGACCAGAACAAATTGCGCCAGGTGCTGGTCAACTTACTGGGCAACGCCGTCAAGTTTACCGCCGAGGGCGAGGTGGAGCTCAGGGTGGAGGCGCGGGAAGGTGCGTATTATTTTGCGGTGCGCGATACCGGCCCCGGCATTCCTCCTGAGCAGCGCGAGGAGATCTTCATACCCTTTCAGCAGGGCGTGCAGGGCGCCCATCCGATGGGCACCGGCCTGGGATTGGCCATTGCGCGGCGCCACGTGGAGTTGATGGGCGGGCACTTGCAGGTGGAATCGCCCGAGGAGCGGGGTGCGCGCTTTTTCTTTTTGCTGTCGCTGCCACCGGCGCAGAGTGCGGTGATGAGTAGATCCGAGCGGCATTATAGTCAGGTGGTACACCTGGCGGCGGGTTGCTCTCCGCAGATCTTGATCGTCGATGATATAGAGACCAACCGCGCCATCCTGGTGCAGATCTTAGAGGGCATCGGCGCTGGGGTGCGCCAGGCCGCAAGCGGTGAGGAAGCGCTGGCCGCGGTGGACGAGGAGCGACCAGACCTGGTATTTATGGACATCCGCATGCCCGGCATGGATGGGGTCGAGACGCTGAACCGCCTGCGGCAAGCGCACAAAGCCCTGCCAGTGACGGCACTCTCGGCGTCGGTGATGGAACATCAGAAAGCGTATTATCTCAGCGTGGGGTTTGACGCCTTTATCGACAAGCCCTTCCGCATAGAAGCGCTCTATGCCTGTCTGGAAGAAATCCTGGGGGTAGAGTATGAGTACGCCTCACCGGCAACGGCCACAGCACCTGCATCGGTAAACTTCGACGGAGTGCGCCTGCCCGCGCCGCTGCGCGCACGGCTGCGCCAGGCGGTCGAGATGCACAATGTGACCAGGATCGGGCAATGCCTAGAACAGTTACAGGGCTTGGGAGATCGCGAAAAAGCCCTGGCATTGCGCCTGGATGCCCTGGTGCAATGCTTAGACATGGATACCGCGCTGCGCATATTGGAAAGGACCGTTGATGGATGAGGCCACGGTAGATCTCAGCGCCGCACAAATTCTGGTGGTCGACGATGAACCGGCCAATATAGATGTGCTGCGTCAGGCCCTGGAGGCGGAGGGTTATGAGGTGATGGTCGCCTCTTCCGGCAAGGTAGCGCTCGCCTTGGCAGAGCGCTTTGAGCCAGATCTGGTCTTGCTGGACGTGACTATGCCGGAGATGGACGGCTTTGAGGTCTGCCGCCAGTTCAAGCAGCGAGAGGTCACGCGCGCCATCCCAGTCATCTTTCTGACCGGCAGGGACGATGCGGTGGCTCTGATGGAGGGATTTCGCGTGGGTGGAGTGGACTACGTAATCAAACCCTTCCAGATAGAAGAAGTGCTGGTCCGCATCCACACCCATCTGGAAAAGGCCGAGTTGGTGCGGGCGCTGTCCGAAAAGAATACCGCTCTCGAAGCGGAGATCGCCCGTCGCCAGGCGATCTCCCGCGAGCGCAATCAGTTGGCTGGCCGCCTCTCGCTGGCCAACCAGCGCGAGGCGCAGCACTGGGGATTGGGCGAGTTTGTCAGCCAGAGTCTGACGATAAAGAAGATTCTGGAGGATATCGACCTGCTGCGGAACACGCAGCGCACTTCGGTGTTAATTGAGGGCGAGAGCGGCACCGGCAAGGAACTCATCGCCCGGGCGATCCACGCCAGCGGTTCCCACCGCGAAGGGCCCTTTGTGCCCATCAACTGTGCTTCCATCCCGCGCGAATTGGCCGACTCACTGCTCTTCGGCCACCTCAAGGGCGCCTTCACCGGAGCAGATCAGGAGCAGATCGGATACTTCGAACTGGCGCACGGCGGCACCCTCTTCCTGGATGAGGTGGCGACCATGCCCCTGGAGTTGCAACCCAAGCTGCTGCGAGTGCTCGAAGAGCGCACGGTGCTGCCGCTGGGGGAGCGCACTTCTCGTTCGGTGAACGTGCGGGTGGTGGCCGCTACCAACGACAACCTGGCCGCTCGCGCCGAAGAAGGGGGCTTCCGCCAGGACCTGTATTACCGACTGGCGGGCTTTGCGGTGCGCGTGCCGCCTTTGCGCGAGCGACGCGAGGATATCGGTCTGTTGGCGCGGCACTTCCTGGACATATTCGCCAGGGAGATGGGCATCGAGACGCCCGAGATAAGCGTCGAAGCGCTGGATAACCTGGAGAGGTACAGATTCCCCGGCAATGTGCGGGAACTGAAAAACCTGGTGGAGCGAGCGCTCATCGAAAGCCGGGGTGGGGAAATTCGTCCCGAGCATCTGCCGCTTTTGGCGCTGCCGACCGGCGCGGCGGTTGACACCCTGCCGCTGAATCTGGAGCAGGCGGAGTTGTTGTTGATCCAGCGCGCCCTGAAGCAGAGCGAGGGGAATATCTCTGCGGCGGCGCGGCTTCTGGGCATCGACCGCGCCAAGGTTTATCGCCGCCTCGGCCTGCTCGGCGAGCCAGATTCACCGGGCGATCCCGGCTGAGCGCCTCTTGTGCCGTAGATGACGCTAAGTGTCTTGGGTGTGGTGGGCTTCGGAGATGCGACGTTGGGTGATCCAGCACAGGATATTGCTACCATCTCGGCCAGGACTTCGCTGAGGCCGTCATGGCCGCTTACAGATAGCTCATGGGCACGCTGGACACCGTGTTAGAACACCGGGCACGCCAACTCTGGATACTCCGCGAATTTGATGGATTTCGGTATACACAGGCGAAGTCCAGATGATCTAGGATTATTCGCTCATCAAGAGAGATCGAAGAGCCGTTATCGACAACCATTTCTTTCCGCACCACAACTCAACCGCACAAAATTCCTTCAAAAACGCGCCAATATTTGATAAAGACCATCTGTCCGCTGGCGTACATCACTGTATCATCAGCGGACAGTTTCTTTGTGGTCTCTTTCGGCAAAATATCCCATAAAATATTGAGTAATATATAGTTGAAGCCAGTGGCACATGATTTGCGAGAAACATGGCGGGGAAGTCTATCCCGATCCGAAAGCTCGCTTCTCTAACTATCCTATTGAGGGCTGCATTGCTAATGGAACACTGCCCGGGCTGGAACAAGAGCGAAAGGCTGTTCCATTAGAAACGCAGAGATCAATAAAGGGAACCTGTCCATTTTCCTGAGGAATATTATGAGGGCACTTTACACTTGCTTGATCATGGCGTGGCGGAGCCTGCGAGGCCACCGAAGAGACACCGCGATCAGCACTTTCGGGCTCGCGGTTGGCCTGGCTTGCTGGGCGCTGACGGTACAGTACGCGGACCACCGGTTCGATGTGAAGCGGGTGGTCGGGCAGGAAGGCGTGCAGGTTATGTGGGCGAAGGAAATTTATGATTTTGGGGGGAGTGGCACGGCTCAGGACTTTCATGGCGGCATCGCTGACCACTTCGCAGAGCGTGTCGCAGCAGACGTGCCGGACATCGTGGCATCGACCGTGGTCAACCAACTACAACACCGCCATGTGATCGGCCATGGCCAGAGAGGTGTGGCAACAGCGGACATCATGATCGGGGATCCGCATACCTTCGAGGTGCTGGCATACCAGCCCGTGCATGGGCGCTTGAGGGGCGCTCTCGACGGTCCTGGCCGCATCGCCCTGGGCCGCCAGATGGCCGAGAGGATCTTCGGCGTCCGTGACCCCGTGGGAGAGGTGGTCCGCGTCGATGGTCCGTTCCACGGCGACTTCACGGTGTCTGCGGTGTACGAAGATCCGCCCCCCAACCCCTTCCTCAAACCCTCGGCGATCATGAGCGACGCCGTACGCCGTACGCCTAGCGGTTTAATTCTGGTGCTCCTGCGGACCGGTGCGTCACCAACGGCTACCGCGGACCGGATTCTGGAAGTGATCACCAGATTTGGTGAAGCCCCTTTTCAGCAATCGGCAAAATCCCGTATCACCAACATCCGTCTTGTTTCGCCCGTCACCGAGGGGCGATTCAGCTTTAATGAGTCCTATCTGATCGCCATGAGCATCCTCTCTCTCATGGTGATGCTGCTGGCCTGCATCAACCACGCGAATCTCGGTACAGCGCAAGCGACCAAACGAGCCAAAGAATTGGGGACGAAGTTGGCGTCGGGGGCTACCCGATGGACGATTGCGGCCCAGGTATTGATGGAATCCGCGCTGATCACGTTGGCCGCCATCGTGCTGGGCGTAGCCCTGGCGGAACTCTTCCGTCCCATGCTGAACACGCTATTGGGCGCTACCCTCAGTGCCCACTGGGTGCTGAGTAGCGGGGTGTGGATGGCGATGGCTGGGTGGGGTCTACTCGCCGGCACGGCCGCCGGGGCGTACCCGGCTCTGTATCTGTCCGCCCTCAAGCCCGCAGACGCCCTGAGTGGCCGAGGAAACCCAGGAAGCGGCAAGCTTCGCCTGAGAGAGGGACTCACCGTGCTGCAGTGTGCCGTGTCCGGAGCCCTGATCCTCACCGTCATCGTCATAGCACGCCAGTTGCACTTCACGGCCGGCAGTGAACTGGGATTCACACCCGGAGATGCGATTGTACTACCCGTCTCCGGGGTGCATGTACGGACGACTGCGGGTGCAGGGACGGAACAGGCGGCAGCAAGCGGGGACAGCCGACGGGAGGAAAAATGGTTCTTTGAATCCGGCTCATCGCTGGAGGTGGCCAAGCGCATGCTGGTGGACCATCCAGCGATCGCTCGGGTGGCCGTGGTCAGCCACCTTCCGCTGCTGGGTAGGGTATCAGGCCGGGTCGAAGTGTACTCAGATGCCGCTGAAGATCCGCTACGGGTGCTGCACTTCGAGGTGGATGAGGACTTCCTCGATGTTCTGCACATTCCCCTCGTCAGCGGGACGGGTCTCACCACAGGAGCCCCTGCACGGGAAATCCCGCCGAAGCCCGACGAGAGCGTTCTGCTCAACCAGTCGGCGCTGCACGCACTGGGCTGGACAGCGGCAATCGGCCGGCAGCTCCGGTGCTTCCCCAAGGACGGCACGGCGTGGGGACCTAGCAGTCGTGATCCCGCTGATCTGCGTGATCCCGCTGATCTGATAGACGGTCCTCGCGTTGTCGGGTCCGTCGCTGACTTCCGGTTCTCTAGGATCCGCGATAGAGTCGAACCGTTGATGCTGCGCCGTATGGATCTGGCGGAGCGCTCAATGCACATATGGATATGCTTCATGCTGGTGGAGCCCCAGCCAGGGCAGCTTGGTCCAGCGATGCAGCATCTCCAGAACACCTGGAACCGGCTTTCCCCGAGCCAGCCGTTCGAGGCGGAGGTGCTGAGTGAGAGGATATGGCGTGAGCTGCTGCCGGATCAGCGATTGCTGACGGCCATTGGGCTGTTTTCGCTGCTGGTGGTGTTGCTGGCTTGCCTTGGACTGGCCTCACTTCAATTCCTCTATGCGCAAAATCAGGCCAAAGCAATCGCCATCCGCAGGGTATTTGGTGGGGGCGTTGCGAGGATGGTTGCCCTGCTTCTGAGGGACTCAGCATGGCTGGTCGGGATCGGCTACGCGGTAGGCACCCCGCTCGCTCTCCTATGGTTAAACGGGTGGATGGAATCCTACGCCTATCGCGTTGGGATCGAGACCTGGGTTGTAGTCGTCTCCGGTGCTCTCTCCATGTGCGCCGGACTGCTGCCGGTCAGCGTGGTGGCGCTGAGGGCTGCCTGTTCTCCACCGATTGACGTGCTGCGCCACGAGTAGGGCTGACCTGCCCCCCGCAGTAGTGCCACAGGTGTGGAAATGGGAATTTTTGCACAACGCCTCGAAAAGGACTAATCCAAGAGTCAGACGAGCCCTTCGAGCTATTGGTCGGGATCATCTTATGCTCTACGGCCAATACTATGAGAATCCAACCCTCAACAAACTGCGTTGGATGACGTCAATTCCTCGAGCTCAATCTCCAGAAACATGCGATGTGCTTCGACTTCGATAAAATCAAACATCACCCTGGACATCAAGCGACTCATGTTTTCGCGAAGACTTTCTTTTAGGGTGTCCATCTGAGTTGGAGTCATGGTGAGAGGTAGAGCCAAATCGAATTCATCTCCACAGTATTTGTGATAAAAGTGTTCCAGCCGGTCTAAGAGAGCCACGACTCGAAGTTCGGGAAGTCCTCTCGTACATAGATCAGATTGAATACGCGCCCTCAACCCCTCCCAGGTTGAATCCAGGATTTCTCGCTCCAAATAATAGCCTCCTTTCTGATCGGCTCAATCAAGAAACAGGTACATCCCCCCTCCGTCTACGTTATCCCTACGGCACAAAGAGGTCCCATTTTAGGGGAAATTTCATTCTAAATAGCCCGATCGATGTCTCGGGTGAATGGGTTGCGTTTCTGACAGATTCAGGCCAATCGGCTTTAGATCCGAGTAAGTCAGAGGCGAGAATATCTCCATCGGTCAGATGTTCTATAAACAATGCCAAATGAAGTGCTGTATTCTTGCGGAGTCTCTTGGGCGGAGATTGGATAGCTCGACTCACGGTTTGCCGACTGACACGATGTCCTGTAGTGCCCGTCCACGCTTCGGCATACTCGAGCTTAAAACCTGGATCATGCAAATAACACGACCTCAAGGTCTTGCAGATCCTCCGTGTAGTGGACTGTCCAATCATGTCAACTCCTGTTGGCGGATGGGATTCCCTGTAGGAATCAGGCCTAAAACCGTCCTTAGCAGCCCTATATGAAAACGTGAATTTGTGTGAACGTTTTATGCCTTATAAAGCGCCGACATAGCGTATATTTTGACAATGAAATTTCGCTTATTCTTTTAACTTTCCACCATTGAAATTATGAAACATTTAGGTCGGAAGAAAGCCTGGTATAGGCACAAACATTGAAGATTAGATACCCTACAGAAGTGTCGTGAGTTTGGAGACAAATCAGTGACAGACGAACCTGCCCGTCTTACCTGGAGCAATTTACGCTATGTGCCCCGGCTTTTGCGTTTTATCTGGACAGCCAGCCCGCATAATGCCGTTCTTGCACTCCTGGCCGCTCTTCTAAGCAGTATTATCCCCCCTGCCCAAATCTGGCTTTTTAAGGTTATTGTGGATCGGGTGTACGCGGCAGCACAGCTATCTGCACCAACCGACTGGGCGTATTTGATGACCCCGTTAGCCTGGATGACCGGTGTCTGGATACTGGATATTGCCGGACAGGGATTCAATAGAGAGATTCGTGCCCTACTTGGAATACGAGTCCGCCTTCATACCGAGTATTGCTTGTTAGAAAAATCTTCTCAGCTCGATATGGCCTTTTTCGAGACCTCTATATTCTTTGATCGGATGCACAACGCCCGGCAGACAATAGGTCATGCGCACAATCTGCCCGTGCTCATCCTCGGAATCGTCTCGTCGATGATCTCCTTGACGGGCCTGCTCGTGCTTCTCGCCCAGCTCCATCCGTTTGCAGTGATTATTCTCCTGTTATCGACCATACCCCAGCTATTTATCAGGGCACTACATGCCGATCGCATGTGGAGCAATCAGCTGCAAAACACGACAGCCCGCCGCATGGTCGACTACTTGGCAGATCTGCTCAGTTCCAGAGATGCGATGAAAGAAGTCCGTTTATTCAGCTTAGATCGTCTTTTCCTTGGACGCTACCGCGCATTCTGGGAAAAACGCTTCAGTGAGGAACGCACCCTCCGGCTTGGTGAGGAGAAATGGAACGCCATTCTCGGCGTAGTTGCGGCTCTAGGGACCGGCGGTATTTGGGCTTACGCGATTATGCAGGCCGTCGTCGGCCGGATCTCATTAGGCGACATCACAATGGTCTTCCAAGCGGCGAATCAAAGCCGAAGATCCCTGGAGGAGATCTTCGGCCGAGGGGGGCTGTTTTACAAACACGCACTGTATGCCCGTTCTCTATTTGAGTTCCTCGATGTGCAGCGGACGCAAGTAGAGGGTGCACTTATAGTCAGAGAAGATTTGACCCCTGTACCTCGTCCCATTGAACACACTATCGAGTTTCGCAACGTGAGTTTCCATTATCCCGGCACTGAGCAAATGATCTTGCGAGACGTGTCATTTGTACTGAATGCGGGCGAAACACTTGCCGTCGTCGGCCAAAATGGAACGGGCAAGACGACCCTGGTCAAGCTATTGGCGCGCTATTATGATCCTTCCGAGGGGTCCATCCTGGTGGATGGCATTGATTTGCGCCAATTTGACCCTGAGGAATGGCAGCGCGAACTGGGCGTGATCTTTCAAGATTTTTTGCGGTATGATCTGACGGTACGTGAGAATATCGGCTACGGGGATGTGGAGAAGTTACAGGATACCGCAGCCATTGCCGCTGCGGCAAAAAAAGCGGGGTGTCAGCCGTTCATAGAGGAACTACCTCAGCAGTATGAGACTATGTTGGGGCGGCGTTTTGATAAAGGTATAGACCTATCTATTGGACAGTGGCAGAAACTGGCTCTCAGTCGGGCTTTGCTGAGAAATAGCCAAATCCTCATCCTCGACGAGCCCACAGCAGCACTGGACGCGTTGGCCGAATATGATCTTTATCAGCGCTTTAAAGAATTGACCGAAGGCCGGACAACGGTCTTCATATCTCATCGGTTCTCAACGGTACGCATGGCCGACCGAATTGTAGTTATCGAAGAGGGTAGGGCCAATGAGCAGGGAAGCCACGATGAATTGATGACCTTGGGAGGGCAGTACGAACAGATGTACAGTAAACAGGCAGGTCAATACAAATGAACAGCTAACTCAAGGTAATCCTGAATCAGCGTCAGTGCTCGGGAGGGATGTCGGCCAGTCCCTGGAACTCAGAGGCAGTTAGGCGGCGGTCGGTGTGGGCTATCCCTTGCAGGGGAGATGATGTTGGCAATTCCTTGCTCATAAAGCGATCCTTGATCTTCTGGGGAAAATTTATTATAGTGTCATATATGGCACTACAGAAGGTCATCCTGGATACATGCGTGATTGAGTCGGCCGTGCGCAGTCGGCTGGGCGCCAGCTTTCAAATCCTGCAGCAGATCAATGCAGGGAAGTTTCGGTTCGGCATCTCTACCAGCTTGTTTCTTGAATACGAGTCTCGACTGCGTCTCTGCAAAGCTCAGGAATCGATCTCGGTTTCTGGTCCCGGACTCCAGGCCATTCTTTCTGCTCTGGCGTATTACGGCGATGAAGTCCCTATTTATTATAGGCTCCGCCCGAACCTGAAAGATGTTAACGACGATATGGTCTTCGAGTGCTGTGTGAACTACAGCGCCGATTACCTGGTCACCTTTAATGTCCGGGATTTTCTGCGCGGTGAACTCAAGGGATATTCGTTTGCAGTCATCACACCCAAACAATTTCTGACCGAGGTGATGGACCCATGAAAAGATTACAGATTCGGCTGCCCGACTCGGTCCATGAACGAGTCAGCAAGCTCTCCCGGCAAGACCACCTTTCTATGAACCAGTTCATGGTGACGGCGATCTCCAACGAGATCGTTCGCCAGGAAACCCATGCTTTCTTCAAAGCCCGTGTCGATGCCTTTGACGAAGAGGAATTCCTCCAGGCTTTGGATGAAATTCCAGCCAATACTCCAGAAAAAAAGGACCGCTTGTAGAAAGTAAGACCCTGAATTCCAACGGCAGTCGGCACGGGTCGGCTGCCGTTTTCGATTGCCTTGTTCACTTTATTCACTCTGCCTCAAGCTTGCGCACCATCCGCACCAGTGCCTGGACTGTTACTTCCGGATCTTCCGTCTGCAGCACTAGCTCTTTCAGCTGCGGATCAATCGCTTCTTCTTCCACCCCACTTCCCCATTCGCCTCGATCCACCTGACTCGCTAAAGCCGACAGCAGGCGGCTGGCCATCTTCTTGGGTGCCTGGTGGCCGTGTTCCCAGTTGATGATGGTCTGACGCGTGGTGCCGACCACTTCGGCGAAAGCTTCCTGAGATAATGCCATCTGCTCGCGGAGTTGGTGGACGGCGGTAGGTGACCATTTGAGATTGGGGGCGGTCATCGCGTTCTCAAGCCGTGAGATTTTTCTCGCTCTTTTTCAGTGGACCTAAAGAGATCAGATCTTTAAATCTCAATGTGAGGCGCTATATCAGCGGAAAATTCGCAACCATAACTTCCTGCGCAAATGCCCCCGCTGGTCCAATCACGCAATAAAATCCGACACAGCCTCCAACTCCCGACGCAAACCGCGACTGAATTCCTGGACCAGGGGAATGGCCAGGGTAGTGGCGCGACCGACCAGGCCGATGGGTCGGGTCAGGCCGGGTTCGGGCAGATAGATCAGGTGTTGCGAGGAGATGCCCATAGCGCGGGCAACGCCGGCGGGGACCAGCCCGTTCCCCAATCCGTGGCGGGCCATCTGGACGATGCAGGCGAAGGACTGGAGGGTGCGTTCCACTTCCAGGCGGAAGGTCCACTGCGGACTCAGGCGCCGGAGTCGCCGTTCCAGAATGGCCCAGGTCGCCGAGGCGGGCTCGATGGTGAGCACGGGAACAGTGCCGGAAAGAGGGAAGGATTTCAGGCCGGAAGGAACGACCACCATCGGCTCTTCCAGGATTTTTTCGGCCTTCAGATCGGGGGCATCGTCACTGACGCCGGCGACCAGAGCCAGCATGTATTCGCCGGAGCGCACGTGCTCCACGGCGACCGGGCTGCGGTGGGCGTTGAGAGACAGATCCAGCTGAGGCAAGGCGGCGCAGACCCGGGCCAGCAGAGGCGGCCCCCATGAGGCCAGGATCGATTCGGACACGCCGATTACCAGGCGTCCTCCCTGAGGGACCGTTTCTTCGAGCAGCGCCTCTTTGAGAGCGGCCAGGTGGGGGGTGGCGCGGTCGAGAAGGCGGATGCCGAAAGGGGTGAGACGGACCCGGCGACCGGCCGGCTCCACGAGCTTTTGACCGATCTGATGCTCCAGAGTGGCGATCCGCTTGCTGACCGCCGACTGGGTGATGCGCAGCCGAGTGGCGGCACGGGTCATGGTGCCAACCTCGGCGAGGGCGGCCAGGGTTTCGATGTAGGTCAACACGATTTATTCCTTTATGGAATGTAATATATGTTTATAATTCTCTTTTTTCCCCATTCGACTTTGAGTAAGATAATCAATAGAGGAGGCTGAGAGCCAGTCAAGATTCGACAGTAAAACCCTCTGTCTGAACGGCTTGACATGTCTGAAAGGGAAGTCTAAAATAAAACGCTCTGACATGCGATGAATCGAAACTCTACAATCGAGGAAAATACCATGGCTGACGACAAAGAGACATTCGGTGCGCGCCAGGAACTGCAGACGAGCGGCGGCACGGGTAGCATCTATCGGATTCAGAAACTAGAGGAGGACGGAGTGGCTCCGGTGAGCCGCCTGCCGTACTCGATCAAAGTACTGCTCGAAGCGGCCCTGCGGCAGTGCGACGGGTTCGAGATCACCCGCGAGGACGTCGAGCGGATAGCGAAGTGGAGCCCGGAGACGGCGGGCAAGGAGGAGATCCCCTTCAAACCGGGCCGGGTAGTCATGCAAGACTTCACCGGAGTGCCGGCGGTGGTCGATCTGGCGACCATGCGCGACGCCATGGTCGATCTGGGAGGCGACCCCGAGAAGGTGAATCCACTGATTCCGGTCGATCTGGTGATCGATCACTCGGTGCAGGTCGACTACGCCGGACTGCAGAAGGCTCTGGAGCTGAACTCCGAGCGGGAATTCGAGCGCAACCGGGAACGATACGAATTTTTGCGCTGGGGCCAGGAGACATTCGACAACTTCCGCGTGGTGCCGCCGGCGACCGGCATCGTGCACCAAGTGAACCTCGAGTATCTGGCGCCGGTAGTAGAGGAGCGGGACGGTCTCTTTTTCCCCGACAGCCTGGTAGGCACCGACAGCCACACGACGATGATCAACGGCCTGGGCGTGGTCGGCTGGGGCGTGGGCGGCATCGAAGCGGAGGCGGTGATGCTCGGCCAGCCAATCTACATGCTGCTGCCGCACGTGGTCGGCTTCCGACTGGATGGGGAACTGCCGACCGGGACGACGGCCACCGACCTGGTGCTGACCATCGTGCAGATGCTGCGTCAGCAGGGCGTGGTGGGCAAGTTCGTGGAGTTCTACGGACCGGGCATGAGCAAGCTGAGTCTGGCCGACCGGGCGACGATCGCCAACATGGCGCCCGAGTACGGGGCGACCATGGGACTGTTCCCGGTCGACGAGGAGACGCTGGCCTACATGCGGCAGACCGGACGCAAGCCGGCGGTGATCGAGCGGACCCGGGCGTACATGGAGGCGCAGGGGATGCTCTACAACGCCGACGCGCCGGAGCCGGTGTTCAGCGAGACGCTGAGCCTGGACATGAGCACGGTGGTACCGAGCCTGGCCGGGCCGACGCGGCCCCAGGATCGGGTGGCGCTGAAGGATATGAAGAACAGTTTTGCAGAGACCCTGGAGAAGTTCGGGGCAGGTGGGAAGCGGGTGGAGGTGGATCTGGAAGAAAAAGGAAAGGCGGAACTGTTCGACGGAGCGCTGGTGATCGCGGCGATCACCTCGTGTACCAACACCTCCAACCCGAGCGTGATGCTGGGAGCCGGACTGCTGGCACGTAACGCAGTGGCGAAGGGGCTGTCGGTGCCGGCCTATGTGAAGACCAGCCTGGCGCCCGGGTCGCGGGTGGTGACCCGGTATCTGGAAGCGGCCGGAGTGGACGGAAGCCTGGATGCATTGGGCTTCCAGACAGTCGGCTACGGCTGCACTACCTGCATCGGCAACTCGGGGCCGCTGTCCGAGGCGATCACCGACGCAGTGAGCGAAAACGACCTGGTGGTCTGCAGCGTACTCAGCGGCAATCGAAACTTCGAGGGGCGGGTGCACGCGATCACGCGCGCCAACTTCCTGGCCTCGCCGCCGCTGGTAGTCGCCTACGCCCTGGCGGGGCGCACCGATATCGATTTCGAAAGCGAGCCGATCGGAGCGGGCAAGGACGGACAGCCGGTCTATCTGCGCGACATCTGGCCGACGCAGGATGAAATCCGGGAGACGATCGCCCGCTCGCTGAGTCCCGAGATGTTCGAGGAGGAGTACGGCAACGTCTTCAACGCCAATCCGACCTGGAACTCCATTCCGGTGAGCGAGGGGGAGCGCTACGCGTGGGATGCGGCGAGTACCTACATCCGCCGGCCGACCTTTTTCGAAGGGCTGAGCAAGGAAGCATCGCCGATCCAGCCGATAGAAGGAGCGCGCGTGCTGGCCAGGCTGGCCGACAGCGTCACCACCGACCATATCTCGCCAGCCGGGTCTATCGCCCCGGACAGCCCGGGGGCGAAATATCTGGAGGAAAACGGCGTGGAGCAACGAGACTGGAACAGCTACGGCTCGCGGCGCGGCAACCACGAGGTGATGATGCGCGGCACCTTCGCCAACATCCGCATTCGCAACGAGCTGGTGCCCGGGGTCGAAGGGGGATATACCCGCCACCTGCCCGATGGAAAGCAGATGACGATCTACGATGCGGCGATGGAATACGAAAAATCCGGAATCCCCTCGATCATCATCGCCGGCAAGGAGTACGGCACCGGATCGAGCCGCGACTGGGCCGCCAAGGGGCCGTTTCTGCAGGGGGTGAAGGCGGCGATCGCCGAGAGCTACGAGCGCATCCACCGCTCGAATTTGATCGGCATGGGGGTGCTGCCGCTGCAGTTTGCGGCAGGGGAGAACCGCGAGTCGCTGGGGCTGACCGGCGAGGAGGTGTACGACATCGTGGGACTGGACGACGACCTGCAGCCAGGGCAGGAACTGGAGGTCGTGGCGAGAGGGGAGGATGGGGAGAAGCGGTTCAAGGTAATCTGCCGCATCGACACGCCGGTGGAGATCAACTACTACCGCAACGGCGGCATTCTGCACACGGTGCTGAGGAGGATGGCGTCGTAGGGGATTTGACGGAAGTTCTGCCAGATTCTTTGAGTGCTTCTTTTGAGGAGATGGAATCGTTCGTGGGAATCTCCTGAAAGAGACGGTAGCAGGTCAGACGAGAGGGCTCCGGAGATATTCCGGAGCCCTCTTTTTGTGCTGCCGAAAGGTGGAGGAATCGATTCCCATCGCGATAGATGTTTTTTTTCTTGATGGACGATTTGCGGCGGAATATTTTATGAGCGAAGTGGAGATAGAGAAAAAGCAGTACAGTATTCACACAAAGAGGCAAGGAGCTGGCTACTATGCTCGAATGGTTTATGAACCTCAATGCGATATTGCAGGCGCTGATAGGCACTCTTTTTACCTGGTTTATGACCGCACTGGGAGCCGCTGTGGTCTTCGTCTTCAAGACCGTGAACAGGAAAGTGTTGGACGGTATGCTCGGTTTTGCCGCCGGCGTGATGATCGCCGCCAGTTTCTGGTCGCTGCTGGCACCGGCCATAGAGATGGCGGAGGAATCGTCTCTGCCCTCCTGGTTTCCAGCAACGGTTGGTTTCCTGATGGGCGGGCTGTTCCTGTGGATAGTGGACCGGGTGCTGCCCCACCTGCACATCGGTTTTCCCATGGAAGAGGCGGAGGGGATCAAAACGGACTGGCAGCGGAGCATACTGCTGGTTCTGGCGATTACTCTGCACAACGTGCCCGAGGGACTGGCCGTGGGTGTAGCATTTGGCGCGGTGGCTGCGGGGTACCCGTCGGCCGCATTGGCCGGCGCAATCGCCCTGGCGATAGGCATAGGGATTCAGAACTTCCCGGAGGGAGCGGCCGTTTCGGTGCCGCTGCGCAGAGAGGGGATGGGTCGGTTGAAGAGTTTCTGGTACGGACAACTATCGGGGGCGGTTGAGCCGATATCCGGAGTGCTGGGAGCGGCGGCGGTGATCTTTATCAGGCCGATCCTGCCGTATGCGCTGGCCTTTGCCGCCGGGGCGATGATCTACGTGGTGGTGGAAGAATTGATTCCAGAGTCCCAGTTGGAGAAGAACACCCATGTGGCCACGTTGGGAGCGATGCTCGGTTTTGCGGTGATGATGACCCTGGATGTGGCGCTGGGTTAGCCGATCTTTTTTGCATTTCGAAAGTATCAGTAGATTCTGTTGTAACGATGCGCTCTTCCGAATTTCTCGGAGGGGTGCATCGTCGTTTTGGGCAGCGTTTAAACATGGGGGAAGCCTGCTATTTACGAGACTTTGGGGTTTCTCCCGGCATGCTTCTGCTTTGCCAGTCTCCTTTAGCGGGGAGAAGAGTCGAGTGTGTGTTTTGCGTTTGACAGTCTTGTGAAGCCCCCATATATTGCACCATGTCGTCGGTGCAGATCTCGTCCAGCCAGGGCGAGGTACTCCGAGCGCCACAGGGCGCGAAAGAGGGAACCCGGTGAAAATCCGGGGCTGCCCCGCAGCGGTGAGTGGGAACGAAAGTCGCCAATCGAGCACTGGTCTCATTAAGACCGGGAAGCGGCGGCCGGTAGGCAAAAGATGCAGAGCCCACGAGTCCGAAGACCTGCCGACGACGGCGGCCTGTCCTTCGAGGGAAAGGGAGGGTCGAAGTGGGAGCGTCCCGAAAATGCGGACGGCTCTCCTTCTTCCTTCGCTTGAAATTCCCCGATCGACACAGTACCGCACGAGAAACCGATGCTCGAACTGTATCATGCAGATCGGTTGTCGGAAATTCGAGAAAAAAACATCACGGCGCAGGTGCCTGGCCGATTTCGATGGAAATGGAATTTTTTTATCGAAATCAGCCCGGGAGAATAGGGAAGGCGGTGAAAGACCGCCACGGCCCCGCCACTGTGACCGGCTGGCGGCCCCGAGAAATGGGGGCGTCTCTCTTCCATGCGGAACTGCGGTAGCCGCAGTTCCGGACCACTGGTTCCACGGAATCGGGAAGGTGTGGAGGAAAGTGCCGGAAGTCAGGAGACCTGCCTGCGACCGTCGGGTAATGAGTTCGTTTGGAATTCCGCGTTCGCCCCGTGACGTGGCGACGGAACGGAATTCCGACATGAACTCTCAGACGCCCTCGCGGGAGAGGTGACTCGATGAAGGATGGAAGATATTCCGTCCCCGATCTCGCTCGAGGTCGGGGCTTTTTTTGTGGCCGGCCCCCGGCGCTCGGGTGGTGAAGGAGGTGGATGGAGATGAAGCGAGACACAGAGCAGAATGGCGAGACTCGGGGCCTGGTGATCGTCAACACCGGGGATGGAAAGGGCAAAACCACGGCCGCCCTGGGACTGATGATGCGCGCCTGGGGGCGGGAGATGAAGGTGGGAATGGTGCAGTTCATCAAGAATGAAAAGAGGCGGACCGGTGAACTGGAAGCGGCCGAGCGGATCGGCATCGAGTGGCACGGGTCAGGGGATGGGTGGACTTGGAAAAAAACAGATCTACAGAGCGCGGAGGATCGCGCGCTCCAGGGCTGGGAGGTGGCCCGGGAGCGCATCGCCTGCAGCGGATACGACGTGCTCATCCTGGACGAGTTCACCTATCCCCTGCACTTCGGCTGGCTCGATGTGAAGGAGGTAATCAACTGGTTGCGAGAGAACAAGCCGGCGGCGCTGCATCTGGTCATCACCGGTCGGTACGCGCCGTCCGAACTGATCGAATACGCCGATCTGGTCACCGAGATGCGCGAGATCAAGCACCCGCTGAGCGCACAGGGAATCGGCGCACAGGCGGGAATAGAGTACTGAGGCATCGCATGCAAAAAAATATGGTCTATTGGCTTTGCTGTTTGCTGCTGGGAGCGACAATGAGCGCTCGGGCAGAAGGTGGAAGTGTGCGCGGCAAGGTCGTGGACGGAGAATCCGGAGAGCCGTTGATCGGAGCGATCGTCAGGCTGCAGCCTCTGAGCAAAACGGGGAAAGCTCGAGGCACGGTCACGGACAGCGTCGGTCGTTTCCAGTTTGAGCTGCCGATGGAGAGCTATTGGAAGATAGTGGTGGAGGCGTTGGGGTACGAGAGAGCGCAGCGCCAGGTGCGCGTCGAAGCGGATGGAGTCGAGGTGAATTTTGGGCTGTTGGTGGAGCCGCTGATGATGGACGAGATGCTGGTGCAGGCGCGCCGGGAAGAGGGGCAGCGGTCGACTCCCGCCTTCGTCGAAGTGATCGAAATGGGGGAGCATCGTCCCGGTTTTTCCCTGCCGGAGCTTCTCGACCAGGCGGTGGGGGTCGATATCCGCAGCAGCGGTGGACTGGGCAGTTTCAGCACAGTCTCCATCCGCGGCTCCACTGCCGAGCAGGTGCAGATCTATCTGGACGGGGTTCCCCTGAATCAGGCGACGGGCGGTGGCGTCGATATGAGCGACCTGCCGGTGGAGGGGGTGGAGAGCATCGAGATCTATCGGGGCGCCGTTCCCGCTCGTTTCGGCGGCAACAGCATCGGCGGCGTGGTCCACATCCGCACCCGCGATCTGGTAGCGGGACGACGGCTGCGAGGACAGGCGACGACCGGGGCGTGGGGGACGCGACAGGTGAGCGGTTCGCTCGAAGGAACGATGTGGGGACGGAAGTACATGCTGCTGGGAGAATACGCCGAGAGCGACAACGACTTCACCTTTCTGGACGACAACGGCACCGAGTACAATGCGGACGACGACGAGCCGGCCCGACGCCTCAACAACGACATCCGCAGCCTGCGCACCCTCGTCAAAACGGAACAGAGAATCGGCCGCTCCCGCCTGCAGATGCACAACAGTTTCGACATCAAGCACCAGGGGATCCCCAGCATCAGCAACAACCAGTCCCTCGACACCCGCCTGAACAAGTGGCGCAGCGTCTCCGAGGCGGAGCTGTACGGAGCGCTGCCGGGGGTTGCCCGCACCGGCTATCGGTTCACCGCCTACCATCTCCTGCAGCAGTACGAATACGAGGATCTCCACGGCACGGTCGGCGTCGGCGCCCAGCACGATCGCAATACCACCACCGGGGTCGGCCTGCGGGCAGAGTTAAACAGGCTCCTGTTCGGGGAGGGTGTCCTCACCCTTTTTGCCGGGACGCGCCGGGAGGAATTCGATCCGAAAAATCTGCTCCGCCCGGAAAGTCGACTGCTCGCCAGCAAACGCCGCGGCGGTACGGCCGGCTGGGAGGCGGAAGTGCCGCTCTGGCGCAATCTGCTGCAGGTGACCTGCGGCAGCCAGGTAGAACGGATCGATGACAGTTTCTACGGCGAGAACCTCTTCGGCGTCAGCCAATTGACACCCGACAAAGAGAATACCGAGAGCCTGGTGGGAGGGAGGATCGGAGGCAAACTGCGGCTCGGGATCGGCTGGGCTCTCAAGGGACATCGCGGCTGGCACCAGCGTCCCCCCAGCTTTTACGAGCTGTTCGGAGATCGGGGAGCGGTGGTCGGGAATACCGATTTGAAAAGCGAAGAGGGGGACAACTGGGATATCGGGTTGGTGTGGAATGGAACGGGGCAAGCGGCGACCGGCCTACAGCTGCTGGAAGCGACCTATTTCCACAATGGAACCGAAAATATGATCCGCTTCATCCAGAACGCCCAGCGAGTCTCACGGCCCGGAAATATCGGCCGTTCGCGGGTGCGGGGGGCGGAGCTGCGCAGCGGCCTGCGCCTCTTCCATCTGGTCGATCTGACCGGAAACTACACTTACCAGCAAGCCGAGAATCGGACGGATGTATCCTACGAGCGGGGCAAGGATCTACCCAACTCCCCGCGCCACACCCTCAATCTGCGCATCGGAATGTCGCGTCGTTGGGGAGCGGTCCACTATGAATCCAACCGGGAGAGCCGCCTTTTTCTCGACAAGGCGAATCTGCGCGCCGTGCCCGGACGCACGATCCGTAGCCTGGGCGGCAGCCTGCGTCCGGGCAGTTGGGGAGAGTGGTCGTTGGAGATCCGCAATTTGACCGGCAATCAGCTGGCCGACCTGTGGGGTTATCCACTTCCCGGTCGGTCCTATTTCATTTCCTGTAAGAAGAGCGTGGAGCTGATCTCCCGCTGATGAATCCATCATCGACGATCGTGCAAAGAGGAGATGCGAATCCATTGCAGCACAAGAAATGCCGAAAAGTTCGGGGATCTGCTTCCAGGTGGATTTTCGAGAGAATTTAAATGGATTTTTCGATTGTATCATCATTCCAAAAGGAGGAGAATCGTGTTTAGAAAGATGACATTGTCGCTCGCTCTGACGATCCTGCTGGCCGCTGCGGCCGGAGCCGAATCCGGCCTGTTCGTCGCTACCACTTCGGCCGATTTCGGCACCGGTAGTGCCGCCTATCTGCCGGCAGATGCCGACGAGCCACGGGTCAACCTGCTCAACATCCACAGCGATGCCGGCGTCGGCTACTACGACGGCATGGTCTACGTCGTCAACCGCCTGGGTCAGGACAACATCCTCGTCCTCGATCTCGATCCGGCCGAACCGATCACTCCGTTCTTCCAGTTTTCCGTGGGCAACGGCACCAATCCGCAGGAGATCGAGTTCGTCAGCGCGGAAAAGGCATATGTGTCTCTGAATGAGACGGACTACGTGCTGATCGTCAACCCGCAGGATGGCAGCGAGCTGGGGCGGATCGATCTGAGCGGCTTTGCAGACGCGGACGGCCTGTCCGAACCGGCGCAGATGGCGCTGGTGGGCGACCGCCTCTTCGTGGGGATTCAGCGGCTGGACCGGGACAACTTTTGGAACCCGGCCGGTCAAAGCTACCTGGCGGTGATCGACACGCAGACCGATGCGCTGATCGACGTCGACCCGGCAACCGATGGCGTGCAGGGAATCGAGCTGGCCTCGACCAATCCGGGGGATATCCTCGTCCTCGGAGACCAGCTGGTCATCGCCGAAGTGGGTGGATACGTGGAGTTGGAGGGAGGCATCGAACTGATCGACGCCAACAGCTTCTCCTCGCAGGGGCTGGTGATCACCGAGGAAGCGCTAGGCGGGCAGATCGGGGAGATCACCATGGTCTCGGCCACGCGCGGCTACGCCACCTCCTCCGCCTGGCCGACCTACGACATCCTGCCGTTCGATCTGAGCAACGGCGCAGTGGGAGAGAAGTTGAGCGGCAATTCCGGCGGCTACATTCCGAGCATGGAGGCCGACGGGGAGCGCCTGATCGTGGCCGACCGGGGGACTGCGGAGGATCTGGATGCCGCCGGTCTGCTGATCTTCGACGCAACCAGCGGGACGCTGGTTGCCGGTCCGATCTCCACCGGACTGCCGCCCAACAGCATCGCGGTGATGAGCGATGACAAAATAATAACCGCAGTGCTCGAAGAAGCCGCAGCCGTGCCGCAGGCAGCCCGATTGATGAACGCTTTTCCGAATCCGTTCAACGCGGGCACGCAGATTCCATTTGCGGTGGAGGGCGGTCAGGGGCAGGTGAGTCTGGTGGTGTACGATATGCTGGGTCGCCAAATCCGGAGCCTGGTCGACGGCCTTATGCCGATCGGTAGCCACGCTGTGATCTGGGACGGGTTGGACGACACCGGAGCGGTCGTCGGCAACGGCGCTTACCTGGTGGAACTGCGGACGGGTGCGCTACGGGCCACCGGCAAGCTCATGCTGCTGAAGTAGGGGCAGATCCGGCGCCCGGGGCGTGATTGCTCCGGGCACCAGTGGTCTTCCAAGTGAATTCGGAGGAATTCCGAGTGCCCAAATTAGTCCTGACAGTCTACTTGGGCTCCTGCACCCGCTCCCCCGCCTGCGGCCAGACGCGTTGGAAATCCTTCGCGTTGAAAGTCAGCAGCGCATCGGCACCCAGTCGCCGGGTCACCTGGGCCGCGAGGGCGTCGTAGATGACGCCCCCGCTCAGGTCCAGTTCGGCCATGTCGTCCAGGATGCTCCGATAATCTGCCAGGAGAATCTCTTCAACGCGGACGTTCTTTTCGACGCTCTCGCGCACCAGGCGCCGCGCCATACCCGGAGAGATTCTGGGACGCACCGGAAGCGTCGTCAGCACGGCGTAGAGTTCGGCCAGGGAGTGGGCGGTTACACGGGCGTCGGTTTCGCCCTGTTGCGCCCGCCGTAACCAGGGGAAGGCGCGATCGTGCATCGGATGCTGCTCCACCAGTGCCGCCACCAGCACGGAGGTGTCGAATACGACCAGCATGCTAGGATCGGCTCCCCGGGTGAAACTCATCCAGGCGCTCCCTTCGCTGCCGGTCGACTGCCTCTTCCAAGGCCGCCGTCGGCTTCCCCGAAAAGACGAGCAGACTTTCCTTTTCTCTTATGGCCTGTTCGGGGTGGATGGGCTTGAGAATGATCTCCTCCTGCCGCTCCTCCACTTCCAGGGCGCTGCCCGGTTCCAGTCCCAGATCATCCCTGATTGTCTTGGGCAGGACCATTCTGCCGAACTTGTCGATGATCACTTGCATTCTTACCTCTTCGCGTTATTGGCAATTATAAAACCCTATTGCCATTCTCTAATGCCAAATATAGGTTTCTACCCGGATTCGGCAAGAGCGCGGGATAGTCCTGGTCACGGAAAACGGATCGGCGCAGCCGCTGGACGGCTGCGCCGATTTTTTCGTTCTTCCCTTACCGGCAAGTGGAAATTCTGTCCATCAGGAAAGAGAGGATGATCATGGCGATTACACCGTGCAGGCCCAGATGGAAGGGCACGATGACGGATCGAGAGCGGTTCAACCGACAAATGCACTACGAATCGGTCGATCGTTGCTTCAACATGGAGTTCGGGTACTGGGAAGAGAACTTTTCCCAGTGGCCTATCTTCATCGAGAATGGAATCAAGAACAACGGCGAGGCGGATGCCTTCTTCAGCTTCGATCGGATCGGCGGAGTGGGGGGGAACATCTGGATGGATCCGGCTTTTCCATCCAGAGTGGTGGAAGAGACCGAAGATCGACAGATCATCATGAACGGCGACGGCCTGCTGGCCGAGGTGCCCAAGGACGGGCACGACACCATCCCCCACTATATCAAGGCGACGGTGGTCACTCCGGAGGACTGGAAACAGGCGAAAGAGGAGCGGTTTCGGCGGGATGACCCGCGGCGCAAGGTAGATGTAGAAGCGCTCAAAAAGAACCACCCTCCAGATCGCGATTATGCGATGGGTGTCAACTGCGGCTCGATGATCGGCCGGATCCGCAACATACTGACCTTCGAGGGGCTGGCCTACGCCATCTTCGACTACCCGGACATGGTCGAGGATATGGTGGAGACCGCCTGCGTGCTGGTCGAGGATTCTCTGGACCAGATCTTGCCACACATCGACGTCGATTTCGCCACCGGCTGGGAGGATATCTGCTTCAAGAACGGTCCGATCGTCAATCTGGACTTCTTCGAACGGGCGATCGTGCCGCGCTACAAGCGGATCGGCAAAAAGCTGCACGCCGCCGGGATCGATCTATGGTACACCGACTGCGATGGGGATGTGCGGCCGCTGATGCCGGGATTTCTGGAAGCGGGGATCAACTGTCTCTTCCCCTATGAAGTGAACAGCTGCGTGCACCCGGCGGAACTTTTCGCCGAGTACGGCAAGGAACTGCGGATCATGGGCGGGGTCGACAAATTGGAGATGATCAAGGGGAAAGAGGCGATCAAGGCGTACATGGAGAGCCTGGTGCCCCTGGTGGAACGCGGGGGCTACATTCCATTCTGCGATCACCGCTGCCCGCCGGACGTCGATCCGGACGACTACGTGTATTACCTGGATCTGAAGGAAAAGATGTTCGGGATGAAGTAGGAGGCACCGGAATCTGAATTCTGGCAGTACGGACGAGCAATCGGCTCCCTTTCGCCCGGGGAGCCGATTGTCTATCAGTCGACTGCGAAGATCGACTTGATTTTTGCGAGGACCTGCTAAGGAGCGGGCACTGGAGATCCGGGAGAGCAAAATGATAAGGGGGATGCCAGCCTCGCAATTAGCGATGCGGACATCCCCCGGACGTGTTCTGTCGATAAAGCGCTTCCTCAATCGAAGATGATATAGATCGCGAACATGATCACCGCCAATCCAGCCCACAGCAACCAGACGAAGCGCGGTTTTTCATCCATGGTGGCGTAGGTCTCCGCCAGAGTGGGCATATCCTCTTCGTCCGGAGACTTCTGTGTCAACAGGGAAAGGACGGCCATAAAGGCACAGATGCCGGCGAAGAGATAGAAGGCGAGCAGTAGATGGTTGGGCCAAAACGTCTCGCTCGGCCAGTGCTTGAAATGGCAGAGCCCGATGGAAAGAGAGACTGTCGAGCCCAGATAGAGAGTGGCCAGCGCCGCCTTCGCAGTCGCCCGTTTCCAGAGAACGCCGATCAAGAAGACGGCGCCCATGGGCGGAGCGATAAAGGAGATGATCCCCTGCAGCAGGTGGAACATATCCTTGCCGACCCCTTCCATGGAGAGGGCGCTGAGAATAGCGAGGATGGCGACGGCGATCATCACGATGCGTCCAACCCACTTGATCTCTCCGGGAGATGCCCCGGGGCGGAATTTTTTGGCGTAGATGTCCAGGGTGAAGACAGTGCTGAAGGAGTTGAGGCCGGAGTCGACAGTGCTGACCAGAGCGGCGATGAGCACGGCGACGATCAGGCCGGTCATGCCGACCGGCAGGTAGTTGGTCACCATGGTCATAAACGCCTCGTCCGGATTGCTCAGATCCGGGTGGAGGATGAAGCAGAGGATACCGGGCAGCATAAAGATGAAGGGGGGAATGATCTTCAGATAGCCGGCAAAGACGACGCCGAGTTGGCTCTGGCGCAGATTGCGGGCACCCAGAGCGCGCTGGACGATAGTTTGGTCGGTGCACCAGAACCAGATGGCGAGCACGGGATAGCCCAGAACGATGGCGTGCCAGGGATAGACATCGTCATCGGCGGGACGGAACAGCTTCCAGTAGTCGTCGGGCACGCTGGTGATTAGACGTTCGACGCTGCCCACGTGAGTAAAGGCGATGATGGTCAATATGGCAGAGCCGGCGATCATCAGGATCGACTGGAAGGAGTCGGTGACGACCACGGCGACCAGGCCACCGACGGTGGTCAAGATCAGGGAGATCAAAGCGAGAAAGATGACCGAGGCCCACAGCGGCCAGGCCATGATCTGACTAAAGAGGACCCCGCCGGCGTAGAGGGTGCCCCCGAGCCAGAGGATGACGGTGGTGAAGAGGGCGTACCAGGAGAGGAAATTGTAGACCTTCGGTCCGAAGCGACGCAGCATAAACTGGGGCATAGTGTCGATGCGAGTGCGCATGTAGTGGGGGATGAAGAGCATACCCAAAAGCATCAAAAACCACCAGGCCAGCCACTCGAAATTGGCGCCGACCACGCCGGAGGTGTAGGCGATACTGCACGAGGCGATCAGGAAGGAGGGACCGATGTTGGTGCCAAAGATCGACAGTCCGACATTGTACCAGGGAAGAGTGCGTCCTCCGAGGAACAGATCCTCCTGGGCCCCTTTGTTCTTCAGACTGACCCACATCCCCAGGGAGAGAAGGGCGACGATGTAAACGATAATGACGATAAAGTCGAGGCGCTGCAGGGATTCGTGGATTTCCATGTCAGATACCCGCTTTCACGAAGAGGGAATGTATCCTGAAGAGGGAATGTATTCTCAGTAAACGGGAGCGATTCATCTCAGTTCAGTTAGTGGGCTGGTATCGGGGGAAGCACTCGGGGGCGAAGCCGGCATCGAAGGCGATCAACTCGGCGGCGGATGGGAGTGCAATTGTCTGGCCGATGTCACAGCTCTTCCAGAGCACACTCGACAACTGGTAGGTCAGACGGGCAAAGTGTGAGTTGGGATAGACGCCGCGCATCAGTTCCCTGTGGTCGACGGTCCGGTACCATTCTCCCAGATTGGCGATGGCGTGACAGTAGGAACTGTCGTCGGCCGGGAAACCCCGATCGACGCCGTCGATGCGCAGATATTTTTTCCCCTCCTGGGTATTGGCCTCAATAACGAACGGTTTTCCATCGGCAAATCCGCGGACGATCTTGCGTTTGGCGAACTCGGCGCCGGCCTTGAAGTCGGTGCGGCCGTCGATGTGCAGTTTCCCCAGTTCGATTTCATACGCGCACTGGCCGTCGACCACGTAGGGATAGTCCTGGGGGTTGGGCGGGGCGTACGGCTGCGAACGGGCTGTGATAGAGATGCCATCGGCGAAGATCCCTCCCAAACTTCCCCTGACGTTTCCCAATAGATCGAGGAGAAAGGCCAGGCAGTGGACCGATTCCTGATACTGGATGTGGACCATCTTCTTGTAGTTCCGGGAACGCTCCGGATCTTCGCGATCTTTGCCGCGATACAGGGTGATATCGGTGATTTCGACCTGGTCGAATTGAGAGAGGTGGCGGCTGATGGCGCGCACCATGGGATCGAATAGTTCGAGGAAGTCGAAGAGCATGACCGCCTGCGTGCCCCGGACGGCATCCAGGGTGGCGGCGCATTGCTCGGGGCGCTCCGGCTGGGCCATCGGTTTTTCGTTGAGGATGAGAAGTTGCTGCGTGGCCGCGCGCTCCAGGAGGATATCGAAGGCGGTTCCCCGGTGCTCGGGGTGGAGAGCCAGGTGGAAGAGATCGGCATCCAGGCGGTAGAACGCCTCTTCGTCTTCGATCCGGACAATAGTCGAAAGATCGACATCATCGGGCGCATCGCTCGGATCGAGGGCGTATATGCGCAGCCCCAGCGAAAGGGCGGCATCGAGAAATTGGCGACCGATGTAGCCCCAGGCGCCGGCAATGGCGATGGAATGCGGGAATGAGGTCATGGGCAATGGGCCAGGTTAAGTGATGGAGTCTCGTTTGACAGGGTCGATTGTTTTTTACGCCAGCATCCACGATACGGGCAGGCTCCAGATGCGATCGTCCAGCTTTTCGATTCCCTTTGAAGTGTTGAGTAAAAGTCCGATGTGGTTTTCAGAGAGAGCCACGTATTTTCGCAGGTGACGGATGTCGGCGCTGTACGCCGTGGAACTGAGCTTGACCTCACAGTGAAAGATCACATCACTTTGCGAGTTGGCGAATACGGCGTCTACTTCCACTCCGGTCGCCGTACGCGCAAAGTGGAAGTCTTCGCGAAGCGTCTCCAGATAGATGAGCTTGCGCAGTTCTGAGAGCACGGTGTTTTCAAAGAGATGCCCGTCATCGGCCCTGAAATTATCCAATACAGAGCGCAGGAGCCCAGTATCGGTGAAATACCATTTGGGCATTTTCATCATCCGCTTGCCCAGGTTGGCGTGGTACGGTAGAGAAGGCCAGGCCACGAACAGCTGACGGTAGTAGTGCAGAAAACGCCGGATGGTGTCGGCGGCAAGCCCGCAGTCCCGCGCCAGTTCGCTGATGTTGAGCAGTGAGCCGACGCGGATGGAGAAGAGCCGCTCGAAGCGCTCGAATGATTCGGGTTGGCGCAGATCGACCAGTTCGCGCAGGTCTGCGTCCAGGTAGGTCTGGTGGTAGCTGTTCAGCCAGCGCCGGCGATCTTCCGGATCCGGCCGCGTCAGGAATTCGGGGTAGCCGCCGTACAGGGCCAGGTCGTCGAAGTGGGCGGCCAGGGTGCCGGATTCTTCCGCCGGGATGTAGAAACCGGCCAGCGTTTTTTCGGCCTGGGGTACGGACGAGACGCGCAACAGAGCGCCCAGCAGCGACGTTTGGGTGCGGCCTGCCAGTTCTCGGAAGGAAAATGGATACAGGGTATAAAGGGCCACCCGGCCCGCGAGGGATTCTCTGATCTGCCGATTGAGCAGCAGGTGGTTCGAGCCCAGGAGGAGGAACCGGCCCTTTGCCTCTGGCCGGGCGTCGACCTGTAGCTGGATCAATTCCAGCAGCGAGGGGACTTGCTGCACCTCGTCCAGCACGATGAGATGATCCACGAAGTGGTCGAACTCGCGGCGGGCATTCGTCTGCAACCCCCGGCGGATTTCCGGATCCTTCAGGTTGTAGTACTGGATGGACCTTTTGCTCTGGAGCAGGTGCTGGACGAGGGTGGTCTTGCCCGCCTGTCTGGGACCCATGATGGCGACGACCCGATCCGTGGTCAGAGCGTGCTGGACGTGTTTGCTCAGTTCTCGGGGAAGTAGATGCATCAAATTCCACCCTTATCATCGTCGAATTACTGTGTAATTTAACGATACTATCGTCGAATTACAATATTTTTCGATGATAACAGGGAAAATACATGCAGAGATCGTCGAGGATTGACAAGGGGGGGAAATGGCTGGAATCGCGAGCATTCTCGACATTCCTCCGGGCAGATTTCGCGGGACTCAATAGCATCCGCGTTCCTCCACCAGCTCACGCATCAGGTGGATGCGCGCTTCCTCGGCACCGGGAGGGACCTGGTCGCCGGCGGCGGCGATCAGGCGAGGGCTCTGGTGCCGGAGTTCCAGCCATTCGACGACCTTTCTCTCGAAATGCTCGATTGGGGTATGCGGCAACCAGAGTTCGGGAGAAACGCCGCCTGAGAGGATGAAATCCGGGCCGGCTTCTTCCCGGCATTCGGCAGGAGACAGATCACCCATCGGCTGCGGAGTGATGGCGTCGCCACAGTCGGTCTCTATGTCGCGGAACATGGCGATAGCCCCCTTCAGACGACCGTCGATGTGGACGGCGACAAATTTGCCGGCGGCGTGGAGGCGGTGCACCGCTTCGGCGTAGTAAGGGGCAGACCAGGTGGCGAAGAAGGAGGGGGGTTGGATGTCGCTGGAGAAGTTGTCGCCCATGATCACGATCTCGGCCGGCGACTGGCAGAGCAGGTCGATCAAGTCCAGGTTGTTGGCGTTGACTGCCTCCACGGTTTCCTGCAAAACGCCCGGGATATCGACACTGGCATAGGCGGTCTGTTCGATGCCCATCCAGTAGTTGAGCAGATGCCCCATGGCGCTATACCCGGCGGAGAGGTAGACGACCCCAAGATCGCCCACATATTCGTTCCACTCCCGGTATTTGTCCCACATAGGAGCATAGGTGCGGCCGGCCATGGCGCGGGCGAAGATGCGCAGATCCTGTTCGCTGCTGATGCCCCACTGGCTGATACCCCAGGCGTAGGTTTTCTCCTCCCAGATGCGGGCGCGCTCGATGCTCCCCAGAGGGGTGGTGAAACGCCAGACAATCTCGGGGACGCCGTTCCGCTGTCGTTTTTCGACGATCGCCTCGATATCATCGGGGAAGCTGGTGGTGTAGAAAGCGCCCATATTGGGCATGTAGAAACCGGCGCCGACCTGCCGATGATAGTCGATCAACGCGTATTCGGGTTGGTCGTAGGGGATGCTCAGATCCCAGGGCAGGTGGTGTTTCCAGTAGAACCAGTGGGACAGATCGAGCATGTATGGGACGACATCGGGCGTGTCGCCCCGGTATACGGAAAGGATGCGCTCGCGCAGGGTCACAGGCCGCACCTCCTCGCTGTTTCGGGAAGGACTTCGTTCAATTCTCTTTCTAGCAATTCCAACTTGGCCTCCAGCATTTCTGCAAGATGCGGAAAGGTGTGGTCGCTGCCGTAGTAGAAATCGAGGCGGACGTCTTCCCGAGCCACCGGCAGGGCGGCGCGGGCGTTGGCGCGCTCGTCGAGGAGGGTCTGGCGCCACTGCTCGTATAGGGGACGCACTTCCACTGCATCGAGAGGTTCCGCTGTCATCAACTGCCGCAACTGATCGCGCAACCGGCAGGAGGTGTAGAAGTTGGCGGTGGTGCGGATGGTGTGGTAGAACCAGCGGATGGAGGAGACTTCGGCGGCAAAGGTGCGGCGACACCGCTCGGCAACCAGCGGGACGGCTGCGTCCACCTGCTCAACGGCCTGGTGGAGATGTTCCTCCATGCGGCGATAGAACCGTTCCAAGACTGGAACGTCGCCGCGGGCATCGACGCAAAAGGTCGGGTGCGATTTGAGCCCCTCGGCATCCTGCGCCTCGGCACGAAAGAGATACAGGCCGTGGAATACGGCGGGTAATTCAGCTTCCGGATCGGCGCACATGGGATGAGCTGGGCCGGTGTAGGTCGGGCCGGTGTAGTAAGGGGGCAGCTCGGGCGAATATTCGATAGCCGAAGAGACACAGGCCCAGGCGCGGCGCAGGCGCGGGCCGGCCTGGTCCCCGGCAATACGGGCGGCCAGCCGCTGCAGCACATCCTCCTTGGGAGGGACCGGCGTCCACCAGAACAGCTTGTTGATCTCAGCGGCGCTGGTGCCGTACAGAGGGCGAAAGGCGGGGAAGACCCAGGCACCGTCAGCACCGCAGGAGACCAGAGCCGCGGCCCGGTCGGCCCAGCGATCCATGCAGGGGATGTGAGGCAGGCGAGCCGCTTCAAAACCGAGCTCCGGCTCGCTCTTCATGTAGATGGGAATATCGGCCTGTCGGCAGGCTTCCACCTGCTCTGAGGCCCGTTCCCCGGGACCGATCAGATCGATGCTGTAGTCCCACAGGTGTTTTTCTACCCCATCCCCTTTATCGATATACTCGTCTTTTTCAATTTCGGTGAAGATCGCCGCACCGGGTCGCAGCTTTTCGATCAGGCCGCGTTGAGCGCGGTCGGCGGACCAGACGTGCTCGGCCGAATACGGCCAGGCTACCACCTGAGCATGAGGATTGACGCGGTGCGCCGCTTCGGCCAGAGAATTCAGCAGGTTGGCGACCACCGTCTCGGCGCCCAACTGCTCACAGCGCGGGCAGTTGGTGTGCCCCTTCTCCACTCCGTACGGCCGCATAAAACAGTGGTAGAACCCCTCTCCACCGATGATGAGAACGATCCCATCCAGCTCCGGGTCGGCGCGGAACAACCCCTCTACGCTCTCCATCATGTAGCGCCGTACCAACGGATGCTCGGTGCACAACACATATTCGCCGTCGGCGCTCCAGGTGAGGGCACCGCGGATATCGGGGTGGTCGCGGAAGACGGGGTGGTCGAGCGGAAATTTCTGTCGGGTGTTGAGAAAGGCAAACGTCTTCAGGCCGTACTGCCGGGGCTCGACAGCCGGTTGAACAGGGCCGGGTGAGCGGCGCTCGCGCAGCGCGGGAATGGCGTCCGAGCGGGAAAGGGCATAGAGATCGCCCCCCCCGACAAAGACCGAATTGTACCCCAAAAAGACCAGGTCGCGGTATTCCCCCTGAAAGGGAACCGCACCCAGACGCACGGGAAGGCGGGGACGGTAGACCTGTTCGCCGACCTTGAGGAAGGGAGCCTGGCGCAAACCGATCCGGTCGACCAGGTGGACGATGCCGTCGCGCAATCCCTGTGGATCGCGGCCCCGGACATGTGTCCGGTCCGGAGTGACGGCGATGGTGAAGCTTTCCGGAATCTCCGGATCGCCACCGTCCCGTTCTTCGAGGATCAATAACCTGGCGCCCTTGTTCTCCAGAGCACCAACGCAAATGCGGATCTCGAGCAGCAGATCCATGCGCCCTTCCAGGAACTCGACCAGATGGTCGGCCATACGCCGGGTCAGGGGCGAGGCATCTTCCGGAAGGACGATCTGCCAGTCGCCATCAATAGCGACTTCATCGGCTTCCGGAACGGCCTGCGAATCCCGACTGAAGCGGGAGAAGTAGTAGCGCGAAAGGTTGGAAAACGGGCTGGCACGGTACGCTTCCTGCGTTTCCCGCGCCAGCCGCGCGGTCAGTTGTTGTAGTGTCTCTGCGGACATGATCTGCCGTTGCTCGGAATCCTTTCTATAGATCGATTTTCTTGAAAGTCGGCAGGTGCTTCTGGTTTTTCTTGAGCATCTCCGCCACCATCTTCTTGATCTCGGCCAGCGACAGCACGGAGGCGGTGAGCGGGTCGTGGGCGACCGCCTGATAGATGAGACGCGGATCTCCGCTCAGGCAACCTTCCACGGTCATCATCTCGATCTGGGCGCTCATACCGGTGAGCATGGCGCACTGCGGCGGCAGAGCGCCGACGCGGATCGGTTCCAACTGGTTGCGCGTGGCCAGCACCGGCACCTCGACGCAGCAGTCGTTGGGAAGGTTGTCGATCAGGCGATCGTTGGGCACGTTGCCGTTGAACTTGTACGGCTCACCGCCGACCCAGGCGTTGGCGATGGCGGCGGCGTACTCGTGGCCGCGCTCGAGGGAGATCGGCTCGTCGCTGTCGAGCCAGTCGCGCACCTGCTTCTGCCAGGTCTTCTCACGCTTGCGATATTCATCGAGAATGTAGGCATACACGCCGGGGTTCCAGCCGGTGCCGGTGGTGCAGTACTTCTCGATGAGGTCGGGGCGCTTGCGGAACCACCAGTTGTACTCGGAGTTGTGGCCGGATGACTCGGTGACGTAGTAGTCGAGGGCCAGAAACATCTCGTTGCGCACCAGCTCGTGGTTGTAGATCTCCTTGTCGGTGGCCACCAGCTTGCGCAGCTTGGGATAGAGATCTTTCCCCTTGTGCTCGAACTTGGTGAACCAGGCGGTGTGATTGATGCCGGCGCAGACGTAGTCGACGTCTTCCGGCTTGACCCCGGCCCAGCGGGCGAGCATGGCGGAGGTGCCCTGGACGCTGTGGCAGAGACCGGTGCTAACGGTGGCAGTCTCGCGCTGCATGGCGTGGCAGAGCATGGCCATCGGGTTGGTGTAGTTGAGCATGATGGCGTTGGGACAGAGCTCCTCCATATCCTTGGAAATGCCGAGCATGGTGGGGATGGTGCGCAGGGCGCGGAAAATACCGCTGGGGCCGCGGGTGTCGCCGACATTGGTATCGACGCCGTACTTCTTGGGGATGAGCATGTCGTGCTGCCAGACATTGGTGCTGCCGCAGAGGATGGTGACCATCACCGCACTGGCCCCCTTGAGCACTTCGCGGCGGTCGGTGGTGGCGGTGAGCTTCGCCGGGTAGTTGCCCTGGTCGATGATCTTCTGGCAGGCGCGGCGGGCAAAATTCAGGCGCTGCTTGTTGATATCGACGAGGGCGATTTCGGCGTTTTCGAGGAGCGGATAGGTGAGCAGGTCGCGGACCAGACCGCGGGTGAAGCCGAAGCTGCCGGCGCCGATGAAGACTACTTTGGCCATGGGGTCTTCCTTTCGTGGTTGTTGATGGAGTGTTCGATTCGCGTTATAGTTCAGTTTATCTGGTAGAGTGGTTGAAAACTGTTTTTATTTTGGTCTTCATGTAGAAACTTACCAACTTTCGGGCGGATCGCCCAATTTAGTGCTGCCAGACGGGAATAACTGCCTGGTTCTTCGCTGGCTCACTAAAGGGATCAAAAACCTGTCAACAACTTCCGCCAGGCAGCACTAGGAGGAATATTATGGGGTCGCGAGACTCGGTTGTCAAAGAGGTAGAGCGGATCGTGCTGCACGTGCCGTTCCACGAGCGCTGTGCGCGGACCATGGAAGTATACGGACCGGGATGGTCGATTGTCGAACTGTGCAAAGTGACGCTGGCCGACGGGACCGAGGGGGTAGGAGAGACGATTCAGGGATATACCTGGGGGCATTCGGGAGAGGCGCAGTTCCAGAAGGTGAAGGGGGAGAACCTGTTCGACCATCTGTGGGACGACACGCTGGGGGCGGGGCTGCAGATGGCACTCTTCGACGCGGCGGGGAAGATGCTGGGAGTGCCGTGCCACCGGCTGCTGGGAGTGCAGCACCGGGATGCGTGTCCGGTGTCGTGGTGGGCGCAGAGTATGAAGGGAGAGGAATGGGCGGCGGAGGCGAAGGCGGCGGAGGCGCACGGTTTCACGACGATGAAGGCGAAGGCGCGCCCCTGGTACGACATCGATGCCCAACTGGCGGTGGTGAACGGCGTGGCATCTCCGCACTTCAAGATGGATACCGATTTCAACGGGCTGCTGCTGGGCGTGGATGCGGCGGCACCGTTGATCGGGCGCCTGGAAGAGAAATACCCATTGCTGGCAATCGTCGAGTCGCCGATCCCGCAAGACGACGTGGCCGGCAATGCGCTGCTGCGGAGCAAGATCCGCAGCCCGATTGCCATGCACATCGGCTCGCCACCGGTGATGACGGCGATTCGCGAGGGAGTGTGCAACGGGTTCGTGCTGGGAGGGGGAGCGCGGCGGGTGGTCGAGGACGGAGTGCTGTGCGAGAAGGCGAAGATGCCGTTCTGGCTGCAGATGGTGGGCACGGGACTGACCACGACCTTTGCGGCGCATCTGGGCGGAGTGCTGAAGGAGGCGCGCTGGCCGGCCATTCCCTGCATCAACATCTACTCGCACACGCTGCTGAAAGAGTTCGAGGTGGTGGGCGGCTGCATGGCGGTGCCGCAGGCGCCGGGGCTGGGGGTGGAGCTGGACTGGGAGGCGATCGACGGCTTCCGCGTGGATCCGGATTTCAAGAAACCGCCGGTGCGACAGATCCACGCAATCCAGTGGCCGGATGGGCGGGAGACGTTCTATCCGAGCGGTTCGTATCGAGGGGATTTTCTGGACGGCAAGATGACCGGCTTTCTGCCGGGGATCTCTCTGGACGTGCGATTGGACGATGGGTCGGACGCGTTCGATCGGGAGTATGGAGAGCGGTTTCCAGAGAGGGAGGTATGATGGCGGTGTGTCTGCGCAGTGGGCCTGGGGGCAGCCCTCCGCCCAGACCCGGCAGACGAAACCTATATAGGTGGTGGGTGCAGATATGAAGGGGAAGGTGGTGCAATACGCTCAGCTCAGGGCGGCGAAGTCGCCGGTGAGGAGGGCCTCTTTGGCGTCCATGTAGTGGCGGAAGTTGTCGTAGCTGATGTCGGGGGGGAAGGCGTGGTCCAGGGTGGGGATGAAGCCCCCTTCCTCGATGAGGGGGATGAACTCGGACAGGTGGGCACGGATCGCTTCGGGACCGTGGGGGAGGATGCGCTTATCGACGCCGCCCCACAGTTTCAGGTCGCGGCCGAACTGCCGGCGCAACCCTTGTGGGCTGACCTCGCTGGCCCGTTCGATCGGCCAGAGGATATCGACACCGGCTTCCATAAACTGGGGGACCAGTAGAGTAGGATCGCCATCTGTATCGAGGGCGAAGTAGCGGACCCCGTGGGCGTGGAAGAAGTCCACCATGCGACGCAGGTGGGGAAAGATGAAGGTGTAGAAGGTGTCGGGGCTGAGAAGCGGCCCGTTTTTCATGGACAGATCTTCGTTTAGCGTAAAGTACTCGACGTCGATCTTTTTGAGCACGGGGCGGCTGGTTTCGATGATGAAGTCGGCGAAGAATTCCATCATCTCGTGCATCAGGGCCGGATAGTCGTACCAGGCGTAGCTGAGGTTTTCGGTCCCCATGAACTCGCGGGCGCGCCAGTAAAAGCCGTTGGCAGCGGCGTTGCGGCCGAGGATGAGGGGGCAGTCTCGTTTTTCCCAGAGGGCGATTTTCTCGTCCAGATCTGTCGAATAACGCTCGGGAACGGCGGCGATCAGGCGCTTTTTGACGGCGGCGAAATCCTCCGGTTTTTCCACCGGGAATTCGAGATACTGGTCCATGGACATGCGCTGGCCGCCGACCGTTCCCTCGATCAGGGCTTTGGTGACGATACCCTTGGCGCTGCGGATGACTTCGTATTCTTCGGTCTGTTCGATTATTTCGGTCTCAAAGGGCGGCATGAAGCCGTAATTCACGTCGATGAACTCCCGCCGATCCATGCCCGCTCCGGTCTCTCCCGAAAACCAGTCCCAGGTGAAATCGGCGACGGCGTCGGGTGCCTCCCGTTCCCAGGCGGCTCTGGTCTGCTGCCAGACGGCCAGCTCGTGGTTGGGGCGGCGGTCGCAGGATTGATACTCCATGCAGGCGATGAAGGTTTCGAGATCGGTGGACATGGCGGTCGCTTTCCATTGGGTGAAGGTCCTGTAGCGCCTTCAGTGTAAGTAGGGATTCAACGTCGAGCAAGGAAGAAAATGGAAGGATCGCTGCGAAATATCCTGATCCGGCGATAGGTAAGATGGTCGACCAACCCGAAGAATCCAATTCGGTCAGATGCACATCAATTTTGAATTCGCAGAAGAAGACGAGATAGGACTGGAGATCCATTATGAACGACCGTCAATCTTTTGACAATGCCGTCCCCTTCGCCGCGGACTCGGAATTGGGTTCGGCGGCATCGCCGCGGGAAATGCCCGACTTCGAGGTGGTTCGCCGCGATTTTCCGCGCGCTCGGACGGCAGCCTACTTCGACAACGCCTCGTCACATCCTCTGAGCGTTCACTCGGCCGCGGCCCTGCACCGCTATATCGGCTGGGTCACCAACGAAGTGGGTGAGCCCTGGTGGCCTTCGTGGGCAGCAGACCGGGGGGAATCGAAGAAGCTCTTTGCCAGGCTCATCAACGCCGGGCCGGAAGAGATCGCGTTTGCCCGCAGCACGGTCGAAGCCGAGAGCAACCTGCTCAACGGCATGCGAGACCACCTCTCGGGCGGTAACGTCGTGACCAGCGATCTGCACTACATGGCGGCTCTGTACAACTATAAGATGCGGGAGCAAGACGGCCTCGATGTGCGCATCGTCAAACAGCGGGATGGGCGGATCGATATCGAGGATATGGAACGCGCCGTCGATCGGAATACCCGGCTGATTTCCATCTCGCTGGTCTCCAACGTCAATGGCTATCTGGCGGATGTAAAGACTCTCAGCGACCTGGCCCATGCACACGACGCCTATCTGTACGCCGATATCATTCAGGCCGCAGGGGCAGTGCCGATCGACGTGAAGGCCATGGGTATCGATTTTGCCGCCTGTTCGACCTTCAAATGGCTCATGGGGGTCAAGGGATTCGGTTTCCTCTTTGTGCGAGGCGACCTTCAGGAGAGCGTGGTGAAGCCGACCCAGCACTCCGGGGGAGTGAGGCTCAATTATACCCCCTGGATAGAGAAACCGGACGAGAGCGTCGCCGAGGTGACCTTTGCGCCGACACCGGGGCCGGCTTGTTACGAAGTCAGCTACCCGTCGTACGAAGGGGCCATCTGTGCGCAGGAGAGTTTGAGGTATATTCACCAGCTCGGTGTTCACAATATCCGCGATCACGTGCGGACGCTCACCGATCGGCTGCAGGAGGAGCTGCCCGCCATGGGCTATCCCTCCATCACTCCGAAGGGGAATGAGAGTCCCATCCTGGCGTTTGTGGTAAAAGATCCTCCTGCGACAATGGCCAGGCTCAGGGAGGCCGGTGTGCATGTGGCGATGCGCTACGGCGACAAGATGCGGCTGTCGCCTTCCGTATTCAACAATCAGGAGGATGTGGATCGGTTGCTGGAAGCGCTGCCACAGTAGAGAGATACAGCTTCGGTTGCGCGAGGTGAATCTCGAGAGCTCAGAGGGTGAAGGTGTTGACGCCGTAGCGCTCCAAAGCGTCGCGATCGAGTTCGACGCCGAGTCCCGAACTCTCCGGAACGCGAGCCTGGCCGGCGCGGATCTCGATCGGTTGGGCGATCAGGTCATCCTCCCACAGATGGTGGAGGATGTCGCTGGAGATGGTACAGCCGGGGGTGGCTGCGCAGGCGTGCATGTACGCGGCGTCGCGTATTCCCAGTTCCTGAGCGGAGCCGTGCCATGAGGGAACTCCTGCAGCATCGGCCAGGTCGGCCTGACGCACGAACTGGGCCAGCGAGCCGACGCCGACATTCATGAAGTCGCAGGCATCCTGCCTCACCGCCTGGAACGCCTGTTCCAGGTTAAGGGCGTGGTAGGCGATCGGGATGGGAATGCGCTGGCGGAGTTCGGCGGTGGCAGCGTGCTCGCTGCGAGGCAGAGGATCTTCGAGCATGGTGACGCGATAGTCGGACAACTGCTCCGCCAGGCCGATCAGATCGGGGTGACGGCGGAAACCGCCGTTGGCGTCGAGCACCATCTCGAAATCGGGGCCGACTGCTTCTGCAATCGCCTGCACGCGCTCCAATGTGGACTGGTCCGGGGCATCCTTGCCGACCTTGATCTTGATCCCGGTGAACCCCTTCCCTTTGCCTTCGCGGGCGATCTGTGCGCTCTGCTCGGGGGTGCGCTTGCCCATCCAGTAATGGATGCCGACCCATTCGCGGAACGGTCCCCCCAAAAGTTGACAGACGGAGCGGTTCAGCGCTTTGCCGACCAGGTCGTAGAGGGCAATTTCGTAGAGATCGTACGCGGCATTCTGCGGCAGCGGCAGGGCGCGGAGGTTGAGCTGGAGAGGGTCGATCCCGGACAGGAGGACACCACTCTCGCGCACCGGCTCCTCGGCGATGCCGCGGTGAGATTCGCCGATACCGATCGGGCCGTCGTCGGTCTCGAGTTCGGCGATCCACTTGACCCGGGCTTCGCGACGGAGCTGTTCGTCGAGGGGAACGTCCGCTTCTATTCGGTAGAGCGCAGTGGGGGTGGGAGGGACGGCCACCGCGTGGATGCGGACCTGAGTGATTTTCACGGAACTCTCCTCTATTTGACCAGCCCGGCAATCTCCTTGAACTGCTCCCCCTTTGCCTCGCGCAGAAGCTCGAAGAGAGCCATCTCCACGGAGCTGATTTCGGCTCCCGCCCGAGCCATGCGTTCCATACCGATCCGCCTGTTTTCCGGTGTCCGCGAGGAGACCGCATCGGCGACTACTTCGACGTGGTAATCCTGGACCAGCAGATCGCGGGCGGTCTGGTAGACGCAGATGTGGGTCTCGATGCCGGCGAGCAGGAGCTGTCTGCAGCCGCTGTTGCGCAGTTGCTCCATGAACTCCTCCTGACCGCAGCCGCTGAAGCAGGTTTTGGCTATCGGCTGTCCCCCTTCGAGGAGGTCGGCGACCTCGGGAATAGTCGGCCCGAGTCCTTTGGGATACTGCTCCAGCCAGAGGATGGGCAGTTCCAGCGCTCGCACTCCCTTGATCAGAATCTGCAGACTGCGGTAGAGCGCTTCCCGCTCGTGCATCAGAGTCGCGAGCTTTCCCTGGACATCGATGAGAACCAGGGCGGTGTTTTCGGGATGGAGCATCGGATTTCCCCTCTAAATGTAGCCAGTCGAACCGTCCGGGCGGATCGGGCAGGTGCGCTGCCAGTGGTTGTATTCGTCGTTGGCGAAGGCATCTTCGTTGACTTCGATCCCCAGGCCGGGGCGATCGGGGCGCAGTTCCAGGTAGCCGTCCTTCGGTAGATACGGCTCGTCGACCCAGTTTTTCCAGTCGCTGTTCAGCGGCAGGATGTATTCCAGGATGCTGAAGTTCGGAGTAGCGGCGGCGAAGTGCACGTTGACCGCCGTGGCGATCGGCCCCATCGGATTGTGCGGGGCAACGGTGACGTAGTGGGCTTCGGCGATGGCGGCGATCTTGCGCATTTCGAGCAGGCCGCCGCAGACGCAGACGTCCGGCTGGATGATGTCGGCTCCCTGGGCGGCGATCAGATCGAGAAATTCCCAGCGGCCGTATAGAGATTCACCGGTGGCCAGGGGGACCTGCATCTGACTGCGCAGACGAGCCCAGGCCGGAATGTGCTCCGGACGCAGAGGTTCTTCGAAGAAAAAGGGATCGTAGGGCGCCAGGGCGTTGGCCAGCTGCAGCGCCTTGATCGGCTCCAGGATCTTGGCGTGGGGATCGAAGGCGAACTCGAAATCCTCGGGCGCGTGCTTGCGGATATCGGCGAAGTGATCGGCGGCAGTGGAACAGACGCGGCCCCATCTGTTTTCGTCCGGAACCAGGCGGTAGGGGCCGAGTTTGAAGGCGGAGAACCCCCACTCTTCGTTCAACCTCTGGGCGTTCTCGGCGGTCTCCTTTCCGTCCCCGCCACCGCAGCCCTGATAGACCCGCACCCGGTCGCGGACAGAGCCGCCCAGGAGCATGTACACAGGCAGACCGGCAGCCTTGCCGGAGATATCCCACAGGGCGTGGTCGATCGCCGAGGTAACGGCCAGACCGGTGCCGCCAGGTGGGAAGCGGAATTGCTGCAGAAGCTTGAGCATGATGTATTCGATGCGGCGGGGATCCTCCCCTTTGATCATCTCGAAGACGTAGTCGGCAATCGGCTCGACCGACAGATCCGGACCGATGGAGTAGGCCTCGCCCCAGCCGTGGATCCCCTCGTCGGTCTCGACTTTGATGAGGCCGCGGGGACGGCTGCCGTGGCGGGCGATGAAGGTCTTGATGGCGGTTATTTTCACAGCGAAATGCTCCTGTCGCGGATGACTGCGTGGTGGTTCGCGTGTCCCGATTCGAGCGATACCGGATGCGGCGGCGCATCCGAGAAATTCTCGATACTCGCTTTCTCGATGGAATCTAGATGTAGCCTGTTGAGCCGTCCGGGCGCACTGGACAGGTGCGCTGCCAGTGGAGGTAGGCGTCCTGACTCACCAGCTTTTCGTCGACTTCGACACCCAGGCCGGGTCGGTCGGAACGCAGCTCCAGATAGCCGTCTTTCGGCAAATACGGTTCGTCCAGCCACTGGTTGTCGCCGGGCAGCAGGTATTCGAGAATGCTGAAGTTCGGGGTGGCGGCGGCGAAATGCAGATTGACCGCCGTGGCCAGGGGGCCCATTGGATTGTGTGGAGCGACGGTGACGTAGTGGGCCTCGGCAATGGCGGCGATCTTGCGCATTTCGAGCAGGCCGCCGCAGGCACAGATGTCCGGCTGGATGATATCGGCTCCCTGGGCGGCGATCAAGTCGAGAAATTCAAAGCGGGAGTAGAGGGATTCACCGGTGGCCAGGGGGACCTGCATCTGACTGCGCAGACGAGCCCAGGCCGGAATGTACTCCGGACGCAGGGGTTCCTCGTAGAAGAGAGGATCGTAGGGCGCCAGAGCATTGGCCAGCTGCAGCGCTTTGATCGGCTCGAAGATCTTGGCGTGGGCGTCGAAGGCGAACTCCCAGTCCTCGGGACTGTTGATACGGATTCCCTCGAAATAGCGAGCCGCTTCCGAGCAGACCCGCCCCCAGCGGCTGGCGTCCGGAGAGATTTTGTAGGGACCGGTCTTGAAGGCGGTGAAACCCCATTTTTCATTCAGCGCTGCCGCCTGCTCGGCAGCTTCCACGCCGTCATTGCCGCCGAAGTGGGCGTAGACTCGGACGCGGTCGCGAACGGAGCCACCCAGGAGCATGTACACCGGCAGGTTAGCAGCCTTGCCAGAAATATCCCACAGAGCATGGTCCACCGCCGAAAAGGCAGCCAGGCCCATGGCTCCCGGGGGGAAGCGGAACTGCTGGTAGAGCTTGAGCATGATGTATTCGATACGGCGGGGATCCTCTCCCTGGATCATCTCGAAGATGTAGTCGACGATGGGAGGGATGGAACGGTCCGGGCCGTGATTGTAGGCTTCGCCCCAGCCGTAGAGCCCCTCGTCGGTTTCGATTTTGACCAGGACGCGGGGGCGGCTGCCAAAGCAGGTCATGTAGCTCTTGATCGCTGTGATTTTCATGGTCGCCTTCCTGTTGAATTCAACATCGTCGTCGTCTCTCCTTTGGGGGAGACAGGTCCGATTCGAGTGGAAAAATACGGTGGGGTACAGGCCGGGTCAACACGCACCAGATCGGTTCTGTGGAGGGAAAAGATGGATTTCACTATCTTTCGTCGGCAGCGGTGAACCGATATCCAAACTGCGGCAGAGGAGCGAGATCGAGCGATGACAGAAGAGCTGAGAATCGCACTGAAGGTCAGAGAAGAGGACGGCATCGACCGGCGCCGGTGGCCGCTGACGCGCGGCGTGCCACTGCCGCAGGAGGCGGGAGTTGCTGCGGACGATCTCCGACTGGAGGATGCGGAGGGGCGTTCCGTGCCGCTGCAGGTGAGAGTATTGAACCGCTGGTCCGACGGCAGTCCCAGGTGGGTGCTGGTCGATTTCCAGGCGGAAGTGGGGGCGCGGGGAGAGGCGATATACTGGCTGTGCAGCGGCGGCGGAGAGAGCGAGGTGGAGGTGGAAGAGCCGCTGGAGGTGGTCGAGACAGATGGATACGTCGAGGTCTGCTCAGGACCGCTCCACTTTGCGGTGAAGCGAGAGAGATTCGGATTGCTCGAAGGGGTGGAACTGGGACGGCGGGACGAAAATGGAAAATTCATCGCCGCACGCCAGGTCACCACAACGGAGGGGGGAGAGGCGTGGGCACGGATCTGCGAGTCCCGGTCCGACGGGGAACTGGGGCGGCGGATATACGGGATGGGCGGGAACTGCCTGGCCAGCCTGGGGCGAGAGGAATACGCAGTGGAAGTAGAGGAAACCGGACCGCTGCGGACTGTTATTTGTTGTCGAGGAGCGTACGAGGCAGACGTGCCGATGCATCACTACGCCGGGTACAGGCCGCTGCGCTTTATCACCCGGATCCACGCGTACGCCGGCCAGACATTTGTGCGGGTGCTGCACACAGTGGTGTTCATCGGCAATCCGCGGGAGACCGAGGTGGAGGAGATCGGTCTGCGCATTCCACTGCAGCTGTCGGGAAAACCGGGCTACCAAATCGCCGGTCGGCGTGCAATGGAGGGAGAACTGGCGGATGGCGACTACTGGCTGCTCTCTCAGCATTCGGACAACCATTTCCATCTGGAACGGCAGGGATCGGGGCGCGTGCGTCGACTGGCCGAAGGAGAGCGGACAGAGGGCTGGGTGGCGATGGAAGATGGAGAAATGGGCGTCGGCGTGGCGCTGCGCTACATGGCGGAGGAATATCCCAAGGCGCTGGGCGTCGATGCGCGGGGGATCGATCTCTTTCTGTGGCGCGACCCGGAGGGAAAGCGACTGAGTTTCGGACGCTACGCCGAGGAGGTCGCCTGGCACGAAGGAGAAGGGGTGTACGCCGACGGCACGGGCGCGGCCAAAAGCAGCGAATTCTTCGTCGATTTCCACCGCGCCTCGGAAGCTGCTGAAGTGGAGGAGCGGCTGCGCGGCCTGCTGGCCTGGCCGGGAGTCGCCGTGGATTCGGAGTGGATGGAGCGCTGCTCGGTAGCCGGTGGCTTCGCCGTGCGCGATGCGGAGCGGTTCCCGGAAACGGAGCGGATGTTGAGCGGGTTCCTGGAGTGGATGGAGCGCCAGATCGGCCTGGCCCGGTGGTACGGCTTTCTGGACTGGGGAGATGTGCTGTGCACCTGGGAAGAGGAGAAGGACGATTGGCGGTTCAGGGGGCGCTGGGGCTGGTGCAACAGCGAGTGGGACCCGCGCCACGGAGTGTGGATTCAGTATCTGCGCACCGGCGAGGAGCGCTACTTCCGGCTGGGTGAAGCGATGACGCGCCACTCGGTGGATGTGGACACCTGCCACTTCCACCCTTTTCGCCCGCACATGGTGGGCGGCTGCTTCCGCCACAGCGTCGACCATTTCGGCGACGAGCCGTGCGCCTCGCACACCTTTCTGGAAAACTGGGTCGACTACTACTACCTGACCGGAGATCAGCGCACACTGGAGGTGATCCGCGAGGCTGGAGAGTTCTTCCTGCGCTATCGCTGGAGCGAAGATCCGACCTTCAGCTTCAGCCTGCGCAGCATCGCCAACACCTTGCGCGGTCTGCTGCACGTGTGCGAAGTGACCGGCGACGAGCGGTTCATGCGACGGGCGGAGGAGGTCTATGCGGTGATCGCCCGCGGTCAGAACGAGGACGGCAGCTGGCACAAGCGGTTCCAGGTATCGACCCCGGACCGGCTGCCGGATCAGGCGCCGTATGGAATGGCGACGGAAGGGACGACACTGGCGGTGGAGATGGGGACGGCGCCGTCGCTCACGGATGCGGAGCTACGGACACTGGGGCCTCCCTTCGACCAGCTGCAGCGAGTGATGCCGGTCTCCGAGCAGAAGGGGTATCAGACGCACTATCTGATGATAGGACTGGAGAAGATGCTGCGGATGACGGAGAGGGAGGAAGTGCGGGAGAGATACCTGAAGGCAGTCGACTGGTTCTGCGGGAATGCGTGGAGCGCGGAATTCGCCCTGGGCCAGCACTATTACGGAATTCTCTGCCGACATCTGGGATACGCGCATCGCCTGACCGGGGAGCGCCGCTATCTGGAGATCGGACAAAAACTGCTGCAACAGTTGATCGAGAGCCAGGATTGGAGCGACGATCCGCGCAAAAGAGGAGCAGTGGCGATGACCCCGACGGCGGTCAGCCTGCTGTTCTTCGGCGTGCCGTTTTTGCTGGAGGAACTGGAGAACGTGGGTATGGGGGAAAAGTGAAGAGAGCGAGATAGAGCGAGGAGAAGTTTCATGGCAGAACGGAAAAGACCGAACATCATCCTGATCATGACCGACCAGCAGCGGTTCGACACGATCGGCGCCTGGGGGTATGGGCAGATGGTGACGCCCAGCCTGGATCGGCTCGCGGGAGAGTCGATTTCATTCCGGCAGGCGTACTGTCCGGGAGCCACCTGCATTTCGTCTCGGGCGGCGATTTTCACGGGGATGTACCCGCACAATACCGGGGTATACAGTTTCAACTCGTGGGCGAGGCATCGCAACTGGGTAGAGGATCTGGCCGAAGCGGGGTACTGGTGCGTCAATATCGGCAAGATGCACTTCAGTCCGCGCGACGTGGCCGGCGGTTTCCACGAGCGGATAGTCGTGGAGAACCCGACGAACAAGACATTCGATGGCGGTGGTGCGGATGATGACTGGGGTCGCTTTTTGCGGATCCACGACCAGCAGCGGCCGAACGATCGGAACAAGAGTGACCCGGAGTGGAAGCAGAAGCATCAGGGAGTTCCCTGGCATCTGGAGGAGCGATTCCACAGCGACGTGTTCATCGGCGATTCGGCGCTGGCCTGGATAAGGGATTTTCGCGGAGAGAAGCCGCTATTTCTGCAGGTCGGTTTTACCGGACCGCACGAGCCCTGGGATCCACTGCCACGGCATCTGGAATTGTACGATGGCGTGGAGATACCGCCCCGAGTTATGAGAGAAGGGGAGTTGGAGGAGAAACCGCCACAGCACAGGGGCCACCAGCAGATGCATGCCCGGACCGAACACGAATCGGCGATCGACGTGAGCGCGGCCAGCGAAGAGGAGATCGCCCGCATGCGGCGGCACTACTACGCCAAGATCACCACGGTCGACGAGAAGCTGGGCCAGGTGCTCGAGGCGCTGGAGGAACGGGGCTTTCTGGAGAACAGCCTGCTGCTCTTCTGCTCCGACCACGGGGAGTTGCTGGGCGACCACGCGATGGCGTACAAATGGCTGATGTGCGAGCCGATCGTCCACATCCCATTGATCGTGCGCGACGCCCGCGCCGGGGCGAAGGGGACGGTGGGCGCGGCGGAACAGACAAACGACCTGGCATCGCTGATGGACCTGGGGCCGACGATTCTGGAAGCGGCCGGATTGCCTGTCCCGAGTTATCTGGAGGGGCGGTCGCTGCTGCCCTACCTGGGGGAAAAGGAGGAGGATTTCCGGCCTCGGGAGTGGGTGTTCGCCGAGGACAACTACCAGATCATGATGCGCGGCCGGGAGCAAAAAATGATCTACTACATCGGCCAGGAGGAGGGGGAACTCTACGATTTGAAGGAGGACCCAGACGAGCTGTGGAATCTGTGGGACAGCGCCGCGCACCGGGAACTGAAGCAGCTGCTGCTGAATCGGCTGCTGGGTTGGCTGGCGGCCAGCACCTACTACAACGCCGGGTACCGGCGGGAGCGCAGTCGGAGCTACGGGATGCGCTGGCCGACGCCGGAAGATCCGTACTTGCACGGAAGAATGTCGCGCGGGGGACCCCGACGAATCGATCTGTGAGGGCGTGAAAATATTACCGGAACGGGGGAAATACCGAGCAACTCCGGAGTTGCAAGAGATGCTGTAAAAATGGAACGGATGGTAGAGGGGAGATAGATGAGTTGAGATTTATATGCGCGTAAAGGAACTGACAAACGACACCCGGCTGTTGATTTTGCTGACCGCGCTCGTCCTGCTTTTGGGCGGCTGGCTGCGCCTGGTTGGATGGACGCGCGGGACGAGCGATTTCTCCCTGTCGGAACAGGTCGCCGGGAAGAGCACCGAGTCGTTCTATCACTTCCACCCGGATGAACAGCGGCTGGCCATGGCGGCGTTCCAGCTGGAAAATCCGCTGGATCCGCCGCTCACCGTCTACGGCATGCTGCCCGTGTATCTGGCGCGGGTCACGCTGGAGTTGGCTTCTCTCTGGATCGGGGAGGAGCTGTCTGGTCTGGATTCGCATCAGGTGAAAAAAACGGCGTATACCGCCCTTCGTCTGATGGTGGCATTGCTCTCCTGGGCCAGCCTGTGGCTGGTATGGCTCACAGGGCGAAAGGTTTTTGGGGAGTGGGTCGGACTGGTGGGCACGTCATTTGTAGCGGTGGCACCCATCGTTGTGCAGCAGGCCCATTTTTTCACTGTAGACACTGTTTTTTTCGCGCTGATGGTGGCGGTCTTCTACGCCCTGGTGAGGGCTATGGAGAACGGGAACTACCGCAGTTACATCATCGTCGGAGCGCTGATCGGGGCGACTGGTGCGGTGCGCTTGAACGGCGTGGCGCTGGGTTTGGTGCTGCTGGCCGGCCATTTCATGGGAGGAGGTTGGGAGGGGTGGAGGAGCCTGTGGCGGAAGGGGCTGGATCCAAAGCTGTGGGTGGCCGCAGGGGCGGCGCTGATTACGTTGGGTCTGCTGCAGCCCTTTCTAATCGCAGATCCAGGCCGAATTTTGCGAGCGGATTCCACCGATGATTTCCTCTACGCGCTGAAACTCGCCCGGGGGGAGGTGCTGCATCCCTGGTCGCTGGCGGATGTCCACACCCTGCCCTATTTGCACTACTGGACAGACCTGTGGCCGCTGGGCGCAGGCTGGCCGCTGACGGTTTTTTCGGTGTTCGGGCTGGTATACGCGCTGTGGAAGCGGCAATTGATCGAAGCGCTGATGGCGGGCTGGTGCATATTCTACTTCCTGCAGATTGGCGGACTGCACAACAAGCATCTGCGCTATCTGCTGCCGATGCTGCCGTTTTTGAGCCTGTTCGCCGCCGACCTGTGCGCTGCGGTGTGGCGACGCAATCGCTATATCGGAGGTGTTGTAGCAGGAGGGCTGGTCGTCTACACTTCGTTCTACGGCCTGGCATTCGTCCAGATTTATCGCACCGAGGACAGCCGCACCCAGGCGGCCCGGTGGATCGCCGAAGAATTGCCGACAGGAGCCCATATCGGAGTCGAGCGGGGCGGTTTTTCGATGAGGGGTATGATCTCCGAAGAGCGCTTTGTGAAAGAGTCTATGGACGTAACGGCGCTCTTCGGCACGAGCAGGTATCTGAGCTGTCGCGCAGGTGCCGAATACCTGCGCGAGCGCATGCAGGGATTTGACTACATCGCCGTGATCGATGCCAACAGATATCGGCAGTTCGTCGCGGCAGCCGATCTGTACCCGACGCTCGCCAGTTTCTATCATCGCCTCTGGGCCGGAAAGTTGGGTTTCAGGCTAGTTCGACGTTTCAAGACGTACCCTTCTTTTGCGGGAGTAATCTTTGCCGACGACGATGCGGAGCCGTCCTTTCTGGGCTTCGATCATCCGGCGGTGATGATTTTTGAACGGGCGGATTCGGAGAGCGTAGACCGCGCCTGGGAGCGGTGGCTGGGAGAGATAGGGCAGGAAGTGTCCTGCATCGACAGCGCGCTGGAACGAGTGGCGGAGCATTGCCGGACTGAAGACTGGCCCCGGGCGCTGCAGGCAGCCCGGATGGCATTGCAACGGCATCCCGAGATGAAAGTGATCTACTACGTTCTGGCCCAAATCTACGATCGCATGGACGCCGCCGAAAATGAAAAGGAGGCGGTCAGACGCTATGCGAGCGGTTTTTCCGAGGAGCACTCGGCCTATCTCATTCCCTGGGCCAGCAGCCTGACGTTGACAGCGGCGGGAATGCCCAGTCTGGCCCTGGGCGCGCTGATCCAGGGAAAGGAGTGGATAGAACCTTTCCCTCCCGAGGTGTACCCCAGGGTGATGCATTCCTACATCCACGCGGGGAAGTATCTGCACCGGCGCGGTCAGGTGATGGCGGCTTCTCAGGCCTACCGACTGGCGACCGAAATCGATCCGCGCAGCGACACATTTGTCAAAGTGGGAGAGGCGCTGGATGAATATGGAGAATGGGAGGCCGCCGTCCTGGCTTACGAAAGAGCTCTGGAAATGGATCCCGAAAATCAGAGTGCGCGCGCCAATATAGGCTGGGATTTCTATTTGCTGGGGGATCTGGCAAGGGCCGCCGATGCGTGTGAAACGGCATTTGCCAGGGGGAGGCACAGCGGGGCGGAATTCAGTTTGGGGCTGGTCTATCTGGCCCAGGGACGGGAGGCGCTGGCCGAGGAAACCTTCGCTCGGGCAGTAGCCGAATTCGGCCGTGCCGAGGGGGAAAATGTAGGGATAGTGGCGGCACTACGAACGCTGGTAGAGCAGGGAGAGAATACCGAAACGAGCAGGAGAATACTGGAGACGCACTGGCCGCAGCCGTGATCTGACCCGAAATCTCGGCTGTCGTTGCCGATTTTAACATTTCATTTCATTTGCACAAAGGAGAATCAAATTGAGCAAACTGGCCCTCCTCGGAGGAGAAAAGGCGGCTTCGCAGGACTATTCCCAGCTCTTCAAATGGCCGATCGTCAACGAGGCCATGGAGCAGGCAGTGCTGGAGGTGCTGCGCAACGGCAATATGTCGGGCACCGACATTACGCGCCAGTTCGAACAGAAATACGGCGCATGGCAGGGATGCGATTACACGCTGGCTCACTCGACCGGCACGGCGGCGCTGCTGGCGGCGATGTGGGCCTGCGGTTTGGGGCACGGCGATGAACTGATCTGTCCGAGTGTCACCTACTGGGCCTCCTGTATCCAGGCGCTGACGCTGGGTAGTTCGGTAATCTTCGCCGATATCCTGCCCGACACGCTCAACATGGATCCCGACGACCTGGAGCGTCGCATTACCGAGCGCACCAAGGCGATCATGGTGGTCCACTACCTGGCTCTGCCAGCCGACATGGATCGCATCATGGAGATCGCCCGCAAGCACGATCTCAAGGTAATCGAGGATGTTTCGCACGCTCACGGAGCGCTGTACAAGGGGAAGAAAGTGGGCAGTTTCGGAGACGTGGCGGCGATGTCGCTGATGTCGGGGAAATCCCTGGCCATCGGTGAAGGGGGCATCCTCTGCACCGACGATCGCGATATCTACGAGCGCGCCCTGCTCTGGGGCCACTATGCGCGACACGGCGAGATCGAGAACGAGGAGTTGCGGCCGGACGCGGGTCTGCCCTGGGGTGGGTACAAGAATCGCATGCACCAGCTCTCCTCGGTGGTCGGTCTGACCCAGGTCGACAAGTACGACGAGGAGATGGCGGAGATCGACCGGGCGATGAATTACTTCTGGGACGAGCTCAAGGGGGTTCCCGGCCTGGGGGATCACCGCCCCACGGAAGCGGATACCACCAAGGGGGGTTGGTACGCGGCGCACGGTCTCTACCGCGCCGAAGAGCTGGGCGGGCTGTCGATCAGGCGCTATTGCGAAGCGGTGCGCGCCGAAGGGGTTTCGGCATGCAATCCGGGCTGCAACAAGGCACTGCATCTGCATCCGCTGATGCACACGGTCGATATCTTCGGCGAGGGGAAACCGAGCATACTCGCCAATCTGCCCGAAGGGATCGACTGCCGTCAGGGACCCGGCTCACTGCCGGTGTCGGAGGCGGTGCAGGACCGGACCTACTACATCCCCTGGTTCAAGCAGTTCGACAAAGTTGCCATTGGAGAGCACGCTGCAGCCTTCCGCAAAGTAGCCGAGAACTACGAGGAGTTGCTGGCGGACGACCCGGGGGAGAAGGTGGAGGGGGGCTGGTTCCTGACCCGGCGTCGGAGCTAGCTTCCGTTCGGAACTTCTGAGAGGGAGAGCGCAGTCGCTATGGCACTGTAGCCGGAGCGGCTGCGCCGAGCCCTGCCGTTTGTTATATTTACGTCTGTTTATATATCAGCGCCATTCCGAGAGGGCTAGAGAGATGCACAGACGGAGGTTCATCAAGACGGCGGCGGTGGCGGGGTTAGCGGCCGGCATAGACCCAACTCTGGCGGTCGCTCCGGTCGAACTGCCGCGTCGGCGCCTGGGACGAACCGGGGAAGAGCTGTCGATCGTCGGCTTTGGCGGCATCGTGGTCTTGAATAAGGAACAGCAACACGCCGATCGAAGCGTGGCGCGGGCGGTGGAGGAGCACGGCATCAATTATTTCGACGTGGCACCCAGCTATGGGAATGCGGAAGAGCGGCTGGGACCGGCTCTGGAGCCGTACCGAAAAGATTCCTTTTTGGCCTGCAAGACCACCGAGCGCTCCGCCGAGGGAGCACAGCGGGAACTACACGCCTCCCTCAAACGGATGCGGACCAACTATTTCGACCTGTACCAACTGCACGCGATCAAGAGTCTGGAGGATGTGGAGAAAGCGTTCGGTCCGGGGGGCGCGATGGAGGCGTTTGTAAAGGCGCGTGAAGAAGGAAAGGTCCGTTTTTTGGGTTTCGCGGCCCACGGCGTAGACGCGGCGATGGCGGCGATGGAGCGCTTCGACTTCGACACCACCCTCTTCCCGATCAACTACGCGCTGTGGACCAAAGAAAACTTCGGTCCGCAGGTGGTCGGCCTGGCTCGGGAGCGCGGCATGGGCATCCTGGTGCTCAAGGGGCTGGGGAGGGGGAGCTGGAAGGAGGGGATGGAGCACCATCACTCTCCCTGCTGGTACGAGCCGATCGTCGATAGGGAGGAGGCGCGGCTGGCGTTCAGCTTCGCCATGTCGCAGGGGGCCACCGCTCTCGTGCCACCTGGAAACGAAGAGCTGTTCTGGATGGCCGTGGATATAGCCAGCCAGATGCAACCAATGACGCGAGCGACCGAGCAGAGGCTTCGCCAACTGACGGCGGAAGCCAGGCCGCTCTTCCGCTATTCTTCAATAGAGAAGGAGGGTTAGATGGCCATTCCGAAGCGAATCCTGGGAAAGACCGGTGCAGAGGTGACGATACTGGGGCTGGGCGGCGTCTGCTGGAATCTGGTGGATGAGGACCGCGAAGCGGTGGAAGTGGTGCACCGGGCGATCGACCTGGGAATCACCTATCTGGACACGGCCAACGGCTACAAGGAAAGCGAACGCAGATTGGGCCTGGCTCTCAAGGAACGGGATCGAGAGGGGCTATTCGTGGCCACCAAGTGCATCAAGCGTTCGGGGGACGAAGCAAAAAAGGAGCTGGCTGAGAGCTTCGAGCGACTCGATTTGGAGATGATCGATCTGGTGCAGCTACACGCCATCGACCAGGACGACACGCTGGAGGAGGTGCTGAAGGCAGACGGAATGCTGCGCTTGATCGAGGAATACCGCGAGGCCGGAAAGATCCGCTTCGTGGGGCTTACCGGCCACACCCATCCGGCCAATTTCACGCGGATGATCGGAGAGTACGAGTTCGACACCATCCTCAACCCTGTGGGCGCGATGAATCGGGTGTGGAACGACTTCACGCAGACCAGCCTGGCCGCCGCCCGGGCGAAGGGGATGGGGACGATCGGCATGAAGGTGATGGCCTACGGACAGGTGCCCCCGGAGGACAAGGCGCTCTATCTGCGCTACGCCATGAGTCAGGCAATCGACGTGGCGATCGTGGGTATGGACACGATCGCGCAGGTGGAAGAGAACGCCGGGGTGGCCGACGGGTTCGCGCCGCTGACGGAGGAGGAAGAGCGAGAGTTACTGGAGCGCGCGCTGGCGCTGGTGCCGACGATCCAGAAGGAGCTGTGGTGGCTGCCGGAGCAGCGGGTAGCCGGATAGATTTTTTCGACGACGTTTCTTTGCGGGAAGACATACTCGACGGAGTGAGCCGATGAACGGGGGAGAACTGTTCGCCGCCTGCCTGAAGGCGCAGGGGGTGGAGTGGATCAGCGGACTTTGCGGCAATGGGCTGAACGATCTGCTTGCCGGCTGTCGGGAAGTGGGGATCCGGGTGATCGACACGCGCAACGAGCAGGCGGCCGCGTACATGGCCGAATGCTGGGGACGGCTGAGCGGGCGGGTGGGAGTGTGTGCGGTGAGCAGCGGCGTGGCCCACGCCAACGGCATGACCGGAGTAATCAACGCCTATTACGACGGGGCACCGATGCTGCTGGTGAGCGGTGCCGGACCGCTGGCCACGACTGGCATGGGGCACTTTCAGGATCTGGATCAGGTAGCCCTGGCCGCGCCGGTGTGTAAACAGGCGCGGCTGGTGGACGCGGCCGAGCGGATTCCGGAGTTCGTGCACGGCGCGTTCGCCGCAGCGCTGCACGGCCGGCCGGGACCGGTGCACTTAACCGTGCCGATGGACGTACTGGCGGCCGAAGTGGAGGGAGTCGAGCCGTGGGGGTCGGTGACGCGCTTACACGGAGGAAATCCGCCACCAGAGCAGATCGAACGGGCGGTAATATTGCTGGAAGAGGCGCACAGGCCGCTGCTCGTAGCCGGCAGCGGTGCGTACTACGCCGGCGGCGAGCAAGCGCTGGCCGACTTCGCCGCCGCGTACGGAGTGCCGGTGATGGTGCCTATCTGGGATCGGGGGGTCGTGGTCGGCGGTATGGAGGAGTTCATGGGGGTGATCGGCGCGGCCAGCGGTGGACCGACGCTGCTGGAGGAGGCGGATCTGGTGATGCTGCTGGGTGCGGAGGTGGATTATCGGTTGGGATACCTGCAATCTCCCCCGCTGGCTCCGGGAGCGCGAGTAATTCAGATCGACGCGGATCCGACCCGGCTGGGGCGGCAGCGGCCGGCCGATCTGGAGATTCTGGCGGATCCCGGCGCCACGCTGACGCAATTGGAAGAGGCGTGCATCGCGCGGGAGATTGGCGGATTCGAAGACTGGCTGACTGAGGCGAAAAAGAGGCGAGACGAATTTCGCCGGGATATCGTCGCCGGCGCTCAACGACCGGAGGGAAGACTGCACGCCCTGGATATCATCGCCGCGCTGGAGAAGACGCTGACGCCCGAGACGGTGCTGGTGATCGATGGGGGCAATATCGGCCAGTGGTTCCACCAAACACTGGGGCGGGAACGCTATCCCGGGCACTGGTTGACCTGCGGAGCCAGCGGCGTGGTGGGGTTCGGCATTCCGGGCGCCATGGCGGCACGGGCGGGGTTTCCCCAATGGCCGGTGGTGCTGTTGAGCGGGGACGGTTCCGCGACCTTCACCCTCTCCGAGTTGGAGTGCGCCGCCCGGCAGGGATTGCCGTTCGTGATGATCGTGGCCGATGACGAGAGCTGGGGGATTGTGGAGGTGGGGCAGGTGCCGCGCTACGGGGAGCCGCTGAACAGCCATCTGGGCGCGATCGACTTCGCCGAGGTGGCGCGGGGACTGGGCGCTCTCGGAGCGCGGGCGGAGAGCCGGGAGGAGTTGGAACAGATGCTACAGCGGGCGCTGGGAGAGAACGCACCGGTGCTGATTCAGGTACCGATCACCGGCGGATTTCCGGGCATCTGAAGTGGGTAGTGGTTGTGGAAATTCAAATGTCGGACGATTCCTATCGCTGATCGAGTTTGCGCGCGTATTCGGCGATCAGGTCAACGGCATCATCGCAGTCCATTTTGCCGGTGTTGATCGTCAGGTGATAGAGGAGCGGATCGTCCCAATCGGCCCCGTGGTAGTTGCGCAGATAATCGTTGCGCCACTGGTCGTGTTGCTCCACCAGCTTGCGCGCCCCATCGGCATCCACACCCTGCGATTCGACCACGCGCTCGCATCTGAGTTCGAACGGGGCGACTATTTTCACGTGGCAGGCCTGGGTGTGTTCGGCCAGGATGATCTGGCTGGCGCGGCCGACGACCACCGCCCTGCCGGTCTGGCCAAAATCCTGCACCAGGGTGGTGATCAACAGCTGGTAGGTGCCGCGATCGAGATAGGCGGTATCCTTGGTATCGAATTCGCTCACGTAGGCGAATTCGAGCCCCAGTTCCGAAGCGTAAGCAGCAGCAGAAAGGGGAAATGAACCCGGGCTGACCTCGGGGACGAGCAGCCGTTTCAAAAAGTATTTTACCTTGCCTTCGCCTTTTTCATCGTACGCCTCGACCTCTTCGGCCGTGGTGTCGGTGATGGAGGCGATTTCCTGTACCAGACGCTGATCGACGTACTCGTATCCCAGTATTTCGGCAACCTTTTCGGCGACGCGATCCCCGCGGCTGCCAATCTCTCTCGCTACTGTTATGACGGCCATATCCTGCTCCTATTCGCTAGCTGTGTCTGACACCTGCTCCAGGTTGCGGTCCAGGACGAATATCAGCACTTCTTCTCCGGTGCGCGTGCTCAGGTCGGTGTGGAGGCTGAGCACCTGGCAACCCGTCTGCTCGACGATCAAATTTTCCAGCGTTTCACGCGAGCTTTCCATCAACCGCAGACGCATCTCCTTGATCAACCGGGCACCGTCGGCCTGCTCAGCCAGATGCTTTTCGGCGCGCGTGAGCACCCCGGCCAGGCGCACGAAAATCACATCCTCAAAGGCGCGGGTGCGGGCATTTTCCGGGCCCCGCCCCAGCTGTTCCTTGGCGAACTGAACCATGAGGCGGCTTATTTCCGCCTCGAGCTGTCCTCGCGTCATCCCCATCGTCGGTTTTCCTCGCACGCGCAACTTAATATACTACCGTTTCACCACGTCGTCGCACTTTGTTCGCTCGAGTTCTCCGCCCAGAGAAAAGACGGCGACCAAACTGCCGGTCAGTGGACTGAGCGTGGTCTGGAGTTCGAGTATCTCGCGCCCCAGCGTTCGGGATACCTGTTCCCTGATCGACGGCGAAGAACCGCCGTCGAAGAGTCTGGCATTGAACCGCTGCAGGATCGCCTGTCCGGCTTCGGTGCGAGCCAGCATGCGTTCCGACGGCGAGAGCACCTCCTTCAAATGGACCATGACCAGATCTTCCTCGACCATGACATTTACACTGGTCGGGTGGATGCCCATCTCTTCTTCTTCAAATCTGGCGATGGCCTCTGCCAGAGAAGCGGATAGCCGCTCGACGGTCCATTCCATGGACTCTTCTCCCGATGCACAAAAAAAGCCAGCGACATCTCTTATGCGAGGATGTCCGCTGGCCCATATCGCAACAGGCAGCGCTCCCGCAAGCGCGGGATTCCACCCCTCGGTCTATCTGCCAGGACGGCGCGGATCAATCTTCCCGCGGCTCCTCCGTAGGTAGAAGCGGCGGACCGATTCATCCGGCTCTCTACCGTATTATAAATTTTCTTCACGATATTTGTCAACTGGCACGAGCCAGTTTCTTCTTGACCTGGGTTCGCGTTTGGCCAAGATTTGGCATGCCACTATAGAATAAACCAATAGGAGAGAATGAAGATGAACTTTCCCCCCGAAGAATTTACGCGCATGCCCTACGAACAGCTCCACTCCTTCGTCGCCAGTGCGGCACAGCAGGTCGGTCTGCCCGCTGCCCGAGCGGAGCTGCTGGCCAACCTGCTGGCGGGCAACGACCTGCGTGGCGTGTTCAGCCACGGTACCCGGCAGATTGCCACCTACGCCCGGCTGATGCGAGATGGGCGGCTCAACAACGATCCGCAGGTGGCGCGGGTCAAGCAGAGCCGGGCGAGTCTGATCGTGGACGGCGACGGTGGGCTGGGGTATTTTCCGTCCTACGACGGCACTTTACAGCTGATCGAAAAGGCGACGGAAGCGAGTATCGCGGTGTTGATGACCCGCAACCACGGCCACTTCGGCGCGGCGGGGCTGTACGCGCGGATGACGCTGGAGCACGATCTGATCACCTTTGTCACGTCGGGCCACCAGCTACATCTGGGGCCGGATCAACCGATGTACAGCGCGGCCGGTGGTTCGCCGATGGCCTTCAGTGCGCCGGCCGGGGAGGAGGACGGTCTGCTGCTCGACTTCGGCACGATGCACGATCTGTACGGAGGGCGACGGGACGAGTTGGCGCAGATCGCCCCGGGGCTGGTGCTGCGCTCGATCGGCATGGGCGAGGTCTGTCAGGTGTGGGGCGGACTGCTGTCCGGACTGCGCATCGATCCGGATCCGCCGAGGTGGGAATGGCCGGGAGCGAATCAGGGGGCGATGATGATCGCCATGCGCATCGACCTGTTTATGGATCCGGCGGAGTTTCGCAAACAGATGGACGGGTACGTGCGTCAGGTGCGCCAGCTGCAGCCGCTCCCGGGACTGGACGAGTGTTACATGGCAGGTGGGATAGAGGCAAAGCGGGAGCGAGCATGGCGCGAGGAGGGGGTGCCGGTTGGAAATGGGCACCGGGAGGCGCTGGAAGAACTGGCCGGAGAGTTGGAAATCGAGGTTCCGTGGAAATGAATGTAGCGCAGTTTTTCGAGAGAGAGGAAGAGTTATGCTGGTAGGCATTTCACCGCTATTGAGCCCGGAACTGCTGGCGACGCTGTGCGAAATGGGACACGGGGATGAAATCGTGCTGGCAGACGCACATTTCCCCGGGCATTCGGTCAATGCAAACATCATCCGCGCCGACGGCTTGCAGGTAGCGGACCTGCTCGATGCAATCCTGCCGTTGTTCGCGCTGGACGGTTACGTTGAGAGTCCGGTTTTCATGATGGCACCGGTAGAGGGGGATGAGCTGGACCCGTCGGTAGAGGCGAGCTACCGGGCGGCGATCGATCGACACTGGCCCGAAACGCCGGGGATCGCCCGGGTGGAGCGATTCGCATTCTACGAGCAGTCGCAGGAGGCATTTGCGGTGGTTATGACCGGAGAGACGGCGAAGTACGGGAATATCATCTTGAAAAAGGGCGTGACACCGGTATCGTAAGGGGTTCGGGGATTCCGAAGAAAAATCGGGGAGGATAAACCAATGGGGTTTCCAGAAGTGAGGGCAATAACCAGTGGCCCCGGGTTCCACTGGTTCGGGTATTACGACAAGCTGCAGTTCGATCCGGGCTGCAGAAGGGTGCTGGGGATGGAGGTCGGCTTCGAGGGGCGATCGCCGCGTGGAGAGGATGTGATTGGGGTGGGGATGACCGATCTGGAGGACGGAGATCGGTGGATCGGACTGGGAGAAACGCAGGCGTGGTGCTGGCAGCAGGGATGCATGCTGCAGTGGCGGCCGGGGTCGCAGACGGAAGTGCTGTGGAACGATCGGGAGAACGATCAATTCGTCTGTCGGGTGCTGGACGTGGAGAGCGGGGAACGGCGGACGCTGTCGCGGGCAGTGTACACGCTGAGCCCGGACGGTAAAACGGCGGTGAGTGCGGATTTTCGACGCATCGAGCACATGCGACCAGGGTACGGTTACGCGGGAATTCCGGATCCGAATAGGGATGTGCTGGCGCCGGAAGACGCGGGGATCTGGCGGGTCGATCTGGAAAGCGGAGAGAGCGAGCTGATCATCTCGATCGACCAGGTGGCGTCGATTCCATACCCGCACGGCGATCTGAGCGAGGCGAAGCACTACTTCAACCATCTGCTGTTCAATACGGACGGCTCGCGTTTCATCTTCCTGCACCGCTGGCGATTCGGAGATGGAGGGTTCCACACGCGGATGATGACGGCCGCACCGGACGGATCGGATATCCGCGCGGTGGACGAATACGGGCACACCTCGCACTTCATCTGGCGCGATCCGGAGCAGATCCTTGCCTGGTCGTGGCATCCTTCGAAAGAATCGCAGTTCTACCTGTACCGGGATGGTAGCGACGAGGTGGAGGTAATCGGCGAGGGAGTGATGAGGGTGAACGGCCACTGCACCTACCTGCCGGGAAGCGAGTGGATACTGAACGACACTTATCCGACACAAGAGAAGCGGGTGCAGGAGCTGTATCTGTACCACGTGGAGAGCGGCAAGAGAGTAGAGCTTGGCGAGTTCGGAGCCCCTGCAGGATACGACGGGGAGTGGCGCTGCGATTTGCACCCGCGTTCGAGCCCGGATGGAACGCTGGTGACCGTGGACTCGGCGCACGCGGAAGGGCGGCAGATCTATCTGATGGATATTGGGGGGATCGTGGGTTAAAGGGCACGAAGTTTCGACATTGGTTCTTCCTGCTGACGCATTCGGCGTATGATAATCTGGCCCATTTTTTTTCTCATCTGTTGTCTCTCCGGGGTGGCCACGGGCCACAACGGGGCCGTGGCCCTAATCTATCCGATGACCGGGGTCGAGATAGATGGGGAATTCGACGACTGGCCTGCGGGTGCCGATCGGTTTCCTATCGATCTCTGCGAGCACGGTGTGGAGCCGCGCAATGCAGAGGATTTCTCGGGATTCCTTCGCCTGGGGTACGATCGCGACCGGAAAGCTCTCTACGTGGCGGCGGAGGTGCGCGACGAATCTCTCCTGATCGACGCCGAGTTGGCCGAGAAACCCTGGATCGCCCACGACGGCTGCGAACTGTTCATCGATGTCGGCCACGGTGAGTCCTGGTCTCCTCTTCTGCAGTTCATGATGTACGGCAGCCAGCGCCGGATTTTTGGCGCCAAGCTGGGGTCGGAAGGGGATCTGGATGATGTGGAAGTCGCCATGCAAACCGCTCCCGGAGTGCGACGCTACGAGTGGCGCCTGAATCTGGACAGGATCAGCCAGGGGAGGTGGAATTATCGCCCCGAGGTCGTCCTGGGGTTTGACATCGCGCTGATCGACAAAGATGAAGACGGGTCTTACTCCTGGATGACGTGGGGACACGGCTCGCTGAAGGCTTTTTCGCTGACGCGACTGGGGGACGCGATCTTCCTGGAATCGGGTGAGGAGATCGCCGACGAAGCGGTCGGGCTGTTTCAGAAGGTACTCGGACAGAGCGTGCGCACGACTCTGGACAGGGTGTGGGAGACCACCACGTACCAGATCTTTTTTTCGTCCGTCCCTCTGGCTTTCTCCATGCTGCACCTGGTGCTCTTTCTATTTTATCCCCGCATCAAAGAAAATTTGTACTACGCCCTGTTCACCGGCAGTCTGGCCATCTTCATCTTCATCTACTTCCAGCGCAGTTTTTCCATGCAGCCGGATCTGATGTACGGCGTGCTGGCCGTGCCGATCGCTGTTTCGCTGCCTTTCGGGCTGCGCTTTTTGTACGCCGTCTTCTACTCTCGTCTGCCCCGAGTCTTCTGGCTCTTCATACTGGGAGGGTTGGGCACGATCCTCTGGTGGTGGTACAGCCCACTCAGCGCTATCACCTATCTCAATTTCTTCGCCCTGGCGGTGGCTGTAGAGATCGCCCGCGTACTCTTCCAGGGCAGGGCGCAGAAGAAGCAGGGGACCTGGATTATCGGCACGGGGATGGTGTTCTTCCTGATCACCATGGCCGCCCAGGTGCTGATGAGCTTTGGCATCTCCCATGTGTTCGTCTGGGGACTGCTGGGGATTTCCGTATCGATGTCGGTGCATCTATCCCGCAGCTTTGCCCGCACCAACCTGGATCTGGAGGCGCAGCTGGTCAGAGTCAAGGAGTTGTCGGCCCGCGCCCTCGAACAGGAGCGGATCGCCCGGAGGGAAGAGGTCCAGCGCAGGATGCTGGAGGCGGAGAACGAGCGCAAAACGCAGGAACTGGAGGAGGCCCGGGCGCTGCAGCTGTCGATGCTGCCGCAGGCGATTCCCGAGCTGGACGACGTGGAGATCGCCTGGTACATGAACACGGCGACCGAAGTGGGCGGCGACTACTACGACTACGCCATCGACCCGGATGGCACCCTCACCGTGGCGCTGGGCGACGCCACGGGGCACGGATTGAAGTCGGGCACAGTAGTGACGGCAACCAAGAGTTTATTTCACGCGCAGGCCATGAAGCCATGCATCGAAGAGATCTTCCGCGATATGTCTACAAGCCTGCACAAGATGAACATGGGGCGGATGGGCATGGCCATGGTCATGGTCAAGGTGAGGGAGGGGAGACTCCGAATGGGATCGGCGGGCATACCTCCCGTATTGCTCTTTCGGAGGGCCACAGGAGAAGTGGAGGAGGTGCTGATAGAGGGCATGCCCCTGGGGCTCTCCTCCTCTCCGACCTACCAGGAGCGAGAATTTCCACTCGACCCCGGAGACGCGATTCTGCTGATGAGCGACGGTCTGCCCGAACTGCTCAACGCCGAGGGGGAGGAGTTCGGTTATCCGCGGACGGCGGAACGCTTTTCCCGGTGCGCTACGGAGCACCCGGCGGAGATCTGTCGCTTTATGGCCCTGGGTGGGGATGAGTGGGCGAACGGGGCGAGCCAGGACGATGACATGACCTTTATTGCTCTGCAGATCAAATCCCCAATCCCGCAGCAGAAGGAGGAGCTATGAGTTTCGAACTGGATGGGTACGCCGTTTACGAAGATGCCGGACCGGAGAAGGGGGGGGAGCACACCTACGTATACTGCCGGGAGACCAAAAGGTTCTACAACTGCTGGGGCAATCACGTCGGCCCCAAGGTCTACGACGCCGAGGGGCATCTGGTCGGCAAGAAGAAGGGGGTTTCCGATCATCGCCAACTCTGCGAAGCCACGGCCCAGGATCTGGATCCCCTGAGTTTCTTCGACACGACCGCCGCCAAGGTCTTTTCGGGCTGGGGCTGGCTGTCGGGATCAGGAGGGAGCCTGGGATTTGAAAACGGCAAGAAACACACGGCCACAGCTCAGCTGTACTATCTCTGGACCGGAGTGTGCCACCAGGCGGCCAACCGCTTCCTGTTCTGGACCGACGACTACCGATCGCGTCCCCGTCCAGAGAAGGGACACTGGCCGAAGTTTCCTCCAACCGTCAAAAAGGCGCGTTTTTTTCATCTCGCCAAACTGCTCTACGGGTACTGGGGGCGGGATAAAATCGGCAAGCTCATGCACGAGGGAAAATGGGAGGAGGCGCTCGAATTTGCCCGGGACAACTTCGATGCGTACGAACGCAAAGTGGATCCTCCGGTAGAACAGGAGAAGCCGGAATTCCTGGCGGCCCTGAGCGCTGAAGAGCCGCAGCCGACCGATTTCATCCACGAGCAGTTCGCTCACGCAATCGGTCAGGCGCTGGGAGAGGATTTCGACCCGGAGTCGCTGCTGGGAATGCAGGCGGAACTATTGGAGCGGAAAGATGCGACGCTGCACTCCGGGGATTCGGGGCCGAGCCTGGCCGCAGCGATCAACGGACATGTGGGGCAATTCGTGGCCGACGCAGCCAGCCACCTGGACCCGGAGCAGATGAGATTGCTGTTCGGTCCGGAGATGGAAGAGGAAGTCCATCAAGTGGTCAGGCCCGCGATAGCGGTGACCCTCTACGGAGAGGAATAGTCGTCCAGCGGTTTCCATGCAAAGAACTTCCACCGATATACACGGCGGCTGTAGGGCAGCCCGAGATTTAGCCCGTTCCTCAGTTCGTCAATCTGACCACGATGATCGTCCGGTCGTCTCCCTGCGGAGTATCTCCGGTAAAGCTCAGCGTCTCGGCGATGATGTGGTCGATCAGCGCTTCTGCTGAAAGCCCGTCCAAGCAACCCCGGCGAATGATTTCTGCAGTCCGGTCGAAGCCGAAGAGTTCGCCGGAACCGTTTTCGGCCTCGACTATACCGTCGGAGCAGAGAATCAGATAGTCGCCCGGTTGAAAATCGCATGCGACCAGCGGGAAAGCCGTATCGGCAACCACCCCCAGAGGATAGGCGTCCAACTGCTGTTCGGCGACATCGCCTGCGGCAGCGGCGAAATGATACGGATAGGGACAGCCGGCATTCGCGAGTTCGAGGGTGCAATCCGACAGATCGAATTCGGCGGCGGCCAGGCAGACGAAGGTGCGGCTGTCGAGAGTATCACAGAGGGTGCGGTTGAGACGCTGCAGGAGCTGTTCGAGCGGGGGATCGTACTGCATTTCGGTTCTGAGAATGCCGCTGAACATGACCACCGGTATGGCCGCCTCCATGGCGTGGCCGGTGACGTCGGCCATGCAGACGAGGAGCTTGTCGCCTCTCCGAAAATACTGGAAGAAGTCGCCGCCGACGTGGTTGGCAGTGAGACAGCGGCCGGCGATGTCGAGCCCTTCGATATGCGGGGGCGCAGTCGGCATCAGCTCCATCTGTAAATTGTGGGCGGTCTGCAACTCTTCTTCGAGTTCGCGCATCAGCGCCTGTTCCGCCAGGCGCAGATCGCGACGGCGCTTGAGACCGTAACTGGAGGCGAGGAGAAGGCCAAAAAGAGCCAGAGCCAGGCCACCGGCGAGAGCGATCTGTCTGTACGGAGGATGGATGATGAGACGCACCTCGGCCGGGTCAGAATAATTCAGATCGCGGTCGATCGCCCGCACCTGAAAAGTGTATTCGCCGATGGGCAAATTTGTGTAGTCGATGCTGCCGTCGCGCGTCTGATGCCAGTCCTCCTCATAGCCGCGCAGACGGAAGAGATGGATCATCCGAGCCGGGGCAGTAGTCAGGCTGCTGCTCTGGAAGAGGAAGCGGACGAATTCCTGGGTAGATGGCAGGCGGATCTCTGAGGTGGAACGATAAGAGCGATCGGCGATCACTTCGGATATGCGGACGGCGGGAGGGTTGTTAGAGGGGCGATAGCGGACAACACCCCCTTCGGTGGCGATCCAGATATCTCCATTCCGATCCTGCAGGATGTCCTGGATGGAATTGTCGGGCAGCCCGTCTCGGCGATCTAGAGCCTGGAAGACGCGGCCGTCGTAGCGGCGGATTCCGTTCCCCCAGCTTCCGAACCAGAGGTGGCCATTCCGATCCTCGAGCGTGGATATGATCGAGGTAGGAGGCAGGCCGTCTTCGATACCGAGATGGGTGAGCGCTTCCCCATCATAGCGGCTGATGCGGCCCACCCCCGTGAACCACAGATCACCGCTGCGATCCTCAAGAATGCGGATGGCCGTGTTCACAAGGGCATCTGTAGAACCTTCTTTGACGATGTCCAAATTTTCGAACTTCTCGCCGTCGTAGCGACTCACCCCTTTTCCCCATATTCCAAACCACAAACTCCCATCCCTGTCCTCCAGGACATCAACTACCGTTTCTCCTGAAAGCCCATCCTCGGTGTCGAAGTATTCAAAAGCGTTGCCGTCATAGCGACTCACTCCCTTCTGGGCCCAGCTATGGGTAAACCAGAGATTGCCGCTGCGGTCTTCCAGCATACCCATGGGCGTTGAAGTCGCCTGAGAGGCGACTACAGTCAGCGCTTCGCCGTCGTAGCGGCTCAGCTCCCTGCCGCTGAACCAGAGATTGCCGTTCCGATCTTCCAGGATGGTATATACGGGACCGATGAGCGAATCGCCATGAGCTACGAAGCGGCTGAACCCCGTCCCGTCGAAATGACCTACTCCGTCCAGCGTTCCGAACCAGAGGTCGCCGTTCCGATCTTCCAGAATATCGAAGACAAAGGAGGAAGGAAGACCATCGGCGGCGGTGAAATGGCCGAGTTGTGCACCGTCGTAGCGGGTCACTCCTCCGACATGGCCGAACCAGATAAATCCATCTGTATCCTGACAGATAGCCCCTATCGAATTGTGTCCCACTCCATCTTCGATAGTGAAATTGGTAAACTGTGCGCCGACATCCTGTCGGCCATCATAGCGGATGATGCTATTGAAGGTTCCAAACCACAGGCATCCATCGGCATCCTGATGGATGGCAGTCACCTCACTAAAAATAAAGCCATCTTCGAGAGTAAAACCGTTTTCGAGAGCGAAATCAATGAATCCATTGCCATCGTAACGGCCGATGCTGTTTCCAGTTCCGAACCACAGATAGCCATCAGTGTCCTGGTGAATCGCTGCGATCCTGTTGTCGGGTAATCCGTCTTTGATGGTGAAGGTGGTGAACTCGATCCCATCGTAGCGACTGACGCCATTTTGGGTCCCGAACCACAGGTATCCATCGACATCCTGATAGATGGCCCTCACGTAATTGTCGGGCAATCCGTTTTCGACGGTGAAGATGGTGAACTCAGCCCCGTCGTAGCGACTGATGCCGTTTTCAGTTCCGAACCACAGGTAGCCATCAGTGTCCTGGTGAATCGCTGCGATCCTGTTGTCGGATAACCCGTCTTCTTTGGTGAAGGTGGCGAATTCGACACCATCGTAACGGCTGGCACCACTGTCGGTCCCGAACCAAAGGTATCCATCGACATCCTGGTGAATGGCCCTTCCAGAGTCATTGAGCAACCCGTCTTCAACGGTGAAGGTGATGAATTCGGCGCCGTCGTAGCGGGTCACCCCACCTTCTCCCAGGAGGCTGCTTCCGAACCACAGATAACCGTCTCGATCCTGTAGAATGGCCGAGGGCGAGATCGATCCGAGGCCATCTTCGGCGCTGAAGTTGTGCCATTGACCTTTCCGGAAGCCAGGTCCGGCGGCTACTTTATTTCCGGGTCCAGCCGGAGACCGGTAAAGGTGGAAGGAGGTCAAACTGTCAATCAGGCCGCAGGTGGTCTCCAGAGATTCGAGGGCTTTCACGAATGAAGAATCTTCCCGAAGCGCGTTCTCAATATCGCGGACAACTGCCGGAGATTTGACTGCGAACAGCCGGCTGAAGACGCTGTCGGCGGTGGTCCGACCGCGCTGTGTCAATTCAATCAGGCCGTGTCCGCGGAGAATGGGGTCGAGCTGTTCCTCATAGGTAGTTTCGAAGCGTTCCATCAGCTCGGGCGCCAGCCAGAAGGAGAGGCGGGCAATAGTCGATTCGTCGGCGCTGGTGGAGAGAGGCAGGAGCAGGAAGGTGGAGAGGAGTAAGTGAAGTTTTTTTGGCATTCGTGCGGGTTTCCCGGGCGAGTCGAAATCGTTTGCTACGGTGGGTTTCGAATCGTTAGGTTATGGAGTCCCGAGAGGGGTGTCAAGCGGACGGGTCAGGGGAAAGCGGATAATGAATCCGGAACTATTGCGGTCGGTGAAAAAGGAGAAGATCATGGAAGCTCGAGCACTCATCTGCGATGAGAATCAGCGGTTCAGCGTGGAGGATGTGGTGCTGCCCGATCCGGGGGTGGAAAACGTAGTGGTGAAGACGGCATGCAGCGGGGTGAGTATCGGCACAGAATTCGCGCTGATCCAGAACAAGATCTCGTGGGGGCCGTATCCGCTGTGCACGGGATATCAAGGAGTGGGCGTGGTAGAGCACGTGGGGGAGGAGGTGAACGGATTCGAAGTCGGAGCCAAGGTGTACTGCCGGGACAATAAGGTAATCGAATTGAAGAGCGGCCAGAGCGTGTCCGCAGTGGCGGGAACCCATTGCTCACACGCAGTAATCGATCCGAACAATACGCACGGACTGGCGCTGTTACCGGATGGGGTGGACGAAGAGGCCGCCAGCATGTTCGTGATGCCGGCGGTGGGGCTCTTCGGGGCGGACATGGCGAATCCGCGCATGGGAGAAGTGGTGGTGGTGTACGGATCCGGATTGATCGGACTGGGAGTGGTCGCCGCCTGCAGCCATCGGGGATGCGTAGTGGTGGCGATTGACGTGGAGGAGCAGCAGTTGGAAATCGCTCGACAGTTGGGAGCAGACTATCTGATCAACGGGTCAAAATGTAATGCAGGAGAAAAGCTGCGGAAGATCGCGCCGGAAGGAGCGGACGTAGTGTTCGAGTCGACGGGGATCCCGGAATGCCTCGATCCGGCGATTGAGCTGTGCCGCCCGTTCGGGAAGTTCGTGCTGCAGGGAAACTACGGCCAGGAGCCGATTTCGTACCACTTTCTGCCGCCGCACGGAAAAAGACTGACGATGTTCTATCCGTGCGACGACGGAATGGCCCCCTGCCGCCAGGCGGTGCTCAAGAACATGGCGATGGGAGCGCTGCAATGGGAGAAGACGATCACGCACCGGGTGAATGCGGATGACTCGGCAGAGTTATACGATGCTATCAACAAGGGGGAGGCGAAAGACGTAGTGGGAGCGGTGATACGCTGGACATGAGGAGGAGAACGAGATGAGCAAACTGCTGATTACGGGGACGAGCGGCCTCATAGGCAAAGCGCTGGCCGAGAACACGAAAGAGGAGAACGAGGTAGTCTGTCTGTCGCGCCAGGAGACGACGGTAGAGGGAGTGACGGCAATCCAGGGAGATTTCACAGATCCGAAAGTATTGCGCAAACTGGACAAATTCGACGCCGACGTGGTGGTCCACCTGGCGGCCGTTACTGGCGGATGCAGCGAGGAGGACGGGCTGCGGGTCAACGTGGGAGGGACACACGGACTGCTGCGCTATTGGATCGATCGGGGGTGCACCAAGTTCGTGCTGGCCAGTTCAATCGCGGCGGTCGGCTTCCAGTCGATAAAATTCCGCCCGCTGCGCCTGCCGATGCCGGACGATCATCCCTGTCTGGACCGGGATGGATACGGACTATCGAAATACCTCATGGAAGAGGTGACCAAGTATCTGTGGCGGCAGAACGAGGGAGTGGACTTCATCGACATCCGCCTGGCGAGTATCGCACCGGATGAAAATCCGCCGACGCCCCGGAAGGTCGGACCGGTGGGACCGTGGGCTCTCGGTTCAATCGCGATCATGTATCTGAGCGACGCCGTCCGTTGTTTCAGAATGGCGGCGGAGGCACCGCACCGGTCGGGAGTGCGCATCATGAACGCGGTGGGAGCGCAGGCGTGCGTGGCGGATACGGTGCCGGAACTGCTGCGCGGCTGGTGGGGAACAGATGTGGACGGAATGGATCTGTCGCACTACGAGCGAGCGGGACACGAGCGGGATCCGGTATACGATATTTCGCGAATCGAACGAGAGATCGGATTCGTGCCGCTGCGGAGCATGCTGGGGGAGTGAAGAATATATGGTGCAGGGAGTGAAGAATATATGGTGCATCTCCAGAGGTTTCCGGATGCCCCGGAGAGGAGGCAATGCTGGAGCCGTTATGTCCACAGCCCTTGCGCACCTCCTCAGCAGGCCGCCTAAGGTGCCGACAAGGCACTCAGCCCTTGCCCAGCACAGACGCATCTCGCGGCGACCTGTTGCCTCCTCGTAGGGTCGTCCGGAAATTTCCCTACGGGATATACCGCTGAGGAGAGAGAAGATGGAAAAGTTGCCGAAAGTCGTCGAAGAAAAGATCGAAGCGATCTGTGGTCATCTTGGAGGACGCCCAAAGCTGGCGAAGATGTTCAGGCAGTGTTTCCCCAACACGCTGGAGACGACGACCGAGTTGGAGGAGGACGGCACTACGTATGTGTTCACCGGAGACATCCCGGCGATGTGGCTCCGGGATTCGACGGCGCAGGTGCGTCACTACGTGCCATTGGCCAGGGAGGACGGGGATCTACAGCGGATCATCGAAGGATTGATCCGCCGCCAGATCGCCTACGTGAAAATCGATCCGTACGCCAATTCTTTCAACCGGGAGGCGAACGGCAATCACTACACCGCAGATCAACCGGACCCCGGCCCCTGGGTCTGGGAGCAGAAGTACGAGATCGATTCGCTGTGCTATCCACTGCAGCTGAGCTATTTGTATTGGAAAGCCACGAGGCGGAACGAGATTTTCGATGCGGATTTTCGGCAAATGGTCGAGCAGATCATCGCGCTGTGGAAGCTGGAACAGCGACACGGCGTCGAATCGCCATATCGGTTCCAGCGTCCCGATTGTCCACCGAGCGATACGCTGACGCGGGGAGGGTTGGGAGAGCCGGTCGGAGACACGGGGATGACCTGGTCGGGGTTCCGGCCGAGCGACGACGCCTGCCAGTACGGGTATCTGATTCCGTCGAACATGTTTGCGGTGGTAGTGTTGGGGTATGTAGAGGAAATCGCGCGGGAAGTGTACAACGATGGAGAGCTTGCGGAAAAAGCAGAGGGCTTGAAGGACGAGATCGATGAGGGGATTCGGGACTTTGGTCTATACGAACATCCTGAGTTCGGAACGATCTACGCCTACGAGACGGACGGACGAGGGCATTACAATCTGATGGACGACGCCAACGTGCCGAGCCTCCTATCGATTCCATATCTGGGGTACGTTCCGGCGGATGACCCGATCTATCGGAACACCCGAAATTTTGTGCTGAGCCCACACAATCCGTATTACTACGAAGGGAAGCACGCGCGGGGAATCGGCAGTCCGCACACGCCAGAGGGGTATATCTGGCCGATCAGCCTGTCGATGCAGGGCCTGACCTCGAACGATCGAGAAGAGAGAGATGAGTTGATCGATATGCTGGAGCGTACAGACGCGGATACCTGCTTCATGCACGAAGGGTTCGACCCGGACGACCCGATGCAGTTCACTCGGGAGTGGTTCGCGTGGGCGAATTCGCTGTTCGGGGAGTTCGTGGTGCGCTGGTATGAGGGCTAGCGGAATAACCGAGATAAGGATGCATTGGAAGAAAACGGGTGGATGACACTGATCCGATAATTCAAAGGAGGTATTGCCATGGGCGCCTGGGAATTGCTGGTTCCTTTCCTCTTTCTCCTGCTCTACGTCGGCATTCCCGCGACTTTGATCTACGTGGCCGTGAGAGGATACAAGAACTTGATGGAGCAATTCGAACAGATTCGCGTGGATATCCAGGGGATCAGGGAACAACTGGAACAGATCGAGAGAGAAAAACCAGATTCGGATTCCACGCCAGAAGAATGAGCCGCCTGCACTCGAGCAATTCCCGAGGAGAAATTTCATGAAGCCCAACCTGGTCTTCATCATGACTGACAACCAGGGGGACTGGACTCTGGGTTGTTACGGCAATGAAGAGATCCGCACGCCGAACATCGACCGAATCGCGGCCGAGGGGATGCGATTTGCAGATGCGTACTGCGTGAACTCAGTTTGCTCACCGAACAGAGCGACCTGTTTCACCGGCCTGCTGCCGTCGCAGCACGGAGTGCACTCCTATCTGGGAGGCGAAAAGCCGGACGCGCAAATGGGGCCGGACGCGTACTGCACGATCGAAGAATTCACCACGCTGCCGCGAATCATGACAGACGCGGGATATACATGCGGACTGAGCGGCAAGTGGCACCTCGGTGACAGCCTGCATCCCCAGGAGGGGTTCGATTACTGGTTCACCAAACCAAAGGGACACACCAGCCGCTTCTACGACGACGAGGCGATTTGGGAAGAAGAGGTGTACACAGAACCGCGCTACTACACGGATGCGATCACCGCGCACGCGCTGGACTTTCTGGAACAGCAGCACGAGCAGCCTTTCTTTCTTTACGTGCCGTACAACGGCCCATACGGGCTGGGCGAGCACATGACGTATACGCACGAGAATCGGCACACCGAATACTACGCCGACAAGGAGCTGAATTGCTTTCCGCGCGAACCGGTGCATCCGTGGCTGAAGCAAAATCGGGAGATCATCAACAATCCTGTCAGCATTCGCGGGTACGCGTCGGCAGTGAGCGGAGTGGACGATGGAGTCGGTGAAATCCTGGCAGCGCTGGAGCGACAGGGACTCGACGAAAATACCCTGGTCGTCTACACCGCCGACCAGGGGCTGTGCGGCGGGCACCATGGAATGTGGGGAATGGGAGACCACTCGCGACCGCTGCACACCTTCGAGGAGACGATCCGCATCCCGCTCCTCTTCCGTCAGCCCGGACGGATTCCGGCAGGCGGGCTTTTCACCGGGCGAACATGCAACTACGACTTCTTTCCCTCGCTGTTGGAATATCTGGATCTGGAGAGCGCAATTCCGCAGGAACCAGAACTTCCCGGAGAGAGCTACGCCCGGGCTCTGACCGGGGAAAAGGTGGAATGGAACGGGACGATCTTCCACGAATTCGAGAATACGCGCTTGATTCGGGACGACAGGTGGAAGTACGCCTGGCGCTTTCCGGAGGGACCGGACGAACTCTACGACATGCTGGAAGATCCCGGAGAGCAGAAGAACCTGGTCGGCGATGCTGAATTTGCTTCGCTAGTTCGAGAAATGCGGGAGCGGATCGAAGCGTTTTTCAACCGCTACGCCGATCCGGAATTCGATCTATGGCGCGGGGGCCGTTCGAAGGCGGGAAGACCGGTCGGAGTCTGGCCGGAGGAGAGGGGGGAAGTAGCCGGGGTTTGATTCCCCGGAGATCTGGAAGATGGCGACAGCCTCCCGATAAACGATCTGTATGGAGATCATGCCGCGACCGAAACGAGGAGAGGAGCATATGAAGTTCGAGTTCGCACATCACATCATCGACACGGAGCTTCCCGGGGGTTGCTGCTATGCGCAGGTGGCGGTAGCCGACCTGGATGGGGACGGACGGGTGGAGTTCGTCGTGGGACAGCAGTACGGGTCCATCTATTGGTATAAATATCGCGCGCCAGACGACTGGTCCCGCTATTTGCTGGGAGAGGATTCTCCGTCCGACGTCGGCGGATGTGCGCTGGACGTAGATGGAAACGGGCATATCGACTTCGTCGCCGGAGGCGCCTGGTACCGCAATTCGCAGGAGGAAGGGAAGCCGTTCGAGCGGATCGTCTTCGATGCGGAACTGCGGGGGGCGCACGACGTGGTGGCCGCGGATATCGACGGCGATGGGCGGATGGAGATCATCACCATGTCGGATCAGAACAGTCTGCGCTGGTACCGAATTCCAGACGATCCGACGCAGCCGTGGCCGCGCGTGGATATCGGAGCGCCGGTGCACGCCGGCGTCGCGGTGGGCGATATCGACGGAGACGGGGATATCGACATCGTGCGGACCGATGTCTGGTTCGAGAATGTCGACGGAGACGGAACCAGGTGGATCGAGCATGCGATCGGTCCAAACACTCCGCCGCCGCCGGATTTTCAACCTTCCTTCGCCTTCGATGCGACCAAGGCATTCGTGTGCGATATGAACGGCAACGGCAGAAATGATGTCGTATTCACCGATGCGGAGATCCCGGGAGGCAAGGTCTGGTGGATGGAGAATGCGAACGGGGAAGGCACTGCCTGGCGGCGGCACGATATCGCCGGCGGATTTTCTGATGTCGATGGACAGAAAGTGCGCCGGGGAGCGTATCACTCTCTCGCAGTGGGCGACCTGGACGGGGATGGAGATTTCGACGTGCTCTCTTGCGAAATGGAAGCGGTGGGAGGAGAGGGAGATCCGCGCTGGTATATCTGGGAAAATGTGGATGGCAAGGGAGATGAGTGGGTGGAACACCCGATCCTGGATATCAACCTGGGAGGGCACGAGGCGGTAATCGGAGATTTCACGGGAAACGGACTGCCGGACATCGTATCGAAACCCTGGAGGCCGCAGAAGAAGAATGCGGTTGGCGGAAAGATGTACGTTGTGTTTCTGGAAAACATATCGACAGAATGAGGTTTTCGCGGAGATCGTCCTGGGACCTACAGATCAATCGACTCACGGTGGCTTTGGAGGAAAAACGGCGCCGGGGAGACCGGGTGATCGATCTGACGCTGTCGAACCCGACGCAGGCGGGGTTCGATTACCCGGAGGAGATCGAGGAGATCCTGGGACGAGCAGGAGGGGGAATGGGATATCGACCGCAGGCGGCGGGATTGCCGGAGGCGCGCCGGGCGATCCAGGGATATTATGCGGATAAGGGGATCGGGGTAGAGACCGAACAACTGCTGCTGACGGCCAGCACCAGCGAGGCGTACGGATTCCTGTTCAAGCTGCTGGCCGATCCGGGAGACGAGTTGCTGGTGCCGCGCCCGAGCTACCCCCTCTTCGAATTCCTGGCAGGGCTGGAGGGGCTGGAGACGCGCTCTTATCCGCTGCGCTATGGTGGCGCAGGATGGGAGGTGGACGTCGACCGCCTGGCCGCAGCCATCGGAGAGCGGAGTCGAGCAATAGTCCTGGTCAGCCCGAACAATCCGACCGGCTCTTTCGTCAAACGGCAGGAGCGGGAAGATATCGAGGCACTGTCCCGGGAGTGTGGACTGGCGCTGATCGCAGACGAGGTGTTCGCCGATTACACATTGGATGCAGGACAAGAAAGAGGCTCGTTCGCCGCAGCAACCGATCTGCTGACGTTCACATTGAGCGGCCTGTCCAAAGTTCTGGGACTGCCTCAGCTAAAGCTGAGTTGGATAGTGATACAGGGGCCGGAAAAGGAGCGGCACGAGGCGCTGGCGCGGCTGGAGGTAATCGCCGATACCTATCTCTCTGTGGGCACGCCGATACAGGAAGGGTTGCCGGAGCTGCTGCGATTGCGAGAGGGAATCCAAAAACAGATCGGGGAACGAATAAGGGGAAACCTGGCGTTCTTGAAGGAGAGAATTGCAAACCTGAAGAATGTCCGGCTCCTGGCGTGTGAGGGGGGATGGTACGCGGTGCTGAAGGTGGAAGAGGATGAGGAGAGATTGGCCCTGGAGTTGCTGGAGGAAGGTCTGTTCGTGCACCCGGGGTTTTTCTTCGACTTCACCCGGGAGGGATTTTTGGTATTGAGCTTGCTGCCCGAAGATTTTCCAGAAGGGGTGGAGCGCCTGGCAAAACATCTCGTCAAATAATCGCGGGAAGGAATGGAAGTATGGCTCTCGAAGTGCTGTTCGTGGGGGTAGCGTCGGCATCGCCCAACGCGGGCGAGGATACCGCCTGCTATCTGGTCAACGAGAAGATCCTGATCGACACTGGCTGGAATGCGGCATTGAGCATGCGGGCGTGGGGAGTGGATCCGATCGATATCAGCCACCTCTTTTTCACCCATTGCCACCAGGACCACACCCTGGGATTGCCCGGTCTGTTCTTCGCCGGACGGCTGAACAGGCGGTCCAAAGGGCCTGCCATCAAACTCTACGGTCCACGCGACCTGCCAGCAGTGTGCGACGGCGCCTGCGCGCTATTGCAGGGAGAACGCTATCCGGACTGTATACCTGATTATGAGGTGGAGATCGTCCATCCGGGAGAGGTGGTGGAAGTCGAAGGGTTGGAAGTATCGGTGGGACGGTCCTTTCATCCGCTCGATGCGCGCTGCTACAGATTCACGGATACGAGCACCGGTGCCAGCGCAGTGTTCAGCGGGGACACGGCGTTTCACGAAGGATTGCCGCTCTTCGCCAGCAGATGCGATCTGCTGATCCACGAAGCAGCGGTCAAGCCGGATACCGAGATCATGGATTTACAGCGCTATCTGCATTCGCGCCCCCAGGATGCGGCACGGGTGGCGCAGGAGGCGGAAGCCAGCGAACTGGTGCTGGTACACATGGCTGGCAAGAACGGCGATGATGCGCTGGCCCGCGCCAGGGAGACCTTTCCCAATACTCGCCTGGGCAAACAGGGACAGAAGGTGCGGATCCTGAGCCCGGGACAGATAGAATGGGATTTTTAGATAACAATCACAACCACAAAGACGGAGGGATGGGCAGCGTGAGTACAGATGGAGTAAAAGGAGACAAAGTGCGAGTCGGTTTCATCGGACTGGGGAATCGCGGCACTCAGTTACTCGAACGATTCATGACTCAGCCGGACGCGGAAATCGTGGCCTTCTGCGACGTGTACGAACCGTATCTCAAACGGGACCGAGCCAGCGTGCATCCGCGCTATTTGAGTTCGGGCATCCCCGTACCACCTATGAGAGAAGAATTCAGCAAGCCGGTGGACACGCACGCCGATTTCCGCGAATTGCTGGACCGGAAGGATATCGATGCGGTTTGCATCGCCACGCCAGACCACTGGCACGCCGTGCAGACGATCATGGCGTTTGAGGCGGGCAAGGACGTATTCGTGGAAAAGCCGCTGACCGCAACCATCCACGAGGGGCGCCGCATGGTCGAAGCGGAGAGCCGAACCGGCCGGATTGGCGCGGTCTGTCTCAATCGGCGCGGCTCGTCCATCTATCAGAAGCTGGCGCAGAAGATTCCCCAGGGGGCGCTCGGACAGGTAGCTATGGGCCACGCCTGCCGCCTGAGCAGCATGGGACCGGCCGGCATCGGCAAATTGGCCGCGGAAGAACCGCCGCCCGATTTCGACTGGAATATGTGGCTGGGACCGCGCCCAGAGCGCCCCTACCAGTACAACCTGGCTCCCTACTTCTTCCGCTGGTGGCAGGACTATTCTTCGCAGATGGGCAACTGGGGCGTGCACTATCTGGACGTGATCCGCTGGCTCATGGGGGAGACGGCACCGGTATCGGTTTCCGCATATGGCTCCACGGCAACGGTGGACGACGATCGCACCATTCCCGACAGTCTGGAAACGACCTTCCAGTTCGCCTCCGGGGCGATCGCCCGCTTCGAGGTCCTGGAGAGCGCCGGTGGCCAGGGCATCCACGGGGGCGAAATCGAACTGCGCGGCTCCAAGGGGTACCTACTGGCCAGTCAGGACGGCTACACCATCACCCCATCCAATCCGGGTCAGTTCCAGACCTGGGACAGGCTGATCGAATCGGAAGAGGAGCAACTCACGGGAGATCAGGTGTACGGCGACCTGAAGATCAAGGAGGACACCACCGAAGTGCTGATCCGCAACTTCCTGGACTGCGTCAAGACGCGGCAACGTCCCCTGTGCACGCTGGAGGACGGACATCGCTCGACAAGTTTTGCCCACCTGGCCAATATCTCGCTGGCCATGGGACAACGACTGGAGTGGGATCCTGAAGAGGAGCGCTTCACCAACTGCGATCGGGCCAACGAACTGCTGCACTACGAATATCGCCAACCCTGGAAGATATGATCGGAAAACCTCACGCGGATGTGATCGCATGACTTTTCAGCACGTACCGGGCAGCGTCATCCACCACGTGGCCGCCAGCACGCAGCAGTACGTGGGCTGCCCTTCCATCGCCATCCTGCCAGATGGGACCTACGTCGCCTCGCACTCCCACTTCGGCCCCGGAGCGGCGAATACGGACAGCTTCGTGTACGCATCTGCCGACCGCGGCATTACCTGGAAGCGGATCGCCGAGTTGCACGGCCAGATATGGTCCAATCTGTTCTTCCACAGCCAGGCACTCTACATCATGGGCACGGATCACTGCGATCGCTTCGGCGGCAGGCTCAATGGGCGGATGGTGATTCGGCGCAGCGCGGACGGCGGCCATAGCTGGACGCAGCCCGTAGATGCCGGCACCGGCCTGCTGTCGGACTGCGACGGGTACCACACCGCGCCCGTGCCAGTGGTGGTGCACCGGGGAAGAATATGGCGGGCCATGGAGTATGCCCCCGCGCCCGAGCGGATCCACTGGCGCAGCCTGGTGCTGTCGGCACCCGAAGATGCGGATCTACTGGTGCGGGAAAACTGGACAGTCAGCGAGATGATGGAGCACGCCGGCTCCCACTCACAGTGGATCGAGGGGAACGTGGTCGTGGATCCCCAGGGGATTCTGGTAAACCTGCTGCGCACCAACTACCAGGGCGGGGGGGAGGCGACCGGCTTCATCGACCGCGCCGCGATCGTGCGCGTCTCGGAAGATGGACGACATCTGGTGCACGACCCGGACCTGGACAACATCAACATGCCCGGGGGCGGCACCAAGTTCACAGTGCGCTTCGACCCGCAGTCCCGCCGCTACTGCGCTCTGGTCAACAAGCAACTCGATCCGGTAGCGCAGCGGAACCGCCTGTATCTGGTCAGCTCGCCCGATCTGCGGCGCTGGGATACGGAGCACCTGCTGCTATCCCACGACGATCCTACCGAACACGCCTTTCAATATGTGGACTGGGTCTTTGCGGATGATGACATCACCTTCGTCTCGCGCACGGCGCACCACGACGGCCACAAGGCGGCACACAACTTCCACGACGCCAACTTCCTCACCTTCCACCGTCTGGAGAACTTCCGCCGGTATCTGTCTTCCTAAAAAGCATCACTTCACTGCAGTGAGCAGGGAGGTACCCAGGTCTTCGGGCATGGGTTGGAGCTGTAGATCCGAAAAACCGGCCTCCCGGACGACGTCGCACAACTCGTCGATCGAGTAGGCGCCGACCATGATGTTGAAGAGAGCGGGGTTGAGTGGACCGGTCTTGTCTACATTGAGCAGAAAATCCTGGAGGATCAGCAGGCCACCATCGACCAGAGCGCGATAGGCCTTGGCCAGCTTCATATCGGCGCCGCTGCCAGGGCCATGGAGGACGTTCGACATGAGGATGGCGTCCACTCCTTCGCCGAATTCGTCTTCGTCCCAGCTGCCTTCGACCGTAGAGATGCGGTCGGCCATGCCAAAACGATCGATGACTTCGCGCGCGATGGCGATGGTTTCGGGGAGGTCGAAGATGGCGCCGCACAATTCGGGGTAGCGCTGACAAAGGGCAATGGTGTAGGTGCCCGGGCCGCCGCCCACGTCGACCAATCTGTGCCGGTTGTTCAGATCGACGCAGGTGGCCAGCCGGGCGGCGCGACCGGCCATGGCCATGTCGTGCATTGCCAGGATGAAATCGCGGTGGGAGTGGCGGCGAGCCCCTCCCTCTCCGACTGCGGCGCTGCGCTCCTCACCCCGCATGGTCTGTTCCAGGCCGTCCCAGAAATTCCAGACGTCGGTGCTGTGGGCGATGGCGTTTCCCTGATAGAGAGGAGCGGCCGGTAGCATGGTGGCGGCTCCCCTGGCGGTCAGCGTCCAACCCTCTCCGTCGCGCTCGACCAGTTCCATGGCGGCGCAGGCAATCAGCAGACCCTCGATTCGATCCGCATCCCAGCCCTCATCGGCGGCGATCTGCGCTGCAGTGGCCCCCTCTTCACCCAGACGCGTGAACAGACCCAGAGCGCAGGCGACCTGCAGGACCCGGGCGGCGCGATAGGACCAGCTCTGGCGGATGAGTTCCTGGGCCCAGGTGATCTCCTGGCTCTGTTCTTCGATCTTCAAAATCTCTCCTCCGTCCGTCAACCGAATGCCGTGGAGTTTTGGGTGGCATGTGGCTGTATCGCCCAAAACTCCCAGGTAAAGAGGGGATGAAATGGAATTTCATCCCCTCTTTACCTAGATCTGACTGTCGATCTGCTTCTGACTGTCTTCGTCCAGACGGCGGTAGTTGGGAATTTCGTACTGGTTGCCGTCGGCGTCGCGGATCAGGACGCGTCCCCCCCCGAGGACGCGGATGTCGTTGCGGCCGGAGCGGATCTCGAACACGCGGGGGCCGCGATCGGTCTCGACCTCCCACTTGGGAACGTGGAAGCGCTCCTCCACGGAGAGGACGCGAGTGATGCAGGGCACGAAGTAGACTCGCTCGAGTTCCTCTTCCAGCAGTTGGCGGCTACCTTCGTCGAGGTCGCTCAGGGCTGGAATGATCCCGAGTTCCTCCTCTTCCTCCCCTTTTCTGACTGAGATGAAGCGACTTTCGTTGCTGAGAGGAAAATTGCGCAGGATGTGGATGCTCCGATCGATCTCCCCATCTTCGCGCTCCATTACCAGATCTTCGAACTCGTCGCGATAAAAGCGGATGCACGCGGGATCGAGGAGGTTGAGTTCCTCTTCGAGAGGATATACTTCTTCCATGTTTTTTTCCTACCTATACCGCGCGGAGGCGGGAGAGTTCGCTCTGCATGCGGCAGAGTCGGGCGTAGATGCCGTCGTTGGCCAGCAGTTCGTCGTGGGTGCCGATTTCCGACAGATACCCCTTGTCGATGACCAGCAGACGATGGGCGTTCTTGAGGGTGGACAGCCGATGGGCGATGGCGAAGGTGGTGCGCCCCTTGATCAGACGGCCCAGAGCTTCCTGGATCTTGGCCTCTGTCTCGGTGTCCATACTCGAAGTCGCCTCGTCGAGAATGAGGATGCGGGGATCGCGAAGGATCGCCCTGGCGATGGAGACGCGCTGACGCTCTCCGCCGGAGAGGCGCACGCCGCGCTCGCCCAGTGGGGAGTCGTAGCCGTCGGGCAAATTCATGATGAAGTCGTGGGCGTTGGCCGCTTTGGCTGCGGCGACGATTTCATCGAGACTCGCTTCCGGATTCCCATAGGCGATGTTCTCGGCGACCGGGCCGTTGAACAGAAACGGCTCCTGGAGGACGATGCCGATCTGGTCGCGCAGCGACTTGAGCTGAACGTCGCGCACGTCGTGGCCGTCGATGAGGATGGCCCCCGATTCGATGTCGTAAAACCGGCAGATGATGTTGATGATGGTGCTCTTGCCGGCGCCGCTGTGCCCGACCAGGCCGATCATCTCGCCCGGTGCGACCGTGAAACTCAGGTCGTGGAGGACCGGTTTCCCCTCCTCGTAGGCGAAGGTCACGTCGTTGAACTCCACCTCTCCCTTGATGCGGGGCATGAGAGAAACGGTCTCGCTGTCGTCCACGTCCGGAGTCGTATCGAGGACCTCGAAGACGCGCTCGGCCGAAGTGGAGGCGTGCTGGAAGCGGTGGTTGAGGCGACAGAGGCTCTCCACCGGTCCATAGAACTGCCACATGAAACCGGTGAAGGCGACAAAGTCGCCCAGAGAGAGATTGCCGCTGAGAATTTTGTTGCCGCCGACCCACCAGATGATCAGAGTGCCGAGGGAGGTGAGAAAAGCCATGATCGGGCTGAAGAGGCTGCGGACCTTGGCCGCTCTCAACTCACCTTCCAGCAACTCTTCGGAACGGGTCTCGAACCGATCGATCTCGCGCTTCTCCTGGGCGAACGCCTTGACCACCCGGACGCCCGGGATGACATCGGCCAGCAGAGAGCTGATCGCCGCCCAGCGCCGCCAGAGGCGATGGTAGATCATGTGCAAATAGTGACCGAAGCGGATGGTGACCAGGACGATGAGCGGGGTGGGAATCAGCACGTAAGCGGCCAATCCGGCGTTCATGTAGAAGAGGAGGCCACAGATGAAGACCAGGGTAAGGACGTTCTGGATCGCCTCCTGGAGCCCGTGACTGAGAAAATCCTGCAGGCGACCGACGTCGTGGGTAACGCTGGCCATGATACGGCCGGTGTCGCGGTCGTTATAAAAGCTGAGCGAAAGCCGGTGGAGATGGATGTAGACCTGGCTCCGCAGATCAAAGGTGATCTGTTGACCGAGGCGGGCCATCAAATAGGAACGGACGGCCCCCAGGACGTTGCGCGAGACGTTGATCAGCAGCAGCAGGAAGACCAGACTGGCCAGGGCACCTACGGGATCGACAGTGCCGATCAAAGGCAGGGGGACGGCGATGTCGGCGATGCGGATGGCGCGGGCCGCCTCGGACAGCGCCCCCAGATTTTCGCTCTCCACGAGCAGATCGACCGGTTTGAGCACGTCGTCGATCAGGAAGCGCAGCAGCATGGGGGGCATCAGGCTGATAAAGGTCCCGGCCAGCAGGATCAGCATGCTGACGGTGGCCAGCTGCCAGTAGGGCAGTGAGTACCCCAAAAAACGGCCCAGCAGCTTCTTCCGGTCCATGCAGGCGGGGCAGATGCCCATGCGGCGCGGAATCACCTGGCCGCAGCTTTCACAGCGGCGTTTGCGGACCGGGTGATGCTTCCCCTTCCGCTTGATGAGTTTCTCGTCCTCTTCGACGGTGCGGGCTTCGCGGACCAGGGCCTCGATGCGATCGGGAACGGCGGCGAACTTCTCGGTCAGCGACTTGGAGAAGAGCGCCAGCGTAACTCCCCGCGTCTCGGTGCGGACCTTGAGAACGCCGCTGCCGAACAGGTCCTGGATTTCGACGGTTTTCACCTCGGACAGCGGAATGCGGTCGATAGCCGGTTTGCCGCCGTTGGGGTTGATGGAGAGCAGCTGGCGATCGGTGGCCAGCAGATAGGCATCGCCGTACAGGCCATCGAGGCGGATATCGGTGGCGACGGAGAGCTGAATCTGCTCGTCGGAATCGATCAGACCCTCAATATCGCTGTGGAGGCTGGGTGGGAGCTCGTCGCGCAGCTGAGGATCGGTGAGAGCTTCTGTTGGTAGAGTCAAAATGCTCAATCCCCTGTGGGAATATGGAAAAAATGAAACTGACCGGTCAGTTTATTTCTACTCTAGGAGTATACGGGAATGAAGCGACGGTAACAAGGAAAAATGCGGGATATTCTTCATAAATAAAAAGGTTTTAGAAGGAGAGCATCAAAACGGCGTGGGCGGAGCGCTCTACTTCGGTGGAAATAAAGGGGATAGCGACGTTGCGATACTCGGGATGACGGGCATGGAGCAGATTTTGACCGACCAGAGAGAGCTCCACGCGATCGGCGGGGCGCCAGCCCAGGCAGAGGTCCAGTTCCAGGTAGGAATCCAATTTCAAATAAGTGAGTTCACCCACATGGCGGAGGGTGCCGTCCAATTCCAGGCCGACCGGCAGATCCAGGGAGGAACGCAGAAAGAACTGGTGGCCCGGGCTTTCTCCCTTTATATCGTTGGCGCTGGTCGACTGAATACCGGGATCGGCCTTCATATCTATTCGCAGGTGGGAGTAGGCGGCGCGCAGCCGCCAATCATCGCGCACCAGCCAGTCGATCGCCAACTCTCCCCCCCCAGGTCGTGCCGAATATGCCGTTGGTCTGGTAGAGAGGCAGGACCAGATGCGGGGGCGGGGGGTTCTCTGCATAGAAAGGCAAACCCGGCTCGTAGATCCGCAGTCCGTCGTAGAAGCTGTAGAAGGTAGCCAGGTCGAAAAAAAGCCGGTCGCTCGGCTGGAGGCGATAGCCCAGTTCGCAGGAGATTACCTCTTCAGCAACGAAATCCGAATTCCCCATGGGCATGACGAAAGTGACTGGGGTATCGGGCGCCAGGGCATCGGGTGGCAGGACCTGACGCACGTAGCGCATGTGGTGATCGGCGCGCACCGGGGTGCGTACGGCACGGGAAACCGCTCCCCAGGCGGTGTGGCTCTGGTAGGGAGTCCACAGCAGACGTGCGCCGGGCTGGACCTCGAAATTGCTGAAGGTATTGTGCTCGAACTTGGAGCCCAGGGTCAGACGCAGCCGATCGGGGATCAGTTCCAGATCGTTTTGCACGAAGCCGCTGAACAGGTGATGGGTGCGCCGGGGCGGGTCGAACTGGAGAGCGAAGTCGCTGACGAGCCGGTCCCAGGTGAGGTGATACTCCCCGCCCCAGACGATCTCCTGGCGCTCCCCGTAGCGCAGACGGTGCTGGAAATCGACATCGAACTCCTCGTAGAGTCCGTCCATCAGCTGCTCGTCGTCTCCGTGAGTGCGGCTGTAGTAGAGCTGTAGCTTGAGATCTGAAACCGCCGAGAGGGCGCGCTCCCAGCGGCCCAGAAGGAAGCCTCCGGTGATGATCGGATTGGCCACCAGATCATTGCCATAGGGCGGCTCGACCGCGGCCAGTTCCAACAGTTCGCTCTGATCGCACTCGTAGAGATCTCCCTGCAGGCTCAGGCTCTGGCCGTCCGGAGTCCAGTCGAGGCGGAAACCGGCGCGCGAGGCATGCCAGGCATCGTCGGCCGGATCCCCGGAGGGATAGGCAAAAGCATCGCGGTCGAAATACTTGGCAAAGAAGCGATAGTGCAGGTCGTCCCCTGTGCGCCCTCCGTAGCGCAGGGAGAGATTGCCCCGTTCCTCATTGCCGAATCCGGCGCGCACCAGAACGCCCTGACTGTCGGCAGCGGGGCGGGTAATGACGTTGACGATGCCGTTGACGGCGTTGGCGCCCCACAGAGTGGCACCCGGACCGCGGATCACCTCGATCCGCTCGACATCGTCGAGCAGCAGGTCCTGAATCTCCCAGAAGACGCCCGAATACATCGAATTGTACACGCTGCGGCCATCGATCAGCGCCAGCAATTTTTCAGAAAAAAGATTGTTGAAGCCGCGAATGCTGATCGCCCACTTGTTGGCGTCGAAACGGGCGACCTGGACACCGGGCACCAGGCGCAATGCTTCGGGGATAGAGGTAACGCCGGAACGGCGAATGTCGTCGCGGGTGACCACGGCGACGGCAGCCGGCGCCCGGGAGATCTTCTGGGGCCTTTTGGAAACCGAAGTGATTTCGATCTCCAGCAGCTCTTCCAGGCTCAGATCGACCAGGTCGAGGGGAGCGTCGGCAAGAACCGCCGAGCCGACGGCGATCAGGGCAGATGCCAGCAACAGGGTTCGGACAGCAGGTCCCATGCGGGATATCCGGCAGGATGGAAGGCAAGAGTCCGCTAGCTGAAAGAGGAGGATATGCGGGACAATTCCGCTCATCCCCTCCTCTTAATTGTCCGATATCCAACGTCCGACGTAAAGTGAGAAATCGGCAGACGAGGTCAACACATCGCGCGTGCTATAGCCGATGAATTCCCCACACCGACATCCGCAATGGCACTCCCGATGCGGATGTCGGCTCGGTCGGGACGATTCGACGCGTGGGTCTCCACCCGGCCAACGGCGGGATTTCACGGCCAGATCTGCGTGAGCAGGGCATAGCGCGCCACGGCATCCTCGTCCAACTCCACCCCCAGACCCGGTCCTTCGGGTACGGCCGCGTAGCCATCCACGACCAGCGGCTGGGCGAGCAGGCTGTGCTCGTGGACGAAGTTGCCGCACAGATCGCTGCCCAGGGTGCAGTTGGGGGTGGCGGCCGAGGCGTGCAGACGAAAGGCATCGAAGACTCCCAGATCGACGTTGGAGGCGTTCCACACGGGGATTCCTCCGGTTTCGGCGATGCGCGCCATGTCGAGGAAGGTCCAGTCGGAGGGGCCGATATTGATGCCATCGGCCGCCTGCAGATGGACTGCTTCGATTACCTGACGCGGATTCTGCAGATGCGGGGCGATCGGCACGGAAGTCTCCTGTCTGAAGCGGCGGTGCTGCTCCAGATCCTCCTTTGGAAAGGGATCCTCAAAGAGGACGTCGAAGCTCTCGAGCTGGCGGGCTAGGTGCAGGGCGTTCTCCAGATTGTGGAAGCGCTCGTTGGGATCGAGCACGATGCGCAGATGAGGCGCGGCCTCGTGTATGGCGTGGACCCGATCGACCACGTTGTTATCCTCCCACTTGCACTTCAGCTTGATGCCATGGAAGCCGTTTCCAGCGGCGCGCCGGGCGGCGGCGGCCGACGCCTCGGGAGACATGCGGGAGATCCAGTAGTCGATGAGAACGCGCTCCTGCAGGCGACCGCCGAAGATGCGGCACAACGGCCAGTCGATCGCCTTGCCGATCAGGTCGAGCAGGGCGATGGCGTAGCCGCCCCCGCCCAGACTGCGGGGTTCGAAGGAGAGCGGATCTTTGCCGATAAGATCCGGTGGCTCGTCGTCGCGGTCCCCAAAGTAGGGAGGAGACATGCCGATGCCGACTGGACCGGTGTCGGTGTGCAAGCGCAGAACATCGTGGCGCCGCTCGCCGAGAGGCTGCGGATAGGCGGCGGTCGACTCCTCAAATTCGGGCTGCGGCAGGATGCCCGGCAGGAAGGGCACACAGACGACGGTGCGCTCGATGCGGGTGATTTTCATCGTTCAGTTCTCCTCTCTGATGCGGAGGGAAGACGGTCGCCGGGAGTATTCGGGGCGATCTCTCAGTAGAGCGCCTGGTAGAGGCGGCGCTGGTATTCGCCGACCATCTCGTTCTCGCGGCCGAGGAGATGGAAGACGGCAACCATGGAATCCTTGGCCGCGCCATCGCGAAAGCTGCTCTGCCGCTCGACGACGGTCAGCCACTCCTTGAGCGCGGTCTCGAAATCCCCTTCGGCAGCAGCGCAGCAGGCGAAGCTGTAGCGGGCGTCGAGATTATCGGGATCGGCCAGCATCTTCTGGGCACAGACCGCCCGGCCTCCGCACTCTAGGCAAACCTTGACGAATTCGATCTGGCTGAGCAAGGCGCGGGCCTGCTGGTATTCGGGACTCCCCTCTTCGATCAGATTGACCAGTTCCTGCAGCGCGTCGAAGTCTCCCTGCTGCAGGCGGATCTTGGCCAGCCCGAGAATGGCCGGACCCTCTTCCGGCTTTTCCTCCAGGATCTTTTCGTAGAGGCGGGCCGCTCCGTCCAGATCTCCGAGAATGGCCAGCTGGGTGGCCTGTTCGTGGAGGTCCTCTTCCTCTTCCCTCTCCACTGCGGGCACCAGGGGGCGGAGGATCGCCTCTATCTGCTCCTTGGGCAGGGCGCCGGTGAACTCCTGCACCAGTTGACCATCCTTGACGATCTTGACCGCCGGAATGCCCTGGACGCGGAAGGCCTGGGCCAGCTCCTGGTTCTCATCGACGTTGACCTTGGCCAGGGCCACTCCCGACCCCAACTCGGCGACCAGTCCCTCCAGGATTGGACCCAAAGTGCGGCAGGGTTCGCACCAGGGTGCCCAGAAATCGACGACGATGAGCCGTTCCTGTGAACCTTTGAGAACGGCTTCTTCAAAGTTGTTCCGATCGACGTCGAATATTTGCGGTTTGGCTTCCATCGCGTTCCTTCCAATCGTTGGTGAATTATTCAGACGATCTCCAGTAGAAGATCGTCTCATTGGTGATGCTGAGTTCAATCGTTCACTGAGATCGGCCGCGGCCCGCCACCGACCAGACGTCGATGATCTCGCCGTTGCGCAGCGGATAGAGACGGTCGTGCAGGTTGGTGGTCATGCCACCGTGCTGGGGGATGAAGGAGAGGATCTCTCCTACCTTGAATTTATGGGAAGATGCGGTTACGTCCACGTGTCCGTGTTCGACCGACATCCCCTTGAGAAAGATCTCCGGATGCTCCAGGCAGTAGCCATACGGGGTGCGCGGGTAGCTGGTAAACGCCTTCTGCCCGGCATCGACGATAATCTGCCCCGGACAGGAGGTGCTGACCACGGTCACCACCTGGCGCAGCGGACAGCGCTCGGGGTTCAGATCCTCGCTGCTGCCGATGCGGGTCATCCCCTCGTACGCGTAGGAGCCGATGCGGGTTTCGGTGCAGCCGAGAGATTTGGAGATCTCCTCGGAACCGGTGCCCCCGCCGCTGATGATGTGCAGCGGCAAACCGGCGCTCCTGACCAGAGCGCGGACTTCGTCCAAAAAGGGACGGGCCCGTTCGCTGCTGGGATAGGTCATGACGCCCATGAACTCCAGGCCGGGCAGAGAATCGATCTGCTGCGCCAGGGCGAGTGTCTCCTGCGGCGACTGGGCGCCGCAGCGCCCGCTGCCGGTGTCCATCTCGACGATGACGCGCACGGTGCAATCATCCCGCCTGGCTTGCTCCGACAGCCCCTCGACGGTGGTCGAAGAGTCGGCGGCGACGGTCAGAGTGGTCTTCCCACTTTTGATCAGCCGGGTCAGACGCTCGAGCTTGGGGTGGCCGACAATATTGTAGGGGATGAGGATATCCTCCAGACCGCCATCGGCCATCGCCTCGGCTTCGCCCAACTTCTGGGAGGTGATGCCGATGGCGCCCCCCTCCACCTGCATGCGGGCGATCTGAGGCGTCTTGTGGGTCTTGGTGTGCACCCTCAGGTCGATCTCCAGCCGCTTACAGGCGGCCTGCACGTCGGCGATGTTCTTTTCCAGGACGTCGAGATCGACGACCAGAGCGGGAGTGTCCAGTTCGGTAAAGTGCAAGAGGTTACCTCCTGTCTTGGAAGATTTCCAGATACTGTTCAGCGGTCCCCTGCCAGCCGTACTCGCGGCGGACGTAATCGCTTGCTTCCCGCTCCTTGGCCTCTCTGGCATCCGGAGACAGGGCGTAGTAGGCGTGAATCTGGTCGACGAAGGCCCGATAGTCACCGGATTCGATCAGATACCCCCCCTCGCGGATGCTCTCGACCAGACCGTCGACGGCAAAGGCGACCACCGGGGTGCCGGCGTACATATTTTCGAGCGGAGCCAGGCCGAAGCCCTCGACGTCGGTGGCCATGCGGACGTTGGGCATGAGAAAGAGATCGGCGCTGGCGCGCAGCATGGCCAGAACGTCTTCGGGCACGGGCCCCAGGACGATGATGCGCTCGCGGCATTCCGGCCGATCGGCAATCTGGCGAATCCGCTCCAATTCGGGGCCGCGTCCCCCGATGAGGAGTTTGATGTCCGCTTCGAGCAGCGGGAATCCCTTTTCCAGAAAATCGGCCACCCCTTTGCGTGGCACCTGGCGACCTAAGTTGAGGAGAATGCGATCTCGACCGAAGCGGATTTGGTGTTCCGCCTCAAAACGCTCCCGCAGAACGGATTCCTCCTCGGCCGACAGAGAGATCGGCTCGACCCCGTCGTAGACGACGATCAGTTGCTCTTCGGAGACGCCGCACTGCGCGGTGATGGTGCGGGTGTTCTGGCTGACGGCAACGACCCGATCACAGGCGCGAGCGCCGCCGACCATCAGACCGCGAGCCAGCGGATTGCGGTACGTCATCTCCAGGCCGTGGATGGTGATCACAAAGCGGGCACCGCGGGCAAAGGGCCGCAAAAAAGGAGCCAGAGCACCGATCACGCCATCGCTAAAGTAGACGACGTCGACCCGTCCGAGCAGCAGCGACCAGAGGCCGATCAAAAGGCTATAGGGCAGAAACCAGGCCAGGTGCAGCAGGGACTGACGGCGCAGGGCGACCAGGCGCACCGGAATGCGGGGACTGAGGCGCGTGTAGAGTTCATACGAATAGGTCTCTATGCCGCCCAAACAGGGAGGATAGCGGCGCGAGAAAAAGAGGAGGCGAGGGTGATCTGAGGCGGCGATAGCTCGGTTCTCTCCGGATGAAATGATCGGGCGTTTTCCTGGGTTCACCAATAATATATTGGGACTCGGCAACGCGCAATCCGTCCAGGGAGGAGAAAACGGGTCGGCAATGCGAATTTCCAGATAGGGCTCCTTGCGTTGGGGAAGCGTAAAAATACATTCATTTATTATTGCGTTTTACCGCCAATTCCAGCAGTTTTTCAACCCATTTTCCTTCAAGGAGAAGCAACATGATTCAGATCAACCAGGAAATTCCAGATTTAGAGGTAGACGTCTACCACGAAAATGAAGTCAAGCAGGTGAAGCTTTCGGACTACAAGGGCAAGTGGCTGGTCCTGCTCTTCTACCCGGCCGATTTCACCTTTGTCTGCCCGACCGAGTTGGAGGACGCCGCCGCTCTTTACGGAGAATTCCAGAAGCTGGGCGCCGAGATCCTGAGCGTCAGCACCGACACCGCCTTCGTGCACAAGGCGTGGCACGATACCTCGGAGGCAATCGGCAAGGTCGAATACCCGATGGTGGCCGACCCGACCGGCAAGCTGAGCCGCGCTTTCGGCGTGTATATCGAAGATGCGGGTCTGGCGCTGCGCGGCACCTTCATCGTCGATCCGGACGGCGTGCTGAAGACCATGGAGGTGCACGACCTGGGAATCGGCCGCAGCGCCAGGGAAGCGCTGCGCAAGCTGAACGCCGCCAACTTCGTGCGCGAGAACGGCGATCAGGTCTGTCCGGCTAACTGGGAGCCGGGTGGGAACACGCTAAAGCCGGGCCTGGACCTGGTCGGGAAGATCTAACTGTCGGAATCGAGCAATATTGCGAAGGGCCGGGTCTTTTTTTGAGACCCGGCCCTTTTTTATGGAAGGACCTGGATCTGGTTCGAAGCGCCGGCAATAGCCTCGCCGATGATGGCAGCAGCAGAGATGCCATTCTCGCGCAGCGCGTTCAGCAGCGGTTCCGCCTGGTCCGCAGGGAGGGCGATCAGCAGCCCACCGGAGGTCTGGGCGTCGAACATGACGTTGGCGCGAGCCTGAGGGACGCCCGCATCGACGCTGACGACATCCGCAAGAAAAAGCTGGTTGTCGCGGGACCCGCCGCCCAGAGGTTGGGCACCCAGATCAAGCGCCAGGTCGATCATCGGGACGCTGGCGGCGCGGAAGGTGAGGGAAACCTGGCTGGCTGCGGCCATCTCGGCGGCGTGACCGAGCAATCCAAAGCCGGTCACATCGGTGCAGGCGTGGACGTCGAAGCGACACATCTGCTCGGCGGCGACCCGGTTGAGAGCGGTCATGGAGACGACCGCTTCGGCCATATCATCTTCACCGATCTGATCGGCCTTAAAGGCATTGGCAATGAGACCGGTGCCCAGCTTCTTAGTGAGGATCAGGCTATCCCCGGGGCGAGCACCGGCGTTGGTGACCACTCGATCTGGATGGACCACCCCGGTCACCGACAGACCGTATTTCAGTTCGGGATCGCGGACGGTGTGGCCGCCGACCAGGACGGCGCCGGCCTCCTGGACCTTGGCATGGCCGCCCAACAGGATCTGGTTGAGTACTTCCGTCTCCAATTGGTCGTGGGGAAAGCCGACGATGTTGAGCGCGGTGAGCGGCCGCCCCCCCATAGCGTAGACGTCGCTGAGGGCGTTGGCCGCAGCGATCGCCCCAAAAATAAACGGATCGTCGACAATAGGAGTGAAGAAGTCGACGGTCTGGATCAGGGCCTGTTCATCCCCAATGCAGTACACGCCGGCATCGTCGGCCAGGTTGTAGCCGACCAGCAGGGCGGAATCGGAACTCTCTGGCAACCCGGCCAGAGCAGCCTCCAGATCCTGGGGGCTGAGTTTGGACGCTCACCCGCCGCAGGCGACCATCTGCGTGAGGCGCTTGGTCTGCTTGTGGGTGAAGATCTTCTGGTTTTTTTCCATGGTGGATATAAAGGTATTGATCGACGGGAAGCTGGCAAATCTTCCTTCTGGAAAGTTCGCTGTAGTTCGAGCAGATGAGCCTATGCACGCCGACGACAAACACATTGCAGCCCTTCGAGAGATCCAGAGATAGCCTTTTTCAACCGCTTTCTGTTCGGTAGAGCAACGGGATTATGCCTCGTTCGAAGACGGCGATTCCCAGAAGGATGATGTCCCGGTCGGCAGTACTCGAAAAGGCCGCCTTGAAGCCAGCCCCAATATCTCCTCCAAAGCTGGCGAGGAAGACTGGTCAGCGTGAGGCCCAGCACGATGACGGCGGAGGGAATATCGATAAAATGCGGTTGGACCAGTGCGATCACCACGGCCAAAATCAGAACGATGAATCCCAGGATGCGCATGATGTTCCTCCTTTTCGATATGGATTATTGTCCTATAGGGAGATTCGCAATCTCCAGGCCGTGCGCCTTGAGCAGAGCAGTCGCGAAAGGGGAAGCGTTGCGCAATGCCAGTCTTTCCGACGGCCAGGTCTCGAGCAGGTTGATGCCGGCCGGGTCGATGCCGCGTAAGCCCCGCAGATCCAGCACCAGGCGCCTGGTCTGCGACAACCAGTGAGCGCCTTCCCGGGCCAGCAGGTGCACGTCCTCGCCCGACACCCAGCCATCCACCCCCATCACTACCTCCTCGGTTGAGTGCGCTTTCACGGTGAGACGCAGCATCGATCTCCTCCTTCCTGCTGTTGGCTTGCGCATGCGCCCGCGCAGCGTCGAGGCATTGACGCCCAATTGCGCGGCCGCACCCTGTGCGCCAAGACTGACCGAAGCGACTCGACAAGAAACCCCATTATGCCGCGTCAATAAAGATCCCCGCCAGCCGAAGCCAGCGGGGGCACATTCCACCTCTACAACTCCCAATGGAACGGCTAACGTAAGAGCGATTTTACACCTCGTTTCCCTCGGCCTCGCTGACCTCCAGGCAGAGCATGGCCCAAGTTCCTCGGGATGAGGGTTAGCGGCCCAGGCCGAAGTGCCGCTTCAGGATTCCCCAGCTGCTGGCCTCGATCGCCGTCTCGCCGCCGGGTATGAGTCCGAGTTGCTGATACATACCGACGCGGTCGAAGAGGCTCCAGCCCTCTACCATCCGACCGTCGTGGACGCGGTAGATGGAGGCGCCACCAATGTTGAGGGTCCTGCCGGTCGCCGGGATGCCGGGAAGCGCACCGGTCTGCGTGCCCGTGGCCCGCCAGTCGTGCAACACCAGGTCGCCCTCGGCGATGACCGTCTTGGTGGTGAAGTGCACGTCCGGGAAGGCGTTCATGTACGCGCCCACGAACTGGCGCCAGCCCTCGCGGTTCATGGGGGGACCGTCGTTGCTGTGCCAGACGAAGTCGTCGGCGAAGATCTCATCGATGAGCTCCGGGCGACCCTCGTTCCACACCTCGTCGGTGTTGCGCGCGGCAACCTGCTTGCTGGTCTCGGGATCGCCGGCACCGGCGCTGGTGGCGGGGATACCCCACCCCTCCTCAGAGAATTCGGGCGGCGGCATGACCCCGAGTTTCTGTAGCAGGGCCATCTTGTCGAGATGGCTCGTATTCTCGACGAACTGGCCGTCGCGGAAGCGAGCCACGCTGATCCCGACGACCCGGGCCACCCGCCCAGTGGCCGGGATGCCCATCAACTCGCCGGTCTGAGTGCCGTTCGCTACATAGCGGATGGCGGCCCAGTCTCCCTCGGCGATGACCTCCTCGACCTCTATGTGAATGTCGGGAACCCCGGTGAGGAAGGCCTGAACATACTGATGGTAGCCCGCCGTGCCGGCGACGGCGCCCATTCCATTCTCCTGGACCATGACCAGGTCGTCGGCGTAGAGTTCGTCGATGACGGAGAGATCCTGCGCGTTAAAGATCTCGTCCATCGAACGCATCCACACGACCCTGTTGACGGCTTCCTGAGCGCTCACCGGAGCCACAAGGGCAGGGGCCACCACCAGCGCGGCGGCGAATAGCATGGGTACTACGGCGCATCTCCTCATGTCAGCCTCCTTCGGAAAACGAAATGAATGAAACGGAGTGCGAACGAAAAAACCGCCCATACACGGACTTCTCTGTTGCAGTTGCATCGTTCTCCTCCTTATTGTGAAAGTGGACGGTTTGCTTGCTGCAGCTTCAAGGCCGCCGTCTGCTGCTAGCGGCATGATTATTCGATTACCTCCTTCATGCGGTTTGATATGCAAGCCGTGTGCCAAACAAAACAGCCGCCCGAGAATGAAGACTCAGGCGGCTGTTTCTAATGGAGTTATGGTATTTTTGCGAGAACGTGGCGGGACGATGATCGAGGGACTCGATTCGTCAAATATGAAAAGGCCGTCGGCTCAAATATCTCCTATCTCTTTTATAAACAGCAACTCAGACGAGATGGTCACCATTCGTCAAATGCGACGAGTCAGACAACAAGCGCGTCTATTCCCGCTCAATGCCCAGCTTGCGCATGCGTCCCCGCAGCGTCGAAGCATTGACGCCCAATTGCGCTGCCGCTCCCTGCGCGCCGCTGACCACCCAGCCGGTGCGCTCCAGCACCTGGTGGATGTAGCGTCGCTCGAATTCTTCCAGCGGGACGACTTCGTCGACCGGCTGACGCGTGCCGAACTCCAGGGCGATCTCCCCGGCGTGGATGGTCGATCCCTGGCAGATGATGACGGCGCGCTGCAGAACGTGCTCCAACTCGCGCACATTCCCCGGCCACCCGTAGCGCTGCAGCGCCGACACTGCACCCTTGTCGAGACGATTCACTGGCTTGTTGAGATGCGCGGCCATGCGCTCCATGAAGTAGAGCGCCAGTAGCGGGATGTCCTCCTTGCGCTCGCGCAAAGGAGGAAGACGCACCGGGAAGACGGCCAGCCGAAAGTAGAGATCCTCGCGGAACGTCCCTTCCTGCACCATCTGTTGCAAATCCCGATTGGTAGCGGCGACGACGCGCATCTCGGCGCTCAGGGTGCGTTCGCCGCCGACCCGTTCGAACATCCCCTCTTCCAACAGCCGCAGCAGCTTGACCTGGGCGTCCAGCGGCATATCGCCGATCTCGTCGAGCAAAAGCGTGCCTTCGCGCGCCAGTTCGACCTTACCCAACTTGCGGGCGTGGGCGCCGGTGAAGGCGCCCTTCTCGTGGCCGAACAGTTCGCTTTCGACCAGGCTGTCGGGCAGCGCACCGCAGTTGACCTGGACGAAAGGACCATCCTTGCAGGCACTGAACTGGTGGAGGGTGCGGGCAGCCAGTCCCTTGCCGGTGCCGGTTTCGCCCAGGATGAGCACGGTCAGATCGGTGGCAGCGACCTGGCGCAGCTCTTCCTGGACCTGGCGAAGCGCGCGGCTGCTGCCGATGAACTCGCCGGCGGCGCTACTACCGCTCAGAGCCTGGGTGAGGGCCTGACGGTAGGGATCGGGTTCGATGGTGAGGTGGATGGTAGCCGGCTCGGAGTAGTTGAGATCGCGATCGACCGCTTTGACTTCAAAGCAGTATTCGCCGATCGGCAGATCCTGGTATTCGACCTGGCGCCGGCGCGTGGTCTGCCAGTCGGCGTCGCGGTCGTCCAGGCGGTACGCGTAGGCCAGTTGGTCGGACGCCGTGGTCCAGCTGCGGCCGCGGAAGGAGAAGACGACCAGCTTCTGGGAAGCGACCAAGGTGATGGATGCGGCCGGATCGTACCGACGGTCGGCGTCCACTCCGGTGAGTTCGACATCGGGCGCCGTGCACCGGGGGAGGTAGCGGTTGACGCCCCCCTGGGTGCCGATCCAAATATACCCGTCGCGGTCCTGGTGGATCTGCCGCACCACATCGTGCACCAGTCCCCCCTGCCGGTCGAGGTGCTGGAATGCGGTGCCATCGTAGCGGCTGACCCCGCCGCCGCAGGTGCCGAACCAGAGCCGGCCCTCACAATCCTCCAGGATTGTCTGCACGTGATCGTGGACGAGGCCGTCCTCCACGCCAAAGCGGACGAATCGTTCGCCGTCGTAGCAGCTGACCCCGCCCCTGGTGGCGAACCACAGCCGCCCCCGCCGGTCTTCCAGGATCTGGAATACGTCCCTGTCGATCAGGCCATCCGCGGTGGCGAACGTTTCGAACCTACCCTTATCGAAGCGGCTGACGCCCCCCTGGGTGGCGAACCACAGCTGCCCGGACCGGTCTTCCAGGATGTGGAGCACGACGCCGTGGGTCAGGCCATCCGCAGTGGTGAAGATCTCGACCCGCTCCCCGTCGTAGCGAGCCACACCGGTCCCGAAGATGCCGAACCAGAGAGCCCCTTCTCGATCTTCCATTATAGTATAGACCGAATAGGCGGCCAGTGGATGATCGAGACTCAAAGGGGTGAAGTCCGTGCCGTCGAAGCCGATCATGCCCCGGTCCATGGTGCCAAACCAGAGATGCCCGTGACGATCTTCGAGAATGGCATATACGTTGATGCCATCCAGTTCCGGTATGCGGGTGAACCGTCCGTCTTCGAAACGGGCGACGCCGTTCCACGTGCCAAACCAGAGACGCCCACGCCGGTCCTCGGTGATCACCTCTACTTCGTTGCCCGACAGGCCATCCTCCTCGGTGAAGACGGCGTTGTGCCGGCTGTCGAGGCGCCTGAGGCCGTGCCACGTGCCGAACCAGAGATGCCCGTGGCGATCTTCCAGCATCCGGTTGACGTGGTTGCTCGCCAGCCCGCCGCTGCCGGTGAAGTTGGTGAAACCGGAACCGTCGTACCGGCTCACGCCCCCCTGCCAGGTGCTGAACCAGAGGTGCCCCTCGCTGTCCTCCAAGGCGGATACCGTTCGATCGCTGACCAGTCCGTCTTGGCGGGTGTAATTCTGGAATTGGGTCCCATCGTACTGGCTGATGCCCCCCCCGTGGGTGCAGAACCACAGGTCCTGTCGCCGGTCCTTCACGATGGAGAAGACCGCGTCGTGGGCCAGCCCATCGGCGGTGGTGAAGGTGGTGAAGGTCGTTCCGTCGTACCGGCTCGCACCGCCGGCCCCGATCTGCCCGATGGTGCTTTCATCCACATGCCCCGCACCGTACCCGAACCAGAGGAAGCCGTCCCTGTCCTGAGCTACGGATGAGACGAAGTCCTGGGCCAGGCCGTCGGCGGTGGTGAAGGTCTTGAAGACCGTTCCGTCGTATCGGCTCACTCCGCCGCCCTGGGTGGCGAACCACAGATTCCCTTCGCTGTCCTCGAACAGGTGGATGACCCAGTCGCGCCCCAGACCATCGGCCGTCGTGAAGGTCTCCACAACGTCCCCGTCGTAGCAGCTGACTCCTTCCTCGCTGGCAAACCAGATCCTCCCCTGCCTATCCTCCAGCATGTGAAACAGATGGTCGCTCACCAAGCCGCCTGCCGTCGTGAAGGCGGTGATCCGGGAGCCATCGAACCGTCTCGCGCCGATGTCCGAGGCGATCCAGAGGTGGCCCCGGTGATCCTCGAGGAGACTGTTGATGTGTGAAATGGGGAAGCCGTCCCGGGCGCCGAAGCTCTGCCAGGAACCCCGCCAGAAACCGGGTCCTATCTCCACCGTCTTGCCCGGAACGGCCGGGGTGCGATAGATACTCAGACACCAGGGGGCGCCGCCCGCGCCATCGGTCGATTCTGGCTCGATGCCGACGTCTTGCAGCCCCTTCCGCCAGGCGGGATCTCTGCGGAGTTCGAGCCGCTTTCTCTCCAACTCGGCCGGCGTCCCCAGGCCGAACAGCCGACTGGACACGCCACTCACTCCCTGCCGCGCAGGCTCGGCGAATTCCACCAGGTCGTGCTTTTCGAGGAGAGGTGCAAGGTGCCGTTTGTACACGGACGCGAAGTCGTCCAGCCACTCGGACGGCACCCAGAAGGATAGGCGGGCTAGTGTGGGGCTGGTATGATCGGATTTCGACATGGACAAACGCTCCCTCCAATCTACGGAAAGACCCACATCAATCCGTCTGGACCGTGGGGTTTTTTCTGTTTTCCCGCCACCGCTGCGATGCTGATTTTTGAGGCATATCCGTTTTCAGGAAATAGGATACGCTGATGGATGGCCAACGGCAAGTTCAAAAAGAGGAAACGGGATTATGTCGATTATGCTGAAACGCGACGTAAAGGTTGAAGATTTTTCGGATAGGCTCTAAGCTCGACTTTATCCAAGGGTATTGATCGAAGAGGAGATGGCAAATATCCTTTCTGGGAGGGAATTCATTGATTTAATCGTTAAAAGTCCATTTCAACGATCTCGTCTATCCCATCTGGTGTACGAATCTTCGCCCCAAATCCAGTACCTTGTAGGTCGGTGAGATCTTGTTCACTTCTTGCGAGATCGTCAATTCATTCTGACAGGAGGAGAGGATGCGCATCGCGATTGCGGGATTTGCCCACGAATCGAACACCTTTGCCAGCCAGCCGACCCGGCTGGAGGATTTCAGCATCTACGAGGGGGAAGAGATCGTACCGCAGTATGGGAACACCTTCCACGAGGTAGCGGGATACATCGCCGGAGCAAAAGAATTCGGTTTTGAGCTGTACCCGATCATCGAGGCGGGGGCGACCCCCTCCGGGACGGTCACTCGGGAGGCATACGAGGAGGTAACCGGGCGAATCCTGCAAGGGTTGAAGAATGGGCCGCAGTTGGATGGTCTGCTGCTGGCGCTGCACGGAGCGATGGTATCCGAGGATTTTCCGCAGGCGGACGGAGAGACGGTGCGGCGAGTGCGCGAGGCGATGGGATCGGACTTTCCGATCGCGGTGACCCATGACTATCACGCCAACGTGCCGCCGCAGTTGGTGGAGGCGGCGAACGCGCTGATCATCTACAAGACGAATCCGCACATAGATCAGCGGGAGCGGGGGTTGCAGGCCGCGTCGATTCTGACGCGGACGATCCGGGGAGAGGTGCGGCCGACGTCGGCGATCGTCAAGCCGGAAGTGCTGTTCAACATCTACTTCCACAACACCTCCCGGCCGCCGATGCAGCCACTCATGCAGGCGGCGATCGAGCTGGAAAAAGAGCCGGGAATCCTGGGATGCAGCATCGCGGGGGGATACCAATACGCCGACGTCCCGTGGATGGGACCGTCTATCGTGGTGATAACCGACGGGGACGAGGATCGGGCCAGACGCGAGGCGGAGCAACTGGGAGAGCGGATGTGGGCGGGGCGTGAGGAACTGATCGTCGAGGTTGCCGACCCGGCCGCGGCGGTGAAAGAAGCGATGGCGAGCGAGGAATTCCCGGTGGCGCTGATGGACTTTGGGGACAACATCGGCGGCGGTTCGGCCGGGGACTCGACCTTCATTCTGGAGCAGTTGCTGCAGCAGAAAGCCGACGGTTGGGTGGTGACGATCTGGGACCCGGAGGCGGTGCAGGCCTGCGCGAGCGCTGGAATCGGAGAGCAGGTGAGTTTGCAGGTGGGCGGCAAGACCGACGATATGCACGGAACGACGCAGAGCGTGGGGGGGCGAGTGCGGACGCTGCACGACGGATCGTACGAAGAGACCGAGCGGCGACACGGGGGAGGGCGGTACTTCGATCAGGGGCTGACGGCGGTGGTCGCGGTGGACTCGGGCGAGTCGGGGAAGGGCGGATTACTGGTGCTCAACAGCGTCCGGGCCATGCCCAATAGCATCCACCAGATTACCTGCGTGGGGATTCAGCCACACCAGCAGAAGATCATGGCGGCCAAAGGAGCGGTAGCGCCGCGGGCGGCGTACGAACCGGTATCCGCCCGGGTGGTCGAAGTGGACTCGGGCGGAGCGACGGCGATCCACCGGCCGCAGGAGGAGTACGAGCGGGCCCGGAAGAGCCTGTACGAATGGCGGGCCGGTTGACTTTTCCCGGGGTGCCGTCTACCTTAAATCGCTCTCAACGACATAATATCCATATATAATACAGGAGACGCGACATGAGTTTGCGCATTGGCATCGTCGGCGCCGGGGCGAATACCCGCAGTCGGCATATTCCCGGTTTTCAGGAGATCGACGGGGTGGAAGTGAGCGCGGTCTGCAACCGCTCGCGCGAATCCGGTCAGAAGGTAGCGGACGAGTTCGGGATTGCCCACGTATTCGAGGATTGGAAGGAGCTGGTGCACAGCGACGCGGTAGACGCGATCTGCGTCGGCACCTGGCCGTACCTGCACTGCCCGATCTCGCTGGAGGCGCTGGCCGCCGGCAAGCACATCCTGACCGAAGCGCGCATGGCGATGAACCTGGACGAGGCAAAGCAGATGTACGCCGCCTCGCAGCAGAGCGACAAGGTGGCGATGATCGTGCCGGCACCGTTCTATCTGGAGTCGGAGTCACTGCTGCTGGAGATGGTGGCGGACGGCTACTTCGGCGATTGGCTGGAGATCCATCTGCGCGGCATGAGTGGGGCATACGACCCGTCGGCGCCGTTGCACTGGCGCCAGCGCAAAGAGCTGTCGGGCAACAACATCATGGCCCTGGGGATCATCAACGAGACAGTGCGGCGCTACGCCGGCGACGAAAAGGGACTGCTGGCCCACGGCAGAACCTTCACGCCGGAGCGAGTAGATGCTCAAACCGGAGAGAAGCTACCGGCGGACGTGCTGGAAAGTCTGGGCGCTGTGGTCGAGATGGAGTGCGGCGCTACGGCGGTGTACCACCTGAGCAGCGTGGCCCCCCAGGGAGCCAGTGGGGCATTCGAGTTCCACGGCACCAAAGGGACGTTCAAGCTGGGGGATGGGGGGGCCTGGATAGCGGCTGCGGGAGAAGATCTGCACCAGCTGGAAGTGCCCGCCGAAAAGCAGGGGGGATGGCAGGTGGAGCAGGACTTCGTGGACGCCATCCGTAAAGGTAAGCCGGTGACGCACACCAGCTTCGCCGACGGAGTGAAGTACATGGCCTTCACCGAGGCGGTGCAGATCAGCCTGGCGGAGGGACGCCGCGTGGAACTGCCGCTCGACTGATCGGGAAGACCGGCAGCCTGTCCCGCCCCTTTCAAAATTCGGTTATTTTTTTTAAATTCAATGGTTTGAGATATACATCCGGACACTCGCAGAACGGGAACGGGGTTTCCCGTCCCTCTTTTTACAAAAAGCGAGTGAAGGGCCGATTATTTGCTAATTTTTTTATAAAGACAACTCTACATGGCAGGAAGGGACGCGCAGCTATGACGAACGCGGAAAATCAGCAAGCACCGGTGCTGCAGACGCTGCCCGGCGACGAGGTGCGGCAGATCATGTGGCGGTTCGCCGATCGGTTCGACCTGCAAATGGTGGTGCAGTCGGCCCGCGGCGTGGCCCGCGGACCGGTGGCCCGGCTGGTGGCCGATGGCGAGCGCAACACGCACGAGTGGACCGAGGCCAAGAATCGACAGCTCGCCGCCTTTGACGAGTCGGGAATCACCTCGGCATTCCTAGATCTGGAATACGGCGGCTACCTGGAGGGTCCGAAGAATCTGGCGGCATCGCTGATCGCCTTCGAATTGGCCTGGGTCGACGGCGGGGCCGCGACCGGCAGCCTGGCCGGAAACCTGGCGCTGTCGCCGATCCACGAGCGCGGCACCCCCGAGCAGCGAGAGACCTACATGAGTCGCTGCGTGCCGCCGCAGCCGGGTGAAGATCGCAAACCCTGGCGCGGGGCATTCGTCCTGACCGAGCCCCTCCCCTATGTCGGTGTCGACACCGGCGTCCTGTCGGGCAAAGTGCGCATCAGCGAGTGGCAAGAGGGGGAGGAGCCGGTCCTGCACGTGGATAAGCGGGGGCGGTTTATCACCAATATGGACTACGCCAACTTCGCAGTAGTGGCGGTAGAGGGGGACAACGAGCAGATCAAGGGAACCTGCATGATCATCCTGGAAGAAGAGGATGAGGGCACTTTCGATCGCGGGGCACCGACCCAGAAACTGGTGCACCAACTCTCGTCGACGCGCGACCCGATCTTCAACATGAAGGTGCCGGCCAGCCGGATCGTCGGCGGCTACACGGTGGAAGATGGGGTGATCATCCCCGCTTACAATCACAGCCAGATCATCGAAGCGGTCTTCCACCGCACGCGGGTGACCGTAGGGCTGATGTCCGCAGCCAAGCTGCTGTCGGCGGTCGAGCCGGTGATCCGCTACCAGCGCGGCCGATTCCGCGGCGGCGAGGGCAACCCGGGCACGCCGCGCTACGAACTCGGGCTGCAGATGAAAGAGGATGTGCTCCACCGGCTAATCGACGTGTGGGCCACGGGAGAGGCGAGCGCTTCTCTCGGTTTTGAAGCCTCGCGCATATTCGACGTATTCGATCCCCTCGACCAGCAGAAGGAAGCGATCTTCGCCGAGAAGGGGATCAAGGGAGGACGGGCCCAGTTCCGGGAGCTGCGCAAGATGCACCAGCCGGCTCTCGAATACCTGGGTCTGGCGGCGCGTCCGGAGAGCGAACGAGACCAGGCGCGCTTCGACGAGTTGGCAGCGGAACCGCTGGTCCAGTATCTGGCCAAAGAGTCCCTGGCCAGCGTGCTCTGCCCGGCCTGCAAACTGTGGAACACCGGACATGGGGCGAATATGATGCGCGAAGCGGTCAGCCTGATGGGCGGCTACGGAATCACTGAAGACTGCCCCGGTTTCCTGGGCCAGAAGTGGATGGACACCCAATTGGAGGCGACCTACGAGGGACCGGAGGCAGTGCAGCGGCGGCAGATGAGCGTGACCATGACCAACGAGCTGTTCCTGACCCAGTTCCGCCAGTGGATCAAAGAGATGCGGGTGATCGCCGCGCAGAAGCCGGGCTCCGGCGCCTGCGCGCTGGCCTCGGCCATGGAGCTGTGGGAGTGGACGCTGCGCCACCTGCTGAAGGCGGTGGACGCCGACGGCAAGAAGCTCTATCGCGACCAGCGACAGGGGGTGACCTTCCCGATGGCCGATGCGCTGGCGTGGCTGCTGGCAGCGCGCTTCCTGATTCTCGACACGAGGGAGTTGGAAGAAAAAGGACCCGAAAATCCGGCTCTGGCCGAAGGATTGCCCGGTCTGGTGCAGTTCTACGAAGATCTGTGCCACGTGCAGGCGGCGCAGACGGCCGGGGAAGTGGGGCGGATCTGCTCCGAGCTGGTATTCGGATACAACCGCCACCCGGCTTGGGAAACGACGGGGGAGACCTGCTATCAGATCGAGGAACTGGACGAACTGGAAGGCGTCATGCCGGGAATCTCGGCCAGTGCCCGGTCGGTCAGTGATGTGGTAGAAACCGACGGTTCACACGCGGAAAAAGCCGGTCCCTGCGTGCGCTTCGACGGATACGAGACGTTCGCGCGGCTGCGCAGCCGGCTGGACGGCTGTCTGACCGGGGCGCGACTGTCCAAGGACCGGGCCTCGCAGTCGCTGACGCAGGTGATGATTCCCGAAGCGCTCGACTACCCACTGTAGGATCGACAGGAACGGTATGGAGAACGCAGAACGTCAGAGCATGGAGGTCGATATCGCCTGTGCCGGTTTCGGACCGGCAATGGGCGGTTTTTTGGCCACGCTGTCGCAGGCGATGGTCGATGAGACCGGCATGCCAGCTCTGGAGAGCAAGGTAATGCCGGGAATGCCGCTGCAGGTCGTCTGCTACGAGCGGGCGGACGATATCGGCTTCGGTGTATCGGGAGTGGTCACCCGAGCCCGGGGGATCCGCAAGACCTTTCCCGAACTCGATCCTACCCAGATACCGATGGCCCATCCGGTAAAGGAAGAGAAAGTCTTCTATCTGCTCGATCCGGGTGGTGCCAGTCGGCGCTCGGCCGGCCTGAAGGTGGTTGACAAGCTAGCTCGCGGTCTGCGCTGGATGTTGCCGTATGAGGAGCACGCGGTCGAGTTGCCCTACATTCCGGAATTTCTGAAGAAGGAAGACGGCCTGCTGTTGTCTATTGGGCAGTTCAATCAGTGGGTGGGCAACCAACTGATGGGCTCGGGCCTGGTGCAGATATGGCCGGGCACGCCGGTGGACAGCCCGCTCGTCGAAGAGGGGCAGGTAGAAGGGGTGCGCCTGGTGGACCAGGGGACCGATCGACAGGGAAATCCGGACACCGGGTACATGCCGGGGATGGATATCCGTGCGGGGCTGACCGTAGTGGGAGACGGCCCGATCGGCCCGGTCGGCCGTCAACTGGACGAAGAGTTCGGCCTGCCCGAAGGCCATCACCAGCGGGAGTGGGCGGTGGGCATGAAGATGGTGGTCGATCTGCCGGAGGACTGCGCTCTGGAGCCGGGCACCGTGATCCACACCTTCGGGTATCCGGAGCCGGAGATCTTCGGTTTCATGTACGTCTATCCGGAACGAGTCGCGTCGCTGGGGATCTTCGTCCCCTCGTGGATGGATAGCCCGGTGCGCACCAGCTATCGATACCTGCAGCACTGGATGATGCATCCGGCGCTGTGGCGCTATCTGGAGGGCGGCAGTATGCGCTCGTGGGGGGCCAAGACGCTGCAGGAGTCGGGGATGCGCGGTGAGCCGCGTCTGGTCGGCGATGGTTTCGCGCGCATCGGCGAGGGCTCGGGCAGCACCAACGTGCTGACCGGTTCGGGGGTGGATGAGGCGTGGACCACGGGGGTGCTGCTGGCCGAGGGAGTGATCGAGCTGTACAAAGAAGGGAAGCCGTTCACCCAGAAAAATCTGGACAAAGCGTACGTCCGCCGCCGCCGGCAGAGCTGGGTGGAACACGAAGGGCACGAGGCAGCCCAGGCACGGGACGGTTTTCAGCGCGGATTTCTCTCGGGACTGATTGGCATGGGACTGACCGGATTGACCCGAGGGGTGATCAACCTGCCTGGCCGCTCCAAACCGCCGCACGCGCGGGTGCCGTCGCTGGAGACGTTCTACCGGGGTAAAATTTCGGCGCAGGAGATCGAAGAACTCCGCGCCAGGGCGGCTGCGGAGGGGACATCGGTGCACGATGCACTCATGGCGCGGGTAGGGTGGGACGAGATCCCGTACGACGGTAAACTACTCCTCTCGCAGCAGGATGCTCTGCTGGTCGGGGGCAAGGTGCAGGCGCCGCCCGGGTACGCCGATCACGTGGTTTTCCTCTATCCGTCGCTGTGCGAAAACTGCGACAACAAGCTGTGCATCGAGGTCTGCTCCGGGGAGGCGATCACCTCGGCAGAAGACGGGGGGGTGCCGGAGTTCGACCGGGAGAAGTGCGTGCACTGTGGGGCGTGCGTCTGGAACTGCACGCAGCCGCGAGAAGAGGGGAGCGAGCGGGGAAACATCGAATTCCGCGCGGGAGCGGGCGGGCTGCACTCGGCGGAAAACTAAAGAACTGTATCACTGTATCGATTCACTAATACAGTGGATTTATACCCACCTGGGAAACCAGGTCCAGAAGGCCTGGTCAGAGCTGTTTCGCTACATAGAAAAAAATTATTATTTTATAGGTCCGAGTGCGGCGGAGAAGAAGTTCCCTATTTTCTGCCGCAGCGATTTTGCGAATGTCGTTTGGTGTCTATAGCGGAGATCAGGGATATTATGATCTCCGCATCACTTTGACTTTCAGAAAATTGATCAGCAGCAACTTATGATACCATCGTAAAAAGTCCTTTTAAACGATCTCGTCTATCCCATCTGATATACAGATCTCCGTCTCAAGGACAGTATCTTGTGGGTCGGTGAGATCGTGTTCACTTTTTACGAGATCGTCAACTCATACGGGAGAATGCGATGAGCGCTGGATTTCAGATCGTGGTCTGCGGCAGTCTGGTGCCGGACCCGCTGCAGACGTTGGAACCGATAGTCGGCCCGACCGGTCCGGGTTTGAAGAACGAGATGATGCTCCCCTCGGTGCTGGATCCGTGGGCCGGGCACGCGCTGTTCGAGGCGGCGCATCTGGCCGCGAATGTGGCCGACAGCAAGGTCTGGCTGGTGAGCCTGGGGCCGAAGGCGAGATTGCAGCAGTTGATGATGAGCATCGCCCAGAAGGTGCCTTTCGAACTGATAGCGCTGGACGGCCCAGCCGGCGGATTCACCGATGCGAGTGAAGTGGCGGCGACGCTGGCCGGGGCGATCGAGGGGATCGACGGACTGGATCGGGAGCGCCTGCTGTTGTTCGGAGGATGCGCTTCGGCATCGAGGGATGCGGGAGCGACTCTGCAGATGGTCGGTGAGCGGCTGGGGATTGGGGACCAGTTTCTGGGCGTGGATGAGTTGAAGGTGCAGGAGGACGGCGGCCTGCAGATCAAAGAGCGAGTCGAAGGAGGACAGTATCTGGCATCGGTCTGTCAGGGGCCGCCGGCAGTTCTCGGCTGGGCGACGGGGAACCTGCCGGAGCCGCCGAACAATCCGCAGGTGGGCATGATGAACATGCGCGCGATTATGCCGGCGCTGCAGAAGGCACAGCCGGCTCAGGCGGGGGCCGAAGGGATCACTTACGAAAGCGTGGAACTGCCGCAGCAGAAGCGGGAAACGCGAATCGTGCGAGATGTGCCCGCAGAGGAGATCGCCCGCGAAATCGTCGAGTGGATCGAGAGCTGAGATACCTCGTTTCCAAAGATCATACAATCGGTCAGTAAAGAGAGATAGACAGGACACTGAAGATGGAAAAGATACTGTATCTGGCGCACACCGAAGCGGACGGCACCCTGGGAAAAGCGGCGCTGGAGACGCTGGGCGCAGCGGTAGAATTAGCGCAGAGCGATGCGAGCCTTACGGTCGGGCTAATCGGCGAAGAGGTGCAAGCAGCGGCGGATGTGATCGCCACCTGCGGGGCGGAGAAATTTCTCGGAGTGGCGGGAGCCGAGTTCGGGATCTCGCGCTACGGCAGCGATGCAGCAGCGGCGGTCGCCCTGGTGCAATCGTCGGAAGCTACCCTGGTGGTAGCGCCGGCCACGACCCGGTTCTGCCGGGCGCTGCCGGGTGCCGCGCAGCGGGTGGACGGAAAGATCGACACCCAGGTAACCGGGATCGTCGGCGAAGGGAATGATTTGAAGGTCCAGCGCTGGTACTATCGGCAGCGGATGGTGGCGACTCTGAGCCGGACGCAGCGGCCATGGTTCGCGCTGATCGCCTCGGGCTCGTTCGGAGCGTGGTCGGGAACAGCGGGTTCGGCCGCAGTTGAAGCGATAGCGGTGGAGCTCCCGGAGATGCGGACCCGTGTGGTGGGCATTGAGGCGGCATCGACGGACGCGCAGACGATTCGACCGGAGGCGGAGATGCTGTTCGTGGCCGGGGCGGGCTGGACCAAGAAGCAGGCGGATGGACAGGTGCACGCCAGGGATGCGGAGTCGCGGATTCTGGGTTTTCTGGAAAAAGCACAGGCGTCGTTGGGAAGCAGCAAGTCGCTGGTCGACCAGGGGAGCGAGGGAGAGGAAGTGCTCTCCTTTATGAGTCACCTCAACCAGGTGGGCCAGACCGGCTCGACGCCGCGACATCCGAAAGGTTTGGCGACCTGCTGCCACGGGGAGGAACCGCACGTGGTCGGCTGGCGCTTCATCAACGAGCGCCGCGCCATCAACCTGGACGCCGGCTGCGGCTGGGGCCAGGGAAAGGCGGACGTGCTCTACGTGGCCGACGCCTTCGAGGTGATGGAAAAGGTGAACGAAATGCTGGGGGAGAGCTGAGCGAGAAGCCGTCATTTTTGAGAATTTCGGAGAGGTCCGGGGCGCGCAGCGCTTCGGACCTCTTTTGCTGATATACTGCAATGGATGCATACGTGGTCGTTGCGCCGTGGGAGCGTTCTAATTATTATCGCGCAAGGAGCCACGATAGGATTTTTCGTCGGGATGCGAGAAAGCACGGACCGAAGGATGTGAAACCATGACCTCCGATAAGACAACTGGCGCACTGGACAGCAGAACCATCATCGCCCTTCTCACCCAGCATGGTGATGAGATCCGGCGGCGGTTTACCGTCGAAAAGATCGGACTATTCGGTTCCTACGCCCGAGGGGAGGCACATTCCGACAGCGATGTGGATCTGCTGGTCGAATTCGAACAGCCGACTTTCGATCACTATATGGATTTAAAATTCTTCCTCGAGGATCTTCTTCAGATAGAAGTGGACCTGATTCTGGCCGATACTGTCAAACCCAGACTCGCACCGTATATCCGCCGCGAGGTGATCTATGCCTAGAGATATCCGGCTCTATCTGGACGATATCGTAGAAGCCATCGACAGAATTCTGGACTATGTCGGGAAGATGAATTTTGCGCAGTTTGCCGCCGACCAGAAGACTATCGATGCGGTCGTCCGCAACCTGGAGATCATCGGCGAAGCGGCTCGGAATCTGCCTGAAGAAACGAGGATATCTTCGCGAGAAATGGAGTGGCGCAAGATCGTCGGTCTGCGGAATGTTCTGATCCATCAGTATTTCGGCATAAATAATCCCATTGTCTGGGACGTCGTGCAGAACAAACTTGGACGATTGAAATCGACCTGCGAAAAGCTTCGGGAGATAGAACCAGAGGGAGGAAAAGAGGAATCGGGAGAGTATTGATCCAGAAATCCATTTGCTTGTTGAAGAGGTTCGGGATGTGCGACATTCCGGACCTTTCTGTGTACACACTGGTGGAGATCCGAAAAGAGAAATGGTATCTTGGAAGGAGAGTGTAGTTGCAATAGAGGACCTCAGATGAATTATAGATGGAAGGGTATGTTGAGAAGAGATGCGGGAAGAGATTTGCTTTTACTGAGCGCACTGATCGCTCTACTGGCGACAGCCGGACAGGTGGTGGCCGAGTTCCGATGCGCCGGATTTACAGGCGCGGCCTTCGCCACAGCAACCGGGGCGAGGGCCAAACTCGCGCGAAGAGCATCCACTGGCACGCCTCAGGTCGTGGTAATCTTCGCCGGGTTTCAGGGGGAAGTGGCGAATCGACAGGCACCGTCGTGGGCGGCGAATTTGCTCGATCCGCAGCACCCGGGTAGCATCAGTCATTTTTACGACGCCATGTCATTTGGACTGCTGCGCGTGCGGGGAGAGGTGGCTGGACAGAGATACGAATCGGCGCGGTCTGCGGCGGCTTATCTGACCGACGATCCGACCATGTCGGGAAATTTTGGGACGTTCGTTCTGGAAATTCTGAGGCGGGCGGATGCCGACATCGACTTCTCCCGCTTCGACAACGATGGGCCGGACGGCATGCCCGACTCGGGTGATGATGACGGGATCGTGGATGCGGTCTTCGTCAATCTGGCCTCTGCCCCCCGCAACTTTTTGAAAGGTTCTGCGACCGGGATTTCCACGCTGGGATTCGAGGAGGAGTTCATCACCGACGATGCAGGGGTGGGTGGCGTGCCGGTTCGCATCGACCCCAGGCAGGGTACAGTTCAGCAGGGAAGGACTTTCCCCGAAGCGGTTGGCGCCATGTGCCACGAATATGGGCATCTGCTAGGACTACCGGATTTGTATGATACGGGTTTTCTGAGCAAAGAAAATGCGCCACCGGGAGAGGATTCGGCCGGCATCGGCCGGTGGGGGTTGATGGGCTGGGGGGCGGGTGGATGGAATGGGGATGACGGTCCGAACAGTTTCTGCGCCTGGAGCCGTCTACGACTGGGTTGGGCAACGGTGACAGAGATCTCGCAGGTGAGCGAAGAGATGCGGCTGCCCGAGGTGGGTGGCCGGGGGAATGTCTATCGAGTTCCGCTGGACGCGGACTCGTTCTTCCTGCTAGAATATCGACGGCGGAACAGCACGCACTACGATCGGCACATTCCGGGAGAGGGGTTGCTGGTGTGGCACGTGGAATTTGATTCCCGTCTGGGACCTGAAACGGTAGATCTGGAGTGCGCGGATGGTCGGTGGCTGGAGGCGGGGTATCCACTCGGAGAGCAGGCGGACAGCCACCTGGGAGGCGACAATCTGGACTTCTGGGCGCACGATGAGGAATACGCGCGGGACCACGCGGGGAATATAGGGGATGGCACCGATCCGTTCGACGGGGTTCGCTTCCGGTCGTTCACACCGGAGACGAATCCGGATTCCTACGCTCACGATCGTCAGCGTAGCGTGTGGATTGAGGAGATTTCCCTGGAGGGTGACGTGGCCAGGGCGCGGGTGCAGGCCATTCCTCCTCGGGTGGAGATTGCTTCGATGAAACTTCTCGACGCAGATGGGAATGGCCTACTGGCCTTCAAGGAAGAGGGGGGTATCCGTCTGTTGGTAGCCAACCGGGGTGGGTTAGTAGCCCGTGATGTGCGGGTCGTCCTGTCCACGGAGGAACCGCTGCTGGAGGTGTTGCAGGCGGAAGCCCGATTCGGGGATCTGGCAGTCGGAAAGTCCTCGATGACACCCGTCGATGATGGAGAATTCCCGCGGCTTCGGCTGGAAGCCGATTTCAGCGGGGAAAGACAGCTCTCCGTGAGGCTGGATGTGTACGAGAACGGCGTCCTGGTCGGGGGGCGCGACTTCCAGATCCACGCAGCTTCTTCTGTTCTTCTGTCCGGTCGGGTCGTGGACGAAGCGGGGAATGGGCTGGAAGGAATAGAATTCGCGGTGTTTTGTTTTCCCTTTTCCAAAACCCTGAGCTTCAGTATCCGATCCGGAGAAGATGGAGCTTTTCAGCAGGAGGTTCCACCCGGGCAATGTCTCTTCTACAGAGAAGAGGAAGAGAACCTGGCGCGAAGCATCTCCTTGCGGGTCCTGGGGGATACCTATCTCGAGGCTGTCATGGACGAGGTGCATCCGGTGACTGGCACGATTCGCGATCCCGAGGGGAACCCCCTGTCCAGAATAAGGCTCTGGGCTGAATGGCCCAGGGGGAATACCCGGATGACCACCGGGGAAGATGGCGGCTATTCTCTGATGCTGCCTCGCGGCCTGCACACTATTGAGGCAACGGACAATGCGTCAGGAAGGGAGCAGAATTTCCCCCGGCAGGAGTTCGAGGTGGGAGTGGGCGGGGAGACGCATTTCGACATGGTGCTGAAACGGGGGGTTCGGGTCGCCGTAGAGGTGGTGGATGAGGAGGGGGTGGGAGTGGGTGATCTGCTAGTCCGGGCATCGGGACATGCCGGGGCTTCGGCACGCACTGGTGGAGAGGGGATCGCCGTTATGGAACTACTACCGGAGGTGTACAAGTTTCAGCCTTACAATCCACCTGCGCCCTATCTCGGCAACTCCCTGCCGTATCGGATGGTCGCCGCAGACACCACGGTGAGGATCGAACTGCAACTGCGGCGGGGATTCACCATCACCGGATCGGTGCGCGACGAATCCGTGGAACCATCGTTCGATGCTCTGCTCTACTTTCTATCCCTGGATTCGGGTGGATATTTCCAGACTTTGGTAGGAGAAGATGGCGCTTATGAGGTGCTTCTGCCCGGGGGACGGTATCAGCCTGTCTTCTTCCCCTATGAAAGAGGTAAGAGTTTACTCCAGTCGTTCGCCACGATTTTGGTGGCCGGGGATGATGTCTTCGACTTCGTGGCGAAAGGGGGCATACTCATTGATGGAAAACTGCTCGATGAGGAGGGCGGCGGTCTGGCCGATGTGTTCATATCGGGTCATTCGGCGCAATTCTATGCGAGGAGCCGTGCCCGCACGCGGGACGACGGATCGTTCGAGATCTATCTGAAACCAGGGCAATACGAGTTTTTCGGATTCGAAGACTATGGGCTGTCAGAAGATAATGGATTCTGGCACTTCGGCGATGCCGAGGTATTCCCTTCCGGAATGTTCGAACTACGTACGTCATTCCCGGCTTCGCTACGCGGACGGGTGGTCGATGCAATGGGAGGGGGGGTAGGTAACGCCCTCGTCGCGCTGGGACGAGGCGAGGTGACTGAGGCCCTGGATAATGCCTTCATGGCCGGCAATGGCGGGACAGGTTCGGCCGGCGGGATTTTCGCCGATGAGGATGGGAAATTCGAACTGAGGGGATGTCCCGGCACGTATATCGTGGCAATTTTACCCTACTGGGGGAGTGGAGTAGGAATCGTGCGCAGGGGTGTCGAACTGTCCGGGGACGAGGAGCGGGAGCTGGTGTTGCCGGCGGTCGGGACGGCGCATTCGGTGTACGGGGAGATCGAGTGCGAACCGGATTTTCCCTGGAGCGGAATAAGGCTGCAACTCTACGATCAGGCGACGGGGATCGTCGTCCGTGGTTCGGCTCTCGCCGGGAGCTATCTTCTGGAAGTGCCCCCGGGACACTACCGGGTGCGCGTCGGACTTACGCATCGCGTGCGGGGGATGTACAAGATCTACGAGATGGGAGCTATGCGGGTAGAGGGAGATATGCGATGGGACATCCGGCTGACCGGGGAAGATACAACGGTGGCGGGAGAGGTGGACGGGGCGCTACCTGGGCAGGTGACACTGGCGCAGAACTTTCCCAATCCGTTCAATGGCGGCACGACGATCTCTTTCGATCTTCCCCGGCCCGGAACAGTGGCATTGACTGTCTTCAACATCCTCGGCCAGCCGGTGCGAAAGCTGGTCCAGGTTCAGATGGAAGCTGGTCACCATAAGGTGGTATGGGATGGCAGGAATGATCGGGGACGGAGCCTGGGGAGCGGGGTGTTCTTCTACCGGTTGGTCGGCGATGGTCAGGTTCAGATTCGGCGCCTGCTGCTGCTCAAATAGTGCCACGTGAAATCCATCAGCATGAAAATCGGAATAGCGCGAAGATCTCCTCCGCCAACAAACAGGTCTCCGGGTGTCAGGTGATGATACAGAGCGCACCCTATTCAGGTTCATTATCGGAAGATCTTAATCCCCTTCAGTCCAGCCCATAGGCGGCGATCTTGGCCAGCAGGGTCTTGCGGGTGATGTTGAGCCGGGCGGCGGTGCGGGTGCGGTTGTGCTGTTCCAGATCGAGCGCTTCGGCGATGATGCGTCTCTCCACACCGGACAGGATTTCGGCGAGCGTCGCATCCTTTGCCTCGACCGCGACCTGATTCTGCAGACGCAGGGGAAGGTCCTGCGCCTGGATGAGATTTTCACGGCACATGACGGCGGCTCCCTGGAGGACGTTCTCCAGCTCGCGCACATTGCCCGGCCAGTCGTACTGGCGGAAGAGCTCCAGGGCTCGAGGTGCCACCCCCTGCAGTCTATTCTCGGTTTCCCGATTGATGCGGTCGATGAAAAAATCGACCAGTAGGGGAATGTCCTCCTGCCGCTGGCGCAGGGGGGGCAGGCGAATGGCCACCACGTTCAGGCGATAGTAGAGATCCTGACGAAAATCTCCACCCTGCACCAGGGATTCCAGCTCCTGATTGGTGGCGGCGACCAGGCGCACGTCGACCGGGATGCTCTCGCTGCCGCCGATGCGCGTTACCTCGCGCTCCTGGACGACGCGTAGAAGCTTCCCCTGCGCCTCGGGGGGGAGCTCGCCGATCTCGTCCAGAAAGAGGGTGCCGCCGCCGGCCTGCTCGAACTTGCCGAGATAGCGCTGGCGGGCATCGGTGAAGGCACCGGGCTCGTGGCCAAACAGCTCGTTTTCGATCAGATGGGCGGGGAGGGCCGCGCAGTTGAGTGCCACGAAGGGACCCTCTTTGCGCCTGCTCTGATGGTGCAGGGCGCGGACGATCAGCTCCTTGCCGGTGCCGCTTTCTCCCTCGACCAGCACGGTCACCTCACTCCGGGCAGCGCGCACCACCCGGGCGAAGACCGCCTGCATGCCATCGCTGACACCGACGATATTCTCCAGAGCATAGCGCTGGTCGAGCTGTTCCTTGAGATCTTCGACCTGGTTCTCCAGACTCCGCTGTTCCAGGGCGCGGCGAATCAGATTGAGGAGCTCGTCGTTGTCGAACGGCTTCTCGATATAATGGTAGGCACCCAGCTTCATGGCGCGCACGGCTGACTCGACGCTGCCGTACGCGGTCATAACGATCACCTGCGCCTCCAGACCTCGAGCGCGCAGCAATTCCATCGTTTCGATGCCATCCATGCCGGGCAGAGAGAGGTCCATCAGCACCAGATCCGGCTGGAAGTCGAGCCCCTTTTTGAGACCCTCTTCGCCGGAAACAACGGCTTCGACTGTATACCCCTCGTCCGCCAGCAGGCGGGAGAGGATGGTGCGGATCTGTTTCTCGTCATCGACGATGAGGATTTTCATGCGGATCACAGTTTTACCTTTACCTGGGTGCCGACGCCCGGCTGACTGTCGATATCGATTTCACCGCCGTGACGAGAGAGGATGCCGTAGCAAATGGCCAGCCCCAGGCCGGTCCCCTCTTCCTTGGTGGTGAAGAACGGATCGAAGGCGCGTTCCAGATCTTCGTCCGACATGCCGGCGCCGGTATCGGCCACTTCCACCTGACAACGATCGCCGAACGGACGCATGGCTACGGATAGGGTGCCGCCTTCGGGCATCGCCTGGATGGCGTTCATGAAGAGATTGAGAAAGACCTGTTTAAGCTGGGCCGGATCGGCACTGATGGAATGATCCTCTGCCGACAGATCGAGAGAGATCTCGACGCCCCTTTTCCGAGCAGTAGTTTCGACCAGATGGATGGTTTGGCGGAGAAGTTCGGGTAGATGGACCTCTTCGAGACTGGGATCGCTGGGGCGAGCAAAGGAGAGCAGGCCGGCGATAATCTGGTCGATCCGGTCGACTTCGGAGATCAACTCGTCGATCAACTCCCGTTTGGAATTGTCTTCGCCATAGTCGCGGCGAAGATACTGAATAGTGCTGCGGATACCGGTGAGGGGATTGCGAATTTCATGAGCGGCACCGGCGGCCAGTTGGCCGACCGTGGCCAACCGCTCGGTGCGGTACAGGCGACGCAGCCGGAGTCGGCTCTGGCGCAGGAGAAGGACGTTCTGCAACGCCAGGCCCAGACGCGGGCCGAGCTGTTCCAGAAACTCCAGATCTCCCCGCTCGAAGCTCTGCTCGCGACCGATGAGGAGAAGGCCTACCAGGCGATTCATGGCAGTGAGTGGAACGACCAGGGCGATCTGTAGTTGGGCGAACAGGTCGCGCTCGGACGGCTCCAGAAAGTCGATTACGCCGGGTTTCTCGGCGATGACCAGAGGGCACTCGTTGGTCACCAGCCATCTGGCCAGGCGGGATTGGTGATTTAGCTGCAAATCCTGAAGATCGATGCCGTCACAGCCCCGCTGACCGCGCAGTTGAAAGGGACCGTCCTCTTCTTCGGCGAGCAGCAGGAGCAGTCGTTCGGCGCGCGCCGCCTCGCGCAGCTTGCCCAGCTCTTCGCCGACGAGGGGCTCGAGGTCGGCGATCAGATTGAGCGCCTGGCTCAGCTCGTTCAAAGAGCGGTCGATATCGGTCCGGATGGCGGATTTCCCTGAATCACCCAGGCGGGCGAGAGCTTTCCAAAGGGGAGTCAAGACCGCAGTCGCGCCGATGGCGAGCAGAGCAGCCAGCCAGCCGCTGCCATTGACTTCGCCGAAGAGCCGGGGAACGACGGACTGCAGGCTGGCGAAGACCGCCAGGCAGAAGAGAGCGGGAAGGGTATACTGGAGAAGGGTTCGCATCATTTCCTAATATGGCCGTCCCGATCGAAAAGCGGAAAGGATCAATCGATCTTTCCCTCGAATTGACGGGTATCCGGGCATCTTGTGGTATTCCAGAACCCTCGACATTCAGAACGTCTGATGCAGTCAGGCAAAATTGTCTTAAGAAGAACGTCTGACATAGCACAGACACACTTACCTGAAGATCAATAGTAAGAAATCTGCAGGGTCCACTTCAAGCGATGCGGGCGCGCAGGAAAGCCAGGTGCGCGGCCATGAAGGCGATCAGAGCGAAGAGAGCCAGTAGCAACAGCCCGGAAAGTGTCGATAGAATGGTCGCCTGGGCGGAAAGATCTTCGGAGAATCTGGGCACGGCCTCGGGGGGGACTTCTCGACGTGAAAGGCCCTCCAGCAACCCGGGAAGATGATAGCTGTCGGGGTCGCGGGCATCTTCGGCCTGGATGAACCGGCGAAAGGTCGTGCGGTAGGCCCGCGCTGCCTGTACGAAACGGTGATGGCGGGCAGAACCCGTGTCGGCCAGAGATTCGAGCACATCCTGAAAGAGACCGTACGGAGTGACCCGGTTCAACCGACGACTTTGCTCCACCTGCTGCCAGTTGCGCTCGAATTCCCTATCCTGAAAGCTTTCGTCAAATCGTCGCCATTCCTCGGTAAAAGCCGAGAGCGCGGCTACGAGTTCCACGGGTGGCCGACCGTCGGGGTTGGTATTGACCAGTTCGTGGATGGCGTACTTTTCCCTCAGATCTTCGATCTTTTTTTCGCGTGTCTGCCAGTCAAAAGTCGGTGTCTCCAGAGGGGCGAGCATGCCAGGCGTGGTGTTGGGTATGAGGATAACCAGCACGCCCCAGACGAGGACGAGGACGACCAGACTGGAGGAGGAACGGGCACAGCAGGAGGAAACCGCCAGACCGAGACCGACGAAGAAGGCGAGATAGAGCAGTGCGGCGACGAAGATAGCTGCGATTTTCCCCAGGATCTCCAAAGTGAAGGAGATGGGACCGAACAAACCGGCGATGAGCAGATCGACCAGTGTCCCGATAGCCAGGGGCACGAACAGGATGAGCAGGACACTGAGGAACTTTCCTCCGAGCACGGCGCTGCGGGGCACGGCGCCACTCAACACGAGCTGCAGGGTGCCGGTTTGGCGTTCACCGCAGATGCCGTCGAAGGTGAACAACACGGCCATCAGGCTGAAGATGAAGCCGATGATAAAGACCCAGTCGATATCGATGAAATCGGAGACGATGCCGGATAGGGGAGGCTCACTGAGCTGGTCGTAGTGGAGAATCCAGGGGGCCCACAGGGTTATCTGCCCCCACGATCCCGACTGGGAACTCTGTGAATTGGCCATGATGCGCGCGGGAAGAAAATCGTCGCGGCCGGAGGCACAAAAGACCAGCTGGCTCGGTTTCTTGTATAGCGAACCGGGTCCCCGGACCCCCAACATGGCCAGATCCTCGGCCCGTTCGCTCAGCAATTCATCGGCGCGCTGCTGGTTGGCGATATAGCGATTGATCCGCTCCTGGAACTTGCCTCCGGAGAAGGTGACGCCGTTGAGAGTCATCAGCCCGATGGACAGAAGCATGGCCAGAACGAAGCGCAGGCTGAGAAGATGGTCGAGGAGTTCGCGGCGGAGGAAATAGAATAGCATGAGATTCTCCTAACGCACATCATAGCGGCGGAAGCGCCAGTACGCTCCCAGGAAACCGACGAGATTGAAGAGCAGCAGGGCGGTCAGACTATATCGAGCGCGTCCGAGTTTTTTCCACAATCCCTCACGAGGAGGAAAAAACCGAGGAAAGCCGGTCAGATCTCCCTTTTCTTTCTGATCGTTGAACCACGCTCTCGCTTCAAAGAGATTTTCCTCTTCGAGATGGGCGATCAACTCCCGGCGATAGCGGTGCGTGGCTTCGAGGAAGTGCCAGTACGCGCCGCGGTCGGTGCCGGCGACAATGGCGGTGGCCTCGGCGTAGGCTCCGGCCGGAGAGAGCACGGCCAGAGTGCGTTGCCAGGCGGAAGCCCGCTGCATATGCTCCACCACGGGGCGCCAGGCGGAAGTCCATATGCGGTCGGCGTACTCGATGCGCAGCCGCTCCATGCGGCCGAAGAATTTTTGTAGAGGGGGAAGTATGGTCTGGATCTCCTCGGGAGTTTTTTCGCGAAGATAATCCGGTACTGCCTGCCCCCGCTCCTGGAGCCGTCGACGAATCTCTTCCGCTTCCACCGCAGTGCGGAAATTGCCCCAGTAGTATCCACTAACGCCGCCACCATAGGTTCCGTGGCTGCCAAACTGCGAGCCCCAGTAGGGACGTTCGAGCACCTGCGTGGTCAGTTCGTCGGTCTGCCGATGGAATTCGGCGTTGAATTCGGAGACCTGATCCCTGGCCTGTTTTTCCAGCAGGCGCATGGGAAAGAGGTTGTCGATCAGGTAGGCAACGCCGTTGGGATAGATGGCGATGGCGGTAGTCCAGAAGAAGAGGGCGAAGACCAGCGCGGTGGCGGCGCGATGGCTGGCGGTGGACAGCAGCAGGCCGATGGCGTAGATGGCGGTGAGATAGAGCAGGGAAATGAGGAAGATAGTGAAAATAGCGACGGCATCCAGGGACGTGGAAGCCCCCAGGGTAGCCTGGACGATGAGCAGAGCAGCCAGAAAGGAGGTGGCCAGAGCGGCACCCAGCACACCCAGATCGCCGATAGCCGTGCCCAGAAGGAACTGGTCGCGCGGCAGGCGGTTGGCCAGCATCATTTTGAGGGTGCCCTCTTCCTTTTGGCCGGAGACGGCATCGCAGGCAAAGAGCAGAGCCAGCAGGCCGAGGATGACTTGCACGACAGTGGTGACGTCGATGGAGCGAAAGACGGCCAGATAGGGGTTGGCCGATCCCAGCCAATTCGCCTGGACGGGAACGCGGTGGTGCGACAGCTTCACCACATTTCCCTGCCAGCGGTCGGAGCCCAGGCTGAAGACGGCCAGTGGAATGGGCGGACGGAAGACCTGGATATTGGCGACCATTTTGGCGAGGAAAGTCCGTTCTTCCAGACTTTTTTCGTACTTGTCTACCTCTTCCTGATAGGCCTGCTGGCGGTTCTGATAGTCCTGCACCACGGACAGAGTGCCGACAGTGGCGGCCACCAGACAGAGGATCAGTCCCACGGCGAAACGGTAAGTCAGCAGGGAGGTGAGAAACTCCTTGCGGGCGATGGTCCAGATCATCATAAACTCCGTTGACTGGGTAAAACGGCCCGGTTATACTTAAAGCGATATCTGAAAGGAGTTTGGAGCATGTCTACTCAAGCCTTCGATTATAAAGAGCAACTCCTGGGTGAAATCAGCGAATTGCCCGAAGAATTCCTTCCCAATCTGCTGCAAATTGTTCGCCTCTTTCGCGAGAGCGTAACCCTGAAGTCGGCCGAAGCTGGTTTGCGCCAGGGCTTGCAGGAAACCCTGGCGGGCGAGACGAAGCCGATCGCCGAATTGTGGGTTCAGGACAATAGTTCACTTTAAGCAGCAGAGGTCTATTATGAATGGCATTATCGATATCGCCGAGATGGAAAAGCAGTTTAAAGACGAGTGGCTGCTCTTCGAAGTGCTGGAGGTAGATGAGCAGGACCAGCCGCTCAAAGGGCGTCTCATCTGTCATCATCCAGATCGCGACTACGTCCATCAGAAGGATATGGAAACGCGGTATCCCTATACTTATGTGACGTATACCGGCCCGGTAATACCCGAAGGTATAGAGGCGGCTTTGTGGTCGTTCTGAAATTCAATCCGCAAGCATCCCTGATACGCCTTCGCGTGGTTTTGGTATCCGAGTTCAAAAAAGCTGCCGTCATGGTCTTTGATCCGGGAGCCTCGATAACTCTTGTCACTCCACAAATTGCAGAGGCCCTAGGGAGCGAATTCATCCCGTCTGCATCCCCCATGTCGATCTTTACCGCCGGCGGCACTGCCCGAGCCCACCGCCTCCAGCTCAAGTCCCTATCTCTATACGGCGAAACCCTCGCACCAGTAGATGCCTTGTGTTCGCCACTTCCGACAGGATTGGGAGCGGATGGTCTACTCGGGCTGAATGTCCTGCGCCATCTCAAAATCGGTTTGGATTTTGAAACCGGTACCCTCACCTTTGACCGTATCCAATCTGTCTCACCTTCCTAATTAGGTGATCTCTGCTTTTCGGCCTGACCGCACCTAATTCCGAGTCCCATGGTTCGTCCCCTCGTAGGGGAATTCCTGGAAATGGCCAAAGTCGAGTATGATATTATCTTTTCATTTCGCCAGCCGCTGTTTTTGTCGTACTCGGCTGCTGTATTCCCAAGATGTAAAGAAATCCATTTCAACCGCGATTTTTCCTGGCTCCTCTGATCAGTAGCTCTTTTCTCAGCAGTTTTCGTCCCTCGACCAGGCGTGGTTTCACACTGAAAAGGTTCAAGCCTAAAATGCGGGCGATCTCAGGACACTTGTACCCTTCGAGGTAATAGAGAAACATCACTTCCCCGTACGGGAATGGCATGCGATCCAGGGCTTCTCGCACCATGTGGACCACTTCATTGCGCTCGCACTGCTCATCCGGTAGAACGATTTCCTGCATCGAATCTGCCACCTGTTCGACCACCTCTTCGCGGGTTTGCATCTTACGTCGGCGCCACCAGGAGGTGCAGAGATTCGCGGCAATCCGTGCCAGCCATGTCGCAAACCGATCCGGTTCACGGAGGGTGGGAAGATACTCGTACGCTCTCCAGAATACTTCCTGCACCAGATCCTCGGTCTCCTCATGACAGCAGATCTTTCCGAACACCAGCCCGTACACCCATTTTCTATTGCTCTCTGCCAGTTGCCAGAAAGCCTCTCGCCTTCCTTCCTGGGCCTGTTGGACGAGAGCGCTATTGTCTTCAGGCATCATCCCCCTCACTTCAGCGGTGAGAGTCGTCGACTTTCTGCTGAGCAGCTCATTCTCAAACGGTAGATGAATCCTCCGCTGCCCGACTGAATGAGTGGATACGCGGCCATTTCTTACCGTGTATTTCCGCAGCAACCGACTTAATACTTTTACCTGAACGACGCCTTGATCTGTCCCCAAGTACTGCTCTGTACAACCGATTCCTTCCCGATGCCGATCAGGACACCATCTACAAAAAAATCGGCGAAAAAAACGAAGAGCCCTTCTCCCGGTAGATTGTAGGAGCTATCTATGTCATGAGTTAAAGTATTCCCACTGAACCTGCCCTCGTTGTCGATGTCCACCAGCTGGATCTGAAATCCGATGGTCTTGCCCGGGAAGAGTTCTGAGACAATGCTATCCTCCGGGTTATCCTTGACCAGATGGTCGAAAGGAGTCACATAAAACTCCGTGACCGAGACAGTCGGGCTTTCCCCAAATGAAGTGCCCCCGCCGTCCGCGTAAGGGGGAGAACTATACCAATCCCCATGGCTGCGGCCTAATTGGACCTTGGAACCCCTGGGCACTTCGGCGATCGCGGTGTATTCCTGGGCCTGCTGATCGACGAGTCGTTCCCGCTCCTCCCTCGTCTCTCCGAGTGGGTAGCTCGCTTCGGCGGTCATTCCCGAATGGTACTGCCCCCCGCTGTGATCGCCGTCTATCAGGAAGGTGAGGCTGGAATCGTGGTGTCCCATAGACGAGGCCAACTGCTTATCCGGATCATACTGGTTCACGTACAGATCGTCCACCATCTCCAGGGCGATGTAGATCCTGTTCGTCGAATCGTTCCAGCCCAGCCAGATCCGGTAACCAAAGTCGGATGGATCATACTGGGCACCAGGCTTAGTGTATATGGAGAAATCCAGCGGCGTCAGGGAGGGTTCTCCGAAGATCGTCTCCCAATCCTCCACCGAACCATCGTGCAGATCGATCTCTGCAAGTTGTTCGTCGGTAATCTCGAAGAACGGATATATCCGGTCGCCTACGTGTCCCAGGGCACCGTGTGCCGTAAACAGAACGGCTGCCAGAAAAAACCATCGCATTCTCATTTTTCTCCTTCTCCTCTATCTCAAGAGGACACGATAAAGTGCGGTTGGCGATATGCGTTCAATTTGCTCTCAAGAGCTGCGATTACCAACGCAAAGACTCCGACCACAACAAAATCTCCACCTAGTGCTGCCTGGCGGAAGTTGTTGACAGGTTGATGGCCCCCTTGGTGAACCTGCGAAGAACCAGGCAGTTATTCCCGTCTGGCAGCACTAGTGCACTGTAAACAAAGTTCCTGGTCTTCGGAAATCGCGTAACTAATTAATTTACTGAAAGATTCTGATCAGAACTTTGTCAAAGTTTTTATTTGACAAAGCACTAGCATCCGTCCTATCTGGGCTACATAACACGTGACCACATCCCCTGCATCGACACCCCTTATCTTCGACCGCATCAATACAGCTTCCTTTCCAAATCAGAAAAAATCATCGCACGTCGTAGCGCCGGAACGACCAGAAGGCACCGGTGGCGAAGACCAGATTGTAGAGCAGCAGAATGACGATGCTCTGCGTTCCCAACTGTAAACGCGTGCCCAGTTGATCCTCTCGAAAGCGGAAGCGGGGAATCTCGTCCATGTGTTCCACCCGTTTGGCCGAAATGGTTCCCTGGTGGCCGGGGACCAGTTTGTGACTGCTCTCCGGATCTTTGGCATCCTCCCTCTCGACGAACTCGAACAGCTCCTGGCGATAGCGATCCGCCTGGTCGGCGAAAAGCCGGAAGCGGGAGATGCCGGTCGAGCAAATAGCCTCGCTCAGGTAGCGGAACGCCGATACGGGGGAATACTGGGTAATCTGTTGCGCCACCTCGATCTGCCGCACCAGTTGACGCCAGTACTCGGAGCGGACGGCGCGCAGCGCGGCCTCCTGCTCCTGGCCGTTGCGGGTGGTGCGCCATATCTCTTCGATCTGCCGCTGCATATCGCTGGCGCGGGGCACCGGTGCCAGGCGATTGCCGATGAGCCCCCCGCTGTTGGACACGAAGACGACGAGCACGGCCCAGACCATCAGCAGCACCAGCAGGGCGAAGGAGGAGTTGGCGGTGCGGCTGGAGACGAATAGTGCGAGCCAGACAAAGGAGGAGATGCAGAGCAGACCGCTGAAGGCAACGCCGACAAGAGGAAGCCCGATACCATCGGGTATGCCGATCGATCCGCCCAGGGAGACGACGAGAAGGGATACGACTCCCCCCGCCAGCAGCGGCACGGAAAGGATGATCATACTCGCCAGGTATTTGCTCCACAGCACCAGATCTCTGGGCACCTGGTTGGCCATCAGTTGACGCAGCGAACCCCGCTCCTTCTCCCCGGCGACCGCATCGTAGGTGACGAGCAGGGCGAGGAGCGTACCCAGGAGGCCGATAGCGAAAGTCCAGTCCAGATCCCTGCGGAAGAGCAGCGGATTGCGGTCGGCCTGCTGCTCGAATTTCTGGACCTGGGAGGCGTTGACGTTGACGGCGTTGGGCAGGCCGTGGCTGTATCCCCCGCTCATAAACCCGGCGGGGCTGGGAGGGAGATGCAGGGTGGCGATCATCATGGTGAATTCCATGATGCCGCTCCGCCCGGTGAGTTTCAGGGTCTTCTCCAACTCTTCGACGCCATCGCGGTATTTTTCCACCTCTTCGCGGTAGCGGATGTTCCACACCCCGCTGCCCGCAGCGAACAGGGTGACGATCAGCACGAAGCCGACGGCGAAGCGCAGGCTCTGCAGGTGCTCGAGCAGTTCCTTGGACAAAATGGCGCGCAGCATCTCTCTCTCCTTCAAACCAGTTCCCGGCGCAAAAACCAGCGCAGGGCGAGCAACAGGAGGACGACGTTGACCAGAGCCAGGATACTCAGATCGGCCGCCGCCCGGGGCAAACTATCGGTGAGGGTGGTGCGGAATGCCGCGAACTGGGGGAATTGAGACAGGTCGATACTGTCCCAATCTTCCATCCTGCGATACGGAGGCCGTTCACCCCCTCTCTTTTCCCGCAGCGTCTTCATCAGCATCTCCGTTCTCTCGCGAGTGTAGAATTCATCGAGGCGATTGCCGGTGAAGAAGCGGAGGGAGCCAAAGATATCGCGCTCCTTCAGATCGGCGACCAGGGATTGTCGGCACCGACGGGAATAGCGGATGAACTGCTGGAAGGAGGCCAGATCGGTGCCGGCCAGGGATGCGGCGGCTTCGGAAAAGGCGGGGACCAGCAACAACCGTTTGACGAAGCGATCCATTCCCACCTGGGCGATGCGGTCGGCCATGACCCGATCTTCCAAAAGAGCGAGCTCCTCGGCTCCTTCGACGCGGCGCGGCTCCATCTCGGCATAGAACGCCTGGATTTCGGGTATGATTTCCCGGACGAAGCCATTGCCCACTATGTAGGTTCCCAAATTAGAGCCGCGATAGCTGGTGGAGCCGTATCCTTTTCCTTTCTTCGTGATATCCCAGAGGCCGTCGAGTTTTTCGCGCAGCTCCCGTCCGGTTCTCTCCCGCGTTTCCCTGGCGGCCTGCTCGGTGCGCATCGGCATCATCTCGCCGATCAGATAGGTGGCTGCGGTGGGGAGCACGATGGTGGTGAGGGTCCAGATCAGGATGGCCAGCACCAGGGAGGTGGCCGGCAGGCGGGCGCGCACTGACAGGCAGAGACCTATCAGGTAGAAGAGGGATATGTAGGCGAAGGTCGCGGCGATGATCAACCCTGCTCGGAGCCATTCGTCGCCGGTGAAATACACTCCCGGAGCCGTGGCAACGATGAGCAACGCCGTGAGGAAACCGGCCAGGGCAGGCAGAGCGGTGCAGAGCATGCCGCCGAGCCACTTGCCGATGAGGATCTGGTGGCGGGGGACCTGGTTGGCACCCATCAGCCTGAGGGTGCCCGCCTCGCGCTCCCCGCAGACGGCGTCGTAGGCGAAAAACAGAGCCATGAGACTGAAGAGGAGTTGGGCGATGGTCGCCAGATCGAGGGCGGGAAAGGCGTCCATCAGGGGATTGTTCTCCTTGCGCCAGGTGAGCATGGTCGGAACTTCGATATGGGAGAAGGGAAGGATGTTGCCCAGTCGCTTTTCGAGCCCTTCGCTGAATATGCTCAATGGGGATGGCGGACGATGGGTGTAGAGCTTGAGCAGGGCGTAGACCTTGACCTGTTCGAGTTTACCATCTTCCCGGAGCAGCTCCGCCCGGTGCATATCCAGGCGAACGGCGTAGTCGGCGGCGAGGGCATAGGCGCTCAGCCCCATCAACAGCACCGAGGCCGAAAAGGCGAAGGCGAAGCGATAGGTCAGCAGGGAGGTGAGAAACTCCTTGCGTGCGATAGTCCAGATCATAGGACGCTCCGTTGACGGAACAGGGGCACACGTCTACATTCAAATTATACGTACAATAGTACGAACCTTTTCCAGAGGTCTATCATGCGCTTTGTCAGTATCAAGGAACTCAGCCGCTCCCCCTCCCGGTACGTAAACCTGGCCACAGAAGGGGAGTGCGTGATTATCACCCGCAACGGCAAGCCGACGGCTTTGCTCGCGGAGATGAACGAAGGAGCTATCGAAGATTTCATCCTCGCCCGGCACCTGGATCTGGAGAGCGAATTCCGCCGAGCCCAAAAAGAGCATACCCAGGGCGAGACCGCCTCTGCCGAGGCCGGGGTCCATGCAGATAAAAGCCGGTATCGGGAGATAATGGACGGTGTTTTCAGCGAATCAGGCATTGATGTCTCTCCTATCGATGCCGAAAAACTGCAGGAGCAGATGAGGGAACTGAACCTGGAAAGCAACGAGTTGAGCAGAGATCTGATCGCGGCTCGGGAGGCGTAATCCATTGAGGCTGTTCTATCTGGATGCCAGCGCGCTGATAAAGCGTTATTCCAGCGAGCCGGGTTCGTCTCTGGTCAATGAGCTGTTTCAATATGTTCCTCCCGGGGAATTGACCTGTGCGACTATCGGTGTTTTAGAGATCGTTTCCATCCTCGTCCGGAAACGCAATGATGGCCGCCTTCCAGAAGCACTGTTTTTTCAAGCAATGGCCAACTTCAGGTCAGAAGTGATCGACTCGGTTGATTTTTCCATCACCTCGATCGATGATTCTCAAATGCTCTCGTCGCTGCCTCTCATTGTGAAACACAACCTGAATGCCACGGACGCTATCCTCCTGCGCTCGGCGATGGATATCGAACGAAGTATGGGAGAAGAGGATCGACTGGTGCTGTGGACATCGGACCAGCGTTTAGCGCGAGCAGCTGACAGCGAATCGCTCTCTGTTTTCGATCCTGAGACAGACACGCGCGAAAATCTCCAAAAACTGTTTGAACAGTGAGTCCGCTACCCGGTTACGCTCTGCCGGTTGACCGTCGCGAGGGTGACGACAAACGCCAGTCCCGCGAACAGGGTGAGCAGGGCGATGTCGGGCGCGGCGGCGACTAAGCGTTCGCCCGTAGTCGGGAAACGGGACGGCGGAGCTGGAAAGGTCGCGAGCGTCAGCGGCACCGCGTCCAGCTTTTTTCTCGCCTCCCCTTCGATCAATTCGTTCATATCCAGCGGATAGAGGGACAGCAACAGGGAGCGAATCTCTCGATGGTACTCCGCCGCCTGCTGTGCGAACTCCTCGTACCCCGGGAACCCCTGATTCGCCAGTTCCTCCAGCGAGTAGCGCAGCGTAGCGACCGGAGAGAGGCGGGAGAGGCTGCGCGCCAGCCGCGCCTGTGCTTCCCACTTGCCCCGCACGTTGCGCCATTCTTTCTCAAACGGCTCCTGCGCGGACAGGTTGAGTCCCAGGGGGTCGGGGAACCACCAGGAGCTGCTTTGATGCCCGATCCCGTGCTCGAGTTTGAAGGCGTTTCTCGCCTGCGCTGCCATCTCTTCAGCGCGCGCCTCCGCGGCTTTGGGATCGGGCAGACTCTGTAGCCGGAAAGCCAGTAGCTGCCCGGCGCTGGGAATGACCAGCGTGAAGATCGCCCAGCAGAGGGCGGCCACGGTACCGCACGCCCCGGAGGAGTTGAACAGCAGGGAGATCAGGATCCCCAGGAGGACGAAGAAGGCTGTGAAGAGGGCGATGGGCACCCCCGCGAAGAGGATGACGGTCCAATCCCGCACGCTCAACGGCGCTTCGGCCAGCAGATTCCACAGCAGCAGTTGGAGCGCCACGGCCAGACTCCAGGTGGCCATCAGCGGCAGGAAAGCCCCCAGCCCTTTGCCGGCGATGACCGTGCTCCGCCTGATGCTGTTGCTCATCACCATCTGGTAGGTCTTCTCCTCCCGCTCCCTGGAGACGGCATCGAAGGTCAGGACCAGGGCGGCCAGGCTCAAGACGATCCCGCAGATGAAGTTCCAGTCAATCTGCTCTGCGTGGCCGATGGTCGGATTGGGAGCGCGCAGATCCTCCGGCCCTCTGACTCGGAAGGCGCTTACCTGGAAAAGGCCGGGTAGAGATCGGTCGCCCGCTCCGGCGACAAAGGGCAGGGAGGAAGGGATGCGGCAGAAGCGGGTGCTTTTTCTGAACACATTTATGAATTTTCCCCTCTCCTGTTCCATACGCTCTTTCAGCTCCTTGTGACTCTGGGAGCGGGTCTGCTCGTAGAGCGCTCTTTCCTGCCTATCCTGCTCGATGGCGAGCAGGACGCCAGCGATGGCGATCGTCTGGATGAGGAGGAACATCACTCCGAAGCGAAAGGTGCGGAGCTGGTCGAGGATCTCCCGGAGAATCACGTATTTTAGCGCGGTCATGGCCTTCCCGCCTCCTCGCGGTGGATGAAGGTGAAGAAGCCCCAGATGAAGAACAGGGCCGGCAGCAAGGTCAACAGAATCAGGTCGGTATGCAGTGCGACGTCGAGGGGCGGCTCGGGGCGAAAGCGAAAAACAGGTAGCCCCTGGACCGGTTCCGTTTTTTCGTATTTCTCTTCGTAGATCTCCCTGATCCGCTCCATGCCTCCTGCATCCCAGAGCTGCTGGTAATCGACCAGGAGATGGAAATCCTCTCGCTTCAGAGGGGTGAAGAAGCGCAGACCCAGGCCGCCCTCCTGTCTGGCAAAGGCGATCAGAAGATCGTGGAACTGCTTGGCCTGCCGCGCGAATCGCACACCCACGGATGGGTGGGTGCCGGCGATGCGCTCGGCGAGGTTGCTGAAGGAGAAGACGGGCGAGAAGCGCCCCAGCCACTCGGCCAGATCCCGCTGGCTCAGGAGCCTGACGAAGCGGACGTCGAAGAGTTTCCACTGCTCGTCGATGGAGTCGACGAGAAATCTGTTTCCCTCTTCAGTGCCGGTGATGTACCAGTCCACCGCTTCCCGGGGTGCCCAGGAGAGCTTGCGCGCGTAGGGTATGAAGCCGCTGATACGCTCGCTGTTGACGAAATCCGCTCCCATGGGAATGGATGATGGCGGCGGCGACCTGTGTCCCAGCTCATCCAGCATCTCCTGAAGAGATTGGCTCGTCTCGGCGTATTTCCGGGCGTATTCCGACTCGGACGGCATCTCGCGCAGCAGGGATGCCGCATAGGGGGCCGCATTTGGGATGAGGGCGACGGCGACCGTCCAGATGAGCAGCAGGACGACCAGCGAGGTGGAGGGGCGATCGGTCCAGCAGGAGACCACCATGCCGAGGATGAAAAGGCCGCTGAGAAAGAGCAGGCTCACCGCGAAGAGCAGACCGACGGCAATCCAGTCGGCCGTGCCCAGGGCGATGCGGGGGGACTGCAGCCCGACGATCAGAGCGGCGTTGAGGGCCACCGCCAGGGAGATCGCCAGGCAGCCCATTCCACCGAGGAGCTTACCCAGGAGGATGGCGCCCCTGCTCACCGAATTGGCGATCACCAGGAACAGAGTCCCGGTCTCCCGCTCCCCCGAGATACTGTCGAACGACAGGAGAAAGGCGAGCAGACTGAGAAAGGTGGCCACCGCAAAGGCGAAGTCGATCTTCCGCAGGCCCCGCATGAGCGGATTTTGACGCGCAAAGGTCTGGATGGCTCCCCATCCGATATACCAGAATCGGTCTTTCGCAGTCGGCACGCCCAGCGCTTCGAGGGGAGGATACAGGATACCGGTAGTCGCGAAGTGGGGCAGCTGCTGGTCCTGGCCGGCGCAGAGAAACCCCAGCATTGGGGGGCGCCTGCCCACACCGAGGCGAACTTCGTTGAACGTCCTGGCGTCACCCGTTTCCTGCCGCAGTTGATGCTGTCGGGCCTCGTAGTCCTCGAGCTGTTCTTCCAGAGTGGCCACCTGCAGGGAAGTCCCGAGTACGACCAGCACGGTGCTGATGGCCAGGACGAGGCCGAAACGCCAGGTGATCAGGTAGTCCAGAAGCTGTCTGCGGGCGATGATCCAGATCATGAGAGAACCTCTTTAGGCGGCCCGCATGTAATTCAGGTAGATCTCTTCGAGATTCTCGTATTTCAGATCCTCCCGGTCGCGGACCATCACCAGGTGACCCTCCTTCATGATCCCCACCCGATCGGCGATGTCGCGGGCGCGGAAGACGTCGTGAGTGGACATGAAGATCGCCTTGCCCGCGTCGCGCAATTCGCCCAACAGATCGCAAAAATCGGCCGCCCCCTTGGGATCCAGTCCCGAGGTCGGCTCATCCATGATCACTACCGGGGCATCTTTCATGATGACGATGGCAATACCCAGTCGCTGGCGCATCCCCTTGGAAAACTTCCGCACCCGCATCTCGAAGGCCCGTTCGGGCAGCCCCACGCGGCGCATCACCATCTGGTATTCATCGCGGGAAACATTGCGTTTTCCGCCCAGCTTGGTAAAAAAATCCAGATTCTGCACGGCGGTCAGATTGCCGTAGAGAAGCACATTCTCGGGCAGGTAGGAGACATGCTGCTTGGCGTCGAGCGGGTTGGCGACCACATCTATATCGTTGATCCGGGCAGTGCCGTCGGTCGGATCGAGGAAGTTGAGCATCAGGTTGATGGTGGTGGTCTTGCCGGCGCCGTTGGCGCCCAGCAGGGCGAACAATTCGCCGTCCTCGACCTTGAGATTCAGGTGGTCCAGGGCGAGCACGTCGTCCTCGTAGCGCTTGGTCAGGTCGATGGCTTCGAGCATGTTTCAGCTCCTTTCGGGTGGGATGTTGCGATTGCGGAACTCGCTCAGTCGGCGGCGGCGGCGGGCATAGGGCGACTCCACCCCGTAACGGCGGCAGAGACGGCCAAAGGCGGGCATGGTGATGCCCAGAGCCAGACTCGCTTCCGTATTGCTGGCATAGATCCGGGCAACTCTTTCGATTTGCTGACGGGAGATCTTTTCCACGGCGTTCTCCTCGGCTGGGGGTGTCCGTTCGACCGAGGAAGACGCAAAGGACGTGCCGGAGAAGGAGGGGGAAATATAAATATTTGTTTTTATTTACTTTATGGAAAAATGATCGAATGCTTTATTAAGAAGGCGCTGTCCCATTGATAAACAGTCGGATTGACATTGATAGAGATAACATGCTATTTATCAATGTATTAGAGTGCTGTTTACTGATTACACACCTCGCTGTTTAGCGAGTATGCAGCAAGTTGTCAGGAAGGGCTGTATGAAGGCGAAAGCTAGCGAATTCGACGAGGCGTTTGACGAGGGGAAGGATGTTTCTCAATACCTGGATCTCTCGCAGGCGCGGAGGCCCGTGAAGCAGCAAAAGCGGGTCAATGTCGATTTTCCCGCATGGATGGTCGAGTCCCTGGACAGGGAAGCGCGCCGTCTGGGCGTAGCGCGTCAGGCGCTCATCAAACTCTGGCTCGCGGAACGTTTGGAAAAGATTTCTTCCTGATCGAGCGATGGATGCTCGGCTCTTCATCAATATAAATGCCGCGCTTTCTGCGGTGCTCCTCTACGGATTTTCGCAAGTCCGCTCGTACCGAATTCGCATCGGTATCAATCGTCGATAATCTCTCCGCAGTGCGGGCAGCGCGTTCCTTCAAATTCTTCCAATTCTTCCTTCTTTTGCAGCTCCTCGACAAAACCGGCGCCCAGGATACCGGCGGGCAGGGCGAACATGCCGATGCCGAGGATGGCGATGACGGCGGCGATAAACTGACCCAGGCCGGTCACCGGAGAGGCATCGCCGTAGCCGACCGTGGTGAGGGTTATGATGCCCCACCACATGGAGCCCGGAATGCTGGGAAAGGCTTCGGGTTGAGCCTCGTGCTCGACGAAGTACATCAGCGATGAGGAAAGGATCAGGAGGATGATGAGGACAAAGAAGATGCTGGCCATTTCTTCCTTTTTGCCGACCAGGACCCGACCCAGCAGACGGAGGGCGCTGGAGTAGCGGGCCAGTTTGATGACGCGGAAGATGCGCAGCAGGCGAATGGTGCGAACAAAACGCATATCCAGACCCGCCAGCGGCAGGAAAAAAGGGAGAATGGCGACCAGGTCGACGATGGCCAGAGGGCTGACGACATAGCGAAGGCGGCCATAGATGGGATGGGAGAAACGGGAGATGGCGGTGCAGCTCCAGAGGCGCAGAACGTATTCGACGGTGAAGAGGATGAGAGAGACATCCTCAAAGATTTTGAAGGTCAGTGGGGAGAGTCGGTAGATCGGCTCAACGGTCTCCAGGATCAGGGCGACGACGTTGAGGAAGATGAGACTGAGGATGACGAAGTCGACGATGCGGCCGGAATCGTCGCCCGGCTCGATGAAGTAGTAGACGCGTTCGCGGAAAGTCATTTTCTCACTCCTCGTGCTTTCACGGGACGGACGGATACCCGGAAGTGCTCCCGGGTGCGCGCGGCCTGCACCGCTTGTTCGAGTTCGTCGAGGGGAAAGGGAGGACCGACCAGGGATTCATACGGGTAGCGCCCAGCGGTCTCTTCGAGAAAGGCGACGGCTCCATCCAGATGTAGAGGGCTGTAGTTGTGCACGCCGCGGATTGTGAGGCACTTGCGAATGATCTGCTCGCCGGTGAGTTCGAGGTGGGTGCCGGGGTGGACCATGCCGACAAAGATATAGGCGCCCCCCGGCCGCAGCAGACGGACCCCTTCGGGCACTAGGCCGGCGCTGCCGGCCATTTCGACGACCGCGTCGACGCCGTGCGGAGCTGCTGCTTCGATCTGGCTGCGGCTGTCCGGGTAGCGCTCCGGACTTCCATCCAGGGGTATGCCGCCAAATGCCGTGACGCGGGCCAGACGCGTCTCCTGCACATCGAGGCAGAAGATCCGCTCCACATCCCTTTCGCACAGCAAGGCGCAGGTGTAGATACCGAGCAGGCCGGCCCCCTGGACCAAAACCGTGCGACAATTGGGAGGCAGATGTGAAACGGCGTTGACCGCAGTGGCCAGGGCGCAATTGACCGGGGCCACCACGGCATCTCGCAGTGCATCGGGTATGCGGACGATGTGAGTACCCGACCGCAGCAGGATGTGGGAGGCGTAACAGCCGTTGAGTCCGCTTCCGTCTTCGAGGGAGGCGTGACCGTATTTGAACAGGGAGTGGCACTTCTCCGGCAAGTGGTGCTCGGTGCAGGCGGGACAACTGCCGCAGCTGTCGGCAATGCTCCAGGTGATCCGGTCGCCGATATCGGCACCTTCCCGGCTGCCGGCGACGATCCGACCGACAGCTTCGTGTCCCAGGATGGCGGGTGTCGGCTCGGTGCGCTGGCCGGAAATGGTGTGCAGATCCGAACCGCAGAGAGTAGCCAGCTCGATTTCGACGAGCAATGACCCGGACGCCAGCTCTGCGGGTAGAGGGATTTGAGCGGGGCGCAGGGGCTTCCCTGGGCCGTCGAAGATCAGGGCGGTGGCGAGAGAAGTCACTCAGTATCCTCCGTTGAGATCTACATCTGTCGGGGAACTTCTGGCCAATAGTCTTTCCTGTAGCCCGGTTGGTTGCTCAGGGATGACTATCGGCTGCGGAACTCATTTTTTCGGTTTGCGCCAGTATTTCTCCATGCTGTCCTGCGGCTCGAAACCCAGGATGCGCCGGGCCTTGGTGTTAGAGTACTGGCCGTGCGGCAGATCGGCGGTGATGAAGAAGATCTCGTTCTTCGAAGGGAGCTTCTCCAGATCGACCTCGACCGCCTTCCTGACCGCCCGTCCCGCATCGGGAAAGGTGACGGCGAAGGAGTTGATCCCCTGCCCCTCGCGCTTCGGCTCGGCCGGCCGAAAGCTGATGAAGAGGGTGGTGAGGACGTGGATCGGATGGTTCTCGGTGAAGACGCGGCAGATCTCCTGGCCGACCGACTTGCTGTGGGCGTAGAGGTTGAGGCCGGAGTGGGACGGCACCTCCTCGCGGATGTCGAAGTCGTAGGCGGTATAGGAATTTCCGGTGATCGTGAAGTGCGGGCCGGTGTTGACGAAGCGAGTGTGGCCCAGGTCGACGGCGGCGTGGATGGCGTTGTAGGTGCCCACAGTGTTGACGTCGAAGGCGATCTTGCGGTCGTCGCGCAGAACCGAACAGTTGACGATGAGGTCGGTCCCCTCGGCGGCGCGTCTGACCTGATCCGGGTCGGCGATGTCGATCTGCATCGTCTCGTGTGGACTGTCAATCGGCACGACGTCGGTGATGCGCAGCTCGTAGTCTTCTTCCAGTGCCTTTACCACGTGCGGGCCCAGAGCCCCATTTCCCCCCAGCAGCAGGACTTTCATACGTGCTCCTCAAAGTTGAACTGTGGGGTGTAAGAAAAGGAGTGATGGTGGTGATGACGGTGAGAGCCGCTGCCAAAACGAGCCCGCTCCGACTGATGCTGCAGATGGACGACGCGGAAGGGGCGAAGCTCCTGTTCGATCGATGCGGCGACCGCCCCAACTACGTCGCGAACATCGATCCACATCGGATCGAACTCCCGTCCGCTCGCCTCTTCGGCGGTGACGACATGTCCCAGACGCAGGACGAGAACCTTCAGCGCGTGGCTGTGGGCGAACTCGCGGGCGACGAACTCCCCCAGATGTGGCCCCAGCCTGTCGGGCTCGCAGGTCGGGAGAGGACGCCATTGCTCGCTGACCGCCATATCCTCGTCGTAGGGCAGGAAGAGATCCAGCGTGCTCAGATAGATCACCCGCTCGACGCCGGCTTCAGCGGCAGCCGTCAGCAGGTTGTAGGTGCAGCGGGTGTTGACGTCGAGCCAGGTCGTCGGATCATCTCCCTCGGCGGGAAGATGCGCCTGGTGAATGATCGCATCGACGCCGGTGACCAGCTGATCAGTAGACTCGTCGTGGCCCAGATCGCTGCGGACAAAATCCAGATCGGTGCCGAGCGGAGTCCGATCGGTGAGGCGGAGCTGGTGCGCGTCGCGCAGGCCGGCGGCCAGGTGGACTCCCAGGGGAGCGGCCGCGCCGGTGATGAGTAGTTTCATAGGGTCTCCGTGAAGAGCTATATCGATTTCAACGGGATATTCCCGCTTTGTCGAACGCCTCTGCCAGCGTTTTGTAGGTCAATTCGGCGGCGGCGACCGGGTCGTAGTCCGGGCGCCTGTGGACCATCATACTCACCTCGCCGGTGATGTACCCATCGTAGCCGGCTTTGTCCATCTCCCGCATGTAGTCGACGTAGTCGAAGGGGCCCTCACCCGGGATCAGGAATTCGTGATCGGGATAGCGGCCCCGCTGGTCCTTGACGTGGGTGTGGACGGCGTGCGGCACCAGGGCGGCCACGCTCTCGGCGGTGGGAATCCCAAGCACGTCGAAATGGCTGATATCGAAGTTGATCTTGAAGTGGGGAGAATCGATCCGGTCGAGGAGACGCAGGGACTTCTCGGGAGTGTCCAGGGCACAGCCGACGTGCGGCTCGATGGCGATGGTGACGCCGCGCTCGGCGCCGTAGGCTGCCAGCGCGGCCAGGCGCTCGACGGCCAGCTCTTCTACCGCTTCCCATTCGTCCTGACCGCCGCCCAGAACAGTTTCGAGAACGGGCGGGCCTGAGGGACCTGCCCAGTCGGCACACAGATCGATCGCTCCGGTCAGGCGAGCCCAGTTTTTGGCGTGTTCGTCCGGGTCGCGGGCGAGCACCGAGCAATGGCCGGCAACGGCGGGCATATCAAAATCGTACCGGTCGAAGAGGGAGCGAATGCGACTCCGTTCGGCTCCATCCAGCGTGTAGAGTTCGGTGGTCCAGCCGGGGAGGACGGCCACTTCGACGCCGTCGTAGCCGATCCGCTTGAGTTGTTCCAGGGCATCGTCGATGGGCAGCTTGGGCATGCCCCAGGTGGAATAGCCGATTTTCATGAGATTTTCCTCTCGGGAAAGAGATCGTCGGCGCACTGAGAAGCCGCAGGTTCCGCAAAGTCCAAGAATAAGTTGATGGTTTCAGCACATCCGATGGCTCTGGGAATACTGAAAATGATCGAGTTATTCCCGGACGAAAACTTCGGCTACAGAATTTGCTGGTCGATGTTCATCGGCACGATATCGTGCAACTGGCTGTCCATCAGAGCGCTGGGCGACTGCATTTCGAGGATGGCATTGGCATGCAGATCGTCGATGGTGCGGCAGCCGGCCGTGGCCAGGGTGGCGCGCAGCATCTGGATGGTGGTCGGCAACTTGTCGTAGACGGAGCCGACATGGGGCACGTACCCGGAGATCCCTTCCTCGAAGAAAGTCTCCTTGATCTGGGCGTAGCGGCGCATGTTGAAGGCCCGCATGCTGCCCTCCATCCAGTACTCCTTGACGACTTCGCCGGCGGCGTTGCGCACCAGGTTGCCGGCGCTTTCGGTGTAGCGGGCGAAGAAATTGCCCATCATCAGCGCATCGGCGCCCAAAGCCAGAGCCACGGACATGTCGGCCGGCCCGGAGATGCCGCCATCGGCGATCATCGGAACGTAGGTCCCCTTCTCCTGAGCCAGTCGGTCGCGCGCGGCGGCGATGTCCAGGAGGGTGGTCCCCTGGCCGCGACCGGTCGCCTTGACCTCCTGAGTGGTGCAGCCCGAGCCGATGCCCATGCCGACCTTGATGGCGTCGGCGCCGGCTTCAATCAGAAATTTAAACCCTTCGGAGGTGACGACATTGCCGCCGATGACGGGAATCTGGGAATTGCTCTTGACGAATTCGAGCATCTGGCGCTGGTACTCGGTGTGACCGTCCGAAGCGTCGATTACCAGCACGTCCACTTCGCTCTTGCCCAGAGCCAGGACGCGCTCCCTGTCTTCGGGATGGGTGGATATGGCGGCTCCCACCAGCAGACGCTTCTGCTCATCGATCGACTCGCTGGGGTGCTTGAGGTGTTTGTCCAGGTCCTTCTTGAAGACTGCGCTCTGCAGCACGCCATCCTGGGAGACGATCGGCAGGAACCCACGACCGAACTTAATCATCAAATCATTGGCGGCCTTGAGATCCTGGATATCGACGCCGAACTGGACGTCGGTCTTCATGCGATCGGCCACCTTGCACTCGTGATCGCGCCGCGGATCGAAATCCTTATCGGTGATGATGCCGATCAATTTGTCGTGAAACTGGCCGGAACTGGTCACCGGGAAGGTGGTGTAGCCAGTGCTGTTGATGATATCGATGACAACGCTGATCGGCTGCTCCGGGGAGAGGGTCATAATGTCGGTCTGAAACCCCCCCTTGAACCGTTTAACCTGGCTTATTTTGGCGCACTGCTCCTCGATCGGCTGGCTGACTGGCAGGATGCCGATGCCGCCCAACTGAGCCAGGGCGATCGCCATTTCGGCGCCGGTTACCGCCTGCATGGCGGCGCTGAGAAAGGGGGTGTGGAGACGGATGTGGCCGTCGCCGCTGCGGCAGAATCGGGTCTTCAGTGAGACGTTCGGGGCGTTGCCGTCGGCGGGGGTGTAACCGGGCAGGATGCGGAATTCCTTGAGACTGTGCGAAGGAGCGTTCAGGACCTTGGCCATGGGTCATCCTTTCGCTGGGAGGGTGGTAAAGCGGGGATTTTTATATAAACTTTAGAAAATAAGCATGTCTGAGATTTTATTCAAATAAGTGCGGCACTTTTCCGTATATTCAAGGAGTGAAAAAGAAATTTGAGAGGGATGGAAGGGTTTGGTTTTTCAATTGGAAAACGACACAGAAGAAAGGAATTGACATGATCTACCGGAGAGCTTATCCAGTCG